>Ga0233431_1000024_pt1 | contig 428442 bp, 431 predicted proteins | sample SI_118_April2016_FD_179867 | JGI IMG/M metagenome (GOLD analysis project Ga0233431, IMG submission 179867) | Seawater microbial communities from Saanich Inlet, British Columbia, Canada - SI_118_April2016_200_MG | ecosystem: Environmental > Aquatic > Marine > Inlet | place: Canada: British... | reverse complement strand
CAGTTAAGTGCATTGTAGGATTTACTGTATTGATGGGGATTATATTTTTTTTCATGTTTGCTGGCATCTATTGCTGGGTCACCAAGACGGATTTATTTCCAGATCTTGATGAGGGCTACGATGGCTAATCAAAACAGTGAGGACTCATATGAAGCAAGAACAAGATGCCGATGCTACTTGTCCACTTTGTCGTCAGGCAATACACGATGTACACTTTGAGGCTGGACACAGTTATCAGTGTCCATGCACTGACATTGGTGTTCATAGATTCTATGTGATGCTTGGCGCTGATGGTCTTTTGCATGCTACGTTACATCCGGAAGATTATAAGCCAGCATCAGCTCGGCTATAATCAGGAGAAAATCATGAAGTTTCTGACTTAAGACCCGTCAAAAGAATTTGGCGGGTTTTTCTTTTTGACATAAATAGCAGGGTGTTTGACAAGAGTTTTATCTTCGAGTAGAGTATAAATTATAGTACAGCCGTCGATGGTGTGTACGCCGTCTAAAAATATGACGGCTGTAAAAAGATAAATAATATGAATAAAAAAAACATTACAATCTTATTAATAATCTTAATCCTAATTTTAGGGCTAGGTTTTGTATTAATGAATAAAGAAAAAGAACAAGCTACTCCTCCGGAGGAAGTTAGTCAGGAAGAGATTGATACTAGTGATTGGGTGACTTACAAAAGTGAAGAGCTAGGGATTGAATTTAAACATCCAAAGGAGTGGGATATTCATGCAGAGGGAAATAATTATACGTCGTTCAATTATAGTGAAGTTTATCTTTCTGTAGAGCTTCAACTTGTGATATTTCAAAATCCAAACAAAAAGTCTGTTTATGATTTCTATAATGACGTAAAAGAAAATAAAAAAATAGAAGGCAACGAAGGCTTGGTATATGATTGGTATAAATTAAGCGATGATAGTATCAAAGAAATATATGTAGATAATATTAAATCTATTAATTTCATATCACCCATGGGCGCAATAGAAAATACAGCTGTTGTTATACCTAAAGATAATGCAATTATTGAAATTCAAATTAGAGGTGTTGAAGAAATTGAAAAAAATGGTAAATATGAAGTTATTTTAGATACTTTTAGATTTATAGATTAAAAAATAGTAAAGATATAATTTTATAAGCTAAATAAGTTTACAATCAAAGAAAAACAGGCCAGATGATTTTTTGGTCTGTTTTTCTTTGACTATAAATTAGTCGAATAGCACTTTGACAATTTACAATAATCACACATGAAAGGAGTTCATAATGAACACCGAGATTTTCAGTTTCAAGAAAGACAGTTTTCAATTCAAAAAAGGAGAAGGGATGATGAAGCCATCACGTTGTTTTCAGGCCATTATCATGGTCATTGTTTTGCTACTTAGTGGCACGTGTGTCTACGCTCAAGGCCCGATTAGTGGATTTTATTATCCAGCAGATGAGATGATTGATGATTGGGAGTACTACGCTGATCGTAGCTTTTATCATGATAACAATCACCTCGGCACTGATATTGATTTAGCAGAGGGCGTGGCAATCAAGGCCATGGCTAAAGGCGAGATCGTATATTATGCTGGAGCATCATCATATGGTGAACTAGTGATAGCTATTGAGCATGAGTTACCAGAAGATATTACTTTTCTGGATGCTGATCGTAATTTACGGACAACACGATATGTTTTGTCTATTTACGGTCACCTGCGTAAAAGTGAAGAAAGAAATGGCTTGGAATTGACTTGGCAAATTGGCGATATTGTTCAGCAAGGAGAGATTGTTGGGTATATCAATAACAGCAGTCATCCAGATAACGTTCATCCAGATCCAAATGGTGATGGACTTGAGCATTTGCATTTTGCGATCCGTTTATCAGATAAGGCAACAGCCATGCAACAAGATGGTAATTTTTGGCTGCGCGGTTATAACAACGGTTCGGGTATGCAAATTCATTTTACTGATCCAATACTTTTGATATCTGGACTTGCTCAATTTGCCCAATCTCCTTCATGGCGCATTGGTGGATCGTCTCAAGCTTTCCAGAATAAGTATAATAGCATGTCTAACAATGATCATCACTTGGGTGATTCTTGGGATAACGGTGGTAGTGCTTATGTTCATGATCTTGATGGCATGTGGATTCAGGATTTCAAAGATCATCGTGATTCAGGGGGTGCTAGCAATGGCTATGACCATGCTTACACGGCAATTATCTATTTTGATGATCCGTGGATGAGCAGAGAGCCACATCTTCTCAAAGAAGGATTTTGGTACGAATACATGAGCACTATTAATAGTACCTGTGTTGCTGGTTGGGAAGCCTATGGTGTGCCTGTTTCGGATGAGTATGATGTTAACGGAGTGTTTTGGCAGGACTTTAAACGTTTTGGTCCAAACTACGCTAACGACCACACTGATTTTCAAGCATTTTATTTTACTTGGAACACCAACACGGAGGTGCTTGAAATTCTTGATCAGAGTTTTCAGTCAGTATCATTGGCTAGCTGTACTATTGAAAATAGTAGTGCTAGAAGTTCTGGCAACAACAATGATTCAGGTCCGCCACAGATTATGAGCTCGGGTGGACAAGAAGGGCAGTTTGGCGACGGAGGAAATGCTGTTCAGCGTAATCTAATCTTCAATTCACAACACATGAGCTCTCGATCTAACTCCAGAACTGACGATCCTGATGGTGTTTATCATTCAGGTATACGCATTGCTGAGCTTAATCAGGCATTTGATTTGGTTGATCAACAAGATTACCAAGATTTTTATGCCGTGGTTAATCAAGCAGTTATTCCGATTGATGATTTTTCCATGGACGGAGACACAACGATTTACGTCGGAGATCCCCCTCCAGAAGCTGATATTCAATTTAGTCACTGGACGATCTATCCTAATCCTGGAACCGTTGGTGAGCAATTACATGTGGAAGGAGAGATCTACAATGCAGGAGGTGCATCAGTTACGGCATCGGAATTACGAATAGAACTTCTTGATCCAAATGGAACTGAAGTTTTTCATTGGTCTTCCTACGATGTGACATTAACGCCTGGCTATGGTTGGTATTTATGGATAGAGCTTTATCCATATATGGAGGGCAATCATACTGCTTGTTATCGTGGTTTGGTAGATGGTCAATGGCAGACTTATGCTATAGAGACTGTCTATGTTCAGTCATTGCAACCAGTAGCTTCGTTCAGCTATAATCGTTCATCTGGCGATGTTCCTTTGGCTGTTCAATTTATGGATTTGTCTACTAATAATCCAACTTCTTGGCTTTGGGACTTTGGTGATGGAAACACCTCTACCTCTCAGTATCCTAGTCATGTTTATAATACAGTTGGAATATACTCTATATCATTGACGGCTACTAATAGCGCTGGTAGTGATGTGGAAACTTGCTCTAATTGTATTACGGTCAATCAAGTTATTTTTCAACCTGTTGCAGATTTTTCTATTGATTTTACGTCTGGAGAATCACCTCTGAATGTTCAGTTTACTGACTTGTCAACTAACGATCCAAATGATTGGTACTGGGATTTTGGTGACGGAAACACATCCACTTCTCAGCACCCTAGCCATGAATATTATGCTTATGATGACGTATACATATATTCAGTTTCGCTTCAGGCGTCAAATAGTGCTGGCAGCGATGTAGTAGATTGTGATAGCTGTATTACTGTGACACCAGCCGTTTTGCCACCAATAGCTGATTTCATTTATGACCCTTCATCTGGCGATGCACCATTGACTGTTCAGTTTACTGATTTGTCTACCAATGATCCGACTTCTTGGTGGTGGGATTTTGGTGACGGATATACATCTAGCTCTCAACACCCGAGTCATATTTATGACTCTATTGGCGTTCACACAGTGTATTTGTCTGTGGCTAATGATGCGGACAGTGATACGAAGACTTATCATGATTGCATTACGGTTAACCAAGTCGTTTTCCCTGTTCATGCTGATTTCATAGCCAATGATACCTCTGGTTTTGTGCCCTTGACTGTTTACTTCGCTGATCAGTCAACTAACGAGCCAGATCATTGGTATTGGGAATTTGGCGATGGAGATACTTCTACTGTTCAGCACCCAAGTCATGCCTATGATGCTATTGGGGATTACTCCGTTTGTCTAGTGGCTGGTAATAGTGTGGGAAACGATGCTATGACGCGTGTAGATTATATTCACGTCGGTTCAGCGGCAATCGAACTGGAGATTGTCTATCTTGATGGGAATGTTGTCTTAGATTGGAATGATGTCTTGGGGGCAGAGTGGTATCATGTGTATTATGCTGACGATAATGATAAATACATCGTTATTGAAAAAACAGAGTTGTCTACTTGTACACTTTCAATAGACCTCTTTGATTCAGCTAGTGCCTGGTTTTTTTATGTGACGGCTGTACAATGAATTAATTTTTATTGAACAGTCAATGTTCTTTCAAGTTTTAAACAACCCCATGTTCATTTTGTGAGTGCGGGGTTTTTATTTTTGACAAATATTGTTTTTTAACTTAGTTTAAGGACAGTGCACTTTCAAAAAATTCAAGAATAAGGAGGTGGGCATGGGCGCTGGTATCAAAATTCTCATAGCCTGGCTAATTTACACCTATGCTGTTTTTGGTGGGCGGAAGTCTGGCTTGTCGTGGAAGTATCTTGTTGCTTTTGCATTGGGTTTGGCCTTTGATTTTTGGGGAACATATGAAATGTATGTTTTATCAGGTGAAGAAATCAACGTGAGCTTTCATAGCCTCACGGGTTTTTGCTCTTTACTAGGCATGGGATTACACACGGCTCTTGCTTTGATAGTTGTTTTATTTGCATCCAAATCTGCTGCTCAGGCATTCCACAAAGTGAGTCTTTGGATTTACATCCTATGGTGTTTGGCCTTTTTTTCAGGAATATGTTTTCACATCTAAACAATAACCGCCCTGAGCGTAATCGAGGGGCGGTTTTTTTGGTCTTGACTAATTTACTAAAAAGTAGTACTTTATAATATATTTTGTTCATCATAGACCAAATAGAGAGAAGGGATAACTCATCATGACAGATTTTATTGTAGCCCATCCCGTTATTTCGATAGTTATTGGTATAGCGGTACTTATTGTTTTCATTATTTGGGCAATACATAATGCTGGCAAACATGATCGTGAGCGTCAGCGTAGTTGGCAACAAACACAGTAGCCGCCTAAGAAGGGAGTGTAGTATGTCGGAGAGCAAAAGTACTGAAGTAGAAAATCATAGATGTCCCTGGTGCAATTTTCTTGGTGAACATGAATTAGTCACAGAAGATATTGCACGAAAAACATTTGTGTGTTCGGAATGCGAGAAGATTTTTTTTGACCCAAAACCACGCCCAGTAGCCGAAGCAGTTGAGCATAAGAATCAAACATGAGATTTCTCTAACATAAGTCGCAGACCAAGTAGTCGCGGCTTTTTTATTTACTTTTTAGTCCTTGACGGTGCGGTATTTACATGTTATCATTTCTCACGATTGTATTTGAGCTATAAAAAATAATTTTTATAACAGCATATGTCAAATAATATTGTCATTAAGGGAGCAAGAGTTCATAATCTCAAGAACATCGATGTCAAAATTCCTCGTGATAAATTAGTAGTCATTACTGGTTTATCTGGTTCAGGAAAATCATCATTAGCTTTTGACACTATTTATGCTGAAGGTCAGCGTCGTTATGTTGAATCACTGTCGGCTTATGCTAGGCAGTTTTTAGGTTTAATGGATAAGCCAGATGTAGATCAGATTGAAGGTTTGAGCCCAGCTATCTCTATTGACCAAAAGACTTCTTCTCGTAATCCACGCTCGACTGTTGGCACAGTGACTGAAATTTATGATTATTTACGTTTATTATACGCTCGTATTGGTAAGCCACATTGTCATATTTGTGGACAGGAAGTTGTAAAACAATCTATCAATCAAGTAGCTGATAAAGTTTGGCGTTTACCAGCTGAAACAGATTTTATTTTACTGGCTCCAGTGATTAGAGATAAGAAAGGTGAGCATAAAAAAATTATTGAGCGAATGAAGCAGGCTGGTTATCGTCGGGTGCGTTTGGATGGTGAAATAATGACTTTTGACGAATTATCAGAAGTAGTTTTAGATAAACAAAAAAAACATACTATTGAGGTAGTGATAGATCGTTTACGTCGTGATGGTAGTCGAGAAACTAAAAGTAGGTTATTGCAATCTCTAGAAACTGCCTTAGACTTAGGCAATGGATTTATTACCATTCATATTCCAAAAGAAGACAAAGATTTATATTTTAGTGAACATTTTACTTGCCCAGTGCATAGTGAGGTTAGTTTTCCAGAAATTGAAGCCCGCAATTTTTCTTTTAATAGTCCTCATGGCGCTTGCCCAGAATGTACTGGTTTAGGCACCAAGTTGATCGTCGATGCAGATCTTGTTTTGCCCAATAAAAAATTATCTTTAGCCGAAGGTGCCATTCGTCCTTGGTCTCGTACAGCCGCTAATCAAACTTGGTATTTCAAGATTTTAGAACTTGTAGCCAAGAAAAATAAGTTTTCTATCAATGTTCCAGTTTCTAAATTAACTCAAAAACAATTAGATGTGGTTTTACATGGTACCGGAGAAGAAAGATATCAGTTAGAAATGTCTGGTGATAAATTTAGCGGAGATTATAAAACAAGATTTGAAGGTGTGATTCCAAATTTACATCGTCGTTATCGAGAAACTGATTCAGACTATATTCGTAGTGAAATAGAGCGCTATATGCGCATCACTCCTTGTGAAACTTGTAAAGGTAAAAGATTGAAAAAAGAAATATTGAGCATTACCGTGGCAGATTTTAATATTGCTGATATTTCTGGCATGACAATTGCCGAATTAAAAGTTTTATTTTCTGGCATTGAAAAGAAATTAACGGAAAGAGAGAAAACTATTATTCATCAGGTTTTGAAAGAAATAAAAGAGCGTTTATCATTCTTAAATAATGTCGGCTTAAATTATCTAACCTTAGATCGCTCAGCTAATACCTTGTCCGGTGGCGAAGCACAACGTATTCGTTTGGCCACTCAGATTGGCTCATCTTTAATGGGAGTATTATATATTTTAGATGAGCCTTCTATTGGCTTACATCAAAGAGACAATGCTAAGTTGATAGAAACTTTACGAAATTTACGTGATCTAGGAAATACTGTCATCGTGGTAGAGCACGATGAGGAGACTATATTATCAGCTGATCATGTGATAGACATCGGACCGGGAGCCGGTAAACATGGCGGTGAACTAGTATCTCAAGGAAGTCCAGTTACTGTGAAAAAAGATAAAAAATCTTTGACTGGAAAATATTTATCCGGTGCTCTAAGTATTCCAGTGCCCAAAAAACATCGCAAAGGCAACGGTAAAACATTATCTATCTTGGGAGCAGCAGCTTTTAATTTAAAAGACATCGATGTTCATTTTCCTTTGGGTAAGTTTATCAGTATCACTGGTGTTTCTGGTTCTGGTAAATCTACTTTAATGACCGAGATTTTAGCTAAATCTTTGAAACAACGTTTCTATAGAGCCAAAGATAATCCAGCAGCTCATAAAGAAATAAAAGGCTTAGAACACATTGATAAGGTAATTGATATTGACCAATCGCCAATTGGGCGTACGCCAAGATCGAATCCGGCTACCTATACAGGTGTTTTTACATATATCCGTGATTTGTTTGCTGAGTTACCAGAAGCCAAGATCCGCGGCTACAGAGCTGGTCGTTTTAGTTTTAATGTCAAAGGTGGTCGTTGTGAAGCTTGTCAGGGAGATGGCGTAGTTAAAATTGAAATGAATTTTTTGCCAAATGTTTACGTGGAGTGTGAAGAGTGTCGCGGTCGTCGTTATAACAACGAAGCTCTAGAAATCCACTATAAGGGAAAAGATATTTCAGAGATATTGCACATGACTGTTGAGGAAGCAATGAACTTCTTTACTAATATTCCAAATATTCATAATAAATTAAAAACTCTTTATGATGTTGGCCTTGGCTATATCCAACTAGGCCAATCAGCTACGACTTTGTCTGGTGGTGAAGCCCAACGTATCAAGTTGGCAACTGAATTATCTCGCAGGTCTTCTGGTAAAACTTTATATATTTTAGACGAGCCAACTACTGGCTTACATTTTGATGACATCAAAAGATTGTTAGAAGTTTTACACCGTTTGGTAGACAAAGGAAATACAGTATTGGTGATTGAGCATAATCTTGATGTAATCAAAAGTTCTGATTGGGTAATTGACTTGGGTCCGGAAGGCGGCGATAAGGGAGGCTACTTGGTAGCTGAGGGAAAGCCTGCAGATGTGGCTAAAGTCAAAAATAGTTTTACTGGGCAGTATTTAGCCAAAATGTTTGCTGCTAAAAAGAAGAAATAATATTTATTACCCCGGATGAATCCGGGGTTTTATAAACTTGTAAAAAATAGCATCTTTGTTTAATATATAGTGGTTATGAAGCACGTGATTGAACAATCTATCTTACAGACTATAGCCTTTTTTGATGTGTTTAATTATCCGCTAACTGCTGAAGAAATTTGGAAGTGGCTTTATCGTCCAGGTCGCAAGGTCAGACTTTCTGAGGTTAAAGATCTTTTGGAAAATAGCGATACTTTAAGTAAAGAGATTGTACGTACTGAAGCCTTTTATTCATTACAGGATCGAGAATACACACATTTAATTCGTAAGCACCATAATAATTTAGCAGAGAGAAAATTTGCTCGTGCTTTACGTTTGGTACGTATATACAAATATTTACCATTTATTAAAATGATTGCCATCTCTAATACTTTGGCTTATAGCAATGCCGGAGAAGAAAGTGACATTGATTTTTTTGTTATTACTGCTAAAAAGAGAATATGGATCGTGAGATTTTTTACTATTATGTTAATTTATTTTTTTGGTATGCGACCAAAAAATGGCCATATTCGAGATGCTTTTTGCTTGAGTTTTTTTATTAGCGAAGACAATCTAAATATTCAAAGAATCATGATCAGTAGCAAAGACATTTATTCTCCTTATTGGGTTCGTCAATTATTGCCAGTTTACAATGTTGATAATACTTATCAAAAGTTTTTGAAGGCTAATAAATGGACAGAGGCTTATTTACCCAATGCTTATGAAAATAAGTTTGTAAAAGAAATAAAGTCTGGTCGCTGGTCTAAGTTTATATCTAAATTATTAGGTTTTATTATTTGTCCGCCATTTATAGGGCGTGCTTTCAATGCTACTTTTAGACGAGTTCAGTCAAAAATTATTAGTCGCAATTTACAAAGCTTAATCAATGTTGATACTCGAGTGATTATCGACGAACAGATGTTAAAATTTCATTCTAACGATCGGAGGGAAATATTTTATAAAAAATGGCGAGATCGGATGCACGCATTAATGGATAATACCAATGAAGATGATGTTTAAATTTTTTTTAGCTCTAACTATTTTTTTATTACCCTGGCAAACTAGATGGATTTTCTTTGACCAACAATTATTTAGTAACACTTGGGAATATGGACGCTTAAGTCTTTATGCTAATATGTTGACTTTATTGTTAGCATTAATTTTTTATTTAGCACAAAAAAATAAAATTAAGATCAAAAATATATTCGACAAGTTTAGTAGCAAATTACTTGCTTTGACTTTGATTTATTTTTGGCTTATCAATTTATGGCAGCCAATGCCCGAAGTTACTTTTTATTATGTTGTTTTATTAGCCAGCACTATTTTATTTATTTATCTTTTAAAACAAGTAAGTAAAAAATTTGTAATTACCAGTTTTTTTGCCTCCGGAATTATTCAGGGATTATTAGCTATCTGGCAGATTTTACAGCAGCAAGTAATAGCTAATAAATGGCTTGGTTTAGCTGAGCATTTGCCAGCCACATTAGGAACATCGGTCGTTGAGCATGGTCTAGATAGAATATTAAGGGCCTATGGTTCTTTGCCGCATCCAAATATTTTAGGTGGTTTCTTGGTCTTAGCAGCTCTGGCTGGGCTATGGTGGTGGCAACATATTTATAGTCAGGCGGCTAAAGATAATTGGGCTGGTAAGAATTTCAAAAAACATATCGCTCAATTATTGTTTGTTTTAGTTGGTCAGTTAATAATTATTTTTGCCTTGTTATTGACTTTTTCTCGTAGTGCAGTGCTGTCCTTATTACTGACTTTGATTATTATTTTCGTTTGGTCATTGTATAAAAAGAAATATTTAATCACTCAGATTCTAGTTAAGATTTTAATAGTATTTGCTTTAATATTTTTGATGTTGCATATCTTATTTCCAGGCGCTTGGATTTCTAGGTTTCAATCCGATCAAAGATTAGAAGTAAAATCGACAACAGAAAGATTAGCAAGCACACAGCAAATAGATTGGCACAATCCTAAAGAACTAATATTTGGTCAAGGATTTGGTTTAAATACTTATCGTAACTTAGAAAGTAGTCAGCCGGCCTATGAAGTGCAGCCAATTCACAATGTATTCTTATTAAGTCTAGCTGAAGTTGGCATCATTGGATTTATATTGTTAATTAATTTGATTTATTTATACTGGCCTCGTCATTTAGCTAAAGATTGGTTTTGGTGGGCGAGCGCCTTTTTGATCATCGGACTTTTTGATCATTATTTTTGGACCACTTGGGCTGGTTGGATGATGGTAGCGATAATTTGGTCAAATTTAATATCTAAAAAAGAATAAAGTTTAGTTTAAAAATAACCCTTTAGTGGGGTTGTTTTTTTATTTTTAAAAAAATCTAAAAAATGTTATAATAACCTTGAAAAATAGTATGCCAAAGAAAATTACGGAAGACGACAAACTAGAATATAAGAGTAATGAAAATTACCCTTGGGAATACGAACAACCAAGTGAGATCTGGGTGACTAATTTTGATATTTTAAAAAAGAAGAAACCCGAAGCAGAGAGTATAGAAGCAGAAGTATTAGATGAAGATGTAGAAGAATTAATGGAAGAGAACGTTGAAATATATTTAGGTGACGACGAAGAGCTAGAAGAAAAGGAAATGGAAGAAGATATTGAGGAAGATGAGGTAAAGCTAGAAGATGAAGAAATCATTGAAGATGCTCCAGAAGTTGTGGAGGAAACAGTAATGTCTTTTGACATAACTACTTCAGAGGCGCCGTTGCCACCGGCCAGAAAATTTAGCTGGATCTTAGCTAGTGTCATCTTATTCTTTATTATTGTTGCCGGTGAGATTTTACTTGTAGATTTGAGTATTAAATTTTATTGGACTAGCAATTTTGTTTTAAGCATGATTTGGCTCTGGCGTATTGCTTTATTGATTGCCTGGTTGATTATTAGCATCAGAAAATGGCACGTGGACAAAGAAAAGGTTTTTGCTACCGCCGTGTCAGCTTTTGTAGCCGGAGTAGTATTTGCTGCTATCTGGAAAATTATAGTTATCGAATCTGTTTGGACCTGGATTAATTTATTGATCGAGCCAGTCTGGATGCTGTTGGTGATTGCCTTGATTGGTTCATTGATGATGAAAATATTGTTTAGAAATAAACCTTAATAATTAATTAATAAAAATATGTCTGAAACTCACGTAGACAACAAAGACGTAGAGGCTAATAAAACAATAGCCGCTTTGTCATATGTTTGGATTTTATGCTTAGTACCATTATTACTAAAGCGTAAATCAAAATTTGCTCAATTTCACGCCAAACAAGGTTTACTTTTGTTTGTGATTGAAATTGTCGGTTGGTTAGTTTTTTGGATCCCTTTAGTTGGTTGGCTATTACTAATTATAGTCATCGGCTTAGCTTTGTTGGGGATCAAAAATGCTTTAGATGGAAAATTTTGGGTCATGCCTTTCATTGGAAAATACGTTAATAAATTCAACTTATAAACCCTAGTGTCTAAGAGAATAAATATCGTTGCTACGATTGAGCCCGCGTCGGCTAATCGTAAGGTTTTAACTCAATTAATTAAGTCAGGCGTTAATACCGCTCGGCTTGATTTTTTGTCCGTTGATGATAAAGCATGTTTAGATTCCGTAAAAAATATCAAGAAAATTATTAAAACTTCTAAATTAAATTTAGATATTTTATTAAGTTTATCAGACACCGGTATCAAAGTCGGCAAGATAAACAGTCACGGTCAAAAGCTGGCCGATCAAGACATTATAATTTTAGCTACTCATTCTGATTTGGCGGATGTAAATATAGCTAGTTTAGAGTATAAAGTTTTACCAGTGAGCGATGAAATTAAATCAGTCCACTTAATAAAGAGCGACCGAATTTTCATTGATCAGGATCGCATAAAATTATTAGTAGATAAAATAGAAGACAATTTAATTTATACTAAAGTAATCAAGACAGGCATGGTGCAGGCGGGAGATCAGATAATTGTGTCTGGATATATTTTTGATATTGAGAGTAGACGATCAGATATCGAGATAGCTAGTAAAGCAAAATCAGATTATTTAAGCTTAGCTTTAGCAAATATCGCAGAGTTAAAGAAAGTAAAAAAAATATTAAAAAAAACAGATATTAAATTAATAGTCAGGCTGGAAAGTTTAATGCAAGTTAAAGCTATCATGAAATTAGTTAAGCTAGCTGATGGCTTATTTATAGATCACCAGCACTTAGCTTGGGAAGTACCAGAAAGCAAATTAGACATGATAGAAAAAGAGTTAATAAGCAAGTGTCACAATATAAATAAAGAAGTAATGATTTCTAGTTTGAGTTAAGCTTATTTTTTGCTATAATTAGCTTATAATTAAAATATATTAAATAAAAATCAATACCTTATGAAAAAGAATAAATTTGTCTTATGGTTTAAAGACACAAGTATCAAAGATATTCCAAAAGTAGGCGGTAAAAATGCTTCGTTGGGAGAAATGTATAGCAAGCTAACGCCAAAAGGTGTTGCTGTACCAAATGGCTTCGCTGTAACAGCGCAGGCTTATGATTATTTTTTAAAAACAGCTGGTATCCAGGATGATATTAGGGAAATTTTAAAAGACTTAGATACGCACGATACCAGAAATTTATTTGCTCATGGTAAGAGAGTAAGAGAAACTATTTTGAATGCTGAATTTCCAGCTGACATGAAAGAAGCTATTTTAGAGGCTTATCATAAATTATCCAAACAATCTAAACAGGCACATACTGACGTTGCTATTCGTTCTTCGGCTACAGCTGAGGATTTACCAGATGCTTCTTTTGCTGGACAACAAGAATCATATTTGAATATAAAAGGTGACAAGGCTGTCTTGGAAGCTTGTAAAAAATGTATCGCTTCTTTATTTACAAATCGGGCTATTTCTTATCGTGAAGATAAAGGCTTTAATCATTTTGATGTTAAGCTTTCTATTACTATTCAGAAAATGGTCCGTTCAGATAAAGCTTCTTCTGGTGTGATGTTCTCTATTGATACTGAATCTGGATTCAAAGACGCAGTTTTGATCAACGGCGCTTATGGACTGGGTGATTATATTGTTCAAGGTGTTGTCACTCCAGATGAGTATTATGTTTTTAAACCAAATTTAAAACCAGGCTTAAATCCAGTTATCAGCAAAGCATTAGGTCTAAAGAGAAAGAAATTAATTTACAATACTTCAGGTAAAGGCTCACCGATCAAAGGTGTACCAGTAAGTGAGGCAGATCGCAATACTTATGTTTTGACAGATAAGGAGATTATTCAGCTAGCCAAATGGGCAGTTGAAATTGAAAAACATTATAAGAAGCCAATGGACATGGAATGGGCTAAAGATGGTGTTACTGGAAAATTATTTATTGTTCAAGCTCGTCCAGAAACAGTCCGTTCACAAGCAGATGTAAATGTTTTGGAAGAATATATTTTACCTCACAAAGGTAAGCTTTTGACTAGCGGTGCGTCAGTTGGTGCTAAAATTGGTAAGGGCAAAGCTCATGTGATTCAGGATGTTTCTCAGATTCATGATTTTAAAAAAGGTGAAGTTTTAGTGACTAGAATGACTGATCCTGACTGGGAGCCAATCATGAAAATAGCTTCCGCTATTGTTACTAATTCTGGTGGCCGTACTTGTCATGCCGCCATTATCTCTCGTGAATTAGGTATTCCTTGTGTGGTAGGAACTGGAGATGGCACAAAGCACATAAAGAATGGCAAAGATATTACAGTCAGTTGTGCTGAAGGTGAGAGAGGACATGTTTATAGTGGCTTGTTAGATTTCAAAGTTAAGAAAACTAATTTGAAGAACTTTAAAAAGCCAAAGACCAAGATCATGATGAATATTGGTAATCCAGAAATGGCCATGGCTCAGAGTTTTATTCCTAACGATGGTGTGGGGTTAGCTCGAGAAGAGTTTGTAATTTCAAATTATATTCGTATTCATCCTTTAGCTTTATTAAATTTTAATAAACTTAAAGATCAAAAAGCTAAGAAAGAAATAGCAGAGTTAACAGCAGCGTATAAAAATAAACCGCAGTTTTTTGTAGATAAATTGGCCGAGGGCATTGCTCGCATTGCAGCTAGTTTTTATCCGCAAGATGTTATTGTCAGACTTTCAGATTTTAAATCAAACGAATACGCAAATCTAATTGGCGGTCGAGATTTTGAGCCAGTAGAATCAAATCCAATGATCGGTTGGCGCGGAGCTTCTCGCTATTATGATCCTAAATATAAGCCAGCTTTTGTATTAGAGTGTAAAGCCCTGGTGAAAGTCAGAGAAAAAATGGGCTTGAATAATGTCAAAATCATGGTGCCTTTCTGTCGTACTGTTGAAGAAGGTAAAAAAGTTTTAGCCATCATGAAAGAAAATGGTTTACAAAAAGGTAAAAATGGTTTGGAAGTTTATGTGATGTGTGAAATTCCATCCAATGTCATTTTGGCTGACGAGTTCTCTGAAATTTTCGATGGCTTTTCTATCGGATCAAATGATTTGACTCAACTTACTTTGGGCGTTGATCGTGACAGTGAGCTAGTTTCTCATGTTTATGATGAAAGAAATAAAGCAGTTAAAGATATGGTGGCCCAAGTAATTGCTAAAGCTAAGAAGAATAAAAAGAAGATTGGTATTTGTGGTCAAGCTCCATCTGATTTTCCAGATTTTGCTCAATTCTTAGTAAGAGAGGGAATTGATACTATTTCTTTGAATCCAGACACAGTAATCAAAACCATGCTTGCTATTAATGAGACTGAGAAGCAAATGAAGAGAAAGAAGAAAAAGTAGTATTTTAGCTAATATTAGTATATATTTTAGAGCCCCGCTTAGCGGGGCTTTTTATGTCTATTGACTGATTTAGTGCATAGTGGTTTAATCAATATTGTTAGCTCTCTTTATAGTAATCAATTCACAAGCAGAAAGGTTCACTAATGACCAAGAAACATTCCTCTTTCAAGAACATTAGAAATGAAATTGCCAATGCGATACCGGTTCGTTACTATCGTGAGGTGGTCTGTGATGGTGATAATGTGTCGGTGCAGATTCACTTCGGAGCTTGCGATGGCGCTAGAATTTTGAAGCAGCGTGCTTCTGGATTGCGCGGTGTTTCTGTGCGACGCGACAGACTAGTCATCTCCGGCTCAAAACGCAGTATTGTTCAGCGGGTGCAATCCTGCAAACCAGCCTTGATCAATGATCATGCCTTGCCGAAAGCACGCACGCAAATGGTTGCTTGAGGAATATTTTCCACAGAATTGATTCGTTACACTCCCGTCTTCGGATGGGAGTTTTTTTATTGACTTTTTGCTAAGAAAAAATTATACTAGACCAGTAAATTTATTTTGGAAGGGTGGCTGAGTGGTCTAAAGCGCACGCTTGGAAAGCGTGTGAAGTGTAAAAGCTTCCGCAGGTTCGAATCCTGTCCCTTCCGCCATTCGCCTTCGCCGAGGCTTCGGCGTAATTGGCATAATTGAGTAAAGTGAAGAAGAAAAGCAAGATGTTTTATACTTATATTTTGAAAGCAAAATGTTCAAGTCATAACTTTGTGTTTCCGACCAAAGTTATGGCTGAGAATTTTGAGCAGTATTTAAAATCAGGCTCAGGTAGAGCTTTTTCGAAAAGACATTTTAATTTCAAATTAGATAAATTTTTAGAAAAATCGACGAAGCAGTAGCGGAGTCGTTTTATTTTGTGCTATAATTTACACATATTATTAATCTTCATAATTATGAAAACAAAACAAATTATGTCGTCTGGCATTCTAGCTGGTCTAGTAATGTTAGTCGTTGCCATGTTGATAGGACAACTTTTTAATATGTTGATTCCTGGATTGATGGCAGAATATGAAAATACATCTTTATTTAGAGCTTTTTCAGATCCATTAATGACCTGGTACTTTGTTTATTTCTTTGTATTAGGTATTGGCTTAGCTTGGATTTGGAGCATGGTTCGCTCAAAAGTTGATGGGCACAAACCATTTAACAAAGTCAATAACTTTGTTTGGAAGTATTGGTTAGCTGTTTTGATTCCAGGCATGTTAATCACCTATGCTAGTTTCGTTATTTCTTTGACCATGATTGTGGTCTGGGCGATTGGCGTCTTGATTCAATTATATGTTGGTTTCTGGATTATTGCTAAGATGAATAAATAAATTAAATTTAAAAACGGCTTATTTGAATGGGCCGTTTTTTTATTGTCTGCTATAATTAAATCATGGAAGATAAAAAACAAAATGAACCATTTAGTAGCTGGAGTCATTTTATTGGCGCTGGCTTATCAATAGCTGGCTTAGTTTTGTTGATAGTTTTTGCCAGTATTTATGCCCGAGCTCAACATGTAGTTGGTGTCAGTATTTTCGGCGCTAGTCTAATTTTGCTTTATTTGTCTAGTGGAGCTTATCATTGGATTGCTGTTACTAGTCAGCGCAAAGTAATTTGGCGGAAAGTTGATCATGCTATGATTTATGTTTTGATTGCTGGCACTTACACACCACTTTGTTTGGTGACGCCGCAACGTGCTTGGGGCTGGTCAGCTTTTGGAGTGATTTGGGGACTAGCAATCGTCGGTGTGTTATTAAAAGTAAAATTAACAACTTTCCCCAAGGCATTATCTCCAATCATTTATTTATTGATGGGCTGGATAATATTAATCTTTTATCCCATGTTGTCTCATATCCCAGTGATGGGTTTAGTGTGGTTATTTTTGGGTGGAGCGTCGTATAGTTTAGGTGTGATATTTTATGGTTTAGATAAAAAATTACCACGTGGCCGATGGTGGGGGATGCATGAAATTTTTCATCTATTTGTTTTATTCGGTAGTTTTGCTCACTGGTGGTTTATTTTTAAATATTTAATTTATATCTAAAATATATATTTAATGTTATAATAAGCTTAGTTTTTAGTATAAAAATATTTAATATGGGACAGTTTATAAAAAAGAATACTTGGCTTTTAGTTTTATTGGCCATTGTTTTAGGATTTATTTTTCCAAAACTAGGTTTTTTCATACAGCCAAGTGTTGTTTATTTATTGATGCTTTTGATGCTCTTCAGTGTTTTGGATATGAGCTACCGCAAAGTTTGGGAGCAACTCCATAATTATAAAAAAACTCTAGCTGCTTTGAGTATTGTTCATTTGGCTGGGCCATTAATTGTTTTAGCATTCAAGCCTTTTGTTACAGAAGAAATATTTTTGGGTTTAATTATTGCTTCAGTTATTAATTCTGGCGTTAGCGTAATATTTTTATCTAAATTATATGGCGGCTTGCCTTCCAAAGCTTTGGTGATCACCGCTGTATCGCATGTGCTTAGTCCAATAGTGATTCCATTTTTAGTTATTTTATTTGCTAAGACAAGTATTGAGATTGATCCAATGAGCATTTCTTGGACGATTATTAGACTAGTCATTATTCCAATTGCTCTATCTATGCTTGTTCGTCGTAGTCGCCTATATAAGCCAATGAAAAAACACGGTGGCTGGATTAATATTATTTTATTATTCTTGATTATTATTGGCATCATTTCTCCAATCAGGGAGATTATCTTAGCTAATGTTTCCAGAGCTATTTATGTTGGTTTGATTGTGATGCTGATTGTAGTAGTAGACTTTTTGTTAGGCTTTGCCTTAGGCAAAAATAAAGCCGAAAGAATTACTTATGGCGTTTCTACCAGTTATAAAAATTATGTTTTGTCAAATGTGGTAGCCCTTACTTTATTTGGGCCAGTAGTAGCCTTACCGGCCGCCTTATATGCGGTGGCTAACAATGTTTTATTAGTGCCATTGCAATTCTTATGTTGTCGTAAAAAGAAATGAAAAGTTTAAGTATTTTAATTTTCAGTCTATTTTTAATAGGCTGTACAAATACAGCGCCAGCTGATAATATCAGTCCTACACCAAGTGTATCGCCCGTACCGCCAGCACCAGTGATTGATGATCAAACAGAGCAATTTTGTGGTAGTTCAACGGAGGGATTTTGCCATCAAGATGCAGATTGTCAGACTTTCGGTTGTTCGGGACAAATTTGCGGTAGTAGATTTGAAGAAAAATTAAGTACTACTTGCGTTTGGAAAGAGTGTTATGATGAAACTGATTACAGTTTGATCTGCGGTTGTATAAACCAAAAATGTCAGTGGTATAAATAAGTATATGAATCCCGTTAGAAAATTAACGGGGTGAGTGGTAAATAATAAGTCATAAGTAAATAACTTCTAACGGGATGAATAAAGCACAAATAGACTTCTTAAATAAATTAAAAAGAAAAAAATATCGTGATAAGTACGGTAAGTTTTTGGTTGAAAATCCCAAAGTAATTTTGGAAGAATATAATAGCCCATTGCTGGATTCTGTTTATGCAACAGAGAAGTTTTTCAAAGAATATGAAGATCTAATGGCTTTTGATAAAGTAGAAATTATTTCTGAAAAAGCTTTAGACAGGGTTTCTAGTCAAGTTACTCCAGCCGGCATCATCGCTTTATTTAATCTTCCCAAAGAAAAAAACTTTAGCTTTAAAACAAAACACATTTTGTTATTAGACGGCATTCAGGATCCTGGAAATTTAGGAACTATTATCAGAACAGCTGATTGGTTTGGCTGGCGAGCAATATTTTTGGGTAAAAATTGCGTTGAACCATTTAATCCTAAAGTTGTCGCAGCGTCTATGGGCTCAATCTTTCGTAGCCATGTTTATCAAGATACAGATTTAGTAGCCTTGATTAAAGATTTGAAAAAAGAAAGATATACTATTGCTACTACAGATTTGCATGGTGGCAATATAGACACTAAAGAAAAAGAAAACATTGCCCTGGTAATCGGCAATGAATCAAAGGGTGTTTCTTTAGAAATCAAAGACATAGCTGACAAAAGTTTTAAGATACCGAAATTTGGTAAAGCCGAATCTTTAAATGCTGCGGTTGCTGCTGGTATTATTATGCATAAAATTAAATCATAAATATATGAATTTAGAACAACCGCAATCAGCTAACAGCGAGGCAGAAGAATTTGATGAAATTTGTCAGTTTTGTAAAAAGCCAACCGGTAAAAAAGTTGAGATACCAAATAGTCACGGTACTTGTGATGCTTGCATGCCAGGCTATAGGCAAGAGTTAGAGGAATGGAAAGCAGATCGTGCGGCTAGACAGGCAGAGACAAGTAAAGATAAAGAATAATTTTGACTAAATTTACTAATTAAATTAAGATAGCCTTGATGGATCCAATAGCAGAAATCAAAGCTAAATTAGATATAGCCGACATTATTGGTGGCTATATTGCGCTCAATCCATTGGGCGATAATCTCAAGGCTCGCTGTCCATTTCATAATGAAAAGACAGCTAGTTTTATGGTTTCCAAGTCTAAACAGATTTGGCATTGTTTTGGCTGTAATAAAGGCGGAGATGTTTTGTCTTTTGTACAAGAATACGAAGGCTTAAGTTTCCCAGAAACTTTGAAGCTCTTAGCCGCTAAAGCCCACGTTGATTTACCAGAGTTTAGATCCCAAGAGAAAAAAGATTATGGCAATCTATATGAAATCAATCAATTAGCAGTTGAGTTTTATCAAGAAAAATTGCAAACCAAAAATGAAATTGCTAATAAAACTTTAGCTTATCTCAAAAATCGTCAGATTACAGATGAAAGTATTAAGAAATGGCAGTTAGGTTTATCCGGTGAAGACTGGGATGAACTTTTTGTTTATTTAAAGAACAAAGGACTTTCAGAGCAAGAAATTTTTCAAGCCGGATTAAGTTTAAAGAAAAAATCAGGTTCAGGCTACATCGATCGTTTTCGTAAACGTTTAATGTTTCCTATTTTTGATCAACAAGGTCGTCCGGTTGCTTTTACGTCACGTACTTTGGCTGGCATTGTTTATCAAGAAGCAGAACAAGGTGGTAAATATATAAATAGTCCGCAAACCGCTGTTTATGATAAAAGTAAAATTTTGTATGGCTGGCATTTTTCTCGTGAAGAAACACGCCGCAAAAAATATTTGATTGCTGTTGAGGGAAACATGGACGTCATTGCTGCTCATCAAGCAGGTACCGAAAATACAGTGGCAGTTTCTGGCACAGCTTTGACTGAAGATCACGTTCATTTGATTAAGCGATATACTGAAAATGTTATCTTAGCTTTTGATGGAGATGCGGCTGGTTCAAATGCAGCTTTTCGTGGTATTACTTTGGGCTGGAAAAATGAATTAAATTTAAAAATATTATTATTACCAAAAGGAAAAGATCCAGCTGATTTGATCAGTGAAGATAAAAAACTTTGGCAAGAAGCAATTAAGAATACTTTGCCAGTAATGGATTATTATATTAAGCGAGTTTTGGCTGGAGTAGATCTTAATAGATCAGATCACAAGAAAATAGCTGTTAATAAATTATTACCGATTATAAAATTTTTGAAAAGCAATATCGAGCAAACTCACTATTTACAAATTTTGGCTGATAAATTAAATCTGCCCTTAGAAGTTTTGCAACAAGATTTTGAATCTGCAAAATCATTTTTAGAAATTGAGCAACCAACTCAATCAGCTACGCCAAAGATTGCTAAAGATGCCTCATCTTTAGGTGAGCAAGTTTTAAGTTTGGCTTTTTATAAAGATAATTATCTAGAAAAAGTAGTAGCTGATATAGAGCCCGAATCTTTTATAGAGCCCCTGCGATCCCTTTACAAAAAGGTGATTATTTATTATACTAAGCACCAGTTTTTAAAAGATTTTCTAGATCAAGGAGATTTAGAAAATAACGAAAAAGAATTGTGGATCAAGCTCTCTTTAATGGCTGAAAAAGATTATGAAGAATTTACAGAGCAAGAGTTAGCAAATCATTTTCAAACCTTATTAGCCAATTTTAAAAAACAGCATTTAACTGTTCAAAGACAGGATTTAATCCAACAACTCAAGCAAGCAGAGTTGGCCAATGATGAATCCAAGCAAGATGAAATAATGCATCAAATAAACTTACTTAATAAAGGAATTCATAAATTATAATAAGTACATGCCAGTTAAAAAGACTGCTACTAAAAAAGTAGCTAAAAAACCAGCGAGTACAAAAAAAACGGCTTCTACTAGAAGGCGTGTAAGCAAACCTACCAAGGTGCGTAAACCAGCTGCAAAAAAAACAACAAAAAAAGCAGCGGTTAGCAAAAAAAAGGCGGTGAAAAAACCAGCCAAAAAAACAACTCGCCTCGATTCGGCGAAGCGGGCAAAAAAAGTTGTCAAAAAAATTACTAAAAAACCAGCGAAGAGAACTACCGGCCGCACACGTCATCGTGCAGCCATCAAATCTCCTAAAGCTGAGTTAGACTTGGGTTTAGTGGAGAAACTTTTAGGTAAAGGAAGATCTCGTGGTTTTATCACTGAGGATGAACTCATGAGAACATTTAAAGATCTAGAAGACTACGTAAATAAGTTTGAAGAGTTTATCGATCATTTAGATGATGTAGCTATTCAGATTATTTCTACTGAAGGCGGTATTTTAGATGCTCATGAAAAATCCAGTGATATTCTAGCTCGTTCAGGCATTGGTGGCGATGAAAAACGAGGAGATTTGACTGATATTGCCGCTGATAGTATTCAGATGTATTTACGAGAAATTGGCAAGGTATCATTATTGACTAGTGAAGAAGAGGTGATGTATGCCAAGCGTAAAGAAAAAAGTGACTTGGAGGCTAAGAAGAGATTAGTTGAGGCAAATCTACGCTTGGTTGTTTCTATTGCTAAGAAATTTACCGGCCGTTCATTATCTTTATTAGATTTAATTCAAGAAGGAAATATTGGCTTGTTTAGAGCAGTAGAGAAGTTTGATTACCGCAAGGGTTATAAATTTTCTACCTATGCTACTTGGTGGATTCGTCAGGCCATCACTCGTGCCTTGGCTGATCAATCACGTACTATTCGTATTCCAGTTCATATGGTCGAAACTATCAATCGTTTCAATCAAGTAGAAAGACGTTTGGTACAAGACCTTGGCCGTGATCCATTGCCAGAAGAAATTGCCGCTGAAATGGGAGAGGATATTGATAAAGTTAGGCAGATTATAAAAATTTCTCAAGAAACCGTTTCTTTAGAAGCCTCAGTTGGTGATGATGATGAAGATAGTACTCTGGGAGATTTTATTGAAGATGAAAAGACTATTACTCCAGACAGAGTAGCTGCTTTAAAACTTTTATCAGATCATGTTAAACAGATTATCAGTGATTTAACACCGCGTGAACAAAAGATTTTGGAAATGCGTTTTGGATTAGCCGATGGCGTTGCGCATACCTTAGAAGAAGTTGGTCAAGAATTTGGTGTAACGCGTGAGCGTATTCGTCAGATTGAAGCTAAGGCTTTGGAAAAAATGCAAAAACACGAAGAAATGAGAAAATTACAGGATTATTAATATCAAAGCCCCGCTTACAGCGGGGTCTTTTTTATGCTATGATATTAATACTAAATAAATTTTTATGTTTTTAACTACTCATACTTCAGCAGCAATTTTAATAGCCAGTAAAGTCTCCAATCCAATTTTAGTAATCATTTTTGCCTTTCTTTCTCATTTTGTTTTGGACGCTATTCCTCATGGCGAAGGTAACTTTTTTTCTGATCCCAAAAAAAATCATCATCAAAAGATGGTAAGATTTGTAAAGGCCGCAATAATTGATCTGCTCATAGCTTCAATTTTTTTATTTTCTTTTTTATATTATGTACAGCCAGATAATGTTTGGATTTTTATTTGGGCCAGCTTAGCTGCTTGGCTGCCAGATTTTTCTTGGGGAGCTATCGAATTATTTAAAATAAAATCATTAAAGTGGTTTTATATTTTTCATCATAAAATGCATGATTTATTAGATGTTGTTTATCCGATGAAATACGGATTAGTTTTTCAAGCATTATTTATTGTTTCGATCTTAGCATTGATTCTTACATGAAATTACCTCAGCTAAAATTTAGGTCAGTTTACATTTTCTTATTGTTTTTAGTTTTGAGTTTTTTATTTTTTGGTAGTGCCCTAAATACAGCTTTGTTATCCGATGATTGGCATTGGTTATATTTAGCCAAAAATACAGCTTGGAATTTTGATATATTTTTTACTAATTACGAAGGAGGAAATTTAGGCGGTTCTTATAATCCTTTGATGCTCGTAATTTTTAAAGTATTTTATAATCTATTTCATTTAAATTCAAGCTTATATCATCTAGTCAGCATAATAATACACGCAGTTAATGCATTTTTAGTTTATTTATTGGCTAGCAAATTATTTGCTTTAGTTAATATTAAAAATAGAAGTTTAAGTTTGCTAGCAGGAATACTATTTTTAATCTGGCCCACTCAAGTAGAAACAATCAATTGGCTAGCAGCCTGGCCACATTTATGGGTTGCAACCTTTTATTTGAGCTCATTTTTATTTTATTTAGTATGGCGTCAAAAAAAGAAGCTGAAATTTCTTAGCTTGTCTTTATTACTTTTTATTATATCTTTATTTATAAAAGAAATAGCCATTAGCTTGCCTTTTGTTATTTTACTTTGGGAGATATATTTTTTCTTAGCTAAGAAAAAATATAGAAAACAATATTTTATAATAGATTACTTTGTTTTGTTGAGCGTATTTTTATGGATGCGTTATCAAGCAACTAGTTTATTATTTGGTTATTATGGTCAATCAGAGTTCACTTGGCCAATTGGAGAATGGCTTGGACATTTATTTGGTCTATTAAGTGAGTTAATAACTTTTTCGTTTACTAGAACTTTATTTTATAAAATTTGGTATGTCTATTTAGCGGCCTTAGTTATTATTGGCTTAATTAGTTTGTTAATTTATTTGAGCATTATTGCTTATCGCCAGAAATGGTGGCAACTTAGCGTAGTTTTGACTGGCTTAGTGATCTTATTGCCTCTAGCGCCTTTAGGTTTGCATCGCACAAGTTTTGGCGGCGAAAGGTATTTATATTTAGTCAGCGCATTTTTTATTATTTGGTTGTTAGCTGTTTTTTATAAAATTAAATTTAAAAAATATTTTTTAATTTTATTATTACTGATTATTTTGCCGACTATTATTTATAAAAATATTATTTGGCAAAATGCCAGTCAAATCAGTGAGCGAATAGTTTCTAGCTTTGCTGAATTAGAGATAGAGGATGATGCTAAATTGATTTCAGTTGGCTTACCAGACAATTTATCTGGCGCAGAAGTTTTTAGAAATAATTTACAACAAGCCTTAGAATTAACTTATCCAGATTATAATAATCAAATTATTCATCTGCCAGTTTATACTTTTTTGAATAGTCAGAATAAAAATAGTCACTTATTAAAATGGCGTCAGGATGAGATGGGCTGGTTTGCTGAGAGTGTAGACGGCAGCTTTGTTGTCACTGGTCAGACTTCTATTATAGTCAATGATATATATTTTGAATTATGGAATTATAATTATCAAAATTATACGGCTAATATTATTCGGCTAATGCCCGATGATAGAGATTTACATTGGCTAACTTATGATCAGGGTAAATTACAAATCAAATAAAATTTTACATGGCTTAATGTTAGAGAATTAATTTGTGAAAAGATAAGTTCCACCTACTGCTGTACAAGTACCGGCCGCATAGGTTATTAGTTCGCCGGTTACAGGGTCACCGCCATAGGGGTAATACCAAATTATGGTTTCGTAATCAGTCCCAATACTATTTTGACATCCACCTGAGCTTGGTTGAGGACAAGGATTATCAGAATAAATTCCCACCCCTTGGCAATTTAGAGTAGTTATATCTGGAGTGTTCCAAAAATTACCAATAAAATCTGTACAAACACTGCCATCATTTATAACATTACATGAGCCAACGGCATTATTTTCCTCACCACTACCTGGACCATCATCTTCCAATCCAGCATAATAATCATCTGATCCAGGGTTATCATGTTTAGCAAATTCACCACTGCCTGGGCCATCATACATTGGATCGTATTCCATTTCTTCGCCAGAGCCAGGACCAGTTGGCTGATCTGGAAAAATTTTATCTATTTGACTATAAAATATGCCGCCAATAATTATTAAAGCAGCGGTTCCTCCTATTGCTATTTCTTTTAGTTTATCCATAATATAGATATTAATAATTTTAGTATACCAAAAAATTCAATAAAAATAAAAAAACATCAGTTTATGCTGATGCTTTTTTATTTGGCTCCGACAGAAAATTTGGAAAAGATATAATTTTCTGCACGTCGCAGATAAAGAAAAAATACTAGCCAGGAGGCTACTATTTTTTTTGGCTCCGGAGGGGGGATTCGAACCCACGACCAATTGATTAACAGTCAACTGCTCTACCACTGAGCTACTCCGGAATGTGCTGTTTATTCAATTGTTCCCTTATATCTCTTTTATATTGTATTTTTGGTAGCGGGGGCCGGACTTGAACCGGCGACCTCCAGGTTATGGGCCTGGCGAGCTGCCAACTGCTCTACCCCGCGTCGTTTATAAAGTAGTGCTAGTATATACAATATGTTTATCTTTGACAAGTCTTGTGGTGGACCCAACAGGACTTGAACCTGCGACCTCCTCCATGCCATGGAGGCGCTCTAGCCAACTGAGCTATGGGCCCGTGGTAGCAGGGGCGAGAATTGAACTCGCGACCTCAGGCTTATGAGTCCTGCGCTCTAACCAACTGAGCTACCCTGCCATGGTACCGAAGGTGGGACTCGAACCCACATGGCTTGCGCCACACGATTTTGAGTCGTGCGTGTCTACCAATTCCACCACTTCGGCTTATAAACATTATGTAATAAACAAGGATGATTGTACAATAAAAATTTGATTTAGTCAATAATAAGTTTTGATTATTTTTTACTTTAAGATATTATAATTAATCATTGACAAAAACGCTAAAATATGATAACGTAGGCTAGATTATTGATAAGTCTAATTAAACAAATTTATGCATAAATTTTCTGTATTGCTTTTATTACTAGCTGTTTTTGTTGTAGGATGTGGTCCAGTTGCCGATTCTAAAGAAGAGCTAGTCAAGAAGCAAATTAAAGTACAAAATATTACTTTACAAAGTGAAGTAGATGCCGATTTGACTTTGAGTGGAACCGTTGTGCCAAAACAACATAGTTTGGTGCGTAGCTTGGTTCCCGGTACAATTGAGTTTTTAGCACCAGTTGGTTCCCAAGTATTTACTGGGCAGCCATTATTTTCTATTAGGGATGCCAATATTGAAAGCGGCTATTTTAATGCTTTACAAAGTTTTGAGCAAACTAAAATTGTTACCGGACAGCGTGTCCAACAAGCAGAGCTTGGTTTGAATAGCGCCAAGGCTTCTTTGGATTTATCTCGTAGTCAGTATGACAACACGGTGGCTCAAACAGAGCAAGCTTTACGTGTAGCCGAGGACTCAGCTTTTGTTGCTTATGATTCTGCTTATAATAGCATGACTCAGGTTTTATTATTTTTGAATAACGGTAGTAACTTGAATCGCAAAGAATATATTTATGAAAATATCTTAACTACTCAATCACAATTTCGAAGACAAACAAAATTTATGTTTGATCAAGCGGTGGCTAGTTATTTAAATATTCCGCTTACACCATCAGATGATTTAAGTCAGTCGCTAGGTGATTTGCAAGAGACATTGCTACTTGTGAAAGACGCGGTGGACAATACTACTATTTTATTACAAAATGCCTTGCCTTTGGGCTCACACGAAGCTGATAGGCTGACTGTCATTGGTTATCAGACGGCTATTAACCAACATGTCAGTTCTGTTATTAGTTCTATTAATAGTATTAATAATACAAAAATCAGTAATCGTTTAGCCGTTGATGGTGCCCAGGCGCAACTAGATTTATCTAATATTCAATATAATAATACCGATATTGCTTTGTCTAATGCTAAAAATAGTGCGGTATTAGAATTAAATATGGCTCAATCTCAACTTGATGCCATGGCTTATAATTATAGTAATTTGACTTTAGCTGCTCCTTTTTCAGGAACAATTCTTTCTCATTTTGCAAATCCAGGAGAGCAAGTTACTTTGGGTCAAGAATTAATTGAAGTTGGTGATTTGTCTATTGTAGAAATTACAGTTGATGTAGACGTAGATTTTGCCGATGCTATCAAGCTTAATGATGCTGTTACCATTGATCATGAATTTACAGGTGTGGTCAGTGAAGTAGAGCCAGTCGGAGATTTAGCCAGCGGTAAAATTAGTGTAACTGTACAAAGTGAAGAGGCGGAAGATGATTTAGTTGCCGGCTCAATTGCTGATGTCAATTTTGATTTAAATTATGAAGTAGAAGACTTAATTGTTATTCCTATTAAGGCGGCCACCATAGAATCTACGGGTACTTATGTGTTTGTAGTTGAAGATGGCAAAGTTGTTCATCGCGATGTTACTTTAGGTCAAATTTTCAGTGATAAAGTTTCTGTCAATTCTGGTTTAGCAGAAGGCGACCAACTTATTTTATTAAATGGTGTCTTTATCGCTGTTGGTGATGAAGTAGAAATCGTTGAATAAAATTATGGATAATCAAAACTTAAATAACAGTACACCTCAGCCAAAGAATAAATTTGATGCCGAGGCCATTGAAAAAACCCGTAAAGGAATTTTTGGATTTTTTATTACCCGTACTCGTTTGGTGATTTTGATGTTGTTAGCTATCATTTTTGGTGGCGCACTTTCTCTAGTCAATATTCCTCGTGAATCGGATCCGGAAGTAAAAATTCCGATTGCTGTTGTGACTACTATTTATCCGGGAGCTAGCCCCTTGGATATTGAAGATTTGATAACAGACGAGATAGAAAATAAATTAGAGACATTGGATGACGTTAAATTAATTACTTCAAACTCAATGACTGGTGTTTCTTCTATTACTATAGAATTTGAAGCGGAAGCTGACTTAGACGACAGTATTTCAGAATTAAAAGATAAGGTAAATGAAATTAACAATTTGCCAGATGAGGCTGAAAGCCCAATCGTCACTCCGATTCGTGCTAATGACTTTCCGATTATTACTTTCTCATTAGCCGGTGATTTATCTCAAGAACAGCTAAAACAATTAGGCGAGATCATTCAAGATGATTTAGAAAATATCTCCGGTGTTTCAGAGGTGCCATTGTTGGGTGTCAGTAATAGAGAATTTTTGGTCAAAGTAAATCGAGAATCTTTAAACAGATTAGGCTTGTATTTAAATAATATAGTAGCCGCTATTGGTGGTAGTAATATGGATATGCCATTAGGCAGTATCACCATTGATCATGTTGATTATAATTTGCGGACTATTTCTAGATTTAAATCTGTAGAAGATTTGAGCAAAGTAGTAGTTGGCGCAAATGGTAATTCTCCAATTTTATTATCAGATGTCGCCACGATTGATGATCATTTAGCAGAATTGGATACAGTGTCTCGTATTTCGGTGGCAGGGCAAGCAACCAAAAATACAGCTTCTTTACAAATTTTCAAAAAGACTGGCGGTAATATTTTAGAGATTGTCGATGAATCGAAAGAACGTGTTGCTCAACTTAAAGAAGATAAAATTATTCCTGCAGGAGTTACAGTTGAGCTAAACAATGACTACTCACAATTTATTCGTAATGATTTAGAAAACTTAGGTACTAGCGGCTTACAAGCTACTGTTCTGATTTTCATCGTTATGTTTTTAGCTTTGAGTTTTAAAGAAGCAACTATTTCTTTGTTAGCTATTCCTTTGACTTTTTTAATTAGTATTTTTTATTTAAATATCAGAGGCTATACTTTAAATAGTTTGACCCTATTTACTTTAGTATTGTCTTTAGGTTTGTTAGTTGATACTTTCATCATTATTTTGGAGGGTATTTTCCATAACATGCGAGCCGGCTATAATTCACTGCAATCTTCTTTGTTGTCTGTAGCTCATTATCGTAAACCTTTATTAGCTGGTATTTTTACTACTATCTCTGCTTTTATTCCAATGCTTTTGGTTAGCGGTATCATGGGAGAATATTTGAAAGTATTACCGATTACAATTTCTGTCACCTTAATTTCTGCTTTATTTGTTTCTCTAGTGATTGTGCCGTCTTTGGCAAAAGTATTTTTGAAACGTAAGAGAGTAGAGCAAGCAGAAAAGGAAAGTGTATTAGAAAAATATTGTACTAATAAATTGCGCAGGACCTACATAAGAGTAGTAAATAAATTTTTAGCTAATCGTAAGCATAAGATTAAATTTACCATTGCCATAGTTGCTGCATTTATTATTTCCTTGGGTTTGTTGATTGGTGGCGTGATTCCAGTAAGAATGTTTCCAAATGTTGATGTAGACTTTGGTTTCGTAAATATTGAAATGCCAGTTGGTACAGACTTGGAAGCAACTGAAATTGTTGTTCGTAAAGTAGAGGATTATTTGTATGAAAGAAATGATTTAAAAAGTTTCGTCACTACTATCGGACAATCTTCTAGCTTTGGTTTTGATCGAGCTAGCTCAAATGAGCATTTAGCTAATATTAGTCTGACTTTTGTTGATGTAGAAGACAGGGATCAAAAAAGCTATGAAATTGGTCAAGAAATTAGAGAAGATTTAGAACATATCCAAGAAGGAAAAATAACCGTAGAAGAAATTAGCGGTGGTCCGCCTACTGGTGCGCCAATCGAAATCAGAGTTTCTGGTGATGATTTGATCGTTTTAGGTGAACTAAGTAAAAATATCCGTCAACATTTAGAAAGCGTTGAAGGTGTTATTAATACCTCTAGTAACCAAAAAGTAAGTCCAGCTGATTTGACCTTTACCTTAGATCAAGAAGCCTTGGCACGAGCTGGATTATCTGTTGCTGAAGTTTCTGGATTTTTAAGAACAGCTATCTTTGGAGTAACTGCTACCGAAATTCCTATTGGTGGTGATGATATTGATGTTGTAGTTCAATTAGAACAAGATAGTATTACTTCCGTAGAAGAAATACAAAATTTATCTATCACTAATCGCATGGGGCAAGATGTTAAATTGTCTCGAGTAGCAGACTTTTCTTTGGAGCCAGCTTTATCTACTTTGAGACACAGAGATTTTGAACGTACTGTAACTTTGCGAGCCAACGTAGAGCCAGGTGCTAATCCAAGTAATATTGTTTCACAAGTACAAGATAAGATGGCTGCAGAAATTATTCCAAGTGGCTATGACGTAAAATATGGTGGTGAAGTTGAAGATATCGAACAATCATTTGCAGAACTATGGAACGCTATGTTGATAGCTTTGTTACTGATCGCTACTATTTTGATTTTACAATTTAATTCTTTCAAGACGCCATTGATTATTTTATTGACATTGCCATTGATGTTGATCGGTGTGGTGATTGGTATGCTAGTCTTACATTTACCATTTAGTTTTTCAGTATTCTTAGGATTGATTTCTCTGGCTGGTATCGTAGTGAATGATGCTATTGTCTTGATCGATAAAACCAGACGTAATATCGAAGAGAAAAACATGTATCCAAAAGAAGCGGTTGTTGATGCTGGCGATACACGCTTGCAACCAATCTTATTGACCTCCATTACTACCATTATTGGTGTGGCACCATTAGCTTTGTCTGATGAATTTTGGTTAGGTTTATCCATTGCTATTATTTTCGGATTAGCTTTTGCTACTATTTTACAATTATTTGTCATCCCAATGGTTTTTTTACAACTTGAAGGTAAGCGATTATTAAAAAGACGTAAGCAGGTAAATTTAAACTAAAAATGTCAAAAGAAGGTGGCTCTGGTAGTCGCTTTCTTTTTTTGTTACAATAAAGATAGTTATTAACAATTTGCCTATGATCAAGCATATCAATATCAAGGTATTTGGTCGGGTGCAAGGAGTCGGTTTTCGTTACTTTGTCAAACAACAGGCTAATAAACTAGGGCTTAAAGGCTTTGTCCAAAATCAACAAGATGGTGCCGTCTATGTAGAAATAGAAGGTGAAAAAGAGCTGGTTGATAAATTGGTCAAATGGTGTAAAAAAGGCTCACCTTGGTCTAAAATTAGCCAAGTAGATGTTCGTCAAGGAGAGATAAGAGAGTTCGCTGATTTTTCTGTTCAGCCAGACTAATCTTTTCGCCTTATGGCTATTTTATTGGGGTTTGTTTTTTTGCCCTTTTTTTGTTAAGATGCAAATATATTTAAGCAAGATTATTTATACTTATGACTAATATTTTAGACTTTTTAAAAGACTATTCTTTGTGGGCTAATAGTGGTTATGATTACTTAATAGCGGCCGCTATTTTTATTGGCTTACTTATTATCCTCAAGATTTTTCAAGTTATTATTTTAGCTAGATTAAATATTTTGGCTAAAAAAACCAAGACTAATTTTGATGATACTTTAATAGCAATTTTCAAAACTATTAAACCGCCATTTTATTTTTTTATAGCGATTTATTTTAGTTTGAAATCTTTAGCTATTTCAGACGCAGCCTTGACTGTGCTAAAAGTTCTGGTTTTAATCACAGTAGTTTATGAAATAATCAGAGCGATAGAAAAATTATTAGATTATTTTATTAATCGTTATTTTGAAAAATCTGGTGGCAATAAGTCACATAATCGATCCATGGTTCGAACTTTGCAGTTAATCGCCAGAGTTATTTTATGGATACTAGGCTTCATTTTAATTTTAGCTAACTTGGGAGTTAACGTAACTTCATTAGTTGCCTCTCTAGGCATTGGTGGTTTGGCCGTAGCCTTAGCTTTGCAGAGTGTCTTGTCTGATCTATTTTCTTCTTTTTCTATTTATATTGATAAACCATTTCAAGTAGGAGACTTTATTCAAATCGGAACTGACATGGGTGAGGTAGAAAAGATTGGCTTAAAATCTACTCGAATCAGAACTTTATTAGGTGAAGAGCTGGTAGTAGCTAACAAAGAATTAACTTCTGCTCGAGTACAAAACTTTAAACGAATGGAAACTAGACGTGAATCTTTTTCACTTGGTGTAGTTTATAATACAGACGCTAAAAAGATAAATGCTATTCCAAAAATGATTGAAGAGATTGTCAAAAAAGTAAAAGGAGCAAAATTTGATCGTTGTCATTTTGCTAAGTTTGCTGACTCAAGTTTAAATTTTGATATTGTTTATTATATTGATTCTCCAGATTATTTAGCTTACATGGATGTAAAGCAAGAAATTAATTTGGCTATTTTTGATAAATTTGCTGCCGAGAAAATAGAGTTTGCTTATCCTACACAAACCATAGTACTAGAAAAATAATGTCACTCAACATATTATCATGGAACATCAATGGCATTCGCGCTGCGGTCCGAAAAGGTTTTGTTGATTTTTTAAAAAAACAACAGCCAGACATTTTATGTTTGCAAGAAATAAAGATCGCCGAAAAGACTCGTTTAGAAACAGAGTTTGATTTTGCAGATTATCAAGAGTTTTGGAATTCAGCTGAGCGTCCAGGCTATAGCGGGACTGCTATTTTAGTGCGCGATGGTTTAAAAGTTTCTATGTTGCCAAAATTATCTTGGGACACAGAAGGCAGAATCATTGCTCTAGACATTGGCAAATATTATTTAGTGAATATTTATTTTCCCAATGCTAATAGTGAATTGACTCGGATGGATTTTAAGATGGAGTTTAATGATAAGCTATTAAAATATTTAAAAAAATTAGAAACAAAAAAACCAGTGATTGTCACTGGAGATTATAATGTTGCTCACAACGAAATAGATTTAGCTCGACCAAAAGCTAATATTGGCAATGCTGGCTTTACAGAGGAGGAGCGAAGCTGGATGAATGAGTTTTTAGATGCAGGATTCAAAGATACTTTCAGAGAATTGCATCCAGATAAAATTCAATATTCTTGGTGGAGCTACAGAGCTAATGCTAGAGCCAATAATGTTGGTTGGCGGATAGATTATTTTTGTGTAACAGCCAAGATTTTATCCAAAGTATCCAAAGCTTTTATTTTAGATCATATAGAGGGCTCAGATCATGCACCAGTTGGAATAGAGATTAATTAAAAATATAATCAGGATAATAATTACGAGCATTCCATAAAGCCCAGCCGGCAGTAGAAGTGACATTTTCGACAGCATTGATTTGCTGGTCGATTAATCTTTGATCATAAATAGCACCGATATTAAAAGCTTGTAGCCAAGGACGAATCTTGGCTTTTTTATTTTGTAGTGCTGACTGACTAATTTCTAAACCATAAGTCAAAACTGCTCCGGGATGAGCGGCAGCATTTTCTAGGCCCAAATAATTTATTGGATAATGTGAGGCATACATCATTGGATAAATATAATCAAAGTATTCAGCGGCGTCAGTTAATTTTTGGCCAATATGTAAATCATAATCATCATCTGTATGATCCATGACTAAACCAAACATGTCGATAGATATTACAGTCTCGTTAGATAAATTGTCTGATAAAAATTTAAAAAAGTTTTTCATGATTTCACTACGATTTTGTTCTGATGTAAGATTATAATTCATATTAGACATATCACCATCACTAGGATAGCGCATATAGTCAAAATTTATTTCATCAAATCCTAAAGCTGTTGCCTCACGAGCAATATCTAAATTATAATCCCAGACTTCTTGTTTTTGAGGATCGAGCCAGGCCAAGCCCTTGTGGTCATGCCAAATGTTTCCATTCCAAGTTTTGAAAGCTAAATCTGGTTTGGCAGTGGCCAAAACTGGATCTTGGAAAACAGTTTGTCGGGCTATCACATAAATTCCGGCTTTATGAAATTCTTTGATAATTTTTTTGACATCATTCATCTTTGAGCGTACAGCATTTATTTCTGTGACAGCTGGCAATTGACTGTCGTATAAAATAAAACCAGAATAATCTTTTATGTCTATCACGACACTATTTATCCGGCCATTTTTTATTTTTTCAATTAAACCTTGGCGCCATTCATCTCGTCCAGCTGAATAAGCAGTCAGGTATATTGACCTTACATAATCAGGAGTAGTAAATTTGTCTACTATTGGTGTAAAATGTTGGATATCGATTATTTCCCAATTTGTGTTATCTTTAGTGATCAGCCAGAAGCTCACTAAAAAAACAGCACCTAAAATAATGTAGCTGGGCATAAATTTTTGTATTGGAGACATGGGTTTATTATAGCAAAGATTGGCAGTTGCCGAAAATTGATATTTTCTTTACAATATATGTTATGAGTAAAAAATTATATATTTTTGGTGGATTATTATTGATTGTTGCTATATTCTTTGCTGGGCGCTTGTTTTCGGCCGCAGAAGACGAAAAGGCCGCAGAAACTGCACGAATTGCAGAAGTTGAGCGAATAGCACTACTGGACAGAGAGCTTGTCATTGATATTGAATCAGGCATGACTTTTTCTATTATTGCAGAAAAGGCTGGTTTAGATCATACTTTAATGACAGCTTTATTTGCTTCTGCTGAAGATGTTTATGATTTATCCAGAGTCAAAGTTGGTAAGCCAATCAAATTCTATTTTGACAAACCTACTAATCAGCTTACTAAGATGATTTATCAAGTAGATTCTGAGTCTGAATTATTTATTGAGCCATTTTCTACTACTACAGAAACAGGAGAAATAGAAGAAAACTGGCAAGCAGAAGTTAGAGACATTGATTATGAAATAAAAATCAAGACTGTTGAAGGATCGATTGACTCATCTTTATATCAATCAGCCTTAGATCAAGATATCGATATCAGGGCAATTATAGAATTAGCTGATGTCTTTGCTTGGACAATTGATTTTGCAATGGGTATTCGCCAGGGTGATACTTACAAATTTATTTATGAAGAAAGATATCGCAATGGAGAGTATGTTATGCCAGGTAAAATTATTGCTGCCATATTTAATAATGACGGTGAAGTTAAAGAGGGCTATTATTTCTTAGAGGGCTTAGATGAAGACGGCGATGAGATTGAAGGTTATTTTGATTTAGAAGGAGCTTCTCTACAAAAATTATTTTTGAAAAACCCAGTCAACTTTAGATATATTAGTTCTGGTTATACTACTGGCATGCGTTATGTAGAAGCTTTTAATGTCAGTACAGGGCATAGGGCAATTGATTATGCCGCCGCTGCCGGTACACCAATTAGAGCGGTTGGTGATGGTGTGGTGACGTCTGCTGGTTGGAATTCTGGCGGCTATGGAAATTTAACTTCAATTAGACATAATAGTGTATACAGTACAAACTATGCTCATCAATCTAGAATTTACGTTCGCTATGGTCAAAAAGTAAAACAAGGTGACATTATTGGTACAGTTGGTTCGACTGGATTTTCTACGGGTCCTCATTTACATTTTGAAATGGTCAAACACGGCACTAAAGTAAATCCATTACGTGTAGAATTACCATCAGACAAAGCTATCGCTGAAGAGAACATGGAAGCATTTTTTGCTAGTATAGAAAATATAAAAAAACAATTACATGGAGAATGATTTAAATAATCAAACATCAAATAAGCCAAGTAGTTCAATGTGGACATTGTCTTATCGGCTGCAGGGCTTGACCCTGGGCTTAATAGCAGCTTTAGTGTATTGCTATTTTTATTTGGGCTTTTGGCACAAATATTTGATTATTGCCGCTGCCATTCTTGGATATTTTTTAGGCTGGATAGTGGGAAAGTTTACTTATCGTTCTGGTCGTAAATAAGGTTTGTTAATTTAGTCAAAATTCGGTATAATAGTATTAGTTTTGACTCAAATTATGGCCAGAATCATCTCAGTAGTAAATCAAAAAGGTGGTGTAGGTAAAACTACGACCACTATTAATTTAGCCTCTTACCTCGCAGAATTAGGTAAGAGAGTTTTAGTGATAGATATTGACCCACAAGGCAATGCTTCTTCTGGCTTCGGGATAGATCAAAAGAAATTAAAAAAAGGATTATACGAAGTTTTAATTGATCCAAATACAAAAATCACCGAAGTAGTGAGAGCACATCAAGACAACCTTCATGTGTTACCTTCCACCCCAGATTTAGCAGGAGCCGCCATAGATTTGGTTAATCAACCAAGTCGAGAATATCGTTTGCGAGAAAATTTAAATGATATTTTAGATTTATATGATTTTATATTGATTGATAACCCACCATCACTTGGATTATTGACCATTAATGGTTTGGTAGCAGCGAGTGAAGTTTTGATTCCGGTTCAGTGTGAGTATTATGCTCTAGAGGGCTTGTCTCAGTTATTAAGCACGATTGATTTGATTAAGCAGCATTTGCAGCCAGAACTAAAAATTTTAGGCGCAGTCATGACTATGCATGATAGTCGTAACAAATTATCACGAGCAGTCTTCGATGAGCTTTATCAGCATTTTCCGAACCGTATTTTCAGATCCGTTATTCCTCGCAATGTTCGTCTAGCTGAAGCACCTTCTTATGGTAAGCCAATCAAAGAATATGATAAACATTCAGCTGGTGCCAAAGCTTATCGACGTTTGGCACAAGAAATCATTTTATCTTGATTAAAAAATAGATTAAAATAAAAATAAATTATGTCAGCTTTAGGCAAGGGCTTAGGCTCTTTAATCCCAAATAAAAATACTAACATTCCCACAAGTGACCTTGGTAGTCCGGCGGTCAAGACCGATGAACAGATTCATCAACTTGAACCAAGTACTATCAAAACAAATCCGTGGCAGCCACGTAGTACTTTTGATCGAGAAAAATTAGAAGAGCTCACTGAAAGTATTAAGCAGCACGGTATTATTCAGCCCTTGATAGTGACCAAAGAAAATAATAACTATCAACTGATCGCTGGAGAAAGACGTTTGCGAGCAGCCAAACTCTTGAATCTTGATGAAGTGCCGGTTGTCATTCGCAAAGCTACGGACAAAGAAAAACTGGAGTTGTCTGTAATCGAAAATGTACAGCGACATGATCTAAATGCCCTGGAAGAAGCGGAGAGCTACAAAAGATTGTTAGAAGAGTTTGGACTTACGCGTGAACAAGTTTCACAGCAAGTGAGCAAAAGTACTTCGGCAATTTCTAATTATTTACGTTTATTAAAATTACCTCTTGTCATCCAAGAGGCGATTCGTGATGGTAAAATAAGTTTTTCTCACGCTAAAGTCATTTTGAGTTACACAGATAAACTAGAACAAATCAAAATATTTAAAAAAATATTAAAAGATGATCTGAGTGTTCGAGAGGTAGAGAATTTATCCAAAAAATCAGCTGAAAAAGCCAAAGAGCGTCAGCCGCAAGATCCAATCATTACTTCTTGGGAGGATAAGTTGACTCGTAGCCTAGGTTCAAAAGTAAAGATAGATAAAAAGAACGACAAAGGGTCTATTAAAATAAATTTTTTCTCCCACGAAGAACTCAAGAATTTATTAGATAAATTAGAGTAATAAATATTTAAATATGTTTAGGAGAGTTCAAAATAAGAAACAGTATTTTAATCTGGGGTTTACTTTGGTAGAGTTATTAGTTGTCATTGCTATTATTGGCATATTAAGTTCAGTAGCTGTAGTAAATTTGAATTCTGCTCGTGAAAAAGCTAGAGCGTCTGCTGTTTTAGCTTCTTTTGTTGAGCTTAATTCTGCTGTGAGATTGTGCATGGACGATGAAAAGCCGATAAAATGTACATCAGCTGATTCACCAGATGGTGATTGTGGACAAGTCACTAGTGAGCTAGCTCCGGGAACAATAATATGCGCAGGTTCGTCAAATGCTTGGCCAGATTTAGCAAGTAAATATTCTCCTTGGGAATATAATAGTAATTTTATTTTTGATACGGAGGATCAAACATACACAATTGGTGCCGCAATGATAGGTGCCTCTGGTTCAGTAACATGCACAGAACTTGGATGTGTGAGTGGAGCGGTGGTGAGTGCAACTTGTGGCAATGGCATACGTGAAGGCGCTGAATTGTGTGATTCAAATCTCGCAGGAACCTGCACTGTAAATCCAAGTTATTATGAGCTTGGCTATGTTGGTACTGGAGCATGCGAAAGCGGTGGTGGATTTGCTGGCTGTAATATTACTTGTGATGCTTGCGTGCTTGGTCTTGCATGTAGAGCAGGAGGACCTAGTTAACGTTCTATTGTATCATTTATGAATAATTTTTTATATTATATGTTATAAAAACCTCCGTTGTCGGAGGTTTTTTATTTTCTTAATTGACTTCTGATTTTATCACGTGATTGATTGGTGACTACTATATTGAGCCAATCAGGGTTAGGAGCTTTTCTATTTTTATCAGTCATTATTTCTATCACGTCACCAGATTTTAGCTGGTGAGTCAAAGCAGTCATTTGATCATTTACTTTGGCACCCACACATTGATTACCAATATCAGTGTGGATATGATAAGCAAAGTCTAATGGAGTAGCATTTTCTGGTAGTTCAATTACATCGCCTTTAGGTGTGAAAACAAAGATTCGGTTTAGAAACAAATCATTTTTAATATGCTTGATAAATTCAGTGTTATCGGTGATAGTTTTTTGAATATCAAGTAAATGCTTGACCCAAATAGGGGCAGTTTTTTTATTGCCCATATTTTTTAGCCCCTTGTATCTACTATGAGCGGCAATACCAAACTCAGCTTCTTCATTCATTTCTTGACTACGGATTTGGATTTCTGCTATTTTACCAAATTCAGTAAAAACAGAAGTATGTAATGATCGATAGCCATTTGGTTTTGGTTGAGCAATATAGTCTTTGACGCGGCCCTTGAGTGGTGTCCAACGTTTATGGATAATTCCTAAGACGCTATAGCAGTCAGTGACGTCAGGGACGATGATGCGTAAAGCAATTAAGTCATAAATTTTATTTAGGTCTTTACCTCGGCGCAATAGTTTATTATAAAGGCTGTATAGACTTTTGATTCGACCGCGTATTTGAGTATATGGGACGTTGTGTTTAGCTAAATCACGTTGAGCTATTTTTTTTATTTTATCAATATATTTAGTCTCGGTTTTCAAGCGGTCTTGCACTAAATTTTTTACCCAGGTGTATTGATCAGGATAAACATAGACAAAAGCTAAATCTTCTAGCTTTGTTTTCATTTCAAACATGCCAAGACGATTGGCGATTGGCGCAAAAATCTCTAGCGTCTCTTGGGCGATACGTAGTCTTTTTTCGGGACGGACACCCTCTAGGGTTTCCATGTTGTGCAGACGATCAGCTAGCTTGATGATAATGACTCGCAAGTCTTTGGCCATAGCCAAAAACATCTTACGTAAGTTTTCGGCATAACGCTCTAAGCCACGATATTTTAGAGTACTTAATTTGGTAATTCCTTTTACTAAATCGGCTATTTCTTTGCCAAAAACATTTTTGACATCCTCCAAAGTAAAGTCAGTATCTTCTGGCACGTCATGTAACAGGCCAGCTGCAATAGTTGGGATGTCCATTTTCATTTTAGCTAGTGCATAGGCAGTGGCGATAGAATGATAAATATAATCTTCACCAGTACGACGTTTTTGTCCACGATGAGCTTCTGAAGCAAAGTGAAAAGCCTTGATGATGATATTTATGTCTTCATCAGCATAGTCCGTTAGTAATATTTTTTTTAAATCTTCAAAAGTCTTCATGTTGTTTATTGAGTATATTTATAGTAGTATTTTCATGTAAAAATAGCAAGAAAGAAGCTTGCCCCTTGACTTTTTCAGCGTTTTATGCTAATATAGCAAACATTGATGAACCTTACAACGCATTAACAAGCAGGAGGAAAGATGGACGCATTCTGCGTAAGTAGAGAAATGATCCATTGCGATCTTATTCCGGTTAAAGTGGACGCATGGCTACGGTTAGCCGTTGGCCAAGCGCATGAGAGGCATCTGTTAGTAAGCTTCAATGGGGAACCTGGGTATCTTGCTGATGGCGCCGACAAGAATGATTGTTGTTTGTTTAACTCTTCGTTTGACGGCAGGCAACGCTTAGTACCAATACAAACAATCTGTATACTTGCAACTCCTTCAGAGGTTTTCTTGAAGGATGTGAGGCAGCTCTTAGAGCAGTGCAGATAGTTGATTTTCATCACAGTTTTTAACACAGAGCAGAAAGGGATTACATGTCTCACACTTCAGCGGTTGATCAGATGCAATCCGGGCATTGTCTGGATGAGGGCTCTCAAGAACAGTTGCGTGATCTTGCTGGTCGTAATGCCAGTGTTGTCGATAAAGATGGTAACATGGGTTTTTGTATCGAGTTCAAACCCGTTACCCAGCACATGGTTGTTCGAATGCCAGACGAACCTGCTTGGCCTCTCCCTATCAGTGGATTGAGGGTGCCATAACGGCACAAGGAAATCAAAAGCCCCGTCTCAGTGAGACAGGGCTTTCTTTTTTTATTCAAATTTATTTATTTTTCTTCTTGATCTTTAGTAAAGTCACATTCTTCACACTTTACTTTATCTTTAGCAGCAAATAATAAAAGTTTTTTACATTCTGGACAGAATTCGCCAGTTGGCTTGGTCCAGACAGCGTGTTCACATTTTGGGTATTGATCACAACTGAAAAATGTTTTGCCACGCTTACTACGTTTTTCTACCATTTGTCCTTTATCACATTTGGTACATTTGACACCAACTTCTTTATTTACTTGTTTGGTTGTTTTACATTTTGGATAGTTTGAACAAGCTAGGAATTTTCCAAAGCGTCCATGTTTGAAAATCATATCAGCGCCACAAGTTTCACATTTTTCATCTGTAGTTTCTGGTTCTTCGATTTCACCTTTTTCATTGATCGGTTTAGTGCTTTTACAATCTGGATAGTTTGAACAAGCTAAGAATTTTCCAAAGCGCCCTAACTTTATTACCATTGGACTAGCACATTTTTCACATTTTTCATCAGTAGCAGTTTCGGTAATTTTTTTCTTATCTAATTCTTCTTCTTTCTTTTCGATGTTAGCAATAAATGGAGTATAAAATTCTTTGATAATTGGTTGCCATTCTTTTTTACCTTCGGCAATTTTATCTAGATCATCTTCCATTTCAGCGGTAAAGTTATAGTCAACAATATCAGCAAAATGTTCCACTAATAGTTTATTTACAGTTGTTGCAATTTCAGTAGGAGCTAGTCTTTTTTCTTCTTTATCTACATACTTACGGCTAATCAAAGTAGCGATAGTAGGCGCATAAGTTGAAGGACGGCCAATGCCTAATTTTTCCATTTCCTTAACCAGTCCAGCTTCAGAATAACGAGCTGGAGGAGAAGTGAAATGTTGGATGCCATCTAATGTTTTTAGAGTTAATTCATCATTGACAGCGAGTTTTGGTAATTCATTATCTTCATTATTAGCTTGATAGATTGCACGCCAGCCAGCAAATTTGGTAACTGTACCGACAGATTTCAAAGTCCAAATAGTATCTTTAGCCTCAATGCCAACACTGGTTGTTTCAGTAACAGCGTCTGACATTTGAGAAGCAACTGCTCTTTGCCAGATGAGTTGATAAATTTTAAATTGTTTACTATCTAAGTGATCTTTGATTTCTTCAGGAACCAGATTAACGTCAGTTGGACGGATAGCTTCGTGAGCTTCTTGAGCAAGTTTTGTTTTTTTCTTAAAAACACGTCCACCAGGTTCTACATATTTTTCTCCTAAATTATTTTGGACATAATCCAAAGTTGCACTGACAAATTCTTCTGAAAGATTTTTGGAGTCAGTACGCATATATGTAATCAAACCAGTTTCTTGTTCTGCACCAACATGCATACCCTCATATAGTTGTTGGGCGATCATCATGGTTTGTTTGGCAGAGTAGCCAAAACGGCGGTTAGCTTCCTGTTGTAAAGTTGAAGTAGTAAAGGGAGCTAAAGGAGATTTTGTATGCTCTTTAGCTTCTACTTTATTGATTATTAATTTAGCTGGTTTGATTTCTTTTACAGCTTGGCCGGCCATTTTTTCATCAAGATCAAATTTGGAAATAGATTTATCATCTTTTTTCCATAAAGATATTTTGAAATCAGGCTTACCTTTGCAAGCCTCACCTTCAACAGTCCAATATTCTTCTTCTTTAAAGTTGTTACGTTCTTCTTCACGCTCAACGATCAAACGTAAGGCGGCAGATTGAACACGGCCAGCAGACAATCCTTTGGCAACTTTTTTCCATAGCAATGGAGAAAGTTTATAGCCAACTAATCTATCCAAAATACGACGCGCTTGTTGGGCGTCGACTAAATTAATATCTAATTCTCGAGGACTCTCTAGAGCATGTAGAATTGCTTTTTTAGTAATTTCATGGAAAGCAATACGACGTTGTTTTTTTTCAGGAATATCTAATAATTCTTGTAAGTGCCAAGAAATAGCTTCACCTTCGCGATCTTCATCAGTCGCGAAGTAGACAATGTCAGCTTTTTTAGCTAAAGATTTGAGTTCACTGACGCGCTTTTTAGCTTTAGTTGGCACATCATAAGTGGGCGCAAAGTTATTCTCTACATCTACTCCTAATTTACTTTTTGGTAAATCACGAACATGTCCAAAACTGGACTCCACTTTATAGTCTTTACCCAAGAAACCTTTGATGGTTTTGGCTTTTGTTGGGGACTCGACGATGATTAAATCTGGCATAATTTACAATTTTTATAATATTTTGATTTTGACTATACAATAAATGGCTATATTAAGCAAGGGGTGTATTATTTTGTTTTTAAGTTCTCTATAATATATTGTTCACTAATCCAATGTTTTCGTAGCTCTCCAGCCAAGAAAAATGAACCAGCAATTATTATCAAATCATCTTTATGAGCATTTTTCAAAGCTTCAGCTAAAGCTTGATGTGGGTCATGAAAAATATTAGGAGTAATTAATTTAACTTTTTTACAATCACCAGCTAATTTTCGTAAGTCGGCTGTTTTGCGATGAATGATTAAAAATCTAGTTAAATATAGTTTGTTTGTTAGGGGTAATATTTTTTGTAAAGCTTTTTTATAATCTTTATCTGAAGCTAAACCCAAAATAAGATGTAGTTTTTTATATTTGAGCGTCTTGATAAAATCTACCAAGTTTCCTAGTTTATCATTATTATGAGCGCCATCGACTATCACCAGAGGATTAGTTTGCATAATCTCTTGTCGACAGATCATGCCAAAATTATGGATGACTTGCTGTGCTTGTTTTGGCTTGATGTTTAGAGTTTGTAAAATATTTAAAGCTAAATTTAAATTACTTGCTTGTTGTTCAGTTTGAAAATATAAGCCACCATCATATTGATCTGCTAAATTTTCTAGCTCGATAATTTTAGCTTTTCTTTTTTCTGCAATAGAAAATAAAAGATTTTTAATGGGTGTTGTTTTTTCTCCAGTCAAAAAATAAGAGTTCCTTTTTATAATACCGGCTTTGTCAGTAGCGATCTCAGCCTTGGTATTTCCTAAAAGCTCAGTGTGATCCAAACCTACGTTTGTAATAGCAGTGACGCTTGGATTTTTGATGACATTAGTAGCATCATGAGTGCCGCCTAAGCCTGCTTCTAAAATTACCCAATCACATTTTTCTTGTGCAAAATATAATAAAGCAATACATAAAAATATTTCAAAATAAGAAGGGGTTTCAGTTTTGTATTTCAAAACATACTTATCTAGAGCTGGTTTTATTTTTTTTTCAAGTATTTGATGAAGAATTTTGGGAGAAATTAATTTTTCATTTACTTTTATTTTTTCTATTGTGGTTGTAGCAAAAGGAGATGTGTATGATCCGATTTGCAATCCGCTGTCAGCCATCAAGTCTTGTAAGACATGCGTAGTTGATCCTTTTCCGGCAGTGCCGGCGATGTGAATAAACTTTAATTTTTTTTCAGGATTATCCAAAAGATTTAAAAAGTTTTGTACTCGTATCAAAAAAATTTGTCGATCAGAAGTCGCCAACATAAAATTTTGAGTTGGGAGATTGGCGATAGACTCCAACCAAGTAATATCCGCTTGATAATTTTCTAAAGTTTTTTTCATTATTTTTTCTTAAGCCATCTTACTCCTAAATAAACAAAAGGTGTATCGATGAAGGCCAAGATTAATTTTACAGCATAATAAGGTAAAATCAACTGCCACATAAAATCAAAGTCAAATTTTGGCGTGATTTGGTAAAAAGCCAAGAAAATAAAAATGGTCGTATCGATAAATTGACTAACAGCAGTGGATAAATTATTACGGAGCCACAAGTATTTGCCTTGGGTTTTTTTCTTCCAAAAATCAAAAGCCCAAATGTCATGCATTTGGCTGATTACAAAAGCTAGAATGGAAGCTAAAATTACTCGGCTAGAATTTTGAAAGATGGTCACGTATGCTTCATTGTGAACATATCTATCAGCTGGAGCGATCCAGACAGTTAGTTGAATAAATAATAAAGCAAACAATAAAATAGCAGCACTAGAAAAAACTAGATTACGGACAGTTTTAGCGCCTTTTACTTCTTCCAAAACATCAGTGATCAAAAATAGAAGTGGCAATAGCCAAATAGCTACTGAGACATTGACGCTGCCAATAGTCATAATTTTTGCACCAACTATATTAGCTAGCAAAATAGAAGCAATGAAAATATATTTAAGTAAGTTTATTTTTTGGTCTTGTGTCATTGTGATCATATTATTTCAATTTGGTTAAATTTATTAATTTTGGCCAAGTTCATAATTTCTAGTTGAGCAATTATTTTTTGTAAAATTATAAAATCAAGGTTAGTTTGATTTTTTATTTGTTCCAGAGTATAAGCTTGGATTTTTAGGAGTTGGTAAACTTGGTCTTGTTGCAGATCAAGTTTGATATTTTCTTTCATTGTGTTTTTCTCTAGATCATAAATTTGTAAAATATTGTCACTACTTAATAAAATATTTGCTCCTTGTTCGATTAAATTATTTGGGCCCTGAGATAAAGTCAGATTTATATTGCCGGGTAGAGCATAAACTTCTCGGGCACCATCTAGTGCACATTGAGCAGTAATTAAAGTACCAGATTTAATTGCCCCAGAAATTACTACCGTAGCTCGACTGAGGCCAGCCAAGATACGATTACGTTTTGGAAATTGATATAAGGCTGGCTTAGTATTCGGAGGATATTCAGAAAGAATTAAGCCATTTTGTTGTAAGATTTTTTTGGCTAGGTATAAATTTTGTTTAGGATATAAAACTGAATCTGCAAAACCCGAGCCCAACACAGCGATAGTTGGTAAATTATTTTCCAAGGCTAATGAATGTGCTAAAGCATCAGTGCCAAATGCCAAGCCGCTGACAATGATTAATGGCGAACTAGCTAAATCTTGAATTAAATTTTTTAAAGTTGCTTGATGATAATTATTCAGAGTTCGTGAGCCAACGATCGTCAATAAATATTCACTTTTCAATAAATCTAAATTGCCTTGATAAAATAAAAACAATGGCGGATCAAAAATAGTTTTTAAAATATCAGGATAAGCTTTATCTAAAATACTAATAGCATTTTGGTAGAGCTCGAATTCTTTCTGAATTTTAGTGTTAAATTCGGGATCATTTTTTGCCTGCCGTACTAATTCGGCAATCATAATTGGTGGCTGGCGATAAAGTTGTTTAGCCTGTAGTCCATCTTGAAGATATTTCCAGATAACTACTTCTTTCAGGCCCTGAATAGATTTTAAATAAAACAAACAAAACTTTTCTGTCTCAAAATCGCTCTTCATAATTTCTTCATTAATTATTACTCATCATAGTATAAGGGGGATTATTTGTAAAATTAGAGCTCTTGGCAAATTTTCCTCATTAATATATAATCAATGTACTAAAATACTTAATTTTAAATTTATATGCCAGTCAAAAAGACAACAAAAACTAGAGCAGCAGCGACCAAGCCAGCCAAGACAGAGGATGGCTTAGAGGATTTTGAGCAATTTGTAGCTCGTACGCCAAAAAGTAAAGCGTCTAAAATATGGTTAACTATTACTTTAGTTATAGTTATTGTCGTTTTATCTGGAGCCTTGGTTTTCTTATCTAAAGGAAATTTAGAAAAGGAACATAAGTATAAAGCAGTCTTTTTGGAAAATGGACAAGTTTATTTTGCTCTAGTGATGAAAGAAGATTCACTCAATGTATATCTAGAGGATGTTTATTATATTCAGACTGAAACTCAATTAGTACCAGCCACTGAAGAGGGCGCTGAAGACCAATTGATAGAAGTGCCAGTTTTGATCAAGCGGGGAGCAGAATTGCATCAGCCGCAAGGTAGCTTGCAGGTTAATCGTAGTAAGATTATCTCTATTGAAGAAGTCGGTGATGATTCAGAGATTTTGACAGAAATAGAAAGACAGCAGGCATTATAAGTTAGACTTTATCAACCCCGGTCTAGGCCGGGGTTTTTTTGTTTGTTTTAATTATATTAACTATAAACTATCAATAATTACTTTACACTTTTTACTTTATGGTTTATAATAAGTAGTGCTTTATATTCACAGGCGAGGCACATGCGGAAAATAAAAACCGGAAACAAACAACCGAGCACTAAATTAGTAAAGATCGGCACACTAGCTAGTATGTTCGATGTTTTGCCGTCCGCAATTAATTTTTATACTCGTGAAGGTTTACTAAAAGAAGATGGGCGTACTCAAGGTGGCTATCGTCTTTATAATCCAGATAAAGCTCTCCGCACTTTGCAAAAAATAGAAGATTTGCAAAACAAAAGAAGGTTATCCGTTGCGGAGATCAAAAAATTGCTTTAATTCCTTCGAGCCCCTTTTTATGCTTAGGGGCTTGAGGGTTTTAATATATAAAATAATCACAAAATAAAAATGAGAAAAAAGTTGGACAAAGTTTTTACCAAGGCTAAATGTAAACATAGGGTTTACCAGCCTCGATTGTGCAAAAAGGCCAAGAAATCTTGGTGGCAGAGCTTGTATTCTTTATTTTTCTGATTTTAATCATCTTGAGCGAAGTCGAAAGGTAAAATATTGTCAAATATAGGCTTTTAGGCTAGAATAAATCTTACCTTAAGGGTAAGTAAATATACTATTATATGGCAGATTTTAAAGATCAAGAAAAAGAAATATTGGATTTTTGGGAAAGTGATCAGACTTTTCAGAAATCTTTAGATAAAAAATCACCGCAAGGTGACTATCTTTTTTATGATGGACCACCATTTGCAACAGGGACACCGCATTATGGTCATTTGGTAGGTAATATTATGAAAGATGTAGTGCCTCGTTTTTGGACTATGCGTGGATATCGTGTTGAGCGGAAATGGGGTTGGGATTGCCATGGTTTGCCAGTCGAAAACATTGTTGAAAAAGAACTTGGTTCGAAATCTAAACAGGCCATCGAAGAAATGGGTGTGGCTAAGTTTAATGAAATGTGCCGCTCTAAAGTTTTGAGCTATGTTGGCGAATGGGAAAAAACTGTTACTCGCATGGGTCGCTGGGCAGACATGGAAAATGCTTACCGAACTATGGACTTGGATTATATGGAATCTGTTTGGTGGGTTTTCAAAGAGCTTTGGGACAAGGATTTGATTTACAAAGATTATCGCTCAATGCATATTTGTCCTCGTTGTGAAACAACTCTTTCTCAACAAGAAGTTTCCGAAGGTTATAAAGATATAAAAGATTTATCACTGACTGCCAAGTTTGAACTTGTAGATGAGCCAGGAACTTTTGTTTTGGCTTGGACTACTACTCCTTGGACTTTGATCGGCAATGTTGCTTTAGCTGTTGGTGCAGATATTGATTATGTAAAAATTGGACCTCGTGTTGAGGGTATTGAAAAAAGTAATTTTGTAGATGTTCATGATCCAAATGCAAAAAGTAATGTCGCAGACATAAAATTTAGGTATTACATTGTAGCAAAAGAAAGATTACAGGGCTCAGATATAGATGCTTTTAAGATGGAGTTCGGAGAGGAAGTTCAAATTATTGAAGAATTCAAAGGTAAGGATTTAATTGGCAAAAAATATATTCCACTTTTTGATTATTACTCTAATGATAAAGAATTAGAAAATGTAGCTAATGGCTGGCAAATCGTGGCAGCCGATTTTGTAACTACTGAAGAAGGAACCGGTGTCGTTCATATTGCTCCTGCTTTTGGTGAAGACGATATGAATTTGGGTAAAGAAAAGAATTTTCCTTTTGTCCAACACATTGGTATGGACGGCATCATCAAAGAACAGGTTACAGATTTCAAAGGCTTACATGTAAAGCCAATAGATGATGTGCAATCTACAGATGTCGCTATTATAAAATATTTGGCCGGCAAGGATTTATTATTTGCTAAAGAAAAGTATGAACACAGCTACCCACATTGTTGGCGTTGTGAAACTCCATTGTTAAATTATGCTACTTCGTCTTGGTTTGTGGCTGTCACTAAAGTCAAAGATAAAGCACAGAAAACTGCCAAGAATATAAATTGGACTCCAGATCATATCAAAGAAGGTCGTTTTGGAAAATGGCTAGAAGGTGCTCGTGATTGGTCAATTTCTCGTCAAAGATTTTGGGCTTCAGTAATGCCTATTTGGGAGTGCTCAAAGTGTGAGGAAAAAGTAGTATTTGGCTCAGTAGCAGATTTAGAAAAAGCTAGTGGTCAAAAAGTGACTGATTTACACAAGCATGTAGTTGATGAAATAACTTTTGCTTGTAAGTGTGGAGACACTATGAAGCGCGTGCCAGATGTTTTGGATACTTGGTTTGATTCAGGTTCCATGCCTTATGCACAAGCACATTATCCATATGATAACAAAAAAGAATTTGATCAAAAATTTCCAGCCAAGTTTATTGCCGAAGGAATTGATCAAACTAGGGCTTGGTTTTATTACTTGCATATTTTAGCTACAGCACTGAAAGATTCACAGGCTTTTGATAACGTCATCGTCAACGGAATTGTGTTGGCTGAAGACGGCAAGAAGATGTCCAAAAAATTACAGAACTATCCAGATCCAAATGAAGTTATGGAAAAATATGGCGCTGATTCTTTGCGTTTGTATTTATTATCATCTCCAGTGGCTTTAGCTGAAAATCTTTCTTTTGTTGAAAAAGATTTGCAAACAACCTATCGTCGTTTTATCGGTTTATTGCAAAACGTTTTCAGCTTTTACCAAATGTTTAAAGGTGAGGCTAAAATCGATGGAGATAAATTAGTAAAATTAGATAACGATTTAGATAAATGGATTGTCGCTAAGTTTTATGTTTTGCATAAAGAAGTGACAGAAGCAATGGAAGATTATAATTTAGTCAAAGCTACCCGGCCACTAATTGATTTTGTTGATGAATTATCTACTTGGTATTTACGTCGTAGTCGAGATAGATTCAAAGGTGAGGATGAAAAAGATAAAGAACAAGCTATTCAAACTTTGGCTTTTATCTTAAAGCAATTTGCTAAAGTCATCTCTCCATTTACTCCAATGACCGCCGAAATTATCTGGCAAGAATTTTCGCCAAAGACTTCAGTGCACTTAGAAGATTGGGCAAGTTATGATAAAAAATTAGTAGATCAAAAAGTTTTAGATAAAATGGACGCTGTTCGTCAGATTGCAGAGAGCGTGCATGCCCTACGGGCCGGAGCTGGTATGAAAGTTCGTCAGCCTTTAGCTACTTTAGTAGTTGGAGAAAAATCAGGACTGGCAAAAGAGCGGGATTATTTAGAGCTTTTAGCTGATGAATTAAATGTAGAGCAAGTTGTTATAGATAACGTTAAAGAAGTCGAGGGTTGGCAGGTAGCTGAAGTGAATGATTTCAAAGTTGCTCTAGACACAAACTTAACAGATGATCTAAAAGAAAAAGGAGTTTTGCGTGAATTAATTCGTTTTATAAATGTTTTACGTAAAGAGTCTGGTTTGAAACCAGTAGATAAACCAGTAGAAACTTATCAAACAGAATCCGCAAGCTTATTAGCTGTTATTGAAAAATATAAAGAAGAAATAATCAAATCAACATCTGCTGGATCTTTAGAAAAAGTAGATGCTAGTCCAGAGACACAGTTAGTCAAAAAAATAAACGGCGAAGAAATTATTTTAGGATTAAAATAAAATGGCTTTCAAGACTGAAGCATTTGTTCTAAGAACCAGGGCTTGGCGAGAAGCTGACAGGCTGTACTATTTATTTACTCCACACGAAGGTTTGATCACAGCCGTAGTCAAAGCGGCCGCCAAATCTAGTAGTAAACTTTCTGGACACTTACCACCTTTTGCCAAAGTCAAAGTAATGATCGGCCGCGGTAAGATGGACCATGTGGCGGGCACACATTTGATAAAAGATTATCAAAACATCAGAACAAACTTACGCAGCATGTCATTGGCTTCCAGTATTATTGAGTTATTTTTGGGAGAAGTCAGTACTGGGCCGCGTTGGAAAGAATTTCAGTTATTAGAAGAAATATTTACTTTATTAGATGATGATCAGTTGTCTGATGAAAAGAAAATGTTATTGGTTCGTACATTTTTATGGAAATTTTTAAGCATTAGTGGTTGGCATCCACATTTGGATAATTGTGTTTCTTGTGGAGCATCTGTCAGTAGTGGATATTATCTGCCTGGCCGAGGAGTAGTTTGCAAAAAACATCAACCAGCAAATGCTTTGTTAATGAGTGAAGATTTGTTACAATTCTTAAGAGAGATTTTAGCAAGGCCGTTGATGGACGTTTTGGACCTATCAATTGCTAAGCAATTAAATAGAGAGTGGCTACAAGCTTCCCAAGCTTATTATCAGGAAGTTTATGATCGTCCTTCTCAAGCATTAAAATTATTTATATATGGCTAAAGTAAAAAAACGCAGCGTTGATTCTGTCAAAAGATCACCGGTTCGCAAAACATCCTATGAAGCACCGACAGTTAGTCGCCGCAAATCGACTAAGAGAAAAGTGCCAAAAGAATATCAGACTTTCAAAAAAGCACCTAAAGGAAGAGGTGGCTTAGTTTTCTTTTTATTTTTGATTTTCATTGGCGCAGCTGCTGGGCTCATATATTGGAATAATAATGCTTCTGGTCCAGAACAAGAGAGCTTAAAATTAGCAGTGATCGGGCCCAAGACCATTACCTCTGGTGACGAAGTTAAATATGTTGTTGAATATACAAATTTAGATGTCGTACCTTTGACTAAAATGGAATTGAGTGTTTATTGGCCAGCTGGATTTTATTTTGATGAAGCTTCTGTAGATCCTGCTAATGGTAACGCCAAAACTTGGTCGCTGACAGATCTAGCTCCTGGGCAGACTGCCAAGATAGAGATTGAAGGACAATTAGTTGGTGTCAAAGATGATAAATTAGCTGCTGTTTTCAATTTAGATTATCAGCCGGCAAATTTTCATTCAGATTTTAGAGCCAAAGATACCATAGAGACAAAAATTAAAGATCAAAAAATAGAATTAAGTATTGTTGCTATTGAAAAAACTTTGATTGACACTGAACAAGAAATTAAAATTGTTTACAGCAATCTTACAAAGGAAGCTTTAATTGATTTGAGTTTAGATGTTTTATTACCAGATGACTGGGTTACTGTCAGTACCGAGCCAACCAAAGAAGGAGATTTTTGGCTTAGCTCACTAGAGCCGGAGGAAGAAAAAGAATTGATTATTACTGGTAATTTTACAGTTGATAGTAAGTCAGATCAGCTATTAGTAGCCGAGATTGGTAATGTAGTAAATGAAGATTTCCGTCGTTTATCTCGTCAGGAACATGAAATGACAGTGGTTAATCCGCAATTTGTCATCGATCTGGAGATTAATGGTGAGTCTGGAGATATGACAACTGATTGGGGTGATAGATTACGTTATCAATTAGACATTACTAACGACAGCGCTAGTGACGTATCTGATGTGCAAGTAGCTGCCTTGTTGACCGGTGGGATCTTAGATTGGGATACCTTGGATTCAGTCGGAGAATATTTGGAAGAAAAGGTAATCTGGACATCGGATGTCGATGAAAGTTTAAATACTTGGCCAGCTGGTGAGACCAAAACTTTCACTTGGGAAGTAGAAGTGACAGATCAGCCACAGCCAGAGCGATTGATTGAAAATATCGTCATGATAAACATTGCTGGCTTGAGTGGCTGGGAACAATTACAAAATGTTTCTCAAATTACAGTTGGCGAAAGTTTAAGTTTTAATAATGGTATTTACTGGCATTTAGGTGGTCGTCGAGTGGGAGCTGGATTATTACCACCTCAAGTTGGCGAAAATACAGAATATTTAGCTGTCTGGTCTTTGCCACAAAGTACTGGTAGTTTTGATACAGTAACAGTCAGCACAGTTTTACCACCAAATGTTTCTTTTATTGATGGCGCTGAAGTACAAGAGGGGGATTTAGCTTTCAATGAAGATGATCGTAGTTTGACTTGGAGCTTAGAAGATTTTGATGATTTGTTATTGCCGCTAACTGCTTCTTTTATGATTAGTATTACTCCTGATGCTGAAGACAGAGGACAAGCGGTTACTTTATTAAATCCGGTGACAGCGACAGCTTTGGGCCAAGAAGAAGTGATTGTTCGTTCAAAGATTTTGAAAACCTCAGATGTGGTGGCAGAAAGTAGTGATCCATATGGTCTAGTACAATAATGTTTAAGCTAAATAAAATTTCAAATAAATCACAAGCAAGATTAGGGGTGTTAACTACTGCTCGAGGCAAAGTTAACACGCCTTTTTTTATGCCAATTGCCACAAAAGCTGCCTTAAAAAGTTGTACTGTGCAAGAAGTAAAAGATTTAGGCGCAGAAATTATTTTGTCTAATACTTATCATAATTATTTGCGTCCAGGCATGGATGTCATAAAAAAACATGGTAATCTACATCAATTTATGGATTGTGATTTACCAATTTTGACTGATAGCGGTGGCTATCAAGTTTTTTCTTTATCAAATTTAAGAAAAATAAAAGGCGATCAAGTGGAATTTCAGTCACATATTGATGGCTCAAAACATATTTTGAATCCAAAAAAAGTTATCGACATCCAAATAGTTTTGAATTCCGATATCATGATGATTTTAGATGAGTGTATTGGTTTACCAGCCAAGCGTCAGGATGCAATCAAAGCATTAGAGAGAACTACGCGTTGGGCAGAGATAGCTTTTGATTATAAAAATAAATTAAACAAAAAATCTAAAATAATAAAAAAGCAATTAATATTTGGCATTGTCCAAGGAGCAGATTTTAAAGACCTGCGTCATCAATCAGCGGCAGAACTTATGAAATTTGATTTTGATGGATTTGCTATTGGTGGTTTAGCTGTTGGTGAGCCAAATAAAGTGATGTATAAAGTTTTGGATTATACTACACCAGTTCTACCAAGTGATAAGCCACGTTATTTGATGGGTGTTGGTTATCCAGAAAATATTATTGAAGCTGTAAAACGGGGAGTGGACATGTTTGATTGTGTTATTCCTACTCGTGAGGCCAGGCATGGCAAGCTTTATATCAGGACTGGGAAGATAGGTAATAGGAAGTTTTATGAGACTATTAATATCACAAATGCGAAGTTTGCCAAGGATAAAACCTTGTTAGCAAAAGGACGCTTTGGCCGATATTCATTAGCCTATATGCACCACCTATTTAAGACGCAGGAGCCTCTAGGGCTTCGTCTAGCGAGCCTAAACAACCTAGCCTTCTATATGGACCTAATGGCTGATATACGAGCAGCAATCAAGGCAGGAAAGCTATAGTAGAAGTCACGCATTCTCAACTGTGTTCGCAGGATGGTATTTAGCCGATTCTGTGTGACATCTATAGTGTGAAAATAAAGAGAACAATTAGTTTGTTAATTATATAAATTCCAGCTACTTGCTGGTTTTTTATGATCTATAAATTGATCCGATAAGCTGCATGATGCCCACGATACAATATGCCCAAGAGAATATAACAGTGTGTGCTTCCTTAATTTTTTTCCTTAATAAAAAATAAGGGATAATTTCAAGCAGTAAAGCAAGTATTAAACCACCGAATATGTATCCTAGTGCTTGAGGTATACTTGCTGTTGCAAATAGAGAACCAATTATAGAGCCAATTAGTCCAATTGCAAATAAAAACTTAACATAGCTAGGAGCATTTTTGAAATTTAATTTTGAAGATTTTTCCATATGATTAATTTACTAATTATTTCCAGCTATTTAGCTGGGTTTATTTTTTTCTTTTAAGGGGTTTTTTATCATAATGACTCTTACCTTTTCTCAGCAGTTCGGCTATACCGCCAAAAACACTACCTATTATAAAGTAGGTTATAGCATTAGACCGAACTTCATTTGAACCAAAAATGAAAATAAGAATAAAGATTATGACAAAAGTTATCCAGAAGAACTTACTATTACTTTTTTTGGTTTGTCCGTAGTCTGGTTGTTGCTTCTCACACTCGTCACAAAGCAATGTAAGCCCTAATTTCTTTTTCTGTTCCTGACCTATGTTATGCTTTGTTAGTTTGTCGCAAGTATCACATTTAATATTGCTCATATATCTATTCCTTAATTATTTCTTTTATTTTTTCAACTACTTCCTTTGGAACAACTTGTGCTTTGATAATATAATCTGCAGCACCTAGTTCCTTTGCACGCTCCTGATCTTCTTCCTGAGACATATTGGTCATAATAACTACTGGTATGTCCTTGGTTCTAGAATCTTCTTTTAATATTTCCAGCATTCTAAATCCATTAAGGTTTTTATGGTTTATGTCTGTAATAATGAGATCTGGTTTTTCATTGATAACTTCATCAATAAATTCATCCTCACTATCTGCTGGATTTATAAATCCTTTATATTCAAAACCACAGCCCACAAACTTAGCGTGGTACATGTTGTTTAGAAATTCATCATCTTCAAAATGAACTATTTTCATATATTTATTTTAATTCTTTCTTATAGTTCCTTGGATTAATCCTACGGTCTACCTTCAACAACAAAGCAAAGAACTTAACTAGGTCTTCGGTAATTTTGATTTTTGGTTGTTTCATACGTTTAATTAAGCAATCCTTCAAGTTCATCTTTCCATTGTTTCATTAGTTTATGCCAATTTATATTCTCATCGTAAATATTAGATATTGGCTGAATGACTCCTAGATTCTCAAATTCGCCAATTGATGCTGCAGTTGGAATACCAACAAGGCAAGGGGTCCCGTTTTCCTTTGCCACTACTAATCCTCCTGATACACCACTATCTAATTTTGCACTTGTAAAGTAGCCGTATTCGCTTTCACCACTAATTATGCCTTCAGTAACTATTAGGTTTCTTTTTTTATTGAATTCATTAATCAGTTCTAAATGTTCTTCATATGCAGCGGTATTATCAAAAACTTTTTCAAAAGGCGGGTATTGTGTTTCGGCAGCACCGGGATATCCAAATATATATACTCTTTTACCAGAGTTGATGTTTTCACAGAAAGGATAAGGATTGTTATTCTCTCTTTGTAAAATAGAGCCAGCCGTTGCAAGTTCATAAAACCGAGAAATTAGTAATGCTATATCAATAAATTCTGTTAATGTGGTCGTGTCATCATAAACAGTAAATGTAAAGCCCTCATCATCAAGTGTAAAACCATCATCAAACATATGATTAAATGATACATAACACTGACCTTTTGCATTTTTGGGATTTGTAGAAGAAAAAATACTGTTTTGAGCAACATGAGCATTAGTTACCAATACAGGTCGTGCATAATCTGAGCCTTGGCCATCATGTAATCTTAAATAACTACCACTGCCAAATAGATGAGGTACTTCTGGGCTATTTACGTCTGGACAACTAACAGCGGCTATAGATTTTGATATTTCATCAATTTCATCAATTGTCAGTTCGGTTGAATTATTGTTATCAATAAATTTGGGCAGAATAAAGAGTGTGGCAATAACTACTACTCCTATAACCATTACTATTGGCAATGTTAATAATTTTTTCATATTATTTATATTTTTCTACACAAATATTTAGACAGTCTGCTCTTTTTTCTTTTACCATTGGGCCATCATGAGTACTAACGCCCATGAGACTGTTATTTTCATAACAGGCATCTGTACACGCATCATACTTTGCGTCGTTGTTTGCTTGATTACCAGTAGTGCATCCAGCACCCATTAGTAGAATAGCGACTAATATTAATAAAAGTTTTTTCATATATTTAGTTTAATTATTTTCCTAATAAATAGCTTAATGGAAACCATAAGATAAACGCTATCCACCAGGTTGCAAATGCGGCAATGGCTGAACCGAAGATCAAATCACGTACATCCTTGTTAAAGCCTTCTTGCTTAGCCAGCATATACACGAATAGTAATGTGATAGTAGGGAATGCCATCACAGCCCAGAACGACTGCATATCAAGCAATCCTTGGTATATTAAGAATAACCAGGCGATAGTGCCTATGAACCCGGGGCCTTTAAGCCATTTTGTTTTAAATTTCATATATTTAAAATTACTTATTTTCCTTTACACATGAACTATAGCAAAAACTCTATAGATTTACCACAATTGCTTGACAAATTAGCATTTTTGCCCTATAATGAAGGCACAATTGAATAAAATCCAACAGTCTATTTGGACACAGATAAGAAGTTCTTGGTCCTTAAACCATGTAAAATATTCCAAATAGATAGCTGTGTCGCAACTGGTGTTGGTCTATCCTTAATGGGATAGCGAGTCTCAGAAACTCAAACTAAGTATAAACTATTTGTTTATCAGGTTTGAGCTTTTTTTTATGGAAAAATATGAATACAAATTAACATTAGAAGATAAAAAAGTTTTTCTTCCCAATGTTAGAGAAATGATAACTGAAGAAATAGATCTAGTTTTAAAGTTGAAAAAAGAACAAATGGAATATTCTTCTAAGAAGCACCCATTCCCATGGCTTCAAGAATGCTTTGTTGAATTTATGCAGGAAGGCATCTCTAAGGAGGAAAGCAAGCTTCAGAGGCTAAGAAGAACCTTGTATCAGTTCACAGGCTCAGCTCCAGGACTTATTACCTCTGACAACTTCATAGACTACCGGCGTATTAAGGAAGATGTTCCTATGCTTCAAGTTGCTCAAGACCATCTTGAACCAACCAAGCGTCCGCACATCTTTAGATGCTTTCTACACGAGGATAAAACCCCCTCGCTCACTATAGATGTTAGGAAGAACAGATGGAAATGTTTTAGCTGTGGGGAGGGAACAAGTAATATTGACTTCATTATGAAAAAATTAAAGGTCGGTTTTCAAGAAGCTTTGAAGATATTAGATAAATATTAACTAAAAATATTATGGAAGAAGAAAAAAGAGAAAAGAGCAAAGGTCTTTGGATCAATAAAAAAGATGACAAAGAATATATGTCATTAGCATGCCCAGAGTGTGGTAAGAAACTGATTGGTTTTCCTAATAAGTTTAAGGAAAGTGATAATCAGCCAGACTACAATATTTTGGTTGCTAAAAAACAAGATTAATTAATTTCTTGCTTCTTCGGGGGAAGTGCTCCAGCAGGCTTGATCCTGGTTAAACCTTCTCCCGAGGAAACAGGTCTGGAGCCTATGTTAGTAAAGAAAAAGTACACTAAAGTGCCAAATGAGTTTCTTGAAGCTTTAATTCAACTACCGTTTAGAGGTTGTGAGTTTCAGGCAGCACTTTTTATTATTAGAAAAACAGTTGGTTTTCATAAAGAACAAGACGAGATATCAATTAGTCAATTTGAAAAAGCTCTGCAAAGAAGCAGGCCAACGATAATTAAAGCATTAAAGAATCTTCAACTAGTAAAGGTAGCTAAACTAGTAAGGCAGAGTAAGAGCAAAAGGCATAGTAATTTATGGGCAATTAACCTTAATCCTAATGACTGGGATCTAGTAAAGGTAGCTAAACTAGTTAAGTGTAAGAGCTCAATTGGTAAGGGTGTCTTTACCCCAACTAGTAAAGACGCCTTTACACACAAAAGAAAGAAAGAAAATACAAAAGAAAGCGAATATTATAAAACTCATTCTTCATCTATAGATGAGATATTAAGATTCTACTATGAGTGGAAGGATTATCCAGCAAAACGTGAAGTGGAGGAAGATGAAATAGAAGCGGTCATCAAGCTATTAAAGTACGCAGCAGATCTTAAGGATCCAGTTGGTGAAATAAAAGAATTGATACGGCTGTTATATGACGATTCTCGTAAGGGAAAGTTTAATTGGACCATAAAAACAGCTGCGAAGAAATTTTATGATTATTTCAAATAAAATTTTAGGCAATAGGTTTACATAAGATAGTATTTGAATATAAGAGGTATCTTTGTAGTTTAGATAATAAGTAGGAAGTGAAATTTATACGTCTCAATCGTTTAACACATATGGAAAACTTTTCAGAAGAAAATGAAGGAATATCAGCAACATCTGCAGAACTTACACCATTGCAGGCTAAGGTAAAGAAAATGTTCTCAAATCATGAAGATTGGAGAGTAGTCGGTTACCAAGAACCTAAGCCTCGTCCAGCAAAGAGATTCACTGGCTGGAGCTAACCTGCGTCATTCTAACCATGCTGCTTTCAACGTTTTGTTTTAAGTTAGCCTAACCCAGTGTGACGCAAGAGCTATTGTGTTGTTCCGCATCAAAAAAGCCTTTAAAAGGCCGAAGGGGGCATGCCCTACCTACCATGTATCCCCAAATAATTTAACTACCCTATATTCATCAACGAATAATAAAAAAACCATGTCATTTCAATTTGAACAACTCACGGTTTATCAGAATGCCAGGAAGCTGGTTCAGGAAGTTTATGTTCTAATAAAAAAATTCCCCCAAGAGGAGAAATTTGCTTTAGGTAACCAACTCAGACGTTGCGTCACCTCTGTCCCAATCAACATTGCCGAGGGAAGCGGTTCTGCTTTTAAGAAAGACAATGCACTATTTCTGAATATAGCAAATCGTAGTTTGTCGGAGACTGTTGCAATCTTACAACTTTCTTCTGACCTTCACCTTATAGATGTTTCTGAGTATGAAAGACTTTATGAAAAGTTTGAGATACTTGCTAAGCAATTAACTGCGTTAAGACAAAGTAAATTAAAAAAATGATAAACCAAAATCAATTAGCAAAACTTTTAGGAGTAACACGACAGGCTATCCACGATCAGATGGAAGGCAGAGTTTTGAGGTATAGGAGATGGGGCATAGAGATACCAGCTGTTCGTCGTAGTCAAAGGTGGTATTTCAAAGACGAGGATGTTTGGAGTTTATTAAAAGAATTAAAAATTAAAAAGAAATAATTATGTTATTTAAAAAAAACAAATTAACACAGATCAAATCAGTGGCCAGAGAAGAGAAGTTTGATATTGGTGATTCCCAAGCTACTAAGAAGAGCGTGATTAATTTAGAGCACATTGATAAAGATGAGCTAAAGAAGCAGGTTGATCAATTAAAAAAACAGCAAGCAGAAGAAGGCAGGCTTACTTTTAAAAGTACCGGTGAGTCTTCTCAGCTAGAAAGAGCTTTAAGCAAGCCTTTAGACTTAAGTGAATCAGAAGAAGACCTTCTGACACAAATGCTCAAAAGTGGTGCTTCAGATCAAGAGATCAAGGAGGAGTTTCCCGAGCTTTTTAACTAGCTTGTAAAATTTAGATTTTGGCGTTAGAATGGTGGTAATTAACGATTTAACCTCAATGAAAAAAAATAATTTTGATGAAGTAGTATCATCTATTGCATGTTATCTTAAACCAGACGTACTCAAAGATGAATATAAACAATTCGTTGATTCAGGTAATTTTAAGATAAAAGAAGTAGATAAATATTTTGAATTGTTGACTAGTATCGGTTATTTTTATAAAAAGTTAATAAAGTATGAAGTTTATTTTCGTGATTTCTACCCTACAAAAAAAACAATAACAGAACATGAAGCGTTATGGCACCATATAAATGCTTATTTGGAGGATATTGATATTTTTAGAAATAAGTGTACTTCTTTTCTCAACATCCTAAAGAGAGATTTAAAGTCATTTGCTTCTAATAAAAATGAAATAGACGATTTGTATAAGCACTTAGTCACAATGACTGAAAAGGTTTTTAAACAAGTAAAAGAGCATAGGCACCCTCACCATCATAAAGGAAATAGATTCCTTGATCCAGATTTGATAAGTGCGGATGGTTTATTTGTTATATTACAAGATGAGTGTGGCCTTAAATCAAAGTTTAATATTGATGATAAAATAGTAGAAGCTAGAAGACAGGTGTTGTTTGAAAAATCAAAACAAAGATGGATTAATACAGCGAAAAAGAACGGTGAAGCATTAGATGGATTTCTAGATGATATTTTTGGGAGAATAAAAAACCATTTATATCAATATTTAAATATCAAACCACTAGAGGAGATAGTTAAAAAGAAACAGCTAAAAAATAACTAAATCCTAAGCTGATCATTATTGATAAACGAAGACAATTTGCTAATGGCGAGTTGTTTTTGTTTCAAATCACTTTGGAGATAGACCTGAGTAGAGGACAAGTTAGCATGACCAAGAAGCTCAGAGATTGTCACGAGATCAACACCTTTGCGAAGTAAGGAAATAGAAAAAGAATGTCTCAGTCCATGAGGCGTGATGTGTTTCTTAATTCCACAAATCCTCATGTGACGTTTGAACAATTTCTGAATAGCATTGTAGTCAATTCTAGAACCAGTGAAGGATAGGAATAAGGCATGGGATTGAGTATGCTTAAAAGTCTTCTCTCTCCAGCCTATATACTTTCTCATCCATAGAATTAATTCTCTAGTTAGTGGCACTATCCTATCTTTATCTTCCTTTGCTTCTCTAACAATTATAATTCCTTCTCCCAAACTAACATCTTCCACATTCAAACCAATTATCTCAGAACGTCTAAGACCACATAGAGCTAGAATACGAAAGATGGTTGCATCCCTAACTTCTAAATCCATATTCGGTTTACTTAGATACTTGGTGAAGGGGGTATTGAGCACAATTTGTAACTCTTCATCATTTAGATACTTAGGAAGTCTCTTTCCTCTCTTCGGAAATTTAATTTTATTACACGGGTTTGCTATAACCCAGTCTTGATCTTGGCAGAAATTGAAAAAGCTTTTCAGTGCTGTGATCTTCCTCTCTACAGATGCTGGCTTATAGTTTTGTAAGCTAGAAAGCCATTCTCTAACGTGCTGAGTTGTGATACTATTAAGTGTGTAGTCAGAACCAAGGAAGCGTAGCCATAAGCTCAGCTCTCTTCCATAACCTCTGACAGTGTTCTCTGCATAGTTTCTTTCAACTCGCATGTACGATTCAAATTCTTTCATAGCAGAACGAACCGTTTGTTGTGTGTGTGACATAGTTTTTTTCTTTCCTCATGTTCTCTCAAGTTTTTCCACCTATACACTACTTTCTATTTCCTATTACTTGTTTGATTGTGTTATTCCTACACGAGAAGCTCGACATGGTAAGTTATATTTATGGAAAGGCAAGCCTGATGTCACTAAAAAAGACTTTTATAAAACCATAAATATTAATAATGCTAAATTCGCTAGTGATAAAAAGCCAATTAATAGTATTAATCTAAAAAATTATTCTTTGAGTTATCTACATCATTTATTCAAAACGCAAGAGCCATTAGCTTTGCGTTTAGCTACACTTAATAATCTCAAATTTTATTTAGATTTAATGTCTGAAATAAGAAAAGCAATTAAAAATAATAAATTATGAGTATGATGTTTTTAGCGATTGTAGTAGTTTTAATTTTAGTAATAGCGACATTTGTCGCTGGAGCTATAAGTGATCACAAAAAAGAAAAGTAAATTAAAAGTGCGGGCCGCAGGCCCGCACTTTTTTTAACTATAGTAATCTATTTCCAGCTATTCGCTGGTTTTATTTTCATTTTTAAATTCAAATACTTTTAATGATTTTATAAGTGCTAGGACTAACGTATAGAACACTAAGGAGGGAATGAATGCTATACCAATATTGTCCGCTAATCTGGGATTGAGTGCCATCATAACTACCCCACCGATCATGTATAGGAGAAATAAAAATATACCGGATGTATTAGCGATTATTGAGTAAGTAGATGGTTTATTTGTTGCATGCTTTATAAAACTTAAAAATATAAAATAAATAAGCAAAAGTAGCAAGGTTAAAGTGCTAATATTAATTACTGTACCATCATCAATAGATGCACCTATCACGAAAATGATAAAAATAGTCATTAAAACTGATATAGAGATGACTAATTTTTTATCTCTAGGTTTTTTATTTAGTTCATTCATAATTTTAAAATTATATTCTATTAATTCCAGCTATTCACTGGTTTTTATTTTTAAGTCTTTTTTTATTTATTTCTTCTGAATAAATTTTTCTAAGTCTTCTTTGCTGTAAGTATTGATAATATTTTTTGTGTCAATTCCTAATTCTTCAAATAAAGTATTAAAATATTTTTCTACTACACTCATGCAACGCCAAAAACGCACACCTCTTTCTTTAAAGGTTGAGGTGGTGCCAGCTTTATCAGTTTTGCTTTCGATAAATTTATTTTCATGCTCATCAGTATTTATAGCTATCTTTAGGCCTTGTTTTAAATAAGGCGCTAAAGCTTTTTTAATTTTAGGTGATGAAATGAGAGGTGTTAATTCTGGTAATTTAGATTTGAGAACAGTTACATAGCTTCTATCGTCACTAGGGAATTTTTCATAGTCCAAAATTTCATCATAGATGAAAGCCATTAAGTCTTTTAAATTTATTTCTATGGCTACTTCATTTTCTAACGCAGTTTTAGCAATATCATCCCAATCTAATTGTCCAACAACTTCTGCATCTACATCATGTCCAATATGACACATGACATTAGTTCGAGGATTTTGCATGCCTTTTTTAGTTAGTTCAGTGTACTCTTTAGGATCTTGAATAATTGGAGTAAAATTTTCTTGATCAACGTGTGGGTGGATGGAGCAGTTTACAATCTCAAATTGTCCGCTGTCTACCATTTCTGTATCAAAACTGCCGTCTGGCAATAGATTTGCCTCTACACCCTTAAAAACTTTGATCGGTGATTTTTTATCTCCAGAAATTTGATCTATATCAGCTAAAACTTCTTCTAATCTTTCATCTTTGTACAAAGCTACTTTTTCAGCTTGAGTTTTAGCGAGTTTTGTTATTTTTGTTTTATCTGCAGTGCTTAGGTCTGCTTGATTTTTACCAAAATTTTCTTGCAGCCAACTCGCGTTATTTAGATACATGTCATTAAACCATGCAGTAATACCTTCTATTGCTTTGGCAGGATCTGCATCACGAGAGTGTTCAGTGATAGCAATAAATTCATTAAGCATTTCATTTGCGTGATATTGCGTTAAAACTTCCAGAGGAATCTTTCCGCAATTACTACCTTTTCTAGATCCGATAACATCTTCAGGTGTTTCTGGTTGATCCAGATTTGTGGCTGTGTGTGAGTGCAATTCACCTCGCCAATGCGAAATACTTATCTTTCCTTCAGCCTCTGCTCTTTCTTTTCTCTTTCCAGCATTAGATGGCTTTGCTTGTTCAAATTTATTCATATGTTTATTCATACTCTTATCTTACATGATTTATTATAAATAGAAAAGCATTTCGTATTTTTCTTAATTAATAAAAAATGGTATAATATTTCTAATGAGTAATAATATTTTTATACAGACAATCAAAACCCTCTTCGTTGATTTGGTGGGTGAAATTTTATACTTCCCTTTTTGGTGGTATACCAGAGGTTTGAAAAAAAGAGTGCTTTATGTTTGGGATAGTATCAAGCGTTTAGCTAGCAATCTATCTTTGCGGGTGATGATTACTCACTTATTTAGTCCAATGTTTGCTCAAACAGATCGAGCAGGACGTGCAATTAGTTTTGTAATGCGTCTAATTATTTTAATTAGTCGTATTGTTGTTTTCTTAATTATTGCCGTGCTTTATATCGGTTTATTAATATTTTGGATACTTTTACCACCATTAATCATTGTTCAAGTAGCTAACAATTTACGTATTTTATGGCTACCGTAAAGTTTCAACAATGTGATCAATGTCGCGGCGAAGGTTCTATTATCAACAAAAGATGTAGCGCTTGTTTTGGCATCGGTCAGTATTATTTTAAAGATAACAATTTTTTATATTGGGATAAAAAAATAAACCGCTCAAGTATTTTTGTGCGGGAGACGAGATTAGTAATTGATTTATTGATAAATGGTTTATTGATTTTGTCCGCTATCTTGAGTGTAGTGTTTGTCTATCGTATTTTAGACAAAGTAGAATTTGATCCTCGAAATTTATTAACATTTTTAAATACTCCAAGTTGGGACAATCTATGGCTAGTTATTTTGGCTACGGCCAATATGTATTTGCACTATCGCTTGTCTCTTCCTTCACATCGCAAAAACATCAGTGCTAAAAAATTAAACAACAAAGACCTTTTTACCAAATATAATATTTCTAACAGTTTCAATCAAGAAACAGAAGATATCCTAGATAAAGCTTGGCTTTATGCTCATCACAAAAAGGTATGGCCAGTGACTGTTTGGCATTTACTATTTGTTTTACTCAATGACAAAGATATTAAAGTTGTTTTGGCACGCTTAGGAGTAGGCGCACAAAATTTGCAACAGACCATTGATAAGTCTTTATCATCCTTGGTCAAGAAAAATATTACAGCTAAATTAACTCGCCAACAAAAATTAGATTTATCGGCGGAATTAAAAGACGTTTTATTAAACGCTTATTGGCACGCGGCCGTTGTCCGTCGAGTAAAGCAAGTGGAGGAGATTGATTTGTTGGCCGGACTTGCCAAGCATAGTGAAGATGTCAAAGATTTCTTTTATAATTTTAAAATCAGCGATGACAAAATAGACAATGTCATAGCTTGGTTGGATATTAATTTACGCTTAGGCCAACGCTACCGTCGTTATCGTAGTCGATCCTTATTAAAGCCAAAATCAGGCATCAATCGTTCCTATACTGCTATCGCTACACCGATGTTGGATAATTTTTCTCAAGATCTGACGCTAGCTGCCAAATATGGACGCTTAGCTTTGTCAGTTGCTCGTGAAAAAGAAATGGATGAGGTGATGAATTCTATGGAAAGTGATTTATCTAGTGTAGTTTTGGTTGGTTTGCCCGGCGTTGGTAAAACCAATATTGTCGAGGGCATTGCCAATAATATGATGGCTGAGGAAGTGCCAGATATTTTTCAAGACAAAAGATTGGTCAGTATCTCTGTGCCTTGGTTGATTTCAGGTGCAACCGGTACGGGTAAATTAGAAGAAAGATTTTTAGGTATCTTAAATGAGGCGGCAGTTTCCGGAAATATTATTTTATTTATCGAAAATATTCATAATCTAGTTGGTATTAGTTCTGAGGGTACTGAGGGTATTGATTTGTCAGAAGTATTAGCGGCTGAGATTAGAAATAAAAATATCATTGTTATTGCCTCTACTACCAACCAAGAATATGTACAACATTTAGAAGGCAAGGAATTAGGTCAAGCCCTACATAAAGTAGTCATTGATGAGCCAGATAAAAATCAATCAATTCAAATCATGGAGTCTCATGTTGGCGGTTTGGAAAATAAGTATAAAGTTTATTTCACTTATAATGCTTTAGAAAAGATTTATGATTTAACTGATCGTTATTTGCCTGATCGTTATTTGCCAACCAAGGCTATAAATATTATGGAAGAGGTAGCAGTGGCAGCTACTAAGACGCCTAAACAAGACAGATTGATTCGTGGCGAAGATGTGGCTAGATTAATTTCTCGCAAAACCAAGATTCCTTTAGCTAGCATTTCAAACAGAGAATCAGTCAAACTTTTGAATTTGGCCGAAGCCATTCATGAGCGCGTGATTGGACAAGATGAAGCGGTTCAGCAAGTAGCGACTGCCTTACAAAGAGCTCGAGCAGAACTTCGAGATAAAAAAAGACCGATTTCTACTTTATTATTTTTAGGGCCAACCGGTGTTGGTAAAACTGAACTTGCCAAAACTGTAGCCGAAAAATATTTTGGTGCTGAAGACACTATGATTCGTTTGGACATGTCAGAGTATCAAAACAAAAGCAGCCTTGACCGTTTGATTGGCTCAGTAGCTTCTGGACAACCAGGATTATTGACGGAAGCTGTTCGTCATCAGCCATTTGCTTTATTACTTTTGGATGAAATTGAAAAGGCACATCCAGATATTTTGAATGTTTTCTTGCAAGTAATGGAGGATGGTCGCTTAACTGATGCTTTTGGCAAAAGAGTAGATTTTACCAATTTGATTATTGTAGCTACTTCAAATGCTGGCACTGCTTATATTCAAAAACAAATTAGCGAAAATCATTCTATTGATGAATTTAAAGATGATTTGATCAAAAATAAACTTGGCGATGTTTTTCGTCCAGAATTTTTAAATCGTTTTGACGGCACGGTTGTTTTCAGACCTTTGACTGAAACAGAAATATTCCAGATAGCTGGTCTGATGCTCAAGAAAGTGCAAAAACGTCTCAAAACAAAAGGTATTTTCTTTACTGCTACTGATGAAGCACAAGCAGAGCTGGCCAAGATGGGATTTGATCCAGTGTTTGGTGCTCGTCCTTTACGTCGAGTGATTCAAGAGCAGGTAGATAATTCTTTGGCTAAATTTTTACTCAAAGGTAAGATTGGTCGACGTGATATGGTAATTTATGATAAAGGAGGAGAAATCAGAATAGAAAAAGCTAAGAAATACACATAAATAGTCTTGACCATTTTATTTTGAGGTGGTATAAACATTAGATTAGTACCTTGATATATATGCTTTGAGTTTTTCAAAGTAACGTTTATAGCCTTTTGTCCAGTTATATTAATTTACACAGAAAGGTTTTATTATGAAACGATTGAAGTTATTCATCGCAACCCTATTGTTACTGATGATTGCAGTAGTAATAGGCTGTGAGAATGTGGTTGCTCGTGAAGGCCCAACTTCGGAAGACGCGAGTTTTACACAAGTGATGGCGAATGACATTAACACTCAGGATTCATACGCAGGCCCTCTACTGGTGATAGATGTGGCAAATGATGTCCAGAGTGATTATATCCGTATCGCCAGCGACATGATGATGGTCGAGTTGAACGATCTGATAGCAAAAGAAAGTCGTTTCAGCGCAAGCGGCGCAAAGAGTACCGAATGTATAGAAACGCAACTGGTCGATTCAAACTCAAATGGAACCCATGACACCAAAACACAGATGAACGACGTGAGTGCCGAATTGTGGGTGATGATCATCCCAAATCAAGGTGCAATGATTTTGAATGACGCTCCCGTACGTGACTGGGTGGCGACAAGCAATGAATCATACTACCTGACAAATTGTGTTCTCTCCGAACGACAACTTTTACTCGAATCTTACATCAGCATCGCTGTGATGAATGTTCGTGCCGCCTGTGAAATCAACAAAGGCTGTTGACTAACGGCATGATCTCGGTCATGCCAAACTCAAATCATGCTTGAAAGCGTAACCCCGTATCTTTTTTAAGAAGCGGGGTTTTTGTTTTAGTTAATTTATTAATCATTAGTACAACATTGCTAAAAATAGCGATATTAGTTATAATTTCAGTACTTATTATTAGATTTTAGTGCTTTTTATGATGGAAAATGAACGTAAGTTTGATAAAGTGGTGAAACTAGCCAAAGCTCGTGGTTTTGTCTTTCCTTCCTCAGATATTTATGGTGGATTAAGCTCTATTTATGATTACGGTCCTTTGGGCGTAGAGCTTAAAAATAATATTAAAAAAGCTTGGTCAGATTTCATGCTAGCTCGTCGTGATGTGGTTGGTTTGGATTCTGGTATTTTGATGCATCCCAAAATTTGGGAAGCTTCTGGACATATCCAAGGTTTTAATGATCCTTTAGTTGACTGTAAAAAATGTAAAACTCGTTTTCGAGCTGATCATTTACTAGAAGATTTAGGGATTGAGCCAGATTTTAGAGAAGGATCAAAGACTGATTTGAAAGACGTAAAGTGTCCGGAGTGTGGCGGAGAGCTGACAGATATTCGTCAGTTCAATTTAATGTTTAAGACTTTTATTGGGCCTTTAGAAGAAGAAGCAAATCAAATTTATCTGCGTCCAGAAACAGCGCAAGGTATTTATGTTAATTTTTTGAATGTCAAAGAAAGCATGCGCTTGAAAATGCCTTTTGGTATTGCTCAAATTGGTAAAGCTTTTAGAAACGAAATTACTCCGGGTAACTTTATTTTCCGGATGCGTGAATTTGAACAAATGGAAATGCAATACTTTGTTCATGAAGATCAAGCTGAAGATATATTTTCCAATTGGCAAGAATTAAGAAAATCTTGGTATGAATCTTTGGGTATGGATAGTAAAAATCTTAAGTTTAGAGAACACGCCAAAGATGAATTAGCTCATTATGCCAAAGCGGCTATTGATATAGAATATAATTTTGCTTTCTCAGGAGAAAATAATTTTAAAGAGTTAGAAGGTGTTCATCATCGAGGAATTTGGGATCTTTCTCGTCACCAAGAATTTTCCGGACAAAAAATGACCGTCAAAGATGATGATAACAATGATTATATTCCGACAGTGATCGAAACTTCTATCGGTGCTGATAGAGCCTTTTTGGCTTTCTTGATGGATGCTTATACTGAAATTGAAGGTGGTCGTAGCACAACTACAGATAGCAACAAAGAAAAAGAAGTTGTTTTAAAACTGCATCATAGATTAGCACCGATTAAGATAGCCATTTTACCTTTATCCAAAAAAGAGCCCTTAGCAAATTTGGCTAAAGAAATTTATGATAACTTAGTCAAAAATTATCGCATTCAATATGACGAAACTGGTTCAGTTGGTAAGCGCTATCGTCGTCAAGATGAAATAGGTACACCTTACTGTCTGACTGTTGATTTTGAAAGTTTAGAAGATAATCAAGTAACTGTTCGTGATCGCGACACCATGGAGCAAGAGCGCATAGCTATCGCTGATTTACCAAATTATTTTAAAGAAAAATTAAACTAAATGCATAAACGAATTGTAAGAAAAGACGGTAGTGTCATAATTTTACTACCACAAAAAGAAACAAAAGCCATTACTTTTGAAGTTTTATATAAAGTAGGAAGCCGTCAGGAAAATGACAAAAATAATGGTGCTTCTCATTTTGTTGAGCATTTAATGTTCAAAGGCACTGATAAACGTCCAGATACTGCTACAATTTCTCGTGAATTAGATGGTATTGGTGCCGAATACAATGCTTTTACCGGTAAAGATCATACGGGGTATTATATAAAAGCAGATAGTAGTCATTTTCCGTTGGCTGTTGAAATGCTTTCTGATATGCTGCACAATTCTAAGTTTGATAAAGCTGAAGTTGATCGTGAACGAGGAGTGATCATCGAAGAGATAAATATGTATGAAGATAATCCATTGATGTATATCGAAGATGTTTTTGAAAATTTATTATATCAAGGCACAAATTTAGGCAGGCTTATAGCTGGTCCACGCGAAAATATTCGTAATATAACAAGAAATAGTTTATATAATTATTATCAAAAATATTATTACGCTGGAAATTCTGTGATCGCTGTAGCTGGAAACTTCAAAGAAGCACAAGTTTTAAAATTGATAGGTAAGTTTTTTCCTGTTATCAAGAAAAAAGCTAGGGTCAAAAATAGTCAAACTAAAATGACCAAACAAGTTGCGCCGCGAGTGACTATTTTGTCTCGTAATGACTTAGAGCAAGTCCAATTAACTTTGGGTTTTCGTAGTGTAGCCAAAAATGATCCCAAATTTTTAGTTAGCCAGGTATTGTCCAATATTTTGGGTGGCAATATGAGTTCAAGATTATTTTTACAAATTAGAGAAAGACGCGGACTCTGTTATTTTATCAGAGCATCAGCAACTGGTTATGAAGATATTTCTAGCTTCGCAATTTCTGCTGGTTTAAACAAAGAAAAAATTTACGAAGCTTTGCAAGCAATCAAAGATGAATTAAACAAAGTAAAAGATGATGGTATCACGGCTGCAGAATTAAAACATGCCAAAGATAATATGCGCGGCCGATTAATTTTACGCTTGGAAGATATTAACACGCATCTAAATTTTATTTCTGGACAAGAGTTATTAGGTAAGAAAATCAAAGATTTAGAGCAAGTGCTAAAAGATTTAGATAAGATTACTTTAAAGCAAATAAATGATTTAGCTAAACAAATCATTTCTTGGCCGGAAAGTAACTTGGCCATCATTGGTCCATTCAGTAATAAAAATAAATTTTTACAAATTCTAAAAAAATAAACAATAGATTATGTCTCATTTTAACAATGTATCAATCTCTACAGGTACTATTATTAGACTGATTGTCATCTTATTGGTCTTGGGATTTTTATTCCTAATCAAAGATGTATTGGCACTATTATTTGTGGCCATCATTTTATCAGCTGCTTTTGATCCAATGGTAGATTGGTTGCAAGCCAGAAAATTTCCTCGTGCTTTGAGCATCTTAGGAGTTTATGTTTTATTCTTATCTTTAGTAGCGGGCACTATATTTCTGATTTCTGGTCCAGTTGTTGAGCAGATCAAAGAAATCTCTCGTGATGCTAATACTGCTCAGTTTTATCAAAAGATAGAGGAAGGATTTAATAGCCTGAAGCAATTAAGTTTTGCCGCCGAAGAAGGACAGCAAGCCACCGGCTTAGCTTTCATTACAAATGGCTTATCCAAGGCCACTAATGGTATTTTTAGTTTCGTTGTTTCTTTATTTGGTGGTGTTATTTCTTTCTTTATTATTTTAGTCATTACCTTTTATCTGGTAGTTGAAGAAGAGGGCATGAAGCGATTTATTCGCAGCATGACGCCATTGAAGCATCAGCCGTATGTGACACAGTTAATCAACAAAATCCAACATCGTATGGGCTATTGGTTACGTGGTCAGTTGATATTATCACTCATTGTCTTTACCTTAGTTTATATTGGCTTGAGTATTATAGGTATTAAATACGCATTGATCTTGGCACTTGTTGCTGGTTTGTTTGAAATCATTCCTTATTTAGGGCCTCTAATGTCCGCCGTGCCAGCTACATTTTTTGCTTTTGCTCAAAGTCCTTGGCACGCCTTGGCAGTAGTTTGTTTATATTTCGCTATTCAGCAAGCAGAAAATCATCTGATTGTACCAAAGGTTATGGGCAAGAGCGTAGGTCTTAATCCGATTATTGTTATTTTAAGTATCTTAATTGGCGCTCGCGTTGGTGGAGTAATCGGTGCGGTTTTAGCTGTGCCAGTAGCTACCGCTTTGGCTGTATACCTTGAAGAGTTATTAGGACAAAAGGCTAAACAAGAGACTAAACTAGCCAAATAATGCCTACTCTTTATTTTATTGCCACTCCGATAGGAAATTTAGAAGACATCACAATTCGAGCCAAAAGAATTTTGGCTGAAGTTGATGCTGTTTTGGCTGAAGACAAGAGAGTCAGTAGAAAATTACTTGATCATCTTGAGATTAAAACTCCATTGGCCGTTTGGCATCAACACAGCAAAGGAACAGATTGGAATAAAATAAAAAAGTTATTAAGTGAAGATAAAGATTTAGCTTTAATAACTGATGCCGGCACCCCAGGCTTATCTGATCCGGGCGGGCAATTGATCGCTAAGGTTTTGGAAGAATTTCCTGAGACAGAGATTGTTCCGATTCCTGGACCTTCTAGTTTGGCTGCTATTATTTCAGTAGCTGGTATCGCTTTGGATAAATTTTTATTTCTAGGCTTCTTACCACATAAAAAAGGCCGCCAAACTTTAGTGGCAGAAATTAAAGATTCTAAAATTCCAGTTATATTTTTGGAATCAGTTCATCGCATTGAAAAAGCCTTAGATCAGCTAGGAGATTGTCCAAAACAGCTGATAGTTGGTCGTGAATTGACCAAGCAATTTGAAACTATTTATCGTGGAACGGCTCAAGAGATTTTAGCAATTTTGAATAGTGACAAGACAAAAGTTAAAGGGGAATTTATCGTGATTGTAAATAAGAAAAAATAATCTATGAGTAATTTTGAACAACAAGAAAGTAATGCTGAAGCTCAAGTAGAAAAAGATGAGATAGATATTAATCAATTACTAGAAGAGCATGGATTAAAATTAGCTAATGATCCAAGGCCAAAAGTTGTGTCAATGGATAATTCATCGCCAGAGTTTTCTCGCCAGGAAACACTTCGTGATGCTTTAAATTCTCTGGCTAACATTTATGAAAGAGCGCAAACAGATAATTCTGGACGCTTGCGTAACCATGGCGAGGGCGCTATTAATCCGACTATATTTCAAGAATTAGAACACCATGTAGCTGGTAAAAAAATTGTTTATATAAATAATCCTGATCAGGCGGCCCTAGTTGAATTGCGACAAAAAACAGGTGAGGCGGCTATATTTATGTGGTCAGAGCAAACTTTAGTAGAACTAGCAGAACAAATTGACACTTTAATTCATTTGGAGGAGACAAGAGTTCGCGAAGAACAAGGTTTAAAAGATACAGAAATACCAACTTGGGAGTTCAGAGGTCAATCATCTTTTATTGATTCTTTTGGTCAAGAACGAGTAATTTTAGAAGGTCGTAATGATCCATCGTTAAAAGGCATTGTTGAGCTTAAATTTTCTGATGAAAAAGATAAAACGCCTGAATATTTGTCTGAATAATTTATGACTGAAAAGAAAAAATATTATATTACAACTCCAATATATTATGTAAATGATCAGCCACACATTGGTCATGCTTATACTACCATTGTTGCTGATGTGTTAGCTCGTTTTTATAGACAAAAAGGAGATGATGTTTATTTTTTGACTGGCACCGATGAACATGGAGCTAAGATCGCAGAATCAGCCGTCAAAGCTGGTGTTGATCCGCAGATTTTTACTGACCAAGTCAGTCAGCAATTTCAAGATGCTTGGGCAAAACTAGAAATTGAACATGATCAATTTATTCGCACTACTGATGACAAGCACAAACAAATTGTTACTGAAATTTTAAATAAATTAAAAATTGCCAAAACACCTCAAGGCAACGATGTTGTATACGAGGCGGACTACAAAGGCTTATATTGTGTTGGTTGTGAAAAATTTATTACTGAAAATGAATTAGATAATGGTTTGTGTCCAGATCACAATAAAGCACCCGAGCAAGTGACAGAGAAAAATTGGTTTTTTAAACTGCAAGATTTTCTACCAACTATTATTGAAAAAATAAAAAGTGGAGAGTTGGTTATTTATCCTGAGTCTCGAAAGAATGAAGTACTAGGCTTAATGGAAAAACAGGATTTACCAGATTTTTCTATTTCTCGTTCAGCTAAAGCTGTTTCTTGGGGGATTGATTTACCTTGGGATGAGAATCAAAAAGCTTATGTTTGGGTAGATGCTTTATCAAATTACATTACTGCTTTAGATTATCCGGATGGTGCAGCATTTAAAAAATATTGGCCAGCTGATAACCAGGTGATGGCTCTGGATATTTTGAAGTTCCACGCTGTTTATTGGCCAGCTATATTGCTAGCTCTAGGTGTCGAATTGCCAAAGCAATTAAACATCCATGGCTTTTTTACTATCGATGGCAAAAAAATGTCCAAGACTTTAGGCAATGTCATTCATCCAGATGAATTAGTTGATAAATATGGTGCTGAAGTTACTAAATATTTAATTCTTTCTCAATTTTCTTTTGGTTCAGAATCAGATATCAAAGTAGAGGAGTTCGCCGTTAAGTATAATGCTGATTTAGTAAATGGTTTGGGTAATCTAGTAAATCGAGTTACTAAAATGACGGAAGATTATTTAGATGGTAAGGCTACTGTAAAATCCTCAGATAATAAATTAGCAGAAGTAGTTAATAAAAACTTAGAACATCTAAAATTTAGAGAAGCTTTATTAGAAATTTGGAGAGTCATTCAAAGTTCAAACGCTTTAGTTGACGAAACAAAGCCTTGGGCCTTGGCTAAATCAGAAAATGAAAAAGATAAAGAGCTATTAAAAGGTACTTTAATAAAATTAAACCAAGATTTATATAGTGTAGCATTAGCCTTACAAGCTTTTATGCCAAAAAAATCTCAGCAGATTTTAGATATTTTGACAGCTGATAAAATTCAAAAACCAAACACACCATTATTTGAAAGATTAAATTAAATATGAAATTTTCAAAAACAATAATTTTCGTTTTATGCTTGTTATTAACAACTATGACTATTAGCGGTTGTAGTATCAAGCGCATTGAGGACACTAAGTCATTCGATGATGTATTATTAAATTAAAAATATGAATTGGTTAGACATTGTTATTATTGTCATCTTAATATTTTCTTTCTGGAAAGGCTTTCGAGCTGGCTTAGCTGGAGCAATTGGCGGATTCTTAGGAATCATTGTTGGTATTTGGGCTGGAAGTCATTTTATGACTCAAGTTGGGGAATGGTTAATGCAATTATTAAACGTCGAAAATCAATCTTTAGCAAATATTATCAGCTTCATTTTAATCTTTATAGCAATTAATGTTATCTTCAGCATCTTGGTCTGGATTGTCAATAAAGTTTTTAACGTTATTCCTTTTATAGGCTTAGCTAATAAGTTGGCCGGGTCATTTATCGGGGTAATTGGTGGAATATTAGGAATAGCAGCTTTGGTATATTTACTCTCCTTGTTTGCTTTTTCTGACGCTATTGGTCAAGCTATAGCAGACTCACAATTAGCAAGTATTGCCTTGAGTATTGCCGTAATAGTAAAGCCATTGATTCCAGTAGCTATCAAAAGTGTGCAGGAAATAATTTAACATGTTAATAGATTCACATACTCATCTTAATTTTCAAGCTTATGATGATGATCTTCAAGAAGTGATTGATCGTTGTCAAAGTGAAAAGATGGCCCTGATCAATGTCGGGGCTGCTTTTGACACCAGTCAAAAAGCTGTTCAATTAGCTCAAGAGAATAATAATTTTTATGCCAGCATTGGCTTGCATCCCATTCATGTCATGGATGAAGAATTTAAAATAGCTGACTATAAAAATCTGATAGATAATAATCCAGGCAAAATAGCAGCTATTGGCGAAACTGGATTAGATTATTTTCACAATCAAGACATTCAAGTAAAACAAAAAGAAATTTTTTTACAACACATAGAATTAGCCAAGAAGAATAATTTAGCTTTGATTATTCATGGTCGCAATGATAAAGAAAACAAACTAGATGTTTATCAAGATATTTATGATATATTAAAAAAGCAGGAGGTAAAAAAAGCAGTTGTTCATTGCTTTGGGGGATCTTTGGAGCAAGCAAAATTAATATTAGACTTAGGCTTGTATTTAGGCTTTACCGGGATTGTTACATTTGACAAAACAGGCGTATTGGAGGAAATTATAAATATAATGCCATTAGATAAGATACTGATTGAAACAGACGCGCCTTATTTGACGCCGGTGCCTTACAGAGGTAAACGCAATGAGCCAATTTATGTCAGAGAAGTAGCTGTTAAAATTGCTGCCATTAAAAATATGTCTGTTGAAGAAGTGATAAAAATCACAGGAGTAAATGCTAAAAAATTGTTTAATTTAAAATAATATGGACATTGCCTTATTAATAGTTTTTGTAGTCGGTTTTGCAACGGTGGTGTTTTTATTAATGAAAAATCAGCCCTCAGGTGATAAGGTTGATGATAAAGAAGATAAAACAGCCCTGATGCTACAACAACAAATAAATGATTTAAATTCACAATTAAGTCAAAAATTTGATGACTCGACCAGACATTCTTCTAAGATGCTGCAAGATCAGTTTATGGAAACTTCTCGTCTTTCCAAAGAGGTTAGTGAGAAATTATTGAAATTAGAAGAAACAAATAAACAAGTTGTTAGTTTTACTGACCAGCTACAAAATTTAGAAAAAGTTTTGACTAATTCAAAAAATAGAGGGTCACTTGGTGAAGCAAGTTTAGAAATGATTTTAGCCAATATCTTGCCACCACAAAGCTATAAGATGCAATACCGTTTCAAAAATGGCGAGGCTGTTGATGCTATAGTAAAAATAAAAGACAAATTATTGCCAGTTGATGCTAAGTTTTCTTTAGAAAACTATCGTCGTATTATTAATGAAACCAACGAAGAGAAGAAAAAGAATTTAGAAAAAGAATTTAAGAATGACTTGAAGAAGAGGATTGACGAAACAGCAAAATATATTCGTCCTAATGAGGATACTTTGGAATTTGCCTTTATGTTTATTCCAGCCGAAGGTATTTATTATGATTTATTGATTAACGAAGTGGGTGCCGTTAAGGTGAATACTCGTAGTTTGATTGATTACGCTTTTAATGAGCGTAAAGTCATTATTGTTTCACCAACTACTTTTGCTGCTTATTTACAAACTGTTTTACAGGGTCTGCGAGCCTTACAAATTGAAGAGTCAGCTAAAGAAATAAGGGCTAATGTAGCTAAATTACAAAAACATATTGCTGCTTATGCTGAATATCATCAAAAATTGGGCAATCATTTAGGCACCACTATTAATGCTTATAACTTCAGTAATAAAGAATTTAAGAAGATTGATAAGGATATTTTGAAGATTAGTGGCCAGGGCGGAGATGTGGAATTAGAGGATTTAAGTAAACCTAAGATAGAGTAGGGTCAAATTAAGTCATAAAAGCGTAAAATTTACAAAAAATATCTTGACTAGGAGTTGTTTTTGGTATATACTGATGTCGCACTTTGTTGTTTGAGAGACTGAATTATGCCACAAAAACAGATTACACATCCTAGTTTTTTTATTTTCCGCATTGTTTTGATCATTGCTATTTTTGTGGTGGCTAGTGTCTATTTGTATGAAATCCCTTGGCTTAAAGCCTTATCTCAAAAACATACTTGGTTGCCAGCTACTTTGATTTTATCAGATATTATTTTAGCTTTGATAGTAATTTACGTAGTTATGATGCGTGAAGTTGATAGTGTTGTTGGTGCTTATTCAGATGAGCTAGCAGAAATCAGTCAGATATCTGAGCATGAATATCATGAAAAATAAATTAAACAACGAGTATAATAAATTAGCATTGACAGCTTTCGCGGAAATGACCGGCTGGATTGCTTTTCCAGTTATTGCCGCTTTGTACTTAGGACGTTGGCTTGACCAAAAACAAGACACCGGAAGCCTGTATTTTCTTTCTTTGACTGCCTTGGCCTTTATTATTTCTTGTGTTGGTATCGGTTTGGTTGGTGCAAAACATTTAAAAGTAATTAATAAAAAAGATAATAAACAGACAGAAAGATCATCTAGTAATACGGATGATGATAAGCTGGAAGGAAAGACTAAGTAAATGACCACAGAAGACAATCATGATGTGGAAGTGAATCAACAACACCAAGCATTAGAAGAACACGTTGAAGAAGCTCATGCTGAAGAGCATACTTTATATGCTGAACCGATTACTCATATCGGCAATTTTCCTGTAACCAATTCACTGATTACCTCCTGGGTAGCAGTGTTTTTAATTATCATACTTTCTTTAGTTATTAGAAAAAAAACCAAAAAAATTCCTTCAGTTTTCCAGAGCATTATAGAGATGGTGGTAGAAGGTGCTTTGGACATGATGGACATGGTGACAAATGATAGGAAAAAAAGTAAACACGCTTTTCCGATTATTTTTGGTATTTTTGTTTTTGTACTAGTAAATAATTGGCTAGGTTTGGTGCCAGGTATTGGCTCTATTAGTTTTAATGGTCATCATATTTTCCGTGGCGGGACAGCTGATTTAAATACCACCTTAGCCTTGGGATTATTTTCTGTGATTGCTGCTAATATTTTTGGCGTGATGGTAGTTGGTGGTTGGAATTATTTCAATAAATTCATTAACATCAAGGCCTTATTAGAAATTCCTAAGAAAGTTATCAAAGAGCCAACTATTATTTTGGTCAACCCAATTCATTTTTTTGTTGGTTTAATTGAGATCGTCGCTGAGATAGCTAAAATTGCTTCATTATCTTTTCGTTTATTTGGCAATGTCTTTGCTGGTGAAGTTTTACTTGCTTCTATTTCAGCCATTATGGCTTATGGCGTACCGTTACCATTTATGTTTTTAGAATTAATAGTTGGTATAGTTCAAGCTTTAATTTTTGCTGTGTTAACTTTAGTTTATTTTACAATTGCCTCTACTTCACATGAACATTAAAATTAGAAATTAATAATTGCTGATTGAATATTTTCCAGTATTTAATCAATAATTATTAATTAAAATAATTTGACGACGTTAAACAAATAATAAAAGTCTAATCAAATTATTTTGTAAGAAAGCAAAGAATATGGATTTAACATTACTTGCTAAAGCTATTGCTATAGCTGTCGGTGGTTTTGCTCCAGCTTTAGCCATCGGAAAGATCGGTGCCAAAGCCATGGAATCAATTGGACGCAATCCCGAGTCAGCTGGTAAGATCATGGTGTCTATGCTTTTAGTTTCTGCTTTTGCTGAAGCTATTGCTATTTACTCTTTGATCATTGCCTTTAGTATCAAATAAGCTTTGATTATTCTCACTGGTTCAAATTTATTTGAACCAGGACAGAGTAATTAAATAAATTAAAAATGGAAATTTTAGAATTATTTGGAGTCGATTGGAAATTGATGTTAGCTCAGCTAATAAATTTTGTTATTGTGCTATTAGTTTTGTGGAAATTTGCTATTAAACCATTGACGAAGACTATGGAATCCAGAAATGCTGAAATCAGCAAAGGTCTAGAAGATGCTCAATCAGCAGCCGATAAATTAAGCAAAACAGAATCCGAAGTAAAGGCTCAATTACAAGCTGCTAAATCTGAAGCGATTGCTATCTTGGAGCAAGCCAAAAAACAATCTGAAGATAATAGACAAATTAGTTTGGACAAAACCAAACAAGAAGTGGAAGAAGTTATCAAGAAAGCCAAAGAACAAATCGCCTCAGAAAAAGCTAATTTAGTGAATAGCGCTAAAGCAGATATTTCTAAATTATTAACCAAGGCTCTTCAAAAAGTTTTATCTGAAGGTTTGAGTAAGGATATTGATCAAAAATATATTGATAAAACCTTGAAGGAATTAAAATAATGAAAGCAACTGAACAAGCTACAATTTTGGCTAAAGCCGTATTTCTGAGCTTAGCTGAAAAAAATAAAGAACAGACTAAAAAAGTTGTTGATAATTTCATTACTTATTTGCAAGAGCATAAATTGATGTCGTTATTGCCAAAGGTTATGATAGCTTTACGAGCTTTGCAAAATCAGGCTACAGACACAGTGGGGGTTACTGTCATTTCTAGTCAGGAACTCACTGATAATTTATTAAAAAAATTATCTAGCATCATGAAAGACAGATTAGATAAAGATGTTATTTTAGATAACCAATTAGATAAAGAAATCATTGGCGGATTATTGTTACGTTATGATGATAAAATGATTGACGTCTCAATAAAAAATAAAGTGAATCAATTAGTAAAACAATTAGCAAATTAATATTAATATTACAAAGATGTCTTACGAATATTTAATAAAAAATTTACAGCAACAGCTAGAAGATTGGCAGGCAGATGTCAAAGAAGAGACCATTGGTGAAATCATTGAAATAGGTGATGGTATTGCCAAGATTTCTGGTCTTAATGATTGCTTGGCTTCAGAGATGTTGGAATTAGAAACAAGTTCCGGAGAAAAAGTTTATGGCATGGCTTTAAATTTAGAAGAGTTTTCTGTTGGTGCCGTTATCTTGGGTGAATATCATGCCTTGAAAGAAGGCGATAAGGTTCGTCGTACCAAAAGAGTTTTGGAGGTTCCAGTTGGTGAAGCGGTTATCGGTCGGGTAGTAAATGCTTTAGGTGAGCCCATTGATGGTAAAGGCGAAATTAAAACTAAAGAATTTTATCCAGTAGAAAAAATTGCTCCTGGTGTCATTACTCGTCAATCAGTTCATCAGCCATTGCAGACTGGTATCAAAGTGATTGATTCTATTATTCCGATCGGTAAAGGACAACGTGAGTTGATCATCGGTGATCGTCAAACTGGTAAAACTGCTTTGGCTATTGATACTATTATCAATCAAGCAGGCAAAGACGTTATTTGTATTTATGTGGCTATTGGTCAAAAAGAATCTAAGATCGCCAAGATTGTAGCTAAGCTAGAAGAAACTGGAGCTATGGATTATACAACTGTAGTTATGGCCGGTGTTTCTCAATCTGCAGCTTTATCATATATTGCACCTTACGCTGGTACATCTATGGGTGAATATTTCATGGAGCAAGGAAAAGATGTTTTAGTTATTTATGATGATTTATCCAAACATGCAGTAGCTTATAGACAAATTTCTTTGTTATTACGTCGTCCACCAGGACGTGAAGCTTATCCAGGTGATGTCTTTTATTTACATTCTCGTTTATTAGAACGTTCTGCCAAGATGAGTGATGAAAAAGGCGGTGGTTCATTGACTTCATTACCAATTATTGAAACTCAAGCTGGAGATATCTCTGCTTATATTCCAACTAATGTTATTTCTATTACTGACGGTCAGATTTTCTTGGAAACAGACTTATTTTATAAAGGTGTTCGCCCAGCTTTGAATGCTGGTTTATCAGTTTCTCGTGTTGGTTCGGCTGCTCAAATAAAGGCAATGAAAAAAGTAGCTGGTAAATTAAAATTAGATTTAGCTCAATATCGTGAGCTAGAGGCCTTTGCTCAATTTGGATCGGATTTAGATGAGTCCACTAAACAACAGCTAAATCGTGGCGCTCGTATTACAGAAGTTTTAAAGCAAGCACAATTTGTGCCTTTAGCTCAAAGTAAACAAGTGGCTATAATTTATGCAGTTAGCAACGGCTATACTGACAATATTCCAGTTATTGACATTTCTAAATTTGAAGAACAATTATTTATCAAATTAGAAGCCGAAGGTCAAGATATTATCAAACATATCGAAACTGAAGGTGTTATGACTGAAGATTTAGAAAAAAAATTAATTATTATTATTGAAGAATTAGTAAGTACATTTACTAAGCAAGAATAAATATGCCCCAAGGTACAGGAGATATAAAAAGAAGAATAAAGTCAGTTACTAGCACTAACAAGATTACCAAGGCTATGGAGCTAGTTTCGGCTGCTAAAATGCGCAAAGCTATTGCCAGAGTTTTATCTACTCGTAGCTATGCTGATTTGACCTGGAGTATGATTATGCGTTTGATGAAAAGGATAGACACCACTGAACATCCATTTTTTAGAGAAGAAAAAGAAGTAAAAAATGTAGCTATTATTTTGATTAGTACAAATCGTGGTTTGTGTGGTAGCTTCAATGCTCAGTTAGCACAAAAGGCGATTGATTCTATTAAGCTGCATCATCCCAAATCTACTAACACAGATATTATTACCTATGGCATCAAAGGCAGAGAAGAAATGGCTCGTCGAGGTTTAAATTTGGTAGCAGATTTTCCTAAAAATGATATTATTGATAATTCAACCGACGTTTTGCCTATTGCCCATTTATTGGTTAAAGATTTTCAAGCTAAAAAGTACGACAAAGTTTTTGTCGCTTACATGGATTTTTTATCTTCTTTAAAACAAATGCCGCATGTCAAGCAGCTCTTACCTTTTTCAGCTCACATTGATGAGCGTTTGGGGCACGTCATTCATGAAAAAGAAAATGAAGATAAAATAAGTATAGATAATATAGCAGAGTTTACTTTTGAACCAAGCCGAGAAGAAATTCTAGATTTATTTTTACCTCGTCTTATTGAAGTACAGCTTTATCAAGCGGTATTAGAGAGTGAGGCATCTGAATATTCGGCTCGTATGTTTGCTATGCGTAATGCAAGTGACGCAGCTACAGACATGATTAACGAATTAACATTAGTATATAATCAAGCTAGACAAGCTAATATTACGTCTGAGTTAGCAGAAATTTCTGCTGGTTCAGCCGCCTTAGAATAGTTTTTATTTAAAAGATATTTATGAAAGACAACAAAGGAACAATCAAACAAATTATTGGACCAGTCGTAGATGTGCATTTTTTTGATAAATTACCGGAGATTAATCATGCTTTAGAGATTAAACTCAAAGAAAAAATAGTGGTTTTAGAAGTACAAAAACATCTGGGTGACAATACCGTCAGAGCCGTGGCCATGGACGCTACCGATGGCTTATCACGTGGCCTAGAAGTAGTAAATACTGAAGCACCGATTGCTGTGCCAGTTGGACAAAATACATTAGGACGCATGTTTAATGTTTTGGGAAAGGCTATTGATGGTAAAGATGATGTAGTTACTAAAGAAAATTGGCCGATTCATCGTCCAGCTCCAAAGTTTACCGAGCAAGCCACTAAAACTGAAATTTTTGAAACTGGCATCAAAGTTATTGATCTTATTTGTCCATTTACCAAGGGTGGTAAAGTTGGATTATTTGGTGGTGCCGGTGTTGGTAAGACCGTTGTGATTCAAGAATTGATCCGTAATATAGCTGCAGAACACGGTGGCTTTTCAGTTTTTGCCGGTGTGGGTGAAAGAACTCGCGAAGGTAATGACTTATACTATGAAATGAAAGAGTCTGGTGTTTTGAAAAATACTACCCTAGTGTTTGGTCAGATGAATGAACCGCCTGGAGCTCGTCAACGTATCGCTTTGACTGGATTAACCATGGCCGAATATTTCCGTGATCAAGAAGGTAAAGATGTTTTATTGTTTGTGGATAATATTTTCCGTTTTACTCAAGCTGGTTCGGAAGTGTCTGCCTTGTTAGGTCGCATGCCTTCAGCTGTTGGTTATCAGCCAACTTTAGCTACTGAGATGGGAGAATTACAAGAACGTATTACTTCCACTGATAAAGGCTCTATTACTTCCGTGCAAGCAGTTTACGTGCCGGCTGATGATTTGACTGATCCAGCTCCAGCCACTACTTTTGGTCATTTGGACTCTACCGTAGTATTATCTCGTGGTTTATCGGAGCTTGGTATTTATCCAGCTGTTGATCCACTTGATTCTAGTTCTATTATTTTGGATCCAGAAGTTGTAGGAGTTGAACACTATGAAATTGCTCGACAAGTACAGCAAGTTTTGCAACGTTATAAAGACTTGCAAGATATTATTGCCATTTTAGGAATGGATGAACTATCAGAAGAGGATAAGATCGTAGTATCTCGTGCTCGTAAAGTACAAAAGTTTTTATCACAACCCTTCTTTGTAGCTGAAACATTTACCGGTACTCCAGGTCAATATGTTTCTCTTAAAGAAACCATCCGCGGCTTCCAAGAGATTTTGGCAGGTAAGCATGATGATAAAAATGAGCAAGCTTTCTATATGAAGGGCTCTATTGACGAAGTTAAGTAAAAGGTTTAAGATACCCAAGTCTTATTTATGAAGGAATTTACATTAAAAATTGTTACTCCAGAAAAAGTGGTTTTAACCGAACAGGTTAGCCAAGTTTCTGTCACCTCTAGCACTGGTCAAATTACTATTTTACCCAATCATGTGCCTTTGGTTAGTCGATTATCGGCTGGGGAGATTGTGATCAAGCACAAAGACAAAGAAGGGAGCTTGATGGCCGTTTTTGGTGGTTTTATAGAAGTAATTGCCGAACAAGTCATCATTTTAGCTGATCGAGTAGAATACGTAGCTGAAATTGATGAGGAGCGCGCTGAAGAGGCAAAAAAGAGAGCTGAAGAGGCATTGCGAGATAAAAAAGTAAACACCACAGAGTTTACTACTTTGACTGCTAATTTAGATAAAGAGATGAATCGTTTACGCGTCGTGCGTAAGTATAAACATAAAGGTATTCGTACTGGCAAACATTAAATCATAAAAGACGAGCTTATGAAATTCAATGTTCCAAATGATCATTTAGACAAGCACGAGTGTCCGCTAGCTGTGATCAAGTGTGTCGATTTTCGTTTTCGAGAAAGTGATCAAGAGTTTATAGTCCAGGGTTTGGGTTTTTCTGATTTTGATATTTTTTGCTGGCCAGGTGCAGCTAAGGCTGTCTTGCGTCAAAATGGTTTTAAAACAGAGCTTGTAGAACACATTGTTTCTGTTTCTCGTGGTTTACACAAGATCAAAAAATTATTACTTCTCTGGCATTGGGATTGTGATAGCTATGGTGGTAGCAAAGAATTTACTGACGCTCAAGCAGAGGAGGAGGCTTATTATAAGGATTTGCAGTCAGTCAGAGACATTCTAACTAAAGAGCTTCCGGATGATCTAGAAATTATCATGGCTTATTCTAAGCCGGCTCCACAAGGGTTAGAATATCAAACTATTAATTAAAATTTACCGCCTTTACTTGGCGGTTTTTTTGTTTTATTTAAATATTTTGCTATATTGTTTCAGGAATTGATTTTGTGGTATAATAACAATGAATTTACTTAAGTTAAGAATACACTTTAAGTAAATTATCATCTTTATTGTTGGCTTAGTATGATGAATAAAAGAGCACACAAAGCATACAATTAAGATAGTACTTTTTGTTTTTATTAATCAAGAATATTTTTGTGGTATGAAAATATTAAACAATCCAATAACTCAATACAAAATACATCCTTATTTTGTATTTATATTTTTAATTTTATTGACTTTTAGCTTGAGCATTCCTCAAGTGAAGGCAGATACCGCGCTTTCTGATAATTTTACAGGCACTACTATTGATACTGATAAATGGGTAGAACATGACGCTGCTGGTTCTGGAGGTACGACTGGTAACATTCAGCAAGATGATTCTTTGTCAGTTATGAATAGTAGCAATGGCACCACGGCCCTTGTCTCGGTGAGTAGTTTTGATGCGGAAGATTTGGAAATTTCTTCTGCCATCACTACAACTAATGGTAAATTTATTTTAGGTTACGGAGATCGTGAGTGGTCTTTAGCCGGAAACAGAGGCTACCTTCTTTATCATTCGGGTAGCGCTATATTAGGTTTGGCTTGGAACAATAATTCTTTAGTCCAAAATGTCAATTGTGGCACGATGACCAGTGGGGCGACTTATAAAATGAAAATTATTTCTACTGGGTTTGAAATACATAAGAACGATGCCTTACAGTGCACTGTCACTCCGGGAGCTGCTAATTTAGTTGATAGTTATCCGATTTTTTTAGAATCGAATGACACAATTTCTTATTTTGATGATCTATTAGTTGATGGCACTATTGTTTCTGCGACAACTGTACCAGTTGCTCCGACTATTGGTACAGCGGTAGCGGGGGATACTGAAGCTAGCGTCAGTTTTACACCTGGGGCAAATGGCGGATCACCGATTACGGGTTATACCGTCACTTCTAGTCCAGGGTCTGTTACTGGTGCTGGAAGCGCATCACCGATTACCGTTACAGGATTGACTAATGGCACGGAATATACTTTTACTGTGACGGCAACTAATTCTGTTGGCACATCCACTCCTTCAGCGGCTTCAAACGCTGTTACGCCACATGTATTGACTGTTTATGATCAGGCGAGCTTATGGCTTAAAGCAGATGCAATTACTGGATTGAGCGATGGAGAGGCGGTGGCTTCTTGGGCAGATAGTTCAGATAATTTTTTGAATGCAACACAAGGATCTGGTTCTGCTCAGCCAATATATAAAACAAACATAGTAAATTCCCAGCCAATTGTTAGATTTGATGGTATTAATGATGTACTTTTGACAAATTCTACAGCTGCAGCTGCTGGAGTAACTTTTTTTACAGTTGTTAAAAGTGCAGACGCTAGCTCTGGTTATTTTTCTAATTTTGGAGGAAATAATAATGCTATTATTTCTGCCTTTGCCAGCAGTCTACTTAATTGAGGGTGGTCAAAAAAGATTAATCCCCAATGAATTTATTTTTTTGGCTCATAATTTTAGATGGCAAGATATTGAAACATGGGATGATTTAGATCAATATTTACTAGGCGATCTTTTAGATTACCCAGTACATAATTTTCAAGATGGTACATTGATTAAAGAAAAAAATAATCCCCAAGTTTATTTAATAGAGGATCATGAAAAAAGATATATTCCTAGTGAAAGTATATTCTTAAGTCATAATTTTAAATGGCAAGATGTTATTGAAATAATTGATTTGAGTTCTTACCCTATTGGACAAAACCTAGCTACTAAAAAACAAGCTAGTCTAAACTTTTCTAGAAGTTTAAACCTTGGTATGACTGGAGAAGATGTTAGACAATTACAAACATTACTAGCTCAAGATGAAGACATTTATCCAGAAGCTAAGGTTACTGGATACTTTGGACCACTAACTGAGGCAGCTGTACAAAGATTACAACTTAAACATAATGTAGTTAGCTCAGCACAAGATCAGGGTTATGGTATTTTTGGTCCTAAGACTAGGGCGACTATTAATGCTTTGTAAAATTTGTAGTGTTATTATATAATAAAATAATCGCCAAGATATGTTTTGGCGGTTTTTTGTTTTGTCAAAAAAATTCTTTTATGTTAGGGTAAGCATAAGAATCGTTCATCTATTATAACGAGGGAGGAAGTCATGAGAATTTTAGGTATAGTCTTCGTCATCTGCGCGGTGCTTGCATTGCTCTTTCGTTGGTTGATGTATCATGCATTGCCATTTATCTGTCATACTGAAAAGTGTCCACGAACTGGTTGCGCATGTACGTCTTACAAAGAGCGTGGGGATGGCTATGTGGAGTGTGATTATTGCCAATTGGTCTATAATCCTACGACAGGTAAACCACATCCTATGGAAAAAATGGCTAAACTTGAAAAAGATCATTATCCTGGGGTAGCATAAGCTGCCCTTTTTTATTTTTACTCGTTTAGGATTACCAGTAGAAGGTAGTCAAAAATATATTTTTATGTTAAATTTAATTTAATAAGGAGATCTTTTCAGCATCAAAAAGGAGACGAGTCATGTCTTGTAAGAATTATCAATTTATTCTTTCTGAGCAACATGTAGATGGTTTTTATGTTTGTGATCCTTGTCAGAAGCATGATTCAAAAATTCCTATGAAGATTTTATTGATGCACGCTGGTTTAATATTATTGATTGATCTTCGTCGGCTGAAGAGGGTGATGTGTGGGTGATTTTCAGTGACATTACTCAAGACTATAAAGAAGAAGTATTATTGATCATTAATATAAGCAGCCAGAAAGAATGGCTGCTTTATTTTTGCCCGCTTAGACTCGCTAATTGAGGCTAGCTAAAAATCTTATATCTGCTAAAATAGACTATATGTCTATAGACTTATCTCAGCTAAATAAAGCCCAAAAACAGGCCGTAACTCACGATCAAGGTCCTGTTATTTTGATTGCGGGGGCTGGTACCGGTAAAACCACGGTTATTACCCAGCGTATTACTAGCTTGATCGAGCAGGGCAAGGCCCAGCCAGAGGAGATTTTGGCTGTTACTTTTACTGAAAAAGCAGCCGCTGAAATGGCAGAGCGAGTAGATCAGCTTTTACCTCTTGGTTATTCAGAATTATGGATTCATACTTTTCATGGCTTTGCTGAGAAAATTTTAAAAGACTATGCGCTAGACATTGGTTTATCAAATGAATTTAAATTATTAGACACAACGTCTGCTTGGATGCTAGTAAGAAATAATCTAGATAAATTTGAATTAGATTATTATAAGCCGCTCGGCAATCCAACAAAATTTATTCATGCTTTGCTGTCACATTTTTCTCGTTGTAAGGACGAAGTTATTTATCCAGAAAATTATTTGGAGTATGCTGAAAACTTACAGTTAGACTCTGATTCAGCTGCTGACCGGGCTGACGTAGAGATGGAAATAAGTCGTGCCAAAGAAGTAGCTAACTCATATCACACTTATCAGCAACTGTTGTTAGATAACAATGCTTTGGATTTTGGTGATCTGATAAATTATACTCTCAAGTTATTTCAACAACGTCCGCAGATATTAGAAATTTTTAGAAAGCAGTTTAAATATATTTTGGTTGATGAGTTTCAGGATACGAACTGGGCGCAATATGAATTGATTAAAATATTAGCTGCATCAAAAAACAATCTTATGGTTGTCGGTGATGATGATCAGGCTATCTATAAATTTAGAGGAGCAGCTATCTCAAATATTTTGAGTTTTCAGCATGACTATCCAAAAGTAAAACAAATATTTTTGACAGACAATTATCGTTCTGGACAAAATATTCTGGACAAGGCTTATAATTTTATTCAGCTAAATAATCCTGATCGTCTAGAAGCACAGCTCAAAGTAGGTAAGAAAAAATTAGATAAAAAATTAACTAGTCATAGTAAAACAAAAGGGCAAGTTAAGGTTTCGTCATACATGGATAAAAATTCAGAAATCGATGGTGTCTTAAATCAGATTGCTGAAATCAAGAAAAAAGATAAAGAGGCGACTTGGTCAGACTTTGCAATCTTAGTTCGCGCTAATGATCAAGCTGCTGGCTTTGTCAGTATGATGCGTAAAGTGGGTTGGCCGCATCAGTTTTTAGCTTCCCGTGGATTATATGGACAAGATATCGTCTTAGATATCGTAGCTTATTTAAAATTGTTAGATAATTATCATGAATCACCAGCTTTATTCAGAGTTTTAAGTTTACCAAATTTTAATTTAGACATTCAGACCCTGATTCATTTAAATCATTTAGCTAATAAAAAAAGCTGGAGCTTGTATTACACGCTTAAGGCTTATCAAGGACATTTAAATTTGCCAGTCGGCCAAGTAAAGATCATTGATGAAATTTTAACTCAAATAAAAACACACACAGAATTAGTCAAGGATAAATCAGTTTCGCAAATTATTTATACTTGGCTTGAAGATAGCGGCTATTTAGAATTATTAACTTTGGAAGAAACTCAATATACTCGTGAGCAACTTAATTTTTTAAATCAATTTTTTAGAAAAATCCGTTCTTGGGAGGAAGAAGCGCTAGATACTTCAGTTCATCAATTTTTAGAGCAAATGGACATGGAACTAGAGTCAGGTGAGCAAGGCTCAATGCAACAAGATGCGGATGCAGGACCTGATGCCATCAAAGTGATGACCATCCATGGTTCTAAGGGCTTAGAATTTAAATATGTATTTATTACCAATTTAGTACATCTTCGTTTTCCTAGCACCGAGCGACGTGATCCCATTGCAATGCCAGAAGAATTTATCAAAGAGCAATTGCCAACTGGTAATGCTCATCTACAAGAAGAACGACGTTTATTTTACGTAGCTTTAACACGAGCAAAACAGGCTGTGTATCTGACTTGGGCCAAAGATTATGGTGGTATGCGTGAACGCAAGCCTTCTAGATTTATAGAAGAAATAAAAATCGCCTCTAAAAATGTTCCTGGCAAAGATATCATAGAACCAGCTAAAGTAGATTTGCCGCTGGCTAAAATAAAAGAAGCTATTCCAAAACGATTTTCTTTTTCTCAGCTTAAAGCTTATGATAGCTGTCCGCGGCAATATTATTATTCTCACGTCGTAAAATTACGTGGCAAAGGTAAGGCAGTATTTAGTTTTGGTAAAACCATGCATTCTACTTTGCAAAAGTTTTTTCAAGATATTATTAATCGTCGTCAAACGACACAAGCCGATTTGTTTAATCAAGAACAAAAAACTACTGATCCAAGTCTAGAAGATTTATTAAATTATTATAAAGAATCTTGGATTGATGATTGGTATAATGGCCAAGCTGAAAAAGAGCGTTATCAAAAAGAGGGAGAAAAAATCTTAAAAGTATTTTATCAAAAATTTGAAGGTAATTGGCCAGTGCCATTATTTTTAGAAAAAGGAGCTAATATTAAAATCGGTGATTATTCTTTGTATGGTGTTTTTGATCGAGTTGATGTTGATAAAGACGGAGCCTGGGAAATGATGGATTATAAAACCGGAAAACCAAAAAGTGACAAGATTACATTTGAAGATAAGAAACAATTATTGATTTACCAAATAGCAGCTCAAGAAGTTTTTAAAGTTCCGGTCAAAGCTTTGACTTTTTATTATCTAACAAATAATACGTCAGTTTCTTTTGTTGGCACTGATAAAGAATTAGATAAAACTAAGAAATGGATTTTAGATACAATAGCTAAAATTTTGACAGGAGATTTTACCGCTACGCCTGGATTTATGTGTGGCACTTGTGATTTTAATAAAATTTGTCCATTCGCTAAAAAGAATTAATATGTCTTGGAATAGTTTCAAAAATTTAGCCAAACAAAAGACCTACCAAAGCCACACTTGGCGACAAGCTAAAGATTCTTTGGTTATTGAACATGCTAATAAACTGTTATTGCAGATGCTTGGCGATCAAGCTGAAAATAAAGCTCAAGTAATTTATTTTAAAAATAAAATATTAACCATTGCTGTTTTATCTGATGAAGTTTTAGCTAGATTGACTGAAGATAAAGAAGTTTTTATAGCTGCTATCAATGAACATTGGCAACAGAGTTTAGTCACAGATTTACATTTTTTGAGTTAAATTATAGCAAAATAGCTAATCTTAGCTAAAATTGTTTTTAACCTCGCAGGTTAACCTGCGAGGTTGTTTTGTGCCTTGACAGAATATCTAATATATGCTATACTTTTATATTAATTAAAGTTCTTTTAAATACTTGCAAAATTTTAGGTCATAGCCAAAAGCTCTTAAAATACTTAAGATTTTCTGGCTATGACCAATATGGCCTTAGCTCCACCTCGGATTAGAGGAAGAAAAAATTGCACAAGTAAGTGCAAAAGGAGAATATCATGAGTAAGACATTTGCTTCCGCCAACTACACAGCTGGTCAGTTGAACGCCATAGTTAAACTGCTTCAGCAGCAGGGTAATGGCCAGGATGCACCTGATCGTTACTTGCGTGGCGAGCTGGTGGTTTCCGAACCCGTTCGGCGCTGGGAAGAACGTGACGGCGTTATCTATCTCACCGTTACATCTGACGGCACCACTGGTTCTGAATGGATCACTCGTCTGGAAAAGAACGATTTTCATATCAGCAATTACGTTAAGCAGCTACTCTGCTCGTCTGATTTCCAGCCGACTTCTGGTGTCATTTGCCAGATTGCAATTTTGAAGGGGATGATTTTTTCGGACAAGGATCGTGTCACCAAGAAAATTCGTGCCTATACCAGTGAGCGCAATTTCAGTAAGCCGAACGCCGAAGTCGCCTGCCTAATTCGTGAAAATTTTTCGGACGAGGAGATCAAGGCTATGGGGCTGATCTGGATCATCACCATGCACGAGCCCATTAAGGATTCTGATGGTGATCTCTACCTGCTGAACGCGAACCGCAATGGCGGTGGTCGTTGGTTGCGTGCCTACTATGACACGCCTGGCCGCGGGTGGGGTCGTGGGCACGGTTTTGCTTTCGTCGTTTCGCAAGTCAGTTCTGAGAGCTAAAGCTCTTTGTGCTTTCAGTGCTTAGATCTTAGTCCTTGGACCTTCACAACTCAAGTCCTGTGTTTTTCATATCATATGAGAGATGCAGGACTTCTTTTTTTATGATATAATAATTTAGGCTTTGGTAAATATGTAAGCGATTAAGATTGCTTGCTACCAAAATTAGTATTTGTAAATTGAGAGTATTGTCAGTCCAAGGACGGCGATAGAGTAATTTATGAAAACTTAAAAAATGAAAAGACTTGGTGTGAGGCGTTTGTGCATTTAATATGCCAAATAAAATACAACTCAAAGAGAATTCAATGAGTGGTGAGATAGATGACGCTTGACGCAATTTCTGATGATGATCTCAACCTGCTGAACGCGAACCGCAATGACGATGGTCGTTGGTTGAATACCTACTATGACAATCCTGACAACAGGTGGAATCGTGAGAACGGTTTTGCTTTCGTCGTTTCGCAACTATTTTCATTTTCTCTCCAATTTCAGGGGAGTTTTTGTTTTAGTAATTGACCATGCCAGCCACCAAGCATTTTGCCAATTTCGTTTAAAGCTAGAGATAAATTTAGATATTTTTTATTGTCTAAAGATTTTGTTTCCCACAAGATTAATAGCATTATATTTAGAGTGTCTAATTTTTGAATCGCTTTTTGAATATTGGGCAATTTTTCTTCCTTTTTTAGGAAAGTCGCAATAGTAATATTTTCAATTAGTTCTAAAAATAGGCTGTCTATTTTTTGTCCCAAGGTATATCTATGTGTTTTAGTTAAACTTTGGTAATAACCATACCAAAGCAAGTAAACATTTTTAGTTTTATTTAACACTGGCAAAATTCCTCGGGGGGGGGGCAGGATTAAAGGTAGATTTTTGTGTATTGTTATGAAAATTCAATTGATTCATACTTATTTAGATATTATTTCATTAGATAATTTACTTTTAGCTTGGAGTGAGTTTATTAAAGGTAAGAAGAATAAAAAAGATGTAATATTATTCTCCAGACATTTAATAGATAATATTATACATCTTCATCAAGACCTTGCCAATTTTACTTATCAACATTCAGGCTACCAAGCTTTTAATATTTCAGATCCAAAACCTCGTAATATTCATAAAGCCAGCGTGCGAGATAGATTATTACATCATGCTATTTACAGAAAACTATATCCTTTTTTTGATCAAACTTTTACTCCAGACTCTTATTCTTGTAGAGATAACAAAGGCACACATAAAGCAGTAAATAGATTTAGAAGTATGGCTTTAAAAGTAAGTCAAAATAACACTAAGACTTGTTATATTTTGAAGTGTGATATTAAAAAGTTTTTTGCCAACATTGATCATAAGGTGCTAAAAGATATTTTAAAACAACACATTTCGGATCAAAATATTATTTGGTTATTAAATAGAGTGATAGACAGTTTTGAAGTAAGTAAAAACAAAGGCTTACCTTTAGGTAATTTAACTTCTCAGTTGTTCGTTAATATTTACATGAATGAATTTGATCAATATGTAAAACATAAGCTTAAACAAAAATATTATATTCGCTATGCAGATGATTTTGTTTTTTTCTCTCAAGACAGGCAAGAATTATTAAAGCTTATTCCAAAAATTAAAAATTATCTTGGTCAAAAACTTCAACTCACTATTCATCCTAAGAAAATATCTTTAAGTACGCTGGCTTCAGGCGTAGATTATTTGGGCATGATTAATTTTCCTCATTATAGAGTCTTAAGAACTAAGACAAAGAATAGAATACTAAAAAGAGTTAATAACAAAAACCTGCCTTCATATTTTGGCGTTTTAAAACACGCTAATACTTATGATTTACAAAACTTAGTGTTAAATAAAACAGGTAAATTAGATTGATTTTAAAGAAGGAAGGGATTGATTTTTTGGGCTATTTTTAGTATATTTAAAGCAATGCAGATAAAAACATACAATTTTGCAATGTTAGGAGCCACTATTGTTGCTTGGCTTAGTTTTCTTTTGGTAGTCAGTAATTTTGATCCTGTGCAGGCCAATACAGTGGTACTTATATTTTTTTATTTTAGCCTGTTTTTAAGTATTTTAGGTACATTGGCTATTTTGGGTTTTTGGTGGCGCAAAGTATGGCGACGTAAAAAAGAATTATCCTATAAATCAGCCGCTGAAGCCTTTCGTCAATCTACTATTATCTCAATTACTCTGATTATCGCATTATTATTACAGTCATCGCGCTTATTGACTTGGTGGAATATATTGTTATTAATTATAGTAGCTACTTTATTAGAATTTTTAATCTTGGTTTTTCGCCGAGACAATAAAAATTAACCAAACGTATGGAAAAGAATTTAAAAAATTTAGCAAACAAAGTTGCAAAAGAATTAGAAGAGGTAAAGGATAGTAAGTTTTTAGCTGATCTTAAAACCAAATATCTAGGCCGCAAAGGTGAGCTGGCAATTATTTTGAAAGGTTTAAAAGATTTATCTGTATCTGAAAAACCTCGCGTTGGTCAATTAGCCAACGAAGTTAAAAAAGAATTAACTATTATTTTTAATAAAGCCGAAAGAGTTTGGCAAGGACAAGATTCTGATGATTTAGATTTTGATCCTACCTTACCAGGGGATAAAAAAGAACAAGGCCACATACATCCTTCCACTATTGTTCAATATGAAATTGAAGACGCTTTTTCTAAGATGGGTTTTAATATTTATGATGGTCCACAATTAGAATCAGATTATTATAATTTTACCGCTCTCAATATTCCGGAAGATCATCCAGCTCGTGACACACAGGATACTTTTTGGGTGGAAGGAAAGAATTTGTTACGCACTCACACTTCTAATTTACAAGTTAGAATGTTAGAAAAACACGGCGCTCCTTTTAGAGGGATATTTCCAGGTAGAGTTTTCCGTTATGAATCAACTGACGCTTCGCACGATCACACTTTTTATCAACTAGAAGGCTTAATGGTAGATAAAGATATAAACATCGGTAATTTAATTGCCACTATGAAAACTTTATTATCAGCAGTTTTTAAGACTGACGTTGATGTGCGTTTGCGTCCAGGTTTTTTTCCTTTTGTGGAGCCAGGTTTTGAAATGGACATCAAGTGCTTAGTTTGTGAGGGAGAGGGCTGCTCAGTTTGCAAACAATCAGGTTGGTTGGAGCTAATGCCCTGTGGCATGGTGCATCCAAAAGTTTTAGAGGCAGCTGGAGTTGATTCCAAAGAATATTCGGGCTTTGCCTTTGGCCTAGGCCTTACTCGCATGACAATGATGAAATATCGCATCGATGATATTCGTTTGTTACAGTCTGGAGATCTTAGATTCCTTAAACAGTTTTAAGCTAAATTAATTTTATGTATTTATCAGTTAATTGGATAAAAGATTGGGTAAAATTACCAAAAGACATTACGCCACAGCAATTGGCCCATGATTTAACCATGTCTACCGTTGAAGTAGAGGAGGTTATCGATCAGGCTGCTAGCTTGGAGAATATTGTGGTTGGTAAAATTAAAGAAATAACCAAACATCCGCAAGCTGATCGTCTGCAAGTTTGTCAGGTTAGCTTAGGTAATAAAGAAGCACAGATTGTCTGTGGTGGCGATAATCTTGCCAATGGCATGTTAGTAGCTGTTGCTAAAGTTGGTAGTAAAGTTCGTTGGCATGGTGAAGGTGATTGGATTACCCTTGAAGATGTAAAGATTCGAGGAGTAAAAAGTGCTGGCATGATTGCTGCAGCTAGTGAGATTGGTTTGGGAAATCTTTTTGCATCTAAATCAGAAAAAGAAATTTTAGATTTATCCAAATTTAATTTAAAAGTAGGTGAAAATTTAGCTTCCGCTTTAGGGCTAGACGACTTTATTATTGATGTTGATAATAAATCCATCAATCACCGTCCTGATTTATGGGGACAATATGGATTAGCCAGAGAAATTGCTGCTATTTATCGTACTAAGTTAAAAGATTATGATGTAGCTGCTATAAAAGGCAAAGAAGATATAAAATTAAAAGTAAATGTCAAAGATAAAGATAAATGTTTTCGTTATTTAGCTTTGGCAATTAAAAATATTACCGTTGGACCATCTCCTTGGTGGTTACAGACTCGTTTACAATCTGTTGGCATCAGGCCAATTAACAATATCGTTGATGTGACAAATTTTGTCATGTATGAATTAGGTCAACCAATGCACGCTTTTGATGCTGGTCAAATCGATAAGAATCAAATAGAAATAAAAACAGCTAAAAAAGGTGAAAAGTTTGTAACTTTGGATGGTGAAAAAAGAAAATTAGCCGAGGACTATTTAATGATCGCTGATGGCAAAAAATATGTCGCTCTAGCCGGTATCATGGGCGGTCAAAATAGTGAAATAAACTCTGACACCAAAGATATTATTTTAGAGTCTGCGAACTTTAAAGCGGCAAACATTCGTCGTACTTCCACAGCTCTTGGTTTACGTTCGGAATCATCTGCTCGTTTCGAAAAGTCTCTTGACCCAGTTATTGCAGAGTATGCCATCAAAAAGGCTACTGAGTTGATTTTGGAGCTGAATAAAGAAGCTCAAATAGCTAGTAAGCTAGTGGATATAGATAATAACCCATTTACGGAAGTTAATTTAAAAATAGAGGAAAAATTGATTAATGATCGTTTTGGCGTTGTCATTCCACAAAAGGAAATTCAAGATATTTTGACTAGGTTACAATTTGGCGTCAAGTATAAAGATGGTAATTTTGATGTTAAAGTTCCATCATTTAGAGCTACTAAAGATATTTCTATTCCAGAAGATTTAGTGGAAGAAGTAGCTCGTATTTATGGTTATGATAATATTCAAGCTGGCCTACCTAGAGCTACCATTCAAGAGCCAACTATTGACGTAGCGCTACGAGCTGTCAAAGATATTCGTTATTGGTTGAGTTGCGCTCAGAGCCACGTAGAAGTGTACAATTATCCTTTTGCGAATTTAGCCTGGACAGAAAAATTAGGTTTGGAGATAAAAAATCATATTAAAGTTTCTAATAGTTTCAGTCCAGAGCTACAGTATCTAAATACTTCTTTGTTGACAAATTTATTTGCCAGGGCAGAGGATAATCTACGTTTCTTTGATCAGGTCAAAATTTTTGAACTAGATCGTGTATTTGATAAACATGAAAAGAGTGTTTATGCAGTTGATCATGGAAAAAAGAAATTTTTACCAAAACAGGATAAGCATTTAGCTGGTGTGGTAGCAGCTAATTTACCAGCCGAAATTGCCTTTTTACAAGTCAAAGGATTGGTGGAAGATTTACAAAAGCACTGGGGTATTGATTGGACTTGGGAGTCAGTAGATTTAGCGCATAGTAATTTAGCTTACCAGATCAAGCATCAAGATGTGGTTTTAGGTCATTGTGGAATTTTAAAATCAAATTTATTAGATAGTGGAGCAAAGCAAACTCAAGCTACTTGGTGGGAATTTAATTTTTCTCAGCTAGTAAAATATATAAATCAAAATCAATTTTACCAAGCAATTTCTAAATTTCCAAGCATCGATCGTGATATAGCTTTATTGGTCGATAAAGATATTCAATGGGTTGATTTAGAGGTAGAAATTTATAAGGTTTCTTCTTTGATTGTAGCTGTTGATCCTTTTGATATTTTTACTGGTAAAGGTGTGCCGGCTGGTAAGAAATCTTTGGCTTTTCATATTACCTTACGTAGCCCAGAAAAGACACTGGAATCAGAGGATGCAGACCTGCTAGTCAAAGAAATTGTCTCTATTTTAAGCAAAAAATTTAAGGCCATTCATCGCAAGTAATTTTACTATTTTTTTAGCTAATATTAGCATAAAAAACAGCCTCATTGAGGGTTGTTTTTTTGCTGTTTTTATGTTAAAATTAGGCTAAGTTATTGAGATAAACAATTATAATAATATGCCGAAAAAAACCATAAAACCTGTAAAAAAAGCTACTAAAACAGCTAAAAATACTAAGTCTGATAAAGCCAAAAAGTCTAAAGCTTATGGCGCAGAACAAATTACTGTTTTAGAAGGTCTAGATCCAGTCCGTAAAAGACCTGGTATGTACATTGGTAATACCGCCTCAACCGGTCTACATCATTTGATTTGGGAAGTTGTTGATAATGGCATTGATGAGGCCATGGCTGGACACGCTGACACTATTGGCGTTCATTTGTTACCAGAAGGTAAAGTAAAAGTTACCGATAATGGTCGTGGTATTCCAGTTGAAAAACATAAAGTTACCAAAAAGTCTGCTTTGGAAACAGTTATGACCACACTACATGCTGGTGGTAAATTTGGTGATGGTGGTTATAAAGTTTCCGGTGGTTTACATGGTGTTGGTGTCAGTGTAGTAAATGCATTGTCTACTTGGATGAGAACTGAAGTTCATCGTGATGGAAAAATTTGGGCTCAAGAATATAAAATCGGTAAAGCAGCTGGTGCTGTAAAAGCAGTTGGAACCAGCAAAGAGACAGGTACTACACAAATATTTTTACCAGACGCTACTATTTTTACAGTGACTGAATTTGATTGGGATATTGTAGTTGAGCATTTGCGTCAACAAGCCTATTTGACCAAGGGCATCAAGTTAAACATATTTGATGAGCGTAGTGGCAAAGTTGACAAATCTTATAGGTATTATTTTGAAGGTGGAATTGCTTCTTATATCAAACATCTGAATCACAACAACGAGGTTAAACAAGACAAGGTTTTTTATGTTAACAAAGCCAAAGATGAAATCAATGTAGAGATTTCTTTTCAATACACTACTGATTTCAGAGAAGTAATGTATGCCTTTGCTAACAACATTCACAATCCAGAAGGCGGTAGCCATTTGGTTGGTTTCAAAGCGGCACTTACTCGTGTCTTAAATAAGTATGCCCGTAAGAATAGCTTCTTAAAAGAAAAAGATCAGAATCTTACTTCTGATGATGTGCGTGAAGGTTTGACTGCTATTGTTAGTGTAAAGTTGCCAGAGCCTCAATTTGAGGGTCAAACTAAGGCTAAATTAGGTAATGCAGAAGTTCGTCCAGCAGTAGAAAATATTTTTTCAGAGTCTTTAGAGATATTTTTGGAAGAAAATCCTCGTGATGCCAAAGATATTTTAGGTAAATGTCTATTGGCTGCTCAAGCTCGTATGGCCGCTCGTTCTGCCCGAGAAACAGTTTTAAGAAAAGGAGCTTTAGATGGATTGACCTTGCCTGGTAAATTATCCGATTGTTCTAGTCGTGATCCAAAAGCATCAGAAATATACATAGTAGAGGGTGATTCTGCTGGTGGCTCTGCTAAACAAGGGCGTGATCGTCGTTTTCAGGCTATCTTGCCATTGCGTGGTAAGATTTTAAACGTTGAGCGTGCTCGTCTAGATAAAATGTTAGCTAATAATGAAATTAAATCTCTGATTATTGCTTTAGGCACAAACATTGGCGAACAGTTCAATATTGAAGGTTTGCGTTATGATCGAGTTATTATCATGACTGATGCTGATGTTGATGGTTCTCATATACGTACTTTGTTATTGACTTTGTTTTATCGTCATTTCCCAGACTTGATTCGTCACGGTCATGTTTATGTAGCTCAGCCACCACTTTATCGTGTCCAAAAAGGAAAAGAATTTGAATGGGTTTATAATGAAGCCGAACTAGAAAAAGTAAAAAAGAAATTTGGCATCAAAGATGTTGATGTGGCTATCGAAGAATCAGTCAATGAAGAGGAGGCCGAAGCAGGTGCTGCAGTGAAAGAAAAAGAAACTAAAAAAACAGCAAAGGTAAACATTCAACGTTATAAAGGTTTGGGTGAGATGAACCCAGGACAGCTTTGGGATACTACCATGAATCCAGAAACTAGATTTATGAAAGTAGTCAATATTAACGAGGCAGCGCGAGCTGATGAGATATTTGAAGTATTGATGGGCGCTGAAGTAGCACCTCGTAAGAAATTTATCCAAACACACGCAAAATCAGTAAAAAATCTAGACATATAAGGCATTTTGAGCTATTTTGCTCATTTTGCCCTTTGGCCCTTGCCAAAACTCTTTTTTTGTGCTATATTTGCCTCAGTCTAAACAGCTCACAGTAGCTGTTTTAAAATACCAAGAAATAAGAATATGAAAAAATTATTTAATTATCTCAAAAAATCTCGCGAAGAATTAGGCAAGGTTTCCTGGCCTTCTAGACAAACTACCATTAATCACACTGGTATTGTGCTTGCTATTTCTGTTGCCGTGGCTATTTTCTTGGGAGGAATTGATTACATTTTGAATAAAATTTTACAATTATTTATTTAAAATAATTTTATGCCTAAACAAACTTCACAACAAGGAAGACGTTGGTATGTTTTACATACTTATTCAGGCTATGAAGAAAATGTATCTCGTAATTTACGTCAAAGAATTGAATCCATGGATATGGAGGATAAGATTTTTGATGTCTTGATTCCTATTGAAACCAAGATTAAGATCAAAAATGGTAAACGTAAAATGGTAAAAGAGAAAATTTTCCCAGGTTATGTTTTGGTTAATATGATTGTGACTGATGCTTCTTGGTATGTAGTGCGTAATACGCCAAATGTGACAGGTTTTGTGGGCTCTGGCACAACTCCAACCCCAGTTTCCGAAGAAGAAATCGAATCATTACTACAGCGCATGGGTCAAGATGAGCCAGAATATAAAGTTGACGTTGCAGTTGATGAAATTGTGAAAATTGTTGATGGTCCTTTCAAGGATTATGAAGGTAAAGTTTCTGAAGTTGACGAAGCGCGTGGTAAAGCCAAAATTTTGGTTTCCATGTTTGGCCGTGAAACCCCAATTGAATTAGACTTTTTACAAATTAAGAAGATATAAATTTAAGAAATATGGCAAAAGAAGTAAAACAGATTGTTAAATTGCAGATCCCAGCCGGTAAAGCTACTCCAGCGCCACCAGTTGGTACTGCTTTAGGACCCCATGGTTTAAACATTCAAGATTTTTGTGTTAGATTCAATGAAGCTTCCAAAGATAGAATGGGTGAAATTGTCCCAATTGAATTGAGTATTTATGATGATCGTAGTTTTGATTTTATTCTAAAAACTGCCCCAGCATCTGAAATGATCAAAGACAAGATTGGTCTTAAAAAAGGCTCTGGTAAACCATTGCAAGAAAAAGTGGGCAAATTAACAGATGCTCAGTTGACTGAGATTGCAGAAAAGAAAATGCCAGATTTAAACGCTAATGACATTGAGGCAGCCAAAAAGATTATTGCTGGCACCGCCAAACAAATGGGTGTTACTATTAAATAAATTTTTTAGAGGGAGCTTTTTAGTCAATTAAGCATTATTACCTCACAAATTATTATATTATGAAAATCAGTAAAAGATTAAAAGAAGCAAAAGCAAAAATTGAAGTTGAGAAAGTTTACTCTATTGAAGAAGCTATTAAGCTAGTCAAAGAAACTTCTCAAGTTAAATTTGATGCTTCAGTAGAAGTTCATACTCGTTTAGGAATTGATCCTAAAAAAGGTGATCAGATTATCAGGGGCTCAGTAACTTTGCCACATGGTACGGGTAAAGTTTTGAAGTTAGCTGCTTTTGTACCAAATGACAGAATTAAAGAAGCAAAAGACGCTGGCGCTGATATTGTTGGTGATGAAGAGTTGATCGCTGAGATCAAAAAAACAAATAAATGTGATTTTGATATCGCAGTTACAACTCCAGTCATGATGAAACAGCTAGCTGTTATCGCTCGTACTTTAGGACAAAAAGGCTTGATGCCAAATCCTAAGACTGGTACTATCGATGAGAATTTAAAGAAAATGATCGGTGAATTAAAAAAAGGCAAAGTTTCATATAAAAATGATGCCGCCGGTAATGTTCACTTGATTGTCGGTAAAGTATCTTTTGAGGAAAAAGCTTTAGTTGAAAATTTTAGTATCTTTTTAGAATCATTAAAGAAATTAAAACCTCAATCTGTAAAAGGAACATATATCAAATCTTTGTTCGTGACTTCATCAATGGGTCCTAGTATCAAAGTAAGTATCTAATTTTATACTATTTTAAATAAAACCTCGGGTTTATCCCGGGGTTTTTTGTTATATTGATATATATATTAAACTGTGTTAATTTAAGTTTAATTATTAAAAACAAGCATATGGAAGTAAAATTTTATAATCAAAATATAGACGAACAGCCTATTGAGTTATTATTTATCCCGGTTCTACAAGATAAGGATCAGATAGCAAAAACAGTAGCAGACTTACGTTATGAAGAAGAAAGATTAATCCTGAGCAGAATAAAGAAAGAAAATTTCACAGCTAAACATAATCAATTATTTACTATTCATGGAAATGATTTCACAGTAGTTTTAGTCGGTTTTGGCAAAGAGAAAAAAGTAAGTACAGAAGATTGGCGACAAGCAGCCGGAAATATTGTTGGCTATCTCAAAAACTATAAAGCTACAAAAATTGCTTTAGTAGCTAAGCAGTGGCTAAAAGGAAATAATAATATTCAAGCTTTAGCTCAAAGCTTAGCAGAAGGCTTGTCTTTGGCTGACTATAATTTTGATAAACACAAAGCAACAGATAAAGATAAAATTAAAATAGAATTAGAAGAAGTTTATCTAGATTTAGAAGCTACTCACAGAAATAAATTTAAGAAAGCTTGGGAAACTGGTTTATCTTTTGCTCAAGGTACAAAATTAGCTCGTGATCTAGTTAACGAGCCAGCTGGATTTATGACTCCAACATTTCTGGCAACCGTCGCTCAAACTATTGCTAATCCGCCAGCTGGCGGAAATAAAAATATAACAGTAAAGATTTTAGAGAAAGAACAGATTGCTAAGATGGGTATGAATGCTTTTTTGGCCGTCGCTCAAGGCTCTGAAGAAGCACCAAAATTTATTCACCTAGTTTATCGTCCCGCAAGATCAAGTAAGCAAAAAATTGCCCTAGTTGGCAAAGGAATTACTTTTGATAGTGGTGGCTTAAATATCAAGCCAGGGGACAGTATGGAGCAAATGAAGATAGATATGGGCGGAGCAGCCACTGTTTTAGGCGTATTTGAAGCTCTTGATGTTATTAAGCCAAAAGTTGAGGTGCATGGTATTGTTGCTGCTTGTGAAAATATGCCTTCTGGCGTAGCTCTTAAACCAGGTGATGTAGTAACTAACATGCAAGGTAAAACTATTGAAATTGGCAATACTGATGCTGAAGGCAGAGTGACTTTAGCTGATTCTTTGGCTTACGCTCAAAAGCAGGGTGCTAAAACTATCGTAGATTTCGCTACTTTGACTGGTGCTTGTTTAGTAGCCTTAGGTTCAGATTATGCAGCCTTGTATGCTAATAATGTAGGCTTAAATAAAGATTTAATAAAAGCCGCAGATATTGCTGGTGAAAAAATGTGGCCAATGCCGATGCCTGTAGAGTATAAAGATTTAAACAAAAGTAATATTGCCGATATCAAAAATATTCCTAGTACTCGTTATGGCGGATCTATTACAGCGGCTATGTTTTTACAGGAGTTCGTAAAGCCTGAAGTTGCTTGGGCACATTTAGATATTGCTGGTCCGGCTTATGCAGAAAAACCACTCAATAGTTATACGCCAGTTGGTGGGGTTGGTTTTGGTGTGCGGACTGTTTTGGAATGGTTGAGTAATTTATAATATATTTGAATAAATTTTATAACTGTGATATAGATTAATTAGAAATAGTTCCCACCCACCGACTACAGCTTCAGGTTGTCCCACCTTTTATCACACCACGTTTGCTTGATTTGACCCATTGCCGTCGATCAACCTGCGACTGTAGTCTATTACAAGACCCTGTCCAATTTCGTTGGGTGGGGTCTTTTTTATTTGCTCAAATTTTTATTTTGTGATAATTTTATATTATCAGAATCTTTAAGATTAAATAGTACCTTCAGACCGTCCTGGTCATTGTTTTACAGGGAGATATCTTCATTCTCTCTTGATCCTTTTTCGTATAAGGCTTTATAGTCACGGCCATTAGGCTTGCGCTTGCGCAGGCCTAATTTTTTTAATTGTATTGATTAGCAGCTTTATCTACACCTTCTTTGAGAATAGTTTCCAAAGCCAAATAAGCTGTATCAATGATTTCTGGCAGTTTCTTTTTTTCTTCACTAGAAAATTTATGTAAGACAAATTTTTCGGCCACACCTAATTGTGGTCCTATGCCCAATCTGACTCTAGCAAATTCTTTTGATTTTATATTTTGGATAATAGACTCAACGCCATTGTGTCCGCCAGCGGATCTATTTTGAGATATTCGGATCTGTCCAAAATCCAATGCCAGTTCATCATAAACAACTACTACATCTTTGACAGAAACTTTGTAGAATTGCTTCAAAGCGGCGACTGCTAATCCGGAATTATTCATGAAGGTCAGTGGTTTAGCTAAAACAATTTTTTCTTTATTCAAACGAAATTCAGCCACATCAGCTTGGCTGATTTTATGTTTATGCCATTTTAGTTCATATTTAGTTGCTAGGTTATCCAAAGCTAGCCAGCCAAAATTATGGCGTGTCCATTGGTATTCTTTGTCTGGATTTCCTAGTCCAATTATTAATTTCATAGTTATATTATTGACAATTTTTATTTTATATGTTATAAAGTGATATTGTTTTGTTCTTATAAAATCATCCAATCAGGAGGGCATTCAGATGGAACTTATATGTGAGGCTCAACATCGGGGCATGTGTAATGGTGGTGGACATTGTTTTGCTTGCTATAAGCAAGAAGCTGCTGGTATTGTTATTTTAGCTCGTACAGATGAATTACAAAATATCAGAGATCTACCAGATAAGGAAGCAAAGGGATTATTACAACATGGCTTGGAGTGGGAGTACCCACCATCATTGCAGTTGGTCCCTTGGTTGAAAAGTATCATGATAGCAACTGACTTGAGCAGTGGTTGCACAGAAGAAGATTTGCATGCTTTATTGCGTTGCATGAACATCTTTAATTTGACCGGTAAATTCGTTTTCATCAATTCGGAATCAACCTTGGCGACTCTAAGCTATATCCATGGGCTCATTAACCGGAGGTTTATCTGGACAGATTCAGATTACACTATCGAGAGCTTTGTCAGATCTGGTGACCTGACTGGAATTGAGGATCATGAATTTATTTTTGAATTTCCAGTTACTGATGATTTTTTATCAGTAACACGTGAAATTCACACTTCTATAGAATCAGTGTGTATACACTGAAGAAGATGAACGCAATGCAGTCCCTTGTCGACAGACGAGGGGCTTTTTTATTTATCTAACATATTTTGTGATTTCTCTTGATGTATTTTGATTGGCACACCCTTGAAGCCAAATTTATATCTTAAACTATTTTCAATGAAATTAATATATGACAAATGCATCACTGCTTTAAAATCTACTTTAACTACAAAAACGGGAGGATTAGTTTTTACCTGTTTCAAAGAATAAATATACGGATGCTTGGTTCCTTTACCACGAGCAGGCTTATGTTTTTTAACTAATTTTTTTAATAATTTATCTAGAGCATTTTCATCAATGACTCTATTTTTTTCTTTATAAACATCTATAATCATCGGAATAATTTTGTGTAGGTTGGTTTTTTCTACTGTAGATGTAAAGATCAATAAAGCCCAACGCAAAAATTTGAGATGCGCAAAATAATAATCATGATATTGTTGAGCAGTATCTGTATCTTTGTCTGGCACTAGGTCCCATTTATTAGCTACTAAAATTACGCCAACGCCAGCTTCTTCTAGTTCGTTGGCTAATCTTTTATCTTGAAAAGTAAGCTTTTGATTTACATCCATCATAAATAAGGCAATGTCAGCATTGTGAATGCTTTCCATGCTCTGTTCAACGCTTTGTTTTTCGAAAGCGTCAAAAGCTTTTTTGCTTCGTCGACGCATACCAGCTGTATCGATGAAGGTAATTTTTTGTTTATGGTAAATAATACTGACATCTTGAGCGTCTCGTGTGGTATGTGGAACAGGAGAGACGATCACCCTTTCTTCACCTAAGATGGCATTGATTAATGATGATTTACCGACATTGGGTTGTCCAACAATAGCAACTTTGATCACCTTGCCTTCTTCTGTTTGGACTTGTCCACGGTTTGGTTTTTTGAGTGTTTTTAATATTTTTACTATATTGTCTAGTAAGTCACCAGTGCCGACGCCATTAGCGGCTGAAATAATATTTGGTTCGCCAATATTTAGTTTATAGAATTCAGCTGTTTGAGTGCGTAATCTATTATTGTCAGTTTTATTAGTTACTAGTAAAACTTCTTTTTTATATTTTTTTACTTCCTTCAAAAGTGTTTGATCTGGCGGCATGATGCCACTTTTTGTATCGACTACAAATAAAATTAAGTCAGCCTCTTTAAGAGCTTTGGCAATTTGATCAGTTATTTTTTGGTCAATTTGATCTTTTACTTCATCAAGGCCACCAGTATCTATCAAATCAAAATCTAAGCCATTCCATGAACAGACAGCATAATTGCGATCGCGAGTTGTGCCCGCTACTGATGATGTGATCGCTTTTGGTTGAGAAATAAGCTTGTTGAAAAGAGTTGACTTGCCAACATTTACTCTCCCGACGATAGCGACTTTATAAAGTTTTGACATATATTTGTATTAAAGTTCTTCCTCAATATCAGTTGTACTAGCAGTTGATGTATTAAGTAGGGCGGGATCAATGGTGGTGACTATTTCTATACTTTCATCCATTGATTGATCGTCTCCCAAGATTATTAAAAAATCTAGTTGTTGTATTTGTTTATCTTCATCGTAAATATTCCAGTTGGTCGCAATATTTTGACTGGTATATTCTAGTGGTGGATTAGTTGATGCCTTGGTAGAAAATATAGATTCTAGGGTATCTTTGGTTTTTGGTTTGTTATTTGTATAATCGTAGATAATAGTTTGTGATTTTCCTTGTTCCTTAGCATTGCCATAGCGTAAAACCTGATAACCCATATAACTCAGATAATTGACTGCCTTGAGAGCTAGGCCGGGGACTTCTGTGCCATTTTGAATAACGATATTGGCTTGCTCTTCACTAACGCTACCGATGTCAAAAATATTTTCAGCTAATTGTTTGATCTGTTCAAAATTACCGGTTACTGGCTGTAAAATATAAGCACCAGCAAGTGAGATGCCAGATTTCAAAAATCCGCCTGGACGATCATCAATAGATTGGACAACAATTTTTTGACTGTCCAAACCTTTGACCATGTGTACTAATTTTACGGCCTCCCAAGGCTCCATGTCAGTTTGAGTATATTGATTTACCAACGAGAATAGGCTAGTAATTCTTTTTGGGTTGATCAGGGTGTTGAAGGAAGTAATTTTATCTTTGACAGCTGACAATATTTTTTGTTGTCTTTTGCTACGAGCAAAGTCAGATCCCTCGCCGTTATTACCATGTCGAGAACGAGCAAATTTTAGAGAAGTAATGCCGTCCATTTTTTGTTCACCCTCTTCAAAAGAAACCTTTTGGTATTTGTAGTCTTCAGTTGGGAATTGATGGTCAGTAAAACTACGATCCACTGTTACTTCGATGCCGTCAATAGCATCAATAATTTCTACGAAGCCAGCAAAATCTACAGCTACAAAATAATGAACTGGTAAGCCCAGAGTTTCAGAAATTACTTTTTTGGTAAATTCGCCGCCACCCTCACCGTTTTGTTTACCAATGGTATAGACACTGTTTATTTTACGATAATTTTGTGAATCAATTGGCACGATCATGTCACGCGGGATAGAGATAATAGAGGCTTGTTTGGTAGATGGTTTGAAGCTAGCTAGGATAATAGTGTCAGTCAAATATGGGCCGCTGTGTCCAGCGCCACCCATGCCCAAAAGAATGAAGTTTATTCGATCGTCCTGTTCACCAACTAGATATTTTTCACTAGGAGCAACAATGTTTACAATCTGTCTTAATAAGTAACTATGTTTAATGCCAGACAAGAAGCCATCATTGCCAGAACTTAATATTTTTCCAGATAAACTGAATAAAATAATAAGGAAAATAAAAAAATAGGAAATTCTTTTCCTTTTGCCGTTTTTTGGTTTTTTATGAGATGAATGTTGAACGGAAATACTTGGTCTAACCGGCTTTGGTTTAGTGGTAGATTGATGATTTTTCTGTTCTTCTTCATCTAAAAAATTAATTTTACGTTTTGTAAAGTCAGAAGAGCCCATATTGGCGTTGCATTTGCTATTATTTTCCTTGATTAAAGTAATTGCATTATACTAATAAGGAGTCCAAAAGTCAATCCCGTTAGATGCTTACTATCTAACGGGATCAATCTATAAAATTACGTGTTTTAAGCACAAAATGTTTGCTTTTACTCTAGGCTTTGTGTATAATAATTTTGTTTAATTAAGACCTATTTTAAATATGTTTCATAAAACTAAAACAAAATCTGATCAAGTAGACAAATTAGAAAACATCAAAAAAGTTGAGCCGCAAGATTTAAATATAGATCGTTTTTCACATGATCAAGAGAATATTTTATTGGTTTGGGCCAAGAAATTTGGCTTATTGGTTTTTGAAATTGTAAAAGTGGTTTTAATTTCTTTAGCTATTATTTTGCCAGTACGAATGTTTTTGATTCAGCCTTTTTATGTAGAAGGTGCCTCAATGGAACCAAATTTTTACGACAAAGAATATTTGATTATTGATGAGATTTCTTATCGTTTTAATGAGCCGGTTAGAGGTGACGTGGTAGTTTTTCGTAATCCTAGAGACACTAGACAATATTACATAAAGCGAATGATTGGTTTGCCAGGTGAAAATGTAGAGATTAAATCGGGTGTTGTTTTTGTAGATGGTGAAGAATTGACTGAAACTGAATATATAGAAGATTTATCCAGCAAAAGTTTAGCACCCATGGATCTGGGTGAGGATGAGTATTTTGTGCTGGGCGACAACCGCATGGTCAGTCAGGACTCACGATCTTTTGGAAAATTAGATGAAAAATATATCATAGGTAAAGTTTGGTTTAGAGGATGGCCTATTGATAGATTTTCGACTTTTGATCAACCAACATATTAATTTTTAGTTTTATGTCACCAAAGAAAAAAACACCTAGTGCAAAACTAGTTAAAGGAATGAAGGATATAGTTCCTGCTGAACAATTAATCTGGGATTTTGTTCGAGAAAAAGTAAAATCAGCTGCTCGTGATTATGGGTTTACTCGTATCGACACTCCTATTGTTGAATTTACTCAGTTATTTAAAAAATCTACCGGAGAAGACACCGATGTTGTCTCCAAGGAAATGTATTCTTTTGTTGATCAAGGTGGAGATCGTTTGTCTTTGCGTCCAGAAACTACTCCTAGCGTAGTAAGGGCCTATATAGAACACGGCATGCTAAATCAACCGCAACCAGTAAAAATGTTTTATATCGGGCCACAATTCCGTCATGATAAACCCCAAGCAGGACGTTATCGACAATTCTGGCAATTTGGCTTTGAGGCTATTGGTGACGTTGACCCTATTATAGATGCACAAATGATCGTGATGAACTACGATATTTTGCAAGATTTAGGCTTGGACACAGAAGTACAAATTAATAGTATCGGAGACAAAAGTTGTCGCCCTAAATATTTAAAAGCTTTGACGCAGTATTACAAGGATAAGAAAAAAGATTTATGTGCAGACTGTACTAAGCGTCTAGTGAAGAATCCTCTTCGACTTTTGGATTGTAAGGTCAAGGGATGTCAAGAATTAGCAGCCGTTGCTCCACAAATGATTGATTATCTATGTGAAGAGTGTAATAAACATTTTACTGCTGTATTAGAATATTTAGATGAAGCAGAGGTAAAATATAATCTTAATCCAAAAATTGTGCGTGGTTTGGACTATTATACTCGTACTGCCTGGGAGATTGTAGAGGCAAATGAAGAAGGTAAATTGCAAGCGTTAGGTGGTGGTGGACGTTATGATGAATTGGTTGGTCTTTTGGGTGGACGAGGAGATACACCGGCAGTTGGCTTTGCCATGGGAATGGAACGCATTATTAATAAGATGAAGGAAAAGCAAGTAGAGCTACCAGCTCCTCGGCGATCCGATGTTTATATTGCTCAATTGGGAGCAGAGGCTCGTCGTAAAGGTTTGAAGTTATTAATGGAGTTACGCCGAGGCGGCTTAACTGTTTCGGAAGATTTATCTAAAAATGGTCTTAAAGGGCAACTAGAATTAGCAGACAAGAAATGCGCTCGTTATGCTTTGATTTTAGGCCAAAAAGAGATCGTTGATGAGACTATTTTGATTAGAGACATGGAAAGCGGAGTACAAGAAACGGTTGATTATAAAAAAGTAGTCAAAGAGGTTCATAAGAGACTAGCGAGTCAACTTACTGAGAAATGTCTAAAAATTAAAAAGATGAAAAAATCATAAAATCATTTTTTAAATAAGTCTTAAAAAATCCCCTTGGTTGTACACAGCTGAGGGGATTGACTTTTGTCCAAAAATTTGTCATTATATTAGTAAGAATATGCTGCAAAACATATTCTGATATTAGTACATCATAATTTAGAAAGAGAGGTGGTAGTATGTTGGAGGTAAAGAAAAAAGATCGAGAATCTTTCGAGAGTCTTATTCGTAGATTTACCAAAAAAACTATCCAATCTGGCCGTATTTTGCAGGCCAAAAAAGTCAGATTTCATAATCGTAATCAATCCAAAAGAGTTGCCAAAGAAGGCGCTCTGCGACGTATTGAAATGACTGGCAAGATAGAATATTTGAAACGCGTTGGAAAATTAGATGATTTCTTCAATCGTCGTTACAAATAATCCTTAGTTTTTGTTAGTCTCCCATTGGAGGCTGACAAGCTATTAATGATTATTTTTCATGTCTTTACAGGGAAATATTGAACAAGATCTAAATCAAGCACTCAAAGATAAGGACCAAATAAAGGTTTCGGTTTTAAGGATGCTCAAGGGCGCGGTGCAAAATAAGATGATTGCTGATAAAAAAACAGAATTATCAGATGAAGAAATGACAGCGTTAATTCGTAAAGAATTGAAAAAAAGACAGGATTCTATCACTGCTTTTATAGCTGCCGAACGTCAAGAATTAGCAAATAATGAGCAAGCAGAAGCTAAGATTCTGGAAGTTTATATGCCAGCCATGATGTCTGAAGGAGAAGTTTCTCAAATAGTAGATCAGGTTATAGCCGATGGTGTAGATAATTTTGGACAAGTGATGAAAGAAGTAATGACCAAAACTTCCGGTCAAGCAGATGGTCAATTAGTACAAAAATTAGTCAAAGAAAAATTAGGTCAATAATTTAAAAATTTAATTTTTACAATTCCATGCTTAAATCAAGAAAAATAACTGTTTTGTTTATTGTTTTTATAGCAGTTATTTTTTTATTGCCAGATATAGCATTAGCACAAACTGATGATCTCGGCATAAATGCGCTTGAAGGTGTTAATCTGGCTCAAAGTGATCTTAAGGATCTGATAGCTAATATTATTAATATTGCTTTAGGATTTTTAGGTGTGTTAGCAGTCGGTCTCATACTATACGGTGGCTGGGTCTGGATGACCTCGCAAGGTGTGGCTGCTGATGTTGATCGAGCTAAGAAAATAATTCTTAATGCCGTAATTGGCTTAATTGTTATTTTAGCTTCTTATGCTATTGCTCAATTTGTCTTGAGGAGCATCTATGGTGCCACTTATGGAGGCGGAGGCGGAGGCGATAGTGAATATGGTGGAGGCATTGGTTTGGGCGGTGGCGTGATCGAAAGCCACTATCCTGGCCGCAATGCGACCGATATTCCTCGTAATACTAATATTTATATTACTTTCAAAGAAGCAATTAATATTGATTCTTTGATTGTGCCAAATGGTCCAGACTGTGATTTTGATTTTTGTGCTCACCCAGACCATTTAGTTTTGAGAGATGTGACTAATGATCCAGCAATACCATTTGATAATAGCCAATTAAAAGTAGAGGTAGACGCAGAGCACAAAGTTTTTGGTTTTAATCCTTATAGTGATGATGCTGCTTTACATTTGGGTAGTCCCAATGACGATACGCAGTACGATATATTTTTGAGTAGTGAAATTGAAAAAGAGGACGGTGAATTTGCCTTTGGCCTCAGTGGCTATGATTGGGATTTTACAGTCAGCAATGAATTAGACCTAACTCCGCCAACAGTTAGCTCTGTTATTCCAATAGAAGGATCGACTAATGCTCGTAATACAGTAGTGCAAATGAATTTTTCAGAGGCCATAAACCCATTATTTGCTGCGGGTACTTATGACGGTGTTCCGCCAGATTTTACTAATATAATGGTAGCGAGGCTGCCACTAACTCCTATTGAAGGTACTTATACCATCTCTAATCAATATCGAACAGTGGAATTTTTGACCGATGATTTATGTGGTGTTAATTCCTGTGGTGGCAACGTTTATTGTTTACCAGCTACTACCTCATTTATTACTACCATAACCGATAATATTCGTGACATGGCTGACAATCAGCTTGATGGTGACAATAATGGCGATGCCGGTGGTGATTATACTTGGCATTTTCAGACAAACGATACTATTGATTTAGATCCACCTATTATTAGCCATATGGACAATTCAGATAATGTAAATATTGATCAAGACATTACAGTCAATTTTAATAAAGCACTGATGGCCTCATCCATTAAGACAGACTACATTGGTTTTGTAGAGTCACCTGCTACGCCGGTTAATTATTGGCTATCACTTAGTGATGGGTCTAAAAGTATAAATATATTACATGATGACTTAAGCCCTTCTACTAATTATCTTCCTACTTTATCATCTGGTATTCAGGATCTAGTACAAAATTGTTGGAATCCTTGTGTCTGTGAAGATCCGGGCGGATCTTGTAGTTGTGATATGGATGATAGCCCTGATTGTCAGCTTGGGCAGCATTGCGAAGGTGATCCTTTATAAAAAAATTAAATTAAAATAAAAATGATTAAGCGAGTCAGTTATCTTTTATTCAGTCTGAGCATATTTGCCTTATATAAGGTAAATTTTGCTTTAGCTCAAGCCGAAGACATAGGAATTGATGCTTTGGATAGTGTGAATTTAGGCAGAGCAGAGCTGACAGACACCATCGCTCAATTGATCAATGTGTTCCTGGGCTTTCTGGGAGTCATTACTGTGATTTTGATCATCTATGGCGGCTGGATGTGGATGACTTCTCAGGGTAGTGCTGAAAAAGTACAAAAAGCTAAATTGATTTTGACTAGTGCGGTTATTGGTCTGGTTATCATACTGTCCGCTTATGCTATTGCTCGTTTTGTATTAAGTAATATTTACGATGCCACCTATGGAGATCCAGTCATAATCATACCAGATGATCCGCCACCTTTTACGCCTAGTTGTGGTGTTCCATTAGACCCTAATACAGTTAAGGTTTGTACTATTAAGCCGGACAACACTGGTGGTCCAGCTGGTCAGTATATCACTATCGAAGGTTGGAATTTTGATGCCTATGGGGCTAATAGTCAGGTTGTATTTGACGGCCCAGAAAATGCTGTAGCCGAATTAGTTTCTTGTGGTGGTGTGCCTCGTTGGGAGTGGGCCTTTGCTAGCGGAGCGCATAGTTATTATCGAGTCAAAGTGATTATTCCTGATATTATACTAGGTAATTATAAAGTAGAAATTCATGCTGATGATGGTAGTAATGGTAATTATCCAAGTGACCCCTTATCTTATTTTGAAGTTAGAGCTGGTGAACCAGGTCCAGGTATTGCTTGTATTGTGCCAAATGAACAATTTAGAAATTTACGGGTAGACATAGAAGGTGTTAATTTCGGTGATATAGATGACATTATTACCATGAGTGGTTGGGATAGTGCCAGTGAAGAGGTGATTAGTATTGATTTTTCTGATTGGACACATTGGTCTGATACTTCGATTGGAGGTGCCAAAATACCAGAGACTGCTTTGGCTGGTGATTTGACAGTGACGGTTGGAGCTTTGACTAGTGGACCAGAGTATCTCAAGGTTTTTTGTAACGATTCAATATTGGATTGTGCTTCTGGCTGTTGTGCCGGGCATGCTTGTGTGGATAATGCTATTTGTTTGGCTTATTCCGGTGTAGATGAAGGACCTTTTATTGAAAGTCTTTCACCAAATGCTGGCGCTGAAGGTAATATTATAACTATTTATGGCTCTAATTTTGGTGATCTGCCAGGCAGAGTTTATTTTGAAGATTTTGATGGTAATGGAATAGTCGCTAACTTAGATATTAGTTTATTAAACCCAAGTTGTTCATCTTTATGGACAGAGCAGGAAATTTTAGTAGAAGTTCCACTTGGAGTTAAAGATAATAATGCTAAAGTTTGGATAGTAACAAATGAAAGTGAAGAGAGTAATGCTAAATTTTATGATGATAGCGTTGGTCCATTGCCAGGAATTTGTTTGGCTGACCCAAATCACGGAGCTTTTGGTGAACAAGTAGTACTACACGGTATTAAATTTAGTGCTGGCGACAAAGCTTCTTTTGGTGGCATTGTTGACCATAACACAAATATTGTAAGTGATTTAAAAGCTATTACAAAAGTACCAAATGTTTCACCGGACGAAACAGGTGTTTGGTTAAAGACAGTGGCTAGCTTATTAAGTAATGCCTTACCATTTACAGTAGACGCTGTGGCTGGTGGTGATCCGGTTATTCATGAGGTATCTCCAAATTTAGGACCAAAAGGACAATATTTAACGGTTAGCGGTGCTAACTTTGGTAACACCCAAGGACAATTAAATTTTATTAACATAGATTCTACGCCAGGTGATTTTGATTTTCCACCACAATGTAGCGATTCTTATTGGCAGGATGATAGTATAGTAGTTAAGGTGCCAAATATTCCAGATGATGCTTATAAAATTCAAGTCAAAAGAAATATAGACGGTAAAGAGAGTAATTTGTACGATTTTACAGTAGAACTTGGTACGCCAGGTCCAGGATTATGTGCCTTGCAGCCAGATAATGGTCCAGCCAATGGTCTGTTTGGTGTAAGTTTGTACGGTGATAATTTTGGTGCTGATCTTGATCAGGTGTTTTTCTTCGATAGTAAATTAGCCGGCATTAATTTTTGGGAAGATAATCACATCAGTGCTCGCACTCCAAATGGAGCAGTGACTGGTCCAGTGGTAGTCAAACAGTCAGGACAAACAAGTAACGCTTTAAATTTTGCAGTGGGTTCTTGTAGCATTGATGGAGACTGTTCAGCTGGTGATGAATGTTGTACACAGGATACTGGTAATTATTGTGCGCTAGCGGGCTCCTGTCCAGGCTCCAATGCTTGTACCTATACTTGGACAGTGACTACTGCCGCCGCACCTTTTGCTTTGCAAGAAGATTATTTGTGTGAAAATAACTTACAATCCCCATCTCCTTGGCCAGATGCTGTGCGTGGCGAAGAATCAAGAGATGCTTATTTGGACACCAATATTGTTGGTTTATTTACTAGAGATGCAGAAGATGCCGATTTTAGTACAGATAATATCAAGGTGTCTCTTTGTAATGTTGGCGGAGAATTTAATAATATGAGCTGCGGTGCAGATTTAGCAGGCACAGTATCCATCATTAATCATAATAGTGATAATGAAGGATTTGTTTTTAATCCAGAATTCGATTTGGATCCTAATACATGGTACAGGGTTGAATTAGATATTTTTCATAGTGAGATTGGTGGTGATGTTTGGGATGGTAATAATTTTAGTTGGTCTGATGGCACTTCCGGTAAATGGCATTTTAGAACGCAGGATGCTTTATGCGAGGTGTCTGATATTCAAGTTACACCAAATATGAGCCCAGCAGCAGACGTTTATGTTGGGCACACTAGAGATTTTTACGCTACACCAATTGGCGATAACTGTAATATGTGTGGCTCTGAATATAATTGGGATCTGTGGGACTTACCTGATGGACATGACGCGGGTAAAGCAGATATTGTTTATCAAAATATTTTAAACACAAATATATCGCAAGCTCGTTTAAAGGGTTTACAAGTCACAGAAAATGATCCAGCAAATCCAGTTGTAGAATTATTAGCTGGTTTAGATGGGTTCCATGATCAAGTAAAACCCAAGATTAAAGACGCAATTTTAGATGTTATTGATTATGGTCCAGATTGTACAGAATCTTGTATGAATGCTTTGGTCTGGGCTACTTTTAACACTGATATAAATCCGGCAACCTTAGATCGATCTTATTTGCAAATATATGAGTGTACAGATGAAAGTTGTACTTCATTGGCTGGTGGTAATTTAACCACTCATTTAACATTGTCTGACCCACAAACAGTGATAGCTCATCATGCTAATTTTGACATAGATACGCATTATAAGGTTTTTGTTAAAGAAGATGGAATAAAAAATATTTTAGGTTATGGATTGGCAAATGATTATACTTGGGATTTTGCTACCAGTGATGGTCTTGAGTGCCAGGCTGATAGAGTAGAAGTTAGTCCAGCTAATAAATTATCTACTATCTGGAATGAAGTTATTAATTATACAGCCATACCTTATTCAGCAGTAAATAGTTGCGCGGTAGACGGACAGGCTCTTGATCCTAGTGTTTATGATTGGAGTTGGGATATAAATGCTCCAGTAGTAGCTAGCTTAGCTGACCACGGCACCTATGAAGCAGTAGTGACAACTTTGTCTAATGGTATAGCTAATATTAAGGCGGTTATTACAGCAGCTCCTGCTTATGATCCGGCTAGTGTTGGCTTGCCTGGCACAGCCATATTAGAAGTGAATCAAGCACCAGAGGTATTTTATGATGCTCCTAAGGTTACAGATAATTCGCCAACTACTCCGGCCTGCATTAATTCTGCTATGAGAGTACGGTTTAATATGCTCATGGATAATGTAAGTCTAGATTCAGGAATTGAGCTATATGAAAAATCTTTGGTAGCTGGGCCAGGTTGCGTGCCTTCCGGAGGTATTCATGTTTGGTGTCCAGTTGATGGTGATTTGAGCACGCATGTCAGTAGTGATCAAACGGTGGCCACTTATTATCCAAATGATTTATTACAAAAAAATCATGACTATTTAGCTATAGTTCATGAGACAGTACAAAGTACTCGGGGCATTAATTTAGATCCTCTTATTTATAACATTGATTTTGATGATGACGGCAATTTAGATGCTTATTATTGGCCATTTACTACTCATGATCAAATATGTCAGGTAAGCTTTGTAACTGTTGATCCTCATCCAGATTTATTTACTTGTTCTCGTAGTAATTGTCCTGATGATATAAATGGTGGTTTAGCTGGCAATCAACATCAGTTTACAGCCACGGCCTATGATACAGAAGGAGAGGTTTTAAATATGTCCACTTATCAATGGACGGAAAATAACAATTTATTAGATTTAGTTAGTGAAACAGGCGATAGCATTCAAGCTACTGCCTCAAATGATAATGGTATTACTCATTTGATAGTGGAAGCTAGTGATCCGATGTCTGGTTCAGCCGTAGGACAATCATTAGTGACTTTGGCATTGTGTGAGAATCCGTGGCCAAGCGACCCAACTAATTTCCCATATAATTTTGATAGTTCTCCATATAATTTTAGCACTCACTATTGTCAGGATTCTGGCGTTGGTGGAGAAACTATCCTCCCTTATCTACAAGATCCTATTATCAAGGGACCAGACGGTGGTTTAACACTGGAAGAATTTATTTTCGTCGTTGACCCTGCTATTACAGCAATTACCAATCCAAATTTAGCCAAAGAAACAGAATCATGGTGGAAACGTCTATTTGGTAGCTTCAAGAATAAAGTTTTAGCTATACCAGCTCCTCCAGATGCACCGACTAATTTAGAAATGGTAGCTAACTCTAGTGAGGGTGTAGTTTTAAATTGGCAAGATAACGCTGATGATGAGGAAGGATTTAAAGTTTACCGTAAATCAAGTACCGTTGACTGGATAGAAATAGCCGAGGTCAGTGCAGCCGCAGCTAACCCAGTTGAATTTACAGATACTTCAATAATTACTGGTGAAGTTTATAGCTATCGTGTGATTGCTTACAAATTTGGTGTGAATGGATCATCTGATTATAGTAATACCGTTACAGTCACAGCAGCAGCTTCTGCTATAGATGTTATTGGTGTACGAGTTATGTCTAATGCAGGACATTTATCAGTACAAGATTGGTACAGTAAATATGCTCCAAACCCAGGAGCCAATGGGCAGCTACTTGAGGTTGATGGCTATGAAGCCTTGCTAGTCGGTAATACAGCCTATATTGGGGCTGCTAATGTTAGCGGTGCTATTTATACTAATATTTATATAATTTCACATAGCGTAGGAGCTAGAGCCTCTACACAAACAATATTTAATAACATGTTGCTCAACATGCGATTAAGCATAAATATAGTCAGTCCAAATGTTTGTTTAGATGATCCAGAGAGATCTTGTCAAAGCAAATTTGATTGTGCAGACTTAGATATTGTCACATGTCGTGCTGATGAGCTTAAGTTGCGTCGAGATACTAAACGTTTAGCTGATTTGGTTGGTATTAAAAATGAATTAGATATTTATGGCCAATTATACAAAGCTTGTGATAATAATAGTAGTATAAGTTGTACAGATAATAGCCAGTGTCCAATTGGTGGTGAGTGCGTACCTTATTATCCTTTATTAAACGCAGGTACTTACATAAATGGCATGTCAGTTTCCAAGTGGCCTTCCTGGCAGCAAGAATTTTCTCAAGTTTTATCTACAGTACTTCCTCCGGATCCAATTAATCGTTTTACTGGTTGTCCTGAAAACACAGATCCAGATACATGTTGGGATGAATTACATAGTGCTTTCTATTGTCCAGCTGGATCTCTGATTTATTTGTATAAAAAAGAAGCAGCTGTGGATAGTTATTCTTTGGATGCAAATTTTGAATTCGATTACGGAGGAATTCAATTTAGAAATTCTTTAACACCGACAGTTGATGTTCGCATCCGATTTGATAATGACACCTATTGTCAGGATGCCAGCTTGATAGGTGACCCTGCAGCTACAACAGGTTGTGGTAATGGTATTGTGGATCTAGATGGTCTAGACGATATTCTTGGCAATGAAGATGATGAAGAGTGCGATGGTGGTTTTAGAAATTTATGTGACGCGACTATTAACAATGAAGATTGGTGGAATGAGCAGCTGGGTGGTTGTTATCCGCCAGGTACTTTAGATGAATTTGGTAATTTGATTGAATGTACTTGGTATGAACCAGAGTCAGATTTGACGCCTGCTCAATGTGGTAATTTTTGTGGAGACGCCATCATTCAAGCTGATTATGAATTATGTGAACCTGAGCCTTTTGGTGATGATAATGGTAATGGAGTTTATGATGTTGGCGAACCTTTTTCCGATAGCAATGGCAACGGAATTTGGGATAATGATTTTGGCGGCATACTTTATACTTGTGGTGATAGCAGTATTCCATCGTGTGGTAGTTGTATGCCTGTTTGTGATGATGGAGCCTTAGCCACTGCTTGTGGTGATGGTTTTTGGGATGCGGCAGCAGGAGAACAATGTGATAGTTCAGCTGATCCGGATGGTTTAGCAGGTTGGAGTTGTACGGAAGGCGGTATTATTTTATGTGATACTTGTCAAAGAGAGTGTACCGTTGGTGACCCTTACGATGGTTCATGTAATGATGGTAATATAGATGATCCCGCTGAGGAATGTGAACCAATGAGCTATGTGGCTCCAGATACTCCAGCTGAGTCTAGCGCTGTTTGGCAATATGCCTGTGGTGCTGTGGCTGGGCCTGAAGCTTGTATGTTTACAGGAGGTTGGTGTGGTAATGGCCAGCCAGCTAATGGGACTTTTGGTGAAGAATGTGATTGGTGGCTATATCCAGTGCCGACTCCAGCCCAATCCCATGTAGATTGGCAATATTCTTGTGATAGCACTAATTGTGTATTTGAAAGTGGCTATTGTGGCAATGGTAATTTAGACCCTGGTTTTGAAGAATGTGATTGGGACGGTTATGTATTGCCGACTCCAGCCGCTTCACATGCAGATAATCAATACGCTTGTGGTAATAACGCATCCGGAGTTAACGCTTGTCAATACATTGGTGGTTATTGTGGCGATAGCGATCCAACTGGTATTGGTGAAGAATGTGATTGGAGCGGCTACATTGTACCAACTCCAGCCGCTTCACATGCAGATAATCAATACGCTTGTGGTAATAACGCATCCGGAGTTAACGCTTGTCAATACATTGGCGGTTATTGTGGTGATGGAGATATTAATGGTCCAGAACAATGTGAAGGTGCTACCGCATCTTGTGTAGAGGCTGGGTTTATAGCAGGAGCTGCTACTTGCACAGCTTGCTCTATTGATAATACTGCTGCTTGTTGTGATATAAATGCTCTAAATGCCAAGTTTATGGCAGATGATGATTATGAGCTATTTGTTAATGGCACCTCTATAGGTACTGGAAGTAATTGGGAGGAGTGTGGTGAAGGAGGCGATGATAATCATGGTGCTTGCGAATTTCATTTAGATATAGACCTCACAACAGATAGAAACGTCATTGCTTTCCATGCATGGGATACGGCTGGTGGTCAGCAAGGTGTGATAGGGTCATTTTCATGTCAAAGTTTAAGTTGCCAGAGTATTTGTTATAAAGGTGCAGATGCGGGGAATATGTGTAGTGATAATGGTGATTGTGATGGTGATCCGGCTGATCCAAATGATAATGGCACTTGTATTCATCCCGGTGTAGCAGAGGACAAAGCTTGTAGTTATAACGTTAATTGTGGATTTGACAATATTGATACTCCAGGAAATGAACGTTGGCATGATGGTGCTGATCCAGGTGGTGATTGGGAGCATAAGCCCAGCCTTTGTTTGCCTGGTGATTATGGCATTGTGACTAATACCACTGGCCTATGGACATGTACGAATGTAGCACCAGGTGGTGATTGGAATAGTGACCCGGATTATCCAGATGCGGGCTGGAGCAATGTTCATGTTTCTGATCCAGGTGGTGCTTGGGATAATCCCAATCATCCATCTTATTGGAAGCATATGGTTCCAGGTGCGGATATTATTTGGGTAGTTCCTGATGGTACAGATACCGAGGTTTGGTGTCGCTATGTTATTGATCCATCTTAATAAAATATAATTAATTTTTTATATATCTATGTTCGACGATGTAAAACAAGAAGATCAGAATAGTCAAAATGCTCCTTTGACTAATTCTTTGGTACAAAAACCAGATGTTCCTAGTCAGCCAGCACAGCCAACAGATCAAAATCCACCGGCAGCACCAAAACCTGTAGAGAGCAATAAAGTATCCATAGATGATATGTTCAACGATATTGATCCAGTGAATCAGCCACAAGATTCGGCAGATAAACCTAGTGCTGTAGCTGGTGGAAAATTGCAGCCAGTACAAAATACTGCAGCGCCAAAATTGCCTGAACAAGCAGCTAATATGAATCAAATTCTAGTTGAGGATCATGATAAGAGTGGGATAATGAAAAAAATTATTATTGCCGCTGTTGGTATTATATTGGTCATAGCCGCAGCTTGGGCAGCTTATGCTTTTATTTTTACCGATGAAGAACAACCAGGAGCTGATCAAACACCACCAGCATCAAACGAACAAGCTAATATGCCATCTGAAAATAACACCGTTGTCTTTCCAGAAGAAGAAGAGGAAATAATTACAGACAAAGACGATGACGCAGATGGACTAACTAACGCTGAAGAATTAATTTTAGCAACTAATCCTAACAACCCGGATACTGACGACGACGGATTATTTGACCGAGAAGAGGTCAAAACCTATCGCACCGACCCTCTGAGTCCTGATACAGACAATGATGGCTTATTTGATCGGTTGGAAATTTTTGTTTGGGGCACAGGTGTCCTAGATCCTGATACGGATAAAGATGGGTACTTGGATGGCGTAGAGATAGAGAATGGATATAACCCATTGGGAGAGGGATTATTGACAGAAGATCAAATTGGAGAAATAACTATAGAATAATGGATACACTAAAAAATAATACAAACAATGAGCAAGCGCAAGACACTCAAGATGTGTCAAATGAGATTAACACAATTGTTAATCAAGAAGTGCTAAAAGATAAAGAATTGGCAATTAAGCCTGAGAATATTCATGCCATGCCAGCTAAATTTTTACCTCAATCTTCTAAGAAACAATTTAGCGCCAAACAAAAAATAGTTTTAGCTGTTGTTGGCTTTGTTTTATTTTTAATAGTTGTGGTGGGCGCAATGTTGTGGTGGGCTAATACTACAATACCATCTTCGCCAATTAGTGATGTAAATGTAGCGCCTCCAGCTAATATTCCAGAGGAGAATGAGCTAGAAGAGGAGGTGCCAGAAGAGACACCACCTCCAGTCCTTAGTCATGATGAGAAAATGAACGCGGACTTAAATATTATATCTCAAGCACTTGATCAATATGAGAGTGACTTTGGTAATTTTCCAGCGAGTCTTTCAGTTTTATATCCTCAATATTTAGAAGAGATTCCTCGCCAAGCAAATGGTAGTTCTTATAACTACACAGCTTTAGATCAAGGTAATAATTTTAGATTTTTTGTAGAATTTACCGGTGATCAAAATCCTAATTTTGTGGGAGTATTTTATTTGACTAAGAACGGCCTTACAACTGATGATCCAGAAGAGGAGGAGGGCAATAGCACTTTGCCACCTCCACCGCCTCCACCACCCGGAAATAATGTTAATAATAATGATATCGATCAAGATCAATTAACCACAGAAGAAGAGAGCCTGTATAATACTGATCCAAATGATAGTGATTCAGATAATGATGGTTATCTAGATGGTACAGAGTTAGTGAATTTATATAGCCCTATTGCTTCTGGAGAATCTTTGTTGAACTCAGGGTTAGTTACAGTTTTTACTAGCACAGAATTTGCTTATCGTATTTGGTATCCTAGTGCTTGGGTAGCAGCCGAAGGGCCATTGGAAGGCTCAGTTATCATTGCTATGGACTCTGAGTCAGGCGATGAAATAAGCATTGTAGTACAAGAATATATCGGTGAGTTAACCATTGAAGAGCGTTTGGCAGAGATTAGCGTGCAACATCCAGAGCTCGTAACTACTACCTTGGGGCAGGAAAATTTAGTTGCTCGACAAACTCCAGATCAACAAACCATTTCTTATTTAACAGATACACATACTTTTGGAATATTTTATACTCCAGCTATAGATGCTGACCCTAGTTTTGCCACTACTTTCCAAATGATGTTAAATAGTTTTGAATTGACAAATGGCCAATAATTTTTCCTTAGCAATAAACAAAGGTGGATTAATTGCTGATTTTACTTGGTTGCCAAACTTAGAAAAAATTATTGCCAAAAAGTTTCCTATAAAGTCAGCCATTTCTATAGCCTTGGTAGACAAAGATACAATTCAGGAACTAAATAAAGTCTATAGAAAAAAAGATAAAATCACCGATGTTTTGTCATTTAACATAGATTCAGAAGAAGTGTTAGGCGAAGTGATTGTTTGTTTATCTCAAGCAAGAGAACAATCCAAGCAAAGACGAAAAACATTAAAAGCAGAATTACAATTATTAACCATCCACGGTATTTTGCATTTACTTGGTTATGATCATGAGCTGGGGGAGAAAGAGGCTTTGAAGCAAGAACGTATGGAGCAAGAAATTTTAAATTTATTAAAACAAAAATAAAATATGTCATGTACTTTATGTAAAAGCATCAAGCACGCTTTGAGAGGCTTCAAAGTCGTGTACAAAACTGAAAAGAATTTTCGTATTCACATTTGGATCGGAATCGTAGTCATCTTATTTGGACTGTATTGGCCACTGGATAAATATTTATGGTCTATTCTTTTGATCGTCATCGCCATGGTATTATCTTTAGAAATTTTGAATTCTGCTATTGAACGTTTGGTTGACATGTTGACCCCACAGACACACAAATTTGCCAAAGAGATCAAAGATTTGCTGGCAGCCATGGTTTTGGTCGTCGCAATATTTGCTATTATAACTGGAATTTTGATTTTTTTCTGGTAAATTAACACAATAAATAATTTATTTTAGGATATTTGGCAAATATCAAAAATTTAGTTATAATTAGTTTATTAAATTGTCGTTAGTTAGCATTTTTTGACCCTATTTATGGTTAATAATAAGGATATTATTACAGGTCTAGACATTGGCACAAATGCCATAAGAATCGTCATGGGACAAGCGACCCAGGATGGTGGTTTACGTATCATTGGTGCAGCAGAAACACTAGCCGAGGGAATTAGTCGAGGTAGTATTACTTCCATCGAGGAGGCTGTTTCATCTATTTCTGCTACTGTTGAAAAATGTGAGCGTATGACTGGTTTTAATATTGATAAAATGATAGTCGGTATATCAGGCACGCATATCAAGACTTTAAACAGTAAAGGTGTTATTGCCGTAGCAAAAGCCAATGAACAAGTAGAGGAGTCAGATATTGATCGAGCTTTGGAAGCAGCGCAAACTATTGCTACGCCACCAAATTATGAGATTTTACATGTCTTACCAACTAATTATCATTTGGATGAACAACGTGATTTGAAAGATCCAGTTGGCATGTCAGGTGTTAGATTAGAAGTAGAGACTCAAATTATCATGGGCCTATCTTCACAAATAAAAAATTTAACCAAGTGCATTTATCGCACTGGTATTGATATTGAAGATTTAGTATTTTCTATTTTAGCGACGTCTGAAGCAGTTTTAACTAAAAAACAAAAAGATTTAGGTGTAGCCGTGGTGAATATTGGTCAATCGACAACTTCTGTGGCAGTTTTTGAAGAAGGTGATATTTTACATACGGCAGTGTTGCCAATCGGCGCTGGACACGTCACTAACGACTTGGCAATTGGTTTACGAACTTCAGTAGATACTGCCGAGGTTGTCAAGATAGACCAAGCGCAAGGCATTGCTGATAGTATATCAAAGCGTGATGAGGTAGATTTACATAAATACTCTGAAGAAGAGAAAAAAGGTACTTATGTTTATAAAAAAGATATCGCCAATATCTGTGAGGCTAGAATGGAAGAAATTTTTAAGATGGTCAATGATGAATTGAAAAAAATCGACCGTAATGGTAAGCTGCCAGCAGGAATTGTATTGACTGGAGGAGGCGCGAAAATGCCTCTAGTGATAGATTTAGCTAAAAATGTATTCCAATTACCAGTATTTTTAGGTAAACCAGTGGACAATAATTTTCCGATAGACAAGTTGAATGATGTTGACTTTACTACTGCCTTGGGATTAGTCATTTGGGCTGATAAAAATATAGTCACCAATCAAAATTTCCTATCTAATTTTTCTTCAGTCAGACAGACCACTGATAAAATGCGTGGTTGGTTCAAGTCTCTGTGGCCTTAAAATATTTATTTGTAGAATAAAACAATGAAAAGAAAAAATATCCAAGAAGTCAGTCCATCAATTGAAACTTTCGCCAATATCAAAGTAGTTGGTGTGGGTGGTTCTGGTGGCTCAGCTGTAAATAGGATGGTTAGCTCAAAGATTAGAGGTGTAGAATTTATTGCTGTTAATACCGACGCTCAGGCTTTACATCATTCTATAGCCCCATCCAAAATTCACATTGGTCGTGATACTACCAAAGGTTTAGGAGCTGGCATGGACCCAGATCTAGGATCCAAGAGCGCAGAAGAAAATGAAATTGATATCACAGGCAACCTGGAAGGCGCTGACATGGTTTTTATTACTTGTGGTTTAGGTGGTGGTACTGGTACTGGTGCTGCTCCTATTATCGCTGACATTGCTCGTGAGGTAGGTGCTTTGACTGTAGCAGTAGTGACCAGACCTTTTACTTTTGAGGGTGTACAACGTCGAGAAATAGCTGATCGTGGCTTGGATCGTTTGGTCGATAAGGTAGACACTATTATTACCATACCCAATGATCGATTATTACAGATTATTGATAAAAAGACATCGCTATTGGAGGCTTTTTCTATTGTTGATGAGGTTTTGAAACAGGGCGTACAGGGCATTTCTGAGCTAATCACTGTCCCGGGTTTAGTTAATGTCGATTTCGCTGATGTTAAGGCTATAATGAAACAGGCAGGCTCAGCTTTGATGGGCATTGGCAAGGCTAGTGGAGAAAATAGAGCACAAGAAGCAGCCAAGGCTGCCATTGATAGCCCATTACTTGAATTATCAATCAATGGTGCCACAGGAGTGTTATTTACTATTGCCGGTTCGTCAGATTTGTCTATGTTTGAAGTAAATGAAGCAGCTGAAGTTATTACCTCTGCTTGTGATTCAGAGGCTAAAGTCATTTTTGGTGCTGTAATCGATGAGGCACTGGGAGAAGAAGTCAAAGTAACAGTTATTGCTACTGGATTTAGAGATCAAAATGACAATGTTAAAGAAAGGGCTGCTGTTCAGCCAAGTATTTCTCATCAAGAGACTTTTGCTAAAAAAGCTGAAGAAAGAACAGTCAAAAAAGCTTTTCAAAAAGAATTAGAGCCAGAAGAAAAAGTAGAAGAAGCGCCAAAGACCAAGGAAGAGGAAGAATTAGATATTCCAGCATTTTTACGCAAGAAATTAAAAAATAGGTAATTATGTATTGCCCGGTTTGTAATTCAACCGAAACCAAAGTGATAGACTCTCGTTTAAGCGGCGAGGGTTTTAATATTCGTCGGCGTCGTTGTTGTGAAAAGTGTAGTTTTCGTTTTTCTACTTTGGAGGCTATTGAAATTTTGGACTTAGTAGTTATCAAGCGTGATGGACACAGAGAAAATTATAATAGAGAAAAAATAGTCAAAGGTTTAAGAACTTCCCTAGAAAAACGTAGTTATTTAGAGGAGGATTTTCAAAAACTCATCAGCGATATTGAACGAGAGATTCACAAAAAAGCTAAGGGTGAGATTAAATCAAGTACGCTAGGCGATATTGTGATGAAAAAACTAAAGACTTTTGATCCGGTAGCCTACATTCGCTATGCTTCAGTTTATCGATCTTTCAAGGACGTGAAGACTTTTCAAGCGGAAGTAAATAGATTGGTTAAGAAAAAAGCTAAGAAAAAATAAATACTTGCCAAATCATTTGGCACATGATAAAGTAATTTTACGTAACTTACAATTTTATCGAGGAAGTGAGGTGTGAATCCTCCACAGTCCTAGCTACTGTAAGTCCGTCTTTGGCGGATTGAGTCAGATACTCGATTTTTTATTCTTTTTCCTAAGGAGAAAATGGATGAGTCTATTAAGACTTAATAGATTTGTCTCTGCTCTCCTTAACGGAGAGTTTTTTGATGATTTAATTTATAAAAAGTATGAAAAAGTTTGTCAGTTTTTTATTATTAGTTAGCTTCACTGTCATGCCATTTTCTTTAGTGGCTGATAATAGTGCGACTATTACTTATTTACAAAATCAAACTCAAAATTCTTGGGTCACTCAAGCACTGGCTGCAGCAAATATTGATGATCTAGATATTTCTTATATTGATGCTAATGAAACTGCCTTGATGCAAGCTAGTAAGTATTTGCTAGCGTTTGCCGCTATGGATAGTTCGGATGCAGATACAGTTAATGCCTTAATTGATACTGTTAATAGTTATTTTAATAATAATCAATTAGGTGAAATTACTCAGTTGAATGATGATTTTTGGGGCTTACTAGCCTTGAGTTCAGTAAGTAGTACTGATAATATAGAAGCAATTAAAAATTTTATTATAACTAATCAAAATGCCGATGGAGGTTGGAGTTGGTCTACAGAAGGAGATTCTGATACAAATGATACAGCAGCAGCTATAATGGCCTTGTTAGAAGCAAATGTAGCCGTTAGTGATGCCGTGATAGTGGATGCCCTGAACTATCTACAAGCTCATCAAAATGCCGATGGTGGCATTGGCTATAGTACTGATAGTGAGTCTGACGGTGCTTCAACTGCTTGGGTAATAACAGCTTTAAATAAAGCCGAAATTAATCCTGGTGATTGGAATATAGACGGCAACACACCAAATTTATTTTTAGAAAGTTTATTGCAAGAAGATGGTAGTTATTTATGGATGCCTAGTGATGAACAAGGCTCAGCTTTTGTCACACCATATGCTTTGCAGGCTTTACTAGGCTCAACTTATCCGGTAAATCATATCAATCTTGAAAATAATGAAACACCATTTGGTAAGAGTATTCGCATTGAAGGATTAGAAAATACTATTTGTTTAGCTGACAACTTAGAAGCAGGTACTGTATTAGATTTATTAGTAGTAGCAGCAGCAGTATGCAATTTTGAATACCTAGTAGAGGAGACAGCCTATGGTCCTTATGTAGCTAGTATTGGTGGTATTGATGCCGAGGGCATGTCTGGTTGGCAATATTGGGTCAATTGGGAGGGAGGAGCGGTGTCAGTAGATACTTATCAGCTAGTTGATGGTGACCAAGTTTTATGGGGCTATGGTGGTTGGCCAACATATGCCGTAAAAGTAGAGGCTAATTTACAAAATGAAAACGACGTCTTGATTCAAGCGCAATATTTTAATGAAACTTGGCAAAATCTAACCGAGACAGAAGTGTTAGTTGGCTCAGAAACATATACTACAGATGCTAATGGTCAAGTGACAGTAACTTTAAATGAAGATGGTGTTTATCCAATATTTGTTGAGCAGGCTGCTCAATATGTGCGTAGTAACAAAGAATATATCACTATTGGTAATGGCATTAGTCAAACTGTAGATTTAACAGTCAATGTAAATAATGATAACGGCGGAGGTGATGATCAGGTTTCATTTTCTGTTAGTCAATCAAGTATTGATTTTGGTGATTTAGAGCCAGGTCAAATTGCAGAAAATATTTTGCAAGTGACCAACACTGGCCAAGTTGGGATATATATGGAAGCAAGTATCTTAGGCGATGATGTTTTGACTAATTATACAACACTAGAACAAGTTGCCTGGCCAGATTTTAATCAAAATTTATCAAGTGGTGCTTCTGAATCAATTAATGTACGTTTAAGTTTACCTGGAAACTTAGCTGGTTCTGGTGTCAAAAATGGACAGTTAATATTTTGGGCTACTGCTAACTAATATATGAAGTTTTTATTTTCAATTTTATTTATACTATTTCTTTTTCCATTCAGTGCACAAGCTGTCGGTATTGCCATTGACCCAGCCTCTTTAGATGTGGTTTATCAAGATCAGCAAATTTTAGATTTAAAAATAAATAACATCTCTCAAGAACCAATTTCAGTGACAGTAATAGCAGACGATTTAGTAGAATATATAAATATACGGCCAGCTGAATTTACTTTATTGCCAGAAGAAATCATGCTGGTAAATCTTGATTTAGATTTTACAGACCAGCCATCTGGTATTAGAAAAACAGATATCTCTATTATTAGCAAAGCTCTAGATAAACAAAGTTTTAATGCTGCTTCAGGCATCAAAATACCCTTAACTGTAGCCATTGTTTCTTCTGCTTGGCAGTGGAATGCTGCTTCTATATTTTTAGCAATATTTGCTAGTTTAATATTTTTAGCTTTATTGATTCAAGCTATGTTTATTTTATGGCGTCCTCGCAAGAAACATTCGTTTTTATCTTTAGATTTTGCCTTACATCATAAAAAAGGCAATAAGCTTATCAAAAAAATCTTCAAAAAATAAATTGTCGCACTACTTGCTTTTTGCTATAATAAAGTTAAGTTAAATCTTAATCTTGTTTTTATGGATAATAATGAGGTGAAGCAATTATTATTGGAGAATAAAGCTTCTTTGGAGAGAATAGATAAGGTAGTGGCGAAAATACAAAAGAGAATGATTTGGAGTGCTGTTGGCGGTGCTTTGAAGATTATTCTGATTGTTGGGCCGCTTATCGTTGGTGTTATTTATTTGTCTCCCATGTTGAAAGAATCCATGGGTGGCATTCAGTCAGCTTTAGAGATTTTAAATCCCACTAGTGGTTTAGATCTAACAAGTATGAATGGAGGAGTAGATGCTTCAAATATTGATTTAAAAGAAGTGTGTAGTCCAAATGTACAGCAGATGATCGATCAATTCTGTAAATAATTTTGTGGAAGAACTAAAAAATAAAATTAAAGAATTGACTGTCAAAATCAATCAAGCTATCAAGGCAGTCAAGTTAGAAGAAAAACAGGGGCAGTTACATCAACTAAAAGAATTGATGTCAGCTCCTGATTTTTGGAATAATCAAAGTCAAGCTAAACAAGTTTCTACACAGTATAGTGTATTGGAAACCACTATTGCTAATTGGCAAGGTTTAGAAAAAAAGATTAGTGATTTGGAATCTTTAATCAATGATCAGCAAGCAGAGGATTTATTGAGTGAAATTTCAAATCAATTATTAGAAATAGAAAAACAATATCAATTATTATCTATTGAGTTGTTTTTGACTGGTAAATATGATTCACAATCAGCTATTGTCACTATCAATGCTGGAGCAGGCGGTGATGATGCTCAGGATTGGGCAATGATGCTAGAAAGAATGTACCTACGTTTTGTAGAAGATAGCAATTGGCAGGCTACAGTCTTGTCTCGTTCTCAAGGCAGTGAGGCTGGCATCAAGAGCGTTACTTTCAAAATTGAAGGTGTTCATGTTTATGGTTATCTCAAAACTGAAGCGGGAGTACACAGATTAGTTCGTTTATCTCCGTTTGATGCTGATCATGCTCGCCACACTTCTTTTGCTATGGTGGAAGTTTTGCCAGAGTTACAAGAAGTTGAAGTTGATATCAAAGAAGAAGATTTAAGAGTAGACACTTACAGAGCCTCCGGACATGGTGGACAATCAGTAAATACTACTGATTCGGCTGTGCGTATTACGCATCTACCGACTAATCTGACAGCTAGTTGCCAAAATGAGAGGTCACAATTACAAAATAAAAATCAAGCATTATTACATTTACAAAGTAAGGTGCAGAGATATTATGAAGCAGAAAAAGAAGATGAAAGGCAGCTATTACGTGGAGAATATACATCTGCTGCTTGGGGCAATCAAATCCGTTCCTATGTTTTGCATCCATACAAGTTAGTCAAAGATCACCGGACAAAATTTGAAGTAAATGACCCAAATAAAGTTTTAGATGGAGACTTAATGCCGTTTATCAAGGCCAGATTAGAGCAGTTAGTAGTTTAATTTTTTAGATTAAGGCATTTCATGGTATAATATAAACATGTTTGAACATCTAGTTTCACAACATCATGTTTTAGGTAAGCCCAAAAAAAAGAGGGTTCGTTTTTATGGCTCTCTTTTGTTATTAGCGGGTTTTATTTTGTTATCAGCATCTAACATTGGCCAAGGTCCACAATCAGCAGCTTTAGGTGAGCGAGATGTTATTAAGGGAGTACAAGTGGATGTTTATAATCAAGCGGCCAAAGGGACTAATCAATTAACAGATCAAACACCGCGGGCAATGGTCTTTGATTTTATTATAAAAACTAATAAAAAGCAGATAAGCTTAGATGCTTTAGGCATCACAGTCAATGGTTTGGAGGATTTAGATTTATTAGGAGATATAAATTTGTATCACGGTGATACACAATTAGGACAGGTCAGTAAAATTGTTGATAATCAATTATATTTTGAGATAAATAATTATAATTTAAATCAAGGTAAAAATAATTTTTATTTAAGTTGGGACAATATAAATAATGAATTATTAGAAAAAACTATTGAGTTTGCCATTGTTGAAGCTACGGATATTTTTGTTTCTTACCAAAATATTTTCTTTATGCCAGATGGAGAATTCCCTATTAGTAGTAAAAAACTAAATATTATTGATACTGGCGAACTATCTAGTTATAATAATCTTGTAAATAATAAATTTTTAGCAGTGGCTAATCAAAACCAGAAATTAGCAGACTTTTCTTTGGCCACTATGGGTGAATCTATAAAGTTAGAAGAAATTTCTATAGCCATAGAAGATGCTTTAGATGCAGAAGGTAGTTTTAATTTACTTAATAATAAAAAAGTTATAGCACAAAGTTACATTAAAAATAATAACTTAAGTTTTAAATTGATTGAACCAGTTATAGTTAAAAATAACTCAGATTTGTCTTTACAGTTGCAAGCTAGGCTACCAATTGGTGAATACAAATTTTCTTTAGTCAACGCCCAGGGAAAGGGTTTTGTTTCTGGGGGCACAATTGTTTTAGATAATAATTTAGCCTTAAGTGAAGTTGTATTTTTACCAAGTTTAGCTCAATTTACTTCTCAGTCAAGCATTACTAAGTTGGGAGATAGCTGGAATGCATTATCTACAATCAATGTCGCAAATTTAGGCTTAGCAGCTATAAATATTCATAAGCTTAGTTGGTCCGTAGAAGAATTTGGTGTTGATGTGCAAAATTTAGAATTGTGGATAAATGACCAACTTTATGATGCAGATCTAAATATTGATGATAATAAAGTGACAGCAACTTTTTGGCAAGAGCCGTTGTTACTCGGTGATGCTGATTTAGATATCGTATTATTAGCCAAGACGAAGATTTTGTCAGAAGATAGTCGCTTGCAAATAAATTTATTGACTGACAAAGAAACCATGTTAGAAGAAAATAGTGATAATAATTTATTATGGTCAATTAATGATCAAATGTATAATAGCTATTTATTACCTAATTTGCCATTAGCACCAGTGATCTTAGAATAAGATTGACAGTATTTTAATATTAGACTACTCTTGTGATAAATTAGAGTAGTTCTTTTTTTAAAAAAGGAGGGCATCATGCTACATTGGCGAAGAGCACTAAGGGTTTTGCCGCCACCAGAGGAGCCTAAAAAACGTGAAAATGCAATTAAAATAATTGCCGAATCATTTTTTAAGCTGTTAATAAAGGACGGTTTTAAGCCCAAAGAAATTATGCAGTTCATTAATTTTTTAATGGATGCATTAATTGAAAATGGCCGTGAAGAAACCGACTCTAAAAATGACGACAAGGAGTCGAACACCGAATAGCAACCGTTTATTGTATTTACTTTAGGCGGTTTTTTTATTTGACTTATTTTGATATTTTAGCTTAAATAGAGACAAATCATTAAAGCGATTTTGATGGGCAAAAGCAAGTTATTTGTTACAGGCAGCCTTCTTTTTTTGTTGGTCAGTTTTATTTTGGCACTGTATCAGCCGTCTTTATTCAGTGATCAAGAATTAAATCAAATTAATTTTGCATTTGATCAATTTTATGATTGGCAAGGACAGATTTTAAATAAAGACAAAAAATTAACTGGCTGGCAATATATTATTCAGCCGAAAGGTTTAGAAAACTACACAGGAGAAATTTTAGTTCACACTCCATTATATCCGGAATATAATTACGGAGATGTTTTGCAGATTGGCTGTAAACTTAGACAACCAGAAGTTATTATCAATGAAAATGGTCAAAAGTTTTTTTATGATCAGTATTTAGCAAAAGATGATATTTATGCTACTTGTTATCGTCCACGCGTAAAGTGGCTGGCACAAGAAAAAAATTGGCAGCATATATTTTTAAATGCTAAACAATACTTTTGGCAAAACTTAAATAATTATTTACGTGAACCAGCTTCTGCATTAGCCAAGGCGATGTTGCTAGCTGCTCGTCGAGAAATGCCATCTGATCTACGTGACATGTTTTCTCGCACTGGGCTGAGTCATGTAGTAGCTATTTCAGGATTACACATCGCGATTATCGTTTATATATTACAGTCATTTTTATATTTATTAGGCTTGTCACGCCAGCAAGTATTCTTTGGTATTGTTATTATCTTGTTAAGCTATCTTTTTTTATTAGGCTTTCCATCTTCAGCTGTGCGAGCCAGCTTGATGGTTGGTTTTGTCATGCTTGGTCCATTTTTAGGCCGTCCAACAACCTCTATAAATAGTTTATTACTGGCAGCTATTATTTTAGTTAGTTTTAATCCACTAGTGATTGTTTATGATATTGGATTTCAATTATCTTTTTTGGCTGTACTAGGATTGTTGTGGTACGTCAATTGGTGGCAGAGGATTTTAAAATTTATTCCCAATGTTTTTAAAATACGGGAAATGATTTCCGTTACTCTAGCTGCTCAGATGTTTACTTGGCCATTGATAGTTTATTATTTTCATATTTTATCTATTATTTCACCAATAGCTAATATTTTTATTCTGCCTTTATTGCCGGCGGTTTTGATTTTAAGTTTATTGTTATCTTTGTTTGGCTTTATTCCATTTTTGGCTCAAGTCATTGCTTGGCCATTATTTATTTTATTAAAAATCATTGTTGTCACTACAACGCATCTTGCACAAATTCCTTTTGGTTTTGTAAAATTAGAAAATTTTTCTTTAGTTTATTTATTAGCAACTTTATTATTTATGTTTATATTAAGCTTTATTCTAAGACCCTATGCAAAAAATAATTAAAATAAGTTTAGTAATTTTTATTATAATTATTATTTTATTATTTAGCTTATATAATAAAAATTACTTGCAATTACATTTTTTAGATGTGGGGCAAGGTGATGCTATTTTAATCCGTACGCCGCAAGGACAAAATATTTTAATTGATGGCGGAGCAGATAATTTATTACTTCATCGTTTAGGGGAAAGTATGCCGTGGTGGGATGGCACAGTAGATTATTTAGTTATTAGTCATTATCATGCCGATCACATGATGAGTTTGATGGAATTATTAAATAAGTATAAAGTAAAAAATATTTTAGTGACTGCTCATCAGCCTGATGATTTTTTATTTTCTGTTTGGCAAGATGCCTTAGCGCAACATAGTTTACAAGCAACAATAGTGTTTGCTGGGCAGACTTGGAAATTAGCAGAGGATTTATCGATGCAGGTATTTTCAGCTGACAGTCATCATGAAGACTACAATGACAATTCTTTAGTTTTGAAATTAAAATATAAAAATACCTCAACCTTGCTGACTGGCGATCTACCATCAACTGAGGAAGAGGATTTATTAAAAAGTCAGCTTGATTTAAAAGTAGATATTTTAAAAGTAGCTCATCATGGCAGTCGCTATTCTTCTGCACTTAAATTTTTACAAGCAGTTGATCCAGATGTCTGCATTATTCAAGTGGGAGAAGATAATCGTTTCGATCATCCACACGCTGAAGCCTTGGAGCGTTTGGAGCAAGTAGAATGTCAGATTTTACGTAATGATTTGCAGGGGAATATTAGTATTTTAAGTGATGGCGAGCTTTGGTGGCAAGATTAAAATTTGCTTGATTTTTAAGCTTTTTTGCCTTATAATGAAGATGACTTAATATTTGAAAAATATATGGAAGATAAAAAAATCAAAGTACTTCTTATCGAAGATGAGGAAATGCTAGCTAATATGTATGAGGTTAAATTTCAAAATGAAGGTTTTGAAGTTATCAAGGCTTTGGATGGTGCTACTGGCCTAGATCTAAGTAAAACTACAAATCCAGATTTTGTTTTATTAGACGTTATTATGCCTAAAATGGATGGATTCTCAGTTTTGAAATCTATGCGTGAAGATGAGAAGACTAAAAATTTACCAGTTATGTTGTTGACCAATTTAGGTCAAGACGAAGACGTGCAAAAGGGCAAGGAATTAGGAGCAGTTGGCTATTTAGTAAAGGCCAATGTTACTCCAGCTGAAGTAGTTGCAACAGTTAAAAAAGAATTAGAAAAACTTAATAATCAATAGTAATATTGACAATTTATTATTTATAAGCTAGCTTTTACCCAAGCTAGTTTATGCTTTAACAAACTTAGTACCTTAACCAAAGGAAAACATATGTCACAAACATTAGAGAGAAGCTTAGTTTTATTAAAACCTGACGCAATTGACCGTGGCTTGATTGGTGAGATTGTTACTCGCTTTGAGAGAACTGGTCTGAAAATTGCAGGTTTAAAATTGGTTTGGTCTGATAAAGACACAGCCTTGAATCATTACACTCAGGATTTAGCAGATCGTCGTGGTCAGCATGTTCGTGATTTGATGGTGGACATGATCACCTCTGGTCCGATTGTCGCCATTGTCATTGAAGGCGTAGAAGCGGTAGAAGTAGTTAGAAAAATGGTTGGTGAAACGGAGCCAAAATCAGCAGCACCCGGCACTATTCGTGGAGACTATGCCCACCTATCTTTCAAATATGCCGATGCTAATGAAGTTGGTGTCTTTAACTTGATTCATGCTTCAGCCAATGTCGAAGAAGCTGCTACAGAGATCAACACTTGGTTTCAGGATTTTGAACTGCAAGATTATAAGCCAGGTCACACCAAGTATACTATTGTTGAAAAGGAGTAGTTTTAGCTAATCTAAGTAGAAAAATTAAAAGCCACAGGCACAGCTTGTGGTTTTTCTTGTTTTGTATGATATTATTTGCTATATTTAAAGTAGTTCCTTTATTTGAACAATCATAAAACTCTACAATATCGCTAGCTAAGGGATTCCTATATCGCTTGAAGCTGTGGTTTCAAGTTGCGGAGACCCACCTGATAGACAGGGGTTAGCATTGTTCAAAACAGGGAACTAATTACTGCCGTCTGCTATATCGAGTTTGTCGAGCAAGTGGAGGCCTCATTTTTGAGATAGACAATTAGTCTATATTTTGAGGCAAACTCGATTAAGGTTGGATGGCGTTTTTTATTTTTTTAATTTCATCATCATGCGCAAAGAAAATTTTGAGAAATTCATGACTGACAAGCAAGTAGTAGCAGTAGCTTGTAATCAATGGGGGGATACTGGCAAAGGAAAATTAGTTGATTTATTATCTAACTGGGCAGACATTATTATTCGTGGCACGGGTGGTGCAAATGCTGGGCACACGATAGTTGTAGATGGCATTCAAAATATTTTTCATTTGATTCCGTCTGGTATTTTACATGATCAAGATAACAAAATTAATGTTTTAGGTAGAGGAGTAGCCTTTGACCCACGAGTGGTAATAGAAGAATTAGACATATTAGCCGGAGCCAATATTAATATTAAAAATTTAAAAATTAGTCATCAGGCTCCATTAATGTTGCCTTATCATTTATTAATAGACAGAGTTAGTGATAAAAAACAAAAAATTGGTACAACTGGTCGTGGCATTGGTCCGCTGTATACAGATTTTACAGCTCGACATTCTTTGTTTGTTAACGATATTTTTAATAAAGAGGTTTTTAGAGATAAGTTAATAAAATTTTTAGAAATAAAGAAATCTACTTTAAATAAAATAGACGTAGCTCAAGCTAAAGAAATTTTGAATCATCCGCATTTAGAAAATGGTATTTATTTTGATGAAGAAAACATCTTAAATATAGACGCTATTGTGGATAAGTACACCGGTGAATATGCTGATCGCTTGCGAGATTATATTATTGATCTTGAAAATTTTGTTACTAAAGCTAAACAAGAAAAAAAGAATATTTTATTAGAAGGAGCACAGGGCTTATTATTAAGCATTGATTATGGGACGACTAAATTTCAAACTTCGTCAGATTGTGCAATTGCCGGACTTGCTAAAGGTTGCGGCTTGAGAGATGATCAAGTTGATTATGTTTTTGGTATTACTAAGGCTTTTTATATGACTAGAGTTGGCAATGGTCCCTTTCCAACTGAATTAGGAGGCAAGCAAAGTGAGGAGTATTGTGATAGTAATCACACTAAAGATGAGGAGGCGAAGCAATACGCCGGTCAACTAGATAAGCTTTTAGTGGCAGAGGATGGGTTTGAACGGGGAGTGGGCATTCGTTTGTTAGGAGGCGAGTATGGAGCTACTACAGGACGTACTAGGCGGACTGGCTGGTTAGACTTGGTAGCTTTGAAGTATGCTATGCAATTTAATGGCCCAAACTTAACTTTGACTAAAGTAGATGTGCTATCTAGGCTAGCCAAAATAAAATTAGCTGTGAAATATAAATATACTGGTCCAGAGATATTTTATGCTGGTCAAAAATTATCTCCTGGCGATGAAATTGATTTTTTCCCGCGCTTTTCAGAAATTCTTTATGATTGTCAGCCGATTTATCAAGAGTTTGATGGATGGAAATCAGATATTAGTCAGCTTGAGGATTATGATCAGCTACCAGAACAAGTTAAAAAAATTATAAATTTTATAGAAGATTATACTAGCGGAAAGATAGATGTAGTATCTGTTGGCCCAGATAGAGGACAGACTATTTTCAAATTATAAACAAACAAAAACGGCCCCCGCAATGCGGGGGCCGTTTTATATCTAAAATTAAGCTTGAATTTTCTTTTTATTTAAAGTCTTCAAACAGGAAGTACAGATGGTCATACGTTTGCCATCAACCTTTTTACTCTGCAAATTGATACCCATAGTTCTCTTACTAGCAATGTTTGAGTGACTACGAGAGTTACCAGTTACTGCTCTACGGTCGCAGATTTCACATACTTTAGCCATAGTTTTGCTTTTCGCTTAAATTAAGTTATAATTACGTGTAACCCACTTTAACATAAATATTAAATTTTGTAAAGAATGCTATTAAGTGTCTTATTTGAAAGCCCGATCATGTTTCTGGTAGTGATGTTGGGCATTATCTACGCGTTGACTATTCATGAGTTTTCTCATGCAGCAGCAGCTACCGCTTTAGGGGATAATACGGCTAAATTTAGTGGTCGTTTAACCTTAAATCCACTATCTCATCTAGATATGTTTGGTACTATAATGTTGCTGTTGGCTGGATTTGGTTGGGGTCGGCCAGTGCCAGTCAATGTTTTTAATCTCAAAAATAAACGTTGGGGAGAGCTAATAGTAGCTTTGGCAGGACCAGTGTCTAATTTTGCTAGTGTTATTTTGTTTATTTTAGTATTTAAATTGGCTGTTGTTTTTTTACCAGCTGATAATATGATGCTGACTTTCTTGATATATCTGATTATGATAAACATGGTTTTAGGTGTTTTTAACCTAATTCCAATTCCACCATTAGATGGCTCTAAGGTATTGTTTTCCGTATTACCATCACGTTTTGATAATTTCAAGCGTCAGTTAGCCGTGAATGGTCCTTGGGTGTTGTTATTTTTATTAATTGCTGATAATTTCTTAGGAATAAACATATTCGGACGTATTTTTGGCTTCTTTGTTTACATAGTTGAATTTTTCCTATAGAATACACATATTAAGTACTTTGAGAGTCATCTTGTGAGCCGAGGCAATGATTTGCGTTGTAGCTGAGGACGGTATTGTCATCTTTTTGTATTATGAGTGTCTTACCTGCCATTGAAGCGAAGAGCAAGAAGATTGAGCAACGTGACTCTACCATATGGCGGACCACCGCTTAAACAAATCTCCCTTAGTAGCGATGAGCGAACAGGGGGGTTTTTATTTGCTCTTGACAAGTATTGACAACAGTGTATAATAGAAAACTCGTTCTTTGATTCGAGCAGAATCACCGATAGAAACTCTCGTTTCTGCTAAATATCTTACCCTTCCTAACTGCGCAACGCCCAAGTGCAATGGGAAGGAGTCTCGCTTCGCTCATCGTAGCCTAGTGTCCAGGAGGAAACCTTTTCATGGTCTAACTGTGGAAAACCCTGCTTGGATTGCAGCTCCGCATCGTTATTGTAGATGTGATGACGAAGCGACTCGCTCGCAGTCCCTCAGTCGATCCAAAATCGATAAGCCCCGTGTCTCGTGCCGGTTTCGGAGCATTTTCCGAACGCTGTCGATGATCGCTGTGTGACTGCCAACACGCCTCGGCCCCTTTTGTTAGCTCCTTGAGAGTTCATCAAAGTGGGTCGAGGCTTCTTTTTTTATTCATTTTAGCCAATTTAACTCTCTTCAGGGTTGACTTTCATATTTTTTTATGCTATTTTATTGAGGACTTTTGAAGCATGTTAATTGCTTTAAATTTAATTTTTTTAAACAAACAGACATTATTTATGCCTACAGTCAATCAATTATTGAAAAAACCTAGAAAAACCGCTCGCACTAAAGCTAAAACTCCAGCTTTGCGAGTGACTTTGAATAGTTTGAAACGTACCAAAAAAGAGCATTTTGTCGGCGCTCCTTTTAAACGTGGTGTATGTTTGAAAGTAACGACTGTTACTCCAAAAAAACCTAACTCTGCTTTACGTAAAATTGCTAGGGTTAGACTTTCCAATGGTATGGAAGTTACAGCTTACATTCCTGGTGAGGGTCATAATTTACAAGAACATAGTATCGTTTTGGTACGTGGTGGTCGTGTAAGAGATTTACCTGGCGTACGTTATCATGTAGTACGTGGTGTCTATGATACTCAAGGTGTTGAAGGTCGTAAGCAAGGGCGTTCATTATATGGAACTAAGAAAGAAAAGAAATAAAGATATTAAAATATGAGAGGTAAACAAGCTCCAAAAAGAAAAATTAAAGCAGATCCAAAGTTCAGTAGAACTGATGTTGCTAAGTTGATTAACAAAATCATGCAAGGTGGTAAAAAGACTATTGCTCAAGGCATTGTTTATGATGCTTTTGAATATATTTCCGAAAAAGCAAAAAAGGATCCAGTTGATGTTTATGATACTGCTATCCGTAATATTTCACCAAACTTAGAAGTGAAAGGTAAACGTATTGGTGGTGCAAACTATCAAGTACCGATTGTAGTTACTGGTGAAAGAAAATTAACATTAGCTCATCGTTGGTTATTAGCCGCTGCCCGTTCTAAAAAAGGCATGGCTATGAGTAAAAAATTAGGAGACGAATTAATGTCTGCCGCCAACGGAGAAGGTGAAGCAATGAAGAAACGTGAAGACGTGCAAAGAATGGCTGAAGCCAATAGAGCTTTCGCTCACTTTGCCTAAAATGAAATTATTTAAATGCTCGACCTAAATACTAGGGTCAGCATTTTATTTTTAAAAAACAGACAAGCAAAAAATAAATTTATGTCAAGAACACATCCATTAGAAAAAGTCAGAAATATTGGTATTATTGCCCATATTGATGCTGGTAAAACTACAGTTACTGAGCGTGTTTTATTTTATACTGGTAAAAAACACAAAATCGGTGAAGTTCATGAAGGCGCAGCCGAAATGGACTGGATGGAGCAAGAACGTGAACGTGGCATTACTATTACTTCTGCTGCTACTACTTGTTTTTGGCCAATAGCTGATTGGGCCGGTGGTGGTGAAGCTAACATTAATATTATTGATACTCCAGGTCACGTAGACTTTACCGTAGAGGTAGAGCGTTCTTTGCGTGTTTTGGATGGCGGCGTGATTGTCTTTGACGGTGTAGCCGGTGTAGAGCCACAGTCAGAAACTGTTTGGCGTCAAGCTGATAAATATAATGTGCCTCGTTTGGCTTTTGTAAATAAGATGGATAGAATGGGTGCAGATTTTTATTTTGACATGGACACCATTCATGAGCGTTTGACTAAAACTGCGCATCCTATGCAATTACCTATTGGTGCTGCCGAAACTTTTGTAGGTATTATTAACCTATTAGAAAGAGAAGCTTGGTTCTATTTGGATGAAGACGGTAAAGAATTTGAAAAACGAGATATCCCAGAAGATTTAAAAGAAAAAGTAGAAGAATATCGTGCTAAATTAATCGAAGCTATTGTTGAAAACGATGAAGCTTTGATGGATAAATATTTAAGTGGTGAAGAGCCAGCTATTAATGATTTGAAAAAAGTTTTACGTCAATCTGTTATTGATAATAAAATTGTGCCAGTTTTTTGTGGCTCAGCTTTGAAAAACAAAGGTGTTCAATTTTTGTTAGATGCGGTTACAGCTTATCTGCCATCTCCACTAGATGTTCCAGCTATGGAAGGTACTGATCCGCGTGATGAAGAAAAGAAAATCACAATTAAACCAGATGATGATGGTCCTATTACAGCCCTAGCTTTTAAAGTGGCGACTGATCCTTTTGTAGGTCGTCTTACCTTTATTCGTCTTTATGCTGGTACTTTAAAATCTGGTTCATATATTACCAATGTTAATAACGGTAAAAAAGAACGTATTGGTCGTATTGTCAGAATGCATTCAAATTCTCGTGAAGAAGTTGATGAAGTTTATGCTGGTGACATTGTAGCTGTAGTCGGTCTTAAAGATACTACGACTGGTCAAACTTTAGTGGCTGCTGGTCATGAAGTTGTTCTAGAAAGTATGGACTTCCCTGATCCAGTTATCTTTGTAGCTGTTGAGCCAAAGACTAAGGCTGATCAAGAAAAGATGGGTTTAGCGCTAGCTAAACTTGCTGAAGAAGATCCTACATTTACCGTAAAAACTGATGAAGAAACCAATCAAACCATTATCGGTGGTATGGGTGAACTTCATTTAGATATCATTATTGATCGTATGAAACGTGAGTTTACTGTTGAGGCCAACGTTGGTGCTCCACAAGTGGCATATAGAGAAACAATCACTAAACTTGCTGAAGGTGAAGGAAAATTCGTCAAACAGTCTGGTGGTCGTGGTCAATATGGTCATTGTTGGTTAAAGATTGAACCAAGAGAAGCAGGATCCGGTTTTGAATTTATTGAAAAAATTAAAGGTGGTGCTATTCCAAAAGAATATATTCCAGCTATTGAAAAAGGTGTCAAAGAAACTATGGCCAATGGTATTATCGCTGGTTATGAAATCCAAGATGTCAGTGTTACTGTATACGATGGTTCTTTCCATGACGTTGACTCTTCTGAATCAGCCTTTAAAATGTCTGGTTCCATGGCTTTCAAAGCAGCCTTTGCTCAAGCTGGTGGTGTAATTTTAGAACCAATCATGGCTGTTGAAGCTGTTACTCCAGAGCAATATATGGGCGATGTAATTGGTGATTTGAATTCAAAGCGTGGTCAAGTTAATGAAATGGTTGATCGTGCTGGCGCTAAAGTTATTCATGCCGATGTGCCTTTGTCTGAGATGTTTGGTTATGCAACTGCTTTGCGTAGTATGACTCAGGGTCGTGCTAGTTACAGCATGGAATTCAAACAATATTCAGAAGCTCCAAAAAATGTTGTAGAAGAAATCAAAAAGAAAAACGCTTAAATAAACTTTATATTCTAAAACAGCCCTTCGATTTTACTCAGGGCTGTTTTTTGTTGACTAATTTTCAAATAGCTGATAAATTTTGATATTATTAGTTCATTAAATAAGAGGTGTTATCATGCCGATTATTACGGTATACGGTTTACCCTACGATGCTCCTACTAATTTACCAGGTATTGTCTACCAGCTTAAAAGAGATTTCAAAAATCTCGTTGCTGGCATTCAGGAATTGAAGCTTCAGCAGGATCAAGTGTCAGTTTTTTTTTCTGGAGATCGGGATGAGAGGTGTCAGGGTAAAGTAATAATGATTTCCGTTGATGGTTTATTTTATCAACCGGAAAGAACTGAAGAAGTTCGAATGAGGTTAGCTAAACTCATTGGCGACAGGATTTATGATGATTTTCCGGGAGCTCACATTGAATGTTTTGTTCAATGTTTTAAACCATCTTTTGGATATTGGAGCTCAGAAGACGCAAAATGATACAACTACTAACGGGTCAGCATATGTTGACCCGTGTTTTTATTTTAAAGAGAGAAGCCCGACTCATCCAGGGGAGAGTCGGGCTTCAGGGTTGTGATTCATGAAAATAGACAGTGATCGATATTTCTTCGAAGTAGTGGTTATATTTTTTCATTCCAAGAGTTAATTTATCAATCGCCGCTTCTTTGGACATCGGTGGCAGGCTTATATGACCATTAGCATCCCTATCGGTCCAAATAGTTATTGTTATAAACGCAAACTCCAAAACGTATAGCCATTCTTCCCTGATCCTGTCATGCCAAAAATCAGCAATAACGTCTTGGGCAAATATCCATTTTGATCTGGAATTTTCGCCTTTTACTAAATTTGCATACAAGCTGTCGTTGGCAAAGACATGGGTGACATGAAACAGGGGGTGACTACTATAGCTAAAAGCAACCTCTATAGAGTCAATGCTGGTAGCTAAATCATTGAGTTGTGCTAAATCGTTGATGGTGAGTGTTTTTTGTGCAGCTAAAACATTTGGAGCTAAACAAAAAAATAGCCACCAAGCTATTAAGTTGATGAGGATTTTCATGATTCCTCCTTTTTTGAATTGTGAAGTGCTGTTATCTTTATTTCATCATAGCTGAAGTGTTTTGTCAAAAATTGAAGTAATTACTACTAGATGATAAAATGTAGCTATGTTTAAATTAAAATTTTTATTTGCCCATAAAATGTATATTTTTTTATTTGCCCTTGTTTTGTTGATTATTATTTGGATGATTCCTCAGCCATCAAATAATAAAAATTGGTCTAAAGATCAGCAGACCTTATCTTATGCTGACATAGAGGATAATTTAGTGCATATTTATAATATTCGTAATTTTGAATATCGTAGTACTACAGATTATGATATTCAGTATTATGACCAGACTTTTGATTTAAATAAAATCAAAAACATGTATTATATTGTCGAGCCTTTTGGAGAGTGGGAGGGGGCAGCTCATACTTTTTTTAGTTTTGAATTTGAGGACGATCAATATGTTTCCGTTTCAGTAGAAATAAGAAAACAAAAAGGTGAAGAGTTTTCGGCTATAAAAGGCCTATTCAAACAATATGAATTAATGTATGTTGTTGGCGATGAGCGAGATTTGATTAAATTGCGAACAAATTATAGAAAAGATCCAGTGTATTTATATCCTGCTAACACTAGCAAAGAAAAAGTGCGGCAATTATTTTTGGGCATGCTGGCCAAAGTTAATAGCTTAAAAAACAATCCAGAATTTTATAATACTTTGACTAGTACTTGTACTACTAATTTAGCTAGTCATATCAATAAAGTCACACCAGGTAGAGTGCCTTTTAGCTTTAAGCTTCTTACTCCTGGATATTCTGATAAACTGGCTTATGATTTGGATTTGATTCAAAAACAGGGGACCTTCGCAGAAACAAAAAAATATTATCATATTAATGATCGAGCTTTGGAATTTGCCGATGATCCAGCTTTTTCTCAGAAAATAAGAAATTAGATTTATAATACATTTTAAGCAAAAATAAAAACCCCTTGATATTATCGCAGGGTTTGTGATAGCTTGAGCTATTTGTGGTGATAGAGATTCACGGGTGCGAATGATGTAATCCGTAATTGATTGCCTTGGACAGTGAACCAGAGATCAAAGACGTGTCCTGCTTCAGCTACGTGCAGGCTGATTTTTTGCCTGGCTTCCTTCTGTTCAAAGTGGATGGCCATGAATATGTGTTTGTTGGCAAACCTGTTCAGATACCATTGACCTTGGTTGATGTCCAGCCTATTGGACTGAAGCATGGCCGCTTCCAGAGTTAGGAGCAACAGTTGCAGATCGATTTTTGAAGCGAAGTCACAGTGATCAGAGAAGGCTTCTGCGCCGCCATTTTTCATCTGCGCTACGCGATCTTGCAGCGTCAGAGAACGATTGAAGATATCATCCATAGACGCTTCATTGGCCAACGAAGTCAATGAGGCGACGAGTGTCACAATGACAATCAGTAGAGTTTTCATTTTTTCTCCAAAAAGTTTGATTGTTAAGAACGAATAGATTAATATAGCATATATTTAATATTTTGTCAAGGATTTATTTGACAAAAGCCCGTATTTTATATAAGATTTGACTACTTAAAAAACCGTGCTATGTATCAAAAATTAGACAAAGTTTTAAAGTTAGTAGCCAAAACTGGCGATAAAATCGTCGTAGTCTCAGAAAACCATGATCCTTATGTAGTTATGAGTTTGACTGACTATGATCGTTTGATTACTGGATCTTCGGCTGTAAATGAGCTAACAGAGGAGCAATTATTAGGTAAATTAAACCGTGATATTGCTGTTTGGAAGTCAGCTCAAGAAGTCGAGGAAATGCCTAAAAACACTGATGAATATGATTTAAATCAATTCAAAGTGGAGGACACACCGGATAATACGACAGAAACTGAAGAAGATAAACCATCTGAGGATGAAGGCACTGTAGAAGAAGAGGATAAGTACTATATTGAGCCGGTTGAGTAGCTTATTGGTATTTTGGCTAATATTAGCTAAAAGATGCTCAAAAAGAGCTCTATTCTTTAGGGTCTTGCCAAAACCAAAAAACCGTGCTATAATCTTTTTGTTTTAACAAGTAAAATAATTAATAAATTTAAGGTAGCTGGATTACAAAACCCTATATTTTACGGGGTCGCTATCACTAAGGGAGAATTAAAAAAATGGCAGAAGCATTTAACAGAGAAAAACCCCATGTAAACGTCGGTACAATCGGCCACGTTGATCATGGTAAAACTACTTTAACTGCTGCTATCTTAAAAGTACTAGCAGCTGCTGGTGGCGTTGCCCAAGATAAAGGTGTAGACCAAATCGACAATGCTCCAGAAGAAAAAGAGCGTGGTATTACTATTGCTACCGCTCACGTAGAGTATGAGACTGAAAAACGTCATTATGCTCATGTTGACTGTCCAGGTCACGCCGATTATGTTAAAAACATGATTACTGGCGCTGCTCAAATGGATGGTGCTATTTTAGTTGTGAGTGCCGCTGATGGTCCAATGCCACAAACTCGTGAGCATATTCTATTGGCTCGTCAAGTTGGTGTGCCTTACATCGTAGTATTCTTAAACAAAGTTGATCAAGTTGATGATCCAGAACTTATTGACTTAGTAGAAGAAGAAATTAGAGATTTATTAAAGAAATACGAATTCCCAGGAGATGAAACTCCTATTGTTCGTGGTTCAGCTTTGAAAGCTTTGGAAGATCCAACAGGTGATGCTGCTAAGTCAATTTTGGAATTAGCTGCTAAGATTGATGAGTATATTCCAGAACCAGAGCGTGATACTGATAAACCTTTCTTAATGCCAATGGAAGATATTTTCTCAATTGAAGGTCGTGGTACAGTTGTTACCGGACGTATTGAAAGAGGTATCATCAAATTAAACGACGAAGTTGAAATGGTTGGTCTACAAGACACAACTAAAACCGTTGTTACAGGTATTGAGATGTTTAATAAACAATTGGATGAAGGTCGTGCTGGTGATAACGCCGGTTTACTATTACGTGGTACAAAGAAAGAAGATGTACAACGTGGTCAAGTTTTAGCAAAACCAGGTTCTATTACTCCACATACTGAATTCGAAGCTCAAGTTTATATCTTGAGTAAAGATGAAGGTGGTCGTCATACGCCATTCTTCAAAGGTTATAAGCCACAATTTTATATCCGTACAACTGATGTTACTGGTGAAGTTATTTTACCAGAAGGTACAGAAATGGTTATGCCTGGTGATACTATCACTTTGAATATCAAATTGATTTCCCCAGTTGCCTTAGAAGAAACATCACGTTTCGCTATCCGTGAGGGTGGTCGTACAGTTGGTGCTGGTACAGTAACCAAGATTAGTAAATAAATTTTTATTCCCAGTCCCGTTAACGCGGGGCTGGGTTTAATAAATAATTTTAAGTAGTTTAAAAAATAACGTTCATTTTCATGCAAGCTAAAGAAGAAACTCAGTCAAGAATTAGAATCAAGATCAGAGCTTATGATCACAAGATCATTGATCAATCCACTAAGACAATCATTGAGACTGTCGAGCGTAGTGGTGCGAAAGTTATCGGACCTATTCCTCTTCCTACTGATAAGAAAAAATTTACAGTTTTGCGTTCAACATTTGTACACAAAAATTCTCGTGATCAATACGAGATGAGAGTGCACAAGCGTTTGTTGGATATTATTAACCCAACTCCGCAGACCATTGATACTTTGCAAAACTTAAATTTGCCAGCTGGCGTGGATATTGAAATTAAAATGTAAACCCGTATTTCGGGTTTAGTAACACAAATTTTTATCGAATTATACAACCCCTGTTGGGAAGTATATAAGGGGATGGAAATTTGTTTAAGGAAAATCACAAATCAATCGATTATTATTTAAAATCTAAAATTTATCATATTTTAGAGATCGTGATTTTGTCCTTAAATTTTTTGAGAATAGAATCACGATTTTTATATCGTTATTTATAGAATAATTATAAAGAAATGGCCAAGTTTATTTTAGGAAAAAAGATAGAGATGACTCAGAAGTTCTTGGAGAACGGTCACGTTGTTCCTGTAACTGCAGTCAAAGCTGGTCCTTGTACTATCACCCAAGTAAAGGGTGAAAAAGAAGGTTATACCGCGGTACAAGTCGGTTTTGGAAATAAGAGAGTCATCAATAAACCACTGGCAGGTCACTTAAAAGATCTGGGTAATTTTCGTTATGTACGAGAATTTCGTTTAGCTGATACTGCAAATTTTGAAAAAGGTAAGGTTTTTGATGTGACAAGTTTTGAAGCAGGTGATAATTTGAAAGTTACCGCTACTTCAAAAGGTAAAGGTTTTCAAGGTGTAGTAAAACGTCATGGTTTTCATGGCTCACCTGCATCTCATGGTCACAAAGATCAGTTACGCATGCCTGGTTCTATTGGTGCTACTGATGCCGCCCGTGTTTTCAAAGGCACTCGTATGGGTGGTCATATGGGAGTTGATACAGTAACAGTTACTAATTTAGAATTAGTAGAAGTTGATGTAGACAATGGTATTTTATATATCAAAGGTGCAGTTCCTGGACATCGTAATAGTTTAGTCGCTATCGTTGCTGATGGTGAAATGAAATTTGTTGATCCAAAGGCTAAGGAAGAAAAAACTGAAGACAAGAAAGAAGAAGCTAAAAAAGAAGAAAAACCAGCTGAGGAAGTAAAAGAGGAAAAGAAAGAAGAAGTTAAGACTGAAGAAAAAAAACCCGAAGCTGAAGAGGTTAAGGAAGAAAAAACTGAAGACAAGAAAGAAGAAGCTAAAAAAGAAGATAAGTAAAATATATGGCAGATATTAAAGTAAAATTATACGATTTTGCCGGCAAGGAATTAGGCGAAGAAAAGTTGAATGCAGATTTCTTTGGTACAGAAGTTAATCCTGATGTTATCCAAGAAGTATCTATTGCTCAGATGGCCAACTCTCGCCAAGTTTTAGCTCATACCAAAGGTAGAGCAGAAGTTCGTGGTGGTGGTAAAAAGCCATGGAAACAAAAAGGTACTGGCCGTGCTCGTCATGGTTCTACCCGTTCCCCAATTTGGGTTGGCGGTGGTATCACTTTTGGTCCGACCAAAGAACGTAACTTCAGCAAGCAAGTAAATAAAAAAGTCAAAAAAGCAGCCCTGAGCATGGTATTATCTGATAAGGTAGCCAACGGCGGTTTAGTTTTAGTAGATTCTTATAATTTACCAGAAGGCAAAACCAAAGAACTTCAATTAGCTTTGAATAAATTACCAAACAAAGGTAAATCTACTTTGGTTGTTACTAAGGACGCTGAAGAAAATATTGTTCGTGCCAGTAAGAATTTACCAAAAATAGACGCTATTAATTATGGTAGTTTAAATATTGTCGATTTGATGAAACACCAATATCTTTTGGTCAACAAAGAATTGCTAACTAAGATTGAAAAGCATTATTCATAAAGTTATATGGGAATTTTTAATAAAAAAACTAAAGACGAAAAAACTGATAGTAAACCAGTAGTCAAAGCTGAAGAAAAAAAAGTAGTAGCTAAAAAACCAGAAGAAAAGAAAGCTACTGTCAAGAAAGCAGTTAAGAAAACTACAGCACCTAAATCAGCTAAAGCTGGTTATGGAACCGCTTACCGTATTTTGATGCGTCCAGTAATTTCAGAAAAAGCTACTATGGCAAACCAAGAAAATAAGTATATTTTTGAAGTGGCCATTAAAGCTAATAAGATTGAGATTAAAAAGGCCATAGAAGAAATTTATGGTGTTACGCCTATAGCTGTTAATGTCATGAATCAACGCGGTAAATTTGTTCGTTTTGGTCGTAAAACAGGTCGTACTAAAGATACAAAAAAAGCTATCGTTACTTTGAAAAAAGGTGATAGTATCACTATTTACGAAGGAATCTAAATTATGCCAATTAAAGTATACAAACCAACTACCCCAGCCCGTAGACGTACAAGCGTCTTGGTTAACAAGTCTTTGACTAAAGCTCGTCCAAAGAAGTCTTTGACTGTGATTCGTAAGAACAGAGCTGGCCGTAATAATCAAGGACGCATTACAGTTCGTCATAAAGGCGGCGGTGTAAAACGTTTGATTCGTTTGGTTGATTTCAAAAGAGAAAAGTACGATATTCCAGCTCGTGTAGAGACCTTGGAATATGATCCAAACCGTAATGCTAACATTGCTTTAGTGGTTTATGCAGATGGTGAACGTCGTTATATTTTGGCGCCAGACAAATTAAAAGTTGGCGATAAAGTTATTTCTTCTACCAAAAAAATTCCTGTTAAACCAGGTAACCGTTCTATTTTGAAGAGCATTCCTACCGGTACAGTTGTTTATAACATCGAGATGCATGCTGGCCGCGGTGGTCAACTTGCTCGTTCAGCTGGTAATGGTGCTACTTTGATGGCCTTGGCTGATGAAAAAGCTCAATTAAAATTACCTAGTGGTGAGATTAGAATCGTATCTGAAAAATGTTCAGCTACAGTCGGTTCCGCTTCTAATCCAGAATTTAGAAATATTCGTTGGGGTAAAGCTGGTCGTATGCGCCACAAAGGAATTCGTCCTACCGTTCGCGGTAAGGTGATGAATCCAGTAGATCATCCCCATGGTGGTGGTGAAGGTTCAAATCCTATTGGTTTGAAATCACCAAAAACTTATAAAGGTAAAAAAGCTTACGGTATTAAAACTCGTAAGAAAAATAACCCATCCAATAAGTTTATTGTTAAACGTCGTAAGAGTAGACAAACAGCTAAATAAATTGATATGTCAAGAAGTTTAAAAAAAGGCCTATATACTGATCCAAAATTGATGAAAAAAGTCCTTAACGCCAAATCAGGCGAAGGAAAAATCATCAAGACTTGGTCACGTTCATCCACTATTAGTCCAGAAATGGTTGGTTTTACCTTTGGTGTTCACAATGGTCGAGAGCACATCAATGTTTATGTAGTAGAAAATATGGTTGGTCATAAGCTAGGTGAGTTTTCTCCGACTAAGAAATTTGTTGGTCATGGTGGTAAAATGGCTAAAGTACAAAAGAAATAAATAAAAGCTATGATGGAAGCAAGAGCAAAATTAAAACATGTGAGAGTTTCTGCAAAGAAAGCCCGTTTGGTAGCTGATGCTATTCGTGGTCTGTCTGTTAGTGAGGCATTATTGCACTTACCAGTAATGAATAAAAAAACTTCTCCTATTGTTGAAAAGTTATTAAAATCAGCCGCAGCTAATGCTGCTGATTTATATGACGTCAAAATAGAAGACTTGGTGATCAAGAGTATTATGGTCAATAAAAGTATGGATCTTAAGAGATGGCGTCCAGCCGCTTTTGGTCGTGCTCATCCCTTCCGTAAGCATTCTTCTCATATTGATATTGTAGTTCAAGTTAAAGATGGTGTAAAAGTTACCAAGAAAGACAAGACTCAAGAAGTAGAAACTGTAAAATTAGCTGATATTGAAAAATCCGCTAAAGATGATAAGGGTGACAAGAAAGAAGATAAAAAAGAGAAAAAGTCATTTGGCCGCAAAGTCAAAACTGAAGATAAAAAGGCAGCTACCGATAGTAATGCCCAGGCTGGCTTGAAGAATGTAAGAAAGACAACTAACAAGTAAGAATTATGGGACGTAAAATAAATCCAAAATTATTTCGACTTGGCTTGAGTGAAAACTGGAGATCTCGTTGGTATGGTGGACGTGACTACGCTGAGTTATTGCAGCAGGATGTTACTATTCGTAGATTTTTAGTAAAAAAATTAAAAGATAGTGGTATTGATAATGTTGAAATAGAAAGAAATCGTGGTGAAATTAGTATCAATATTACAGCTGCAAAGCCTGGCTTGATTATTGGTCGTGGTGGATCTGGTATCGAAGATTTGAAAAAAGAAATTTTATCAAAATTTTTGGATCGTAATACTAAGATGCAGTTAAATGTTATCGAGGTTCCCAATCCAAATTTATCAGCCGCTGTTGTTTTACAAGCTATTGCCGATGATCTTGAACGCAGAATTCCTTTTCGTCGTGTAATGAAGCAAAATATCGACAAAGTAATGAAGGCCAAAGCTAAAGGTGTAAAAATCATTTTAGCTGGTCGTTTAAACGGTGTTGATATTGCTCGTTCAGAGAAATTAGTCCAAGGAACAATCCCACTGAGTACTTTACGTGCTGATGTTGATTATAGTCGTGGTGTAGCAAACACTACTTATGGGGTAATCGGTATTAAAGTATGGATTTATAAAGGTGAAGTTTTTGCCAAAAAAGAAAAGAAAAAAACAATCAAAGATTCTGGCAAGACTGTAAAATTGTTTTCAAAAGAAAAACATAATATTCAACCAGTAGATAATAAGAAATAAAGATATGTTAGCACCCAAGAAAGTAAAACACAGAAAATGGCATCGTGGCGACAAGATCAAAGGTAAAGCCACCCGTATGACCAAATTAGCTTTTGGTGATTATGGATTAAAGAGTTTGAACGCGGGCTGGATTACAGCTCGTCAGATTGAATCTGCTCGTCGTGCTATCACAGGTCATGTTCAACGTGGCGCTGAGGTGTATATCCGTATTTTTCCAGACAAGCCTATTACTGCCAAAGGTAATGAAATGCCAATGGGTAAAGGTAAAGGTGCGGTTGATCATTATGTGGCCGTTGTAAAACCAGGCACAATCATGTTTGAGATGAGTGGGGTTGATGAAGCTACTTCAAAGAGAGCATTGACATTAGCTGCTCACAAACTATCAGTTAAGACAAAAATAGTAAGCAAAGAGTTAATATAAAGATATGAAAATCAAAGAATTAAGACAATTGGAAATTGCCGAGCTAAATAAAAAATTAGCTGAATTGAGAGATAAAACTCGTCAGTTAAGATTTAGTATTGCCAATAATCAATTAAGTCACGTCAGAGATTTTAGAAAAGCCAAACACGATATTGCTCGTATCTTGACTGTTTTAAATGAAAAGAGAGAAGTGGCAGAAGATAATAAAGAAAAAAAGGAACAATAATTAATACAGAACAATGACTAAAGAGCTAATAAAGCGTAAATTAGAAGGTGTAATCGTTAGTAACAAGATGGATAAAACTGTCGTGGTAGAGATTACTGCTCTAAAAATGCACGCTAAGTATAAAAAACAATATAAATCAAGTAAAAACTACAAAGCTCATGATGAAAAAAATGAGTATCAAGTAGGTGATATGGTTGTTATTCAAGAATGTCGTCCTTTGTCCAAAGACAAATGTTGGCGTGTTATTAAGAAAGTGAAATAAGGATATGATTCAACACAGATCAATGTTAAAAGTCGCTGATAATTCAGGTGCAAAGCTAGTGCAATGTATCAGAGTTTTGGGTGGCTACAGAAAACGTTATGCTCGTTTGGGTGATATTATTACCGTTACTGTAAAATCAGCTCAACCATATGCTCAAGTAAAAAAGAGTCAAGTTGTGCATGCTGTTATTGTTCGTCAAAGAAAAGAGATGCGTCGTAAAAACGGCATTTATGTTCGTTTTGATGATAACGCAGTAGTTATTGTAGATAGAAAAACTAAAGAGCCAAAGGCAACGCGTATTTTTGGACCAGTGGCTCGTGAATTAAGGGCAAAGGGATTTACTAAAATTGTTTCCTTAGCTCCAGAAGTATTATAGATTATAGTATGAACAAGAATATGAAAATAAAAGTTAATGACCAAGTAAAAGTAATGGCCGGTAAAGATAAAGGTAAGACCGGAAAAATTACTCAAATTTTGCCTGAATTAAACAAGGTCGTGATTGAAGGTGTCAATACAATGTATAAACACATCAAGTCACGTCAACGTGGTGAAAAAGGTCAAAGAGTTGAGTTTAATGGTCCTATCCATGTCAGCAATGTTATGTTGGTGTGTCCAAAGACTAGTAAACCTACTAGATTAGGAATTCGATTAGCAGATAATAAGAAAAAATCTCGAATTAGTAAAAAGTCTAATGAGGCTATTGATTAAGCAAAATTATGAAAGGATTAGCAGAAAAATACAATAAAGATTTGAGACCAAAATTGCAAAAAGATTTGGGCTTAAAAAATATCATGTCAGTACCTAAAATCAAAAAGATAGTGATTAATATTGGTATAGGTAAAAAAGCAACACAAAATAAACAATGGATAGAAATTGCCCAAAGTATTTTGGAGCGTATTGCTGGTCAAAAACCTATTTTAACCAAAGCCCGTAAATCAATTTCTAATTTTAAAGTCAGAGAAGGCATGGTTGTTGGCGCCAAAGTTACTTTGCGTGGCCAAAGAATGTATGACTTTTTAGATAAATTGGTTAATGCTACTTTTCCTCGTTTGCGTGATTTTCATGGTATTGATGTCAAAAAAGGTTTTGATAAACATGGAAATTATACAATCGGACTTAAAGAGCATATTGTATTTCCAGAAATCGGCATGGAAGATGTGGACAAGGTACATGGTTTAGAAGTTACCATTTCTACCACTGCTAAAAATGATCCTGAGACATTGGCTTTATTAAAAGCTTTTGGATTTCCATTTAAAAAAGATAAGAAATAATTCATATGGCAACTAAAGCACAAATTGTAAAATCCGCAAAATCTATAGATAATCCAAAATATTCTACTCGTGTAGTTCGCCGTTGTTGGCGTTGTGGAAGAAAACGCGCTTACATGAGACAATTTCACCTTTGCCGTATTTGTTTCAGAGAATTAGCCTCTAAGGGTGAAATTCCAGGTGTTAAAAAATCAAGTTGGTAAAAAATAATTTGAAAATATTCAAGATAAAATTATGACAGATCCTATCGCAGACATGTTAACAAGAATACGTAATGCTGTGGCTGTAAAAAAGCCAGAGGTAGTTTTTCCTTTCTCAAAGGTTAAGCTTAGCATTGCCAAATTGTTAGAAACAGAAAAATATGTCCAGAAAGTCGACGAGACAGAATTAAATGGCTTTAAGCAAATTAAAGTCCAATTAAAATATCAAGATAGCCGCCCAGCTATTGCTCACTTAAAGAGAATTTCTAAACCAGGACAAAAGATTTATATCAATAGTCAAGAAATTCCAAAAGTATTAAATGGTTATGGCATATCTATCGTTTCTACTTCCAAAGGCATTATGACTGGCAAACAAGCCAGAAAAGATAATGTCGGTGGTGAGTTAATGTGTGAAATTTGGTAAATTTATAAATAGAGTAATTGAAATATATGTCCAGAGTTGGAAAAAAACCTATTATTATACCTAGCGGCGTAGAAGTAAAAATCAATGCCAATATCATTGATGTCAAATCTTCTAAAGGCCAATTGCAAGTTGAGATTCCTCAACAAGTTAAGGTTGCTCAAGAAAATGACAATTTGGTATTCACTATAGATCATCCAGAAAATAAATCAGAAGGTGCTTTATGGGGCTTATCCCGTAGCTTGGTTAATAATGCAGTTGTTGGGCTTACAGAAGGATTTAGTAAATCTTTAGAAATCAACGGTGTTGGTTTCAAGGTTGCTCTGCAAGGAAAGTCATTAATTTTGAATGTTGGTTTTTCTCATCCAGTAGAGTATAAGCTGCCAGAAGGCATTGTGGCTGAAGTTGAAAAAAATAAAATTACTATTTCCGGTATTGATAAACAACAAGTTGGCCAAGTGTCTGCTGAGATTAGAAAGATCAAAAAACCAGAACCCTACAAAGGTAAAGGTATTAAATATTCTGATGAAGTTATTAGACGTAAGGCTGGTAAAGTAGTCAAAGCCTAATAAAATAGATTTATGAAAAATGTAAATAAAGTAAAAAAAGCTAAATTTTTTAGACGACAAAGAAGAACTCGTGCTAGCATGACTGGTACAGCTGTTAAACCTCGTTTATCTGTTTTTCGTAGTTTGATGCATATTTATGTCCAAGCTATTGATGATGTAAATAGAGTAACTGTTTCTTCTGTTTCCGATAAAGATATCAAAGAAAAAGGTAAAAAAGTTGATATTGCTGCCAAAGTAGGCGAGTTATTAGGTAAAAAATTAGCTGATAAAAAAATAACTGAAGCAGTTTTTGATAAAGGCGCTTATAAGTATCATGGTAGAGTGCAAGCTCTAGCTGATGGTATTAGAAAAGGCGGAATAAATTTTTAATTATGGCAGAAGACAAGAAACAAAATAATAAACCTCAAAGTCCAACTCCAAATACCAATGGTCCTCGTAAACCAATGGCTAGTGGTAACAAACCATTCCAACGTGGTGGTCGTAGACCATTTAAACGTGGTAATGACAGAGAAAGAGATGAATTCCAACAAAAGATGGTTGATCTTGCTCGTGTTACTCGTGTGATGGCCGGTGGTAAACGTATGAAATTCAGAGCTTGTATGGTCGTTGGCGATGGTAAAGGTCAAGTAGGCATGGCAGTAGCCAAGGGTGCTGATGTAGCAGATGCTATCAACAAATCAGTTGGCAAAGCTAAGAAGCACTTGATTACAGTGCCTATTATTGATGGTACTTTACCACATCAGATTAATTTAAAATTCAAAGCTGCTAGATTAATGATGAAACCAGCCAAAAAAGGTAATGGTATCAAAGCTGGTGGTGTTTTAAGAACCGTATTAGATTTAGCTGGCGTCAAAGATGCTACTGCCAAAATTTTAGGTAGTAACAATAAAGTAAATAATGTTACTGCTGCCATCCAAGCTTTAAGTTCTTTTAAGGCTGATGATCGCAGTAAAAAAGCAATTAAACCAGCTGATAAAGCTGTCAAAGAAAATAAAGAAGATAAAAAATAATTATGTTAACTTTACATAACTTACAAGCAAAAAAGAAAAAAATTACTGCCAAAAAGAGAGTTGGTCGTGGCAATGCTTCTGGTAAAGGTACTTATTCAACTCGTGGTATGAAAGGGCAAAGATCTCGTTCTGGTGGTAAGTCAGGTTTGACGGCTCGTAGTGCCAAGAGCTATATGTTACGTATTCCAAAAGTAAAAGGTTTTAATTCTTTGAAAAAGAAACCAGCTTGCGTAAACTTAAAAGCTTTACAGTATACTTTCAATGATGGTGCAAAAATAAATGCTCGTGATTTGTTAAAAGCTGGCTTGATTGTTACTATTACTAATGGCGTAAAAATTCTTTCCTTAGGAGACATTAGTAAGAAATTTACAGTTGAAGCGGACGCTTTTTCTGCGGCAGCTGTTACCAAAATTGAAAAAGCTGGTGGTAAGGCCGTTTTAGTTGGCAAAGCCGCTGTTAAAGAATCTTTAAAACAAGCAAAAGATAAACAAGATGCTTAAAAAATTACAACAAATTTGGAAAGCCAAAGACATTCGAAATAGTATTTTGTATGTTTTAACTTTGCTTATTGTTTTTAGAATCGCCGCCCATATTCCGATTCCTGGTATTGATGCTAGTAGTATCAAAGAAATTTTTTCTGGCAATGACATTTTTGGTTTATTAAACCTATTTTCTGGTGGTGGCATGGAAAATTTTTCCATTGTCATGCTTGGCGTTGGTCCTTACATTACTTCTTCTATTATCTTCCAGTTATTAGTAATGATTGTGCCACGTTTAGGAGCCTTACAAAAAGAAGGGGAATATGGACAACAAAAAATCAATCAATACACTAGACGTTTGACTATTCCATTAGCCTTAGTTCAAGGTTATGGTTTCATCCACTTACTTTCTCAAAGAACTGGTGGCGCCTTGATGGATGGTATGACTAGTTTGCAGCTATTCACTGCCTTAGTGATGATTACAGCTGGTACTATTTTCTTAATGTGGTTGGGTGAATTGATTAGTGAAAAGAAAATCGGTAATGGTATTTCATTATTGATTTTTGCTGGTATTATTGCCAGTCTACCACAATCTTTAGGCAACACCTTGATTGCTTTTGATAGTTCACAGATATTAAACTTTGTGATATTTGCCTTGATTGCTTTATTGACTATCGTAGTTATTGTTATTATCACCGAAGGACAAAGAAATATTCCAGTATCTTATGCTCGTCATATGGTTGGCCAAAAAAGTGCTGGCGGTGTAAATACTCACTTGCCCTTACGTGTTAACCAGGCTGGTGTTATTCCAATTATCTTTGCTATTTCAGTCATTATTTTACCACCAACAGTTGCTCAGTTTTTCTTAAACTCTAGTGTGACTTGGCTAGCTGCCATGTCTCAATGGACAATTGATATTTTCCAAAATCAAGTATTCTACGGAGTTTTCTACTTTGCGGTAGTAGTTGCCTTCACATATTTTTATACTGCAATTATTTTCCACCCTGATCAGATTGCTGAAAATTTGCAAAAGCAAGGTGGATTTATTCCTGGTATTCGTCCTGGTCGTCACACTGCAGAATATTTAAACAAGGTGATGACTCGTATTATTTTAGCTGGTGCTTTATTCTTGGGTATAGTAGCTGTATTACCAGTAGCTATTGCTCCATTGACTGGTATCCGTACTTTGACTTTGGGTGGTACTAGTATCTTGATTACCGTAGCTGTTGTTATTGAAACAGTAAAACAAATAGACGCGCAATTAGTAATGCGTGACTATGAAGGATTCTAATGAAATATTAATCGATATTATAGGCCCCCAATTTTGGGGGTTTTTGTATTCAAAAAATTGAGTTTTAAGCTTTATTTTGGTATAATTTTGATAGTCTTTTAATAATTATGAACAAAAATATAAATAAAATTATTTTGATGGGGCCGCAAGGTTCCGGCAAAACAACGCAGGGGGACAAAATTGCTGAGTTTTTAGATGTAGACATGGTCGTGGCTGGCAATATTTTACGTAAAGAAATAAGATTACAAACAGATCTAGGCAAGCAAATTGATCAGGTTGTAAATACTGGCCGATTGATTCCTAATGAGCTGATGATTAATCTTATGTTCAAGACCATTGATCTATTAGGCGATGACAAGGGATTTATTTTAGATGGTTTTCCTCGAGACACAGAGCAAGCCGAGGCTTTAGACTTGCATTATCCAGTTGATAAAGTTTTTAACATCGAGATTTCTGATGAAGTGGCCGTACATCGTTTAGAGCAACGTCGGGTTTGTTCTAGCGGTCATGTGTTTCATTTAGAGTATCATAAACCAAAAAAAGCTGGAGTTTGTGATATTTGTCAGAAGCAATTAGTTCAAAGAAAAGATGATAAGCCAGAAACTGTTAAAAAAAGATTGGCTATTTATCATAAAGAAACTAGTCAATTATTAGATTATTATAAAAAACAAAATAAGCTTGTAGTCTTTGACGGAGAAAAATCTATTAAGGCTGTAAGTAAAGATATTTTGGATTATTTAAAAAATGTTAGATAAAAAATCAGACAAAGAAATAGAGATTTTACGAGAGGGCGGAAAAATTTTGGCCCAAGTTCGTGACAAGCTCGCAGCTGCTGTAAAAATTGGTGTGACTGGTTTAGAATTGGATGCCCAAGCTCAAAAATTGATTGAACGAGCTGGCGGCAAAGCTTCTTTTAAGGGTTATAGTGGCTTTCCCAATGCCTTATGTGTTTCAGTTAATCAAACTGTAGTGCATGGCATACCAAATGATCAGCCATTTGCTGAAGGTGACTTGGTTGGCTTGGATATTGGTATGGAATACAAAGGATTATTTACAGATACAGCAACTACTGTGCCAGTTGGTAAAATTGATTCAGCCGCTCAAAAACTATTGGATGTCACTAAAAAAGCTTTGGAAATAGGCTTGTCTCAAGTGGGTCCAGATGGATATATTGGAGATATTGGCAAAGCTATTGAAAAATATGTAAAGCCCTTTGGTTTTGGTATTGTCCAAGATTTGGCTGGTCACGGAGTTGGTCGAGCAGTACATGAAGACCCAGTTATTCCTCATTATGATTCTGGTCAAAAATTAGATAAAATGTTTCCAGGACTTGTGATTGCCATCGAACCGATGATCAATTTAGGTACTTATGAGGTAGTTATTGAGGATGATAATTGGGGTGTAAATAGTGCTGATAATACCATGACTGCTCACTTTGAACATACCGTAGTTGTGACTGAAGATGGTTATGAAATTTTAACTCAATCATAATGCCTAATATGCCAGCTATAAAAATATTGGGGATAGATTATGGTGATAAGCGAACGGGATTGGCTTTGGCAGAATCTAATAGTATGGCCGCGCCTTATAAGGTATTGACAAGTCAGCAACAAGAATTAATTACAGAATTAAAGCAAATAATTACAGAAGAAAATATAGATGCAATAGTAGTTGGTTTACCACATAGTTTATCAGGTCAAACAAATGAGCGTTTACAAATCACCGAAAAGTTTATCGCAGATTTAAAACAGCAAGTAGATGTCAGTATTGAGACTGTTGATGAGCAATTAACTTCAAAACTATACTCCAAAATGGGAGTAACTAAGGATATTGACAAACATGCAGCAACCGCTATTTTGGAGACTTGGTTAGCTCAGAATAAAATAAATGATTGATTATCGTTTAAAATTTCTTCTAGTATTTTTGTTAAGCTTTGTTTTAGCTTTATTTTTTACTCGTTTAGTTATTTGTTTGGCTCGTCGCTGGAACATCTTGGATAATCCACGGGTGGCTGATAGAAAAATACACAAATTTAGCACTCCCTTGCTTGGTGGCTTAGCTATTTACGCTACTTTGTTGAGTGTTATTTTTATTTTATGGTCACAAGGACATCTATTGGACGATCGAATGCCTGGCAGCTTGGTGATTTATTTTTTGATAGCTGGATTAGTCTTGATGATCAATGGCTATTTAGATGACAAATATAGATTGCCAGCTAAAATAACTATTTGGGGACCAGTGATAGCAGTCATTATTATGCTTGTTGGTGGCCTGAGAATTAGCTATGTCACTAGTTGGCAAGGAGGTGTTTTGTATCTTGATCAGATATTCGGTTCATTTGATAATCTAGCTAGCCTTTTAATGTTGGTTCTGACTTTTATTTGGCTACTAGGTATGACTTATACAACTAAGTTTCTGGACGGCATTGATGGTTTAGCTTCTGGTATTGGTTTGATTGCTAGTTTGGTCATTTTTCTTGTTAGCTTATCTTGGGATGTAGTAGGATCCACTACTTCTCTACTTGCAATTAGTTTAGCTGGTGCTTGTTTAGGATTTTTAATTTGGAATTGGCATCCAGCCAAAGTTTTTTTAGGAGAATCTGGTAGCACTTTGATTGGCTTCACTTTGGGAGTTTTGGCTATTATTTCCGGATCCAAGATAGCAACTGCCTTGTTAGTGATGGGCCTACCTATTTTAGACGCATTTTGGGTCATTATTTGGCGTTTTAAGCACCATAAACCCATTTGGCAGGGCGATAGTCAGCATTTGCACTTTAGACTCTTAGGGGCTGGCTTATCTCAGAGGCAGGTGGTATTATTTATTAGCTTCGTTAGTTTATTATTTGGTTTAGTGTCTATTTTCTTTACGACCAAAGCTAAGGTAAGCGCCTTGAGTTTTTTATTGATATTTATGTTTATTGTCACTGGTTGGCTTAAGTTTAAATTGAAAAGTAATGAGCAGCTTGATTAAATTTCTATTTTTATTTTCTTTATTTTTTATTATAGTTGGCTGTAGTCAAAAATTAGCCACAACTACACTTAGCTTGCAGGGAGAAGAATTTACAGTAGAAATTGTCGATACACTAGCTAGTCAAAAACAAGGTTTAAGTAATCGACAAAATTTAGCTGGAAATAGTGGTATGTTATTTGTCTTTGAAGATTTAAAGGTTAGATCTTTTTGGATGAAAGACATGAATTTTCCACTAGATATTATTTGGTTAGTTGATGATAAGATTATTGGCTGGAAGAAAAATGCTCCAGTACCACAAGATGATGTTTTTCCTAGTTATAAGTCTCCTCAGCCAGCAAATCAAGTTTTGGAAATCTCAGCTGGCCTAATAGAACAATTAAATTTAGAAATAGGCGATATAATCACTATTAATTTATGATATGCTTAAAAAATTAATACCATTTATCACACCCCTTTTGATGACTATTGGTTTTTGGCAAATATTTTCTCGACCGGCCAGCGTATTTGTGATAGGTGGAATTTCTATTTTATTGATTATTATTACCGGTAAGATTCTAGCTAAACAAAACTTTATTCGTTTTTTCCGTTTATGGATCAATTTATCTTTAGTCTATTTTACTCAGGTATTATTTATGATTGTCCTGACTTCTGATAGTTTGCGCTACTGGTTGTCTATATTATGGCTTTTAGTTTGGATATTAGTATTTTGGCTATTACGCAATTATTTTGTGAAGCTAAAAGATATAAATGATTTAGATTATTTATCTTTTAATAGATTTTTGTATTATTTATCTTTTTGGCTTTTGTCTTGTAGCTTGTATTATCTGATAATTTTTATTAATTTTTCAGTAGTTTATAGTTTAGGCATTTTATTAGTAGCTACTTATTGGTGGAGTAAAGAAATAATGATGTTTAATAATGTCCAATTGCCTAAATTTTTTATTTGGCTGGTATTATTGACAGTAGCTGAGATTCTGCTAGCCTTATACCTAATGCCCTTAGGTTTTTATGTAGCAGGTACCATTGCTACTATATGGTTATTTTTTGTGCTAGAGTTGTTACTATTGCGCTCTCGGCACTTTATCCGTTATTTATTATTATTTTTAGCAGCGGTAATTATGTTATTAATTACCTCAATTATATAAAATGTTAATTTAAAAGTATGGAAGACAGACAAAAACATTTTGAAAGACCAACTACTCAACGACCACAGTCTTTATTTAGCTTGACTATTCTAGCTGGTGTAATTGGCTTATTAACCGGAGCAGTTGGCTATGTGGTGGTACAATTTAGTGATTGGTCGCCAAATGCTTCTTACTTAAATTCTCCTGAATTGAGTAGAGTAATCAAATTTGACATTGATCAACCAATGTTAGAGTTGTCACGTAAATACCAACAAAGTGTGGCCGGTGTTTATCGTCAGGTAGCACCAATCAGCAAACTAGGCAATTCATTGTTTACGGCTGATGATCTGCTTGGTTCAGCTACAGTAGTGACTAGTGATGGTTGGCTAATGTCCACAGATCAAGTTATTAAAAATGATACCCACGTTATTATCTTGGGTGATGATGTTTATGAAATAGAAGAAATTAAGCGTGATGATTTTCTTAATGTCGTTTTTGTAAAAATAGACGCTAATTTTTTACAGCCGATTGGTTTTCCTTTAACGGAAAATTTGCGTGCAGGGGAGCATCTATTTACCAATTCAGATACGCCACAATCTATAGAACATTTATATCAGGCTGATTACTTAGCGCATGATCATTATGTAACAGAAAAGTTTTTATCCACCGATACTTTAGATTATTATTTATTGCTAGGTGATCAAAATACTGCCATTTCTCTAGCCGCTCCTTACTTCAGCGCCAATGGTGATGTGTTGGGGCTAGCATATGAATTAGGCAATGAAAAGGTCTTATTGCCAGCTGAATACCTAAAGCAATCTGTAAAACACCTGTTAAGTGAGACAGAAAGAGTTGAGTTAGGCTTGTATTATATTGATTTAGAAAATAACAGTGGCTTTGTAAGAAAAGGTCATATGGTTTATCATTCTCAATTAGCACCAGTGGTTTATAATTCAACAGCAGCTCGTGCTAACTTGCGTATGTACGATCAAATAGTGGCCGTTAATAGCGATGTTGTTTCTGCTAGTAGAACTTTGACTTCTATTTTACAAAATTATCGTGTAGGTGATAAAGTAATATTGCGTATCTTGCGTAATGAAGTAGAACAAGATATTGAGATTGAATTATAAAATTTATTAGTTAAAAAACTCACTGGATTACTCAGTGAGTTTTTTGATTGTTTCAGGATTGGGAGAAAATTTTTTATTTTGAATCTTCCATTGATCAACGTATTGTCCTAAGCCTTGGTTTTTGAGTTGATTTGCGCGGCGGGTAGATTTTTGAGACCACTCTACCAAAGAGTTAAAATTGATCTTATAACGGCCTCGTACCACAATATAGCGCAGTTCTTCAGCCTTGATAGCTTGGCGGATGGTTTTACTGGAAACGCCAAATAGTTGTCCAGCCTCTGAAACAGAGACTCTAATGATTTTTTCTGTTTGGTCTGACATAGTTTTTTATTGATTAAAGTATACACTACTCTAGAACTTAAGGCAAAGCAATGATAAATAATAGTTTATTTATAAATTATTAAATATTAAAAAAGCAGAGGAGTAAATGGATTATTTTAGGCATTTTTTGTTTATTTTATGAGTTTTATATGATATAATGCTGGCTATTAAATAGTTTGCAAATTTGGGCTTATAACTGTTTACATTTTGGCTAATATTTGCTATAATATAGCTTAATATATTGAAAAACCTTAAGAAAAACAATTATTTTGATAGTTTTTGGCTAATCTTAGCCAAGATATATTTAATAAAAACTGTAACATTATCGTTAGAATTACGTCTTATACTATGAAAGGATTAAAATCCAATTTGAAAGAGAAGATTGCTTTTTTAAAGCTAAAGAATGGAGACCCAGAAGCTTTCAGTTTTTTTTACGATAAATACGTTAAACAAATCTATCGCTTCATTTTATTAAAGGTTTCTAATCCGCAAATCGCTGAAGATTTGACCCAAGATGTTTTTTTAAAAACCTGGCAACATTTAGTGGATCAAAAGAATTTGAGCCACTTCAGAGCTTTTATTTATCGTATTGCTCGTAATATAGTGATTGATTATTATCGACAAAGCAATCGTCAACCTTTACCGATTGATGAAATGCCAGAAGAAAATCTACCGACAGAGAAGATTGAAGATCTAGACATTTCTCTAGATGTGGAAAACATTAAAAAGCACTTGGAACGACTCAAGCCAGCTTATCAGGAAATTTTAATTCTTCGATACATCGAAGATTTAACATTTGAAGAGATTGCCGAAATTTTACAAAAAGATAAAAACAATGTCCGCGTGTTGTTACACCGAGCATTAAATAAATTGAAGCAAATTATTAGCGAGGGGAAATAATTACTTATCATATGAGACTATCTAAAAAACTTTTTCAACTAGGAAAATCAAAAGACTTCCAACCAAATCAGGATTGGGAGAAATCTACCAAACATGAGTTACTATTAGAAATTCATGCGCAAAATAGATTACACAAAGCACAACAGTTAAGCACTGCTGAGCGTTTTGATTTAGTAATGATGAAGTTCACTCGTCGTTTGATGCCATCTGTCACCAAAGCTATGGCTGCCATATTGATTGTTGCCATGGGCTCCGGTACTGCTTTTGCCGCTCAGGCTTCTGTGCCTGGTGAAATGTTATGGCCAGTTAAGCGTTCTATGGAAAAAGCAGAATTAACTATTACTTTTAATCCAGTTAAAGAAACAGAGGTTCACATTAAACATATTAATAAACGTTTAAGTGAAATTGATAAGATTGTTGAAGATGGTAAGAAAGAGGTTAAACAAGATAAAGTAGCTGCCAAAGTAGCCAAACAGGAAAAAGCCATCAAACAAGCAGTTAGCCATTTAGAAAAAGATGTAGCAGCTGTAGATACTGGTTTGAAAGTTGTTAAAGAAGAAAAAGCTCCTTTAGAAATTGTAGAATTAGCTCAAAAAGTGACAGAAGCCACTAAAGAAGCAGTAGTCTTATTGGAAGAGCAAGCTACTGAATCTCAAGGCAGCGCTATTGAAGAGGCTTTAAATGATGTTAAAGATATTAATCAAGAAGTTAGTGAAGCAGCTGTCAGTTTAGCTTTAGAGGTTCACGAAGACATAGTAAAGGAAGTAGATGCCGATGCTGTAGAAGTTGCTGATGGTGCAGAGGAAACCAAAGAACAAACAGAAACTGCTGAGGAAGCGGTTGCTGTTGCAGAGATAGTAGCTGAAATGATCGCTGATGAGATTGATCAATTATCTGATGATATTGATGATGCTCAAGAAAAAGTTGATATCATCGAACAAGTTGAATTAAATTCAGCCATAAAAACAGTGGAAGACAATGATGAGGCTGATTTAAAAGCTGGTATTGCTGAGCCAGTTGATTTGAATGAAGAACCAGTTTTAGAAAAGATGACTGAAGTCAAAGAACAACCACAAGAAGCAGGAGTTATTTTAGATGAAGCCAAAGTTTTACTAGAAGAAGGGTCATTGAAAGATGCTCTTGAGAAAGTAACAGAAAGTAAAGAAATAAATGCTAAAGCCGAAGTAGTTTTAGACATATTAGATGAAGCCGCAGAAATTGAAGCTGCTAGTGGAGAAGTTGAATCAGAGCCAGTTGTAGATGTAGAAGTAGCTATCATAGATCCAGTAAATGGAGAAGAGGCAACTATTGAAGAAAGCGATTTAGAATAATAGTTTTTTAAAAAACAATAATTTTTTACATATCCCGACTCTAGTGCGAAGCAATTAGGTTATGGATACATAGTTTTCGTTCCCCATGCGCGGAAGGAAAGCTATAATCCCTAACTTATTCGCATAATCGCGCGCGATTAGGGAATTATTGTCGTTGTTCCTAGATAATTTAATATTTGTTTTCGGGGTCCGTACCCGAGCTATCTCGTTGCCTATAAACTTAGCGACCAGCAAGGTCGATATCGTTTATTCGATAGGTGTTAGGTATTATAGTTAGCACTTTATGTGTTTCAGTCCAAAGATATTTGGATGCTAACGATTTAGTTAAGATAAGTATTATTTACTAGCGAACACTTTATAAATTAACGAAATGAATACATGAGTTTAGTAAAGAGATTTTCCGTCTTTGCTTTAATGATTGCCACTGTGTTCACAATGTCAGCCGGTACTGCTTTGCAAGTCAAAGCTGCTGGTAATTACACCGCAGGTGACCTGTTAGCCAAAGATGGCGTTTCAGGAGCTGCTGTATATTACATTGGTTCAGATGGCATGAAATATGTTTTTCCAGACGTAAAAACATATAACACTTGGTATGATAATTTTGACAATGTTGTCAGAGTTGATGTCGCTGAGTTAGATATGTATGCTGACGGTGGTACTGTTACTTACCGTGCAGGTACAAAATTAGTAACTCACGAAAACACAGCTAAAGTTTACGCTTTAGAACCAGGTGGAGTTTTACGTTGGATTCCAACCGGTGATGTAGCTGAAAGTTTGTTTGGTGCAAACTGGGGAGCCATGGTATTAGACGTTTTACCAGGTTACTTTGCAAGCTACACTGCAGGTTCTGATCTAGGCAGCACATTGCCAGAAGGTACAATAGCTATCGAAGATGGTGGTGATACTTATTACTACATCGCTGATGGTGCTAAAAGACCATTCTCAACAATGGATGCTTTTGAAGCTAATAACTTCAACCTAGACAACGTCTTGACTATGGACCTTTCAGGTTATAGTGATGGCGAATCAATCACAGGTGAAGAAATCGCTTTGAGTGGTTTCATGGCCAGTGACGTAGTAGTAATTCCAGAAGATGGTAACTTAACTGTAAGTTTATCATCCGCTACTCCAGCTGCTGGTAACGTAGTTATCAATGTTGATAACATCGTTTTCGGTAAATTTAATTTTACAGCTGGTGATGCTGATGCCATTGTTAACTCTGTTAAGATTGGTAGAAGTGGATTAGGTTCTACTGGTGATTTTACATCAGTAACACTTTATGATGGTTCTACTAAATTAGGTAGTACCAGAACTTCTTGGTCATCAGATGCTACAATTAACTACAACATTTCTAGTGGTTGGGACATCCCAGCTGGAACTACCAAAGAATTAACAATGGTAGGTAAGCTAGATACAGCAGCTACTTATAATGCCTTGGGTATTTTAGAAGTTGGTGTTGGCGCTGGTACAGTTTCAGGATCATTACCTATCTATGGTAATGAAATGACTGGTGTTAATGTTACTGTAGGTGGTGTAACTATCACTGATCAAGGTACAGCAGCTACAAAGAATATTGGTGATACCGATGTTACAATGGCTGAATTTAGATTAGCTATTAATTCTGTAGAAGATGCAGAATTTACATCTATTACTTTAAAGAACAAAGCTGCAACAAGCAATGCTTCAGATGATAATGTTGCTAACTTAAAATTGTACAAAGGTGCCGACATGTTAGCCGGTTCAGTACAAATGGTTAGTGATAAAATTGTCTTTGTCTTAGACGAAGCATTCGCTATTGAGAAGAGTAAGAACGAAACCTTCAAAGTAATTGGCGATATCACAAATGGTGATGGCAATACTATTGAGTATGTATTAGATGCTACAACTGATTTATCAGTTATGGGTGATACATATGGTACTAGTTTGACAGTTACCTCAACTGGTTATGATGCAGCTACAGAAGGTATGATCATTACTATTGATGGTGCTGAATTAAACATTGCTTTCACAAGTAATGAATTAAAGACCATTGATGATCAAACAGACGTAGAATTTGGTACATTAGTATTAAGTGCTGGTTCTACAGATGTAAAGATCACAAATATGATTTTTACTATCGATGAAACAGATGGTAATTCAGATGCTACCGATAATAAAGATGTCGATGAATTTGAATTAGTAGATGTCGATGACGGTTCAGCTTATGTCGGTACCATGACTGATGGTGGCGACGCTGATGCTGATGACGAAACTTGGACATATACTGATGAAATTTGGTTGGCTGCTGGACAAGCTAGAACATTCACCATGAGAGGTGATTTGCCAACTGGTATTGGTGATGGTGACTCATATAAAGTTACTATGACTGTTAATACCACAAACATTACAGCTGAAACTGACCCAGAAGGTGACGCTATTGACACTTTCTCAGTTGGCAGTATTGTTGGTAAATTAGTTACAGTAAATACCCCTTATCTTACAATCACTCCAGAAGCAATGAATGCTGGTTATGCAGTAATCAATGACATGGATGTAGAATTGTTCAAGGGTACTATCGAAGCTGTAGCTGGTGATGTAACTATGAGTAGAATGCGTTTTGAAGGTGGTCATGCTACCGCTGGTAACGTAACCTACACAGTTGCAAACATGGATAAAGATAACTGGTCTGGAGTAGGCTTGTATTTGAATGGTTCAGATTCACCTACTCAACTTTTGACTAGTTCAAATTTAACTGAAGGTGAATTAGACTTTAATTCATTCTCAGCTACTATTGCAGATGGTGACACCATTGACTTTGTAGTCAAAGGTGATGTTGGATCTACTTTAGATTCTTCAAATAAAACAGTACATCTACAATTAGATACAGTTACTGCTAAAGATGGTGATAATGATGATGCTGGCGTGAAAGATCCTGCCGGTACAACTATCGCTACTACAGCAGAATTAGAATCTACAAGAACTGTTACTTTAACAGACAAAGGTATTTTGTATACTTCATTACGTAATGCTGATGCTGGCTACAATAAAGACAGAGTTGTCTTGGCTAGTGATTCCCAATGGGTTGCTAAATTACGTATGAGAGCACAATACGAAGATATCAGAGTTGAAGATTTGAAACTAACAAATACTGTAGCTGCTTCTGAAGATTCACTTGAATCTGTATGTCTATACAGTGAAGAAACAGCAACAGAAGATTATTTGATTGGTTGTACTACATTGAGTACAGCTGACGTTGCATTCTTCAATGATATTGATTCAGTTGTAGAACAAGGCACAGAAGATTGGTATGTATATGTTAACACTAGAGCCATGGGCGATGGTGCTGCAGCTACAGCTGATACTACTGATGCATTTGCATTCAGAGTTACAACTACATCCGGTCATTTGACTGCTGTAGGTGTTGATTCTAATGAAACACTGGCTTTCGGTGATAACGATGGCTCTGCAGCTGCAGGTGAAATCGTATTTGATACCGATTTAGATGGTACTTTCGATGAAGCTGCTGATACAGCTTATACAGCTACAGGAAAGAACTTCATCATTGCCGGTTCTAAGGTTGCCAACGTGTCATTAGTTGATACTATTGGTGGTGAAACTGTTGACACTGTAATTAGTGGTACTGGAGAATACACATTAGCTATTCTTCAAGTAGACACTGCTGATCACAGTAATACAGACTCCATCGGCAATGCCTTGGTATTTGCAGTAAATAATTTTGTTTTTGACGTCACTAAGTACACATCAACTACATTCAGTGGTGCTACCATTGAAAGAATTGGTGGTACTGAAGGTGCAAAAGCCTTAGTTGTTACTGCTTGTGATGGTGTCGGTGAAACTGATGCTGATTGGACATTGGCTAACGTATCTTCAACAATGGGTGTTGATAGTATGGCAGAAGCAGGCGATACCGCTTACTTCGTAATCAAGGGTACAATCGACGGTCTAGAAGCTACTACAGGAGTAGTTGATTGGGTACGTGTAAGTTTAGATTCTCTAAACACTGGTACAAACAATATCGATTGGTTTGATGGATATGATACTACATATGCAGCAGCTAGCGATTTTGATTATGTAAGACTAGATACATCTAGCATTACCGGTACTAAAGTAGCTGAAAATTTATAATTTTCACTGCTTTATAGGCAAAAAAACCACCCCTATTCGGGGTGGTTTTTTGTTTGTAGTTGTGGTATATTTTTGTAGTAAATTATTATTACTATGCAAAAATCCATTTATTATCTAGTGATATTGGCTTTATTTGTGCCCTTATTACTCAGTTCATCCTTTTTATTTCCCTACGTATTCTTAAAGAGTATTGTTTTTAGGATTATAGTGTCTTTAGCGATTTTACTGTTGACTTGGGGCTTATTCAAAAATAAACTACGGAAAATCGAAAAGAATTGGATGGTGATTTCACTATGCTCTTTTTTATTGGTATTTCCCATAATGTCTGTTTTTGGAATAAATATTGGTGAAAGTCTTTGGGGTGGGTTTGAAAGAATGGAAGGGATGTTTTATTATGTTTATTTAGCTTTATTTTTACTTGTTTTACTTCAAGTATTATATAATGATCAGCGTTGGAAAAATGTTTTTTTATCCATCACAGTAGCAAACATCCTTATAAGTGCATTGGCAATTTTACAGAAATTCAATATTACTCTTGGTATTATTGATTATGCTGGTAGAATTGGTGGTACATTAGGTAACGCTGCTTATCTGGCTTCTGTGCTGTTAGTGAGTTCTATTTTCTTGGTGTTTTTCTTTTACAAATATAAGGCGTATCGTCTTTTAACAGGTATAACATTGGGGTTGAATTTAATTGCTATATTTATATCCGCTACCAGAGGAACACTTTTAGCCCTGGGCTTAGTGGTATTTTTGGCTCTTATTGTTTCTTTGTTGAAAAAGAATTTCTTAAGTTCTAAAAACAAAAAAATTGCACTATCACTTATCTTTTTGTTTTTAATATCCACTGCTAGTCTTTTTATATTCAAAGATTCCAGTGTAATTAAAAATAATGAAGCATTGCATAGAATATCAACTATTAGCTTGAGTGATACAACGTCACAATCTAGAATAATTGTTTGGGGATATTCATTAAAAGCATTTGCAGACAGGCCACTGTCTGGTTGGGGTTTGGAGAATTTTGACGATGCATTCAATGTGTACTTCGATAATACATTAGTTGAAGAATGGTTTGATAGAGCTCATAATAATTATTTTGATATATTGGTAACTGGCGGTGTATTTGCTTTGTTGTTATATATTATTTTTATAGTAGCTGTATTTAAAAATATCTATAGTTTGTATAAAAGAAAACGCATAGACTTTTTATCCTGGCAAATATTCACTTTTGGTTGGCTAGCATATCTTATTCAAAATATATTTATTTTTGATTCTTTGAATACCCTTATCTATTTATTATTTTTTATCGCTTTATTATATCATTTAAATAGACAAGACAATGATGTTGTTTATATAAAAAAGATAAGAAGCGTGCCCATCATTTCGAGTGTTTTTGCGATAGTAATTTTGTCTTTAGTATTTTTTACAATTATTGTGCCAGTAAAAGCAAATAAGAATTTCATCTTAGCTTTTAATAGTTCCAATAATGTAGATTTTGAAGTTTTAGCTGATCAATCTTTACAATATGATTATCTAGCATTGCCAAATGAAGAAATGTCAATTTATTTTAGTGATTTAGTAAGATCGCAAGTAAGTAAAGGTAATACGAGCAATTTAGATTGGATTATTAAGAATCTGGAAGACAAGCGTTCTACGGATATAAAAATACTATTGAATCTGTCATATTTTTATACACAGAAATATTATCTCACTGACGACGAAAATATCTTGTCTCTGAGTATAGCCATGTTAGAAGATTTATCACAAAAAAATCAAAGCCGTTATTTGGTCTTCGAGCAGTTAGGAAAAACATATACTTTGTTAGAAGATAAAGAGTTAGCCGAGAAAAATTTAAAAATATCCTTTGAGCTCAAAGGAAACGAAAAGTCTCTTTGGAATTTGCTCAATATGTATATTCGTTTTGATGACCAATACACATTGAGGCATTATACACGTATTTTACTAGATGGAGAGTTTAGTTTACTTAGCAGCAGCATGAACAATCTAATACAATATTTTAATAACATAGGTGACTATGAGATGCTAGAATTAATATTATTAGAGCTAAATAGTGAATCTCAATCAGCTGACGTGCTTGCTGATTTGGCTGTTATTAAATTAAAATTAGGTAAAACGGACGAGGCTCAAAATTATGCTGAGCAGGCCATTAAATTAGATATTGGCTTGCACGATAGTTTACGTCAATTTTTTAGTTTTTAGAATAAATTTTTTATAGATAATAATACCGGCCCCGCGATGCGGGGCCGGTATTATAGTTGTTTTAATATAATTTTAAATATACTTTTTCAGTCTCAGATAGAGTTTTTTCTAGATTAAAATTGTGTTTTATATTTTCTTTATTTCTTTCAGCTAGCTTGTCAGCTAAATTTTTATCACGAGCTATTTTTTTTATTGCTTTTGCCAAAGACAGGGGATTAGCTGGCGTAGTTAGTAAACCAGTCTTTTCATCAGTGATGATTTCTGGTATGCCACCGACATGACTGGCAATAGTCGGTACGCCAGCGAGACCAGCTTCTAGTACAGTATATGGCAATCCTTCTTTAACAGAAGGCAAAATAAAATAATCAAAAGCTTTTAAGTATTTCCAATCGTTATCTTGCGGAGAAATTATTTTTATATATTGCTCGACATTGCTTTCCTTTATTTTTTTCTTTATATTTTCTTCTTCAGGACCATCACCAATAAAAATCCATTGATGATTAGTTAGTAATTCAGATTTTTCTTCTTTTAATAATTTGATAGCTTCAATTAAGTGAGGATAGCCCTTGGTAGTGTAGAAGCTACCAATTGTCCCAAAGTATTTTTTGTCATAACTTAAATTTAATTTTTCTCTGGCCTGTTCACGATTTAAAAAATCGTATTGAGAAAAATCTAAACCATTATGAACGGTAAACATTTTGTGTGGAGAACAAATTTTTTCTTTGACCGCACTTTTTTTATCGAAATGAGAAACCGTAATAATTATATGTTGAATACTAGTAGAAAATCTTTCAGAAAACTTGTAAGCTATTTTTTCTATTTTAGCTAGCGGTTCATTAAAAACAAAGCCATGGGCTGTATAAATGACTCGCATTTTTAGATTTAGAGGATTAAGGTTATAGGTTTTGGCAGCTAGTGCTCCGATTAAGCCAGCTTTGGAGCTATTGAGATGAATTAGGTTATAGTGTTCTTTATTTAATAATCTTTTTATTTCACGAGCCGCGCCAAGTTCTTTTTTGGGGTCAACACTTCTTTTTAGCCTATGAATAGGAATAGTTTTGATATTGTATTTTTTAGCCAAACTAAAAAATTTTGGATTTTGATTTTCTGTTTCACCAAAAGCAATGTGTACGTCATTATTTTTACTAAAATATTGCGCTAATTCTAGCACATATTTCTGAGCTCCTCCCCATTTGGTCTGGGTAATTAAATAGAGAATTTTCTTGCCCTTTATGCTTTTTGCTTTATCTGTTTTAGACATATTTTAGCTAATATTAGTAAAGATTTAGATTGATTTTTTCCCTTAAATTTGCTATAATTTTATAGTATTTATGGGATAAGAGCAAGTTTATTTATGAAAAAAGTACTGATATTTTCCATAGCTTATCATCCATTTATTGGTGGAGCTGAGATTGCAGTCAAAGAGATTACTGATCGTAATCCTGATTTTGAATATTATTTGATTACTAATAAATTTGACGCTACTTGGTCTGATGAAGAAAAGATTGGCAATATCAATGTTCGTCGAGTTGGAATTGGTAAAAAAATAGATAAATATTTTTATCCTTTTCGTGCTTTTCGTTATGCTTTGCAATTACATAAAGTGGTGAAATTTGATTTTGTTTGGAGCATCATGGCTTTTTATGCTGGTGCTGCTGCTTTATTCTTTAGATATAAAACGCGCGTTCCATATTTATTGACATTACAAAGTGGTGATAGTGATGCATTTTTACGCCAACGTACTTGGTGGTGGAGTTTTTGGTATAAACGTATTTATCGTCGAGCAAAACTTACTCAGGTTATCAGTAATTATTTAGCAAGACGTTCTCGTAAGATGGGAAACAAGGGTGAGATTATTTTGATACCAAATGGCGTTGATTTGTCTATTTTTAAATCTAGCCTATCTGATGAACAAAAAATAGATTTAAAAAATAAATTAGGCTTCCAAGATGAGGTAATTTTGATTTCTACTTCTCGTTTAGTGATGAAAAATGGCTTGGAAGATTTAATTCGGGCAGTTAATTTTTTATTATACAAGAGTGGTGTTAATGTAAAATTATTATTGATTGGTAGTGGTCCAGATGAATCAGTTTTAAAAAGATTAAGTGAAGATCTAGGTGTTGTCGAAAATGTAATATTTTTAGGACACCTTGATTATATCGAATTACCGCAATATTTGCAGATAGCTGATATTTTCATTCGCCCATCTTTATCTGAAGGATTGGGGAATGCTTTTTTGGAAGCCATGGCAGTCGGCACGCCTATCATTGGTACAGAAGTAGGCGGTATTCCAGATTTTTTGACTGATGGAAAAACAGGTTTATTTTGCAAAGTAAATAATCCCGCGTCTATTGCGCAAGCTGTAGAAAAATACACAGATAATCAAGATTTATATAACCAGATTAAGATAGACGGGCAGAAATTAGTTCAAGAAAAATATGATTGGGATCATGTCGCCCAAAAAATGAAGTTAGTTTTTGATAAATTATAAATAACTAGGAGGGATATTATGAAGTTTTTATTATTTTATGGCTTATTAACTATTTTAGCCATCATCTTTCAGCAAGTATGAAGTTACTTATAGTTACAGATAATTATAACATCGGTGGACCGGCTACTTACACTCGTTTATTAGCTGATCATCTACCACAAGAAAATATTGAAGTTGAAATATTGAGTTTTGAGTTAGTCAAAAAATTGCCTAAAATTATTAGGCATTTTGTTTTTTTCCTTAAAGTTTTTGGAAAATTAAGAAAGAACGATATAATTTTTGCCCAAGATCCAGTTAGTGTTGGTTTACCAAGTGTAATGGCTACCAAAATATTAGCTAAAAAAATGATAGTTAGATTTGTTGGTGATTATGCTTGGGAACAATCTGTCCAACGTTTTGGTGTTAAAGAGAATATAGATGATTTTCAAAATAAAAAATATGGTTTCAAAGTAGAGTTCTTAAGAAAAATTCAAATTTTTGTTTTAAATAAAGTAGATACAATTATCACTCCAAGTGTTTATTTCGCTGAACTAGTTAAAAGATGGCTAAAGAATCCGGACAAAGTTCACCCTATTTACAACGGCATTGATACTAGTGCTCCAAAATTAAATAGAAGTGAGGCGCGACAAAAATTAGGCATTTCATCAGAAGATGTTATTTTATTTTCAGCTGGCAGGCTAGTTCCTTGGAAGGGTTTTGATTTGTTGCTAGACATTATGCCAGGCTTGTTAAAAGAGGGTGACAAATATAAATTAGCTATTATAGGCGATGGACCTGATAAACATAAATTAACTAAACAAGTTAAAGATTTAAAATTACAGAGCATTGTAGATCTGAAAGGTCAGATGAATCGTAGCGATTTACTTTTGTATTTACAAGCAGCCGATGTTTTTATTTTAAATACTGGTTTTGAAAGTTTTTCATTTCATGTAGTTGAGGCCATGTATTATAATGTGCCAGTTATCACCACCAATGTTTGTAATCTATCAGAAATTATAATTAATAACGAAGAAGGAATTTTAGTAGATTATAATAATAAAGACCAGATTGTGCAGGCTCTGAATAAAATATTAAAAAATAAAGAGTTTAGAGAGAAAATAATTACTCAAGCAAGTAAAAAAGCAGAAAATTTTTCTATTAAAAAAACAATGGATAGAGTAACTGAAGTTTTACAAAATTTATAATTATGAAAGTTGTCAGTTTAAGTTTAGACCATAAAATTTTAGAATCAGATTCGGAAGTCAGTCAGCGTGCCAAACAGTACGGTGATTTAGTGGCTAAATATTTAGTGGCTATACCAGGGGCTAGTAAGCATATAAAACTTTCCGACAAGACAACGATAGTCGCTGCTGGCGGAGGAAATAAATTTGTTTCTTTCTTTAGATTAAGAAATTATTTAAGAAAGATTTTAAATAAAGAAAAGTTTGATTTAATTACTATTCAGGATCCATATTTTTTAGCTGTCTTGGGGCTATGTTTAGCTAAAAAATTTCATTTGAAATCAGAAATTCAAATTCATGGCTTTGAAAAATTGAGTGGTATTAGAAAATTTTTAGCCAAGAAAAATTTACGTCGAGCGGATTTGATTAGAGTGGTAAGTGAAAGATTAAAACAAAGATTGATCGCTGATTTTAAAGTTGCGGAAAATAAAATTTATATCGCTCCAGTTGGTATTGATGTGGTTAAGATAGAAAATAGTCGGCCAAATTTAAAATTCAAAGAAAAGTATCAGAATAAATTTATTTTTCTGACAGTTTCTAGATTAGTGGAAGTAAAAAATATACAATTACAAATTAAAGCTCTAGCCAAATTAAATAATAAAAACATACAATTATTAATAGCAGGAGAGGGCAGTGAAAAAGATAACTTACAAAAATTAGTAGCAGAATACAATTTACAAAGCCAAGTAGATTTTATTGGCTGGTTAGATGATCTAGGTAGTGTTTATAAAATAGCAGATTGTTTTTTATTGACTTCAAATAGTGAAGGATATGGCATGGTGATAGCGGAAGCAGTCTTGGCTGATTTGCCAGTTATCATGACCGATGTTGGCGTAGCTGGTGAATTGGTGAGAGACGATGTTAATGGCTGTATTGTTGCTGTAAATGATTTGGAAACACTACAACAAAAAATGGGCCCACTAATTAAAGATAAGGATTTGTTAGCTAAATTTAAAGTTAATTCTGATAAATTTAAACATAAAATTTTAAACAAATCAGACTTAATAAACAAAGTAGTTGATCATTGGAAAAGCGTTGTGTAAAATAATTAAAGAATACATAGATGACATTAATATCTGATTATTATACAAATAAAAAATCTAGCTACAAACCAAGTAGAGCTAGAATTAAAAGAATCCTAGATTTGCTAGGAGATGTTAAAGGTAAGAAGATTTTAGACATTGGCTGTAGTCAAGGAGTGTTTGGTAAAATATTAAAAGATCGTGGTGCCATAGTGACTGGCTGTGATATTTCATCTCAACATATAGATATTGCACGTATGTCATTAGATAGAGCGTTTGTTTTTGATGTTGAAAATGATGATTTTTCAGTTTTTGACGATGATTTTGATTTTATTATTGCCTCAGAATTGATAGAACATTTGTTTTTGCCAAAAAAGTTTTTGATAAACATTAAATCTATAATGTCAGATAATACTAAACTAATTATTACTACGCCAAATTTTTTGATGTGGAGTCATCGTATTAAAATGTTATTTGGTAAATTTGCGTACACCGAGGATGGTTTCATGGATGAGGGTCACATTCATTTTTTTACCCATAATTTATTGAAAAAAACAGTTGAAAGCATAGGTATGAAAGTGGTAGGTATCAACAATATCATCCATCCAAAAATTCCCAAGTGTATTGGTAAGTTAAATTATAATTTATTTTCCTTTCAAGTTATTTTGAAAATTTCAAAGTAGTAAAAATTTATTATGAATTTATTAATTGTTACACAAAAAGTAAATAGAAATGATTCCATTTTGGGTTTTTTTCATCGTTGGCTTGAAGAGTTTGCTAAGCATTGTGAAAAATTAACCGTGATTTGTTTGGAAAAAGGTGAATATGATTTGCCAGACAATGTAAGAGTTTTGTCTTTAGGTAAAGAAAAGAATGTTTCTCGTTGGCAGTATATAATCCGATTTTATAAATATATTTGGCAAGAGCGTCGGAACTATGATTTTGTTTTTGTACACATGAACGTAGAATATATAATATTAGGTGGTCTGCCATGGAAATTGTTGAGAAAAAAAATTGGGTTATGGTATATGCACAAAAATGTTTCTTTCAAATTAAAATTGGCTGAGAAATTTACTGGTATTATTTTTACAGGTACAAAAGAAAGTTTCAGATTGAAAAGCAAAAAATTACAAATTTTACATCATGGCATTGATAATAACCTTTTCTTTTTTAAAGATAGAACAAATCATGAAGAATTAGAATTCATATCGGTTGGACGTATTTCAAAAATAAAAAATCTTCATTTGATGATTGATTTAGTTAAAGAATTAAAAAAAGAAGTAGCCAAACAAATTATATTTAGCATAGTTGGTGATCCTGTTACTGAAAAAGATGATGAGTATTTAAAACAACTCAAAAATAAAATAGATGAATTAAACCTACAGGCCAATATTAGATTTTTGGGAGCGGTGCCGAATTATCAAATGCCGACAATTTATCAAAAGGCGGATATTTTTTTAAATTTTTCGGAAACCGGAAGTCTGGACAAGGCTATTTTAGAGGCTATGAGTTGCGGAACGCTAGTTATGACCTCTAATGATTCTGCTGAAGCAATATTACCTGAGGAATTATTTTTTGATGATGTGGATAGCGTTAAGGACAAAATTTTTGATCTATTACAAAAAGATAATGATAAATTAAGAAGAGAACTTAGTGAAATTGTAAAAAAAGAACATAGCCTTGATGAATTGATAAATAAGATATTAACACAAATTCAGTTATGATAGTTTGCTATTTTGGTATTTATAAAAAAGATTATACTCGCAACAATATTTTTATAAATGGCCTAACGCAAAATGGAATTAAGGTTATTGAATGTCAGAGTTCTAAAAAAGGTTTGAAAAAATACTTTGATCTTTTTATTAAACATTGGAAGATAAGAAAAAAATACGATATATTAATCGTCGGTTTTCCTGGGCAATCTGTCGTTTGGCTGGCCAAGCTTATCTCTAATAAGAAAATAATCTTTGACGCTTTTTTGTCTTTTTATGATTCCATGATTTTTGATAGAAAAACACATAAATCAAAAAGCTTAATGGCTATGCGTTATTGGCTATTGGATTGGATATCAATAAAATTAGCAAATATTATTTTATTGGACACCCAACAACACGTAGATTATTTTGTAAAAACTTTTAAAGTAAAGACTGATAAATGTAGAAGAATTTTTGTTGGTGCAAATGATCAAATATTCAAGCCATTGATTAAAATAAAACATAGTAATAAAAAAATTATTCATTTTCATGGAAATTTTATACCGCTGCAGGGGATTAAATATATTATAAAAGCAGCGGATATTTTGAGAGATGATAATTATTGTTTTAGAATAATTGGTCAAGGGCAAGAATTTAAAATGATTAAAGACTTGGTGAATCAACTCGATTTACAGAACAATATATCTTTTATCGATCCAGTAAGCTTACAGGAATTACCACAGTTAATAGCTGATAGTGATTTATGTTTGGGTATTTTTGGCGATACTAATAAGACCCAAAGAGTTATACCAAATAAAGTATATGAATATTTAGCTTGTGCCAAGCCGATAATTACTGCTGAGACGCCAGCAATGAAAGAATTATTTGATGCTCGGGCAGGCGTGATTTTTTGTCGGGCAGCCGATGCTTCAGATTTGGCTAAGAAGATCAGGGAAGCATTTTTAGACATTGATCTACTTAATAGCATAGCAGCCGATGGTCATGAAGTGTTTAAACGAAAAGTATTGCCACAAAAATTAGTTCAGCAATTAATAAAAATACTAGAAGAAGTAAAATAATGAGTAAAAAATATAAAAATTTAATATATTTTCAAAATGGTTCAATTGGTGATTTTTTGATGACAATATTTTTTTTAGAAAATGTTTATTTAAATGATGACTCTATTAAACTGTACATTGTAGTTCCAAAAAATAAAGTTTTTCTTTCACAGTTTTTAAAAAAGTATTCGTATATCAATTTAATTTTAGCTAATAGAAAAAATATTCACGGATGGCTTGGTATTTTTAGTTTATTTAAGTTTTCTTTTTATAAAAACTTGATTATCACCGTACCTACACCAGGAAGATTACCATTAGGTATCAAAATAATAGCCAAATTAACAGCTATGCATTTTAAGAGCTTATTAGCTGGATCTGATGACGGTCAAGGTATTAATAAATTGATTTATAATAAATTATATAAATATAATAAGCAAATAAATTATCCAGAATTTTTAAAGTCAATTTTAAAAATTTTAGATTTTGAAATAAAAAAAGAAAATCCTATTTTGGAGCATGCTGATGAAAGTAATATTTTAGAGCAATTAAAACTAGAAAAAAATAATTATGTCGTCATTCATGCTAGAGCCGCTACTAAAGGAAGAAGTTTAGATAATCAATGTTTACGCTTGTTAGTAAATAGCATTATTAGCATTGATGGAGAAATGAAAATACTTTTGACTGGCTCAACAAGCGATAGAGATTTTTTAAGTGGTTTTGAAAGTGAATTTAAAAATGTAGTTTTAGGTATCAATCTGAGTGTTGTAGACTTGTGTGGTGTAATTAAAAAAAGTAAGCTATTTATTGGCGTAGATACCGGTATAACTCACGTGGCTTCATTTTTGGGTAAGAAAAGTTTAGTTTTGGCTCAGAGCGGAACTCCGAATTGGCTTCCTTATTACAATGATCAAGCAATAATTTTGTATGCAATAAATGACTGTACGTATAATATTTACAGTGGCCAAGAATATTTGCAAAATTGTCAAAAAGACGACATTTGTCGTTTAGGGAAAATTCCATTTGATGTAATTAATCAAGAGTTAAAAAAATTATTGTAATGCGTAAAGAAGTTAACAAAAGAAAAGTATCTTTTTTCTTAATTAGCTTATTTGGTGGTGGCGGCGAAATAGTCGTCTTAGATTTGGCTAAATGGTTTGCCAGCAATGGCTTTTCAGTTGATTTACTTTTATTTACTAGAAAAGGCCGCATAGAAGATAAAATAGACAAGCGTATTAATATTATAGATTTAAAATCTAGTAGAATTATTCTTTCTATTTTTGAGATAGCTAAATATTTAAAAAAACAGAAGCCGGTAGCTATTTTAGGCACATCAGAGCATGCTAATTTAGTTTTGATTACAGCTAAATTAGTTTCTTTTTCTAAAACTAAAATTTTTGCTAGAGTGGGGATACTATTCTCCAAATTATTTGAAAATTATAAAAAGAAAAGAGATCGACTTATACCTTTCTTAATAAGGATATTATACCCAAGAGCCGATATGATTATCGCTAATTCAAAAAATGTAGCATTAGATCTAGAAAAAATTTCTGGCATTCCAAATAATAAAATTAAAGTTATTTATAATCCAAAGTTTTTGCAAGAAATTAAAATTAAATCTCAACAAGGAGAATGGTCTTATCCAAACAAGCACACCATTTTAGCTGTTGGTCGACTAGATGGCCAAAAACATTTTGAAATACTAATCAAAGCCTTTGATGGCATAAGAAAAGAAATTGATGCTCAATTGATAATTTTGGGTGAAGGAGGAGAAAGAAAAAAATTGGAAAAATTAGTCAAAGATTTAGAGCTTAAAGATGTTTATTTACCGGGTTTTGTACAAAATCCTTATTTTTATATGAAAAATGCTAGCATTATTGTTTCTACGTCTATTCATGAAGGTTTTTCTAATGTTTTGATTGAAGCTGGTATTTTAGGCTTAGCAGTTATCGCTACAGATTGTGGATCTGGCACAAGAGAATTATTGGCCCCTAATTCAGATTGTACTAAGCAATTAGGAGGTGATAAGATAGACTACGCTGATAACGGTATTCTTATAGCTAGTGGGAATCATAAAAGTTTATCCAAGGCTATGTTAACTTTACTTAAAGATGATGAATTAAGAGCGGGGTATTCTAAAAAAATTAAAGATTTTAGTCAAAAATTTGACTCAGATAAAATTTTACAGGAGTTTAAAAAATTATTTTTATCATGAAAATATTTAAGTCAAAAAAAGAATTGATCAAAAATCAGATTTTAAATAATGATATTGTTTTAGATGTTGGCTTTTGGGGAGAGCAGGCGGATGTTAATAGCCCTGATTGGCCACATAATATTTTATTGTCTCAAGCTCAAGAAGTTTTTGGTGTGGATCTAGATTTTGATGAAACAACATTAATTAAAAAAGAAAATTATAAAAAACAAACAGCTGAAAATTTTAATTTTGGCAAAGAATTTGATATAATTTTTGCAGGTGACGTATTAGAGCATTTGTCTAATCTAGGTTTGTTTTTGGATTCTTGCAAGAGAAATTTGAAATTGAATGGTAGATTGATTATTACAACTCCGAATGCTTTTAGTTTGTTTAGTATAGTTGAAAAATTATTTAAAAAAGAACCAAGTGTTAATAGCAATCACACTGTTTATTTTAATTTTGTAGTTTTAAAAAAGTTATTAGAAAAAAATAATTGGAAAATAGTAGAGAGTGCATATTTAGATGATGCTTGGCCTAAATATAAGCAAAGTTTCAAAAGAAAAAATTTGTGGCTTGTGTATAAATTTTTTGGTATATTTACGAAAAAGTTTATTCAAAACATAGTTATCGTTGCCTCTCCTAAATAGTAATTTATGTAATATATGAATTTTTTGAGAGTTGTAAAAAATTTAAAAAATAGATACAAATATTCTACCAATAGAAGGGGGCCATTTTATGATTTAGCAATTGATTATTTGCCAAAGAAAAAAGACAGTGTCCTTTTGGACATAGGTTGCGGTGATGGTTCTTTTGTAGATCGTTTACATTTGTTAGAAAAATATGTCAAAGTATGGCTGTTGGATGATAATAAGGAGATAAGTAATAAAAAGAATGGCTTGCTTTATACTGCGCCAGATAAATTGCCATTTGATGATTTGTCAGTTGATTTTATCCATTGTAGTCACATGATAGAGCATTTAAATATCTCAGATTTCTTTTCTTTTCTTAAAGAAATAGATAGAGTCTTGAGTCATGATGGAGTGCTGGTTATATCAGCGCCTTTATTGAATTATAGGTTTTATGAAGAATTCACACATGTAAAGCCTTATGGGCCGGGTATTTTTGAAGAGTACATGTGTCATGATTCTAATACTAATAATGTCACCGGTGAAAAAATTTCTCGTCAATATAAAAAAGAAAAATTAATTTTTAGGTATCATAAAAATCCTGATCATTTAGAATGGGGCTCAAAGTTTTTGTTGGTTGATATGCTTATGAAAATTGTTAAAAAGACATTTTCTCTTTTGGGTTTTATCAAGTTTGAGAAAAATGGATACACAATAGTCTTAAGAAAAAAATAATCAGACAAGTATGTTATTAAATAAAAAAATAAAAAAGAACATTGTAATTTATACAGCTGTTTTTGGCGCTAAGGATAACTTGATAGATCCAAAATGTGTGCCCAAAAATGTAGACTTTATTTGTTTTACCGATCAAGATTTCAAATCTGATGTTTGGCAAATTAAAAAAGTAAAACCAATCTTTGATGATAGTGTAAGAAGCGCTAGAATTTATAAAGTATTACCTCATAAGTTTTTATCAGAGTATGAGTATTGCGTGTGGGTAGATGGCAATATTCAGGTAAAGAGAGATGTTAATAGTTTGATAAAAAGATATTTGAAAGATTGCAATTTTGCATCTTATGATCATACAAAGACCAAAGATTCGAGAGACTGCATTTATGATGAGGCAAATATACTGATAGATGCGGCTAGAAATAAAAAAACATACAAAGATTCACCGGAGCTGATCAAAAAACAAATGGCTAAATATAAAGCATTACATTATCCAGAGCATAATGGGCTGATTTCTAGCATGATTGTGATTAGAAGGCATAATGAAAAAGATGTCATTAAAACCATGGAGTGTTGGTGGAAAGAGATTGAGAATAATAGTCGCAGAGATCAATTAAGTTTTAATTTTGCTGCCTGGAAAAATAATTTTAAATTTAGTTATTTAAGAGGGGACTCAAGAAATAATTTCTTTTTTAAACATTTCAATCACAAAAGACGCGAGAATTATAGATAATCCAGCTTATATTTTTTTGAAGAAATATGCCAACATGACGGTGTTTAATAGCAATGGAGCAGCCAAAGCTATTATCGCACCCATAATTCCAAACATTGGCAATAAGATTACGAGCAGCACTATTCTGGCTAGTGAGCTGATTATAGATATTTTATATAGAGCTTTAGTTTTTTGATGAGCCTTTAGTGTCAGACTAATGAGTTTTTGAGGGTATAACAGTACGGTTAACATGTACCATTGAGAATATTTTATAGCTTCTAGATATTGTGGGAATAGTAATTTATATATAAAAGGTGCTAAAATGACATATAAAATAACTATTGGCACCAAAATAATAAAAAATTTTATCATTTTTTGTGGTAATGTTTTTTTTATTACTGCTATATCTTGATTGGCCATTTTAGGAAAGGCTAGAGTCTGCAGCGTATTGAGTTGATTTTTTATATGCATTATTGGTGATAGCACTAGCACATAAATCGCTAATTGCGCTGCACCTAGGAAGTACCACAGTAACAGCTTATCTATATTCAATGATATTAATCCCAATGCATCTATTGCACTGAGGTGTTTGCCATATGAAATTGTCTTAGTATCTTTTGTGGTGTTCGGTTTAGTATTTTTAAGCGTCAACTTGAAAAAAAATATTCTAAGTATCGTATTTGATAGTAAGTATACAGATATTAAAATAACGAGACTATTTGAAAGAATAACAGTAATACAGATAGCTAGAAATGAGATAATTTGTGTTATGAGTCTATAGGATGTTAAAGTTTTAAACTCTTTTTTTCCGATTAAAACTGAATTATAAACAGTAAAAGAATCCAGGAATGGTATAAATAATCCACAAATTAGTAAAGGTAGACCAAGTGAATAATTGTCCTGCGAGAAGTAATATATACCTATGCCTAGACATATAATTCCAGCTATTGAGCTCCATTTTATTTTTGTTTTCAAGACATCTATGGTTGATCCTTCGAATCCCTGTGTGATAGATTTGGTCAGTGAAGTATCTAATCCTGGTAGATTAAATATATATAATAATCCTATAATAGATAATATGTATTGAAAATTACCAAATGTTTCTTTTGGTAAAAAATTGGCATATATTATTAATAATATAAATCCCACTATAGCCGAAATAATTTTTCCAGTAGTTAACCAAAAACCGCCTTTAGTTAAATACACCATATCAGTTTTGGTGTATTTTTCGCTCCAGCGTAAAAGGTGGTAAGTTTTATTTTTAAATTTGTTCCACATTATTTTATCTGCCCATAGTGGCATTAAAAATTGTATTGATAGTTTTTAGGATAATAGAAATATCTAAAGCAATGCTTTGATTTTTAATATAAAATAAATCGTATTGTAGTTTTTCTCTAGCATCTGCAACTGAGGCCCCATAAGGAAAATTAATTTGAGCCCAACCAGTCAATCCAGGCTCAGCCAAATGTCTTTCGTTGTAAAAGGGGATTTCTTTTTTTAGAGTTTCCACAAATTCAGGTCTTTCTGGGCGAGGACCAACAAAGCTCATTTCTCCTTTTAAAATATTCCAAAATTGGGGTGTTTCATCTAATCTGGTTTTACGCATGAATTTACCAATTTTGGTAACACGCTTATCTTTTTTTTGGGCCCATTGAGCGCCATCTTGTTCAGCATCGTGCATCATCGATCTTAGCTTGTAAGCGTAAAATATTTTACCACCCAAGCCAACTCTTTTTTGTTTATAGATAATTGGTCCTTTTGATTCTAATTTAATGATAATTATCAAAATTGGCAGTATAAATAATGTGATTAGGCCAAATAATGAAGCAAAGAAAATATCGTAAATTCTTTTAATCACCAAGAACCATTGATTATTTGTCTGGCCAAAATTTTGTAAGAACCAATTTTTTTCTAGAGAAGTGATTGGAATTTTACCAGTTATTTTTTCATAAAAATCAGTTAGACTAAAATAATTTATTTTTAAATCCAAACTTTCAAATAGATAACGAGCTACTTCTGGGCCATATTTAGCATCATTGACTACCACTACTGTACTGATATGATTTTCTTGTAAATTTTGCTTTAGGTTAGCTAAGTCTCTGGCTGTTTTTGCTATTTGGAATTTTTCTGGTAGGTGGACATTATCAGGATTTACTATCAATTTTAGTTTATAACCCAGATGGGGCTTGAGAATGATTTCTTCAGCTAACAATAATGATTCCTGGTTTACGCCAATGATAGCTATATTGTTTGATAATTTATCGCTAGCAATCATTATATAAAATAATTTTCTCCAGACAATCCACAAAACAGCAAAAACTAGCACTAAGATGATTAGAACTTTTTGGGGACGGATATAACTAAATCTATCAAAGATAATATAGAAGAAAGTAAAGGCAATAGCGGTATTGATCAGTAAGTTGCTAACTAATCGGCCATAAAATTTATAGTCATTTTTTACTTTACGTATTTCGTATAAGCCATTGATGAAAAATACAACGATCCAAAGAATAAATACAATAGAGAATGGCCAGAAATGTTTTTGCCATAACTCCGTATCTACGTTATTATATCTAAACAAGAGTGTCAGCCATAAAGAGGCATATAGTAGTACAATATCAACCAATAACAGGATAAATTTTTTCATAAGTTTGTCTTACTCAATTTTTTATATTATAATAGAAATAACCACATTTTGTCAAATCAATTTTATTTAAATAAATCAAATTATTTACTATTTTTATGCTAAATTTTTTACGCCGATACAATGATTATAACGATTATCTGTTATTAGTAGTTAAAATCGGATTGGGCTTAGTTTTATTCTTACCATTAGTTGTCTTATCTGATTTTTATTTCCCTTTTATTGCTCCTCGTAATTTAATATTTAGGTTTATTATTGAGCTTATCTTTTTTATTTATTTATATTTAGTTTGGTTTCACAAAGATTTACGACCAAAGTTTAATAAGAGCTTTTGGTTTTTCGTGTTACTTGTACTTGCGTTAACAATTTCAAGTTTATTAGGACAAAATTTTGGTTTTAGTTTTTGGAGTAATTTTGAAAGAATGGATGGTTTAGCAAATTGGTTGCACTTGATCATGTATTTGCTTGTATTGTTAGGAGTGTTACAAGATAAAAAAGATTGGCGTTTATTTTTTAATATATCTTTATTGGCAGCCTGGATAGTAGCTTTGATAGCTTGGGGACAAAAATTAAATTTAGATTTTGTTATAGCTTCGTCAGGTGATGCTAGATTGACTGCTACTTTGGGCAATGCCGCATATGTTGGCTCGTACATGATGCTACATATGATTTTAGCTTTTTATTTATTTTTAAAAAAGCCACGATGGCCAATTAGAATATTTTATAGCCTTAGCTTTGTATTATTCTTATTTGTTTTAATAAATACACAAACTAGAGGAGCATTTTTAGGGATTTTATTATTTGTTTTTTTACTAGCTATATTTTACCTATGGTTTGAAAGAAAAAAAAGAAATAAATTATATTATATAATTTTATCTATACTCATCGCTGGTTTGGTGTTTTTAGGTAGTTTATTTATTCAAAAAGATAGCGCTTGGGTACAACAAGTTCCAATTTTTAATAAATTAACTAGTATTTCTTTATCTGATATTACAACTCAATCTCGTTTGATGATTTGGCAAAGTAGTTTGCAGGGTGTAGCAGAAAAACCAATTTTAGGTTGGGGTGAGGAAAATTTTATGTATGTTTTCAATAAAAATTTTCCTATAGAAATATTCCATAATTTAGGTTCAGAAATTTGGTTTGATCGTCCACATAATGTTTTGATTCAGCATTTAGCGCAAGGAGGAATTGTAGGTCTAGCTTTATATTTGTCCATATTTATTTATTTAATAATTAGATTATATAAAAAATATAAAGTAGATAAAAAGTGGCTGTTTCCATTTTTTTGGATTAGTTTTTTGATTAGCTTTTTATTTCATGATTTATTTATTTTTGATAGTTTAAACACTAATGTTATTTTGTATTTAATGTTGGGGTATCTATTTGTTGGTGATAAGTCATTCAAAATTTTTAAAAATCCAAAACCAACACCAAAAATTATCGTAGTTTTATTTTGCACTATCGTATTTTTATTTGTTACTAATTTATTTTTTATTCAACCCACTAAATCAAATCTTCTTTTAGTAAATACTATAAGATCTTTTTCTCTGTCGACGACTGATGAACAAATAACAGAATCTTTAGAAAAATGGCAAAAATCTTGGGATTTATCTTTATTGGGCGATAGAGAAAAAGTGGAGAATTTACATCGTATTGCTTTATCAACAATAGCTAGGCAAAACATTTCCATAGAGTCAAAGTATCAGATTTTGACTGCAGCAGAACAATATTTAGAGGTTATAACGCAACGTTATCCTAATGATGTACGGACTAATTTATTTTTAGCTAATTTTTACTTCGACTTTATTAGTCTTGATCCTAGTTTTGCAGATAAAAATTTAGATCTTTTAAATAAGATGCATGCTTTAGCTCCTCAACGACCAGATATTTATTTTCATTTAACCGATGCATATTTGGTGCAAGGCAATCTTGTTGAAGCTAAAAGAACAGCTCAAGAGCTAATAGAGCTAGCTCCTTGGGTTAATGGCGTATACTGGAATTTAATGAAGGTAGCCTTAGCTGAGCGGGATCTAATTTTATTAGATGATGTTTTGACTAAATTATCTAATTTGAATATGAGTAAAATAGGACAAAAGTTTAAAGCTGACGAGATAGAAAAATTAGATAATATAATCCTTCAGGCTCAGGCACAAGGATTATCTGATATGGTTGATATCGTAGAGAGTAATATCAAATAATTTTTCATGAAAAATAAAGTTTTTCAATACTTACTAACATTTACTCTATTTACACCTATTTTTTTGCACTTAGGTTTTTATCAGCCATATATTACTGGTAAGTATTTCTGGCTGATATTTTTTATTTTATTGAGCTTGCCATTTATAATTTTTTATTTACCAGTTAAAAAAGATTTTTGGAAATCTAATTTTTTGCGAATTTTTGTTTTATTTTTTATTATTATTTTTGTTATCAATATATTTAGTATTGATTTGACTAAAAGTTGGTGGGGTGACTGGCAGAGAATGGATGGTTTGTTATATTTTTTGTGGTGGTTTCTATTATTTTTTGGTTTAATTTTAGCTTTCAACAAGAAAAAAGATTGGCTTAAATTTTTGCGTACTCACCAATTGGTGATATCGGCTATGATTATTTGGTCATACGGGCAAATATTTGTTTGGCCTATATTTGCAGATCAGCAAGTTGGCAGAATTTTTGCCTTGATCGGTAACCCTAATTTTTTGGCTCATTATTTAATACTAAGTTTTTGGCTTAGTTTAGTTTTGTTGTATTTTGATAAACGTTTGAGATATTTGCATTTTATTATAGCTATTTTAATTTTACCCACCATTTTAGCAACTCAATCTCGAGCAGCTTTTGTGAGCTTAGTAATTTCTTTATTTATTTTGAGTGTTTATTTTATAAAACTTTGGTGGGCGAAAAACATAAAACAAAGTCTAAGTTTATTATTTATAGTTATGCTACTTGTATTTGCTGGTTATTTCGGATTGAGTGAGCGTTTTACCAAATATAGCTTTTCAGACACCACCACAGAAACTAGGCTGAATGCTTGGCAGGCGGGTTTTGAGGGATGGCAAGATAAGCCTTTTTTAGGTTGGGGAAGAAATAATTTTGATATTCCATTTAATAAGTATATTAATTTAGATATTTATCAAGGGTTTGGTAGCCGTATGTGGTTTGATAAGGCACATAACCAGTACGTAGATTATTTAGTAGAAGGTGGTATTGTAGGCTTACTAGCTTATCTCATGTTTTTAGCTTTGCCATTTTTTTATCTAAAAAAAATAAAGCTAGAAAAATATAGCAGTCAAATTCGTTGGCTTTTGGGGATGGGCCTACTAGCTAATGCTATTTTTTTATTTTTCAATTTTGATACCGTTGTATCATGGTTAATTTATTTTATTTATTTAGCTTTTATTTATTATTTAAGTCATGAGAAAATAAAGTTAAAATTAAATAAATCTTATTCGCGCTTCATAATAGCTTTATGCTTATTTATCATTTTGGGTTTATGCTTACTTTATAAGCCTATATTAGCTAATCGGCAGTTAAAAAATATTCAGGTTACGGATACTAATAGCTCATTGTTAGAAGTTGTGCAATTAGCAGATGAAGTTTCTCAATTAGCGCCAGCTTATCAGCAAGATTTAAGTTTTGTATTAACACAAGTGGTAGACAAAAATAATTGGACCATTGAAGAAAAGCAATTAATGTATAATTTAATTTTATTTTATGCCAATCAAGCAGCCTTACAGCATCCCTTGGATGCCAAACTATATTATTTGACAGCTAATGTTTATTTAAATGCTGGTGATTTAGAAAGGGCCATTAATTATTATCAAGATATTATTCCTATATTGACGGTGTCACATAGACCAGACGTGATATATAATCTAGCGCAAGCTTATTATGAGCTGTCTTGGCTTGATCAAGATAATAGTCAAGAATACTTACAGGCAGCCTTAAATCTTTTGCAAGATAATCATAATAGATTTCCAAATATCAAAGAAGCAGAGGAGAAATTAAAATTATTACAAGGTGTTATTGAAAATTAACAATTTTTTATTTTTAAAATAATATGCAAAAAATAGAACATAATGAAAATCATCACGTGCAAGTAGACGCTGCTGGGTATAGAAGTAAGAAATATGACACCTTGGAACGTTTTATCTCTTATTATCATCAAATTGATGAGGCTAGAAAAATGCCCATAGATAGTGTTATGGAAATTGGCATAGGTGGTGAAGTTGTAGCAAATTATCTAAAAAATATCGGCAAAAAAGTAATAACTTGTGATTTTGATGAAAAAACAGGCGCAGATATTGTTTCCGATGTTAGAGATATTAAAGCAGAGGACAACTTTGTTGACTTGGTGATAGCTTGTCAAATATTAGAGCATATTCCTTTTGAAGATTTTACTCAGGCTCTGTCCGAAATAAAAAGAGTGAGCAAGAAATACGTCATCATATCTTTACCTTATCGAGTATCTTATTTTGAAATGATTATCAAGTTTCCGTTTATTCGTACTTTGTTTAAAAAGAATTTTTTTGATTGGAGCATCAAAGTGCCAGTCAAATTTTCTGGTTTTGAAAAATCAGGACAACATTATTGGGAAATAGATCGAAGAAAATATAAATTAAAAAAAATTCGTCAGCAAATAAATAAAGAATTTAAAATATTAAATGAATTTAGTCCAATTTTAAATAAGTACCATTATTTTTTTATTTTAGAAATTGAATAACCACATAAAAAATTACAAATTTTATAGAGCGTTATTGATGAATAAGAACTCTTTGTTCTACAACCAAAATATGTTATAATAAGGTAAGAGTTTTCTTATCTTTTTATTATTTTTTGAAATAAAATAACAAACAAAAATAAAAAATTTACTAATAACCTAAACTTTAGTTGTTAGTAGATATTTAAGCTATGTATTTTAGCAAAAACAAAAATTATTTTCGATTCATTATTTGGTTTTTAACCGTAGCTTTGGTGACTTTTGGTTTTGGTCTATCTATTTTATGGCAAGCTATCCAGCCACACGCAAATTTATTGTCTTTAGCCAGCGATCAAATTATATTGAGCTTTATTTTGATTGTATGTTTGGTTATCATTTTAGCTATTATAGCAGCTCGATATTTTAGATTGTCTGATAATGATTTATTTGCAGAACAAACTTCGGAAATTTTTAAAATAATCAATATTTTTGAAAAATCTCTTGATACCTTGAGTGAAATCAATAAAGACAACGCAGATAAAATTAGTTTACTGGTCACTAAGGTCAAGCAATATCAATCAACTATTAAAGTCAATCATCGGGCAGATGTAGACATTAAAAATTCTATTAAGCGCATCGGTGACAAGATAGATAAAACGGCTCAGAATACCTCTATCATCGATAATTTAGTCAAAGATAGTGAACAAAAATCTAAAAGCGCTCTAGACGGTTTGATGTCTGTGAAGCAATTATCCACAGCTAATCAAAAACTATACTTCGCTTTGGATGAATATACTGAGAAAGTGCAGATTATTGCTCAGCGAGTAGAATCAATGGCGGATTTAGCTCGTTATTTAAGCTTGAACGCCACTATCGAAGCTAGTAAAACGACGAATTCCGAGGAATTTAGCAGTTTAGTTAATCAAATACGGCAATTGAATTCGGTCAGTCAACAAGCGGCCATTAGCATCACAGGCTTGACTGGCGATATGCAAAGACAATTAAAGCAAACTCAGCAGACTTCAAACAATAAGCTTAATGAAACAGAAAAGAATATTACCACCGTTAGTCAAGCTATTAATTTTTTAACCAAGATTAGCAATCAGACAAAACAAATTTGTAAGGATATAAAGATTATTGACCAAGAGAGTAAGGATGTTCGTCGAGCTGCACAGCAAATTGATGATATCATAGTGGATCATGGCAAAGGCACACAAAATTTGTCAAAGGATATTCGGCAAGTTAGCGAAGCTATGAAAAAGCAAGTCTATACTGTTAGAATATTAAATAGATCGTTTAATAGTTTGCAAAGAGTAGCTAGTAGGTTAAATTTTTTGGTGAAATCAAAATAATATGCCAAATAAAAGTCAAAAATTTATTTTAGTGCAAATTGATGGTCATCAGTACGCTTTGCCTGTGTCTAGTAGTTATCATTTTTTTCATATCCAAGAAATCACACCAATTCCTCAGACAGACAAACGCATAATGGGCTTTACTTATCACAATGGTCACATTGTTACCTTATTAGATACGGCTAGTATTTTTGGCTTAAAAGTTAAGAAGAAAAATGAAAAATGTGCCATGGTAAAATTTGAGCATCATTATTATGGCTGGGTTATTGAATTGGCAGGAGAGATAGTTAGCAAAGTAATTCATCAAAAAAAGGAAAAAAATATTTTAAAACAATATATTTTGGTAGATAAGAAAAAGATACAAATTTTATCAGTCCGACTAGTCTTAAATGAGATTAATTTAGATGACTAATAATAAATATCAAAATTTTTATTTAGACACAGCTACTGAACAATTAAAAAAATTGTCCAATCTTTTTTTGTCTTGGGAAAACAAGCCTCATGATCTTTATCTGATTGAAGATGTTTTACGTCTGACTCACTCTATGAAAGGCGCAGCAGCCACTATGGATTATAAAAAAACCGCTCAGGTTTTACATGCTGCAGAGGATATTTTTTATGCTTTATTGCACGAAGATTTAGATGTCAATGAAAAGATTTTAGATGTTTTGTTCAAAACATTACAGGTTTTAGAAAAAGATTTTAAGAATATTTCTTTGCATGGTAAAGAATCGTCCTTAGATGCACATATCAAAAATTTACAGCAAGTTTTGAATAGTCCCACTATTAAATCAAAAGTAAAAAGAAAAAAGAAAAAAAGAGACCCTTTGAGCTATTTGACTCATTCTGAATCTAGCGTTTATACGCCACTGGAAATAGTAGTGCCCACAGCAAGGTTAGATAAGATACAAAGAATCGTTGATACTCTTTTAGTAGCAAAGATGAATGTCAAATGCATGATAGCTGAAGATGTAAAATTGGCTCAAGCTTGCCTGGAAATTGATAAAATCATAGCTGATTTACGTAGAGAAATCAAAGAAATGAGACTTTTATCATTGGCACAGATTTTTTCTCCTATACCTCGCTTGGTCCGAGAATTAGCAAAAGAAGAAAAGAAAAAAGTAGACTTGATCATCGAAGATAATGGCCTGTCATTAGATAAATCTATTTTGGATGATGTGATGGATATTGTTATTCAGTTATTACGTAATGCAGTTGTACATGGTATTACAAAAAAACAGAGTGACGGTCAAATTATTGTCCGCACCGAAATCGTTAATGACAAGATAAAAATAATAGTTGCCGATAATGGCCAAGGAATAGACTGGTCAAATATAGTTAAGATTGCGGTCAAGAAAAAAATTATTACCCTGGCTCAAAGTAAAAAATTGAGTTTAAAAGATACAAAGAAATTAATTTTTGATAGTCGATTTTCTTCTAGCAAATCTACAAATATGCGAAGTGGCAGAGGAGTTGGTATGAGTTTAGTACAAAAGAGAGTTCATGATTTGCGAGGTAGCCTATCTCTTGAAAGTAATAAAAATAAAGGCGCTCGTTTTACTATTTTATTACCTTTACCTATTTCTATTTTCCGTAGTTTAGTTTTCCAAATTAGTAAGTTCCACGTAGCTTTGCCTTTGGCAGTAGTTGATAAAGTTGTTCGTTTACCAAAGGCTACTACATTTGATAAACAGGATTCATTTGTTTATAAAAAAATTAGATATCCAGTAGTTTCTTTAGGTAAAATATTAGCTGTAAAAAGATTACCAATAATTACACAGAACATAGCCATCATAAAGCATAATAATAAAAAATTATTATTACCTTTACCGCAAACGACTAGAGAGGAAGAGGTTGTCATTAAGCGTATACCCAAAGTGTTAAAGAAAAATAAAGTGGTCAGTTTTGTAGCGATAGCAGCCACAGGTCGACCAGTACTTATTTTAAATACAGATTATTTGTTTGATTAATTATGAGTCAAGAAAAAATAAAAATTTTATTTGTTGATGATGATAATTTTTTGCGTAAGGTTTATGATTCAGAGTTGAGTGAGCAAAATTTTGATGTCATTTTAGCAGTAGACGGAGAAGACGGATTGTCGAAAGCGCGTAGTCAAGATCCAGATTTAATTATTTTGGATATGATTATGCCAAAGAAAAATGGCTTTGAAGTTTTGACTGCTTTACAAAGTGATCCTGCTACAGCCGCTATTCCAGTAATTATTTTGTCTAATTTAGGTCAGGAGGCAGACAGACAGAAAGGCTTAGATTTGGGAGCGGCTGATTATTTGGTTAAAGATAGTACAACTCTGGGCGTGATCATCAATAAGATTAGTCATATTTTGAACTCTAAAACACGTAGTAAGAGCGTAGTGGCAAAAAGTCATCAAGTAGCCATGAAAGAAGCTAAAACGGAAGCAGTCTTAAAAGCCGGTGAACAAGCAGATAAAGGACCAGCCGCTGCATCTTTGAAGGATGTTGCTAAAGAAATAGTCAAAAAAAGTATCAGAAAATCAAAGCCAATTCAGGAAGCATCGCCAGCCGCTGCAACTTCTAATAAAAAGTTTAATTTCTGTCCATCTTGTGGAGGCCATTTAAAAAATAATTATACATTTTGCCCTAGTTGTGGCTATAAATTACAAGGCTAACAAGTTTGTCATCTTTATAAAAAATTTATGTCAATTATTTCCGATCAAAAAATTCATAATATTATTAGCAAGGTAGGTTTGGTGAAGCCCGAGATTTTGGATGCTAGTCTAAAATCTGCTCGAGAGAACAAACAAAACTTTGTTACATTTTTAATCAAGCAGAATTTGATTAAATCAGAAGAAGTTGGGCAGTTGATAGCAAATAGTTTACATGTTCGATTTGTGAATTTAGCTAAAGAACAAATTAAAATAGACGTCCTCAAGTTATTGCCAGAGATTGTGGCTCGTAAACAAAAAATGGTTGTTTTTCGTCATGATGAAGAAGGTTTGAAAGTAGCCATGCACAATCCATTTGATTACAACATGATAAAGATGTTGGAGAAAAAGGTGGGTGATAAGGTAGTTGCTTATTATGCTACAGAGTTTGATATCAAAAATTCATTTGGTCTTTATCGCAAAGCTATTCAACAGGAATATGCTACTACTATTCAAAAACACGCAGTGGCAGCTCAAGGCTCACGTGCCGAAGATGTTTCAGTTGTACGTTTGGTGGATGATTTATTTAGCTATGCTTATACTAATCACGCTTCAGATATTCATATTGAGCCGACAGCAGAAAGCGTAAAGATTCGTTTTAGGATAGATGGTGTATTACACGATGTTTTGACTTTGCCAAAAAGCATTCTGGAACTTATAGTCACTAGGCTCAAAATTTTATCCAAATTAAGAACTGACGAAACACGTTCGGCACAAGATGGTAAGATTGTGACAAAAGTGGAAGGAGATAAGGTGGATATTCGTGTTTCGATTGTGCCGATCACTCAAGGTGAAAAAGTGGTTATGCGTTTATTAGCTGCCAAGGGACAGCAATTAAACCTTACAGATCTAGGTATGAAGGGGAGGGATTTAGAAATAGTAATGCAAGCTATTCATCGTCCTTTTGGCATGCTTTTAGTCACTGGTCCTACTGGTTCTGGTAAGACCACTACTTTGTATGCCTTGATCAAAATTATCAACAAAAGAGATGTAAATATTTGTACCATTGAAGATCCGGTGGAGTATGATTTGGCGGGGATTAACCAAATTCAGGTTAATGCTAAGACCAACCTTACTTTTGCTGCCGGTTTAAAATCTCTTTTGCGTCAAGATCCAGATATTATGATGGTTGGTGAGATCCGAGATGAAGAAACAGCTAGTATAGCTATTAATTCTGCCATGACTGGTCATTTGGTTTTATCAACATTGCATACCAACGATGCGGCAACAGCTTTACCTCGTTTATTGGATATGAATATTGAGCCATTTCTAGTAGCTTCTACGCTAAATGTAGTGGTTGCCCAACGTTTGATCAGGCGTATTTGTTTGAAATGTATTGTTAGTTATACTTTGTCTGATAAAGAAATTGAAGACATAAAAAAGATGATCGATATTGATAAATTTTTAGACATAGATAAGTTGAAGGATGTTCGTCTTTATAAAGGTAAGGGCTGTGATAAATGTAATCACACTGGCTACGCTGGTCGTATGGGTGTTTATGAAGTTTTAGAGATTGATGATAGTATGCGAGACTTGATCACAACACGAGCAGATTCAGATAAGATAAAAGAGCAAGCTCAAGCTAACGGCATGACTACTATGCTAGAAGATGGTTTTGATAAGGTAGTTTCTGGGCAAACTACTTTAGAAGAAATTTTACGTGTTACTCGTCAATAAATAAATTATTTGTATATGTTATTTTCTTATCAAATCGCTACTCAAAAAGGTAAAATCGTCAAAGGAAAAATTGAGGCGACTAATTTAGCCGAAGCTAGGACTAAATTAGGAGCAAAAGGGGGCAATCTTTTGAAAATTGTACCTACTAAAAACAAAGTTGGCTTGCAAATGAATATCAGTTTTGGCCGGGTAAGGTTGTTAGACAAAATGGTATTTGCCAAGCATTTGTCAGTTATGATTAAAGCTGGCATGCCACTTGATGAAGCCTTGGACACCTTGATTCAACAAAGTTCCTCCGCGCTGTCTAATCTCCTCAAAAAAATATCCGCTCATGTTAAGCAGGGCAATTCATTGTCAGCAGCCTTAAAAAAATTTCCTCGGGTTTTTGATAGCATGTTTGTAAATATGATAGCTGCTGGTGAGGCTAGCGGTAGGCTAGAAAAAAATCTAGAGATTGTGGCAACACAGCAGTCAAAGAATTATACTTTACGTAGTAAAATAAAAGCGGCCATGCTTTATCCAATGGTGATATTTATTGCCATCTTAGGTTTGATGGTGGTGATATCCGTGTTTGTCTTACCAAAGCTATTGGGCTTCTTTACTACGCTGAATGCTACTTTGCCTCTTTCTACTAAGATTTTGATGTGGGGTTCAAACTTTTTTGTTAGTTATTGGCCACAGTTTTTTGGCAGCATAATATTATTTATCATTATGCTCAAAATAATGGCTCGTTTTGGTGGCACCCGCTTTGTTTTACATAAGCTAATTTTGAAATTACCTATTTTTGGCAAAATTAGTAGAAATATGAACTTAGCTATTTTCTGTCGTTCATTGGCCTCACTGTTGGATAGTGGCATTACCATTGATCAGGCTTTACGTATTACATCTGATACAGTGACCAACGACGTTTACAAAAAAAGAATATCCATTGTGTACCATCAGTTATTAAAGGGGACCTCTTTGTCAGATATTTTGTCAAAAGATGATCATTTTCCAGTTTTGATTTCTCGGATGGGTAGAGTAGGCGAGCGCTCAGGTACATTATCGGAGACGCTTGATTATTTAGCAGATTTTTATGAGACCGAAGTTGATACTACTACCAAAAATTTATCTACCATGCTGGAGCCAGCTTTGTTAGTAACTATTGGTTTGGTGGTTGGCTTCGTAGCTATGTCTATTATCAATCCAATTTATGAGTTAACCAGTAAAGTTGGTCGTTAATGTGGAAACAGTTTAAAAATCAAGCAGGTGTAACTTTGGTGGAAATCATTCTGGTAGTGGTTATTTTTGTGGTTATCTTATCTTCAGTAGTTGGTTTGATTTCCGATAAGACAATCAAAGAAGATTTAAGTGCTAAGGCTTTGTCGATAGTAGATATTTTGAATAGAGCTCGTAATTATGCTGTTACTGGTTATTATGGAGATAACTGGGGTATAAAAATATTGGATGATAGTACGGATTGTTATAGTGGTGGTGCTAGCGGAGATTGTATAATTTTATTTAAAGGTAAAAGTTATGTTTCTCGCAGTAGTGATTATGATGAAATTTTACTTTTTGATACTGGAGCATATTTTGATGCAGATCAAGAAACAGAATTTTATTTTGCTAAAGCCTCGGGCTGGCTCAGCACTACTACCGGCTCTTTGACTGGTCAAATTATTCGTTTGAGAAATAACTTTGGCAATGACACTATGATCGCTGTTAATGCCTTAGGCTTAATATATGAAGGCACTAACGGCTATGCTTATCGACGTTCTATTGCGATAGACAATACTAAAGTAAGTGGTGCTAGTAATTTGGGTGACTTCCCTTTTTTATTAGCTGAAGCTAACAGTTATTTAAAAACATCTACCCATGGAGGCAATGTAGAGGATGATAATGCTTACGATATTGTATTTTCTTCGGATATAAACGGTAATAATGTTTTAGCACATGAGATAGAAAAATACGCCTCTACTACCGGAGAGCTAATAACTTGGATCAAAATACCAGAAGTAAAAGCGGCAGAAAATACAGTGATTTATATGTTTTATGGAAATAATGACATTGCCTCTTCTCAAGAAAGAAGTGAGGAAGTTTGGGATAGTGCATATCAAATGGTGCAACATATGAATGAGGATCCATCTGGTAGTGCACCTCAGATTATAGATAGTACAGATAATGATCACGATGGAACAGCAGCTGGTACTTTTAGTTCTGGGGATTTAGTCGCTGGACAAATTGGTGACACGATCAATTTTAATGGCTCAGATGCTAAATTTGATTTTGTAAGTAACAACCCAATTGGTACAGCAGAGGATGGCTTTACCCTTTCAGCTTGGGTGAGTCATGACGCAGTAGACTCTAGTCAACATATTGTTTCGTTTAATAATATTCAATTGCGTCCAACGCTTTGTTATGTGCGCGAGGACATGGATCCAGAGTCGGATGAATGGCGCTCTGTTAACTATGGCACCGAAGATCCGGCAGATGACACTTGGTATTATTTGGTTTGTAATTTTGATAGTACTAATTTACGTGTTTACATTGCTGGTTCAGAAACAACCAGTAGCCCAACAACCCTGACAACAGGAGATATATTGAATCCATCAAATTTTGTAGTTGGCTACTTACAGGGCTCAGAGTGGATGGAGGGAAGATTGGATGAAGTTAGAATATCCAACATTGCTCGTAGTGATAGTTGGGTTACTACTGAGTTTAATAACCAAAATAGTACTTCAACTTTTTATACTATCGGTGATGCCGTTAGTCCTTAAATAATTATTTTTGTATGAATTTTTTTAAAAATAAAAGTCAAGCAGGATTTAGTCTAGTGGAACTGATAGTTGCCATTGGTGTCTTCGCTATTTTAGCTAGCGGAGTTACTTATGTGGTGACTAATTCTTACACCAATTTTTATGGTATAGGCGACAAACAATCAATTGCTGAGTTTGCTCAAGAAGGCCTAGAAGCAGTCCGTTCTATTAGGGAAAATTCTTGGCAATACATAGAAAATAATGTTGGTTCAAATTTGGGCATAGCTAAGGATGGTAATAGAGTCTGGACGTTTTCTGGCAGCTCAAATACTTTAGGTGATTTGACTAGAGTTATTATTATTAGCAATGCCTCACGTGATACTGATGGTAATATTACAGAAGGAGTTGGCAACATTGATCCACTTACTAAAAAAGTTACGGTAACTATTTCTGCTTCCGGTATAGACGACTACGTGTTAAATACCTATTTAACATCTTGGTCAAACCGTACTTGGGAGCAAACTGATTGGTCTGGCGGTGTTGGTACACAATTTTGGTCATATGAAAATCAAGCTTATACATCATCTAGTATGGATGGCATCACTACAGCAGGTAACTTGACATTAGAGTATGTCCCTGGTGCTATGGCTTGGGGCTGGTCTGACTTGACTGATTTTTCTTCTACTACTTCGTATGGTAGCTCCCGTAGTTATGCTTCATTAATTGATGATTTAAATGATCATTGGTATATATGTGGTAGTTCATCCTATTTGCAACGATTTGATATATCTAATGCCAGAACTACTGGTCTTAGTAGCCCTAGTACTGTTTCAGCATTAGCTGGCAGAGCCATAGCCTTGACGCCTAGCTCCACCATTGATCATTTGTATATGGGAGGCGATAATAGTGTGATAAAGACTATTAGCACTTCTACTTTTTCCGTATTAAAGACTTATGTGCCAGCCACTAATCTGAGTTATTTATACGCTTTTGCTATTAATGATATTGGTGACCATATGTATGCTGCTGGTACAGGAGGCATAATATTTAGTTTAGATATTGCGCAGGATGGCACGTTATCCTGTGATAATTGCACATTGTGGTGTGATACTAAAAAAGACCCCAAGTGCAAGGCAGACTTAGATACACCGGAAGTTTTGGTAGGGGCAACGTATCCCATTAATGCCCTATGGCTAGATGATGCAAATGATAAATTATACCTATCTAGTGATTCACCTACAAATGCCATGGCTAGAATAGATGTTTCAAATACCGCTGATTTATCTCTTGACTATGGTTTTTCTTATACGCAGGATATCACCGATTTTGAATATTTAGGTGAAAATCCTAGCGGTGACCTTCGTTTTATTATTGGTACGGACTATAATAGTAGTGCTACTTATCCAGAGTTTGCTATCATAGATTCTGATGGTTCAAGTTTTACTAAAGTAGCCGGTGTTGACCTGAGTGCTGAGAGTGGCAAATCAATTTATGTCAGAGATGTGCATTATACCAATAACAATGAGGTTTTCATTGACGCAGAGGACTATGACGGCGTTCCGTATGCATATCTATATGCTATTGAGGGAGTGACTACTTTAGCCGCGCCTGAACCATCAGTAAAGTCTGGGGTCACCGAAAATTCTCTCTTCGGTTATGGTCATACTTATTATCATCCTTCGGCTTATAGTAATACACAAGGAGGAATTTTTGGTGTTTGGAGCTATGCTGGTGCTAGTACTCGATATGCTGCTTATTTGGAGCAGGTACAAATACCAGGGGTAGGTGTTTATGACTCTACGGGAACATTGAGTTCTTCTAAGCTAGATATTGGCTCTACTGATCAAGAGCTACATAGTGTTACCATTTCACAAAATATTCCTACTAGTTGTGATATTGATATTACTTTGTATGCTGATGATAATTCAAGTTTCTCTTCAGCCACTAGTCAGGTTTTTAGTAGTACTACTAGTGATTTTACAGAAGAAGTAAATAGTGACATGCAAGGTGAGCGGTGGCTTTATTATAAAGTTGACATGACATCTTGTAGCAGTGATACTGCTACACCTACGCTTTATTCATTTAGATTAAATTATAATTAATGTTAAATAAATTTATTGCAAAACTAATGCGAAATTGGACGGCACAAAATAAAAGCGCCGCAGGTTTTAGTTTAGTTGAAGTGATTTTATATTTAGCTATTGTCAGTATTTTATTAGTAGCGGTGATCGATTTTAATTTAACTTTAGGTGGTACAACCAGCAAGCTGACAGCTAATCTGAATGTATCTCAAGGCAGAAGACTATCTTTAAGTATGATTGATTATTTATCTCGTAATTCAGATGGTTTACTCAAGGACGTTGATGCACATTGTATGAGCAGCACTACCTTGTCTCTATATTTTGCTGATGATACTTATTTGCCTGGTACCTGTGTAGAAAATGGTGGCGGAGTAGCCATTGCTAGCGATAGTAGTCGGGTGAAGATGACTTGTTACCCAAATATTACTAACAATGGTCAGTACGGGGCTTGTAGTGCGGCAGCGGGCAATATTTATTATTTAAGTTCACCAGAAATCAGTGTTGTAGCTAGTGGTTTAGTATTCTCTACTTCTACAGCCAGCTCTACTTTTAGTAGTTTTATGAATGTCACCACCGCCTTAACTATGACTAATCTAGCTAATAGCCAGACAGAGTTATTAGCTACTTCTACTGCTACTTCTACTGTCACTTTGCGTAATCAGACTTCCGATGGACTATTGGCTTGGTGGAAGATGGATGATGATAGTCCGAGTTCTGACATGGTTGACAGTATTAGTGGTTACGACGGTGATTGTTCTACTGCCGCTCCAGCTGCAGTTGAGGGATTGGTCAATGGTTCTGCCGGTGCTTTTCATTTTGAAGAAGGGGATACTGATAGATGTGACGTAGGTAATGAGGATGGTTTGAATGTTAATGGTTCTTTTACCATTACTTCTTGGGTTGAGCCAGAATCAGCCACTGGCGCTGATATTATTACTCATAAACATAATTGGTCAAATAAAACTGGCTATACTACTTGGTTGCAGTCTAGTAAATTTTATTGCCGTGTCTGTGATGATGTTGGTTGTACCGGACCTAATGATACTTATGTTATGACCATGGGTCATACTTACCATACAGCTTGTACATTTGATCGGGACAATGGAGTAATCAAAATGTATGTTTATGAAGAAGGTGTGGGAGGTGTTGGTACGACTAGCTATGATACTATTCGAGAAAATTTAGTAAACTATGATACCGATATGATGATTGGCATGTCAGCAGATGTCCCGGGTAATTACTTTGATGGTACTATTGATGAAGTAAGGATTTATAATCGCAAATTATCCGATGAAGAAATTTGGGCCTTGCAATCACAAGGAGCCGTAGCTGATTAATAGATAAATATGTTTATTTTTAAAAATATAAAAAATAAAAAAGGAAACATCGCTTTGATCTTAGTAGTCATGATCGCTAGTTTGACTTTGGTGTCAGCGGTTAGCTTAGCCTTGATTAATATTTCGGACCTCACAGCTAATTATCATTTGATAGAAAATGAAGAACTTTTAGCTCAGCGAGATTCTTGCTTGGAAGATGCTTTGCAAAGAATTAACAGCAATGTTTATGCTACTGGAACGTATGAGCTAAATATTGGTAATGTTAATTGTAATTATGAAATATCTTCTACTGTAACTGGTGCTAAAATGGTGACTACAACGGCAGCATCTTTTTCCGATATTGGATATTGGCAAGGAGGCATAGTAATGGGCGTTAATGTATCTAGTACACCAATAACCGTAACTTCTTATAGAGATATAGTTGATGATGCTTGGTCATATTCTGGCTGGTCCAATCGGATAAAGGTGAGTGTACGACCCAGTGGAGTTAGTGGAAATGTATTTAATTTTCCAGTTTATGTAGATCTTAATGATTTGGGAGTAGATTTTTTTGATGTCGTTGATGCTGCTGGTGATGATATAGCTGTGACGACAGTCAGTGGTGGCATAAAATTGTTTCGTGAAGTAGTAAATCTTGATACAGACGCTGAAACAGGTCAGATATATTTTAAGGCTCCTTTCTTAGCAGCTAGCACAGCAACAGATTTTTATATTTATTTTGGAAATGCTTTAGCTACCGAAACAAATGATGCAGAAATATGGTCAGATTATATACTTGTACAGCATTTAGATGAAGATCCAACCGGCGGTGCTCCACAGATGATAGATTCCACTACTAGTGATTTGGATGGAACGGTTTATGGTGACGAGATGGGAGCTGATGACCTCATAGATGGGGTGTCTGGTAATGCTATAGATTTTGATAATCCTGGCAAAACTGAATCGAATCGTGTCCAGATTACAGCGAATACAAGCATACACATTCCTAAAATAACCATAAGTCTTTGGGCAAACCTGACGACCTATGGACATGTTTCTACTTGGGATGAAAGACAGGGACCGATTGGGCAATATTATGATTTTAGTATGTATAATGTTTCAAGTGATCATATTACAGTGGTAACGGAGCCAGCTGATTGTGAAGATAATATATATACAAATAGTGACAGTGGAGAAACCCCGAATTTAAGTGAATGGGCACATTTGGCTTATAATTTTGACGGAGAAACAAAGACAGTTAAAATTTATTTAGATGGTGAAGAAATAGAAAGTAATCAAAGTGATAGCTTGCCATCATCAATTACAAGCTGTAATAGTGGCTATCTTTGTATTGGCTGTGGACATAGCGGAGCTTGGTATAGTCATAATGGCGCTGTTGATGAAGTTAGGATTTCAAATAAAGTTTTATCTGCGGATTGGTTAGCAATGGAGCATAATAATTTCGATCCAGATAGTACTTTTTATACTACTAGTACAGTGGAGAGTTTATAATTAGTCATTATTAAGGTATAATCAGTTTATATAGAGAAATACAATGTTTGAAAGTATAAATCGTTTTACAGAAGAGCAAATTATCGGTCTTAATATTTCTGATTTTTCAGTTGAGGCTGTTGTTTTATATAAAAAAAGAAAAAATTGGCGGCTTGTATCTTTTGCCCGTTATCGATTATCGCCAGGCATAGTAGAAAATGGAGAGATTTTGCAGCCAGACAAATTTAAAGAAGAACTTAAAAAAATGTGGTCTTTGGCTAAGCCAAGAGCGATGAGGGCTAGTAGCGTATTTTTATCGTTACCAGATACGCGTACATTTTCTCGTTTGTTATCACTGCCTAAAACTTTGCGACGTAAAGATTTGATAGCTATAGCTCATAACAAAGCCGAAGAATTTATACCAGAAGATAAAGCAAATTTAACGCCAGCTTTAAAAATTTTACCAACGAATAGTGGTCAAATAGAGGTTTTTTATACGGCTGCTCAAAAAGGATTATTAAAAGAATGGGTTCAGATTTTTGAAGAAATGGGTCTAGATATCATTGGTGTTACCTTAGAATCTGTCAGTTCACATGCTGCGCTTCATGCAAATTTGAAAAAAGAGGACACTTTGTTGCTTGATATTGGTGCTCGTACTACAACAGCTTCAATTTTTGATGCTAAAGGTATTCGGGATTCGATAAATATTGGCATAGCCGGTAATTCTATTACCGATGCTTTGGCTAAAAAACTTAATATTTCACATACTGCCGCTGAGGAAAAGAAGAGGCAGGTAGGCATGGACTCTTCTGTTGATCAGGGCGAGGTAATGTTAGTCATTCAAGGTCAGTTGCAGCCAGTAGCTGATGAGTTGAAAAAATTTGTTAATTTTTATGAAGAAAGTAGTGGCCGCCAGCTAAAGAGCTTGGTTTTGATCGGCGGCACAGCTCAAATTAAGGGATTGAGTAAATATTTTAGTGGTAATTTAAATTTAAAAATTTTGCTTTTAGAAACAATTTTGCAAGGACAAAAATTACCAGAACATTTTCAAGAGGTGAAGTATATAAATGCCTTGGGTTTAGCTAAATTGGCTTGGGAAAAAGAAATTGATATTAATTTTTATCAAACAGAAAGAGTTGACCTGCAACAGAGAGTGAATATTAAAAATTTAAGCTTATGGGCTAAAGTTATATTTAAGCATTTCAAAAAAATTCCTAGCTTATTTAAACATTGGTATGGTTGGTTAGCAATCGTGATAGTGGGCTTAGCAGTGGCTGGCTGGTTTTTTAAAGATCCATTACTGAATCGTTTTTCTCCTAACACCAAAATCATTACTCAGGAAATCATCGTTGGTATAGAAGCTGAGGGCCTTGATAATTTTATAGAGGGTAATATTATAGGTCAGCCAATATTTATCAAGCAAAGTATCCCGGGAGCTCCCTATGCAGCAGCAGTAGAAACTATGCAGACGCAAGCAAGTGCTATGGCGCAAGAAAAAGTAACAGAACGAGTAAATAGTGGATTGTATATTATTGACCAACCTTTAAGGACTGATATCATAAGTATTAATCCAGCTGAAGAAAATTTTACTGTTGGTGATACACTGATTTTACGAGCTAGTCATAATTTTTTATCTATTCAGGATACAGCTGTTCGTCAGCTCGTTTTTGTTAATTTATCGGCCAAAGAAGCTGATAAATATAGTAGTTGGAAGCTAGATAGTCAAAATTATGACTTTTTATCTTTTGATGAGACTTTAGGGCAATTTAAGTTGAGGGCAAACTTAAAATTTATCCGTCCCTAGAAGATGTGGGCAGTTTTTAAAAAATGTGGTATAATATAAATAGGTTGTTTTCATTGTATTTTATTAGAGTATTTAAAATAGTTTTATGAACAAAAAAGGTTTTACTTTGATCGAATTGATCATTGTCATTGCTGTCATTGCTTTACTGGCAGCCGCAGTTTTTGTAGCTGTTGATCCAGCTAAACGTATTGGTGAAGCTAGAGACGCTCAACGTTGGTCTGATGTTTCTGCTATTGCTGATGCTTTTTTAAAGTATACAGTTGATCAAAATGGTACTTTCCCTACATCAACAGCTGCAGATGGTACTTATTATGCAATAATGCCAGTTGGCGGTACTGATTTAACATCGCCTACCTGTCAAAATCAAGCTCCTACTCAAGGTGTTCAATTATCAGGTTTGGTGACTACTTATTTAGCAACCATGCCCATTGATCCAGGAGGCTTATTAAATGGTGATAATAATGTTGGATATTATTTCATGAAAGCTGCTACTGGTCGTATTACTGTTGGTGCTTGCGCAGAAAGCAACTATGCTGATGCTTCCATTTACGTTCAAAGATAAAAATAAATATTTTTAAATTACAATCATGCTAAGACATTTATCTAAAGATGGCTTTACTTTGATCGAGCTTATTATCGTAGTAGCTATTATTGGTTTGTTAGCCGCGGCTGCTTTTGTAGCTGTTGATCCAGCTAAACGTATTGGTAAAGCTAATGATGCTACTCGTTGGTCTGATGTGACAGCGATTGCTGACGCTATTATGAAATATACGGTAGATAACAATGGTTCATTGCCCTCAGGCGTTAGTTCGGCGAGCGCTGACACAGAATATATGATACATATTGAAGGTGGTACTGCATCAGGCACTGATGTTTGTACATCCACTGGCAATACTGATAGTGAGCTTGATATTTCTTCTGGTTTAGTTTCTGAGTACATCGCTACTATGCCATTAGATCCTAATGTAGCTGCATCAGCAGCAGAATTGACTGGCATTGGGTATTATTTTGAGAAAGATGCTAATGGTCGTATCAAGGTAGGCGCTTGTATTGAAAGTGCTTATGCCGCAGCTTCTATCTATGTACAGAGATAATTAAAATATTTGCTATAAACCACCCTCATTTATGAGGGTGGTTTTTTTGTTGTGTTTTAGGTATAATTATAGTAGAGAATTAATATTTTGTAATTATGTTTAAGAAAAAATGGCTATGGGCGATTATTGTTGTGATAGTGGTTATTATTATAGTAATAGTATTTAAGCCAAAAGAAGAAGTGGACTATGTGACGGCTGTTGTTAGTGAAAAATCATTACAACAAACTGTAGAGGTGACAGGCTCTGTAGAATCAGCTGACGATATTGATCTTAATTTTAGATCTACTGGCATTATTCGGTCTATTAATGTAGAAGTAGGTGATGAAGTTATCGCTGGACAGGTGTTGTCGAATCTAAGATCAGGCAATGTTTCGGCTCAAATTACTGATGCCCGAGCTGCTTTAATGGTAGCTGAAAGTGATTTAGATGCTTTATTGGCTGGACAAAGTGTAGAAGATGTAAATATAATCGAAGAAGAAATAGCAGCCGTAGAAATTGCTTATCAAACAGCGGTTGATAGTTTAACTAATATAGAAAATACTCGTGATCAAGATTTAGTTAATCTTAGGGCAACTGGAGTCAATGCAGCTAATAACAAACATTTTTCTGCTCAATATGGTTTGAATATTGTTGAAGATTCTATTATGGATGATACGGCAGATGATTACTTGTACACAACATCAAAAACAACATTTGATCAGGCTAAGGCTCAACATCAAACGGCCTTAGATCAATATCAGAATTTTTTAAGTATCCTAGGCAATTTAGTTGATGATAAAAATGTTATTTTAAGCACCTTAGATAGTTTGGAGTTTACCTTAGGAGCTACGGCTAATGCTTTACAATTAGCCTTTGATGTAATGTTAGTGACCATTGAAAACAGTGTCTATACTTCGACAGTAATTTCAGGATTTGAAACAAGCATCAATAGTCAATTGACTGTAGTAAACACTGCTATTACCTCGGTGCAAACAGCTTCAGCAAATTTGCGCACTCAAGATGTTTATTATCAAAATGCAATTATTGAAGCTAACAACGCTATCCAGACAGCGGCTACCAATTTAAGTTTAGCTCAGGCTAAATTGTCTGCTGCTATTGCTCCGCCACGTAGTTTTGAAATAACTGCCGCTGAAGCGAGAGTGCATCGGGCTCAGGCCACTTTGTCTAGAGTTCTGAGTGACTACACAGATACGGTGATTAAAGCACCGGTAGAAGGTACGGTTACTAAAGTTAATTTTAATGCCGGAGAAAATAATTCCTTAGCTACGCCAGTTATTTCTATGATCGGCAATAGTAATTTACAAATAGAGGTTGATGTTCCAGAGTCAGACATTACAAAAATTGAAGTGGGCGACACAGTAGAAATTATTTTAGATGCTTTTTCTATCGATGATGAATTTGTAGGGCACGTTACATTTATTGATCCAGCCGCTACCGTGATCAATGAAGTGATTTATTATCAAGTCAAAGTTAATCTTGATGAAGTAGATGAGCGTATTAAGTCAGGCATGACAGCAGATTTGACCATTTTCACTGAGAAAAAAGATGGTGTTTTGGCTGTGCCAACTAGAGCCTTGATTTACAAAGAAGATGGTAAATATATCAAAGTTTTAGAAAATGAATTAGATATAGTAGAAAAAAAGGTAATGACTGGTTTAAAAAGTGATGATGGTTTTATAGAGATTGTATCTGGTTTGAGAGATGGAGAAGAAGTTATTACTTTTATTAAAAATGGAGAATAATGATAGAAATAAAAGATCTATATAAAGAATTTGCTAACGATGATGTAGTAACAAAAGTACTGCATGATTTGAATTTTGGCATTAAAGAAGGGGAGTTTATCTCTATTATGGGCCCTTCAGGCTCGGGAAAGTCCACCTTGATGCATATTTTAGGCTTTCTAGACACGTTGACCAAGGGCCAGTATAAATTTCGTGGTAAAGACGTCAGTAATTTGAATGATGATGAATTAGCCGCGTTGAGAAATAAAAGTATTGGTTTTGTTTTTCAGAACTTTAATTTATTACCCAAAACTACAGTTTGGGATAATGTCCGTTTGCCATTACTTTACGCAGAAGGCAAGGTAGATTTGGGTATAGTGGATCAAGTGATTGAAAGTGTAGGTCTTACTCATCGTAAAGACTACATGTCCAACCAACTATCCGGTGGTGAAAAACAGCGTGTCGCCATAGCGCGTGCTTTAGTAAACTCGCCAGATATTGTTTTCGCTGATGAACCGACTGGTAATTTAGATTCTAAATCTGGCTTGCAAGTAATGTCTATCTTGCAAGAACTAAATAGAAACGGCAAAACAGTTATTTTAGTTACTCATGAAACTTCTACTGCTGAGCACGCTAAGCGTATTATTAAGTTGAAAGACGGTAAGTTAGTAAGTGATGATTCAGACTTTAAACAAAAAATAGCAAAAACTTTGACTGATTTGAAATAATGTTAAGAGAACAAAAAAAGTACTTTATGTTTTTGAGAGTTTTATTGAGAAATAAAACTCGCTCTTTTTTGACTTCTCTAGGAATCGTGATTGGCATAGCTTCAGTTATCATTATCGTTTCCGTTGGCGCTGGCGCTCAAAGCTTGATTTTTAATCAGCTCAAAAGTGTCGGCTCAAATTTGATTGGTATTTTACCCGGTGCTTCTGAAGAAGGTGGTCCGCCAGCTTCAGCTATGGGCATTAGTATTACTACATTGACCTATGATGATGCAGAAGAAATAAAAAAACAAATTCCAGAAGTAGCAGCGGTGGCTGGCTATGTGCGTGGCGTTGGCTCAATCACTTATCAAAACAATAGCGTTGACGCTACTTTTATGGGCGTTAGCGATCAGTATATCAAAGTAGAAGAGACCTCTGTTGAGTTTGGTAGTTTTTTTACGCCCGAGGAGTTACGTTCTCGCGTAGTTATTTTAGGTTCGCAAGCCAGAGAAGACCTATTTGGTGATTTGGATCCTATTAATAAACGTATAAAAATAAAAAAAGAATCTTTTCGAGTGATTGGGGTAATGGAAGAGCGAGGATCGGCTGGTTTTGAAAATCAAGATGATCAAGTTTTTGTACCTTTAGAAATTGCTCAGGATATTTTATTAGGTATTCATCACGTTGGCTTTATACGGGCCAGTCTTATGGATGACGCTGATTCAGATTTTGCAATTCAAGAAATTCGTCGTGTGTTAAGAGATCAGCATGATATCGAAGATGAAAAAGAAGAGGACTTTACAGTTCAATCAATGGACAATGCCATTGAGTCCTTGGGCAACATTACCGATGCCTTAAATTATTTTTTAGCAGCCGTAGCGGCTATTTCTTTGATTGTTGGTGGTATTGGCATCATGAATATTATGCTGGTAGCGGTTACAGAAAGAACGCGTGAAATTGGTTTACGTAAAGCAGTTGGAGCAAAAGCAGATGACATCAGTCGCCAGTTTTTAGTAGAAACTCTTATTTTGTCTAGTTTTGGTGGTATTTTAGGAATCTTGATCGGAATAGTAGTATCTTGGTTGGTCAGTTTAGTGGCCCAATATTTGGGCTATGATTGGGATTTTGTAATATCCGGATTTTCTATTGTATTATCCATTAGTTTTACTTTATTTGTCGGATTAGCTGCTGGTTGGTATCCGGCTAGAAAAGCGGCAGCTTTGAATCCAGTTGAATCTTTAAGTTACGAATAATGAAGTACAGAGAAGCAATAAAAATTGCCGTAAATGCCTTGAAAATCAATAGAGCTCGTGCTTTATTGACTATTTTGGGTATTGTGATTGGTATTGCGGCTGTTTTAGTGGTTATGTCGGCTGGTAATAGTATTGAAAAATATATTTTTGCTGAGATGGATAGTTTTGGCACCGACGTTATTCAAACTGAGATCAAAGTACCAAGCACCAAACACACATCGGCTGATAATGCCGCTGGTATGGCTCAAGGCATTGTGATTAATACTTTGACCTTGGGAGATAAAGAGGCGATGGCTAAAATACCAAATATCAAAAATAATTATGGTGGCTATTTAGGCCAAGAAGTAGTGCATTGGAAAGACGAAGTCAAAACTGCCATGGTTATGGCTAGCTCACATGAGATGATTGATATTGATGCAGTGGAAATAGGCAAAGGTAGATTTTATACTGAAGAAGAAGACGATAATTTAGTGCGCGTAGTAGTTTTAGGCTCCAAAATAAAAGAGTCATTGTTTGGCGCAAGTGAGGCCATTGGACAAAACATCAAAGTGCGTAAGATGAATTTCAAAGTTGTTGGTGTCGCTAAATCAATGGGTAGTTCTTTATTTTTTGATCGTGATAGCTTGATTTACATTCCTATCAAAACCGGACAAAAATTATTATGGGGTGTTAATCATTTGAGCTATATAGTTTCTGAGATGGAAGATCCAGATAAATCTGATCAGACTGTAGATGAAATTAATGCCTTATTGCGTGATCGACATGATATAACAGATCCAGATAAAGATGATTTTGCTATTATGTCCATGGATGACGCTAAAGAATTATTAGGTACTATTTTAGGTGGTGTAAGCTTATTGTTGATTGCTCTGGCTGCCATTTCCTTAATAGTAGGTGGTGTAGGCATTATGAATATTATGTATGTATCTGTTGCTGAACGTACTTTTGAAATTGGATTACGAAAAGCTATCGGTGGTAAATACAAAGATATTATGCAACAATTTTTGACGGAAGCGGTAGTGATTACTTTTTTGGGAGGAGTAGTGGGAATTATTATTGGTATAATTTTAAATTATTTGATTTTTATAATCGCTCAACAACAAGGAATAACCTGGTCATTGTCTTTGCCGCTTTCTGCTTTAGTTACTTCTTTGAGTTTTGCTGTGATTATTGGTCTGGTTTTTGGAGTTTTTCCAGCAAAAAAAGCAGCTAAGTTAGAACCAATCGCTGCTTTGCGTAATGAATAAATTTTATGTCTGTATACGATCATGTAAATTATGAAGAATTAAATAGCTACGCTGATCAAGCTGGATTAGGAAATAAAATACCAGTAGATTTTTTGCAATTTAAAAAATATCTCAAAAAAGGTGATAAAATTTTAGAGATTGGTTGTGGAACTGGAAGAATAGGCAAGCACCTGCTAAAAGATTATAAATATATTGGCATAGAACAACATAAACCATATCTAGATTATTTCAAAGATTATTTAGTTAAAAAGAAAATAAAAAACATTGATGATGTTTTGATTTATTCATCTTTTGAAGATTATGAAGGTTCTAATTTTGATATTATTATTTTTCCTTGGTCTGTAATGGCAGATTTTGCTAAAAATAAACAGTTTAATATACTTAAAAAAGCAAAAAAGCTATTAAAACAGAATGGATTAATTCTAATTGATAATCCAGCAAAAGGCGCTGTTCGTAATGTAAAAAAGGGTTACAATCCTTGCTTATTTTATTTTGATGATTGGAAAGATAGATTGTCCAAGATATTTAGTAGCTCAAAACAAATATTATATAAAACTTCTACAGATAGAATGAGAGAATTAGTAGTCTTAAGAAATGAATAAATTATTTTTTAAAAAAAGAAAAGCCCTCGAATCTGAATGCAGACGAGGGTCTTGTGATGTATAGGAGTTTACCAATTAGGAATAAAAATTGTGAAAAAGCTTGTGACATAAGTAATAAAGAATAGTAAGCCGACTGATAGTCCAAAGGGGACAGCGCTCATCCATGTGGTGATGAACAATGTGTTGAGGCTTCCGAAAACTAGGGGTGTACCGGTGGGTACTTGTCCCATGCTCATTAGAATAGCGATAAACAGACTTGGCATTAGGCCAATTATCATGCCACCAATCACATTGCCGCGCAGAGTATCCGAGAATGTGTTTCCTACACTGCTTTGTCCCCAGCCTAGTATTGTGCCGAAGATTATGCTCATGATGAAGATGCCGGGTACGACGTATTTGAATTGCCAATTAAGTTCTATTAAGTCATGATACCAATCTAGAGATTGGGAGGCAATAAGGATAAGTACAGAAATACCGACGATGATAGACAGGGTCCATTTTGTAGCCATTATAGACTCCTAAGTAAATGAAATGTGAAAGATGTGAAGAACTATATAATATATATCATAGCATATTTATAGTATTTTGTCAAGGATTATATAAATAAAGTATGATAGATTAGCTAAAATTAGCTAATTTTTTTATTTCTATTAGCACTCCTTGACGCTGAGTGCTAAATGCTTTATAATTATCTATACATAAACTTTTGAACATGGAAAAAAGGTCCGAACAATTATTAAAAGCAATCGTTGAGCTCTACATTGCAGATGCTCGACCAATTGGCTCTGCAGCATTGGCAGAAACTTTTGAAGTGAGTCCGGCCACTATCCGTAATGCTATGATGGCCCTAGAAACTGAAGGCTATATTTATCAGCCTCATACTTCAGCTGGTCGTATTCCAACTATCCAAGGCTATAAATATTATTTAGATAATCTATTATCAGTTAGCGATTGTTCTGAAAAAGAAAAAACAGAATTACAAGCCGCTCATGAAACAGATGTCAGAGATTTAGCAAAACTATTAGTTGATAAAACAAACCTGGCTAGTATCGTTGCTTTTGCTCCATCTGATTTTTATTTCACTGGTTTATTCAAATTATTTTCTCAGCCAGAGTTTGAAGATTATAAAATGGTCTTGTCCATGAGTCAGGTAGTAGATAGTTTAGAAAAAGCTATTAATAGTATTTATCATAAAATTGATAAGCCACAAGTTTTGTTAGGTGACGACAATCCATTTTCTACTGACTGTTCAGTGATTATTGCGCCGATATCTAAAGACAACAAACAATTATTAGCAATTTTAGGTCCAGTTAGAATGGATTACAATAAAATTTTAGGTTTATTTGAAGCAATTGTAAAATAAATAAAATGTCAGAAAAAAAACAAGAAAACAAGAAGCCAAAAAAGCTTAGTCGAGAAGAATTAGAAATCCAAGCGGCCGAACATTTGGCTGGTTGGCAAAAAGCTTTAGCTGATTATCAAAATCTGCAAAAAGAAAGTGAACAAAAGATCAGTAATTTAAATAATCTATTAACTAATAATTTAGTTTTAGAATTATTGCCAATCTTTGATAATTATCAAACAGCTATTAATCATATTCCGGAAGCTGAGAAACAAAGCTCTTGGGCAATTGGTTTAGAACATATTTTGAAAATGTGGGAAACATTTTTAGCAGACCATAGTGTCACCCGCATCAAGACCTTAGGCGAGGAATTTAATCCTCATATTCATGAAGCTTTGGATCAAGTCAATGATGCAGATAAAAAAGATCAAGAAATAGTCGAAGAAAAACAAGCTGGTTTTATGCTCAATGATGATATTATTAGGCCAGCAAAAGTAATTATAAATAATTTAGAAAAATAAATATTATGTCATTAATGCCATGGAGTCCCTTTTTGGACACTTTTGAAAATTTGGAAAATACAGATTTTTTGCCGGCTATCGATGTTTATGAAGAGCATGATCAAGTCATAGTTGAGGCAAGTTTAGCTGGAATTAGCCCAAAAGACGTTAATATCTCAGTTAAAGATGAAATATTTAATCTAGAAGGCACGCGTCGCGAAACTTCAGAAATTGATGAAAAGAATTATTACCGCAAAGAAGTGCGTACTGGATCATTTCATCGCTCAGTTATTTTGCCAGCTTCGGTGCAAGCAGATAAAGCAGAGGCTAATTTTGAAAACGGATTACTGAGAGTAGTCTTGCCAAAAGAAACTCAGCCACAATCTAAAAACATTGAAATTAAAATTGAAAAATAATGATAAATTCAAATAGTCCATTAAATATAAAATTAATAAAAAAATGTCCGGTTTGTGCTAATGAGTATAATCAATCTCAAATCCAAGTGTTACACGAAAGTGATTATGGAATATTGACTTATGCCACATGCAAAAAGTGTAGTTCAAATTTGCTAACCAAGTTTTCTTCATTGCCACAAGGTATTGTCGGTAATGCAATTTTGACTGACTTGAAGCCGCAAGAAGTATTAGACTTTGCTATCGGTGATGATCTGGAAGCTGATCAAATACTAGACATGCAAAAAATGATAAAAGATAATAGTTTAATAAATAATTTTAAAGAAATAATTTAAAAAAACATATGGGAAAAATACTAGGAATTGATTTAGGAACAACAAACTCTGCCTTTGCAATTATTGAAGGTGGACAACCAAAAATTTTGGAAAACAAAGAAGGTGCTCGTACAACTCCTTCTATGGTTGCTATTTCCAAAAATAATGAACGTTTAGTGGGATTACCTGCCAAACGTCAAGCAGTAACCAATCCGGAAAATACAATTTTTTCAGTAAAGCGTTTGATTGGACGTAAGTTTAGTGATGAAGCAGTAGCTGAAGATATTAAGACTGTGCCTTACAAAATTATTCAGGACGGTGTAGGCGTAAAAGTTTCCATGAATGGTAACGACCATACTCCACAAGAAATTTCTGCTATGATTTTGCAAAAGATCAAAGCTGATGCTGAAGAGCGTTTAGGTGAACCAATCACTGAAGCTGTTATTACTGTACCGGCTTATTTTGATGATTCACAGAGGCAAGCTACTAAAGATGCTGGTAAAATTGCCGGCTTAGAAGTAAAAAGAATTATCAACGAACCAACAGCAGCAGCACTAGCTTATGGGTTTGATAAAAAGAAAGATCAACAAGTAGTTGTTTATGATTTGGGTGGTGGTACTTTTGACGTTTCTGTTTTGGATGTTTCAGCAGATACTGTAGAGGTAAAAGCTACAAACGGTGATACTCATTTGGGTGGTGATGATTTTGATCAAGTGCTTATCAATTGGATTTTAGACGAATACAAAAAACAAGAAGGTATTGATTTATCAAACGACAATTTAGCTTTACAAAGACTGAAAGAATCAGCTGAAAAAGCTAAGATTGAGCTTTCTTCATCTATGGAAACGGAAATTAATCAGCCATTTATCACTACTGATGAATCTGGTCCAAAGCATTTGGTGATGAAAATGACTCGTGCTCAACTGGAAGATTTGGTTGGAGATTTAGTAACTAAGACTTTAGAGCCATGTAAAAAGGCCTTAGCTGATGCTAAATTAGAAGTCAAAGACATCGAAGAAATCATTATGGTTGGTGGTATGACTCGTATGCCACTTGTCCAAAAGAAGGTAGAAGAATTTTTTGGTAAAAAACCAAATGTTTCTGTAAATCCTGATGAAGTGGTAGCCATGGGTGCTGCTGTTCAAGCTGGAGTTTTACAAGGTGATGTCAAAGATGTTTTATTGCTAGACGTAACTCCACTTACTTTAGGTATTGAAACTATGGGTGGTGTTCGCACTCCATTGATTGACCGTAATACAACTATTCCAGCATCAAAATCTCAAATCTTTTCTACTGCCGCTGATAGTCAACCAAGTGTAGAAATTCATGTTTTGCAAGGTGAGCGTGAAATGGCTGCCGATAACAAAACTTTGGGAAGATTTACTTTGACTGGTATTCCTCCAGCACCACGTGGTGTTCCTCAAATTGAAGTAAGTTTTGATATTGATGCTAATGGTATCTTGCATGTCAAAGCAGTAGATAAAGGAACTGGTACTGAACAAAAGATTACTATCCAAGCAAGTTCTGGTTTATCTGATGCTGATATTGAGAAAATGCAAAAAGATGCCGAAGTTCATGCTGATGAAGATAAGAAAAAGAAAGAAGCAGTAGAAACTCGTAACTCTGCTGATAACATTGTTTTCCAAACTGAAAAATTTATCAAAGACAATGCAGATAAATTTAAAGAAGAAGATAAAAAGGAAATGGAAGACAAAACTGAAGCTCTTAAGAAAGTAAAAGACGGTGAAGATTTAGAAGCTATTAAAACTGCTACTAAAGATCTAGAAGAAGTTGTTCAAAAGATTGGTGCTGCTATGTATCAAAATCAATCAACAGAACAGCCAAAACCAGGTGAAGCTGGTCCTGATGCAGAGAAAAAAGAAGATAAGAAAGAAGATACAGCTGAAGGCGACTTTGAAGATGTCAAAGAAGAGAAAAAAGACGAAGATAAGAAAGAAGAAACTAAATAATGTCCAAAGATTATTACAAAATATTAGGCGTAGAAAAAAGTGCTTCGGCTGATGAAATAAAAAAAGCTTTTCGTAAAGTAGCTCATGAGCATCATCCTGACAAAAATAATGGTCAAGATACTAAGTTCAAAGAAGCTAATGAAGCCTACCAAACTTTGAGTGACAAAAACAAACGCGCTCAGTATGATCAATTTGGCAGTGCTTTTTCTGGCGGGCAAGGCGGTTTTGGTGGGGGCAATCCATTTGGACAAGGCTTTGGCGGAGGTGGTGCTCAACAAGCTGATTTTGACTTTGACCTTGGAGATATCTTTGGTAGCTTTTTTGGTGGTCAAGGAGGCTCAAGAGCTAGCCAGACTCAACGCGGAGCAGATCTAGAAGTTAATTTAGAAATTACTCTGAAAGAATCTGTCTTTGGTGTTAGTCATAATATTTCTCTGCAAAGAAAGAGTCAGTGTCAGCCATGTCAGGGCACCGGTGCTAAAGAAGGCACTTCTTTTGATAAATGTCCGACTTGTGATGGCGTTGGCCGAGTAGCAACAACTATTTTGGGTCAATTTCAAACTCAAACTACTTGTCCAGAATGTCGTGGCCAAGGCAAGAGTATCAAAGAAAAATGTGGCGCTTGTAGTGGCCAAGGAATCACTGTTGAACATCAAGATATAAAAGTAGAAGTTCCCGGTGGCATCGATACCGGCCAATCTATTCGTTTGAGTGGACAAGGGGATAGTGGTGCTAATGGTGCCTCGGCTGGAGATTTGTATGTCAATATTATCGTCAAAGCACAAAGTGATTTAGTTCGTGAAGGTTTTGATCTGATTTCTGAAATGAAAATTCCATTTACCACAGCCGCACTTGGTGGAGAAATAGAAGTAAATACCATCGACGGCAAAGTAAAACTTAAAATCCCAACTGGTACACAAAGTAATAAAAAGTTTATTTTGCGTAATAAAGGTGTTACTAAATTGAAAAGTAGAGGACGAGGTGATCAGATTGTTGTTGTAAATGTTGAAGTTCCACAAAAACTATCTAGAAAGCAGAAGAAACTTTTGGAAGAACTGAGTAAAGAATTAAATTAAAATAAAAAGCACCTTGAAAGAGGTGTTTTTTGTAAATTGCCTGTTTATTTCAGTGATGGTAGAATTATGTTATTGAAAAATAAAATTTAATTAATCTATATGTCATTAGAAAATCCAGAGCAAAATAACGATGATCAAGACAAGGAATTGACCGAAGGACTTGAAAGAGAGACAGCGTCCAGGCGTAGGTTTCAAGAATTTGGTCACCTAGGAGTGACAGCACAGGATCATTGGAATATAGGTGGATCACCGCCCATATTACTAAATCAAAATCTAGAAAAAAATGAGGGGGAATTATTATCTGATGAGGAAATTTTAGAAAAATTGGATGGTTTAATAAGATATAAAGAACGAGCCGAGGAAAAATTAAAAACAAACCCCAATCATGAATTGGCTCAAGGTGATTTAGCTGATTTTAAAAAACAATTTCCTATAACAATAAAATATTTAGCGTCTATAGAAAGACTTCCAGAAAAATATAAAAATTATCAAGAATAAAAAATATGACTAAAGATTTAACAAATCAATTTTTTGACATTAATAAGTTCCCGGCTGAAGAAGGAATGCTTGTTTTTCCTATATCAATGAGTCGCATTAGCAATGAATCACAAAATGCTAAGAAATATTGGGAATATGTTAATTTTATCAATCCAAGTAAAGTTAATAAATCTAAAGCAGAATCAAAAGCTGGCGCCATTTTTATTTATGCAGATTTTTTATATTTACATTCAGATGAAAAGGCTAGTGTTCTTAAAAGAAAATATATGGACCTGGTAGCTACTCATAGAAATTCTTTTGATAATCTAGTAAAAGGTGATCCACATTTGATACACGATTCTTTTTCTTATAAAGTTTGGAATCAATTTTATGTTGATAATGGTAAATTTGTTTATTATTTTGAAAAATTGAAAAAAATTTATCAAAAAGATAAAGAATTTCAAAAGTATGTAAAAGAAGATTTTGAAAATTTGGAAAATACAAACTTTAAACTTGATGATAACCAGATAAATTTTTTCTTAGAAGAACATCTAATGTGCCACTTAATTTCTAAAGGACAGATGAAATTAGAGAATAAGTTTATTGATGGACGTGAAAAGTGGATTTTAATGTCTTACCCAGGCAAGCCGCTTAAAGCACATATTTATTTACATCAAAAGAATTTTTTCAAATTAGATAATCCAAAAAATGTTTATCAAGATTCTTGGTATGATTTAGAAGGCAAAAAACTTTATGATTATAAAAAAATAGATTTAGAGACTGTTAAATTTTAATATAAAATAATTACATTTAATTTATTATAAATATGGAAATAAAAGAATTACAAAAACAAGCCTCAGAAATTTTTATAAATAATTCTAAAAGAGATGGTATCAAAGTTGATACAGATTATTTAATTTTAAAATTAACAGAGGAGCTTGGCGAGTTTGTTCAATCTTATATAGTTCATGAGAGAAGATGTCGTCCAGCAAAGTATTTATCTGCAGAAGAAGCTAAGAGAGAATTATCTAAAGAGCTAGCTGATGTTTTGGGTTTGGTTTTTTCAATTGCAGATAAACTTGATGTTGATATTGAAGAAGCTTTAGTTAAAAAATGGATAACCAAAGAGTGGCTTAAAAAATAATATGTTATACAATCACACACAAGTTGGACGCTTAATGATTACTATTTTATTTATTATCGCTGTTTACTTTGTTTTTATTTTTAAGACAGTAGAATCTGATAGATCTATTATAGCCGTATTAATTTTAGTTTTATTCATTTTACTTTCTTTCGTATCACTTAATGTAAGGATTGATGAAAAGCATTTACGAATTAAATTTGGTTATGGCATATTTAGAAAACGTTTTGCGCTTTCAGAGATAATTTCTGTTAAAGCTGTAAAAAACCATTGGTACTATGGCTGGGGGATTAGAGTGTGGTTTTGGCCACTGATGCATATTTTTAATGTATCTGGTTTTGATGCAGTTGAGATCAGAATGAAAGATAGTAAAATATATAGAATAGGCACAGATGAATCTCAAAAATTAGAGCTTGCTATTACGGAAGCTATTAAATAAAGATTTTAAGCAAAAAGAAAACCGCCGATCGAATTGATCATTTGGCGGTTCACGATTTTACGATTACTCGTTTAGCCTAGGACAACTGCCTTGTACAGTCTGAAGCGTTGACTTAAGCTTAGTTTGTTGATGATAACCCATTCCCCACGATAGGACATATTGCCCCAATTCGTGTTATCTCTTTTGAAACGGATGGTATCGCCGTTTAATGAAACGGCCTTATACTCAATATCCGTCTGGTAGGGTTTTTTTGCTTTGAACGGATGTTCGTAGCTTACTTGGGTGACGCCGCGATTGCGGGCAATGTTTTCCTGGAACTTGTCTTGTACTACAGACGTTGATGCACTGATAATCAGGATGAAGATTGCCAGGAATAGAATGAGCCGAACATAGTATTTTTTCATCAGATCCTCCGAAAATGGTTAATATTGGGTAATTAAGAGTATTATAGCATATATTCACTATTATGTCAATAGTAATGAATAGAGTTAAAAATAGACAAAATCTTGACTATTTAAGCATTTTAGTCTATAATCTACTTTGTAATTTTAAATACTGCCGGAATAGCTCAGTTGGTAGAGCAGTAGTTTTGTAAACTACGGGTCACGGGTTCAAGTCCTGTTTCCGGCTCCAGAAATTTTATATTAATTAACAATACACAGATGTCACAAGATAACTTAGCAAAGTTGGAATGTACTGAATGTCACGGTATTAACTACTATTCTCATCGTAATAAAAAGACTGTTAAAGAACGATTAGATTTGAAAAAATATTGTAACAAGTGCAAACAACATACTGCTCATAAAGAAACTAAATAATTCCTTCACTTTATAATCTGGAGGAGTTATTTTGTAAGGGGGCGTCGTATAGTGGTAGTACAGGGGTCTCCAAAACCTCTAGCGTGGGTTCGATTCCTACCGCCCCTGCCAAAAGAATAGGATATATTTATCCTGTTTTTTTTGATATAATAAATGCGTTATTATAAAAGATAAAGATATGAATTTTGAGAATAAAAAAGAAGCAATTCAATTGACAGATCAGATGAAAGAGTTTGAAAAGATTGAAACGCCCGAAAAACTATTAGATTATATGAGGAGTAATATAAGATATGGATTTGTTGGTAAAAATGATGGAAAAGTCTATTCTCCTCAAATTGAAGGCTGGGGTGAAGGAGAATCTCCAGAGTATAAACCGCAAGATCCAGAAGAGCTTTTAGAAAGTGGTTATGGAACCTGTTGGGAACAAACTGAGTTAGAGAAAGATTGGTTTTCAAAAAATAATTTTGAATTTAAAACCTTTCTTTTGATGTTTGGAAAAAATATTAGTCAAAAAAATCCAGCTCATACATTGTTAGCGTATGAAGATGGTGATATGTGGCATTGGATTGAAAATACGCTTGATGGACACAATGGGATTCATGAATATGAAGAGCTGGATGATTTAATTGAAGCTGCAAAAAAAATAATTATTTCAAATGCTGTTAATAGTGGAGCTACAGATGAAGATCTTGAGAAGTATGCATTGTATGAATACAAAACATTAGTTAGTAGTTGCTCTGATCGAGATGAATTTATTTCTAGAGTTATTGAAGAAAATCAACCATAAAATAAGTTCGAATATCATCCCATGATCTCTGCCAAAAGAACAGGATTTTAGATCTTGTTTTTTTGTTTTGACTTTTTGTCTATAAAATAATACAATGAAATTGTGCTAATCATTAATGGACCAAATATGGCTCCAGTAGAACAACAAGCTTTTTCCGTTAAAAAGGGTGATGTAATTGTCATTCCCAAGGGAGTAAGCAGATATTTTCAAGGTTCTGAAAGTGATGATGACGCTAGTAACGAAACACCTGTCTTGGCTCGTTTGCAAGAGACTGGTGAGCAAGATAAATTTATCTTTGCCACCAAAAAGACAGAACATGGCCGGATTCTATTTTTACCTAAAGGCCTCAAACCAGGCAATGAAGTAAAAGTAGTCTGGGATGACAAAAAGTGTGCTTGCGCCCACAAGGTTTAGAACGTACACCCAAAAATTACCCAATTACTAATTGAGTTTAACTCAGTTAGCCGTTTTTCTTTAAACTGCTTTAGAGCAGTTTTTTTGTAGCTTTATTTTTATAAAAGGTATATAATAAGGGCATATTTAATATTTAAATTCTTAAATTTATGCAAAGAAAAACAAAAATTACCACTTGGAGCGTTGCTCTTGGTTTTTTGTTGGTTTGTATGGTGATTGCTAGCTCTTGGTCTAACAGAGTAATGGCAGATTCAGTTAAAGATGCTCCCTATCAAGCCATTGTTAAAATTAACACTTATACTTTAGATGAGTATAACAATTTATCTATTTTTTCTAGTGGTTCGGGTATTATTTTTGATGCCAGTGGCCTTGTCTTGACCAATTATCACGTAACAACCATAGAAGAAGAATTTGATAATAGTGAAAGAGAAACTTCATTTCAAGTTTGTTTGACAGAGGATCCAGGTGTAGAGCCAGTTTGTGATTGGACAGGACAGATGGTAGCCAAAGACAAAGATTTGGATGTGGCCATTTTACAAATCAAAGAGCCACCTAGTGAAGGCGAAATGTTCCCTTATCTAGATTTAGATCAGCTTAATGCTAATGTTACTAACGACACACTCACTGTTTTGGGTTATCCAGCTATTGGTGATGAAACTATTACTATCACCGAGGGTATCATCAGTGGTAAAGTCAATAAATATAATAAAGACTGGTTAAAAACTGACGCTGTCACCTCATTTGGTAGTTCTGGCGGAGCAGCTATTAATCAATATGGTTATGTGATTGGTTTGATTAGTCGGGCGCACTCTGATTTATTGGGTAGCCTTGGTTATTTGATCAATGTTTCTTCTTTGAGTGATTGGATCGAAGCAAATAGAAATCAAGCTAGTCAAACAGCTTCTTTCGAAGGTAGAATTTCCGATCTATCAGCCAAGCAGAAAGCTCTTGAGGAAACTGATACTTACCAAAATGATAAACCATTTTTTAGTATTGTGAAGCCCAATGATTGGGATTTTGATTATCAGAACGAAAACGCTTTGATGATTCATAAAAAAAATGACAATGAGGGTGGCATAGTAGGTATTATGGCTTCACCATTTCCTATTCCGGCGTCTACTGATTTTGTCATGACACGTATTAATCAACGCTTACTCGAAGTAGGTGCTTTATCTTTATTAAATATTAATAAAGACGAAGATCTTGTTATTAATGGCTTATCAGGCAAGAAAGTTACTTTGTCGATCATGGGTGAGACACAAAGTTTTTATTATTTTGTTTTAGATAATTATTTTTTAGAAATATCTTATGATTATGGCTACACCGAGAAAGACCAAGCTATGGTTGATGAGATTATTAATTCTTTAAGTGCTACGCCAGGGCAAGTTTTGACTCCAGTTGTACAATATGAAAATGATAGTCCTAAATTTTATTTAAGTTCAAATGCCTCTTGGCCAATATTAGATATCAATTCTAAAGAACGGGCAGCTGAGATGTATAATGTCGATGAGCCTAAAGCTTTTGTGAGTGCTGGTGTGGCTAAATTAGAGAGTTCGCAAAAAGATTTTAACAACGATGATTATTTGAACTATATCAAGGGCACAATTGATACAGTTAATTCAGCCGGAGCCATGCTGGATATCAATTTTGATATTATGGAGTCTAACGCTCATTATCAATTAAATGATGAATTGACTGATGTCATCATGCTTCATTCTCAAATGACTAAGCCAAGTACTGGTGATATTTTGGGTATTAGCACTGAATATTATCTCAGAGAAGGGGATTATTATATCGGAGTTGATTTATCTATGTTTACTGACGATATTACTGAATTCCAAAGCGTATTGTCTGAGGTTCAACCTATTTTGAATTCATTATCACTTGTCGGGTTTCAAGAGCTAGATGGCGTGACTGGTGGTGAAACAAATGAAACAGAGGACACAGATTCGATTGGAGAAACTGACAATGTTTTGAAAGATACTTTGAAAAGCTCACTAGAGCATGTTAAAAATAATAAACTCATTTGGATTTTATCTCTATTTGGAGTAGTTATCATTATTTTAGTTATTGTTTTCATAAAAATACGCGGTAAACGTAAGTCAACAGATCCCGTTGCTACAACACCTCCAAATCCCCAAGTCACTACCAATCAGGAAGCCGAAGTAAATCCTCAAGATATTGATGATAAAGCGTGATATTTATATTTAATAAGTAAACATAAAATTATGAACTTATTTAAAAACACTACTTGGAAGTGGTGGGAGCTCAAGTTTATTTCTTGGGGCGGAATTTTTCTAGGTTTGGCACTTGGTATTCACTTCGGTCAATATTTGACTGATTGGCTAACATTAATTTGGGTATTATTTGCAGTGCTTTGGTTGTATGTTATTGTAGTTTGGTTTAAAAAATAGATAGTTTAACACAAAAGAAAAAACCGCCCTTCGATACGCTCAGGGCGGTTTTGTGATAAGCGATGTTTTCGCTTACTTGGGTTTCATTTCCTCAGCCGGAATGAAGCGAAGCAGTGTAGGTGGGATTTCAACGTCAATTTTGACTTTGGCATCGTTCAGTTCGGCAATGATCCTTTCAACCTCTTCCGGATTAGTCGAAGTAACTTCGACATATGGCATTGGAGTGCGATTGCCATCGCAAGACACGGGAACGGATATGGCTCCGTGCCAAGTTGCCACAGCATCATCTTGTAGTCCAAGATTCAGCATCACAGCCTCTATGATCGGAAGTAGCTTGTGGTATGTCATTTGGTCGACATACAAGTGAATGTTCGGCATGATTGCCTCCTTGTTAGCTGGTGTTTATGGAACAATTAATAAATTATATTACTATATTTATCATATTTTGTCAATATAGTTAATAAAATAGGGCTTTTACCTTGACAAAAACTTAATTTTAGTTTATAATTTTGACCTTATTTAGTTTACTGTAATTTAAGCTATGGATATTCGTAATATTGCTATTATTGCTCACGTTGATCACGGAAAAACTACTCTAACTGATGCTATGATGCGTCAAACAGGCATGGTAGAAGATGGTCAAAGTATGGACTCAAACGCTCTAGAACAAGAGCGTGGTATTACTATTTATGCTAAAAATGCTTCTTTGGTCTATAAAGATACCAAAGTTAATATCGTTGATACTCCTGGTCATGCTGATTTTGGTTCTGAAGTAGAGCGTGTTTTACGATCTATTGATTCAGTACTATTGGTTGTTGATGCTCAAGAAGGCCCAATGCCGCAAACTAAGTTTGTCTTGAAAAAATCTTTAGAGCTAGGATTAAAACCTATTGTAGTTATTAATAAAATAGATAAACCAGCCGCTGATGTTGTCAAAGTTGAAGATCAAGTTTTGGAATTATTCATGGATCTTGGCGCTGATGATGAGCAATTAGCTTTTCATACAGTTTATGCTATCGGTATTCAAGGTGTCGCTAAACGAAACATGGAAGATGAATTTACAGATTTGTCTCCGTTGTTAGATTCTATTTTAGAACATGTGCCGATTGCGCCACACAATATTGATACACCATTAAGAATGCAGCCTTTTAATCTAGCTTATGATGATTATTTAGGACGACTAGCTATTGGTCGTATCTATGAAGGTGTTATTAAACACGGACAAAAACTTTTCATCAAAAATGTAGCTGGAGATTTACGCCAAGGCTCAATTACTAAGCTTTATACTTTTCATGGTTTTGAACGCCAAGAAGTAAAAGAAGCGGAAGCTGGTGAATTGGTTATGATCGCTGGAATTGCTGATATTGATATTGGTGAAACTATTTGCCAAAATGAAGATCAAGAGTCTTTGCCGGCTATTCATGTAGATGAGCCAACTATTTCTATGGATTTGATGATTAATAATTCTCCTTTTGCTGGTCGTGATGGCAAATACGTTACTAATTCCAAAATCAAAGAACGTTTAGAAAAAGAATTAGAAGTTAATGTTGGTTTGAAGATTGATTTTGACGCTGGAGATTATTACAAAATCTATGGCCGTGGTGAAATGCACATTGCTATTTTGCTTGAACAAATGCGTCGTGAAGGTTATGAAGTGCAAGTTTCTCAGCCACATGCTATTATCAAAGAAGAAAATGGTGAAAAACTAGAACCTTATGAGGAAGTAGTTGTTGATGTGCCACATGATATGTCTGGTGCAGTTATTGAAAAACTTTCTCGTCGTAAAGGTATTATGACTAATATTCAAACTGAAGCCACTACTCAGATGAATTTTGAAATTCCTACGCGTGGTTTATTAGGCTACCGAGGAGAATTTGTAGTAGATACCAAAGGCGAAGGTATTATTGCCGCTCATGGTTTAGGATTCAAAAAACACGCCGGTCCGATTGATCACAAAGATACTGGCGCTATGATTTCTATGATCACTGGAAAAGCTTTGGGCTTTGCTTTATTTAATCTTCAAGACAGAGGAGAGCTATATATTGCTCCAAATACAGAGGTTTATGAAGGCATGGTTATTGGTAATACAGCCAAAGGTGAAGCAATGACTGTAAATCCTACCAAAGGTAAGCAATTGACCAATATGCGCTCTTCTGGAGCCGATGAGGCCATCAATTTGACCAAACCAATTGAGATTACTATTGAGCGCGGTTTAGAAATGATGTCCGATGATGAATACTTAGAAATTACTCCACACAATATTCGTTTACGCAAACAAGTTTTACAAGAGAATATGCGTAAAAAAGTTAAATAAATGAATTTAGACAATCTCTACACAATTTTAGCTGATCAACCAAAGTTTCGCACTACCCAAGTGAAAGAAGCTATTTTTAAGACTTTGATAAAAAATTGGTCTGAAGCAAGTAATATACCTCAAGACCTGAAAGAAAAATTAAATAAAGAATGTCCATTAGAGATCAACACAGATATTTCTCAATCTAGAGACAAAGATACTATTAAGACTTTGATTAAACTAGAGGATGGTGAGCATATTGAAACTGTTTTGATGTCACACAAAGATGGTCGTCACACTGTTTGTGTTTCTTCTCAAGTTGGCTGTCCTATGGCTTGTAAATTTTGTGCTACTGGTACACTTGGTTTCAAAAGAAATCTAACAGTCAGTGAAATGTTAGAACAAGTTTTATTTTTTGCAAGATTACTAAAAGAAAAAGACGAGCGAGTTTCTAATGTCGTTTTCATGGGCATGGGCGAGCCATTTGCAAATTATGACAATGTCATGTCGGTCATTGATTATCTAAATGATTCTAAGGGATTAAATATTGGTGCTCGTCGTATTTCCGTTTCCACTTGTGGTATTTTGGATGGAATCAAAAAGTTTACTCAACAAAAACTACAAATTAATTTAGCTATTTCACTTCATGCACCTAACGATAAATTGCGTAGTGAATTAATGCCGATTAACAAAAGACAGCCATTAAATAAAATATTACAACTAGTCCATGATTATGTAGAAAAAACTGGTCGCAAAGTAATGTTTGAATATTTGATGATCAAAGGTGTAAATGATTCTATCAAACACGCTGAGCAATTAGCTGGCCTAATGCAACATCCATTATTCATGGTTAATCTGATTCCTTACAATCCAACTGGTGTGTATTTGCCATCAGATAAAAAGACTATTACTACTTTTAGACAATATTTAGAACACCACGATGTAGAAGTTACTCAGCGATTTGAATTAGGACAAGACATAGATGCTGCCTGTGGACAACTAGCCAATAAAAAGAAAAAGAAATAACTTAAAAATCGCATAATCTGCGATTTTTTGATATACTTAAAATATGAAAATAGTATTTACTGTATTATTTACTTTTATTTTGTTATCAACAACAGCTTTTGCTGCTGAAGAATGTTTTTTTGGTCCTTGTGACACAGATAATGACGGTCTAACTAATGGCCAAGAGACAGATATTTATTATACTGATCCACTAAACGCTGACACAGATGGTGATGGATTTAGTGATGGCGTAGAAGTAGAAAATGGCTATTCACCACGTCATGGAGAAAATAAGAGGTTTATTGATGTGGATAGTGATAGTGATGAATTAAATGACTATTGGGAGCTCAAAATGGGCACAGATTTGATGCAAGCTGATACCGATGGTGATTCATATGCTGATGGCGTAGAAATGGCTACTAGTCATGATCCTTTAGATGATAGCGCAGAGATCAAAGAAAGACTCATTCAAGTTAATATTGCTGATCAATATTTGAGCTATTATTTTGGCGATAAATTGATTGACGGTTTTGCTATTTCTAGTGGCGTGTCAGGCATGGACACGCCAGAGGGTCAATTTACTGTTTTAGATAAGCAGCCAGTCAAGCATTATGGTGGCGGGGATTATGATTATCCTAATACCAAATGGAACATGCATTTTACCACTCGCTATTATCGTTATTGGATTCACGGGGCTTATTGGCATGATAATTTTGGCCAACCTATGAGTCACGGTTGTGTTAATGTAGATTATGAAAATATGGAGCCACTTTATGATTGGTCGCAAGTTGGCACCAAAGTTATTATTAATTAAATAAAATATGTTAGATGTAAGTAAGATGTCCAAATTTACTTTGGATCAGCACAAGGCAATTATATCTTTGCGAGAAGAATTAGACGCAATAGATTTATATCAACAACGAGCTGATGTGACAGGAGACAAAGAGCTCAAAGCAGTCTTAGAGCACAATAGAGATGAAGAAAAAGAACACGCAGCGATGTTGATTGAATGGCTTCGTCGAAATGATGCGGTTTTTGAAAAAGAGTTAAAAGATTATCTATTCACTGACAAGCCTCTTAGCCACTAAACAAAAAACTCTCGGTCAGCCGAGAGTTTTATAGTTGAAACCTTATATAATAAATAGTGTTACCAGCTATTTGTTTTTTTTCATATGTTGTTTGGATTTTCAAAGTTGGGTTATTTTCTAGTTGCTCTTCTATGCCACTATGACTTTCCAAAATATTACCATCTTCTTCATCGATTATTTTTAGACTATATTCAAATAAAGTTTTGTCATCAGTTTTTAAATGAATAAGGCCGTCAGGTTCTAATATTTTTTTATAGAGATTTAGAAAGCGGGGAGAGGTCAGTCTTTTTTTAATATCTTTCTTTTTTGGTCGTGGATCAGGAAAAGTTAACCAAATTTCTGATACAGTATGCTTAGTAAAGTATTCTAGAATATTTTCTATTTGAAATCTTAAAAATAAGACATTGTCTAATTTGTTTTCCACAGCAAATTTTGCTGGAGGTAGTAATCTTTCTCCTTGGATATCGACGCCAATAAATTGGCTATTTGGAAATTGCTCAGCTAAAGCTAAGGTGTATTCGCCTTTGCCACAACCTAGTTCTAAAATTAAACATTTTTCAGGGTTAACAAAAGCATCTAATTTTTCTTGAATATTATCCAAAGATACCTGTCCCACGTTGGATAGTTTATCTAGAGCAGCGAATTTTATTAATTTTGCGCGAGGCATACTAGTATTATAGATAAAAAACAGAAAATATGCTATTTTTGAGGTGAGTGAGCATTGTAAATAATATTCTTGACAAAATTCTATTTTTGTAGTATAATGCTATATTAAATAAAGCATTAATTAAATTATATGTTTAAGAAAATTGCTAATATTAGCAGAAAATTAGTTTTTACCCAAATGATTGCCAAACTAGCTTTATTGACCAGTTTAGGTCTATTTTTGCCATTTCAAGCTTTAGCTACCGAGGATTTACAGATTAGTAATGTTGATATTGAGATTGAAAATGGTAGTGCGATTGTCACTTGGAGTACTAATATCAGATCTAGCTCTAGAGTTGATTATGGTTTAAGTTCTGAATATGGTACTTATGTCTATAATAACAATGCCAATGATAGATTACATGAACTTACCTTATCAAACTTATTGTCAGAAGAAACTTATCATTTTAAAGTAACATCTAGTGCCAATGGTCAAACTGTTTCCAGTTTCGATATTATTGTTGATACTTCTGATTTTAATGATGGTGAAAAACCAGAGATTGAAGATTTTAGCGTAGCTTATGTTACTGGTAATACAGCTACTATTCATTTTACTACCGATGAAAAAGCCACTAGTAGAATTTACTATGGCACCACTCAAGATTTTGGTAAAAGCAAAAGAATTGGTAGTCGCAGAACTTCATTTGAATATACTGTAAAAAGCTTAACTCCTAATACGGTTTATTATTATAAAATTGAAGCTGTTGATGAATACGGAAACAAAAGATCTAAATTTGGAGATTTTAAAACTCATGTGGATACTGAGCCTGATGATATGTTGTTAGACATTACGCGTATTAAACCAGTTGATGATAATGATCAAGATATTTCTTATACTGCCGCTACTATTTCTTGGCGTAATAATAAATTAGCTGATGGTGTAGTCAAGTATGGTACCGAGTCTACTCGCTTGTATAAACGTGCTTATCCAGAACAAGACTGGAAAAGCTTGGATCAAACACTACGTTTGACTAATTTAAAACCAGGTACACGTTATTATTTCCGTGTTGATACTAGAGATATCTTTAAAGATAGGGCTAAGTCAAATATTTATAGTTTTGTAACTAAAGCTATGCCAGATAATTTACAGCAAGCCAGCTCTAACGATGGTGTTATTTTTAGATCACTGAGTGCCCTGAGACGATTGTTTACCCAGGCTAGTGCTTTATATAAAGACGTAGCTAGTGAAAAGGTTTATGCCGTAGTTAATAATCAAAAACATTACATTGCCAATTCGGAAGTTTTTAAACGTTATGGATATTCTTGGCGTAATGTTCAAGAAGTTAGTTCATCTTTTTTGAGTAATTTATCAGAAGTTAATTTAGTTAAAGATCCGACAACTGATAAAATCTATTACTTAGCCAAAAAAGGTGATGCGCGTTGGTTAAAGATTGATATTCCATCTCCTAGTGTTTTTGGATCATATGCGTCTAATAGTTGGGATAAGGTAGTTGCTATCGATACTGAGGAATTAACCTCTTATAATGATGTTAGTTTAGTAAAAGCTATTGATGGTTCGACTGTTTATTTGTTAGAAAGTGGTATGAAGCGTCCCATTGCCTCTCCTTCAGTTTTTGAAAATAATGGGTATAACTGGAGCGACATCGTAGAATTAAGTAATACCCATTTGGATGCTTATCATACGGGAACTACTATGCGTTAAATAATATGTATTAAAGCACCTCGTAGTACGGGGTGCTTTTGCTTTATTTAAAAAATTAGTTTATAATAATCAAACAATTGAATAATAATTATCAAGAGTGCGGGGAGAGAATTGGCTTGTTGATCCGCCAGCAACCTATCTATTAGACAAGGTGCTAAGTCCAACCCCGCGGGGAAGATAATATTTAGTCACATTAGCTTTCTCCATTGGGGAAAGATTTTTTAATTTTTAAAGAAAATTTATGTTAAAAACAGCAGAGAATGTGACTTGGGGACACCCAGATAAAGTTTGTGATCAAATATCAGATGCTATTTTAGATGAGTGTTTGCGACAAGATCTAAATAGTCGTGTAGCTGTGGAAACTGTAGGTGGGCATGGAAAATTATTTATTATAGGTGAGTTGACCACCACAGCCAAAATAGATGTTGCTAAAATTGCCAGGCAAGTTTATCAAGAGATTGGTTATAGTGACGAACTTGATATTTCGGTAAATTTGGTTCATCAGAGTCCAGACATTGCTCAAGGAGTTGATATTGGTGGCGCTGGTGATCAAGGTATTATGATTGGTTATGCTACAACAGAGACCAAAGAGCTTTTACCGCTTGAGCATGTTTTAGCTGCCAAGCTTATTCGTCGTTTAGAAAAAGTAAGAGCTGATAAGGATAATCAATTATCACAATTTTTAGGTCCAGATGGCAAGGCACAAGTCACTTTAGAAAATGACAAAGTAAAGACTGTTGTTTTATCTACTCAGCATTCAAAAAATATTAATCAAGATGTTTTGCGCAAATTGATTATTAAAGAGGTAATTGATCCAATAATTCCTAACTATGAAGAAGTTCATATTAATCCAACTGGAATTTTTGTTGTTGGCGGTTTTACAGCTGACACTGGATTGACTGGACGTAAAATAACCATAGACAATTATGGTCCACAAGTGCCTGTCGGTGGTGGAGCTTTTTCTGGTAAAGATCCTTCAAAAGTTGATCGATCAGCAGCTTATATGGCTAGATTTTTGGCCATAGAGTATTTAAAAAAATACCAAGCAAAAGAAGTTATTGTTAAATTAGCTTATGCTATTGGCCACAAGGAACCAGTTATGGCTACAGCTTTATTGGATGGAAAAAAGACAGTAGAAGTTACAGGATATGATTTGTCACCACAAGGGATTATTGATTTTTTAGGCTTATATAAGCCACAATATCGAGATCGAGCTAAACTAGGATTTTTTAAAAAAGTCAACAAATAGAAGCTTTTTCTTGACTTTAATTTTTAACTGTGCATATGATTTGGTCTATTTTCCTTAGTAAATGTTCACAAAATTAAATATATGTGTTAATATGCTAGAGTAAACTTAATAATTAATAAATTAAGTCAAACAATATGGCAAAAATGACAAAAACAGAGATGCTTAATGCTCTATCAGAAGCTACAGAATTAAGCAAAAAAGACGTAAAGAACTTCTTAGAAGTGTGGACAGCAATGGCCTACAAAGAAGTTGTTAACAACGGAGAGTTTTCCTTACCAGGTTTGGGTAAGTTAGTAAAGGTTAATCGTAAAGCACGTGAAGGTCGTAATCCAGCTACTGGAGAGTCGATTCATATTCCTGCAAAAACTGTAGTGAAATTCCGCGTAGCTAAGGCAGCTAAAGAAGCTGTGATGTAAACTGTTGTAAATTTAACAACATAAAAAGCTCCCATTTGGGAGCTTTTTATTTTTAGTCTAAATTAGTATTATAAATTATAAACAAAGACATAGTTTTTATCTTGATCGACTACAAAGTAATCATCAGTAGTTTCTTTGGCTTGGCTTATAGCTTGTTTTGCTGAGTGCCAATAATGATTGACCACAAAATATAATTTTTTAACTCCTGCTTTTTTCATAGCAGCAACAGCCTCTTCAACACTAGCTTGTTTTTCTATCATGTTAAGATAGTTTTGATAAATATTGCCGTTGCCCAGAGGCATGGAATAATAAAAATTATCATTGTAGTAATGTGCAAAACCATAGGTATTAATAGCGGCTGCACCGACCATTTGATTAGCTAATACGATATATGGTTGGTCAGCTGCTAGTTGCTCTATCAGTTGTACGGTTTCTAGATCAGTTTGAGTAATATTAAAACTTTTACTATTTGTATGGCGATCATAAGTTGGATAACTAAAGTAAGTACTAGTAGCCATGATTAATACAATAATGACAGTCAGCCATACTTTGTGGCTAAGGTTTTTTCTTTTTTCTACAAAATCATGCCACCAAAAATACCAAGTAGTCAAAAATATTGGCAAGGCACTCAAGCCAACCAAGTAAATGATCCTGATTAAATAAGAATTTTGTTCATAGTCTATTTGCTCAGAAAAAGAAATAAATAAACGAGACAAAATGTAATTACTTAACAACAAAGCCAGAAATATCCAGTGTTTATCAAAAAATAAATATTTATGTTTTCTGACAATGATTATCCAGCCAATCAAGACAACAAAGCTAAAGATGAAGGCTTGATTGTTCCAAATATTGTGCAGTAGGTCTAGTGGAAAATTGTAGCTATAAATTAGTTTTGACCAGTGCCAATCGACTAAAGGCCAAGGATACCAAGTAAAAATTTGTGACCAAACTTGACCAGATAATTTTTGATAAATTATTAAGGCAGTCGGGATGCTAATGCCAGATAAGAATATAGTGACAGCAGAAATATATTTTTTATACTTTTTGTTTATCTTCCAATAGCGGATAGACATTAGTAGCGTCATATATAAAATAGGTATGCCTCCCAAAGGATGGATGGCCAAAGTACCCAAGCCAATTATCCAGCCAAAATATAGACATTGTTTATGTTTTTTTATAATGGGTAATAAAAAGATAAAAATAGCTACTAGTAAAAAGGCTAAATTTTGTGGTGTGGTCATGATAGCAAAATTAAATCCAATAAACAGACTTAATAATACAACTAATAAACTAATTTTATTAGGCCAGCGAAATCCTTTTCTTAGGCCATAATACAGACTATGTGGCCACAAAATACTAAAAGCAATTGGTAATATTAGTTTATTAATACTAACAATAGATATTTGCCAAGAAGAGCTCAAAAAGAAGGTCCAGGCATATTGGCCCAAGTATAATAAAAGGCGGGGCTGAATAGTGCCAGTGTCTTGGATGACGTTCATCGCAGCTTGATGCAAAAATGGGTCATAGCCAAAGCCCAAGGGGTAAACTAGCCAAGTAATACTAGATAATACAAAAAAATGCAGGCTAGTCATAAACAAGCTTGCTCGTAATTTTTTGTTTTGGAATATGTATATGACAAGTAAAATACTAGAGATGATAACGAGCGTCCAAAATTTATAGCCTAACAATTCCCAGGGGGAGCGAATAATATCAGTACTTGCTCGTCTAACTAATAAGATCAGAGTCAATATTTCAGTAATAAAAAAAGCGATTGGGATGATGATATTTTTGATATTAGCCAAACGAATATTTGGTATATCTAAAGATGCAAAGAAATAATGTCGTTTATTTAAACGCCAAGACCAAAATTCAATAATAAGTGGTATACTAATCAGTGAGCATAAAAAAGTAACGTCATTAATCTGCCAAACTTGATAAAATAGAGTGTAAATAATGCTTAAATATAATAGTATTGTCAGTAAACCAAGAACATTACGGAAGCTAGTAGAAATTTGTTCAAATAATAAGTCACCTAATTTTTTACTATTTAAAGCAAAAAATATTATACTGGTTATGATACCTAAAAGCGGCCAATGCAGGAATTGCCAGTTGGCTATTATTAAGACTAAGGACAAGGCCTGTAAGCCTAAATGTTGTCTTCTATCAAGAGTAATCATCGCTCTCAGTTTAACACAATTTGAGTTTTTTGTTAAAATAAGTATATGACTTGGGATGATAAATATTTAGTTCTCTTTTTTCGTTATTTATGGCTGCTATTAGCAATAGCTGCGATTGTTTTTATTATCAATAAAAATGTGATTAATACTCAACAAATCATTTATCAAATTGATTTAAGTCGAGCCATGACGACTGAGATTGAGGGGCCATATCCTCAGACTAGAGTTCTGTATGATGGTCAGCTCAATGTTTTGGCTGAGCCACTATATTTGCAAGCTTATTTACCAGGGAATTTTACAGATCTTACAGTAACGGGAGACTTAGTTTTGGGTGAGCAAATTTTAGATTTAGGTTTAAAGCAAATGGACGGCACTTGGCAATGGAAAAAAATAGCTAGTGAAAATTTTTCTGTTAATTTTTATTTAGCTGACGTTTATTTACAACGTAAAAAAATGCAGCTTATTTTTTCTTTGCCAAATTTAAATAACCAAGACGAAGTAAAGATAAAAAATTTGAAATTAATTCTAAACAATGACAATTTTTAGAAAAATATTACAAGATTTATTTCGCACTAGTTTGTTTTTGTGGTTATTTTTGTTGTTATTAGAATTTATCCGTCCTGGCACAGTCCATCGTTTTATTAATTTAGAGTATTGTTTTTATTTTTTATTATTATTTGCTTTGATCATAAAATTTATTAATATCTCGAGACGTTAATTTATGCTATAATAAAGATAAGTTAATAAAGGAGGAGGGATGAATAAAAAAAGAAAAATTGCGCTCAAAAAACATCGTCGCAAGCGCAATAAAGAAATAGCGAATATTCGCTATCGTTAGTTTTATGAAAAATAAAAATCAAAAAATGCATGTCGTTACAGTCGACATGGGTTACGGACATCAACGAGCAGCTTATCCCTTAGCTTCGGTTAGCACCGGAGGAGTGATTAATGCTAATCAATACAAAGGAATCTCCAAAAAAGAAGAGCGTTCATGGCAAGAAGGACGTAGGTGGTACGAGGTGATTTCTCGTTTTAAAAAAGTGCCTATTTTAGGCACGATCGCTTTTGCTGTCATGGATAATTTTCAAAAAATTGAACCTTTTTATCCGCGTCGTGATCTATCCAAGACATCTTCTCAACAAAGATATTTCTATAAAAAAGTTAAACAAGGCTTAGGAAGAGACTTGATTAATGCCCTAAATAAAAAACCAGCGCCGCTAGTGACGACATTTTTTGTGCCGGCTTATTTTGCTGAATACTATAATTATCAAGGACCAATATACTGTGTAGTTTGTGACGCTGACGTAGCTCGCGCCTGGGCACCTTATGATGCTAGACATAGTAAAATCATCTATTTAGCGCCAAACAAGCGGGTTAAAGAGCGTTTACAGCTCTATGGAGTGCGGGCTAGTAAGATTTATGTAACTGGCTTTCCGCTACCTAAAGAAAACATTGGTGGCTTACAACAAAAGGTCTTAAAGGCTGATCTTAAAAGACGCATTTGTAATTTGGACCCTAAAGGCATTTATCGGCATAAGTACAAAAATTTAATTGGAGAATATTTATGTCCAGTTAGTGAATTACGAGCCAAATCAAAATCCGTGACTATTACTTTTGCGGTTGGTGGAGCTGGAGCGCAAAGAGAAATTGGTGCTACTTTATTACGAGTGCTTAAAAAACACATTCAAGCTGGACGGATTAATATCAATTTAGTTGCTGGTGTGCGTAATGATATTTATACATTTTTTGAACAAGCTGTTAAAAAGAATGGTTTATCCAAAGCTAGTAATGTAAATATTCTTTTTGCTGAAAACAAAACTAATTATTTCAAAGTATTTAATCAAGCCTTGAGAACGACAGATATTTTGTGGACTAAACCATCTGAACTTACTTTTTATAGTGGCCTAGGCTTACCAATCATCATGGCGCCACCAATTGGCTCACAAGAAGATTATAATCGAGATTGGTTACAAGCCTTGGGTGCTGGTATTGATTCACAGGATCCAGAATATGTTGATGAATGGCTTTTTGACTGGCTAGACTCTGGTTGGTTGGCAGAATCAGCTATGCAAGGATATTTGGATGCTCCAAAAATGGGTACTTATCATATTGAAAATATTGTTTTGCATAATAAAGTGCAAGAAATTGAAGATATTCAATTGCTCTAATTATTTTCATGAAAATTACTACTCTACATATTAATTTGTACAAAAGTATTAAACAGCCGATCAGTTTTTCTACGCTACCGGTTAATATTTTGATTGGTCAAAATAATTGTGGTAAGAGTAATATTTTATATGCCATTGATTATCTTTTTGATGTGCAGGGAGTCAGTCCGATTTTGGAGTACCCAGAAGCCGATATAGAGGCAGAACTTAGTTTTACTGAGGAAGAGGCTAACGAATGGAATCTGCCAGCCAGGAAAGCTAGCCTAACTATCAAAAATGAACAAAGAAAATTAGCATTTCCAAATCAGATTACAAATTATAGAGGAGAATTAAAAGCATTATTATCAACTAAAATAAAACATCTTAATTATGATGCTTTTAATGATCTTGATGATATAGATAGAGATTGGAAGACATTACAAGAACACAAAGAAAGTTTAAATTTATTTAAGCAACATTTGAAAAATCATTTTCCAAAAATCAGTGCCAAAGAAAACGCACTAGATATTCATTATGAGCATGCTGGCATCAAAGAAGGAACACGTAAAGCCACCATTGATCACCTGGGTTCTGGGTTTAGAAGGATTTTTGTTATACTATTATATATTTTTCATCCTGACTATCAGATAGTTATTTTGGATGAACCGGAGACTCATCTTCATCCAGTTTTGGTCAAAAAACTTTTGTGGGCCATGCAAAATGCCGAGGGTGGAGGACAAATTTTATTTTCTACTCATTCACCTTTATTTATCAACTCTGTTACTTTGCCGCAAGTATTGCGAGTAATAAAAGATGCTGACAGCACCAAAGCCTTTGGTTTGCCAATTAAAAAACAGCACTATAGTTACAAGCGTCTGATACAAGAATTAAACGCTGATAATGTTGAAATGTTATTTGCTGATACAGCAGTTTTAGTAGAAGGTATTTCAGATCGTATATTATTACGTGGTTTAATAGATCGTTTTTATCAGGGAGATAGAGATATCAAAGTCGTCCAGACACATGGTAAAGGCAACATCGCTTTGTATGTAGATTTATTAAAAATTTTTAATATTAACTATATTATTTTAGCGGATAGAGATATTATAAAATATCAACTAGATAGAGTGGTAAGCCGTTTAGATATAAAACTTAAAGCACATAAGGCTAATGATATAATCATAGAACTTAAAGAACATAAAGTTTTTGTTTTACCATCTGGCTCTATTGAAAGGCATTATCCAAAAAAATATCAACGTGATGATAAGAAAACACTAAATGCTTTGTATGCCGCAACCGCTATCACTAAAACGGATTTTAATTCTAAAATAATGCGACCCCTCAAAGAGGTAATTCAAGCTTTATAATTCAATCATTAGTCATAAAGATCATGGAATCATGTATTTGTGGTGCCTAAATAAAAAAACAGTCCTATATTATTCAGGGCTGTTTTTGTTTTAAATATAAGAAAAGGCCGCTGCGTACGTAGTACACAGCGGCAAGATTCAGGGGGGCGATTTTCCTGTGGGGCATTTTGCCTCCGGCGTTGTCTGGATTGAGTTGGAGTGGCGACCTTGTGGTGCCTCAGTGAATTACTTACAGAGAGTCTTGGCTCTCCTTGTAGATCTACGGAGGGTAAAGGTGTCGCATTGACTTCTCCAGGGAATTTGAAGGATTGTCGTCAGATCACTTAACTAATCCGGATGTTCGTAGCGCAAATCAATGCGCGGTTTGCTGTTTGGGCGAGGGCCCGGCAAGTGGGTCGAACATCCAGAAGTAGGCCGGAAAAGCCTGGTCAGAAACCAGTTAATCATGAGGCTACTCCTAAATGGATGTGATTGTATCAATGAGCTTAATAGAACATTAAGCATACTATGCATAATTTGTCAAGTCCATTAGGTACTACCTTATTATTTTAGCTAATATTAGCTATTTTAATAAAAAATACCCGCCGAATCTAGTTCAGCGGGTAAGCACAGCGATGCAAGCACTTGGCTGCATCTTTGTCACACACAGCTATCAGGAGAGTCACCAGGATCTGATGCATATGGGTAAGTAAGGAGCGAAGAATGATAATCTACACTATTTCTCAGCTTTTGTCAAGAGCTTTGAAAAAAATAAGCGCCCATCGATTTCTCAACGGGCGCATGACGTTTGATTACACCTAATGGGTGTAGGGATGCTTGCTTCTGCCTAAGTAGGAAGTAGTGGTCAAAGTGGAAGTGTTAAGTGAATGTTACTTAATATACGGCAGAAGTGACGTGTCCAGCCAAGTGGACGTAAGAATGATCAATGTGAATAAAGTATATCTAGGCTTTAAAATTTTGTCAAATTTGTGCAGACCTTGAGCGAAGTCGAAAAGTCAAATAAAAAAGCCCGTCTCCTTTTGACGGGCAAGGTCCTGCTTGGGCTGTTACCAATTCGCGCTCTGCGTTCGGCCAGCTACATCCACGTCCAGCTTCGGTGTGTTGGCGGCGGCATTTTTCGTTGCGGCGTTGGTGACGATCATCTTGATCTGTGGAGGAATAAGTAAGCGCTTCATAGGAAGCTCCTTTCTTTATAAAAAGTTACCAGGATGCATCTAGAGGCTACTTTACCTCTGATGTAAAAAATTGAGAGTACATTAATATATTAATTATATAAAGAACCTACTTTTTTGTCAAAAAAATAGCCCACCTTCCTTTAGGTGGGCTTAACGGCCATCGATTTTTTACCCAGTGTTCGTTACCAGAGTGATGATCAGTGGTAGTTTTCTCATAATATCACCTCATGTGTTGAAATAAAAAGACCAGGATATATGAATAAGGGATTTTAAATCCCTGAAAGAACTATAATTAATATAATTATAAAATGATGAGATTTTTTTGTCAAAGTTAGGCAAAAAATGATATAATATAAACAATCATTAAACAAAAATTTTATGGATTGGTTAGCCATTGCCATTGCTGCTTATTTGATTTTAGCAGTTGTAAATCTTGCAGATAAATTTTTATTAGAAAATGTAGTTCCTAGTGCTAAAACTTACACTTTTTTAGTGGGTGCCATGGGCTTGATAGTCATTGTTATTGCTCCGTGGTTTTTAACTTGGCCGGGAGTTTCCCTGTTGTTAGGCAATCTTTTAGTTGGTGCTTTATTTCCAGGAGCTTTATTGTTATTATATCGATCACTTAAAATTGGTGATGCTTCCAAAATTATCCCATTAATTGGCGGTGTAGTGCCAATTTTTACCATCTTGTTAGCTTATCTATTTTTAGGAGAAAGATTTTTGACCATGCAATGGGTAGCTATTATTTATTTATTGCTAGGTACAGTTATGTTAGCTTATTTACCAGCTAGTAATACTTTGTGGTCCAAGATGTTGCATTGGTTTGGATTGAAGGGAACAAAAAATAAAACAGCAGTCATCACTGCCATTGCTGCCGGTATAGTTTTTGCTATCTTTTTCGTCGGTAGTAAATTTTTGTATGATAGTCAGCCATTTTTGAGTAGTTTTATTTGGATCCGAATTGGTACATTTTTAGCTACTTTATCTTTACTTATTCCTAGAAAAGTACGAAAAGAGATTTTTCATGGCCTAAAATCTTTGAAACATAAAAATAGCGCCTTGTTTTTTTCTAATCAAGGTATTGCGGCTATAGGATTTTTATTACAAAATTATGCTATTTTCTTAGGCTCGGTTGCCATAGTAAATGCCTTGCAAGGCGTGCAGTATGCATTTTTGTTAGTCTTGGGTGGTTTGATTTCAGCTTTCTTTCCAAAATTATTAAAAGAAAATGTGTCTAAAATGATTATTATTCAAAAAATCTTAGCCGTGATTTTAATTAGCATGGGCTTATATTTTATTATCTAATCATGAAATTGTTGAAAATTTTAATTTTAATATTCATTATTGCCTGGGCAATTTGGTTTGTAAAGTTTGCCAAACATTATGCTCATAATGGCGAGCTAAAAAGAAATGCCGATGTATGGGGCGTTACTTTTTCCACTAAATTTGTTGATGAGTTAGGTTTGAATGTAAATGAAGTTTATACAGCCATGTTGGATGATTTGCAAGTTAAACAAATACGTTTGCCTATTTATTGGGATCAAATAGAAAAAAATGAGGGGGAATTTAATTTTTCGGTTTTTGATGAGCTTTTAGCAGAAGGCGTAGAACGAGATGTGAAATTTGTAGCTAATTTAGGTTGGCGTTTACCGCGTTGGCCAGAATGTCATGCGCCAACTTGGACACAAGATATGCCGATAGGGGATATTCAAAATAAAACTTTTTCTATGCTCAAAATAGCTATTGATCATTATAAAGATCATCCAGAAATAGTAGCTTGGCAAATTGAAAATGAGCCTTTAGTTGATTGGTTTGGTGATTGTCCAGCCGGAGATGAAGAATTTTTAAAACAAGAAGTAGAACTTGTAAAAAGCTTAGATGATCGACCAATTATTATTTCTGCATCAGGTGAATTAAGTATGTGGAAACGTGAAGCTGAGATTGGTGATGTTTTAGCGACAACTCTTTATCGAGTAGTATGGAATCCATGGTTTAAGTATTTCCGTTATCCATTGCCAGCTAGTTTTTATAATTGGAAAGCTGAACGAGTAGATAAAGTTGGCGAACAAATGATTATTAGTGAATTACAGGCTGAGCCTTGGGTGCCAAACGGCACTTTGGCTGAGTTACCTGATAATGAAATAAATAAGTCTTTCGATCTTAGACAAATGGAATCTAACTTACAATTTGCTCAAAAGATTAATTTTTCTAAAAATTATTTATGGGGAGTGGAGTGGTGGTATTTGAGAAAGATCAATGGAGATGATAGTTATTGGAACTTGGCTAAGCAGCTTTTTTAGTAAATATTTTATATTATAGATAGTAAAAAACTGGGTTTTTGAAAATTCAGTTTTTTCTTGTTTTTCAAGGCTTATTCTGTTATAATTTAATCACAAAAAATAAAAATTAATAGTAAATTACCGTGTTTAAAAGAATTTTATTTCTAACTTTTATTAGTTTTAGTTTATGCGTATTTTATGCTCATAAAACTCAGGCTTTTAGCCAAGATTATGTGCCTTTAGATCCTGGTCGGGTTTATCAAGATTATTTTAATTTGATAAATATTGAGCCGACTTGGTCTAATGACTTGCAAACAAACAAAGAAGTAGTAGTAGCTGTTTTGGATTCTGGCGTTGACTTAAATCATCCGGATTTAGTTGACAATTTATGGTCAAATCATGGTGAAGTGGCGGGTAATGGCTTAGATGATGATTTTAATAGTTATATTGATGATAATGTTGGTTGGGATTTTATAGATAGCGATAATATTCCTGAACCAGAAATAATCCCTGGATATGATCGAGTAGCCGTTAATCATGGGACCGTTATCGCCGGTGTAATTGCAGCTAGTAGGAATAACAATGGTATAGTTGGCATTGCGCCACAAGTAAAAATTATGCCTTTACGTATTTTAGATCCAAATGGTCAGGGAAATACTTTGGTATTAGCTCAGGCGATTGACTATGCTGTAGAAAATGGAGCAGATGTTATCAACTTAAGTTTGGTAGGTTCCAGTTATGATGAAACATTAAAAGGTTCTATTAGAGATGCTTATGATAGTGGTGTAGTCATTGTAGCAGCTTCGGGTAATGAAGCAGCATTGGGCATAGATTTGGATGCTGACCCACGTTATCCAGTATGTGAAATAGATGATGTTAATAGGGTATTGGGTGTAGCTGCTGTTGATCAGAATAGCGTGTTAGCTGATTTCTCTAATTTTGGACAAAATTGCATTGATATCTCCGCGCCTGGTAAGCATTTTTATTCTACTGTTTATCAAGACAACAATGATGATCAATTTACTGAATATTATGCTGGTGGTTGGTCGGGGACTTCGGTAGCGGCTCCAGTAGTAGCAGCCACTGCTGCCTTGATTAAAATGCAGTATCCACAATTCAGACCATATGATATTTACAATATTATCAAATCTAGTGCTCAGAGTTTGCAATCAGCTAATCCACTAACTTACTTAGATTTAGGAGCCGGCTCCATTGATGTTGGCGGAGCATTAAATTTAGCAGCTAGTCGTTATAATCAAGCTCGACATATTATTTTAGCACCAGACAAAGGTCTTGCACCACAGATTTTTATTTTAAATGAAGATGGAGAAGAGTTGGATAGTTGGTTAGCTTACGCTGAAAAATTTACTGGCGGTGTTAACATTGCGGTTGGTGATGTGACGGGTGATGATGTCAAAGAAATAGTTACTGCTCCAAAAGCTGGCGGTGGACCACATATTCGTATTTTTGATGAAAGTGGCAATGTCTTGTCTGAGTTTATGGCCTATGACCATAGATTTTCCGGAGGCATTAACATTGCGGTTGGTGACGTGACGGGTGATGGACAGCTCAATATTATTACTGCGCCCTTATCAAATGGTGGGCCACATATTAGAGTTTTCGATTGGCAAGGAAATTTGCGCCGACAATTTTTTGCTTATGATGATGATTATTTTGGTGGTGTGAATATTGCGGTTGGTGATGTCAATAATGATGATAAAGATGAAATAGTAACTGTGAATAGTATCGGAGTAGGTGAGGTCAAAGTTTTTGATCAATATCGTCGTATCAAAGGCAGCTTTATACCTTACGAGACTAATCACGCGGTGAATATAAGTATTGGCGATGTCAATAATGATGGCTGGCAAGAGATAGTGACTGTGCCAGCTGAAAGTCAAATTGCTGATATTAAAATGTTTAGCATGAAAGGCAGGCTAAAAGGGCAATTTACTGGCTTTACCAGTAGCCTTAGGTCTGGGCTTGAGATTGCGGTCCGTGATTTATCGGGAGATGGTTGGCCAGAGATTTTAGCCATCCCACATAAGGGATCTGCAACATTATTAAAAATTTATGATCATTTAGGATTAGAAAAAGATAGTTTTTATTTGCGCGATGCAGTTGATAAAAACGGTTATCAGATTGAAGTTTTGAATTATTAGTCTATGGAATGGTACCAAGATACTTTTATTATAAAATTTTTGAATAGCCGACCAGTTTTAAGACAGTTTATTAAATTTAGTTTAATCGGCGTTTTGAATACTATTGTTGATTTTGTAGCTTATGTCTTTTTTACCCGAGTTATTCATTGGCATTATTTACTTGCCGCCTTTTTAGCTTTTTTATTAGCGGTGACTTCTAGTTTTTTACTCAATCGTTATTGGACTTTTAAATTAGAGCATAAACTGTCAGCTAAAGAGTACAGTAAATTTATTTTAGTAGCTGCTGGTGGATTATTATTAACCATGATCTTTTTATATATATTAGTGGATAAGTTTTTTTGGCATGATTTATGGGCTAAATTATTTACCATTATTATTGTTATTAATTGGAATTTTTGGTTACAAAAATTTTGGACCTTTAAAGTAAAATAATATGCAGCTAAGCGTGGTGATTCCAGTTTTTAATGAGGCTAAGACCATTGTCGATACAGTTGCTAAGATTAGTGATTGGCTTACAGCAAGGTTTAAGAATTTCGAAATTATTGTAGTGGACGATGCATCTAGTGATAGTACCTTAGAAATCATCAGAAATATACCAGATATCAAGGTATTACGTAATTTGACCAATCACGGTAAAGGCTATACAGTAGCCAAAGGCATGAGAGTAACCAGGGGAGAGATGGCATTATTTATGGATGCTGATAATTCGACAAGTATTGAAGAATTAGAGAAATTGTTGCCACACCTTGATCAATACCCGATAGTTATTGCTTCACGAGCCATGAGTCAATCTAGGATCCACAAAAGTCAGAATTTTTTGAAAGTTACATTAGGGCGTTTGGGTAATTTGTTGATTAGATCTATTTTATCATTACCGATTCGCGATACTCAATGTGGTTTCAAACTTTTTCGGCATAGCGCCTTGAGCTTATTTGATAAACTGACTATTGATCGTTGGGCTTTCGATTTTGAATTATTGTTTATTGCAAAATTACACAATTTCAAAATTAAAGAAGTTCCAGTGTCTTGGACTAATAATGCTAATTCGCGTGTGACCACAGCAGCTTATTTCCAAACACTATGCCAGGTTTTCAAAGTCCGTATAAATCATTTATTAAATAAATACAAATAAATAAAATTAAAAAAATATTATGACAGACACAAATAATCAAAATATTTTAGTATTAGGTGGAGCTGGATTTATTGGTTCTCATTTATGTGAAGCCTTAGTTAAAAAAGGCAACAATGTAGTTTGTGTTGATAATTTTATCTCTTCAGATGTTGAAAATATTAAAAGACTTTTGGAATATCCAAATTTTGAATTTGTTCGACATGATATCACTGAAGAGATAGATTTAGAATCTTTACCAGAGTTACAAAAATTTAGAGTAGAAGTTTACGGCTTTAAAGAAATTTATAATTTTGCTTGTCCTACTTCAGCTAGAGACTACACCAAGCTACCAGTGGAAACAGCTATCGCTAATTCTGTTGGTGTCATTAATAGTTTGGAATTAGCCAAAAAATTTAAAGCTAAATATTTATTAGCTTCCACAGCTGCAGTCTATGGACAGCCACCAAAAGACAATAGCAAAGTTAAGGAAGATTATTATGGTTTGTTAGACTTTTTGGGGCCACGCGCTTGTTACAATGAAGGCAAGAGATTTGCGGAAACTCTAGTCAGTACTTATCGTGATTTTTATAAGATGGACACTAGAACTGCTCGTATCTTTGCGACTTATGGTCCTAGGATGTTAGAGCATGCTGGTCGTCGTATTCCAGACTATATTCAAGAGGCTTTAAATGGAGATGCGGTGGTTATTGCCGGTGATCAGAAGTTTAGCTCCACTTTTTGTTATGTCAAAGATACAGTAGAGGGGATTATTGCTTTGATGAAGTCTGATGTACAGGAGCCAGTTAATTTAGGCGATGATCGTGCTTATACATTAGGTGATTTAGCTCAAAAAATTATAGAATTAACTAATTCCAAAGCTAAGGTTGAATACAAAGACAATTTTGCTTATATTAATCAACCAGCTATTCCTGATATTTCTAAAGCCAAAACAGACTTATCTTGGATGCCATTGGTTTCTTTAGATGATGGTCTAAAACAGACCATAGATTATTTACGTTCAAGGTCTAGATTATATAGACCATTTTTTGATAAAGATGGTCAAAAGGGTGAATAATTATGAAAATTTTTGTTGTTATACCAGCTTTTAATGAAGAGAAAAGAATTGCGCAAGTTTTAACAGAATTATCTAATTTTTCGTATCAAGTTGTGGTTGTTGATGACTCTTCAAGTGATAAAACTAGCCAAGTGGCTAGTCAATTTCAAGTTGCTGTTTTACAACATAAAATAAATCGTGGTCAAGGTGCAGCATTGAGGACGGGAACGGATTACGCTATCTCTAAAGCAGCCGATATTATTGTGCACTTTGATGCTGATGGACAATTTTTAGTCAAAGAAATCAAGAAGATTATTGAGCCTTTAGAAAAATCAGAAGCAGAAATCGTTTTTGGTTCTCGTTTTTTAGATATTAAATCAGATATTTATTTTTTTAAGAAAAATTTTATCTTGCCGACAGCTAGGATTATTAATTTTTTATTTTTTAATATCAAGACTAGTGATCCGCAAAATGGTTTTAGGGCATTTTTAGCTACCGTTGCTCCAAAAATTACCATCAATCAAGATGGTGGCGCTCATTGTAGTGAAATATTAGCCAAAGCTTTTCATAATAAATTAAAATGGAAAGAGGTTTCAGTGACTGTGTTGTATAAACGTTTCGGCCAGTCACTATTTGCTAGTCGAGGTAGAGGTCAAAGTGGCTTGCAAATTTTGAAAGATTTATTATTTAGTAAATTAATAAAATAATGTGGTTACAAATTTTAATTACTCTTTTTGTAGTAATAGTACTATTTAAATTATTCAAACAAAGGCAAGCTGATAAAATATCATTGTCTAGTTTTTTTGCTTGGTTAATTTTGTGGTTGATTATGTTGGTTGTTTTTTGGCAGCCAGCTACTGCTTCTTATTTAGCGAATTTTTTAGGTATCGGCCGAGGAGCAGATTTGATAGTTTATTTGTCAGTAGTAGTTATATTTTATCTATTGTTTAAAATATTTGTTCGCATCAATAAAATAGAGAAAGAAATCACTAAAGTAGTCAGAGAGGATGCCATAAAAAATGTCAGAAAAGAATAAAATTGCTATTATAATCCCTAGTTACAATGGACTAGATTATTTGACTAGTTTGTTGCCGCAATTAGCTCAAGAAAGCTACGAAGATTTTGATTTGGAAATAATTATTGTTGATAATGCATCTAGTGATAAGTCAGTAGATTTTATCAAAGAAAACTATTCACATCTTACTTTATTGGAGAATACAAAAAATACTGGCTATGTCGGCGCTAATAACATTGGCTATGAATATGCCAAGAAAAATAATTTTAGATTTATATACTTATTAAATCAAGATACAGAAATTATTCGAGGTTTTCTCCAGCCTTTGTATAGTTTTGCTATGACTAATCAGTTTGGTAGCCTACAATCAAAGTTGAAGTTGTTTCCGGAAACACATAAGATAAATTCTTTAGGCAATGTCATTCACTATTTAGGTTTTGGTTATAGCCGTGCTTGTGAGCAAATAGATAATAAACAAGCAAAAATTAAGAAAATAAATTACGCTTCCGGAGCTGGAGTTTTCATAAATATGGAAGCCTTAGACGACTTAGGCTACCTCTTTGACGAAACCATGTTTGCCTACTTAGAAGATTTAGACTTGGGTTGGTCTTTGCAGTTATTGGGTTATGATAATTATCTCATACCAGATAGCGTAGTTTTTCATAAATACGAATTTGATCGCAGCATCAAGCAAGTGTACTGGTTTGAACGTAATCGTTTATGGGTGATGCTAAAAAATTATAAGTTATTAACTTTATTGATATTTTTACCGGCTTGGTTGTTGATGGAATTGGGGCAGATTTATTTTGCTTGGCGCAATAAATATTTGAAAAATAAATTTAAAGCTTACAAATTTTTATTCTCTATTCAGCAATTAAAAATATTGTTAAGTAAAAGACAAGATATCCAGAATAAAAGAGTAATTAATGATCGGCAGATTTTAATGAGATTTTCTGGTAAAATTTTGTTTCAACCACTAGAGTCATTTTTATTAAAAATAGCGAACTCTATTTTAGATGCTTACTTTCAAGTCATAAGATTATTTATTATTTGGTAATTATGAAAATTGCAGTAGTTACATCCACTTTTCCACCTTATAAAGCCGGCATGGGCAATGTTGCTTATTATAATGCTTGGTCTTTGGCGACTTTGGGTCACGACGTAACCGTGTTTACGCCACATTATAAAAGAATTAAAAATAATGAAGAATTACCCTTTACAGTAAAGAGGCTTTATCCGTGGTTCAAATATGGAAACGCTGGCATCTTGCCACAATTATGGTGGCACTTACCAAAGTTTGATGTTATTCATTTGCACTATCCTTTTTTTGGTGGTGCTGAAACAATTTATTTTTTAGATAAGATAAAAGATATAAAGCTAGTTGTCACTTATCATATGGATGTGATTGGCACTGGTTTGATAGCTAAATTTTTTCGTTGGCATACTCAATATGTTTTACCAAAGATTTTAGATCGAGCAGATCGCATAGTTATTACCTCCAGAGATTATGTTGAAAGATCAAACATTAAAGATCGTTTGCAAATAGAGCCAGAAAAATTTGTGGAAATACCATGTGGCGTTAATCATTTATTATTCAAGCCTCGTCCCAAAGACAAAGAATTGATGAAGACACATGATCTTTATGGCAAAAAAGTTATTTTGTTTGTCGGTGGTTTGGATAAGGCGCATTATTTCAAGGGTATTAATATTCTTATTCAAGCGATGCAGAAATTTTCTGATGGTGATAAAGTTCGTTGTGTGATAGTTGGTGATGGTGAATTGAAAAGCACTTATCAAGGTCTAGCTGATAGCTTGGGTCTGGGTAAGAAGATTATTTTTACTGGCTACACCAAAGATAATATGTTACCGAAGTATTATAACCTAGCTGATATGTTGGTCTTGCCATCAGTAGATAAATCTGAGGCTTTCGGTATAGTGGCCTTGGAGGCAATGTCTTCCGGAGTTCCAGTTATTGCTTCTGACCTACCTGGTGTGCGTTCAGTAGTTGATAAAAAAGAAACCGGTTTATTGGTAAAACCGGGTAGTGTAGATAATTTAGTAGACATGATTGAATATTTATTAAAAAATCCACAGGAAGCAAAAGAATATGGACAAAATGGTAGAAAAAAAGTATTAGAAAAATATACTTGGGATTCCATTGGATACAAGCTAGATAATGTTCTTAAAAGTTGTTGCAAGTAAAAGATGAAGATCGGAATAATTTCCAATTTATATCCACCATTGATTCGAGGTGGAGCAGAGGTCATAGCTGCTCTAGAAGCTCAAGGTCTAAAGGAAGCCTGGCAGCATGTTTTTGTGATTAGCTCACGACCCTACGGTGGATTTAAATCTTTATCAATTAGTAAAAATGAGAATGCAGACATTCCAGTTTATCGTTTTTATCCATTAAATATTTATTATTATTTAAATGATTTTCGATATCCTGCTTTTATTCGTTTGATCTGGCATCTATTTGATAGTTTCAATATTTTTTCTTATTTTAAAATTAAGAAAATATTAAAGCTAGAAAAACCTGACGCTATTATTACTCATAATCTGATGGGTATAGGTTTTTTGATTCCTAGATTATTACGCAAATTAAAAATAAAACACATTCATACTTTGCACGATGTCCAATTAGGTACGCCTTCTGGCTTGATTGTTTTTAATAAAGAAAATTCTTGGTCACATAAAGTGTTTAAGTTTTTAGGCTACGCCAAGTTGATGCGTTGGCTTTGGAAGTCACCGGATGTGGTTTTGTCACCATCTCGTTTTTTATTAAATTATTATAAAGATTTAAAGTTTTTCTCAAAATCAAAAAAAATAGTTTTGCCTAATCCAATTAAACAACTTATAAAATTAGAGAAAAAAGAAAGTTATAATTTAGAATTATTGTATTTAGGGCAAGTACACAAAGCTAAGGGCGTATTAGAATTGATTGAAGCAATTAAAGAAATAAATTTACCAGCTTTACGTTTAAATATTGTTGGCGTTGGCCCAGAATTAGAAAAAGCTAAGAAATTAGCAGCTAAGGATAAAAGAATAAAATTTTATGGCTGGCTACGGCATGAAGAGATGATGCCATTATTAGCTAAAATGGACATATTAATAGTTCCGTCTTTATGTTATGAAAATTCACCAACAGTTATTTATGAAATGTTAGCCCTGGGCATGCCAGTTTTAGCGGCTGATATTGGTGGAGTAGCCGAGTTAATTACCGAAGGCAAAAATGGCTGGATATATCCAGCTGGAGATTTCAAAACTTTGGATAAAAAAATTATTAGTATTTATAAACAAAGAGATAAGTTACGTTTATTGGCTCCTAATTGTCATCATAGTGTTGAGCCATATTTATTGTCTAAATATGTAGAAAAAGTTTTAGTTGAAATTAATGAAAATAAAGCAAAATAAATATTCTTTAATAATCTTGTTAACTTGCGTAGTATTCTTTTTTGTTTATAGTTTTACTACGCTGTCAGTTTGGTGGCCACAGTTTTTAGCCACTGGACATTTGATTTTTAATTGGCCAGATGCCAACGCTAATTATTTTTTTAGTCAGCTATTTGCTAGCCAGGGACAATTTTCTATTTTAGAAGTTTTTAATCATGTTACCGATAATTTATTACACACTCGTAGTATAAATGTTTTAGATGGCTGGTTGGTGCCGATGACTTTTTTATGGCCAATAATTATTTTTGGTTCCATCTTCAAAGTTTTCGGTGGAGGATTAATCTTGTTTCTTACTCCATTATTAGCTAGTGCTACTGTATTTATTTTGTACAAGTTATTTGTTCACATTTTTGCTGATCAAAAAATTGCATTTATCACAGCTTTATTGTTGTTACCTTTAGGACCATGGCTATTTTTTGCCAATGTTGTAATGTTGCCAACTGTTTTATTTATTTTCTTGTTAAGCAGTGGCTTATTAGCCTTAGTTGTTAGCATCAAACATAACTCTAATCTTACTTTTTTACTTAGCAGTTTATTAACCGCCTTAGCCTTAGTTGTTCGACCAACGGAATTTATTTGGGTGGCAGCTATGTTGAGTGCTTTATATTATTTTAATTATAAAAAAATAGCCCATACTAAAATAATTATTTTTTTGGCTATTTTATTTATATTTGCTTTTTTAACTTTATGGCTAAATAAATTAGTTTATGGCGGTTGGTTTAATTTCGGTTATTTAAACTTGCAAGCCAACTCTTTTACAAGTGAATTAAATAATCAAGAAAATAATATTTGGGCTTGGTTAAAATTGTTTATTTTACCTTTTGGCTGGAATACCAAGGTTTTTATATTGAACACTTGGGAATATCTTATTAAGATATTATGGCCTTATTGGTTACTGATCATAGCAACTAGCTGGCTATTTTTTAAAAAAAGAAAAACTAATAAAATTTGGCGGCAATATTTTATTGTCTCTAAAATTGTTGGCATATTATTATTGATTTATTATGCCAGCTGGGACTTGATCGATCCACTAGTCAAACAATACAACACCATTAGTATTTCTTATGTTAGATATTTTTTGCCTTTATATATTTTAGCCATGCCTGTTGTGGCTTTGGCTATCCAATTTTTGTTTAGTTTTAAAAATAAAAAACAAGCTCTTATTATTAAAACAGGCGTAGTAATTATTTTGGGTATCTTTTCTTTGCACTTAGCTTTTTTGAGCCCTCATGATGGCTTAAAACAAAACAAAATAACTCTGTTGAGTTATTATCAGCAATTTGATAAAGTACAAAAGATAGTGCCAGCCGGTTCCGTGATGTTAACGGAGCGTAGTGATAAATTATTTTTTCCTTATTACAAAGTGATTGTACCGCAAGGGGATTTGCCTTTATGGCCTCGTTTAGAAAAACTAGCACAGGCAACAGATATTTTTTATTACTCTAGTTTATCAGAAGATAGAATTATCACCACACAACTAGAAGCGGCTGAATATAATTTAGATATTATAAAATTAGCAGGTATTAATGAGGATTTTAATTTATATAAAATACAATTAATTAATCAATAAATATATGGATTGTCTTTTTTGTAAAATTATAAATAAAGAAATTCCAGCTAAAGTTATTTATGAAGATGATAAGTATTTAGCTTTTTTAGACATTGATCCGGTAAGTCTAGGACACACCTTGGTGATACCAAAAAAACATGCTGATAATTTTACTGTTTTATCAGATCAAGAAGCGGCTGATTTATCAGCCGTTATTCATAAGCTAGCGCCAAAAATAATAAAAATATTAAAAGCTGATGCTTATAATTTAGGATTAAATAATGGTCTAGTATCTGGACAAATTATTGAGCATGTTCATTGGCACATTATCCCACGTTATCAAGATGATGGCTTACCAAAAGGATTGAGGGAAAGAATTAAGGCTGATCATAAAAATGTAGTTCAGGTTGCTAAAAACAGAATAGACGAAGTGTTTAGTAAATTAGAAAATAAACTATAGTATGAATTTATTGATTACAGGTGGCGCTGGATTCATTGGCTCCAATTTTATTTATTATATTTTAGAAAAATATCCTGATTATAATATTATAAATTTAGACGTCTTGACCTATGCTGGTAATTTAGAAAATTTAGATAAAATTTCAGAATTAGCAAATTATAAGTTTATTAAAGGTGATATAAGTGATTATGATTTAGTCTCTAAAATTGTCAAAAAAAATAAGATAGACATGATAGTGCATTTTGCCGCTGAATCTCATGTCGATCGATCAATAGATGATCCGGATGTATTTTTAAAGACTAATATTTTAGGCACACATAATCTATTGAGAATAGCTAAAGAAAATGGAAATATTAGATTTCATCATATCTCTACTGATGAAGTTTATGGTAGCTTAGGCGAAGATGGAATCTTTAATGAAGAGACATCATACGATCCACGTAGTCCTTATAGTGCCTCCAAGGCAAGCGCTGACCATTTGGTGCGCGCTTATTATCACACTTACAAGCTACCAATTACGATAAGTAATTGTTCAAATAATTACGGTCCATATCAATTTCCAGAAAAATTAATTCCTTTATTGATTACTAATTTATTAGAAGACAAGAAAATACCGATTTACGGTAAAGGAGAAAATATCAGAGATTGGATTCACGTCGTTGATCACTGTGCAGCTATTGATTTTATTATGCATAAGGGGGAAATTGGAGAGACTTATTGTATTGGTGGAGAGAATGAAATACGCAATATAGATATAGCGAAAAATATTTTGCAGATTATGCATAAAAATGAAGATACGATAGAGTATGTCAAAGATAGATTAGGACATGATTATCGTTATGCCATTAGCAATCAAAAAATAAACAAGGCGCTGGCTTGGAAGCCAAAAATAGATTTTGTTACTGGACTTGCCGATACAGTAGAGTGGTATACAAAAAATAATAATTGGTGGAAAAAATTAAAAAATAAATAATGAAAATATTGATTTTAGGAGCAGGTTATCTTGGACAACGTTGTCATGAATCTTGGAGTGATTCTATAATATCAGATAAACACATAGAAACAGTCGATGATGTTTTAGAATTATTAGCAGAATATCAGCCGGACGCTGTCTTAAATGCGGCTGGCATTGTCGGTAAGCCAAATGTTGATTGGTGCGAAGATCATCAATTAGAAACCATAAAAGGTAATGCAGTTTTACCTACGCTTATTGCTGAAGCTTGTCAGAAAAAAAATATTTATTTATTGCACATGGGTACTGGCTGTATTTTTTATGGTCAATCACCACATGGAGGAGCGTGGACTGAAAGTGATCCAGCAAATCCAGTAGCAGTTTATACCAGGACCAAATATGCAGCTGATTTAGTTTTATCTACCTTGCCCAATATTGGCATTGCCAGAATACGCATGCCAATTGACAATATTCCTTCTGATAAAAATTTAATAAATAAATTAGCAAAATACGAAAAAATTATTGATGTTAAAAATAGCGTCACCATAGTAGAAGACATGGTTGATGTTTTTTATCAATTATTAAATAAAAAAGCTACTGGTATTTTTCATGTAGTAAATCCAGGAGTAATTTCTCACAAAGAAATTATAGCTATGTATAAAGAAATAGTTGATCCTAAGCATTCCAACACTTGGATTAGAGAAGGAGAATTAGTGAGTTGTGGGTTAGCAAAAAAGAAAAGGTCTAATAATATTATGCAGTCAGCTAATTTAGAAAAATTAGATATAAAAATGCGCCCCATCAAAGAAGCGCTCAGAGATACATTAGAAAAATATAAAAAATCATTATGAAAGGAATTATCTTAGCTGGTGGAGCAGGTACCAGATTACATCCACTAACCAAAGTAACAAGCAAGCAATTATTGCCTGTTTATGATCGGCCAATGATTTATTATCCCTTAGAAACTTTGATTAATGCCGGCATCAAAGAGATTTTAATAATTTCTGATCCAATGAATATTGATAATTTTAAAAAACTATTAGGCGATGGAAAAGATTTTGATATTAGCATAGTTTATAAAGTACAGGAAAAACCAGAAGGCTTAGCCCAAGCATTTATAATTGGTAAAGATTTTATTGGTGATGATGATGTTACCATGATTTTGGGCGATAATATTTTTATTGGTCAAGATGAAGCATTGAAAGAAGCGGTTACTTCATTTAAAACGGGCGGTAAAATTTTTGTAAAACAAGTGCCTGATCCACAAAGATTTGGTATAGCTGAATTTGATGCTAATAATCAGGTTATTAGCATAGAAGAAAAGCCTAGCTTGCCAAAGAGTAATTTTGCAGTTACTGGGTTGTATGTTTTTGATTCAAGCGTAATAGAAAAAGCCAAAAACATAAAACCATCGGCTCGTGGTGAGCTAGAGATTACAGATGTAAATAATTTATATTTGGCTGATAATCAATTAGATGTTGTTAAATATGGTGGCTTTTGGTTAGACACCGGCACATTTGATACTTTACTAGAAGCTGCAAACAAAGTTGCGGAATTAAGAAACAAATAAATTTATGGATAAATTAAATAAAGTTTTAGATAAAATTCGTCCTGGGTTACAAGCTGACGGAGGAGACATGAAATTAGTAAACTACGACAGAGAAAAAGGTGTGGTCGAGTTAGAATTAGAGGGCGCCTGCAAAGGTTGTCCGATGGCTCAATTTACTTTGCGAGATTTTATTGCCAAAGAAATAAAAAAAGAACTCCCTGAAGTTAAGGAAGTTCGAGCAGTTTAACTTTTTTAAGCAATTTTATATTTATCACCTTGTTGAATAATGGTTGCAGTCAGGGCACTTTCTAAGATATAAGGGTCAATGCCACAGCTGGCCAGATAATCTAAGCCATCTTGCAGGTCACTACTTGGCAAATAAGCAAAAACAATTTGATTAGTCATGGCGGCATCAATAATATCTCTGGCCAGTTTTGGACCAGTGATTTTTGATATCATTATTACATCGGGATTATGTCTAAGTAAAGCTTGCAGGTGTCGAGACACCTTTTCATCTTCCCAGTTGTCTAGTTGCTGTTGGTGAATGCCAGGCAATGGACATTCAATAAAATCTTCTAGAGTAAAAATGTCTAAGTGTTCATTTTGTACTTCACGCAAGAGAGAGTAGAGGATTTTATTTTTATCTAATAATTTTACCTGGGTTAATAAGACTAGGCCGTTTTTTTGTAACAAATTATCATGTAGCCAAGTAATATCTTGTTTGCTAAAAGGTAGCTGGTTTAACAGATGCTCATCAAGTATTTTGATGATTATTTTATTGCCTTCAAATTTTGGCCAGAAACCAATAATCAAATTTTTATCAACTTTGCCAATTTTTATTTTAAATTTACCTTCTTGTGGCAAATCTTGTTCGTCACTTAGATTGGCCAATTTTTTTAGATGTTTATCCAATATCTCCATCCAAGCTATTGGTAAATCTTTTATTTTTTGTAATTTATTTTCAATCCGATAACGTAAGTTTATTTTATCGTCAAAACTTTCTAGATGAATACTAGTGGCCTTCTTTTTTATGGCCTCATTTAAAATAGCATCTAAAATGTTTTTGGCAGATGACGACTTAGATTTGATTAAAGAGGTTAGAGTTGCGCTTTTAGTCATATTGTTTATTTTACGTTTATTTAATTATACAATATTTTGGTTTTTTAGGGAATGGATTTTTTGAGCCATTTATGTTAAAATAAAGAAAAATATGCTGTATTTAAAGAACTTCAAGGTTTTTTATAAAGACCGGTTAAATTTTTGGTTACTCAACCTAACAGCGCTATTATTAGTGGCTAGTTGGGTTTTGTTTTTATTTAAGCCTATTGTTCATAGTCCTTTGGCTATTTTGCACTATAATGTTTATTTTGGCTTTGATGTGGTCGGAAACTGGATTTGGCTGATTTTGGTTCCAAGTATAGTCTTGTTAGCGTCTTTAATAAATCTATTATTAGCAGTTTGTCTATGGACTAAAGAGAGCGTTTTAAGCTATTTTTTGTTGACTTTGAATTTTTTACTTAATTTTATGGTTTTTATATATCTTTTTAATATCTTAAACTACAATTTATGATGCCGATAAATTTCATGGTAATCAAGATCTTGAGTCTTACATCATTAGCTTTTATTGTCGCTATTTTATTAACGCCGGCACTTACTCATTTTCTATACAAATATCGTTTAGGTAAAAATATTCGTAATTCTGGTAGTACGCCCATATTTTCAAAGCTGCATGAAAAAAAATCAGGCACGCCAACTATGGGCGGAGTTTTGATTTGGTTCACGGCTTTGATTTTGGCCTTAGTATTTTTTTGGATATCACAGTTATGGCCTCATTCTTATTTAGCCGCTTTTAATTTTCTTACTCGTCCGGAAACTTATTTACCTCTGGGTGCTTTAGTTGCCTCAGCCTTAGTTGGATTATTGGATGATTGGTTTAATGTTACTCGTCAAGGTGGCGGTAAAGGTGGTGGTTTAAATGTTAAACATCGTTTGGTTATTTATACCTTAATCGCTTTATTTGGCGCTTGGTGGTTTTATTTTAAATTAGATTGGGATGTAGTGCGTGTACCTTTTGTTGGTCTATTTAGTATGGGCTGGTGGTTTATTCCTTTCTTTGTGTTCGTCATTGTTTCCACTGCTTTTTCAGTCAATGAAGCTGATGGTCTTGATGGATTAGCTGGCGGCATTGTTTTAGCTGCCTTTGCGACTTATGGCACCATTGCTTTTATGCAAGGTAGTTACAACTTAGCTGCTTTTTGTGGAGTCATTAGTGGTGGCTTACTAGCCTTCTTGTGGTTCAATATTAATCCTGCTCGATTTTTCATGGGTGACACGGGCGCTATGTCGCTGGGTGTTTCACTGGGTATTGTTGCTATGTTGACTGGATATCCACTGTTATTACCAATTATTGGTTTCTTATTATTAATAGAGTCACTTTCTGTGATTATTCAGCTTTTATCCAAAAAAATTCGCAAGAAAAAAGTATTTTTATCAGCACCAATCCATCATCATTTTGAAGCCAAGGGTTGGTCGGAGCCAAAAATTGTTATGCGTTTTTGGATTATTTCTGGTGTGACTGCCGTTATTGGTTTAATTTTAGCTATTATTGATCTTGGTTTATGGTAAAAGCTTGGCACAATAAAAAAGTTTTAGTAATGGGTCTAGGTTTGCAAGGTGGAGGATTGCAAGTTGTTACTTGGCTATTAAAACAAAAAGCACAAATTACAGTCACTGATTTAAAAACTAAGACACAACTTCAGTCTACTTTAAATAAGTTGGCAAAATTAAAAAACTCTAAAAATATCAAATACATTCTCGGTGTGCATAATTTGGAAGATTTTAGAGATCAAGATTTAATTGTTCAAAATCCTGGTGTACCACCGCAGTCCAAATACTTACAAGAAGCTCGTCGTCACAATATTCCGATCGTTAATGAAGCAGTAATGTTTTTTGGTTTATATGCTGGAGATTCTATCGGTATCACCGGCACAAGAGGAAAGTCCACTGTTACAACTTTGTTACATCAGATCTTAAAAACTAAAATAGCAAGTAATGTCGTAGCTGGTAATATTTCTACCACACCAATGTTTGCAGTTTTAGATAAGTTAAAAAAAGATAGCTTACCAGTCTTAGAGTTGTCTAGTTGGCATTTAGAGGGTTTAACTGAATATAAAATATCGCCACATATTGCAGTGATTACAAATGTTTTAGTTGACCATCTCAATCGCTACAAAAATTTTAATGCATATAAACAGGCTAAAATTGCTATTATCGCTAATCAAACGGTCAAAGATTATGCGATTTTAAACGCTGATAACATTCATACCAAAAATCTAGCCTCTAAAACAAAAGCCAAGGTTTTTTATTTTTCTTTGACTAAAAAAGCTAAAGGCGTGTATTTAAAAAATAATAATTTTTATTTTTATAATAATAAAAAAATTGAGCTAGTAATGCCAATTAATAAAATAAAAGTACCAGGGTATCATAATCTAGCAAATATTGCCGCTGCTATTTGTGTAGCCAAAATTTTGAAAATTTCTAATAAAAAAATAGAACAAGTAGTAAATAAATTTAAAGGCATAGATTATCGTTTACAATTTTTAGGTAAATATAAAAATATAAAAATTTTTAATGATGCTACTGCTTCTACACCGGATGCAGCTATGGCCGCTATAAGTGCCATGAATGATAAAAATTTATTATTAATTGCGGGTGGTGAAGATAAAGTTTTAGATTATAAACCACTTGCTAAACTAATTAAACAAAAAGTTAGCAAATTAATTTTATTATCTGGCTCTGGTAGTAAGAAGTTGTTAGATGAATTAAAAAAAATAAAATATAATAACAAGCAAATTATTTTTAATGTAAAAGATTTGCCGACTGCTTGGAAATTAGCCAAGCAAAATATTGAAGCTAAAGAAGTAATTTTATTTTCGCCAGCTGCTTCTAGTTTTAATATGTTTATTAATGAATTTGAACGAGCAAGGGTATTTGAAACATTAGTCAAAAATGATCAGAAAAAAACAAAATAAAATTAAGAAATTATTATTGGCTCCTTTTCTGGATGATCGTCAATCACATAAGCCAGATGTCATTTTATTGACGGTGGTTGGGCTGCTTTTATTTTTTGGCCTACTATTTTTATCTTCTACTTCGTCATCTTTAGCCTTTCATCAACATGATCAGGATATTTATTTTTTTGTTAGACAACAAATTTTGCATGGTTTGATTCCGGGGTTGATTGTTTTTTATTTTGCTTTGCGCATCAATTATCAAGTTTATCAAAAATATTTTAAGTTATTTTTCTTCGCTTCAATTTTTTTGTTGCTAATGGTTTTTATTCCGGGATTGCAGCTAGAAGGCACCTCAGCTAAATCTTGGATTCAGCTAGGTAATTTTTCTTTACAAACAAGTGAATTAGTAAAATTAAGTTTCATTATATTCTTAGCTGCTTGGTTAAGTAAAACGGGTTTACGCACTAAAAGTTGGAAATTTGGTGCTTGGCCATTTATCATTTTTTTAGTCATCATTTCTACTCTTATAGTTTTACAGCCAGACATTGGCACACTTAGTATCATTATTTTGACTTCGCTGGCTATGTATTTTGTAGCTGGTGCCAATATTAAACATTTATTAGCGATTATAAGTGCTGGTTTATTAGCCTTGGTGCTTATGGTCAAAGCCGCTCCATATCGTTTAAATCGTTTTATAGCCTTCTTAGATCCAGAAAAAGATCCACTAGGCATTACTTATCAAATTCGCCAAGCCTTAATAGCTGTAGGTTCTGGTGGTTGGTGGGGCTTGGGCTTGGGATATTCTAGACAAAAATTTAATTATTTACCCGAACCAGCTGGCGACAGTATTTTTGCCATTGTGGCCGAAGAAATTGGTTTTATTTTTACCGTGTTATTTGTTTTATTGTTTGTTATATTAATGATTCGTGGTTTTCATATTATTCGTCATACCACCGATAATTTTGGTAAACTAATAGCCTTGGGCATTGTTGTTTGGTTATCAGCTCAAATTTTCATCAACATTGCCTCCATCATTGGTTTATTGCCATTGACTGGCGTGCCACTGCCTTTTGTGTCTCTGGGTGGAACCAATTTGTTGGTTACCTTGTTAGGCATTGGCATTTTAGCAAATATATCTAGATTTACAGAACTTAGAAATTAAAAATATGAAATTTTTTAACAAAAAATTAGGCTTCACTTTAGTTGAACTTTTAATAGTCACAGGAATTATGGCTATATTATCGAGTGTCGCTTATATTGGTATTTCAGAGATCAGACAGACCGTCAGAGATAATAAGCGTCGGGCTGATTTGCATAAGTTAGCTAGAGCCTTGGAACTTTTTAAGGCTGATCACGGTCAATATCCGCCTAATAATTATTATAGCGCACAAGAATATAGTGGTGTTGATTGGTCAACAGACGCCGATGAAACGATGTTGCCAGTGCTAGTGGAAGGAGGAGACTTGGACTTAGTTTACAGAACCTCTACTGGCCTTGTGACCAGAAACGTCACAGTGCAAGGTGGTTATCTGGATGATTATATTGAAGATCCTATTAATGATATTAATGGCTGGACTTCCGATAGTGATGCAGAGCCCATAAATCATCATCATGTTTATCTGTATTGGGGTCCAATTTATTTAATTTTTGATACCAGTGATTGGCCTCCTATGACTTGGGACGTAGCCTGTCCCGAGCCACCTCCGGATACTTGTAGTGGTTGGGATACTTGTTGTAATAATGGCGGCTGCTTGGATGCTTACTGTGACTACATTCACCCAACTTTGTATTGGATAGCTGATTCCACAAATTCTTTCTCTAAATGGTGTTATGGCGTAGATAGTGATCGTACTTTAGTTCTTTTGGCTGCTGATTTAGAGAATGAATCAAGACCAGAGGAGAGAATTGATAATGTACTTTCTTTTTGCCCTACCCAAGAAAGTGACCCAGATATGTTTTTCAATTTTAAAAGATACTTTTTTAGGGGTAAAGATTGTTATGAGGGTCCAGATGGCGCCATTCCAGGTGGCACTGGCGCTGGGTGTGATGATGGAGGTACGGGCTGGAGCCCTTGGGGTGGAAATAGACACAACTATTTTGTTCCTCTTACAGGAGAATATGATTTAAATTAATGAAACAGAATAAATACAAAAAAATATTATTAGTTGGCGGCGGAACACTGGGTTCTGTTAGCCCACTTTTAGCTGTAGCTGAGAAATATCCAGCGGATTATTTATTTGTTGGCACAAGCCACGGTCCAGAAAAAAATGTTGTAGCCTCAGTTGGTTTAGAATTTAAAGAAATTGTTAGTGGTAAACTACGTCGTTATTTTTCTTGGCAAAATTTTGTAGATATTTTTAAAATAAAGTTAGCTTTTTGGCAAAGTCTATTTTTATTAATAAAATTTAAACCAGACATCGTACTTACTGCTGGAAGTTTTGTTGCTGTGCCAGTAGTCTGGGCTGCTTGGCTTTTACGGATTCCGGTTATTGTTCATCAACAAGATATTGGAGTTGGCTTAGCAAATAAATTAATGGCACCAGTAGCCAAAAAAATATCCGTTACTTTTGATGCTAGTAAACATTTGTTTAAAGCAGAAAAAGTTATTGTCACTGGAAACCCAGTTAGAGTTGGTGATGAGAAAAAAACTGATCAAGCATCTATAGTTATTACTGGCGGAGGGTTGGGTGCTAGGAATTTCAATCAATTTTTAGAAGAATTTATTCCGCGGCTTACAGAAACACACAAGGTATATCATATAGTAGGAGCTAAAAATTATGATCAAGCTTTAGACTTGCCAAATTATCAAGCTTATAAATTTTTAGCAGAAGGCATGACAGAATTATTAAGTCAGGCTGATATTATTATTTCTCGAGCTGGACTTTCTTTGACCACAGAAGCGGCAGCCTTAAAAAAAGCTTTAATCATTATTCCTATTCCAGATAGTCACCAAGAAGATAATGCTAAGTTTTTTGCTCAAAACAACGCTGCCATTATGGTAAGACAAGGTAGTCGCCAAATTTTGGATCGTTATTTAAATAAATTGTTACCCAACAAAAAATTTCAGCAAGCTTTAGGTGAAAACTTGTATAATTTATTTCCCAAAAATCCAGTTGACAAGTATATTAAATTAATAGAAGATGTGCTTAAATAAGCAAAAATAATGGATTTAGATTTAAGCAAAGTAAATAAAGTCTATTTAGCTGGCATTGGCGGCATTGGTTTGTCTGCTATTGCCTATTATTTTTTGCACCAACAAAAAGAAGTAGAAGGTTCGGATAATGTAAAATCCGAAGTAACCAAGCGTTTGGAAGATAGGGGAGTTTATATAAATTATATTCAAAAAGCAGACAATATAAATAATAAAGTTAATTTATTTGTTTATACTTCTGCTTTACCAAGTGATCATCCAGAACTCATCAAAGCCCGGGAATTAAACATTCCTATTTTGAGTTATTTTGAATTTCTTGGACATTTGAGCAAGAGCTATAAAACTATCGCTGTCACTGGCACTAACGGCAAAACAACCACTACAGCGATGTTGGGCTTGATTTTGGAAAAAGCCGGTCTTGATCCCACGGTGATCGTCGGAAGCTTAGTGCCACAATGGAATAGTAATTTCAGAGCAGGCTCATCTGATATTTTAGTAGTTGAAGCTTGCGAATGGCAAGCTCATATGTTAGAGATCGATCCTGATGTAATTGTACTCACAAATATAGCTGAAGATCATTTAGATTTTTATAAAGACCTAGATGATATCAAAAAACATTTTCAAAAGTTTGTCGATAAATTACCAGAGGACGGAGTGTTGATCAAAAACATCGACGACATAAACAGTGCTGATATTAAAGCCAAAAATATTTTAACTTTTGGTGGTCAACAATCAGCTGATTATTTATTTAGTGATCTAAAGACAGAACCCGGTAAACAAAATTTTGATATTAGTAAAATCAACGCTGATAAAATGCAATTTTCTTTAGCTCTACCAGGTTTATACAATGTCTATAATGCAACAGCTGCAGCAACAGCTGCCGGGCATTTAGAGGCTAATAAACATCAAATTTGGAATGGCTTAAATGAATTCACAGGTACTTGGCGTCGTTTTGAAGTATTGGGCAAGTTCACAAGTAATTTAGTTATTTCTGATTACGCTCATCATCCTGATGCAATAAAAGGTTTATTAAAAGCGGCTAAAGATTTTTATCCTGACAAAAAATTGATCACAATTTTTCAACCGCATCATCATAATAGAACTAAAACTTTGTTAAATGAATTTTCAGTTAGTTTTGATTTGGCTGATCAGGTTATTATTTCTGAGATTTATCAAGTTGGTGGGCGAGAAGATAAAGAGCATGAAGAGGTTAGTAGTCAAGATTTGATAGATAAGATGCAACATCCACGTAAACATTACGCTGCAGACTTTGCGGCTATTAAAAATAAAATCAAAAAAATAAATCCAGTCGATGCTGTGTTATTATTTATCGGCGCTGGAGATATTGATGATTTAGCTAGAGAATTAGTTGATTAAAATATGGATATTCAAAAAAATATTTCACTTGCTCAATATACGACTTTTAAAATTGGCGGTCCGGCTGAAAATTTTGTTGTAGTCAAAAGTATTGAGGAAGTGCAAGAAGCAATTAGTTTTGCCAAAGAAAATAGTTTAGCAATCTTTATTTTGGGTGGTGGCAGTAATTTATTAATTTCAGACGACGGCATCAAAGGCTTGGTAATAAAATTAGATTTAGATAAGATAGATTTTCAAGATGCAGAGGTCAAAGTAGGTGCTGGAGTAATTTTAGCTTTTTTACTAAATCAAGCATTAGCTAAAAATTTAACTGGTTTAGAATTTGCTGCTGGCATTCCCGGCACAGTTGGCGGAGCGGTCCGCGGTAATGCTGGAACTTTCGGTAAAGGCATGAATGATGTAGTTGTCAGCATAAAGTATCTAGACGAAAATTTTGATTTACAAGAAATGACTAATGAACAAGCAAATTTTGCTTATCGTCATAGCATTTTTAAAGAAAAAAAATATATTATTTTAGAAACTACTTTAAATCTAGAAAAAGGGGATATAGAAGAGGTTAAAAATTTAGTTAAAGAAAGATTAGCAACCAGACAAGCCAATCATCCAAATAAACCATCAGCTGGCTGTATTTTTAAGAATATTGATTTTTCCACAGTTGATATTGATGATTTAGCTAAACGCGGAATAGAAATAGAGAAGTTTTCTGCTCACAAAAAGATCCCCGCTGGCTATTTAATAGAAAAAGCTGGTTTAAAAGGTAAATTAATAGGTGGCGCTCAAGTTTCTGAGCAACATGCTAACTATATTATTAACACCGATAATGCTACAGCCGAGAACGTAATTATGCTCACTAGTTTAATAAAACAACAAATTCGTGATAAGTATGGCGTGCAATTAATGGAAGAAGTGCAATTTGTTATTTAAAATAAAAAAAGCCCTCATTTGCGGATGCAAACAAGGGTCAGGTTTTTTTGAAGGAGCGAGGATTAGGCAACCCTCTCGAAAACTTTCGGTTCCCGAGACTTTTTAATAAAGTAGGTCGGGAAAAAGGCAATAAGATAGCTGATCAAGAATGACGCTCCAAAAGCTAAGCGAGCTATATTCGTCGGAACACGAATCATCTTGATGCCGAATAACACAGTGAGAAGTACGACAGCGAAAACACAGACTGTAGCAATAATGGCTCCATCATTTTTTTCAAGTCGTCCAATGATGATGGCAAAAATTATGCTAGTGATTGTGGCAGAAATTGATAAATAAGCTATTACTGTTTGGATGCCTTGATGCAAGTTACTGCACCACTCTATTACTTGGTGTGAGAAATAGCTGCCAAGAGCAACAACTATCATCAGGCTGAGCCAATAGATGGCCCAGTTTCCAGGTACAGTTGGTCTTTCAACGTACTGATCATTCCAAGATATGTGACGGGTTCTGATTAGGTAGGTCGGAAAAAATAAAAGCAGATAGCCGGTACAGAACATTAATGCTGCTGGTAAGCTAGCATGTAGGGACATGGCTGAACCTACGATGACTATAAGGATGACAGCATCCAATTGTCTTATAATAAGGCCAACTGCCATGCCGATCATCGCACTGACAATGAAGCTACCAAGTAAATCACTATATATATCCATTTGGTTTACTACTCCCAGAGCATTGTACCATTCCAATGCTTGAGGTAAGAAGTAAGCACCAACAGCGACGACAGCCATCAGGCTGATCAGATAAATAAACCACCTCTTAGACATAATGTTCTCCTAAATTTACAACGTACATATTTAATAGATAAATATAGCATAAATATAGCAATTTGTCAAGTAATCAAGTACAGGCTCGCAGCTTAAAAATTATAAAAAAGCCTGGTTTCATTGACTTTTTCTTGATTATTTTAAAATAGGCAGTAATTATAGGCAAAAAAGGGCCCTTATGGGTTGACAAATCAAAAAAAATCCGTATAATTAAGGGGCGTAAATTATAGATAAATAAAAACATAAAAGCTAGATTAGTTATATGGTCAAAACTATATAATTAATTTATTTTTTATTATTCATTTGTAAATGAGCGAAAATAACACTAAGGTCAATAAAAAAGGATTTTTAGAACTAGACGGAGAGGTGATGGAATTATTACCTAACGCTACTTTTAAAGTTGTTTTAGAAAACGACCAAGAAATCTTGGCTCATTTATCTGGTAAGATGAGAATGTATAAGATCCGAATTTTGCCAGGCGATAAAGTGACTGTTGAGTTAAGTCCTTATGACATGACCAAGGGTCGTATTATTTTTAGAAAGTAAAATCAAGAAATGAAAGTAAGAGCTTCAGTGAAAAAAATGTGTAAAGATTGTAAAGTTACTCGTCGTAAAAACCGAGTAGTTTGTAATTGTAAAAATCCTAAACATAAACAAAGACAAGGTTAATACCTTAGAATTTTTAAAGTAAAAATTATGGCAAGAATTTCCGGAGTAAACATTCCAAGTGATAAAAGAGCAGAAATTGCATTGACTTATATTCATGGTATCGGTCTAACAACTTCTCAAAAGATTTTGAATTCATTGAAACTTGATAAAAATGCTCGTATCAAAGATATTTCAGAAGAGGATATCAATAAATTAAGACAAATCATTGAAAAAGATTTAACAGTTGAAGGTGAATTACGCCGTGAGAAAATTTCAAACATCAAACGTTTGAAAGAAATTAAAGCTTATCGTGGTACACGTCACGCCAAAGGCTTACCAGCCAGAGGGCAACGTACCAAAACAAATTCACGTACTGTACGCGGTAACAAAAGATTAACTATGGGTAGTGGTAAAACTAACGCCGCTCAGAAAACATAATTTTGAAATATGAAAACAATTGGTAGAAAAAAGAAGTTAAAAAAGAAAGTAAGTCGTGGTCAAGCCCACATTCAGGCTACTTATAATAATACTATTATCAGTTTAACTGACGCTAATGGTAATGTTTTGGCTTGGTCTTCAGCCGGTATCAACGGTTTTAAAGGACCAAAAAAAGCTACTCCTTATGCCGCTGGTATTATTGTTAAAAATGCTGTTGAAAAAGCTAAAGAATATGGCTTACAAGAAGTTGACGTATTTGTAAAAGGTGTTGGTGCTGGTCGTGAAGCCGCAGTTAGATCTTTACATGCAAATGGCGTTACCGTTGCTTCTATCAAAGATGTGACACCAATTCCACACAATGGCTGTCGTCCTAAGAAAGTAAGAAGAGTTTAATTTAAATTAGATATGGGTAGAAATCTTAAACCAAAACATAGAGCTAGTCGCCGTTTCAACGAGAATGTTGCTGATACAGTAAAATCACCGTTGGACAGACGTCCTTATCCAGCAGGGCAACACGGACCAAAAAAGACCTTTGCTAAGGTATCTGAATATGGCCGTCAATTATTAGCCAAGCAAAAAGCTAAGGCTATTTATGGTTTATTGGAAAAACAATTTTCTTTGACCTTTAAAAAAGCTCAAAAAATGCCAGGCGATGTTGGTAAAAACATGTTGACCTTACTAGAAATGCGTTTAGATAATGTTGTTTTTAGATCAGGATTAGCTAATACTCATCGTTTAGCTCGTCAATTAGTTAATCATGGCCACTTTGAAGTTGATGGTATCAAAACAGACATTCCTTCTTTTAAAGTAAAGGCCGGACAAGTTATTAAAGTAAAAGAAAACAAGTTGAAAAAACCTTATTGGACAAACTTGTTAGAAACCATAGATACAATAGAGGCTGCTAGTTGGTTAGCTTTAGACAAAAAAGCCATGACCATCACAGTAAATAGCTTGCCAAATGATGATGATCTACCACAAAATATTCAAACTAACTTAATCGTTGAGTTTTACTCTCGATAATAAAATAAAAATTGAATCAGAATTTTATGATCAATCAAATTTCTTTACCAGAAAAAATAAATATCGAGGACAAAAAAGACAATCGCTACGGAGTAGTGGTCGAGCCTTTTTATCCTGGATTTGGTATGACCGTTGGCAATGCTTTGCGACGTGTCTTACTATCATCTTTAGAAGGTGCAGCTGTTACTTCTTTCAAAATTGACGGTGTGCAACATGAGTTTGATGCTATTGACGGCATCAAAGAAGATGTAGTAGAGATTATGCTTAATTTAAAAAAATTAAGAGTAAAGGTTTATTCTGATGAACCAGTTAAGCTAGAATTATCCGCTAAAGGTGAAAAAGTTTTGACAGGTAAAGATATTACAAAAAATTCTGATGTAGAAGTATCAAATACAGATTTAGTAATTGCTACTTTGACTGATAAAAGCAGCAGTTTTAATATGGAGATTACAGTTGAACAAGGCTTAGGCTATGTCACCGTAGAACAACGTGAAAAAGAAAAGATGGAAATTGGTACAATTTCACTTGACTCTAGTTTTTCTCCAATCTTAAATGTAGGCTTTGATGTATCCAACGTTCGTGTTGGTAAAATGACCAATTATGAAAAATTAACTTTCGATATTTTAACTGACGGCACTATTACAGCTGAAGACGCTATTGCTAAAGCATCTACTGTTTTAGCTCATCACTTCAATCTATGGGCCGAAGTTAAGACTACTGATGAAAAAGTTGTAGAAGAAGTTGATGCTTCAGAAGAGGAAGTTGAAGACGAAGAAGATAAAAAGTAAGAAAAAATCATGCGACACCGTAAAGTAACAAAAATTTTAGATAGAAAGAAAGCTCCACGTAAAGCTATGTTGGAAAATTTAGCTACTTCTTTAATTTTGTATGAGAAAATCAAAACTACAGAAGCTAAAGCTAAAGTAATGAAACCTTTGGTTGAAAAACTTATCACTAGAGGCAAAGTAAAAACAGTGCACAACAAGCAACGCTTAGCTAGAGTTTTACCTGATAAAAAAGCCGTTCAAAAAGTTTTGGATGTTTTAGGACCACGTTACAAAGAAAGAAAAGGTGGTTATTGTCGTATTATTAAGATGGGTGTTCGTCAAGGTGACGGTGCAGCCATGGCACAAATTGAATTAGTATAATTATGGAAAGAACAACACACCAAATTGATGCAACTGACAAAGTTCTTGGTCGTTTAGCTTCAGAGCTAGCCGTTTTGTTGCAAGGAAAAAATAAAGCTACTTATCAGCCACACACAGATTGTGGTGATATTGTAGAAGTTTCCAATGTTGCTAAAGTAAAAATTACAGGTAACAAATTAAATACTAAAGTTTATTATCGTAATACTGGCTATCCAAGTGGTATCAGAACTACCAAATTATCTGATTTGATGGCAAATGATCCCGGTGAAGCTTTACGTAAGACTATTTATAATATGTTACCAAAAAATAAATTGCGACCTAATATGTTGAAAAGGTTAATTATCAAATAAATTCATGACAAAAGATAAAGACAACAAAGATTATATTCCAACTGTTGGACGAAGAAAAAGAGCAATTGCCCGTGTACGCCTTTTGAAAAAGAGCGTCAAAGGTATTGAAATTATTATCAACGGTAAAGATTATAAAGAATACTTTCCTTACTTTGAATGGCAAGAAGCTGTTGTAGCGCCTATAAAAGTAGCAGGACGTGAGAACATTGCTATTTCCGTTAAGGTTTTAGGCGGTGGCCAAAGAGGTCAAGCTGAAGGTGTTCGTCATGGCATTGCCCGTGCCTTACTTATTTCTGATGAAGAGTTGAGACCAAACTTAAAGAAAGAAGGTTTCTTGACTCGTGATTCTCGAAGAAAGGAAAGAAAGAAGCCAGGTTTGAAAAAGGCTCGTCGTGCACCACAATGGTCAAAACGTTAAATTATATTACTTATTCAAAAATCCGCTTTTACAGCGGGTTTTTTTGTATGTATTTGACCTTTTTATCAATTCACAATATCATTGTATTATGACTTTACTATTAAAATTACAGGTATCAAAAAGTTAAAAATAGCTGTTGTTCATGACCACTTAGGTTGGTGTGGTGGTGGAGAGAGAACTGCCCTCAGTATTGCTTTGGCTATTGGGGCAGATTTTGTTACTGTGTATGCACATCCAGATACCTATCCAGAATACCAAAAAGAACTTGGTGGTCGTTTAAAAATTATTACTAAAAAACTAGACGTAGTAGATAAAGAAGTACTACGGTTTTTTTGGACACGCTTGATGTTTTGGCGTTATCGTCGTCAATTAAGACAATATGATATTTTGATTGCCTCTGGTCAGGCAGCAACAGAAGCGGTGGCTAATCATGCTAACTCGAAAGCAGTCCGCATAGTTTATACTCATACACCACCACGTCGTATTTTTGATCTCTACAAATCAAGTAGGGCTAATTATAAATGGTTTTTAAGACCATTGTTTACCATGTTTGTTATTTTTTGGCGTTGTCTTTATATGCGAGCTATTCGTAAAATTGATGTAAATATTGCAAACTCTGAAAATATAAAAAAACGTTTTCATTATTTTACCAAGCGGGAAGTGAATACTGTTTTATGGCCTCCGATTGAAACAAGGCAGTTTTTATGGCTAAGCCAAGGAGACTATTATCTTTCCTGGGCTAGAGTTGATGAACATAAACGTGTTGAGATGGTTGTTCAGGCTTTTCAAAAAATGCCCAATAAAAAGCTTATCGTTGCTTCTGGTGGAAGTCGTTTGCAACATGTGCGTGATATGGCAGAGGGGTATCCAAATATTAGTGTTGTTGGTTGGCAAAGTGAAGACAAGTTAAAACAGTTAGTTGGTAATTGTATTGCCGTAGTTTATATCCCCGTTGATGAAGATGCAGGCATGACTCAAATTGAGGCAAATGCTGCCGGAAAACCAGTGCTGGCTGTCGATGAGGGTGGTTTATCTGAAAGTGTCATTAATAATGTCACAGGCATCAAAATTAAATCTGATCCTAGTATTGACGACGTTATTAAGGGCATGCAAATAATGACTAAGGAATGGTGTTTGGAGCGCAAAGAAGATTGTATTAAACATGCTAAAAAGTTTGATCGATCTATTTTTGATAGCAAAATTCGTGATATTGTGGCGAAGAATAGTCCAGATTTACCCATTTTTGGTATAGACGCTTCACGATGTGAAGATCCTCGTGAACCAGGTAAAAATATACACACGGGCGTAGAAGTTTATACTAGAGAGCTCATTACTCACATGTTGCCACTTTTGCAAGAGGATACACGCATTAGACTTTATTCTCCTAAATTAATTGACGGCATAGATCCAATTTATCAAAGGATTATACCATCTAAACGAAGATGGACCATTAGAGCATTGGCAAGTGAATTAAAGAAAAATACACCAACATATTTTTTTACACCCGGTTATTTTATTCCTCGTACTGCTCCACAAAAAAGTTTTGCAGTTATTCATGATGTATTATTTAAAAAAGATAAAAATAAATATTCATTTCGTGAAAGAGTGTGGCAAAATTTAGTGACTCATTGGAACATTAAACGAGCATTACATATTTTTACAGTTTCGCAACAATCACTAAATGATATTGTGCGTTATTTTCATCTTGATCGCCACAATGTTTCACTTGCGCCAGCTTCTCATGATAATTGGGAAGATATCGATCGTAATCATTGCAGAGAGTTAATGATTGTGTATATTGGTCGTATTGAAAATAAGAAATCAGTTGACGTGTTATTGCAGGCCATGGCTTTGCTTGGTTCTAAATATCCAAAATTACAGCTGAAACTTATTGGTAAAGCTGGTGATGCTTATGAAAACATTATCTCACTTATTAAAAAAAATAATCTATCTAGCCAAGTAGAATTAACTGGGTACATAGATGATAAAAGCAAAAAAGAATTTTTGACCAAGGCTATGATTTATGTGCACCCAAGTGCAAGTGAAGGGGCATCGATTCCAGTGCTTGAGGCATGGGATGCAAATATACCAGCCATTGTTGCTGATACTCAAGTTATGAAGGAGATATGTGATGATGCGGCTGTTTATTTTGAGGCAAATAAGATTTCTTCTCTAGCCGATAATATTGAAATATTACTCAATGACGAGGAAGCAAGAAGAACGATAGTGGAAAAGGGTTCTAAAAGGCTTAGTCAATTTGCTTGGAAAAACACTGCCCAAAAGGTTGTTGATACCATATTATCCCATAAGTAAACAGCTTATTATTTTTCCTTGATTTTACTAGCTTTTTTACCTAATTTTGCTATACTTATTTCATGTTAACTACCCGGAAAATCACTGCAAATTCCTCATTTTTCTTGACCGCTTTAGTACTGCAAAAGGTGCTTTCTTTTGTATATTTCACTATTTTAGCCCGTACTCTAGGGGCTGAATCTATTGGTCAATATTTTTTTGCTATTTCTTTTGCTACCATGTTTGCTGTTTTGATGGATTTTGGTTTGTCACCAGTGTTGACTCGAGAGGTAGCCAAAGATGATAGTGATAGTAAATTGTGGTTCAAACAAATATTTTCTCTTAAACTAATAGCTACCCTAGCGGCTGTTGTTTTTTTGTTAGTGCTAAATACTTTTGTTTTTGCTGGTGATGCAGTTAGAGAGCTAATATATCTGACTACTATGATTGTAGTGATCGATAGTTTTACTTTGTTATTTTATGCTTTTGTTCGTGGACAGCAAAATTTAAAATTTGAAGCCGGCGGTACAATCATTTTTCAACTTATTGTCATGACTGTCGGCCTAAGCTTGTTACAATTTACAAATAATTTGTTTTTGATTGTTGGTGTTTTGTTTGTAGCTAGTTTATTTAATCTAATTTATTCTGGATTAATTTTGTATTTCAAATATAAAGTCAAACCATTTTTTGTTTGGAATAGAGGATTGATCAAAAAAATACTTTGGATTGCCTGGCCTTTTGCTGCGGCCGCTATTTTTGCTAAAGTCTATGCCTATATCGATACATTTTTAATTAAGTTATTCTTAGACGATGCCGCAGTTGGTTTTTATAGTGTTGCTTATAAGATAACTTTTGCTTGGCAGTTTATTCCACTAGCTTTTGTAGCTGCTTTGTATCCAGCTTTTTCTCATTTGTTTAAACATGATCGTGATGAATTAAAGAAGGTGTTTAGTAAAGGTTTTGCTTATCTGGGCTTCATTGCTTTGCCACTTAGTGTTGGCATCATTGTTTTGGCACCAGAAATAATTAACCAAGTTTACACCAAGGAGTTTTCAGCTGCCATTTTACCTTTGCAAGTTTTGATTGCTTCAATTGCCTTTTTATTTATGAATTTTGCTTTGTCTAGCATGCTTAATGCTTGCGACAAACAGTTAGTAAATACCAGAAATCTAGGGATAACAATGATTTTAAATATTGTGTTTAATATCATCTTTATTCAATATTGGGGTGTTTGGGGTGCAGCGCTGGCTTCTTCTATTAGTACGTTTATCTTATTCACACTCAATTTAAAAGCAGCCAATAGCTTAATAAAAATAAATTTTCAAGTTATCAAATCTTTAATAATGTCCTTATTGGCAAGCATATTAATGGCTTACGCAGTTATTTATTTTAAAGATATTATTTGGTGGCCACTCACTATTTTAGTTGGCGGCGCAGTTTATTTTGCTATTATGTTTGTCACCAAAACATTAAGCTACAAAGAAATTATTTATTTAAAAAATTCTTTATTTAATAAAGAATAAATTATAGTCATGAAAAAAACTTTAGTACTTACTCATGAATATTTTCCTTTTCCTGGCGGGGTATCTCGTTATGTTTATAATTTGTTTAAACATTTACCACAAGATAAATATTTGGTTGTTACTGACAATAAACAGGTTAAGACGCAAGATAATATTTTGCACTTAAATTTAATTAGTAATTTTTTTAAACCAAGTTGGTCATTTAGTTTTTTCAAAATAAAAAAATTAATTAAGCAGCACAAAATAGAGCAGATTTTTACTCCAAATATTTTACCTTTTGGTAGTTTGAGCTATTTGTTGTTTAAATTATATAAAATTCCATATATTATTTCTTTACATGGTTTAGATATAAATTTAGCTTTGAAAAACAAACCTAGATTAGCCAAGCAAATTTTATTTAATGCAAAGTTGATTATTACTAATAGTCAAAATACAGCTAATTTAATAAAGCATCTAAATTTACCAGAAAGTAAATTAAAAGTTTTATATCCAAGTTTTGATTTACAAACCCACATTAGTCAAGAAAAATTACTTGATTTAGAGAAAAAACTTGGTATTACTGATGATGATTTGGTGTTATTAACGGTTGGTCGTTTAAATAAACGTAAAGGACATGATTTAGTTATTGAGGCGCTAAAGGCTAACTCTGATTTACCGCTTAAATATTTAGTAGTAGGTTTTGGCGAGGAGAAAGAAAATTTACTAAAATTAGCTGAGGAACGACAAGTAACTGACAAAATAATTTGGGCTGGTCATGTTGCGGATTCTGACTTGATATATTATTATAAATTAGCTAATATTTTTGTTACTCCGCACCGTTTGAGCAATGTTGACGTTGAAGGATTCGGACTTGTTTTCTTAGAAGCAGCTACTTGCCAATTACCTATCATTGCAGGAAACAGTGGAGGAGTAAAAGAAATTTTAACTAACCAAGAAAATGCTTTATTAGTGGAAGCTGATAATTTAGAAGAATTATCTAGTGCTATTAGATTATTTGCTACTGATTGTGAGACGAGCTGGAAATTAGCACAAAATGCTTACAAGCGTAGTCAAGAATTTCCTTCGGCTAAAGAACAGAGTAAAAAATTAGCTGATTGTTTATAGAATAAAATTATGAAAAAATTTGATGTAATCATGTTTAATATGTCCAACTTTTCTGAATGGGAAGAGGGCGTATCTAACCGTAATTATCATGTCCTACAACAGTTATTGCAAAATGAACAGGTAGGTAAGATTTTAGCTGTTGATTATCTGCCTTTAAACTGGAAAAGATCTCTTCGTAATTATAAAGAGAATATTGTTTTAAATTTAAAAAAAGGTAAAGTTACACAAAGAAAATTAACCAGTAAAGTCACTAAGGTTTCTGATAAGCTTTATGTTTATTCGGATGTTAATTTTTGGTTACGACCAAATCATACCTTAAATAATATTAAAAAAGTGGCCCTGGATTTAAATTTTGGCGATATAGCAGTTTGGTCATTTTTTCCTTTTATTGCTCCATATCTAAATAATTTAGGACAAAAATTGACCATCTTTGATGCCGTTGATAATTGGCTGAGTCATTCTTCTTATCAAAAATATAAACAACGCTTGACCGACGCTTATAATATTTTTAAAAATCAAGCTGATGTCATTTTTACTGTTTCTCAAAAGTTGGTTCATTTTTTTGATGATCAACCAAATGTTTATTGGATACCAAATGGTGTAGATTATAAACATTATAATCAAAAATTTCCTTTGGTAAATCGTGATGTAGCAGATGTTCCACGGCCGATCATTGGATATATCGGTGTCATTCAAGACAGAGTAGATCTTAAATTAATTCAACACTTAGCTAAGGAAAATCCTAAAAAATCCATTGCCTTAGTAGGCCCAGTGTGGAGTGAGCAGGATGAACTAAGAAAAAGCGTTAATGATTTACCAAACATTTATTTCCTAGGCTACAAAGCTTACAGTGAAGCACCGATGTATATTCAGCAATTTGATATTGGGATTATTCCACATCAACAAGCGGAATTCAGCTCTAGTACTAACCCAATGAAAATGTACGAATATTTAGCTTGTGGTAAGCCAGTTGTGGCCACTAAAAATTCTGGTACTGATAATATTGATGATATGATCGCAGTAGCCGATAATTATGAAGATTTTAATAACAAATTAAATAATTTATTAAAAGCAGACAGTGTAGAGCAGCAACAAGCTAGACAAGAATTGGCCAAAAAACATTCTTGGATTAGTGTAGTTGATAAAATGATGGATTTGATTAATACAAAATTAAGTTAATATGCATAAAGTAGATATTTCCATTGTCATTGTTAATTGGAAAGTTAGGCCATTATTAGAAAAATGCCTAGATTCCATTATTGCCGATACAGCAGATTTTACTACTGAAATTTTTGTAGTGGATAACGATTCACGTGACGGTACGCCAGAGATGGTTATGGCTCAATTTCCACAAGTGACCATGATCACCCTGTCTTCCAATAATGGATTTGCTAAAGCAAATAATATTGCTCTAAAGCAAGCTAAGGGTAGATATTTATTTTTATTAAATCCTGACACTGAAGTGGAGATGGGTTTTTTTAAAACAATTATTAGCTATCTGGATGTGCATTCTGAAGTCGGTATTTTGGGACCACGAATTTTAAATTCTGATCATAGTTTGCAACAGTCTATCCGTCGTTTTCCAAAACTATTATCACAATTATTAATATTATTTAAAATACGCAATTTAGTACCCAAAAATAAAATTTTTAGAAGTTATTTTGCTGATGATTTTAATTATAATAAAGAGCAAAATGCCGAACAGATCATGGGTGCAGCCATGGTTATTACCCGGGCTACTTTTGAGAAACTAGGTTTTTTAGATGAAAGATTTTTTGTTTGGTTTGAAGAAGTAGATTATTGTCAGAGGGCTAAAAAGAAAAATATAATTGTTCGTTATTTACCAACTGCTTCTATTGTACACCATAGTGGAACTAGCTTCGCTAAGCAGAGGATTATGCGTAAACAAATGTTTTTTAATTTTAGTTTATTAAGATACTTTTTAAAACATCGTCCTGTTTGGGAAACCCTTGCCATTGTTTTGATTATTCCAATAAATATCTTATTAACAGCTATTTATGCTTTTAGCGTAAAATATTATTATAAAAAATAATGAGCGATCGACCAAAAATAACAATTAGTTTATTGACTTGGAATGGCGCGCGTTATTTACCGTGGTTATTAAAAAGTTTAGAAAATCAAACTTATAAAGATTGGGAACTTTTGGTCTTGGATAATGCTTCAAATGATCAATCAGTGGCTACAGTCAAAGAATATTATCCACCAGCCAAAGTTATTCAACAAAAAACAAATCTTGGTTTTGCTAAAGGACACAATCTACTTGTTAGTTGGTCAAAATCAGATTATATACTATTTCTCAATCAAGATTTAATGTTGGCGCCTAATTATTTGGAAGACGCTATTGATTTTCTTGATAAAAATCCTAACGTGGCCAGTGTTTCTGGTAAACTTTTGTATTGGGATTTTGAGCAATCAAACACCACAAAAATTATTGATTCTTTTGGTTTAAAGATAAATAAAAATCGTAAAGTTATAGATTGGCAACAAGGTAAAGCAGATTACTCATTAGATGACAAGGAAGTATTTGGTCTGTCAGGTACGGCATTGTTAGTCAGACGAGCCGCTTTAGAAGTTGTAAGGTTGCCAAAAAATAATGACCAGTTTGAATATTTTGATGAAGATTATTTTTCTTATAAAGAAGATATAGATTTGGCCTGGCGTTTTCGTTTGGCTGGCTATGAAAACTGGTTAGTTACTTCTACCGTAGCTTATCATCATCGTAGTATTTCCAAGGCAAAGTCTAGTAGATCAGATCGTAAAAACAGAGGGATCACTAATAAATTATCTTACCGTAATCATTTAGCTACGCTATACAAAAATTCTTTTGTCTCTAATATTTGGCGCGATTTTTTTTATATTGTATTTTATGAATTAAAAAAAATTCTTTATTTTATTATTTTTGAAGCAAAAACCTTGCAAGGCTTAGTAGAATTTTTAAAGTTAAAAAAGAAACTTAAGAAAAAAAGACAATATATAAAGAACAATAGAAAAACTAATCCTGAAGACATGCGTAATTGGTGGAAATAATATGGAGTTATCAATTATTATTTTAAATTATAAGCAAAAAGATTTAGTTAGAGAATTATTAGCTAATATTAATAATTTATCTCTGCCTTTTGAGTATGAAATTATTGTTATCGATAATGGTACTTATGATGGAGTAGGGGGTGTTGTCAAAAATAATAGTAAAGTTACATTTATTCAAAATAAAACCAACGATGGTTTTGCTGCTGGAAATAATATTGGCATTAGAGTGGCTAGTGGAAAATACATCATGATCTGCAATCCGGATTTAGCAATATTTTCGGATGCTTTTCAAATTTTGCATCAATACATGGAAACGCATCCGGAAGTAGGATTGGCTGGACCGCGTTTAATCAATGCAGACAAAAGTTTGCAATATTCCTGCACTGGTTTTCCTGATTGGCGTTTGCCTTTTTATCGCCGTACTTTTTTAGGTAAAACTAAAATGGGCAGAAGGTGGCTAGATGATTATCTAATGAAAGATGTAAATCATGCTCATAATTTTTATGTGCCGGTTTTGTTTGGTGCTTGCTTGATTATTCGCCATAGCGTTTTAGAGCAAGTTGGCTTATTGGATGAGCGTTATTTTATGTATTTGGAAGACCTAGATTGGTCGCGACGTTTTTGGGAAAATGATTTTAAAGTAGCCTATGTAGGTGAGGCTGAGGTTATTCATTTACATAAAAGAGAGTCAGCACAGAATAGTTTTTTGAAAGCCATATTTAATAGATCGGCTCGTTATCATATTTCTAGCTTTATAAAATATTTAAAAAAATTCAAAGGCAAAGCATTGCCCGAGACAAAATAAAAAACCCCCGTTTCAAGCTGTTGCTTAAAAGCGGGGATTTGGAGTGTGTTACTTCACCAACAACATCTTGCGAGTTGTGGTGGAGTTTTTGGTTTGCAGGGTGTAGAAGTAAGTCCCAGATGGCAAGTTAGTGCCGTCGAAGTCCACGGTGTGGGCTCCAGCAGTACAATAACCAGTCTTGAGGGTGATTACTTTTTGACCTTGCAAATTGTAAATCGTGAGATCAACTTTCTCAGCTCGTGGCAGATAAAAATTAATCTTGGTTTCAGGGTTGAAAGGATTTGGGTAGCTAGTCAGTAACAGAGAGTTTGCTTGAGTGATCAAGGTAAGTACATCTTCTTGACCGGTGTCTGTCAACTGATAAAGATAACGCGTGCCATTAATTTGAGCACTAACCACCAGATGATTTGGTTGGGATAGTCGAAGATTGGCGTTGTCCACAAATTGGAAGTTCGGTTCGAATTCTAGATTCCAAAGTAAACTGCTCCAAGTCTGACCATTGTCTCGAGAAACATAGATTGATTCCTGGCATCCAATGGCCAAATATAGCCAATTAGGATTTTCTTGATTGATCCAAATGTGTCCACGATCACCAGATTGAGCTTCACTTTCAAAGATTATCTCCTTGTTAGATTGGTTCAATAGATAAACAATGGTTTTTTCTGTCCAGATCTCCATGCATACGGCATAGACAATAGCTGGATTGACGGGATCAATCTTTAAATCAAGCACATCAATAGATTCCTGATTACCAAGAATTACTTCCCAAGTTTGTCCGCCATCAGTGCTACGCTCGACTTTGCCTAAATCACCAAAAGCTCGACTGCCGATATAAATAGTCGGTGGCGTGGTGCTAGCATCAACTTCTATTTCAAAGTTGTTTGGTGAACTAGTGTTGTTGTGGCTTTGCCAGCTTGTTCCCCAGTTTTCAGAATAGGTGTAGCCACCGTTATTCATTGAAGCGTGAATCACATCGTTGACTATCTCCATATCAGTAATAAAACTATACTCTGGAAAAAGCCAGCTTTCAGAAGTTCCAAGAAATGTCCAACTTTGACCTCCATCAAAGCTGTGATAAACCGGGTGATCAGTTTCAGAACGAAAGGTATCTCCGACAAAAAATAATGTGTCCGGAGAGCCTGGATGACAATGAATGCTGGATAGAGGAGCTGGATAAACATTTAACCAATCCTCGCCGTTGTTCGTTGTCATTAAATTACGTTCAAAGATAAGTTCAGGGATGGTGGGGTGAACTCCGCAAAGTTCAAAGTTGGTCGTGCCAGGAATTAGCGTCCACTGTGCCTCAAGCATCAGAGGCAACAGTAGAAGCAAGAAGAGCGTTCTCATATTACCTCCTGTCATTCAGTTGATCTTTGTGGTGGATACGAAAAAAGTCTGTCCGGATAAGGCCCACTAGGTACGGTGCGATCTGGATGTGGGAGACTGCCGTCGTGAGCCCGTACTGTGTAAAATGCTCCATTAGGATAGTCTATCCATACGCGTGTGTGCACATACCAGGTTTCTGTGATATCGGCTAATATTTCGCCGAGTTCATAGGGATTTTCACTGATGTAAACTCGATAAGTGATATTACCATTAAAACAATCGTTTGGTGGCATGAACCAGCCTAGATGCACGTGTCCTTGATAGGAAAATTGAATTGGGTTTAAAACCGGAGCAGGAGCCGAACCAACAGTGATAACGGCGGTATCGTGCCAATAATCAGGTCGTGAAGCAGTGACCAGATATTCACCACGAGGAATGTCACCGTAGATTTGTATTTGACCAGTTCCATTTGTGGTCTGTTGGGCCACAAATGAAGAGTCCGTGGCATTCAGTAGAGTGACAATTGCTCCTTCCATGGGTAAGCCGCCATAGTTGACGGACATGATCTTGGGTTCTTGTCCTTCACAATAAAATTCATAGGCATCAACAGTCAGTGGTTGTGGATTAGGGCGATGTCGAATCTTTGAAGTAACGTCACCAAGCAAGATGTACCAGACAACATTTTTGCGGCAAGTAAAATTGCCGTTTTGTTGCAGTCTAATTTTGCCATGGTAAAGCACAGAGCCAAGATCGGTGTAATTCTGGCAGATATCAAATTGATACAGTGCCTGTGACAGATAGATTTGGTGGTGATAATTACCACTGTAGCTTGTGCTAGCGGTTCCACCTAGATAGGTCAAGGCGCCATTGGGGTTAAAACAGGATGCTTCAGCAATAGTAAGGCGAGCATCTTGAATGGGGCTGTTGTTACAAGCGAAGCCGTACATACGAGGCGGTTTCTCATTCATTTCCAACGAACGAGCCTCCCAGGATTCAAAGGATTCACTATTATTATCCCAATGCCACCAGCACCAGTGTCCACCATGTCCATTGTAGAAAACATCGCAACGACCGGACTCTTCTTCCATCAGTATAATAGCTCGTTCTTTAGTGCCATTACTATGCATACCAAAAACGGTATCTACTGAGAAAAAGCCATTGCTGTTGTTGTCGATCAAACCTTGTACAATCCGAGCACATTTGACAAATTCGTAAGGATTATTCGGGCCATACTCTCGATGAGTTACTAGCTCGACAGCTTGTGCGTTCCAATCTGGAAGCAGATTTTGTTCTACAAACATGCTTTTGATCAATTGGATCTCAACTTGTTGTTGAACAGTTAAAACAGTGTCGGTCGGCTCAGCTGAGAAACGCCCAATGTTTACATCCGGTGATTCGTCTTGACCATTTTGCATGGTGTACCAGTGATCAGAATAGATTTCATCCCACATACCACCATGACGAAGAGTGTCGGCAATCATGGGAATATGTTCATGGCCACCAATTAATTGGACATAGCCAAACAAATTGTCGCTGGTGTAATTTTCGTGAATTACATCATAGACTTCTTGAGTGGTCACATTGTTTGACACTATTTCCACGACAGGGGCATAGCCAATTTGTCTTTTCCATTTAATCCAGTCATCTAGTGCAGGTAGTTCTGAAAATATTTCAGGAACGACAACCAGCAACGAAGGATAAAATGGTGCTTCAGTCCGAACCATCGGTTGATAGTTAGGAAAGAGTGTGCCGTACATCATGTCTTGGCTGGTAGTAGGGTCAGGAATAAAGGTCATGGGATTTTCTCCAATGCCTTCTTCTGTAATCACTACAGCAAAATCATGATAGACGATCAGATCTCCGGTTGTAGGATTCCAACGAAATGGATGAGTGGTAACCGTGACTGATCGTACATATCCGGAAATGACCGGGTCAGTGACGTGGAATTTGTTAACTGGCCAAAATTCATCGCTAGCATAAAATTCCTCATCAATAACAAAAGGCAATACCTTAGTTGAATCATCCAACATTCTGTCGGGTTGTTGTGGGGCTATTAGGAAGTTTGTAAAAACAGTTGAGTCAGCAACTTCCACTACAACATTTACGCCACCAGTGGCTGACGTTGCATAAGGAACTTGAATGACTGGCATTTCTGCTTTTCCTTCTTCCCAAAGATAAGAAGTTTCATCTGCAAATTGTAGCTTGCTGTAGATAGAGTCTGTCTGAACATAAAATCCAGACATGTGAATCTGAACAACATTGCTAGAATATTGGACTTCAACTTCTTGTGCTGGACTGGCATCAAATCCAATCCATTCCCAGTTTTGATCTTGAGCCATGACATTGATGGCGATCAAAAGCATGGCGATAATCAGGTAAAATCTGTACTTCATTTTGTGCCTCCAAGATACGTTAATACCACTAAAAATACCGTAAACATCAATTTTCTTAGCTTTTTTTCTCCTTTCTTATTCATTAAATTTTCAACGTACTTTTGATACTTTAGCTTTACCATGTTTTTGATGTTTTGTAAAGAGGGGATCAAAGTAAATAAAAACCCCCGTCTCAAGCTGTTGCTCGAGAGCGGGGATTAAATGCTTGCCGTCAGGCATAGCAATTGTTGTTATTTCATCAAAATCATCTTCTTGGTTTCCTGCTGGCCATTGGCCTGCAGAACATAGAAGTAATTACCACTTGGCAAGTCAACGCCGTTGAAGTCCACAGTGTGGGCTCCGGCAGTGTAATGACCATTTGCAAGTGTATTTACTTTTTCACCAAGAACATTGTAGACCGTCAGATTGACGTCACCGGCTGTCGGTAGTGTAAAGCCGATTATTGTTGTTGGATTGAAAGGATTGGGGTAGTTTTGGTACAAGGCAAATTCAGTAGGAATTGATGCAGGTGTATCAACAACTTCTGTTTCTGCGCCCAATTCAACCGCGCCAATCTCCACGTCTGTCAGGCCTACCGGTAAGGTGAAGGTAAAAATGTTTTCTTCATCCCGACTGGCTTCAATCTGGCTAATCTCCGGTTCTATGTCGCCAGTCCAAGTAGAAAGCGTAGTACCTTCCAAGAATTGAGTGCTTGTCCATGGTTCACCATTTAATGTTCCATGAATGGAAACTACGTTTCCGGTTGTCGTGATGATGAGATCGTTACCATTTTGTTCGCTTAAATAGGTTAAGAGCTCTACGCAAGGAGTAAAATCAAATTCTTCCCCGATGCACAGATCTGCTACCAGGTAATTATCTGGATCATTCAAACAAACGTTCAATAACCAAACATCAAATGTTGATACCCAGTCGAATAATAGAGCGGCTCTGGAAATATTGATTTCTCCTTCTGGGTCATATACCGTATCCCAATGTGCTTGATACATCACATAGGCCACTATTTGATCATAGTCTTCGTAATCAACATAGCCATTCCCAGACACGTCGCCTCTGACTCCGGCATTGGAAGTGTAGAATAAAGTTGAACTGTGCCGATTCTCTATATAACCATATAGTGGGTGATAATTGTTTGAATTAACAGATATGTGGATCACCGCATATTCACCGATAGGTAGATCATTGTAGGCTACAAACTTTGATAAGAATGAGCCATTAATACCGATCTCTGAATTACTTGCCCAGAACATGAAGTAGTAGTCATCGACTGGATAATGAATGGTCAGATGACCATTTTCATTTAAAAAATCGATTGTACTTTGTGGAGTAAATATATTCGGATCGTTCAAACCCATCATTAAGTGCGTGCTGTGATTAAAGCCCACGATGCTTGATTCAAAACTATTGTCTTCAACATTGAAAAGGAAAGCAGACATATGTATAGCTTGCCCAGGGAAAAGAAAGATAGCATTATTCCCTGGTCTATCCGTCCAGAGTCTAGTCATGTTTTCGGTGTAGTCAACAATTTGATGCTGGCTTTGTAATCCGGCATAGACTGTGTGATGTTCAGTATCAATAATCCATTGAACATGGGTTACTTCCAAGTTTAGCCGTCCATGGCCGATCAAATCTGCCTCCACAAACATGGCGATGTCAGAGTTTGGGTTGATGAAGTATGGGAAATCAAATAGGCAGATTTGATCAATATCCGGATTGTTCATTTGAAAGACCAGGATGTGTTCGTAGCCTCCTGAGACGAATATCCTCAGGGTTTCAATCTCAACTTCTCCTAAAGATTGAAAATTGGATAAGTTAATGCCTGCTACAGCGATGTCATACTGATTGTTGTTTTCAAGCAAATAGCTTGTCAACATTGTCTCAGTACTTTCACCGGCATGGGCAATTTGGGTATTCACAGAATCAATAAAGATATTTTCTGTGGCCAATGCATTGCCGCAGAGTAAGGCAGTAATCAGTAAAACAGCAAAATACTTCATAGTAGTACTCCTTTGTGTGAATTGTGTTATAACACAATTGATTTTGATGAAATTGTAAAAGGTCAATTTGTCGCCAAGATTGTGACGAATAGAGCATAATAACACATCTAGCTAATTTTGTCAATACTAAAAATAAGCTTTTTACTTGCTATTTTTCCCTAATTTTATAATAAAAAAAGACCCCGGAAATATATTTCCGGGGTTTTGTTATCGCTACTTTTAGTAGCTGTTATTTCATCAAAATCATCTTGCGTGTCTCGGTGCTTTCATTTGCAGTCAGTGTATAGAAGTATACACCACTTGATAGATTACTAGCATCAAAGTTAGCAACATTTTGTCCAGCATTCATTTTGCTATCAATCAGAGTGTTAACCAACTGACCGTTCATGTTATAAACACTGAGGTTTACTTGGCCGGCTGTTGGTAGATCAAAATTAATCGTCGTCGTTGGATTGAAGGGATTGGGATAGTTCTGGGATAAAGTGAATGCATCTGGAATAAGACGTTGTTCCATGTCCACAACTTCAGATCCAGTAATACTAACTGCTTCAACAGTGATATCTTCCACTGAGACTCCGTCTGGAATCTGGAAAATTGCCTGGCCATTACTGGTGCGAGTAGCATCTTTCCAAATAGTATCATCCGAAAGCATAGCTTTAACCATAACAGCATTGCCGTCAGTCCAGATGGTTATTAGCTGATCATCCAATTCAACTTCGTAAGAAGTTGATTGAATAGTGGAGTTCATCATGTTTTCGGACATCCAATTACCGATGCCTAAACCCTGAATACTAGGATGTTCAGGATCAACTGCATACTGCCAAATTGCTTGGGCATCCAGTAAGGTGTAATCATTAAAGAAGATTTCTCCTCTACCCGTATTACATCCGGTTTCCGTATACTCATTCCAATCAGCCTGACGGTAATAGGTTATGATGTCCTGTAATAAAAAGGCGTCATCAATATTCACTATCTGGTCACCATTCACATCTCCCAGAATTCCGTCAACGGTAAAAATGGTCCTCGTGTTAACTACGTGTTCGAAAACGTCATTTCCATTGATGTCAGTAAGTGTTACGTCTGCATGAGATCCAATAGTGACATCCTGGCCAACAGGAAGATCATTATTGTAGATTTCAAATCCACCAAGAGAAAAACCGCCAACCAGAGTGTTATAACCAAACCAGGTCATACCAATTTCGGAACCACTATTATTAACCATGAGAGAGCCATGGTTTGCAAGTCTCGTTGTATCCGGAGCCAAATAATTAGCCATTTCCCAATTCCCAAACGGCCACAGCGCACTGGCGTAGTTGAGTGTCTCTATTTGTTCCTCATTATAAATATAAGGATAAACATGAAAAGAATGATAGAGCATTTCACCAGGAAGCAACCAGTAACACTGATCACCCGAGTAATATCCGCCGACATAGGAAGTGAAATTTACATGAGCTTCCTGTACATTAAGATATGTAACAGGCGTTTCAATGTCGGTAAAGTGTGTCCCGTTAGTTACGTCTAAGACCTCCATGAGTGGTACTGTGACCATCATATTGTAGACCGGCATTGATAAAGAAATATTCATAGCCACAACCGATATGGTGAAAAAATCATCCTCCACTGGGCTATGAAAAAGATAGCCCATGGCGGGAAAGTGATAAATCCACAGTCCATCCTCTTGCCATCCCGTCTCTACTGATGAGAGAACTACATCCTGGTATCGCAATTCAATTGCGTCCCATGGGACATTACTACTTGAACTGAATGTCAAGTAAAGTTCTGTTATTAGCTGAACTTCCGAAATCGCATTGACATCGAGACGTAAAATTTCTTCATTCGGATCGTTAATCATCACACCAGGTGGTATGTTGACTTGATGTGGTGTGTTCAGGCTGAGATTGACAATGTCTTCAGCGAATGCATTGTTGCTGATACTGAACAAGCTGATAACCATAAGCATAGTTACTGCGAACAAACGGTTAAAATGTTTCATGTCGTTACCTCTTTGAGTTTTTGGTTGTTTTTTAGTGAAATAAGTTGTAAAGATCATACCGCCACCAAGATTGCAGCGAATAGAGCATACTAGCATATTCATTGATTTTTGTCAATAGCTAATATTAGTACTTTTACTTGCTATTTTTCCCTAATTTTATAATAAAAAAAGACCCACACTACTAGCTTGGCTAGCTGAGTGGGCCTATAAAAATAGGGCGAGAACATAGCCCCAATCGTCAAGATTGACATGGTTATCCACGTTCTCACCCCAGGGATACAGCAATAATGTCGTTGTATATGAATGACAACAGTTTACCGAACGTATCCTCTTTATAATCTTCAATGCTAAATTAAAAACTATAAGGAGGGGGCGAGAACATACATTATGTCGTCAAAATTGACAACCGCGCATTCGTTCTCACCCCAGGGATACGGTATGGTTTTCGTTGCATATAAATGATAACAGTTGCTATCTCGTATCCTCTTTATAGTCTTCAATACTAGATTAAAAACTATAAGGAGGGGGTGAGAACATCCGTATAAGCGTTAGAACATAACCTTATTCGTTCTCACCCCAGGGATACAATGCCATAATCGTTACATATAAACTATAACAGTAAAAGCAACGTATCCTCTTTATAATCTTCAATGCTAGATTAAAAACTATAAGGAGGGGGCAAGAACAGATGTAGTCTCGTCAAATTGACAACGCTTTGCTCGTTCTCACCCTCTATAAATCGTTGTTACTTAGCTTCGTTTTCTAAACGCCACCACTCTTTGTAGAGAAACTCCACAAACTTGGTCAGGGTTCTCCAGGTGGCCATCTTGTGAATATGACCGTCAGTGTATTTTTTCTTATTATTATCATTAGTTTCTATTTCAGGATGTACTGTTCGAAAATGAATCTTGTATTCCCGAAATTTCTTTCCCCAGGCAGAATTTGGACGCCATTTATTAAATTGCTCACCTAGAAGATAAAGAGCTTGTCGAGCTTCAGGCTGCCAATTAGCCAGCTCTCCGTGTCGTCTACGAGGAAAACGTCCGTCAGTCAAGAGATGTACACCGCAAAAGGCTTTGAGTTTAGCTGCCGTAGGAAAACGGCGAACATCTTGGACTGCTGCAATAATTCTAGAAGCGATGGCTGGGCCGCAACCTTCAATAGGCTTCAAGATTTGTTGATAAACAGGTAATATCTGAAGAGCTTTTAGAAGTTCACGATCACGAGCCGTTTCTTCCTTGATTAAAGCCTGTAGAATTACATCATTGGCCTTTAAGTCAGCAAAAGCTTTTTCAATGCCACCTTCTGGAAATTTTCCTTCAGGTGAGCAAAAGGTCTGTCCAACAACTCGTTGGCGTAAACGCTGTTCACAAGCAATTCGAGCTTTCATAGCATCGATACGGGCTTGTAGAGTAACACGCAACCAGATCAAGTCTCGATCTCGCGGTTGTATTTTGTAAAACTCTTGTGGATTAGTTTTTAATAAATCAGCCAATAAAGCGGCGTCGTCATTCTTGTCACCACCATTTCGGTGCTGTTTCAAGACTGCAGGTGGTATGCGGAAAACTTCAGCACCAATTTCCTCAGCTCGACGAGACAAGGAGTAGGCTAAATTATCTCCACTGCCACCTAAGACCATGGCTACTTGATCACCAGGCTGTAGGCCATGTTTTTTCTTTGACTTCTTGACAGCAAGTTTGCCAAGTACCCAGTCCAATTCAGATGCTTCATTAGATAAATTGAAAGTTTGAGTACCTTCCCTACTGATAGTAAACATTTGGGTTGGATGCGCTTTTTGGTCTGCTGTTTGTTTGATTCGATGACGAATACCAATAAGTCTAGACATTAGTTCCTCACTTTCTTAAATTCGGTCATAATTGACCATGATGAGTTTTTCGTTGCTAAGCAACATGTTGTAAATGAGCAATTAAGTAAAACAATCATCATCTTCGTTTATATAAAACAGATTGTTGTTCGTTTTACTCAATATTCACAGCTATAAATCTGATGAATAATATAACATAATAGCATACTTAGTTAATTTTGTCAAGAGTAAAAATAATCATTTTACTTGCTATTTTTCCCTAATTTTACTAAAATTAGTCTATTAACTTGGATTAAAAACAAAATTATGGCCACAAAAAAAGAAGAAATTAGCATAAATGATGAATACCAACAACGTTTATTAAAACTAAAACGTTTAGAGGAGCTAGCAGCTGATCCATATCCCGCTAAAACGGATAAAAATACCATCATAGAGCAGTTTTTAGCTGATTTTGCTATATTGGTAAAGAGCGAGAAAAAAGTAGTCTTAGCAGGCAGAATAAGAAGCCTACGACTCCAAGGAGGTTCTGCTTTTTTACATTTTGAAGATGAAAGTGGAAAAGTACAAGCTTTTATCCGCAAAGATAATATCGGAGCAGAGGGATATCAGGTTTTCAAAGAAAACTACGATTTAGGAGATTTTATTGAAGTGACAGGAACTGCTTTTGTGACCAAAACAGAAGAGCCTACTATCTTAGCTTCAAAAATAAAAATATTAAGCAAAGCACTCTTACCATTGCCAGACAAACATTCTGGTTTGAAAGATGCTGATTTGAGATTTAGAAAACGTTATTTAGATTTACTGGCTAATCCTGAAGTCAAAAAGGCATTTAATCTACGTAGTGCAGTGATAAAAAATATTAGAAATTATTTTGACAAAGAGGGATTCATCGAAGTAGATACTCCTATTTTACAAACTGTAGCCGGAGGAGCGACCGCCGCACCTTTTACCACTCATCACAATGCTTTGGATATTGATTTGTATTTACGAGTAGCCCCCGAGCTTTATCTCAAAAGATTAATTGTCGGTGGCTATGAAAAGGTCTATGAAATTGCTCGTTGTTTTAGAAACGAAGGAATAGATCATCAACATAATCCAGAATTTACGCAGATAGAATTTTATTGGGCTTACAAAGATTATAAATTCTTGATGGATTTTACAGAAAAGTTTTTTAAAACTTTAGTAAAAGAAGTGACAGGCAGTTTGAAAGTAAAAAATGGCGATGATATATTAGATTTTTCTGGACCTTATCCGCGCTTAGATTTCAAAGAAGCTTTAGATAAAGCCTTAAAGATAGATATAGATAAAGCAAGCGACAAAGACTTAGCTGATATTGCAAAAAAAGCAAAAATTGCTGTCGATAAATCTTGGGGTAGAGGAAAGTTGTTAGATGAGTTATACAAAAAGTTTGTGCGAGCAAAATTAATTCAACCAACTTTTATCATTAATCATCCTTTAGAATTATCTCCATTGTCTAAGAAGTTAGCTGATCGACCAAATTATGTTGAGCGTTTTCAGTTGGTTATTAAAACTGCCGAAGTTTGCAATGCTTTCTCTGAGCTCAATGATCCACTGGATCAGGAAGAAAGATTTAAAGAACAAAAACGTTTATGTGCTGCTGGTGATGAAGAAGCACAAGGCGCAGACGCTGATTTTGTTGAAGCTTTGAAACATGGCATGCCACCAACAGCTGGACTGGGCATGGGCATTGATCGTTTAGTAATGCTTTTAGGTGATGTCGAAAACATCAAAGAAGTTATTTTATTTCCAACTATGAAACCAAAAGATAAATAATATGTATAAACAAATATTCTTATTTCTATTTTTAGCTATTTTTATTTCCGGCTGCACTAAAGCAGAGGAGAGTAAGACGCAAGAAGAATCATTAACTCAAAATCAAATTATGCAAGGAACTATTAAAACAACAAAAGGTGAAATCAAAATAGAGCTTTATGATGGTAAAGTGCCAAATACAGTAGCTAATTTTATGAAATTAGCTAAAGAAGGTGTTTATGATGGTATTTACTTTCATCGCGTAATTGAAGATTTTATGGTGCAAACTGGCGATCCACAAGCCAAAGGTGAGGCTGGTGTAGATTTTGCTTATGAGCCAAACTCCCAAGGTTTGCCAATTGCTGGCACTGGTGGTCCAGGATATAAATTTGCTGATGAATTTCATGATAGTTTAAAACATGACAAGGCTGGTGTTTTGTCTATGGCTAACTCCGGACCAAATACAAACGGCTCTCAATTTTTCATTACTCATTTAGAAACCCCTTGGCTTGATGGCGTGCATTCAGTCTTCGGACAAGTTACATCCGGAATGGATGTAGTGAATAGCATTGTGCAAGGTGATAAAATAGAGTCAATTATTATTGATGAAAAATAAATATGTTAGATATAAAATTCATAAAAGATAATAAAGAACTGGTTCAAGAAAATAATAAAACTAGAGGAGTCAACGTCGACGTTGATCATCTTTTGTCTGTTTATGAACAAAGAAATATTTTATTAAAACAAGCGGAAGAAAAAAGAGGAGAGCGTAATAAAAGTTCTAAAACTAAACCAAGTGCTGAAGTGATTGAAAAAATGAAGGCTCTAGGCGAAGAATTAAAGAAAACAGAAACAGAGCTGAAAGATAAAGAGCAAGAACTAAATTTATTATTGTGGCAATTACCAAATATTAATGCCACTGATACAGCCATTGGCGCAAGTGAAGAAGATAATAAAGTAGAAAAAACCGTAGGTGATAAACCAGATTTTGATTTTGAAATCAAGGATCATGCTGATTTAGGGCAAGCTCTAGACATTATTGATATGGAAAAAGGCGCTCAAGTTTCTGGCGCTAGATTTTGGTACTTAAAAGGCCAATTAGTAGAGTTGCAATTTGCTTTAACTCAATTTGTTTGGGCTAAACTTATTAAAAAAGGATTTCAGCCTTTAGCTGTTCCACATTTAGTTAAAGAACGAGCCATGTTTGGTACTGGATTTTTTCCAGCTGAAAAAAATGAAATTTATAATGTAAATCAAGAAGATGATAATTTGCATTTGATCGGTACAGCTGAAGTGCCACTGATAAATTATCATGTTGATGAAGTTTTGGATTTAGAAAAACCAAAAAAATATTTTGCTTTCACTCCAGCTTATCGTCGGGAAGCCGGCTCTTATGGCAAAGATACAAAAGGTATTTTACGTGGTCATCAATTTGATAAAATAGAGATGGTAGCATTTTGTCAACCAGATCAAGCTGAGAGTATTCATCAAGATATTTTATCTATTGAAGAAGAAATTTGGCAAGAACTCGGCATTCCTTATCAAGTGGTCAATGTTTGTAGTGGTGATTTAGGCTGTCCGGCTGCTAAAAAATATGATATTGAAGCTTGGATGCCAGCGCAAGAAAAATATCGAGAAGTTACTTCTTGCTCAAATACCACAGATTTTCAAACTCGTCGTTTGAATATCAAATATCAAACTGGAGATAAAAAAGAACTCGCTTATACTTTAAATGGCACTGGTATGGCTTTTGGACGAGCTTTGATGGCTATCATGGAAAACTATCAAACTGCAAACGGTACTATCAAAATGCCAAAAGCTTTGAAGAAATATCTATCTTTTAAAGAAATTAAAAAATCTGTCTAGATGATAACTTGGCTTGAATTAAACAAAGATAATCTTGCTCATAATATAAAACAATTCAAAAAAATTGCTCCCCAGTCTGAAATTTGGCCGGTGGTGAAAAGTAATGCGTATGGGCATGGTGTCGAGCAGATAGCTAGCTTGTTGGATCAAAATGATGATGTGACAGGTTTAATGACTGTAAATTTAGAAGAAGCAATTGCTTTAACTAAAATAACTTCTAAATCACTAGTTGTCTTAAGTTATTTTGATACAAGCCCCGAAGCAGAGGAGAGTCTAAAAATTGCCGCTGAGCAGAAAATAATTTTACCAATTTATGATTTGAAAACTGCTGAATATTTAAATAGTTTAAATCATAAATTTTTAATTAATATAAAAATAGACACCGGTACTTCTCGTTTAGGTTTTAGAGCAGAGGAGTCAGAGGATGTAATTAAAAAAATAGAAAAACTAGATAATTTAAAAATAATTAGTTTATTTACACATTTTGCAGAATCAGAAAGTAATAATCAAGATTTTACCGAGCAGCAATTAGAAAAATTTAGAAATATCACTGATCAATTTCCGCAATACAAAAAACACGCCGCTTGTTCAGCGGCTTCACTTAGTCAGCCAACAGCACAAGGTGATATGATTCGCTTAGGAGTTTCTCTGTATGGCCTATGGCCAAGTGAGGAAACTAAACAACTTGGCAAAGAAAAAAATATAGAATTAAAACCAGTTTTATCTTGGAAAACAAAAATTATTCAAGTCAAAGATATAAAAGTCGGTGAAACAGTTGGTTATAACCGTACTTGGCAAGCAGATGAAGATATAAAAATTGCAATTTTACCTATCGGCTATAACGAAGGCTACGATAGATCATTGTCTAACAAAGCCCAAGTTATAATTAAAAATAAAAAGTATCCAGTACGCGGTAATATTTGCATGAACCTAACTATGGTAGAATTACCACAAGAGACAGAGATAGGAGTAGGGGAAGTAGTGACTTTATTAGGAGACGATATTACAGCGGAAGAAATAGCATTTTTAAGTCAGACAATCAACTATGAAGTTGTTACTAGAATAAATTCTAATTTACCTAGAGTTATTATCTAATAATATTAAACGACACAAATTAGAGGAGGGACTGATAAAGGGGGTAGAGTGAATTATGCGTATTCAAAGTAAAAAATCTTGGCAGAAACACATTCCAGGCAGAGCACAACGTGCGCCGCGTGATTATTATTCTGGTAAAAATAAAAAAAATAAAATTCGTCTTAAGCAAATTATTTTTTTTATTTTGATCTTATTGTTAGTTCAATCCATCTTTCAAGTCAAAGTATTTCGTCTAAATGATGTGGAGTTGATCAACAATGAGGATCTAGAATTAGCTAGCGTTCAAGAGTTAATAGATGAACATTTAGATCAACGCCGTTACTTAATATTTAAAAATAATAATTATTTTTTATTTGATGAAACAGCTTTGTCAGAAGATTTGATGACAGAATACAACCTAGATCAAGCGAATATCGTAAAAAAGTTTCCGCACACCATCCAAATAGACGTCCAGGAAAAGATTTCTCAGTTCATTTGGCAAAAAGATGATACTTTATACCTCTTAAGTTCTAAAGGGGCCTTAAATCGTCAAATAGCCGAAAAGGACGAAAAGTACCTTATTTTACAGGATTTTCGTGATATTAGACCTAGTGGAGAACAAATTTTATCTGAAAATGAGCTGAGTATTATAAATAATATTTATTTAAATTGGCAAAGTACATTTACTGGTGAGCCAATACTGCAAACAATTATTTTAAGCGATGATTTAAGTACCGTTGAGGCTCAGGTAAGAATTGGTTATAAAGTTAAGATAGATGCTAACAAAGATATCATAGAACAGCTAAATAATTTGAAAAAAGTATTAGCTGGAAATGTAATTGGTTTAGACATTGATTACATTGATTTAAGATTTGGTGATAGAGTATTCTTTAAATAGACACTGTAGAGGCTATTTTGTATGTTTTACAGTGTTTATATTGTTATTATTGAATTGAGTATAATAACTCTTACACTCAATTTGACAATGTTAATAAATCTGGCTATACTTAATATATAAAATAAAGATTAAAATATGGCTAAATACACCCTTCCCCTCCTAGATGAATTTCTAGAGAACATTCAATCAAATAATTACTCCTCCGAAACTGTCTATAACTATGAAAGGGATTTAAATATTTTTGAAATATTTTTATCCGAGGACATTAAGACTCCGTTTAATAAATTAACTAAACGGTCAGTTATTAAGTTTAAGGCCTACCTCTCCTCTACTTCGCGGGTAACACCAGCTCATGAGAAGGCCCAAGTTAAATTATCTAGTTTTAGTATTAATAGAATTTTATCAGCGCTAAGATCCTATTTAAAATTTTTAGGTGATGTAGATCATAAATCACCGATCAATGCCGATGCAATAAAATTATTAAAGACTGAAAAGAAGTACGGCCAAGTACCAGAGATGAATGAACTGATCGCCATCATTGAGTCGCCGAATAAATTTGAAAAAGAAATAAATATTAAGTTGCGTAATCGGGCCATGCTAGAAACTTTATTTGCTACCGGTATGCGTATTTCAGAGTTATTATCCCTTAAGCGTGAGCAATTAGATAATTCTGGTCGCATTTATATCATGGGTAAAGGTAAAAAACAACGCTTTGTTTATTTGACGCCACGTGCTATAGAGCATCTAAAATTATATCTAAAAACTCGAGTTGATGACTCGCCTTTTATGTTTATCCCTTATCGGGGTAGAAATAATCAAGATAAAAATAAAAAATTATCAGCAAACTATTTACAGTATAAAATCAAGCGTTATCGTGAGTTATTAGGTATAAATATACCTGTTTCTGCCCACTCTCTCAGACATGGTTTTGCTACTTATTTGGCTGAAAATGGCGCTAATCCAGCTGCTATTCAGATTTTGTTAGGACATGAGTCATTGGACACCACGACGCGCTATGTGCATGCTTCAGATCGATATGCTGAGAAAATGCACACTCAATTTCATCCTTTAAAAAAATAAAAACCCCCAGGCATGGTGCTAGGGGCATTGCTTTGAGTGATGGTTTAGAATAGGTTTGGCACAACAGCAGCAACCCAGAGGCCGGCCAGGACGACCAGAGTTACCAGTAGTGTGAATCTTCCCCAGAACAACCAACCCTTATTGATTGCTGGATTTGGTCCTTTGGATGGTTTGTTAAAATCATTTTCAATGACCCCTACCGGGGTCTTGTTAGCCTTTTTTCTGTTTTTGCTCATTTTTTACTCCGCTGTTTTTGAGACACTGTATAAAGATCCATTCATTAGCTATCTTAGCTATTTTTTTATTTTTCGTCAATTAAATAACAAAAAACAGGGTGAATTAGCCTGGTTTTGTTTTTATTAAATTATTTTAGAATGATTTCACCTTGCCTTATTTGATTTGCAATTTCAGGGTTAATATTTGACCAAGTAACAATTTTTTCTAAGAATGAAGCTTTATCAGTACCTTGCATCAAAGATAGTTGTGAGTAGGAAGAGTTAATCGGAAATAAATGTATATTGTATTTATTTTGTTCATAATATATGCCGATACCTAATTCTTGTTGGGTGTCTTTAGAGAAATATTGATCAAAAACAAAATTGCCCAAAGAATAAAATATTGGTTTATTTTTATACACTTCTATACCTTGGACAACATGAGGATGATGTCCGATGATCATATCAGCACCAGCATCTATCATCTGATGAGCTAAATTTTGTTGAGTTTGATTAAATTGATGATCATATTCAACGCCCCAGTGTATCTGTGTGATTACTAAATCAGTATTACTTTTTAGTTCTGTTATTTTTTCTAGAGCAGCTTCTAGGTCAAATTGATTATACACCATACTAAAGCTGGCCATACTAATCTTTGAGTCGCCAATATTAATAATTTTAGTTGTACAAGTGTCAATCATGGCATCAGCGCAGCCAGAAAAGTTTAAGTCTAGTTTATTCAGATTTTGCGCAGTCTCCTCCATCCCCCTTGTTCCCTGGTCCCAGATATGATTATTCGCTAAATTAAAATAATTAAAATAGTAATCATCTTTAATGGCAGCTAAATATTTTGGATCGATAGCAAAGTCTATACTAGCCTCGGGTGGATAATGGTCTCCATTGTTTGTCACGGATCCTTCTAAATTGGCACTGACTATGTCGCTACCCATAAAAAATCTATTTTCTTCGCCTGCCAATTGATCAAAAATATAGCCAATACCATTAGCTTCAATTTTAGTTTTGACGTTTCTATCCAACATCAAGTCACCAAAAAACATCATACCTAGCCCATTTTGATTGCTGGGCTTTCCTTTTGAGAAATAATAGTACAAGTGACTGGTACCAGGTTCTTCTGGCATTTTTAATAAACCACTAGAGTTTGTATGAAGAACTAGGTTAGCTTTTTGAGCCTCTATATTTTCTAGATATTTCAAAACAGCATATATTGAACCAGGAGAATCTAATTCTAGATTATGTACTCTACTTAAATCAAAGTCTTCTATCACAGTCTGACTTGTTTGATCATGAAAATTAGCCACTGATAATGGTTGGTAATGTGAAAAATCAACACTAGCCAGCACTAAAGTTTTTTTCTTATTAGTGTTATCAGCTAAATAGTTAGCTAAATAGTCTAAATCTTTTTGTGGGGTATTTAGCTTTAATATAATGGGTAATATTTTCGCTTCTGGCAGACTATTTTTTATAAAAGGCACTAGACCAGATATTGAATGTTCATTTAAAAATGGATCCTCATTTATCTCTATGACCTTATTATTAGCTAAATCTTGTCCAATTTTTAAATCAGGAAATATTTCCCCATAAGGTGTACGCCATTTATTTTGTGAAATAATAATATTTGATGACCCGACTTCATAATGGTTTGGGCCTATCAAAACCACTGTTTCATAGTCTGTTTTTGCTAAGCCCATAAACCAAGCGGCAATCTTTTCTTTTGGTAACATGTGATGCGGTATTATCCCACCATAAACTTTATCAGATGACATGTTTATGTCGCTGGTGCCTTGTGTGTAAGCTTGATCATAGAAAGATTTGCTCATGTAATAAGCATCATGACTATCTAAGTTCAGCTCAATATTTTTAGTAGTCAATTTTGCGTTACTTGAAAATTGTTTAAAAATACTGTTTGTGTTTACGTTTAGCCACACATAAATTAGTCCCACTTGTAATATAAGTAGGACTAATAAGATTGGTATTATTTTTTTATATTTAGTAAACATTAGCGCAATGCTCCGCCCCATTCAGTGACGACAAATCCTTCACGAATTGGAGTTTCTAGTATTTGTGGTTCAACATTTATTTTTTTATCTAAACCTTTATAATCCATGAAAACACGGATAATAGTATCAGGTTGTGGCACAACTTCTAGTGGAGCTAACAAATTAAATTCTTCTTGCGGTACAAAAGTTATAAAATAATAAGCTTTGTCTTGCATTTTTGGTGCCCAGAAATCAATAAATTCATCATACTCTGTAGGTATTAAACCTTGTTGAGCTAGTTTTTCGGCTAAAAATTTTGTTACATTTTCTTTGGCCACTACAAAACCCTGTTCTGGTATAGCATAATTGATGCCCCACCCTTCCCAAAATAGATAAGGATAAGATTTTTTGTCATCATAATTATATAAATCTCCATTAGGTTCTGCTCTGACAAACCAGCCATCTTTATATTCTGGCTCAGTAATTGTTAAGCCTTTATTTGGAGTAACTTTGACTGATACATCAGTAGTTTCTTCAGGGTAAAGATAGATGACTGGCTTACCCATTTCGGCAGCTGGTACATATTCAGCATTTCTAAATATTACGTATTTGCCAAATGGATCTTTCCAGAGAAGGACCGGGTAGTCAGCTAAAAATGCTGCGTAGCTAATTTTAGTTTCGCCGCTTGGATTGTACATGCGGTCATACATTGTTTGCAGCAATGGCTTTGTGTCACTCTCTTTTTCTTTAATATTTTGATCAGCTAGAGCATAAATATTTTCTCCAGAGGCAGTGTGTCCAACGACACTTAATTGTGAATCATTGGTGATAAAATGCGCATAGTCATAACAGCCAGTATTGAAAGTAAAGTGTACTGCACCATGAAATAAATATTCATTATCAGTAACTGATCCGTCATTAAATGTAACATCTAAAGTGTACGGTTTTAGTCCGAGGTAGCTACTGCCATCATCACTTTGCTCCCCTACAAAGTCCAGATTTAAAATATAATTAACAGCTGTTTGATCATTTTGACCAGTGACAAAACAGTTATTATCTACATCTTGATAAATAGTCGTGCCATTAACTGTTAATACCTCTTCAGCGTTATAGTCACTTAAAAGTTTCTTGGTATCAGACGGAGCTTTGGTAAAATATTTATTAGTATTTGGTATACTAATACTATCAGGATTATTTTCTATATTTTGGATAGTAATAAGCTCATTAAGTGTAAATAAAGCACCATAAGATACCCACTCTAAGCTAGTAAGCGTTGACTCATTTTTTATAATTATTAAATCTCCATCATTATTAATAACCCTGCTTAAACCAAAGGTGCTGGGCCCCTCACCTGATAAGGCGGCTAGATAAATAGTTTTTCCTTGGTATGGACCTTCGGCGATTATTCCAGCGTCATAAAAAGAAGTTTTTTGGTAGATAAAACTATTCAAAGAGCCATAAATACTCACAAAATTTTCATTACTTGCTACTAAAGCACTTTTTTCAGCTAGTTTATCTCCAAAGATGGCAAGGGCACTTGTTATTTTGACTGGCCAATTGTTCCATTCTACATTGATTTCATTAGCTGTTAGTTCAAGTCCCTCTTCCTCATCATCGATAATAGTCGTAGGTGGCGGTACGTAGCCATTTAGCCCAGGGTCTTCTTGTTTTATTTGGCTAAATAAAATAAAGACAGTAAATATATTACTGACTATTAGCAGTACTACTAGAATAGATAAAATAATCTTGAAATAGTCAGATTTTTTCTCTACTGCAACACTGCGCTGTTCTTGTTGATCCATATTGTTTGTATATTTAAGGTAAGTAATTCACTGGATTGACCGGAATACCATTTAGACGAACTTCAAAGTGAAGATGAGGTCCAGTGGTAAACCTACCCGCTCCTCTTGTGCCTGGCATGCCGCCAGAATAGCCGATTGTTTGGCCTTTGCTGACAAATTGGTCCTCTGATGCCGAAATAATGTTTACGTGGCCGTAAACTGTTGATAAGCCATTAGCATGGACTAGCATCATGTAGCTATAGCCATATTGTCCTCCATCTTTGGCTCGAGCGACATAGCCTGATTCGGCTGCTCGAATTGGTGTGCCTTGGGCTGCTCTAATATCGATGGCTGGATGTTCAAAAATATAACGATAAGGATACTCAGGATCATGAAATAAAGCAGTGATTGTTCGAGAAGGAACTGGCCACATCAAACCATCACTAGTGAGTTCTTGTAATTCCAATTGTCTATTTAATTTTTGGCGGGCCACTTGCTCTAGATAAACAATGTCCGCGTTCATTTGATTTTGTTCGTTCCTAGCTTGGTCTAGTAATTCTTGGAATTTTGCTTCCTGGCCATGTGTTTCATTAATCAAGGAATACTTTATAGATTTTTGCGCATCTAGAGATTCTTTTTTAGTGAGCAGTCTATCAGCTAAGACACTAAGTTCATCTTTATTTTTTTCTAGTTTGTCTTTATCAGTAGTCAAGGCCATCTTAATTTCTTGTAACTCCTCTACTCCATCTAGTAGATTATCTTGCATCTGTTCTAGGTTGTCTAATTCAGACATAAAGTCACTGAAATTTTCATTGAGTAATAAAATTTCTAAGATACCATTTTGTTGTTGTTCACGATGTAATGTTCTAATCAATTCAGCGATGATTTCTTTTTGACGACCAATTTCATCTTCTTTAGCTTCTATTTGTAGTTCAGTGTTAGCAATTTTAAGATTAAAAGTATCAATTTCTAATTCAATAGCCGTCACCTCTAGATTGACTTTAGCAATTCCGTCATTGATAGTGGATAATTGATTAGATAAAGAAGATAATTGCTTTTGTTTGGCGTTGATATTTTTACTATAAACGTCAATTTGACGCTTTAATTCAGTAATTTGTGAGCGTTTTTCATTGATATCCTGGTTTAATTGCCAGACACCCTGATTTAAATCACTACCAAAAGTATACTCAGTAGCTAATGTGTAATTGGGTAATAAAAAACTAGCTAAAAAACTAGCTATGATGACGCTTGTTACGAATTTGTTGAATTTTGTTTTTGTTTTCTTCATTAGTTTTTTTAGTATTTTATATTATAACATAAAATACCTAATTTTGCAAAATAGATTATTTTAGTTTATCCACAGCTGACTTTATACGCTTTAAACTCTCTTCTTTTCCTAATACCCACATGATCTCTGTAGGAGAGGGACTTTTTTCAAGACCTGAAACTGCAACTCTGATTGGCCAAAATAAATCACCAGGACTCAGATCACTTTCTTTTATTACTTGTTGTAAATTTTCTGTTAAATTATTTTCTTCCCAATCTGTAGTTTTATCAACAACCTCTAAAGCCAAGTTCAAGCCAGTAATAGTTTTTTCCTTATTACTTTTTTTGAAAATTAACATCTCAGATTTATAATTTGGCAGATTATAATAAAAAGTAGTTTCTATTTTTAAGTCTGATAAATTATTTAATCGGGAACTAGCAACTTGCAAAACTTTTTCTAGATCATAAGTGTCTGGTAAAATATTTTTTGCTTGCGCTAAAATGTCTTGATAAGTTCCATCTTTACGATCAATTGCTTGTCGTAAATATTCAGCGTTGAACCAATTTAATTTTATTTGATCAAAAATTGCTCCGGCTTTATTTACTTTAGCAAGATCAAATACTTTTTCTAATTCGGATAAAGAAAACATTTCTCGGTCATCACCAGGATTCCATCCAAGTAAAGCGACGTAGTTTAATAATGATTCTGGGGCATATCCCTTGGCTAAAAAGTCTTCTACAGCGACATCACCTTGGCGTTTGGATAGTTTTGATTTATCAGAGTTTAAAAGTAGCGGTAAATGAGCAAATTTAGGCTTTTCCCAGCCAAAAGCTTCATATAATAAGACGTGTTTTGGCAAAGATGGTAGCCACTCTTCTCCACGAATGACATGAGAAATCTCCATTTCATGATCATCGATAATATTAGCTAAATGATAGGTAGGAAAACCATCGGATTTTAACAAGATTAAATCATCTAAATCCTCACTTTTTACAGAGATTTTGCCATACACTAGATCTTCCACCTTTACTATGACATCACTAGGAATTTTAAAACGAACTACATATTTTTCGTTATTTTTTAGTTTTTTCTCTACTTCTTCTGTTGACAAATTACGGCAGTGATTATCATAACGAGGTACTTGTTTATTAGCTTGTTGTTCTTTTCTTAAATCATCTAAACGTTTACTTGAACAAAAACAATAATAAGCTTTATCTTCAGCAATTAATTTTTCTATGGCTTGTGTATAAATTTTTAATCTTTCAGATTGAATAATTGGCGTGTTATCAAATTCTAAGCCAACTTGTTTTAAAGTTGTTATTAAATTTTCTTTAGCATTTTCTACTAATCTGGCCTGATCAGTATCTTCAATGCGTAATAAAAATTGACCATTGTTTTTTTTGGCCCATAAATAATTAAATAAAGCCGTTCTTAATCCGCCAATGTGTAAATAGCCCGTTGGACTTGGTGCAAATCTAGTTTTTATCATATTTATTTTTTATTACTAAAATTGGAAATAAAATTACGGCTCTAAAAATTCTAACAATGCGATTTGGTTGTTTTAATAAGCGCCAGAACCATTCTAGCCCAAAACTACGTAAAAATTTTGGCGCTCTTTTCTTCATGCCCGAAATAAAATCAAAAGTACCGCCCACACCAACAGCTATTTTAACACTTGGTATGCGATCAAGATTTTCAGCGATCCAAAATTCTTGTTGTGGTGCTCCTGAGCCATTCAAGATGATAGTTGGTTCAAATATTTGTGATTTTATTAGCGCTTGTTTGCATTCAGTAACCTGAAAATCTAGTTCGGGATATTTTTCTTTAATCGTCATGAAGAAATGATCAGGCGTTGTAAATCCCCCTTCTTTTAGGCAAAACAGTACTTTTAGGTTTTTATTTTCAGCTATTTTTAATAAAATACTAGTTAATTTGACGCCGGTAATACGATCATCAAGAGAAATTTTGTGACCGGCTAATTGTAAAGCCCAAATAATGCCAGCGCCATCAATGGTAGAAAGAGAAGTTTCATTAAGAATATCTTTAAATTTTTTATCTTTTTGAGCTTTGATAATAAACTCTGGATTAACAGTGGCAATTTGATGTTGACTATCAGAGGATAAAAAATTCAGCAACAATTCTTTTGTTAGTTGCTCGCTTAGGGAATGTATCTTTACTCCTAATACTTTATGTTCTTCCATCTTACAAATCAAAGGTACTTAAAACAAAATAACTTGGTCCGGTTTTTTCCAAAATACTTTCTTGTAATTCTACATAGTCAATTGGTAAATCACCAGATACTGGTAGGTCTATAAAATCTTTAAACTCAGAAATAGCTGTAGATTTTTTTACTCTAGCCATGGTGACATGAGGAGTGAAACGACGAGTTTCTTTATGCGCAAGTCCGGCTTGCCATAAAGCATCCTCTATCTTGTCATATAGTTCCTGTAATTTTTCATTATATTTAAAACTAACATTCAAGATTCTAGCTGGTCGTTTTTGATCCTCAGTGACTGGGAATATTTTTGTTTGATTAATTTCTAAACTTAGACCACCAAAGTTTCGACAAACTTCAGTGACCGTCTTAATGATATCATCTAACTTATCTAATGTTGTGTCACCTAAAAATTTTAGGTTAATATGCATATTTTCCGCTTTCACTAGTCGTAAGTTTTGTAAAGGGATGTTTAGATTTTCTACATGTCTAAGCAAGCCTTTGGCTAAGCTTGGGTCGATCGGAATACTAATGAATAATCGTTTATGTTCCATAATTTATATATATAATTATAGCTTGATTTTATCTAAAATAACAGCTTTTTGCAAACGGTTTCAAGTTTTAAATTATGGCTGAAATATGTTATAATATCTTAGCGAATTAACAAGTGTAATTAAAAACAGAAAGAAAAATATTTATGAAAAAACCGTATTTACTTTTAGGGGGTCTATTAACCTTAATATTCTTGATGCCACAGATTGTACTGGCTGATAGTTTTGATTATTCCAATATCATTTCTGATGAGCAAGCTATAAATTATCAATCAATGAATCAGGTTGAAATTAGAAGTTTTTTGCGTAGTAAAGATAGTCCTTTGGCTAATTATTGGTATAATGGCTACAATCCTAGTCCTGGTGAAGAAATTTTAGAGGAAGAAGAAAGAACTTCGGCTGATTATAAAAATCGTTCCGCTTCTGAAGTTATCTATAACGCAGCTCATGAGGCTAAAATTAACCCTCAGTTTTTATTGACATTGTTGCAAAAAGAAATGAGTTTAGTGGAAGACACTACACCGACAGAGAGACAGTTGGCTTTTGCAATGGGCTATTATTGTTATGATGGTCAGTCATGTAATCCGGGCTGGCGTGGTTTTGGCAAGCAAGTACGTGGTGCGGCATTACAATTTAGATGGTATATAGACAATATAAATTCTTATAACTGGAAACCAAATGTTCCAGCTTGTGCTGACGACCCTACTCCATTTTTGCCTTGTACTGCAAACGGTACAATAGTCACTCCAGCTAACAAGATAACAGCAGCCATGTATATTTACACACCACATACCCATGGTAATAAATTATTTAAAACTATTTGGGATCGATATGATTTTGGCGACTCTACGCCAACTGTTATCACTACTGGTGTTATCCCAGAAGGATCCCTAGTTAAAGCTCGTGATGGTGAAGATACAGATACAATTTATTTGATTCATAATAATAAAAAGCAAGCCTTCTCTTCTGTCAGCGCTTTAGCTTCTCGTTATGATATTGGCTTAGTTTTACCAGTGGCCAGTACTGAATTAGAAAAATTTGTTGATGGTAATGACATTAAATATCCAGCCTACTCTATTTTAGAAAGTCCAAGTGGCGATCGGTACCTATTAGATGGATTACAAAAAAGAAAGATTGCTTCTGATGAAGTATTTCGTAGCTTAGGATTTAATCCAGAAGAAATTGAAGTTGTTTCTAGTGCTGATTTAAATGCTATAGAAGATGGCGCTGAGATCGCTGATGTAACCGCTAGTCCCTTAGAAGCTTTATTACGTGATACCTCAAATGGCGGTGTTTATTATGTAAAAGATGGCAAAAAATATCCGATTGTTGATCCAGAAATCATTGATTTAAACTATCCTGAATTAGAGATTACTAATGCCACAGCTGAGCAATTAGCCTCTTTACAAAAATTATTACCTGCTAAAATTAAAGATGGCACATTGGTAATTAGTGATGAAAGTAACCAAGTTTACGTCATTGCTGATGGGAAACGTCGTTGGGTCAGCACCGAACAGACATTTATTGAGTTGGGTTACAGCTGGGCAAATATTAAACAAGTTAGTGATCGTGTTTTAAAATTACATAAAGTTGGTGAACAATTAAGTTTATAATATGATAGTTTTTGCGGGCCTTGTCCCTCATCCTCCATTAAGCATCCCCGAAGTTGGTAAAGAAAATACCAAATTATTAGAACAAACTGAAAAAGCTCTTCAACAATTTGAGCAAGAGCTATACGCTACTAAACCTGAGGTTTTAGTGTTGATTGGGAGGCATGGAGAAATACAAGAGCATAATTTTTCTATTAATCAAAGCCCAGATCTAAAGGTAGACTTTAAAGATTTTGGTGATTTATTAACCACATTAAAATTTAATAATGATATTGGTTTAGGTTATAAGATAAAAGAAGCGGCTGAAACTAAATTGCCGATGGTTTTGACTTCAGCGGATAAATTAGATTATGCCATGGGAGTACCCCTTTATCATTTAACTAAACATTTACCAGAGATAAAAGTAATTCCGATTGGCTATAGCAATTTAGATAATAAACAGCATTTAGAATTTGGCCATCATATTCATCGAATGATTGACCAATCAGCTACTCGAGTGGCGATTATTGCTTGCGCTGATTTATCTCCAAAATTACAGAAAGATTCTCCGGCTGGTTTTTCTCCGCAAGGTCAAGAGTTTGATCAAAAGCTAATAGAGTTTATACAAAATAAAGATATAGAGAAAATATCTGGTTTAGATCATAATTTAGTAGAACAAGCAGCTGGTCAAGAAGCCTTACGTTCTTTGTTGGTTCTATTTGGCGTTATTAAAGACTTGAATTATAAACCAAATAAATTAAGCTACCAATCGCCTTTCGGAATTGGTTATTTAGTAATTAATTTTGAATCATAGATATTTTAAAACCACCTTATTTTGTAGGCGGTTTTTTATTTTCTTCAATTTTATTTAGTCGATCGGCGACAACTTTAAAAAAATATTTCCATTGTTCTCCAGTTTCACATAATTCCTTAGTGTCGGTCACACAGCCCTCTACCATTTCACGTGAATTATCTTTACAAATTTTAAAGACCGAATTTCTTTTAAAATCTGGAATATGTAATTCTTTAATAATCTGCAAGGCAAAATCCTGCCATTTATGAGCCGGGGGCTTAACAACTGGCACTTTATTCTCTTTGTTAGCTTCAAATATATCGCCTAAAGTTTGAAATCCTGAATTATTCATAGTAGAATTATAACAAATTGATTCAGCTTTGTAAGGTTGACAAAATGAATAAAAAATGTTATTTATAGCTTATGTTAAATATAATTAAATACCCTCATAAAACACTACGTCAAAGCGCAAAACCAATTGCGGATTTTGATGATAAGCTAGTAAAATTAGCAGCCGATATGGCAAAAATCATGTTTGCTGATGATGGAGTTGGTTTAGCTGGTCCTCAAGTTGATCTACAACAAAAAATTATCGTAGTTGGCAATGGTAATTATGGTGAATATAAAGCCTATATTAATCCTGAGATTACTTTTAGCTCTAAAGATCGAGAAACCTCAGAAGAAGGCTGCTTATCTTTACCGAAAATATTTGGCTTAGTCACTCGTCCTAGAAAAATTAGAGTAAAATATCAAGATTTAGCAGGCAAAGTTTTTAAAGAAAAATTTAAAGGTTTTACAGCGATTGTTTTGCAACATGAAATTGATCATTTAAATGGTATTTTGTTTATAGATCGAGCTAGTGAAATTACTCAAGGTCAAGATATCTTAGATCAGCTAAAAGCAAAAATTTAAAAATAGCTAATAATAAACATAAAGATGAACAAAAAAATTATTTTTTGGGGCACCCCCTTTTTTGCTCTGCCAAGCTTAGAGGCTTTGCATGATTTAGGATTAGTAAACGCAGTTATTACTCAGTCAGATAAGCCATCTGGTCGTGGACAAAAACCGCAAGTCTCCCCTATCAAACAATACGCTGAGATTAATAAGCTACCACTTATACAAGTAGATGATTTAGATAAAAATTTTGTAAAAAATTTAAAGAAATTTTTGCCAGCTACATTTATTATTGTAGCTTTTGGTAAAATGATCCCTCAGGATATTTTAGATTTATCTGAATTAAGAGCTTTGAATATTCATCCTTCTCAATTACCATTATTACGGGGGCCATCTCCTATCCAATCAGCCTTGTTAGAGGGTTTTTCTTCTACTGCAGTGTCTTTGATGCAATTGGATGAAAAAATGGATCATGGGCCAATTTTAGGGCAAATAGAGCTAGAAATATCTCCAGATGACAACTATTTTTCTTTGGAAGATAAGCTGGCTGATGTTGGCGGAGAATTAATCAAAAAAAGTATCTTTGATTATTTGTCTGGTTTATTAAAATCATCCCCACAAGACCATGATCAGGCTACTAGATGTAAATTGATTAGAAAAAAAGATGGCTTAATTGACTGGACAAAGCCAGCAGAGAATATTATAAATCAAGTTAGAGCTTTTATACTTTGGCCAGGTAGTTTTACTACCTTGAAAGGCTTGGAACTAAAAATAACAAAAGCTATGGTATCTTTGGAAAAATTAGCTCCCGAAGAAATAAAAATAGATAGTGATAGGTTATTAGTTGGTACTGGTACGGAAGCATTGCAAATATTAGAACTGCAGCCGGCTGGTAAAAAAAGAATGTTAGCGACTGACTTTATCCGAGGCTATCAAAATAAATTATAATAAAAAACTTCCTCATCGAGGAAGTTTTTAGTTTCTATATAGAGTTTTATTTTTTAAATTATTTTTTCTTAGTAACATTAAATCCCATATATTTTCCTAACATCAAGCGAGTTTGAGCGTCAACAGCTGGAATAGAGCCAAAAATAATCATAGTGATCGGGAAAACAATCCATTGTAAAAACATTAATAAATAATGGAGTGGTTTAAAGTTGTTGTAACGTTTTTTGTTTGGCATTGGTGGCAAGATAACAATGCTCATGACAGCAATTATCAATAATCCAAACATGCCAGAAGTCATTAAAGCTTTCAAAACTAAAGGTGCGTTTTGGGTTAAGACAGTTGTTGTGCCATGAATTTCAGCCATAAATAGTGGCAGTTGACCCATGACTAAAATAATTATCGGAGCTGTTGCCCAAGAATAAACACCCTCTGTTTGATTCCAGATATAGATCATTTTTTTCTTCAGTGCAATTTTTTTGTTTTTACTAAAACGCCAAACCATGTAAGGAAAATGTTCTACCCCCCAAGCCCAACGGCGCATTTGCTTGTATTGATTTACCATACTGGTCCAAAATGGGCCAACGTGAGGAGAGTTCATAGAGACTGGCACATGCATTGGTTCGGTTTGATATTGGCCATCATACTTGATAAAGCATTGTAAAAAGATTCGTGAATCCTCTGTTACAATGTTGTTTTGCCAGAAACCAACATCTACTAAAGCTTGCCAACTCATACTATGTGAGGAAAAAGTAAATAATCTATCCGGACGTGCTAAGTCAGTTAATAGCCAAAAAGTTGTAGAATTAGCAACTATCTTAGTAAACGGATCAGAGCCCCAGACATTATTATGATAAAAAGCCATTGGTTGAAAACTAGTTCGGTAAGGATTTTTGTGGGATAAAAATTTGTGAGTTAAATAAGAAAAATAATCTGGATGCGTAATAGTGTCAACGTCAAAAGTAGAAACAATTATTTTTTTGTAATCAAATTTATGTTCGTCAATATATTTTTTGGCCTCATGACCCATATGGTAAAGGTTGGACCCTTTACCTCTTAACTCACCAGGCAAGTCACTTGGATGTACGGTGATTATTATTTTATAAAATTTAGCTTGATATTTTTCTTTGATTTTTTGAGCAATAGGATTAAATTGGCCTTTAAAACCCTCTTCTCCACCCAAAACTACGATCATTTTTTTATGATCGTATTTTGATTTAGCTAAATTATCAAAAGTTTTATCAACAACCTCAAAGGGCTCACCAGCAGTGGGCAGAAAAATAAGGTGAGTATAATTTTTCCAATTAGTATGCGTTTTTTGTAAAAAATGCCACCAATTTGTCTTGATAGTTTTACGATATTTGAACCAAGAGATTAATAGAAAGATAGATAAATAGCCAATTCTCAAAATCCAATAGACATCAAAAGCAATGATAATGTATATACCCCAAAGTGGGTTGGTAATAGAAACAGTGATTGCTATAATAAAAGTTGCCCAGGTTAAAAAACCAGGTAATATTTCTAAGAGACGATATTTATAATAATCTTTCTGTTCTAGCGTCATTATGTTAATTTAATTGATATTTATCAGCTTCTAGACCCACTGCTTTGCTTATATGGTTGATATTATTTTTGATTAATATATTATCTAATTCTTGATTAATTTTTTTGACTACTAGTGGCCCGCCATAGATAAATCCGGTCCCAATTTGCACTAGGTTAGCTCCGGCCTTGATCTTATCATAAGCGTCTTTTCCTGAAAAGACTCCACCAACACCTATTATTTTATACTTATTTTCACTATGCTTGTAAAGATAGCTAATAATTTTATTAGCTTGCTTTGCAATTGGCTGGCCTGATACGCCGCCTGGCTTGTCTTGATGATCAGAAATTAGGTCTAATCGTTCTCTGTTTTTCGCTAAGTTAGTAGCTATGACGGCACTTATATTATATTTTTTTACTAAATATATAATGTCGTCTAATTCTTGTTGCTTTAAATCATTGCCAATTTTCAGCCATAAAGGTTTTTTATTTTTATTAATTTCAGTAATTTTGATTAAAATTGGTTCTAATAGTTTAGATTCTTGCAGTCCACAAAAATTAGCTACATTAGGACAGCTTAAATTTATTGTTATAATATCAGCTAATGGTTCTAGTATTTTGAAACTAGCTGCATAGTCATCTGCCGCTTGAGCCAGATCAACGGTATTTGTTTTAGCAATACTTATAGACCACAATCCTCTTTTTTTAAATCTACTTTTATCTTTAAGTAATTTTTCGGCTATTTTTTTAGCACCAATATTAGACAAACCATAGTAAACCAAAATAGCCTTATCTTTTACTAGACGCCAGAGACGAGGTTTCTTGTTGCCCGGTTGTGCTTGAGCTGAGACTGAGCCTAATTGCGCCCAAGCAAAATTGAAGCTTCCCCAAGTCAAAGATAATTTAGCATTTTTATCCATGCCAGCTGTTAGGCCAATGGGATTACGAAAATATAAGCCAAAAAATTTTTGTTTTAAACGAGGCGAAGTATAGTCACAGACTCTAAATAAAAAATCATTTAATAAACGGGATTTATTAAATATAATAAGTGAAGAAAATGTAAGATTATGTATAGTTTCTGGTTTAAATAGAAACAATATGGGTCGGATAAATTTTTGGTAAAACATTGTTTATCTGTTTATTTAGTGTTAGCTAGCATAGCCCTTTTTATCAATATGAGCAAGTCTTGATTTTAGGGTATCAATTCACTCCAAAAGCAGTTAGCAATGTCATTATTACAGGTATAGCGCACTTTACGAGTAGCTTGGGTGCTACTAGCTGTTGTTTGGATATTAGAATTACATTCCAAATCTTCACCACAACCCTCTGGTAATGGTGTAATGATTAAACTTGCATCGTCAAAACTAAATTGAAAACCAGAATCAACCGTGTGTCTTTCCGCAAAATAAAGTTCTACTGTGTTATTTCCAGCTGATAAAAATATATCACCAGTTTTAGTAAAAGAAGCATGGGTGCCACTATTGTTAACCGCTACTATACCATTGACCAAAACCCAAGAGTCATCATCAGACGCCAAACTATAAGCATAGTCATCATCACTTGGTGCAACGACATTTGCTCGCCAGTGTTGACCAAAATGATAGTCATGATTATAGCCCTCTCTATTTTCCCATTCTGTGCCATCATAGGGAAACCAGTCAGTTAAATCAAAAATGACATTAGCGTCTATTTGCTCATGTGTTTTATAATCATCATCATACCAATCATGCTGTAAAGGAGTTGGTGTAGGGCCTGGATAAGGATCGACTTGCATGTCCGGGTGACTAACAGAATAATTAAAATATTCTCCCCACCAGCCACTATCAGGCACAAATTGACACTCTAAAGGTGGATCGCAAGCTCCGCTTTCAGATTCAACAAATTCACTATTTACTACAGCATCATTAATATTTAAACTATCAAAAATTAGATCATTTGGATCTCGTCTGAGTTGCAACAAAGCTTCTTGGACGCCTATTTCAGCATTATAAAAATTATGCATAGACTGAGTAAAAGATCTCATGGATGCTTTATTGTTTAAAGCTATGATAGTCGTTGATAAAACTATGGACATTAGTCCAGAAGCAACAACCACGGCAGCAATAATTGCCGCTGCACCTTTTTGAGATAAAAATAGGCTTGTTTTATTTTTCATGTTTATTTAACGAATAGCGATAAAAGTTTGAAAATTTTCACTTAAATATCTGTAAACATCATCTGGATGGCCAGTGCTTAGTGTAAAATTGATAAACACACCCTTATTTTCATTAGTCTGCCAATCATCTATGGGTGTAAAGATAATTTCTTGAACTTCAACTTGTTCAGAATTTAAGATGTATTCTAGAGATGATTCTCCACCCGCCTCTTCTATTTCTTTATAGATTAAATTATTATTCTCAACTTCAAAAGCAAAACTGTTACCAGTATTAGGATAAAAAAGAATTTGTTCAGAATTTGGTCGTAGATCATCAAAAACCGTGACGTTATGAATTTCATTATTTAGTTTATTAATAATAAAACGAGCATTATTATAAACTAAATCAGAAGTTTTTAATTGTTTGCGGATATTAAAATTAGCCAAAAGCAAGCTACTGATGCTTACTAAAAGCATGGCTGTAATAAAAATATACACTAAAATTTCTACCAAACTAAAAGCTTGTTGGTCATTTTTTAATTTTATCATCATGGATAAGTCGAATAACTAATAGTAATTTCTTCTAAAATTGGCACCTGGAGATCAGCTTGGCTTGTTAAAAATAGCTTATAACGGAAATATCTTTGATCTAAATGGCTACTATAATCTATAAATTCTTTAGCGCCATTAGAATAGTAAGTATTACTTGTGCCATCTGGTCCTAGATAATTCCAAGGCCCATTTTGGTTATTATTAGTAGCAAATTGGAAACGAATATCAGTGTTAGCTGGCTCTGATCCAGACCAAGCGACCCAATTATATGTTATCTCAGTAAACCCCGTATCAAAAGTAGACGATTCTAATTCTCCGGATGCAGCATAACCACAATCACTAACTTCAGTAGAAATGATGAAGAATTCACTGTCATTACTACTAGTAGCAGCATAAATTACCGCACAATTAGCTGACATGCCAAGAACATTTCCACTCAAATCAAAGCTGGATACTTCACTAATACTACTAGGAAAGCTGACATCAATAACATTTAATTCAGCGTCTAAAAAATTTGTTCCCAACAAAGCATAGGGACCAACAATAGCAAAAGAGTGAATTTTTTCTCCTGCTTCATAAGAGCCAATAAAAACTGGATCGGTAGGGTCGGAAATTTCAAAAATATAAAACTCTGGATTTGAGCCACTATTTTCAGTAGAAATATAAGCTCTAGTACCCTGTACAAAAACATCAGTTCCTTTTAAAGAACCCGGAAGATCGTACTCACCGATGGCTTGTAGGTTAGCCGGATTAGTGACATCAATGATTTGTAATTCTTTGTCGTCATCTTCTGTAGCGACATAAACATTGTTACCAGATAGATATAATTCATTAGCATCTCCATCTAAATCAATTTTATCTAACATTTCTGGATCAGTAGGGTCAGTGATACTAAAAGAATGCAAATCATCATCTTGTAAAATATAAAGCTCAGTTTCATTGACTACCAGGTCATAAGCATTTTGGTTGCCCGATAGATTTACAGTAGCAGCAATAAAAGGACTATTGGGACTACTTACATCAACTACTCTTAGTTCACCTGTATTTCTTTTTGTAGAAAGATAAGCATAATCACCCTGGACAACTACAGAGGTTACTGAGCTGCCCATGTTTAGAGAAGAAATTTGAAATGGATTATAAATATTACTAACATCTAAAATATAAAATTCTGAACCAGAAGAGTTATTCTCAGTTACTAAATAAGCTAAGTCATTTAATTCAAAAACATCATTTTCATCAAAATTACCTGGTAGATTAAAATTGGCAGTAGTTGTTGCTTCATTCCAATCTAAAAATCCAGAAAGCAAAGTAGTTATGCCAGGAACACTGATATCTATACCATTGTTTTTAGTGTAAAATTTTGTTTCATCAGACCAATTACTTTGTCCAGATCCTCCAACCCAGTTGCTTTGCATAAATCTATCTGCTGGCCAACGATTTAAATAATTTTCTAAAATAATCTGCTTACTTACCTCATTTACCAGCCAAGTGATAGTGACGGTTATTTTTTTACTATCTGGATCCACAAAGCCGGTTTCTACAATAGTGCCATGGGCATGACCATTAGTTGAGTCCTCTCTTTGCACTTCACTGATGTGTACAGTGCGAGTATACTTTTCTTCCAAAGTTTCACTTCCGATTACTAAGTTCCAAACATCTGACTCTAATTCTAGATGATAATCGCCAGTAACCAGCTCAGACCAGTCTATTAGTTTGATTGCTTCAATGCTTTCCATGGCGTAAAAATGAGCCTTAGTTTCGTTTTCATTTTGTTTCCACAATTTGGCATTAAAGGAATTCATTGTCAAAATAGTGACAATGCTAACACTGATAAAAGAAATTGCTATTAGCAATTCTATCAAAGAAAACCCCTCTTTTTCTTTTATACAAATCATTAGTTTATTTTCCCTAATTCATCAATAGTAATAGATCTAGTGATATCGACATCGTTATTGTAAATTAGCTCTATGGTTCCAGTATTCGATGTTTGTCCAGTAAATTTTGTAAAGATTAAATCCGGACTAAAGCTACCGATGCCGTTTGACAAACTACTAGTAGCATTCAATATTGAAATATTTCGTAAATTTACAATTTTATTATTAGGCTCCAGTTCATTATAACTATCGCCACTAAACACTATATACTGGTCAGATTCTAGATGAATGCCCCAATTTGTTTCACCAGCTGCAGCAATAGCTAATTGTCGTATTTCAACAACCTTACTTTTGAATTCATCAATTTGATTAGCTAAAGATATATGGCTACGCCATTGAGAAAAAGATGCCGTACCAATAGCTGTGATTAGTGCTGTTAGACCAATAGCAATGAGCAATTCTATAATAGTAACACCTTTGTTGTTAATCATTTTTATTCAGCAAAACTTAAAGTTAATTCATACATGGGACCAATGACAGAAATAGCAATAAGTCCAACTGCTAAGCCAACTAAAATTAATAAAACTGGCTCGATAATGCTTGAAAGATTAGACAAGACATTATCTACTCTTTCCTCATAATAACTTGCTATTTTTTTTAGAATATCATCTAAAGTTCCGGTACTTTCTCCTATTTGACAAAGCTGCACAGTCAGCGAGGGAAACAAACTTGGTCTTTTACTCATAGTTTTAGCTAATGACATGCCTTTAGCTAATTCTACGGAAATTTCTTTAGTGGTTTTACGATAGTGAAGATTATTCAAAGTTTTAGCGACAATCTCAAATGATTTGACGATAGATAGTCCGGAAACTAGCAGTGCGTTAAGGTTGCCAGCAAATCTAGTTAGCGATAGCTCTTTAATTAGATTACCTATAAAAGGAATTTTTAATAATAACTTATGTAAAACTAATTTTGGTTTTGGTAATTTCAAGGTTAACCAGATGATTATTAGTAACACGAAAGCTCCAATCAAAACGAAACCGCCGTAATTTTCCATGATAGATATACTTTTTTGGACAGCCTTTAACACAAATGGCAGCTCTATTCCCTCACCTTCAAAGATGCTCACTAGTTGAGGGAATACAAACATAGCCAAAAAAATACTAACAGTAACCAGGGCTATAAGAACTATTACTGGATACATCATTGCACTGATCACTTTGCTACGTAATTTTTTTTGCCCCTTCAAGATGCTAGCTAGGTTACCCAAAGCATCAGCTAATAAGCCTGTATTTTCACCGACTTCTACAGTGGCAATAATCATTTCCGAGAAAACATCAGTGTACTCTTTCATGCTGACCGATAATAATTGGCCGTTTTCAACTCTATTTTTAAGATGAAGAATTACTTTTTTGAGGTATTTATTTTTTGTTTCTTTAGCTAATGTTTCTAAAGCTGGCGTCAAGGCTAAACCAGCTTTTAGCATGGTTGATAGATTGTCTAAAAAAAACATTTTCCCAGTCAAACTAACTCTTCCAGTTCTAAATTTTAAAATATTTTTCTTTTTTTTCTTTGGTTTTTCAGTTGTTAAGTCTTTTTTAATATTCGGTTTTTCTTTGACAATTTTTTTCTCTACCGGTTTGGGTGGTGTTTCTGGTATTTTTTTATTATTTGTTTGATTGCTACCTAAATATTTCATATTTTTATTCATGTTTGATACTTAAAACTTCAGCAATACTAGTAGTTCCCAATAGGGCTTTTTGCAAGCCGTCTTCAAAAATAGTAATCATACCGTTTTCAATTGCTGTTAATTGTAATTCGTTTGAAGAAATATTTTTGATAATTAGCTTTTGAATAGCCGGAGAATTTTCCAAAATTTCTAGGGCACTAACACGACCAGAATAGCCAGACTGGTGACAATGTTTACAGCCTTTGCCGCGATAAAAAGTTAGTTCATTAAAAGAATTTAAGTTATCCTCTACCCACTTCAAATCTTTGAATCGTTGTAACATTTGAGCTAAATCAAATTCCTTGCTCAAACTTTCGATTTCTTCTGGAGTCAAATGGTAGCTTTCAATGCACTTGAGGCAAATTCGACGCACTAAACGTTGGGCAATCACTACATTTAATGTAGAGGCTAATAAAAATGGCTCTACACCCATATCTAACAGTCTTGGCGGTGCTCCAGCGGCATTATTAGTATGCAGAGTTGATAAGACTAAATGACCAGTCAAGCCGGCTCGGACAGAAATTTGCGCTGTTTTATTGTCTCTAATTTCACCGATCATAATAATATCTGGATCTTGTCTCAATAGAGCTCTTAAGCCATTAGCAAAATCATAACCAGCTTGAGGGTTTACTTGTGTTTGGTTTATACGATGAACACCATATTCTATTGGATCTTCAATGGTGCAAATGTTAGACTCTTCTGTATTTAAAGCATTTAAAATTGAGTATAAAGTAGTAGTTTTTCCGCTACCAGTTGGCCCAACCACTAGAATCATGCCAAAAGGTTTTTTGACTTCTCGATTCATTATTGCGATATTCTTATCTGAAAATCCCATATTCTCTAAACTGAAATTTTGGGCATCATCTGTCATCAGACGCAACACCATTTTTTCACCATAAAAAGCAGGAATCACTGAAACTCTGACGGACTCTTCTTGTCCTTCTAAAGAAAAAGAAAATCTTCCGTCTTGTGGTATACGATGTTCATCTATTTTTAGATTTGATAAAATTTTTATTCTGGCTACAATAGCATCGTGTACTTCAGCTGGTAGCTCTACTTTATCATGTAAATCACCATCAATTCTAAATCTTACCACCACCGCATCTGGCAAAGCTTCAATATGTATGTCAGAGGCTTGATCAAATAGGGCATATTCTAAGATAGCGTCAACTATTTGGATGATTGGTAAGTCTAATTGGCTAGGTGTGCCTTGTACTTTTTTAAATTTTCGACTAATAATTTCATGCAGTTCTTCAGTGATGTTTTTTTGATAAAGACGGGCAGCAAAAAAGAAGTTTTTAGGGCTAGTAATATAAGGGATTATTTCTTTTTTTATTGTCTCTTTAGCTAAAGCTAGCTTATCTTGATCCAAAGGATTAACAAAGGCCATCTTCACCTTGCCTTCTGCTAATGCGAAAGGAATTGCTTGAACCTTACGGGCCATTTTTTCATTGAACAAGTTTAGTATTTCCAAGTCCAGTTTTATTTTTCGGAGATTGACATAAGGTATTTTCAAAAAATCTCCTACTAATTCATATAGAAATTGCTCGTTAAAAAATCCCCTCTCGATCAAAACCTCTTCTATGGTTCTACGCCTGCGAGTGGCATTCTTTTTTGCGTTTTCCCAGTCAGATTCGGTGATGGTTTTCTGAGCCAAGAGTGTTTCTCTTGTCTTCTCAATAGGGATTGGTAATTTTGAAATAGGCATACAAATTTATGCTGAATAATTATTTATATTATAACATATTTGATCAGATATAAAAAACCACCGCGGTAATACGGCAGCTTTTTCATTTTGTAATTTTAAGATGAGAGTTTATCTAAATTTTAATTGGCAATTTTTTTGGCAAGTATCAAAGCCATTTTGTAAACACATAGCTCTATTCTCTATGTCTATTTCACAAAAATTTGATTGACAATGCTCAACGCAACTTTTGTAGTCTGTAAATGGTTTTACTTCTTGAGCGTGTCCAGTGACGCTACAGCCTGACACAACAAAAGCTAGCATAATTAAACTAAAAATTTTCTTAAGCTCCATGACATTTTTTATATTTTTTACCGCTACCACAATAACAAGGATCATTACGACCAATCTTATCACCTTCTTCATTTGTTGGTTTTGAGGGCAAAGTAGCCGATCTATTTTCTCTGTCTTCTACTTGTTTTTGAAATGGTGAAAATCCTTGTTTTTGTTCGTTAAATTGTTTTTGTTTTTCCACTTGTGGTGTAGCCATTTTACGAGCTAAACCAACTTTAAAAATAGAATAAACAATCTGCTTGCGGATTTGGGCAATTAAGTTATTAAATAGGCTAAAAGCTTCACGTTTATATTCAACCAGTGGGTCTCTCTGGCCATAGCCCTGTAAGCCAATGCCCGTTCTTAATTTATCCATAGCAGTCAAATGTTCAACCCAAAGTGTGTCAATACTGCGCAAAACTATTCCTCTTTCAATCATCTGCATTGGTGTCCAAGCTTGAGCAGTTTCCAAGGACTGGTTAATGTGCTCAGTTTGGGTCATATATTTTTCTTGAACTAAATCATTTAGATAGTTTATTACTTCCGTTCTCTTTTCATGTGAGTTATCTTTATTTGTTTGTGCTAATAATTCTTCTAATTTAGTTTTTTCTGTGTTACTAAGAGTGAAAATTGATTTTATAGTTTCGATTATTTCTTTTGGATCAAAATCACCAACGTTTTCTTTGGCTAGAGTATGAAAAGAAATAACATCCTCGATTTCTTTTTTAAGTTGACTTAAAACAAAGTCCTGTGAAGTTTTATATTCGGCATCTTCGGCAATTTCTTGATCAGTAAATAAAGTTAAGAAGTTTTGACGCAAATTATAAACAACCTGACGATGTTTATTTATGATGTCATCATATTCAACCAAGTGTTTACGCGTATCAAAATTATGTCCCTCCACCTTTTTTTGAGCTGACTCAATTGAACGAGAAATCATTTTGTTTTCAATAGCTGTCTCTTCGTCTAAGCCCAAAGTATTCATGACAGATTTTAAACGATCTGAACCAAAAATACGCATCAAGTCATCATCGAGCGAGATGTAAAATTGAGAAGATCCGGCGTCACCTTGACGACCAGCACGACCACGTAACTGATTATCAATACGACGAGATTCATGTCGACCAGTACCTAAAACATGTAGACCACCCAAAGTTTTGACTTCTTCATTTTTAGTCTCTTCCTTTGGTGATCCACCCAAAATAATATCCACACCACGCCCAGCCATATTAGTAGCTACTGTTATAGCGCCTTTTCTACCTGCTTGAGCCAAGATATCTGCTTCTTTAGCGTGATGTTTAGCGTTTAATAGGTTAAAAGGCAAGCCAGTTTTATCTAGTGCCGCAGCCAATTCTTCATTTTGCTCGATAGAAACAGTACCAACTAAAATTGGTTGACCAGTTTTGTGTCTTGCTTCTATCTCTTTAATAATTGCTTTTATTTTACCACGATGACTTTTGAAAATTTTATCACGCATGTCATCACGAGCAAATGGTCTGTTAGTCGGAATAACAGTTACATCTAGACTATAAATTTTGGCCATTTCTTCAGCTTCAGTAGCAGCTGTACCGGTCATGCCAGACAGTTTTTTGTACATACGGAAGTAGTTCTGGAAGGTAATGGTGGCTAGCGTCATGCTTTCTTTTTGGACATCTACTCCTTCTTTGGCTTCAATCGCTTGGTGTAAACCTTCAGAATAACGACGGCCATCCATCATGCGGCCAGTGAATTCATCAATGATTACCACCTCACCCTCTTTAATGACGTAGTCTTTATCTTTATGATACAGACTTCTTGCGCGCAGAGCCTGTTCCAAGTGATGGACCGTACTTAAGCCATGACTTTCATAAATATTATCAACATTCAAAAGTTTCTCCATTTTACGAACACCATCTTCAGTCAATGTGCAACTACGCATTTTTTCATCAATATTGTAGTGGTCATTTTCAGTAAGTTGGCTAACTAATTGAGCGAATTGACGATATTGGGCAGCAGATTCTTCAGCTGGAGCAGAAATAATAAGCGGTGTACGCGCTTCATCAATCAAGATACTATCAACTTCATCGACAATAGCGTAGTTTAAACCACGCTGAACTTGTTTATCAACGCCCTGAGCCATGTTGTCTCGTAGATAGTCAAAGCCAAATTCATTATTAGTACCATAAGTAATATCCGCTTGATAGGCTTTTTTTCTTTCTACTGGTTGCAAAAAATCAGATGCTTCTTCGTCTACATAAAGAAAAGAAGCGTCGTGCTGAATTACACCAACGGATAAACCTAAAAAGTTATAGATTTGTCCCATCCAAGTAGCGTCACGTTGAGCCAAATAATCATTGACTGTTACTACATGCACACCTTTTCCTGATAAAGCATTAAGATAAATTGGCAAAGTTGAAGTCAGTGTTTTACCTTCACCAGTTTTCATTTCAGCAATTTGTCCTTGATGTAACACCACTCCACCAATTAATTGAACTTTAAAAGGTTTTTGCTGTAGTGTCCTTTGCGCAGCTAAGCTTACCAAAGCAAAAGCCGGCACAGTCAGATCTTCTAGGGACGTACCAGATTGAGCTTGATTTTTTAGCTCTAAACTTTGTTTCTTTAGTTCTTCGTTGGATAATTTAGACCACTCTTGTTCTTGTTTGTCTATTTTTTCTAAAAGTGGATCCAAACTTTGTAAAAAACGCTCGTTAGCGTCACCGAATATGTTTTGTAACCAAGGCATAAGTGTTTATTGATAAATAAACCATGAACCCAAAAGCTCATGGAATGTAGGTATAATTAAAATTAATTTATTTCTTTTGCCAAAATTTTAAGGCTTTTAAATTTTGGGCGCTTTTACGAATTAACCCCTGATTCTTATCTTTGTGCTTGACTAACTGCCTTATTAGCTTATCTTGCACCGCATCAACTGCAGCATGAGCATCTTGGTGAGTTTCTTTTATTATGATACTTTGTTTTTGTGGTAAAGAAACTTGTGCTCCTACTGTGAAGACCTCACCTTTTTTGTGATGTTGATCACGAGCTAGCTCTACTGAAAAAGATAAAATATTTTCTTTGTATTTTTCTACAGCCTTAAATTTTTCTTGCAAATACTGTCGAAACGGATCGTTTAAATCAAAATTCTTTTTATAGATTTTAATGTCCATGACTTTCTCATTAATAATTTCCGCTATTAATATACCAGTTTTTTTATAAAAAATCAACCCCTTCAAATTAGCTTGAAGAGGCAATTTTTATGCTAACGTTGGGTATTTTTTATTCTAAAATAGCCTTGATACGACGCACTCCAGCTGATGAAGAGCTTTCTTTTTTGATCTTAAAATGGCCCAAATCACTAGTATTTTCAACATGTGGACCACCGCAAATTTCTTTACTAATATCGCCGATGCTATAAACCTTTACTTTTTCTTCATATTTGTGTCCAAAAAGACCAATTGCTCCTTGTTTTTTTGCTTCTTCAACGGTCATTTCAGTAAAACTAATTATTAGGCCTTGCTTAATTTGTGCGTTAACTAAGTCCTCCACCTCTTTGATTTCTTTGTCTGTCATTTTTTCAGAATGAACAAAATCAAAACGCATTCGTTCGGCATTAATATTACTACCGCGTTGTTCAACGTGGTCCCCTAAAATAATTCTTAAGGCTTGATGTAGTAGATGTGTAGCAGTGTGATATTTTTTACTCATCTCTCCATCATCTGCTAGTCCTCCTTTAAACATGCCAGCTGAAGCTGATCTGGATAGTTCTTGGTGTTTGCTAAATTCAGCTTGATACTTTTCTTCAGATAATTTTAATCCTTGTTCGTCGGCCAATTCCAAAGTCATTTCTAATGGAAAACCAAAGGTAGAAAACAAATTAAAAGCAGCTTTTTCATCTAAAGCATTTTTAGCTCTAAGTTTTTCAAACTGTTTTAAACCTTGTTGTAACGTCTCTTTGAATTTAAGTTCTTCTTTTTCTATCTCAGTTAAAATAAATTTTTTATTTGCTTTTAGTTCCGGATAAACATTTTTATATTTCTTTATAACTACTTCGGAAATTATTTTAGTAAAGTCATCATTGATGCCTAAGTTTTTTCCAAAACGAACAGCGCGTCTAATCACACGACGCAAAACATAGCCTTGTCCAGTATTAGCTGGTGCCATGCCCTGTGGGTCACCTAACAAAAATGTAGCACTACGTAAATGATCTGCAATTATTCTAAAAGTTTTTGTTTCATCTTTATATTTTTTACCACTTAATTTTTCTATCTTTTCTATAATAGGCAAAAACAAGTCTGTTAAATAATTATCATCTAAATCATTTAGAGCGGCTAAAGTACGCTCTAAGCCCATGCCAGTATCAATGTTTTTTTGTTGTAAGGGGTTAAATTCTCCGGCCTCATTTTTATTATATTCCATGAAGACATTATTCCAAAGCTCTACCCAAGTGTCATCTTTAGGATCAAATGTATCTAAAGGCGCTTTATTGCCACTCCAGTAAAATATTTCTGTGTCTGGACCACAAGGGCCGGTTTGTCCTGCTGGACCCCACCAGTTATCAGATAATTTAGCAATTCTGGTAGCCGGAACACCTAAGTCTAACCAATATTTTTCGGCTTCTTGATCGTGATTTACTATGTCTTTATTACCACCAAAAATTGAAATAGCTAAATATGTTGGCTTAATTTTTAAAACATCAATTAAAAATTCCCAAGCATAAGCAGTGGCCTCTTTTTTTTGGTAATCAGCCAAGGACCAATTCCCAAGCATTTCAAAAAAAGTATGATGTGTTTTGTCACCCACTTCTTCTATATCACCAGTCCGCCAGCATTTTTGAACATTAGCCAAACGTGTTCCAGCTGGATGTTTTTCACCCATTAAATAAGGCACTAGTGGATGCATGCCAGCTGTAGTAAATAATACAGTAGGATCGTTTTCTGGAATCAAAGAAGCAGAACTTATAATGGTGTGCTCTTTATTTTTAAAATATTCTAAAAATTTATCTCTTAGTTCATTTCCAGTAATTTTCATATTATTTTTTTAGTTTTGAAAATAAGATGTCATTATATTTGTACATCAAAACAGCGCCAGCTGGTAAACTCATAAAACCGACTACCACATCATATAAAGTGTCATTTGGCTGACTGGCTGTAAAAAACATATTTTTACCTAGATACGTTGTTATGAAGTATTCAAGCAATTCCCATAGCAAAATGATTGACATGGTAATAACTAAAGAAGCCAAAACATTATCAGATTTTGTAGTTTTGATATTCCAATGAAGAGTGCCGGCTTTGAATAAAACAGCTACAATAACAAAGATAAATAGGGGCGTAAAAAAATGTACGTAAGCATCATAATTATACAGCAAGTCAAAAAGCCAAAGATAGCCAGCTACTGATAATAAAACCATGCCCGAAAAGAACAATTCAATCCAGTCTAATAACTCATTAGAAAAATTTTCATGTAAACCTAAGCGACGATAAATAATGCGTGGTAAAAATAAGACAGCTGAAAAAGCTATATAGCCAAAGAAAATAAAAATACTATGGCCAGTAAATAAGAAATAAAAGGCCAGTATTAAAATGATGAGACTAGTAATGTTAATGATTTTTCTAACGTGTACTTTCATATGTATTTTTAATTTATACTATCTAGAATTATAGAAATTACTAGCTTTTTAGTCAATTATAATAGCTGAAGCAATTAGCTCATTTTTAAGATAAACAGCCAAAGTCTGTCCTGCTGCAGAGGCGAATTGGTCTTTTTTAAAGGTAATCTGGTACAAATTATCCCCTATTTTATCTATTTTTAGCGCTTGATCTGTTTGCCTGTACCTGATTTTACCTTTTGCCTTGATGGGAAATTTATGAGCTTGACCCAACCAATGCCAGTTTTTAACTTTAATTTGTTTAGTGTAAAGCTCGATAGATTCTTTAGGGCCAACAACTAGCTCATTTTTAGCTAAATTTTTTCTAATGACGTATAAAGCTGGACCACCACCAATGTTTATCCCTTTGCGTTGGCCCGGGGTATAATAAATCACGCCTTCATGTTTACCCATTATTTTTCCATTTAAGTCCACTATATTTCCAGGATTGGCCGGAATTTCTTGTTGTAAAAAATCTTTGAGATTAACTTTGCCAACAAAACAAATTCCCTGACTGTCTTTACGATCTGCATTTGGTAAGCCAGCTTGTTTTGCCATTTCTCTGACTTTTGGCTTTTTTATTTTACCCAGAGGAAATAAGGAGTGACTTAATTGCTCTTGAGTAAGGCCAGACAAAAAATATGACTGATCTTTATTGTCATCTAAACCTTGTAATAAATGAAAGCCTTTTTTGTTTTCTATAATCTGGGCGTAATGACCAGTGGCAATTTTATCATACCCAGCCAACAAAGCTTTGGCTAAAAATAGTTTAAATTTAATTTCAGAGTTACATAAAATATCTGGATTTGGAGTAAGGCCTTTTTGATAAGTATCAAATAAATATTTAACAACAGTTTTTCTATATTGTTCTTCAAAATCCCAAGTTTCTAATTTTATACCCAAAAAATCAGCTACTTTTTGAGCTTCAGCTTGGTCTTTGCGCCAAGGACACTCATGATCAATGTTATCACGGCTAGAAAAATTTTTCATAAAAACAGCGGATACCTCGTGCCCTTCTTTTTTCAATAAGAAAGCAGCGACTGCTGAATCAACACCACCTGAAAGTCCTACTAGTATTTTTAGAGCTTTACTTTTCATTATTATATAATGTCGTGTTATAAAATTTAGCCATAGCCATTATAATGCCATTTTCAAAAGATTGGCTACGAGTAATAAGGTCGTTGGTTAGCTCACCAATAGTTCCGTTAGTGCCGCGTACATCTTTTTTGGAAAACATTTCTTCGGCCACTGGCGCCAACTCCCTCTGTTTATCCATGATTTCTCGACGAGCATAGTCGCTTAATTCTAAAGTTTCACTATAAGCTAAACTATCTATTTTGCCATCTGTGATATAAACAGCGCCAGTTAAAAAGAATTTTTCTTTATTTAAAAAATGGTGAGTCATTACACCACCTTCAATGCCGATATAATAATCAGCTTTAATAGCAGCCTTAATTAAATTTTGAGCTCTATTATAAGCACCTTTAGTTGTTTCTTCTAAGTCACGTGGTTGATCATCAACATCTGAATTTACTTTTTCAGTGATTATCCTTACTTCTTTGTCAGGGTAAATTTTGGCAAAAGCAGACTTTACAGCCTCTACTTTTGGTTGACGAATACTGCCTAAGGCTATTGTAATCATATTTTTATAGTGAATTTTATTGTATTCTCTAGAGCTAAAATACCATTTTTTGCTGTATTTAGCAATAAAAAAACACTTGGAACCTACTTAGATTCCAAGCGTAAATATGCTATGGCTGATATTATGCTGATGTGTCTTCGGGCAAGAGTCTTTGAATGATGGCCAGGTTTGTTTTCAAGATCTCTTCCTTGATGTTATCACTAGTATTTTCCCATAATATATCAAATTCAACTCTATCGTAAAAAAGATCAGTAAACATTGCAGATAATATCTTTATTGCAAGATCCTGTGGAGATGGCCCATGCTTATCAAGCCATTCCTGCAATAACGGCACGGTACTTTCTTTTGGAGCGGGATTAGAATCTTCCACGCTTGCCGTTTCCTCTGCTAAGAGTTGTTTAATAATAGCAAAGCTTGTTTGAAGAATTTTTTCACTAACAACAGGCTTAAAACTTTTCCACTTCTCTTCGAGTCCACTTCTGTTGTAGAAAAGATCATTAAATACTTCAAATAGTATTTTTTCTTCAAGATCCTGTGGAGGTGACTCATGCCTATTAAGCCATTCTTGCAATAACGGCACGGCATTGACAGAGAATTTGTCAGGATTACTGAACATCACACTGCAACCTTTACAGATGTGATATAATGTTTGGCGTTGAATATCACTTCCGGTTAGGCCATTATCTCTTGTCACTGTTGTATATCTATTGTGGCCACAGTTACGACATTTGAATTTAACCTCTAATTGCTTAGCCATTTTAAAGATCCTCCATATTGTAAACACAGATTGCAAATGTACTTTTAATATAATATATTAGTATTTATCTAGTATTTTGTCAAGTTAACCCCTCCTAACCTCCCCTTGACAAGGGAGGAATTTAATAATAAAAAGTCCCCCTGTTAAGGGGGATTTAGGGGGTTAAATTTATTTCATTAAATTAAAATGCCTGAGAGTTGGAATTATGTTTGGAGCTAGGTTTTCTGGTAAATTATCTATATCTAGCCATTGCCACTCTCTAATATCTTCACCGGGTTTTATCTCACCTACTCTTTCGGCCAACCAATGCACTAAAATTATATCTTGAGTATCTTTTTTAGTGTAGCTAATAAAAGGCTCTGGATTGATAATTTTGATATCAATGCCCACTTCTTCTTTAGCTTCTCGCTTCGCACAATCTATTAATGACTCATTATTCTCTATTCTACCACCGCAAAATTTCCAAAAATCAGTATCACCATGTTGATCAAGTAATACTTTATTTTTTTCTACTATAACTGGTCCGGAAGCAATAATCATATTTTATTTACCAATTTTAAATATAGATTTTTTTTCCAAAGCCTTAGAAGCTAGTTTGATTCTTTCTTTATTACGAGCATATAGCGTAAATAAGCGCTCGCCTTTTTTAACTCTGTCACCGTATTCTTTATTAAGGTAAACACCGCCTAGTTGATCAGCTGGTGCACCTAAAATACGAGCGACAGTATTAATCATCTTATTGTCTGTAAAGCTAATAAGACCTGATTTTGGCGCATTAAAGTACTTCTTACAGGCACCAATAGTAATATCTTCAGGTCGAATTTCAGAATTTCCACCTTGAGCTTTAATGATTTCTTTCATTTTTTCCCAAGCCTGGCCATCCTCCAAAACTTTCCAAGCCATCTGCGCACCTTTACCTTTTTTAGCTTTACCTGAAAGCTCTAATAACTCACCAGCCAAGTGAATAGATTTATTAGCTAAATCAGCTGGATAGTTATCTTTTTGTTGTAATACCCTTAAGACATCTCTAGCTTCTAAGGCCGGCCCTACACCACGACCAACTGGATCTTCAGTTTGGATCATGATTACCTTTATTTTAATGCCAAATTTTTTAGCAATATATTTAAATTTTGTTTCCAAGTCTTTAGCTATTTTCATGTTAGGAATCTTGGTAGTTTTACCAACTGGCATGTCAATAACTAAATGAGTAACTCCAGTGGCTACTTTTTTAGCCATAATACTAACTAACATCTTACTATACGGCTCTAAAGATAATGGGTAAGAAACTTTAAGAATCTTATCATCAGCTGGAGCCAAATTTAATCCTCCACCCCAAACTAGACAACCACCATGTTTTTTGACGATGCTTTTTATTTGCGCAGCCGTAAAAGACACCGGTGCTAAAACTTCCATTGTATCTGATGTGCCGGCTGGCGAAGTAATGGCTCTAGATGAAGTTTTAGGGATGGTCAGCCCTAAAGCAGCAATAATAGGAATAACAACCATAGTTGTTCTATTGCCAGCCAGTCCTCCAACAGAATGTTTATCGACTGTCATACCGGGAAATTTAAGCACTTCTCCAGTTTCGGCCATGGCCTTGGTCATGAAGTACAGTTCTTCATTACTATATTCACGCATAAAACCAGAGGCTACAAAGTATGTAATCTCTGTTCTGGTCAATATGCCTGAAGAAATATCAGCAAAAATTTGATGAAATTCATTGTAGGTCAGTTTTTTACCTAACAATCTCTTTTTTATAGCCTGTACTGACGGTGCTCTTTCTAAAAAATCCACTTCAACGATAGTGCTAACAGGAATATTTCTATTTTGCCAAATATCTTTATATAAACCGATTTGTCCTGGTTTTATTCTTTTGGTAGAAGTATTAGCTTCAGCAATAATATTTTTGTTTTGCCAAGATATTCTAATTTTATCACCAGCTCTTATTCCATAACGACGAGCTTCGTCAACGTTTAATAAGGCAATGCTAGCTTGACCAGTTTTAATGTCTAACTTTTTTATTTTTAAGTAATACGGCATTTATTTTTTTGGATTAAAATTTAACAACTTCTCCTGGCCCCAAAATATTTTTATCATCTTTTTTTTCTTCTTGTTTTGGGACATCTTTTTTAAACTCTGGCTTTACTTTAAGCGCTTCGGCTAAGGAAATAAACTCCTCTTTGTTATCTTCTTTTTTCTCTTCTGATTGACTAACTTTTTTGATACTAGAAGGAGAAGGAATTTTACCTTGCTTAGATAATTCTAAACACTTTTTACAATACACTGGTTTATTAGGATCTGGAATAAAGTTTATCTCTGTATGTGTGCCACAAAATGAGCAATCAACTTCTGCTAAAGGTTTCTTGATTCTAGTTTTTTTGTTAACTGGTTTTTTTTCAGAATTGCTACTTTGAGCTGTGACTGGGTATATTTTTTTAGCCGGTTTCTCTTCTGTTGCCGCTTCTTCGTGTTTATTTTCACTCCAACGAGTAATTCTCTCTTCAATTTCATGTCTAGGACTAGCATATCTTTCGCGAGAAACAGCGATCACTTTATCTTTAATTTCTGGATTAACATAGCCTATATCTATTGGTGGTAAAGTAATAGCTGAAAATCCTTGTGAAGCTACACCATCGATCATTAATTTGAGATAAGTTTCATATTTAGTTAAATTAACTAAATCGTATTGAGTAAAAGTAGGAAAAAATTCTTTTTCCAAAAATTCAGCATCAGTAGCACCAACTCTAAAAGTAACTATAGTGCCAACATTGCCAAAAACGGCAGCCGTAACCATTTCATCAACTTGTTCAATATATTGGTGAGCCAAAATTAAATTAAGACGATACTTACGCGCCTCGGATAAAATACCAGCAAATGATTCAGTGGCAAAATTTTGAAACTCATCAACATATAAATAAAAATCTTTACGTTCATTTTCTGGAATATTTACTCGACTCATAGCGGCTAATTGAATCTTGGTGATCATCATAGCACCTAATAAGGCCGAGTTATCTTCACCTACCCTACCTTTAGCCAAATTCATCAATAAGATTTTTTGATTATCCATGATTTCACGCATAGTAAAAGAAGATTTAGGTTGGCCCAAAATATTTCTAATCAAAGCAGAAGATAAGAATCGACCAACCTTATTTTGAATCGGTGCGATGGCTTCTGATTGAAATTTGTCCGGATACTTTGAGTATTCATCAACCCAAAAAGATTTGACTACTGGATCAGTAACTTGGTCAATTACTTTTTTTCTAAAAGGCTTATCAACTAACATTCGCATGATGCCTAATAATGTAGAACCTGGATACTCTAATAAGGCAGAAATAGTATGATGTAAAACATATTCTAAACGAGGCCCCCAAGAGTCAGCCCAGATTTTTTTAAACACTCCAATCAAACCAGAAACTACCAAATGTCTTTCTGCTTCATTGACGTTTTCCAAAACATTAAAGGCTATGGGAAAATCCAAATCAGCTGGGTTAACATAAACCACATCATTAATACGATCAGCTGGAATATACTCAATAACTTTTTCTACTAAATCTCCATGTGGATCAATCACGCAAACACCCTTGCCAGCCTGAATGTCCTGAATAATCATATTTTCCAAAACTGTCGATTTGCCCATGCCAGTTTTTCCAATAAAATACATATGGCGACGGCGGTCGTCAGTCTTGATACCAAACTTTGTTTGGGAATTACGAAAGTTTGTCTTAGCAAAAAAAGTTATATTTTGACTCATATATTATTATATTGGTAGATTAGTTGGCGGCCCTCCTTTTGTGCCCGAGGCATTGATAACATCGCTCTTTGGTAGTTTTACTGTTTCTACGTCTTCTTTTCTTTCAGTTTTGTCTTTAGCAAATCTATCTTCAAAGTAATCATTATCTAGATCTACTGTAAATTCAGGTTGTTTGTTTAGTTGTACTTTAAGATTCTCTGACTCAGATTCATCCAAATCACTGATACCAAGAGAAGCTGGTAAACTTGAAGGTGCTTGAGATTTTTTGGTTTCTGTTCTTTTTAATAGTGGTGTTCGTATTTCCATACCAGGAAAATGCCATAAAGTAGCTAGTTCTTCAGTGTTTAAAATAAAACTACTATGCCCAGCTGCACCACTACGGCCTTTGTATGCTTTAACTAATGCAGATTTACGTTTTTTTGCTCGATATTTAGTAAACCAATAATTAACTGAGGTTTTGGTTCTTGGATCAGGATAAAAACCATTTAAATTCAAGTCAGCAAACTGCTTAACGGCACCAAAGACTGACGAGACCGCTCTATTTGGTGAATAGTCTTCTAGGGGCGCAAGGTATATTAATCTAATTTTACACTCAAAACCCATCTTGGAAGCCTTATTCTGGATTGCTTCAATGCTATCTTTTTCACCTGGAGTCAAATGAAGCATCATGCTAGGCAGCTCATCTTTTTCATTGCTCTCTTTCCATAAAGGAAAAATAAACTCGCCTATTTTATCCATGCTATTGGTAATCCAGTCAACTACTTCATTGGGTTTACTGGTTTTTTCTTTAATTTTTTTTCCAGCCAATTTTAAGGCCATGTTTTGAGATTCCTGAACCCATTCAAAACCAGTTGGCTTTACTAGAATTTGAAACCAAATTTGCTCACCAACATGAATTTTACTCATCGTTTCCAGTATCGCAGCCAAAGGATCTTTGTATTCACCACTAACCTTATCTTCAAAAGCAGGATAAGTTTTGATTGGAAAAGCTTGATGGGACACCGGAATTATTTCACTGCCCCATATATTGTATGTATCGTCTGGATAATCTTCTGGCGCCCAATCAACATAATCATCGACTTCAGTTATTTCTGCATCTGGATATTGTGAGTAAATAGAGCTTTCTACCACATCTCGATATTGAGATGGTGTACGGATCAAAAATTGAACATATCCATCAATACTGACAATTTCAAAAGAAAAAGACAACTGAAAAATACCAGCCCAATAGTCATCTACTTTACTCAAAGGTGCATGAGCACCAGAAATAGTAGAAAATAATTGTTCTACTGCTTTTGGAGTTTGTTCATGCTCTTTGGGTATGTCAACAGCTAATAAAATAAACTTGTTGCTGGCAAACCATTTATTTTGTTTATTAAATAGCCACAACCAATATCCCTGAACAATAAAAAGAATAACAAATAAAACCCAGCCGCCATGACTAAAAAGATACCAGATAGCATAGGCTGGTCCTTGATCGGCTGCGGCAAAAAGTGGCGCGAAGTCGATAACGAAATTTATTATTTCTATCTGCATTCAAAAATAATTATTTTTATTTTTAGCTATAGATATTATAGCTTATTATACCATTTTTTTAAAGCTAGAAACAAAATAACTCGCTATTAAAAAATGTTTAGCGAGCCATTCTGTCATTATAAGTATGAGAGTGAAGCATTTTAAGCTTCTTTTAGTAAATATCTACCTTTTTCATCTCTAGCAAAACGATCTTTATTCATTAAGGCTAGGGCAATAGTGGTTTCTTTAATCAACCTCTTGTCTAGAACGGCAGCAATAATTTCTTTTTTGCTCATTGGGCGGCCAATTTCATTTAAAATTTCAGCAATTACATCAGCAACTACACCAGGTTTATAACCCCATTCTTTTAGGGCATAAATACCACGGCCCACTAAAACATATTTTTTATCTAAGATTAATTCATTGTGAATGGTAGCTGGATAAGCTTTACGTTGATCAAATTCCATCTTATTGATAGTTTCTGCGATCTCAGTAAAATGCAATGGCTTACTTTCTTTACGCAAGACAATATAGATTTTGTCATTCATGCGTTTTGGAGTGATACTTGGCCATTCGGCTAAACCCCACTCTTCGTAAGGATTATTTTCAATCTTTTTGGTAATGTCCAAAAAGTTAACTACCATTTTATCATTTAAATCATCATTGCTAGAAAAAAAGTTGGCTTGAGTGATTTTTTTGATCAAGTCTTCTAAAATAACTGTATCTTTATGCTCATGAATCAATTGACGAATGTCATCAATAACCTTATCAAAAAAGTCGATAGAAGCTTCTGGTGTTTTCCAAAAACTATAAACTTTTTTACTTTCTTTTACAAAATGAAAACGATGATTTAAGAGTTGGTTCAAGACAAAGTTAATAGCAGCTTTATTTTCAGCTGTTGCTCCAGGCACAACTAACAATTCTTTAATCAAGTTTTCTTCCGACATCATGCCACCATGCTCATTTAAGATAGCATTGGCAATATCTTCAATCTGTTTCAAGAAGTTTTGATCAAAGTTTTTGATAATTTTCTTTAGTGCACTGTTTTCAATTTGACGTACTCTTTCACGAGTAATACTGTATTGACGGCCAATTTCTTCTAGTGTTTTTTTCTTAAAGCCGGCCAATCCATGTCGCATCTTCAAAATCTCTTGCTCACGTTCAGATAATACCTCCAAAATACGCTCAACAGTTTGAGCGGGATTGAACTCTGACAAATGAGAGAGTTGTTGTGCAGTCATAACTTGGTCTAAAATAGAACCCATAAGTTTGTTTCATTTATTTAAATCTCTTCCATAATAACATATTTATCAGAAAAAGTCAACCCTATTAACGGTCTGTCAATAGGGTTGAGATATTTGGCTAATTTTAGCTAAAATTAAGCTTTTTTGTTCCAAAGAGATAATAGTGGCGAAGCAACGAAGATTGAGGAATAAGTACCAATAATGACACCTAAAATCAAGGCTAAAACGAAGTATTTAATACTCTCTCCGCCAAATATATAGATAGCTAGCAATACAAATAGGGTTGTTACCGAGGTATTTATAGATCGGACAATAGTTTGGTTCACGCTAAGGTTGACAATTTCATCAAAAGCTTGGTTTTGTACTTTAAATAGGTTTTCACGAGTTCTATCAAAAGTAACTATGGTATCATGAATGGAAAAACCTAAAATAGTAAGCAAAGCAGTTACGAATAAGGTATCAATCTCAACATTGGCCACTTGACCCAAAATTGCAAATATACCAGTAACAATTAAAATATCGTGTGCCAAAGCAATGATTGCTGAAATACCGTATTTCCAAGAAGCAACTGGCTTAGAAACCTGTCTAAAAGCATAAGCAATATAAAAGACAATAAATAATAACACTATAACAATGGCTTCAATGGCCTTGCTTTTTAATTCTTGACCAATAGTTGGCCCAATAGATTCAAATCTTAATTCAGTAAGAGCCGCAGCTTGTTCATCAATTTGAATATTTTTTAGATTACTTAAAATCTTTTGATGCACATCTTCACTGACGTCTTCAAAACGTAAAAAGAAATTTTGTTCTCCAGTAGGCTGAATACGGATACTTTGTAATTCTAAGGGCGTTAGCGACTCCTCTACTTGAGCGATACTTGGTCGGGTTGTTTCATAGGATACTTCTAATAAACTACCACCAGTAAAATCAATGCCTAGTTTTAAACCAAAAATGGCTAGCGCGGCAATGCTCAGTGCTACTAAAATACCAGAAAAAGTAAACCAGTATTTTTTATTTTTAATAATGTTATACATATTATTGATTATTCTTTTCTTTATTTATACCAAATAGCCATAACTTATCCTCTATTTTACGTTTTACAATCATGCGTAAAAAAGTACGTGTCACAGTAATAGCAGAGAACATAGAGATGATAATACCAATCGCTAAAGTGATGGCAAACCCTTTGACAACAGATGTTCCAAACCAAGCTAAGATCAAACAAGTAATAATGGATGAAATATTTGAATCACGAATAGATGTCCAAGCTCTTTGAAAACCATTTTCAACAGATGATGTTAAACTACGGCCTTCGTATAATTCTTCTTTTGTTCTTTCGAAGATAAGAATATTAGCATCTACTGCCATACCAACCGACAAAATAAATCCAGCTACACCAGCTAAAGTCATGGTCACTGGGATCATTTCAAATAAAGCTAGTGTGACCAAAGAATACACAGCTAAAGCCAAAACCGCAATCAATCCTGGTAATCTATAATAAATTAGCATAAACAATGCTGCTGCAAGTAAGCCAATAATACCAGCTATTAAACTTTTTTCTACTGAAATATCACCCAAAGAAGCACCAACTGTTTGCTGGCTGATTAATTCGATTGGTACTGGCAAAGCACCTGAATTTAAATCTCTAACCATATCTTTGGCTTCTTTTATACCAAAACTACCAGAAATAACAGCTCGCCCATCTTTGATTGCTTCTTGAACAACTGGCTCAGAAATTTTGAATCCATCCAAAAAAATAGCCACTGGTTTTCCAACATTAGCCTCAGTAATAGAAGCAAAGAGATCTTTTCCTTCGCTATCAAATTCTAATCCAATCAATGGAGCGTTGGTATTTTGATCAAATTCTAAGTTTGCTCGTTTAAGATGACGACCACCTAAATCAGTATTTTCCCAATTGATATTAGCATAATCAGCGTTTGGTTTTTGAATTAAGATGTGAGCGGCTCGTATTTCTGTCTCACCAGAATCATTTAAACGTTCTTCAAGTTTTTTTATAATATGATAACCAAATTGTGACTCAACTAGTTCTGGAGAAATTTCTCCAATTTTTAAATCTTCAAAAATAGCTTGTTCAAATTCTGGTACAAATTGTCCACGTGTTACCCATGGTAATTCACCACCATCAACGGACGAACCCAAATCTTCACTAAATTCTTGAGCAAGCGCTGCAAAATCCTCTCCTGCTAAAACCTGTTCTAACAAACCTTGCGCTGTATCTTTTTCAGGATTTAATATTTCTTCTTCTGTTTCTTCAACAATTGGAGCGCCGACAGTTTTGAATTCTAATAAAGGTGTAGCGCCAATCATTTCAATAGCTTCACTTACATCTTGGACGCCAGCTAGCTCAACAATGATACGATAGTGATTTCCACTATAATTTGTTTGAATAGTTGGTTCAGATACACCATAAGCGTTTACACGACGCTCAATAACGTCTCTGACGCCCTCCACGGACTCTTTTTTGTCTGCATCGGCAAAGTTATCAACGTTAGCTTCATAGACCAGATGAGTGCCGCCTTGTAAATCTAAACCTAAATGTATTCTAAATTTAGAAAACCAGCCAGAATTACTTGGCCAGACCACAAGAGCGCTAAAAATTGCCAAAATCATGATACCAGCAAAAGCTAGACGTACTTGGTTTTTAGTAATAGCTACTTTTCGAGGTAATTTAGTTTTTGTCATATAAATTATCTTTTTTAAATATGCGGATATTTTAGCATAAATCTCAATTTTTTCAAGTCCAAATATGCTTATTTTTTAGCTAAAAATTGAATGGCGCTACCAAGACCTGGAAATATCTTAGCTAAAGTACGATGCTCTAATTTCAAATATGCTTTATATATCTTTAAAAATCCCCTAGCCTCTGTCCGCGGCAAGTAATCGTAAGTATAAAATTGTTCTATTTTGAATCCTGTTTTTATTAAAGCTTGCTTCATTTGACTTGGCAGAAAAACTTCGGCATCAGGCTCAATCATTTCTGGTGGCACAGTTTTTTGTGCTTTAAAAATATTTAAAACTCTAGTAATTAGTCTGACTAAAATCCATAAATAAAAAAATGGATTAAACCATCTATGATAATTTGCATTAGGCTCACCCAAAATTATAAACTTGCCTTCCGGTTTTAAAACTCTGTATATTTCTTGAAAAGTTTTGTTCATAGCAAAAAAGTGATGCAACGAACCATTAATAACTACTAAATCAAAAAAATTATCTTGATAAGGCAAATTCACAACTTCACCTAAAGTAAAATTGACTTGCGGATATTTTTGCTTAGCAATATTTAAAACTTCTTCAGATAAATCAATACCATAAACTTCTTCAGATACTTGCAATAAACTATTTGTCAGTCTTCCTGTGCCACAGGCTACATCTAAAGATTTGTTTACTTTATTATTTTTTAGAAATTTTTTAAGATTAACAAAATTCCAAGCATCAACTATTTTAGCAGACTCGGTTTCTGTATGCCAAGCATCGTATTTAGCAGCTGTAGCATTATAATAATCTCGCTGAACTTGCTTTTTTTGTTGATAATTATCTTGCATAACAGCGAAATTATCTCATTTCTTAGGCTTTGTGTCAAAAAGAAAAGCCGCGATCGTGCATACGATCGCGGACTTCAAGTCTTTGATTAGACATGTGCCTGTTGACAGAGCTCATCTATCTCAGCATCCAAAACTGTCCATTCAGCTGCTGTTAGATGAACGGTGTCATCGATGTCTTCTACGGCTTCTGGCCCCTGCTCTTTCATGTTAGATGCGCCAAGTTTGCATAATCTCTCCCAGAATGCAATTCTGGCCGCATCATCTGGACTGACATTGATCAGTCTCTGCATTGCGTGCTCCATGAATTTGCTTACAGTACCTCCTACCATGTTTCTGTCCATTTTCTCGCCCTTTCGTTTTAGTGTGTCAAGAACTAAGATTTTTAATATTTACCATCTTCTCTATGTTTTGTCAATCATAACTAAATTTAATTGATTGACTAAGTAAAGTAAATATTTTATAATATTTTCACGTTCGGGGATCGTCTAATGGTAGGACGACTGGTTCTGGTCCAGTTAATCGGGGTTCGACTCCCTGTCCCCGAGCCAAACGAACGAAGTGAGTGCAGGCTCGGGATTATAGATCCGAGTCGAAAACGAGGCTCCTAAGATGCTGTGCAATAGCGCAGCGCCCCGAGCCAAACAAAAAATCGCCTAACTGGCGACTTTTTTATTTTATATTTTAGTTAAACTTTTTATCAATGCTGGCAACTTGTGTGTGCTCGCGCCTAACTTCTGAAATTTTTAATGAAGCAATAAGTAGCATTAATAATGTATGAAAAAAACCTAAAAACATAGCTGCAAAAGCAACTGAATCCATTGATATGTCAATAAGTAATGCAAATAAGATTGAACTGATTGTACTTAAAATTAATAAAACCACACCCAATGTGACAGACATGATTTTAAAATTGGTTGGCTTTTTTATTTTACGCTTTAAAAAGTTTAAAAGGAGATAATAAAAAAATAAGAATACTAAACCAAAAGTACCTACAATAAGTGATTCACCCTCAACACCGCGATCTGATAATACACCAAAAATAATAAAAGCTATCAAAATCCATATAACAAAGATCGTTATCTTTTCAGATCGTGATTTTTTTGTTTTGTTTAATTTGCTCATAGTATAAAAATTAAAATTTGATTACACTTTTACAAAACTTCTCCACCAAAAGTATCAACTGCATCCCCCACCTCTTCTTCTTGACTACCTTTGAATTTTTGTTGATTAGTTTTAAAATCTTCGTCTATTTTTAGCACTGTTTTGATTGAACGGCCTAAAATATTAGTTAAATTTTTATTTATTTCTTCAGCTACACCTGGCTTATCTAATTGCTCAATATGAAATGGATATTCAAGGCCTACGGTAATAACTTCTGTTTGAATATCTAATGGATGAGCACTTTGAATGATGCCGGCCAGAGAAGAGTTCAATGGCTTCAAGGCGCTTACTAATTCAGTCCATTGTTTTTGTAAACTAACATAGTCTTTATTATCTATAGCTAGAGTTTGAGCTGTTGTAGTGACAGTTGGCTCTGGACTAGCAATGTCAGCTGTAGCTAATAAAAATTCAATGCAAGCTAATTCTAATGGCAATTGATCGATTACAACAGCTTGTTGGCTTTGAACTTTAGCTAATAGTATATTTAATAAACGGGAAATATCAGCTAAAGGAAAATTAGAGGCATGTTTTTTGATCATTTCTACGAAATGTTCATCAAATTCTAGCTGAAAATCAGCTCCAATAACCTGATAAAGCATAATTTGACGAGTATATTCGATCAAATCCGAAGTCAAACTATCTATATCTACACCTTCAGCTACTAATTTATTGATTTGATTTAATACAGCTGGCAGATTGTGCATCCGTAAGCCCTCAACTAAAGCGTCTATTTCTTGCCAATTATTACGTGGCAAAACTAGAGAAATCAAATCATCAGTCACTTGACCATGAGACAAAGCAATGATCTGTCCCAAAAGTGATTCAGCATCACGCAAACATCCTTCTGAGCGACGAGCGATTTGAGTCAAAACTTTATCATCGATAGTTATTTTTTCCCATTCTATAATCTCACTTAACCTCTTTACTACATCAGCTAAAGGGATTTTTTTGAAATCAAAACGCTGACAACGAGAAATGATTGTTTCTGGTACTTTATGAATTTCAGTTGTAGCTAAAATAAATATCACTCGCTTTGGTGGCTCTTCAAGAGTTTTGAGTAGAGCATTAAAAGCGGATTTGGAAAGCATGTGGACTTCATCGATCACAAAAACTTTATAGCCGTTTTTGTTGAAAGGTGGAACTTGAGCATTGGCAATAATATTTTCTCTAACATTGTCCACTCCAGTATGCGAAGCGGCGTCAATTTCGATCACATCCAAAGTTTGATTATGCAAAAAGTTTTCACAAGCCTGGCAAACATTACATGGCTCACTAGAATCATCCTTACGATCAAGACAATTTAATGAGCGTGCAAAAAGACGGGCCAAGGTAGTCTTGCCCGTTCCTCTGGGACCTACAAATAAGTAAGCGTGAGCGATTTGCCCAGAAGTGATCTCACTCTGCAAAGTAACTTTAATTGGCCGTTGGCCAACTACTTCTTTGAAGAGCTTCGGTCGATATTTTCGGTAAATGACTTCAGACATGTGTATTTACAAATCAATTTCCAATTCGTCTACGTTTTCACTTTTTTTATTTGTATTTTGATTTTGTTGTTTTTGTTTTATGATATTTTCAACGGCAGCCCATTCACTATCTGCTGCCTTAGGCACTAAGATGACAATTTCATCACCTTCATCGCCCTTGAAATAAGTAACACTGGCTAATAATACTTTAAAAACTTTATCCCCAGCCAAGACTACAAAATCTCCGCTAGATTGTTCTTTGACTAGATGACCAACCAATCTTTGTCTATCCACAGGAGAAATTTGTTTAAAAACAAAGGCGCCGTTATTATCTATGTTCAGTTTTAAAATGTCTCCTTCAACTAGTTTTGATTTGGAGGCATAATTTGCTGGTACGGAATATTGTTTACCATCTGGACCAATCATCACTTGACCGTTAAAAACACCTTCTATGACCATGCCAGCATCGCCTTGAGATTCTTGACCAAATTCCGCTGCCTTCAAACTATAATCCACAGCTGATTTAGTTGACTTACCGCCCAATTCACCCAAAATCATTTTGGTTTTTTTGAGCTCTAGTTCTAAATTGTAAACCAAAGATTCTAGTTCTTTGACCTTTTTCGCGTTCGACATTTTTATTTTTGTGTTTATATTTTTCTATTCTAACAATAACATAAAAACGTCCATATTTCAATAGACGTTTTGTAGTGAATTGTTGATAATTTAGACAATAATTCGCTTATTAATTTCGGCTTCTATTTGTTCTTTGGCGCGTCCATATTTCAACGCTGAAAGCTCTTTAATGGCTGCCGCTAACTCAAAATGACCTTTTTCTGCCATGATGGGGTTAAAATTAAAAGCTGGCGGAGCAGCGTTGTCTATCAATAATCTGGTATAACAAGTATATTTTGGCATATTAATAAGATCATATTCCGATACTATCGGTGCCATTTGTTTAGCAATAGTTTCTGCATCTTCAACACCAATCCGGAAAGAAACAATTGTGCCGACATTGCCAAAGATAGCATCACGTACCCTGGTATCACCATTCTTGACTAGCTGTGCAATAAATTGATGAGCCAAAATTAAATCAAGTCGATACTTACGTGCTTCAGATAAAATGACTGAGATACTCTCTGTAATAAAATTTTGGAACTCATCTATATAAAGATAGAAATCGCTTCTTTTATCTTCTTCTAAATTGACTCGGCTCATAGCGGCAAATAATAATTTACCGATAATAATCATGCCAAGTAAATTACTGTTCATTTCGCCTATCTTGCCTTTAGATAAATTTACTAAAATAATTTTATTACTGTCCATTGCTTCTCTAAAATTAAAAGCAGATTTAGCCTGAGCAATAATTGGTCTAATCAAATCGTTAGATATAAATGGAGTTAGCTTACTAGTGATATAAGGAACCATATTAGCTAAAGAAGCTTCACCTCCTGCTTTTTGAGCCTCCTTTTCCCAAAATTCTTTGACAAATCTATTTTTAACAGTAGCTAATTTTGTTTTTCTAAATTCGGCATCGGCTAACACCCGAGGAATCTCTACTAAAGTGGCACCACTAAGCTTATCATCCATCACCAACAACATCGCATTACGCATATACTGCTCAAACATTGGGCCACCAGTAGCTTTTAGATCATAAAGTTTATCAAAAATGGCAATCATTTCATTGATCACAAAAGTTTTTTGCTCTTCTGTATCATATTCGAGCATATTCATACCCAAAGGTCGCTCAGAATTAGCTGGGTCAAATAAAATCACGTCTTCTGCTCTCTCTTTTGGCACATGAGTTAAGGCAGTTTCAATCAAGTCACCATGTGGATCAACCACACAAACGCCCTTACCCGCTTTAATATCTTGGATAATCAAACTTTCTTGAAAAACAGACTTACCAGTACCAGTTTGCCCAATAATATACATGTGTCTTCTTCTGTCCGCTGCCTTCATACGAATCAGGCTTTCTTTACCACGATAAGTATTTTTACCTAAAATTAAACCATCAGTCGGAATATTAGCTGGTGGAGAAGCTTTAACAGCGTCTAACCAATCAATATTTGGTGTAGAGGTAGTGGTTAATGGCAAATGAATAACACTAACCATCTCTTCGGCGTTCAAAATTAGACGGTCTACAGCCGAAAATTGTCGATAAATAAAATTTTGAATTATTTGATCATTTTTCTTATAAGTTACAGCTTTGAAGCTATTGCCAAATTCATAAATATTATACTGGGTATAACTATTCAAAATATCTTGCAAAGCAGCTTCGGCTTTTGCCTCCTCTTTACTAGCTACTACTATACGAATATTTACATCAAGCCCTGGTTTAGAAGTTTTTTCTTCTATCATTTTACTAGCCTGCTGTTCCATAGCTGACATTTGATGTTGCTCTCCTCTATTTTGCATTACATTTTCCGCTGGACCTTTTTTATCGGTACTGATAATCTTCAATATAAATTCTATTAGCTTCCCTAAAATTTTTATCAAACCTGTGCCATGAACTTTATCGATGGCTGATTGAAAAGTCATACCATCATTAACATTTTTAATAATCTTCCTGGCTCGAGCATGCCACTTTTTAGGAGCAGAACGAAAAATATACTGCACTGCAGCTGCTTCATCTTCAGCTAATTTACTTAAAATATTAGTAATACTTTCTAGTGGATCATTAGAAAAACTAGGGTATGTTTTTATAGGTAATGCAACATCGTTAGCAAAAATCAAATTACCAGCTTTAATAAAACTATTTGATTTGAAAATGTTATAATCCTCTACATCTTCAAAATAAACCTTTGGATAAACAGCCTGTATTTGTTGAATAAAAAATTCTCTAAATTTATGAGGTACAGCTGCATAAAATTGGATCATGCCTTTTTGGACAACTATTTCCAAAGAAAATGTATCCTCTCGTATTTTCATGCCCTTATCTGCCTTGAGTGCTGCTAAAGAAGTGAATAAGTGTTCAATTTGTCCTAAGGTTTGAGTAATATAGTCTTGGCTTAATTCCTCTTTTTCGCCTTTAGTATACTTAGGAATTTTTATCAATAATATATCTAATTTAAGATTTTTATTTACTTTTTTATTAAATTTTTTCAATACAAAAATAATAGACGTCGCAGCTATAGCTAGCGCTAACACAATGGCAATTAAAGTTGTCCAAGTGATTTGAATTTCCATGAATTATTTATTGTATAAACGTAAAATTTCGTCAGCTTTTATTTTGGCTTCTTGTTCTAAAAAATGTTGATTGACTTGTGGGATTATCTTTAACCAACTAACAATCAAATCTATAATTTTTTGTAATTTTGCTTTACCAGAACTTAATAAATTGTTAACTTCTTTGGCTGTTTGCTCTCCTTTTTGCTTAAAGGTGACCTGAGTGGCTGCGTCCATAGACAAAAACATACTTTCTAGACCCTGAGAAAGAATACTTTCTACTTTTTTAAGCTCTATTTCAGAACTAGGCTGAGTAAGTGGAGCTTGAGGAGTTGACGGTAAAACAAAATCACTAGGTAATTGAGTTTTTTGTTCAGTCACAGCTGTTTCTGATTTTTTCTCTGTGACTTGTTCGGGATTAACTTCAGCTTGCTCTAGAATACTAGAAGCTTCCTGATTTACAATAGGTTGTTCAACATTTTTTATTTCAGACATGGATATATTATACCAAATTTTGCTTCCTGATGCGAATTAATTTTTTATAAATTAGATCTCGATCTTTTATGTTAGTAAGATAAAATTTTCTTTTTTTGCTTTGCAAGCAAATACTGTACAGGCCTTTTCTAGTAATTTTATTTATTTTAGATAATTTTATTTCCCCAACATGCTGATAATCTGCTTTATTTTTTAATTTGAGATGAATTAAACGTTGATTAGTTAATAAATAACAATCAGCTTGTTTCAAAAGATTTTGAACAACTACAACAATCAAAATTATAATCAAGGTCAGCCACAGGCCGAAGCCTTGTCGACCTCTAATGCTCATGGGATAAAGCATAAAAAAAGCCATCGGAAAACCGATGAACATTAAAACATAAAAAAACAAATTTTTGCTACGTAATTTAATCACTAAACGTAGCTCTTCATTAAATTGTAAAAATTTGTTAAAATTACTCATAGTATGAAAAGAAAGACTCAAAAAAGAATTTGGTTTGTATTGTCTATTTTTATAATCCTGTCCATGATTCTATGGACTATTGGATTAGGACTAGTTTAATCCTTTTTCAAAATAGCTAAATAGGCTTCCTGCGGAATGGCAATCTTACCACCTTGGGCCATTCTTTTTTTACCTTTTTTCTGTTTTTCTAGAAGTTTTCTTTTACGAGTAACATCACCTCCATAGAGTTTTGCGGTCACATCTTTACGTAAAGCAGATAATTTATCACCAGCTACTACTTTTCCGCCGACAGCGGCTTGCAATTTAATAACAAACTGCGCTTTCGGTAAAACATCTTTTAGTTTACCGATTATTTTTTTACCTACCTTATGAGCCTGATCTTTGTATACTAAAGTAGTTAAAGCTTCAGCTGCAACCTCTGCTACTAGAATGTCCATCTTTACTATCTCACATTTTTCATAACCAACCAAATCATAATTCATAGAAGCGTAGCCTGAGGAAATACTTTTGATGTTATCATAAAAATCTACCAAGACTCGGCTCAGCGGAATATGATATTTCAAAATTACTAATTCTTCGTCTAAATATTCAGTATTTTTAGCAATCCCTCTTTGCTCAATAATATAAGACATTAAATCACCGATATATTCCTTAGGTGATAAGACTTCAATATCAACATAAGGCTCTTCGATAAAATCGATCTGACTTGGATCTGGCATTTCTGAGGGAGTGGTCAAGATAATTTCTTCACCTTTGGTCAAATATATTTTATAAGCTACGGTTGGCGTGGTTACTATTAAATCAAGATTAAATTCTCTTTTTAATCTTTCTTGAAAAATTTCTAAATGCAACAAACCTAAAAATCCACAACGGAAACCAAATCCTAAAGCTTGTGAACTAGCCGGTTCATAATCTAAACTAGCATCGCTAAGTTTTAATTTCATGATTGCATCACGCAATTTTTGGTATTCACTTCCTTCTTGTGGAAAAATTCCAGCATAAACCATTGGCCGAACGGCTTTGTAGCCAGCCAGAGCTGTGGTTTCTGTACCTTGTTTGATAATAGTGTCACCAACTTGAGCTTGATCCAAATTTTTGACACCAGTAACTAAATATCCAATTTCGCCGTTATGTAATTGCTCGGTGCTGACCCAGTTTGGCTGAAAATAACCAACATCCAAAACTTCAGTCGGCTCGCCAGTGGCGGCGAACTTTACTTTGTCTCCTTTTTTTAGATCACCACCAAACACACGAACATAAATAACAACGCCTCGATATTCATCATAAGTAGAATCAAAAACTAAAGCTCGTAATTCTTCGTTATCTACTTTTGGTGGTGGCACATTATCTACCACTGTTTGTAAAACAGCTTCTATCCCCTCGCCGGTTTTAGCTGAAACTAAAATAATATCTTCTTGTTTACAGCCTAAGATGCTAATAATTTCATGACTGACTTTTTCTACGTTAGCAGCTGGTAAATCAATTTTATTTATAACTGGAATAATCTTTAAATCTTGCTCGACAGCTAAATATAAATTCGCTAAAGTTTGTGCTTCTACACCTTGAGCTGCATCAACTAACAAAATAGCTCCTTCTACGGCAGCCAAAGAGCGTGATACTTCATAACTAAAATCAACATGCCCCGGAGTATCGATTAAATTCAACATAAAATCTTTCCAAAGCATGCGAGCTGGTTGTAGCTTTATGGTAATTCCCCTTTCTCTTTCCAACTCCATCTGATCCAAAAGTTGTGCTTTCATTTTACGCTCATCAACAGTATGAGTTACTTCCAACATTCGATCAGCCAAGGTAGATTTACCATGGTCTATATGGGCAATTATACAAAAATTTCTAATTTTACTTTTGTCCATTTTTAAATACGGCTAAGGCTTTGTTTAAAACTTTTTTCAGTAATTCCACTTCTTCTAATTTCAGTATTATTCCTAAGATAAAATAACATATTCCGCCAAAAATAGCGGCACCAAGACCTTGAATAAAGATACCTAAGAAGGTCTGCATATTAACCCAATTAGCTAGAATTTGCAAACTTAGATAAACCACTGCTCCAGCTAAAATAGAGTTGATGGCGATCTTAATGATCGAGACAAAAATTTTATGATCATCAAGGCCAGGAACTTTGCAATGTAAAAAAATATACAGTAAAAACATATTGATAATACTAGCAATAGAAAAAGCTAAGGCTAAGCCGACTACACCCAAATGTCCAGCTAAAATAAAAGATAATATTATATTAATAATAATACTAACAATACTAATAATCATCGGCGTTTTAGTATCTTCAAAGGCATAAAAAGAACGAGCTAACAATGGAATCAAACCTTGAGCAAAGATAGACAAGGCAAAAAATCCCAAAGTTTGAGCAACGTAGTAAGTGTTTGACCAATCAAAAGCACCTGTTCCTAAAATAATACGGACAATCTGGGCTCTTAAAAGCAAAATAAAAATTGACAATGGTACCAATAAAAATAAAATTCTTCTAAAGCTAGCTGAAAAATGTCGGGCAAAAGTTTCATTATCTTCATTGCCAACCGCTTGTGTAAAAGTAGGAAAAACAGCTATCGCTAAAGAGACAGCAAATAAGCTTATTGGTAAACTTTGTAAATTATTTGCTAAATTAAAAATAGCAATACTGCCAGCAGATAAAGTAGAGGCAACTATAGTAATAACTATCAAATTTATTTGTCCAGCAGCAAGCCCAAAAGTCCGTGGCAACATCAAAAGTAAGATTCTTTTTAGTGGCTTGGTGAATTCTAAACTAAATTGATAATGCCAACCATGTTTAATCACTTCTGGTAATTGAGTCAACAAATGTAAAGCCGCTCCTAAAAATACACCCCAGGCTAAGCCAACCAAACCAAAGATAGGATAAAGCCAAACAATACCAACTATGATACCAACATTGTATAAAGACGCTGCTAATGAAAAACTGAAAAACTTTTTCCAAGAATTTAATATACCACCAATAACATTGGAGGCAACAAAAAATAAAATAGCTAACAACATTACTCTAGTCAGTTGACTAACTTTGATGATTTGCCATTCTGAAAAGCCAGGAGTCAATATTTGCATGATTTGCGGCGTAAAAATCCAAGCGATTATTACCAATCCACCAATAACTAACAAGAAAAAATTTAAAGTGGAGTTAGCTAATTTTAAGCCCTCCTCTTTATTTTTGTGCCAGACTTTTTGAAAAACAGGAATAAAGGCAGAAGTTAAGGCACCTAAAACTAAAGTATTGAAAATCAAATCCGGTAAACGAAAAGCAGCGTAGTAAATATCAGAGATTTCAGAAGCACCAAAATTGTAAGCGATCAAACGCTCACGTAGTAAGCCTAAAATTTTTGATAAAAAAGAAAAGCCGGCAATCAGGATTGCGCCGCCGGCAACTGTATTATTAATTTTCTGCCAAAGCTTAGACCACATGCGTAATTATTTATTTTGTTGTCACAATAAAACCGAAGTACTGATCACCAATGAGCTCGTTGGTATATGTAACTACTTTATTATTTACACTCATCTGTGTTTCATTCATCGCTTTATTCCAAACAACTTTTAAATTTTCTGGTAATAAAATAGATGAGTTAAAAACTGTATTTTTTGTTCCGGATTGTGATTGGACCAATAAGCTATAATTATCTAGCTGCATGTCACCTTTAAATATTTTTTGCCACCAATTATTAACCAATGGTTGATCAACGTCAACAGTAAAGGGCAATTTATATTTTAAAGCGATAGTTTTTGTTTCGCCTGGTTTCAAAGCTAGCCAATTAGCAAAAACTGTTTTGTCTAGACTTTGATAGATTTCTGTTTGCGAACTAGCGTCTAACATTTTGTCTTCTTCTACTTGAATATCCTCATCTTCTACTGTAGCCGCTGATACTGAATGAAAATAACCTTCTGGTAATTGATCAAAGCCAACCGCTTCGATAAATTCACTACCCTGTGGCACATAAAAACGTAAATAACTAACATTACCACCTTCAAAGCCAGCTAAAGGATTATCAGCTGCTCCTCTGTTTGTTCTAGTGATGCGAACTGTATTTATAATCTCTCCGTTTGATGAAATCTCTGCTTGATGATCGATATTTTGTTGGATATCATTATCAGTTTTACCACCGGCAATATTAGTATTTACCACTTGTAAATAATCTTTTTGATTATGCAACATTGCTCCCGACCAACCAAATTGATGTACTTTTTCTTGCGCTGCAGTGTCGTTAAGGTACATCTGAATATCTTTAGTGGCTAGTTGATTAACTAAAACTTCTACAATTTCTTTTTGCTTTTCTTGGCTAGACAATAGTCTGTCCAAAACTAAGGGGGTCAAATCAGCAATAATAGCTTTGGGAGAATTTTCTTCTTTGCTATAATTAAATTCCACCTCTTCTTGAATAACGGCAAATAAATTTTCAGCAGTAATGGTTAAATTATATCCTGGTAAATCTATTGGACCAACTACAGCTAATAATTCTTGCAGAACACTAGCATTGATAGCCATCACGCCATCAATAGCAGAGCCACCAAAATTTTGATAAAACCAACTAATTTTTTGAGCTGAGGTGGGAAAATCTGGCCACCAATTAGCATCCCAAATATTAAAATATGGATTTATTAAAGACAAAGCTTTTGGCGCTTTAATTTTGATATTTTGACCAGCTTCCAAGTCATACATGCCACCATCTGGTATCTCTAAATGTTTTATTTTTCCTTGATAAATATCTAACAAAGCAAAGCTGCCGATAAATCCTCCGGTAGCACGAATTTCGTTATCATTTTGAAATAAAACTAAATATCTTTTTTCTTGGTCATGTCCCAAAACTTCTAATAAAACATCAAAAACTTCTTGCAAATTTTCTAAACTAACAGTTAATTGCGGTAAGTTATCTTGTAAAACAACAAAATATTCTTGTAACTCAATTGGCAGTTTAGTAATATTAATATTTTCTAAATCCTTGGAAGCTTTTTGTAAATATGGTAAAGTCTCATCTATTTGTCCGTCGATAAAGACAATGTGCTCTGTTACACTTTCGTTGTCTTGCAATTTTTGATTTAAAGTGACGGCAGCTTGTGAAATATTATTAGCCACAGCTAATAAATTTGTACTCAAAGAAATTGGTTTACCAACTAAAGGCAATTTTGAACCTGTGGCTAGCATCCATGATTCATATTCATTAAGAATTTCTTGAATAGTGTTAAAATTTTGCAGGGCTTGTTCGAAATCTGCATCAGCCTGATTATAAGAATTTTCAGATGCTGAAATAACACCGGATTGTAAATTGGCTATGCCACTTTTTCCTAGATCAAAAATGATATTTTTATCGAGCTGAAATTGTCCAAAAACCATTAAGCCCCTAATTGGTAATAAAGTTATCCCGACCAATAAGGCAAATAGAGTGAGTCGTAAACCTAAACGCTTAATACCAAAACTCAAATCCGGTACATCGAATCTTGGGTTTGGTATTTTAATTTTACGAAATTTTATTTTAGCTAGTTTAAATTTTTTATGCCAACCTGAGGCTAAAAATTTTCTTTGTTGTTTCGGAATGTTCGATTGTCTTAAATCTAAAACATTACCAGATTGAGAAGCTGTATCTGCATCAAGTTGTTTAACCGTAGAACGCTTTTGTTTTTTATTTACTGTTTTGTGTTGAGCTTTGTATTGGTCAATCAAAAAAGTAGCCTCTGACAAATCTTGTTTAATCAGGTGATCAAGTTTAGACAAAGCCTCTTTTCTTTCATGTATAGAAGCATCATTATCAACTAAAAAATCATCTAGCTCTGCAACTAAACTTGTTTTTACTTTTTGAAAATCTGTTTTGATTTTTTTCTTTTTTGGCATAACAAATCTTAGCTATATTATAACAGATTTTTAGCTAATCACAAAGAGATTATTTAACTTGGCAAACAAGTTTTGAGATTATAGAGATGACTCAAACAACTTAATTAATTTTTTTACTTGCTCAGACCAAATTGGTATAAACAATTTTTTTTGACTCTTTTTGATATTTTTTAATAATTCATCGTCCTCTCTTAAAGTTTTGAGTAGTTGATAAATCTCAGCTAAATTATATGGATCGACATACATGGCCTGTGCTTTCATAATTTCCGGTAAAGAAGTCTTATAGCTGGTAATAACTGGGCAGCCATGAAAAGTAGCTTCTAAAGGTGGGAAGCCAAAACCTTCATAAAAAGATGGCCAAATTAAACCCTCTGCCGAAACATACAAGGCATCTTTGAGTGGACTCGTTATGAAGCCTAAATATTTTATATATTTTCTTTTTTTGATACTGTGTAATAATTTTTGATAAATCCAGCCCTTGTTACCAATCAAGACTAAATTAGTATCTGGGTATTCAGCGTGATATTTATCAAAAGCTTTGATAATACCTTCTATGTTTTTACGTGGTTCTAGTGTACCTAAAAAAAGATAAAATTTCTCAGGTAAATCATAAGCTGTTAATAATTCATTTGCTCTTTCCTGATCCATGGCTATGACAGAAGCGCCAGGATAAATAACTTTTATTTTTTCTTCTGGCACAGTGAAAAATCTCATTATGTCTCTCTTGGTGCTGTGAGAAACAGAAATTATTTTACTTGCTCGATTAACTAGGCGTTTAACATTTACTAAAGTGTGCCACCATTTTCCTCTCATCGAATAGAAGTGCTTGCTATGTAAAAAAGATAAATCATGAATAGTTAAAATCATCGGTAAGTCGGGACTCAATCTAATGAAGTTAATATTGGGTAACCAAAATATGTCTAATTTTACTGGAAATAATTTATCTATTTTGGGAGATAAATTTAATAATAATTTTAAATTAAAAAACTTAGAAGAGCTACGATGATGAACATGATGAACGTTATCGGCTTTTAACTCCTTAGGAAAATAGTCTGAAGCATTCCAGCCAGAGCTGAATAAATAATACTGATTAGTTTTATCAGTAGAAATCATATGTTCAATAGCGTGAAAAATATAGTTACCAACACCGCTACGTTTGACTGGAGACAAGGCTCTAATATCAATACCTATATTCATTTTATAGTTGGTTAAGTAATTCTTTCATCTTAGCAATGAAAATGGTTTCGTCAAATTGTTTAGCGTGTTGACGAATCAATTGCGAGTCAAAATCCATATTTTGAAAATGTAATACAGCATGAGTCAAGGCGGCCCAATTCTGATGTTTAAAAAATACTCCTGTCACACCATCTACTATTGTCTCTAATGCGCCACCCTTAGCGTAAGCTATAACTGGTCGTCCAGAAGCCATGGCTTCTAAGGCAGTAATTCCAAAGTCCTCTACTTGTGGGTACAAAAATGCTTTGCAATGAGATAAATAATGATTACGTTCTTGATCAGATAATTCACCTAAAAATTCTACATTGTCGCCAGCCATTTTTTTTAATCTATTTATTTCGCTGCCAGATCCGATAATCTTAAGCGGCAATTTCATATTATTAAAAGCTTGAATAGCAATCTCTACTTTTTTATAAGGACGTAAGCGGCTGACTATCAAATAATAATCCCCTACTTGATCAGCAATTTTAAAATCATCGACACGAATAGAGGGATGAATAACTTGAGCGTCACGATTATAATGTTTTTTGATCTTATTTGCAATAAAAGCAGAATTAGCTACAAAAGTGTCTACTTCTTGAGCCTTAATATAATCCCAAGTCTGCATTTTTTTAAAAAAATAAGGCAAAATCATCTTTATTAATTTGCCGGTTGGTAAATTGCCCAAATATTCATCTTTATCTCCCCACAAATATCTAGTCGGGGCATGACAATAACAAATATGTTTAGTTTTATTTGATTTTTTTAAACCCTTCACAAAAGCTGAAGCTGAACTAAGCACTACGTCATATTCTGATAAATCAGTGTTTTCCCAAGTCTTTGGCATGCGCCACAAAAAATAACGAAAGATTTTATTAATATTAGGAATATTTTGTAGAGATGAAGTATATATTCTATTTTGATCAAATAAATCAGCTGTTACTTTTTGATCATTAATCAAAGTATAAATAGGCGCTTGATTATCTAAAGCCGCAAAAGTAGCCAGCACTCTTTCAGCGCCACCTTTTTGAAACAAATGATCATGAGCTAAGGCTAACTTGGCCATATTAGTCAACTTCTCTATTGATAATGATAAAAGGAGTTTTGAATAAAATAACTAAATCTAGTAACAAGGACCAGTTTTCAATATAAAAAATATCTAATTTTGCTTCTTCTGTAAACAATAAATTTGAACGACCAGAAACTTGAGCCATGCCAGTCACACCGGGCTTGATACTTAATAATTTTTTGTATCCACGTTGATATTTAGAAACTTCTTCTGGCTCATGTGGACGTGGACCAACCAAAGACATGTTCCCTATAAACGCATTAAATAATTGCGGTAATTCATCAAGGCTAGTTTTTCTTAAAAATCTACCAATTTTCGTAATACGCGGATCATTTTTCATCTTAAATAAAGGTCCGTCTGCTCGCTGATTAAATTTCATCATATCTGCTTTCAAAATATGAGCATCTTTAATCATTGAACGAAATTTGTACAACTTGAACATCTTTCCTTTGACGCCAACTCTATCTAAACTGACAAACACCGGACCAGGCGATGTAAATTTTATCAACAAAGCAATGATAATAAACAATGGAGATAATACTATCAAAGCTAAATTGGCTAAAATAAAATCAAAAATACGCTTTGCAACTTTACCCCAACCTTCTAGCGGTGTGCTTTGTATTTCTACTAATGGCAAGCCAGCTACACTACCTAAATTCAAATGTAAACTTTGAGCTTGAAATAAATTTGCTACATATTTCAGGCTAACGTGATTTTCCTGGCAATATGTAAGTAAGTCCAAGGCTTGATCTTTGGAGATTGTAGAATCAGTTTGAATAATATAATCTACTTTTTTATTATTAATTAATGCTTGTAATTTTTCTGAAGATTCTAAGGTAGCCAAATCATGACAGGTCTCTAGAACTTTAAAACCTAAACGCGGATTATTTTTATATTCATCCACGATAATCTGTCGAGCAGCGCTAGGTCCTAAAATAATTACTTTTGACAGTCCATGACCTTTTTGAAAAAAATAATTACGAACAAAGACTATTAAAACTCTACTGATAAATAAATACAAAATTGCTAAGGCCCAACCTAAAATAATAATGAAACGAGAAGAAAATAATTCTCTTTGTAAAAAGATAGATAAAATTAAAACAACTACCAAGAATGATACGCCCATAAATATCTTTGGTAGTTCTTTGACTAGTTTTTTATTGTGCATGCTATAAAAACCTAAAATAGCAAAAATAAACATGCCTAAAATAGAAACTTGTAATGTTAAATACAAATAATCTAAAATTGGTAATTCAAAAAATACCGGGCGCCAAGAAACCACGGTATCAGAAAAACGTAAATAATAAGCAGACAATGAAGCTGCCCACAACAAAATAAAATCAACTGGAACCAAAATTAGATTTATTATAATGTCTGCCTTTTTCATAATGCCTTTTTCCTTATAATAACACCTCTATTTACTTTAGTAAACTGGTATTTTGGCAACAAAAAAAGCCCAAATTAACCTCATAAGCCGAATTCTGTCCTCAAAAGAGGGATGATCATCTATCTAGGACTACTATTGCTAATAGCCTCAAGCAATCTACCCGCCCCCTAAGGGGCCTATTTGATTTTGCACCAGATAAAGTTTGCCTCTTCTAGCCTGTCACCAAGCTAACGGGTTAGCTAATTATCTAACCATTTCACCCTTATTCTGCAAGCAGAAAGGAATATTTTCTGTTGTACTTGTTCTGACCGATAAATCACTTTATCAGCCGGTTGGCGTTACCAACTATCTTTTTATTGGTGTTCGGACTTTATCCTCTCCAAACATGCTTTGGAGCGATCATCTCGGTTAATTTAAGCTTTCTGCTAGTTTATACCATATTTATTATATATTGTCAAGAAAAAACCCCGTTATTGCAAAATAACAGGGCTCTTAATGTTTATCCTTCTTTGTTAATTTTTTATCTTTTCTTCTCATCCAAGAAGGCTTTATAAATTGACCATATTGCCCCTCTATTTTGCCAAATAACCCATAGGCTAAACCGATTATCACGATGAGTATGGTTTTCCATGGCCAGTCCATGATATCCTCCATTTATTTGAAAAAACGTTATTCTGAAATATAAGTTAGTGTTTCTTATTATTTTGCAGACAAGATACTGCGCTTATAAGATTCTAAATTTTCTAAAGCAATACCTGTGCCCCGAGCTACGCACAATAATGAATCATCGGCTGTATAGGCCGGCACACCAGTGGCTTGAGCCAAAAGCTTATCCATATTACGTAACAATGAGGTGCCACCAGACAAAACCATACCTTTATCCATAATATCGGCTGATAACTCCGGTGGAGTTTGATACAAAACTGATTTAACAGCTGAAATCAAACCTTGTAGTTCATTTTGCAGAGCCTCTGTCACATCATCAGAGCTGACATTGATTGTGCGAGGTAAGCCAGTAATCATGTCACGGCCTTTGACATCCATAAACAATTTTTCATCTTTGTCTAAAAATTGAGCTGAACCAATTTTAATCTTCACTTCTTCAGCGGTTCTCTCACCAATCGCTAAATTATATTTCTTTTTTATAAACTCACCAATCGCAGCATCATATTTATTTCCACCAATTTTGACAGAAGTATTAGCTACAATGCCACCCAAAGAAATAACAGCAATTTCAGATGTACCACCGCCCATATCAACGATCATATGACCAGAAGCTGAACCAATGGGGATATCTGCCCCAATAGCTGCCGCAATCGGCTCACGGATGATATAGGCTGCCTTGGCGCCAGCATTCAGTGTAGCATCAATGACTGCTCTTCTTTCGGTAGAGGTAATGCCAGCCGGTACAGCAATCATCACTTCGGGACGAAATATTTTCATCCCACCAACAGCTTTATTAATAAAATAACGTAACATACTCTCGGTAGTTCTATAATCAGCGATCACGCCATCTTTTAATGGCCGAGATGCCACAATAGAATCGGGCGTACGCCCAATCATATCTTTAGCCTCATCTCCAACTGCCATAACTTTTTTATCAAAAACAGAAATTGCCACTACACTAGGCTCATTGATAACAATCCCTCGTTTAGGAATATAAACGAGAGTGTATGCGGTGCCTAGATCAATGCCAATTTTCTTTATAAACATTTAGGAAATTTCTAATATTTTATACTTGACTTTGCCCATCGGTAAATCAATTTCTAATTCATCATTTTTAGCTTTTCCAAAAAAAGCTTCACCCAAAGGAGACTCAACGGATATTTTACCATTTGCCGGATCAGCTTCTGTGCTACCAACAATAGTAAATTCAAATACACCATCTTCTTTCTCTACCTTAATATGTGAGCCAACTTGAACAACATCAATGTCTTGCTTGTCAGCTACTACAGAAGTTTTAATAATATTATCTAATTCTATGATCCTACCCTCAACAAAAGCTTGCTCATCTTTAGCTTCTTGATATTCAGCATTTTCAGACAAGTCACCATAAGCTTTGGCTGTCTTAATTCTGTCAGCCACCTCTAGACGTTTAACGGTCTTTAAATGCTCTAATTCCTCTTGTAATTTTTGTAACCCTTCTGGGGTTAATATTTTTCTATCCATGTTTAGTGCTTTTTATTTTATTACTGATTATCTATTATTATTCTGACGGATTTTTCCAATTTTGGCAAACTTAACGCTCAAAATACCACTCCATAAATTGGCGAGCCACTGTAACTGCCAAGCCCCGATCTCCACCTTCTTCCACTAAAATAGTAACCACTATCTGCGGATCATCATATGGAGCAAAGCCAGCAAACCAAGAATGCGGCGTTTTATTACGATTAAATTGAGCTGTGCCAGTCTTACCAGCTACTGGAACCGCCACTGATTGTAAGCTAGTAGCTGTACCATCTTCGACTGTTTGTTTCAAGCCTCTACGGATAATATTTAGATTAACACTATCTATCAAATTTTCCAAGGCCAACTCAGATTGATAAACATCTTCTCCATCTACTGATTTAATAGACTTAATGAAGTGTGGTTGCCAAGCACGGCCTGTAGCAAAATAAGCCATTGATACAGCCGCTTGAATAGGTGTACCTAATAAATATCCCTGACCAATAGATAGATTATAAGTGTCTCCCAAATACCATCTCTCATCTAAAGTTTTTTCTTTCCAATTTTTACTCGGTAAAAATCCATCCGCTTCAGAAGCTAGGTCTATGCCAGTAGATTCTCCTAAACCAAAATTCTTGGCGTACTTCATGATTCTATTTATGCCCAAACCTTCTTCAAGCCACTGATTATTACCTCCGCCAATCGTATAGAAAAATGTATTTACACTATCAGCCAAGGCCCATTCTATATCTGTTCGTCCATGACCACTAGGTCGCCAATCTGGGAAAAAACTATTTCCAATCTGTACACCACCAGTACTGTTCACTGTAAATGAAGAATTAATAAGCTCCTCTTCCAAGGCAGCAGCAGCGACTATTGGCTTAAAAACAGAACCAAAGGGATAAGCACCATCAACGGCACGATTTAAAAGTGGCGTCGCTGGATCAGTGGTAATTTTATTATAGTCTTCAATATTTAAAGTTGCAGTAAAAATATTATTGTCATAAGTGGGCAAGCTCATCATAGCCAATACTCCGCCATCATGAGCATCTAAAACTACAGCGGCCATTTTTGGCTTATCATATTGCTGAGCATTATTAGACATAATTTCATATAATTTCTGCTGAGCTTTAGCATCCAATGTCAAAACAAGATCTTGCCCATCTTGTGGCTCTTGCCAAGCGACAATATTTTTTTCCTTATTCAAAGCGTCCACCTCAATCTGCCGCAAACCATCTTGACCACGTAAAATATCTTCGTAAATAAATTCTAAACCAGTTTTACCAATACGATCATTGTAACGATAATTTCCTTTATCAAAATCATCTTCATCTATTGACCCTAGGTAGCCCATTACATGAGCTAATCCTAGATAATCAAAATAAGAACGACGAGGCTCATAAGTAACAGATAATTCCGGATGATCTTCTGACCAGAGCATTAACTGAATTGCCTGCTCATAAGGAATATTTTCATAAATCAAAACTTTATTTTGGTTTTTATTTTTAGCTAGCCTATCATCTATCTCTGGCTGATCTATATCTAATAAAGCTGTTAATCTATCGAAAATTTCTTGTTTTTCTAGATCTTCCTCTGGTAAATCACCAGGTGCTAAATAAAGAAAAAAGTGGGAAACATTTTTAACTAATAAATTACCAAAACGATCATAGATTAAACCACGATTTGAAAGAATCACCTCTTCTCGCAAACGATTACCTTCAGCTATACCACGAAATGATTCTCCTTGAGCTACTTGTAGATAAAATCCTCTACCCCACAAGATCATTAAAAAAACTACCAAAATAAAAAATAAGCGGGTAATTTTGTCATCAGCAAAAAATTTACCCAAAGTTTGTGCATTTTTGGCCCAAGCAAAATCTATATGGTCACCTGAATGTCTGCTTTTAGAAAAATTTTTCAGTTTACCGTCTTTGATCGAGCCTTCTTGAATTTTAAATGGATCGTCTCTCATTTCGTTTTAACCACAAATTAAAATATAGAAGATAAAGAAAAATAATAATAATTGCATTAATGACCGAAAAAAAGATCATCGATAATAGCATGCTCCAAGTAAAATTCAAATAACTAAAAGGTAGTATAAAATATAATAAGTTTAAAATTACCCAAAAGCTAAAGCAATTAATAAAAGATAGAGCGATGATGGTACCTGTATTTTTGGAAGTAAAAATAGTTGACTGTAAAAACTTAAGTAAAAAAACTACACACAACAAACTGATACTATACAAACCAAAATGAGCACTGAAGGAATCCATCAACAGGCCAGCCAAAAAAGCAAAGCTATAATGCAACCAAATATTATCAATGGCTAAATACAAAAAAATTAAACCAATTAAAAATGGTTGTAATAAATGCCATTCATGCATGTTGAATAAAGAATACAATGAATGAGCTAGAATAAAAATAAATAAAGCCGCTAAGTATTTCATAAGGAAATAATTACGCCCACTGTAGATAATGTATTATAATCAACAAAAGGAGAAACTGAAGCTTTCTTAAATAATTCTTCTTCCGAAAATTCCACCTCTTCTATTTTTCCTATCACTAAACCACCAGGTATGTGTTCATTGAAATCCGAGGTGACTAACAAATCACCTTTTTTCACCTCAGTCTCTTGAGGAATATATTCCAAAGACATGCCCAATCCTAAAGAGCCAGATAATAAACCAGATACTAGTTGTCGATCACTCAGACTGACTGCTAATTTACTTTGATTATCTGTTAACAGTCTTACTACGGCCGCATGATCCATGACGTCAATAATTTTACCAATAATGATACCATTGTTGACTACCACTGCTTGACCACTTTTTATATTCTGAGCGCTACCAGTATCAATGATTAATAAATTTTGATTAATAAAGTCTCGACTTATAATATTAGCAACGGACAATTTATGATTCGTGGTTTGTGTAAAGCCTAATAAATCTCTGAGCCTTTGATTATCTTCTTGTAAAGATTGCAGTTGATTATTTTCTACTAACAAGTTTTTATAAGCCTCCGTTAGATCATCTGGCGGATTTAATAATTGATTAACAACCTTCTGCGGCTCCGACAAATTACGCATAATAAAGCCAAAATCAAAAATTTTGCCTTCCTTAAAAAAAATTAGCAACAAAATAGCTGCCAAAAATAATAAAAAAATTTGCACATTACGTCTTAACATAATTTTATGTTAAACCTAAATCTTTAGTTGATGGTAAAAGTATTTCTTTTAAATTGTCTAAATCATCCAAAACTTTTCCAGTGCCTCTAACCACGGCTGTTAGTGGATCGTCAGCAATGTGAACTGGCATTTTTGTTTCTTGATGAATCAAAGTATCTATACCTTTTAACAAGGCTCCGCCACCGGTCAAAACCATTCCCTTTTCATAAAGGTCAGCTACTAATTCTGGCGGTGTGCTTTCAATAGTGGTTTTAATATTTTCGACGATAAGTTTGATCGGTTTTGCAATAGCTTCTCTAATATTTGCATCAGTAATTGTTATTTCTTTTGGTAAGCCAGTTAATAAATCTCGACCACGCATAGTAGCCTCTTCTGGTTTTTCTAATGGTAAAACTGAAGCAATTTGAAATTTAATCTTTTCAGCTGTACGTTCACCCAATAAAATATTAAATTTATCACGAGCATATTGAACAATAGCTTCGTTTAGTTTATCACCAGCTAGCTTCAAGGACTTCCAAGAAACTACACCACCTAAAGATATGACAGCAATTTCAGTTGTACCGCCGCCAATATCTACTACCATGCTAGCCATAGCTTCCTGGATAGGTAATCCAGCTCCAATAGCTGCTGCCACCGGTTCTTCAATCAAATATATTTCAGAAGCGCCAGCGCCCATCACAGAATCTTCAACCGCTTTTCTTTCTACTTCTGTGACATCTAGTGGAATAGCGACCATCACTCGAGGGCGAGGGACAAAAGTCATCGATTCACGATGAACTTTATTGATAAAATGTTTGATCATTTTTTCACTAACTTCAAAGTCAGAAATAACTCCATCAATCAGTGGACGAATAACACTAATATGTTGGGGAGTTTTTCCTAACATAATTTTAGCATCATCACCAACAGCTACAATTTTATCAGTACGCGTATTAATAGCAACCACACTAGGCTCATTGATCACAATGCCTTGGTCTTTTACATAAACCAAAGTATTAGCCGTACCTAAGTCGATTCCCATATCTTTAGAAAATTGTCTGAATATGTTTTTAAACATTAGTTGTAGTATTTTTTAATTTCACTAATTACTGCTTTTTTAGATAATAGTTTATTTTCTTTTTCTGCGCGAATCTTAAACTCTATCTTTTTTTGTTTATCACTAACGATAACCTGCAAACAAATGCCCATTAAATCTGAGTCTTTTAGTTTTTTGCCAAAAGAAATGTCTCGGTCATCATATAAAACATCAAAACCAGCTTGTTTTAAATCTGCGTAAAGTGCCTCTGTCTCTGCCTTTCTTTTATCATCTTTTGCTAAATTTAACAAATGAAGATGATAAGGTGTGCTAGCCTTAGTCCAAATAATGCCATCTTGATCGTGACTAGCCTCGACAATGGTGCCCATCACCCTACCTAGACCAATGCCATATGAACCCATCAAAACTTCTTGCTGTTTACCGTTCTGATCGGTAAATTTTAGGCCCATGTCTTTGGAATATTTATTGCCTAAACGGAAAATATTTCCAGCCTCGACAGTTTTTGCTTCTTCTAATTTTTTGCCGCACTTTGGACATTTGTCACCGGCTTTTTCTTTGGCAATTTCTTTATTTTGTGCCCAGCCGCATGCACTACATAAAATAGTTGTATCCTCACCGGCTGTTGTTTTGACCATGAATTCATGAGAATTGTGTTTGCTCATTGCACCGCCAGAAGCTTCAACAGAAAATGCTTTTAAACCTAAACGCTTGAATATTTTTAAATAAGCTTCGTGTGCTTTCATATAGTAATCATCTAGATCTGCCTCGTTTGTATGAAAACTATATAAATCTTTCATAGAAAATTCACGACCACGTAATAAACCAGACTTGGCTCTTTTTTCATTTCTGAATTTGTCTTGAATTTGATAAATATAAATTGGCAAATCTTTGTAAGATTTGATTTGCTGTTTAGCTAAAGTAGTAACCACCTCTTCATGGGTAGTGGCTAATCCAACTTCACTGCCGTGTCCATCTTCAAATTGATACATGATATCAGCTAATTCTGACCAACGACCAGTTTTTTCCCACAGGTCTTTTGGCTGCAAGGCAGTCATTAACATTTCCTGACCATCTATAGCATCCATTTCTTCGCGAATGATATTTTCAATTTTACGGAAAACTCGCAGACCCAAAGGTAAATAATTATAAACACCAGCGATATGCTTTTCGATAAATCCACCACGAGTAAGCAACTCTGCGTTGATAGACTTCTCGTCTTTGCTGATATCTCGTCTAGTCTTTCCAAATAATTTTGATTGTCGCATATATCTTATCTTAACAAATTTGTAATACGCTCTTTTTCTATCTGCAAAACATCTCCGTCATAGTCGCCGCTATGTGCAGTATGATTAGTATAACAAGCTCCTTTTTGATCTAAGTGTATTTTGCATTGCCACTTATCTCCATGATCATCAATATAGATATGAAATCGCGGAAACTCACCGCTGCCTGCTCGACGAATAAAACTATCTCCTTTGCGACTTGGGCTATATCCCAAACGACGCATAGCTGTAAGTAAATTTAAATTTTTTTGGGCTATATCAAATCTCATGCTTAAAAAATATTTTTAATGCCTTCCCAAATCTGGCTACTATGTTTAGCAAAATCTCTCCAAGTAATAAATAAAATTAGCACCATCAAAAATACAAAACCACTATTATGAATCATTGCTTCTGCTTTTTGACTAATTTTTTTACCACGTAATTTTTCTATCCAAACAAATAATAGTCGTCCTCCGTCTAAGGCTGGAAATGGTAAAATATTTAGAACCGCTAAATTCAAAGATAATATAGCAGCAAAATTCAAAATATAAACAAAACCTAATTGAACCACTTGGCCAGTAATAATAGCCACCCCAACTGGTCCAGCTAAACCTGGAGATAATTTACCAGTAGTAAATAAATCAACAAACAGGTTATAGAAAGCTGAAAAAATACGTCCTGTCATTAACCAAGTGCCTTTAGCTCCTTGCCAGATGCTCTCAAAAAAACCATAAGAAACTATGCCGGTATCCAACATACCGACTCCCAGGACTGGCCCTCCACCTTCTTCTATGGGTCTAGCTTGAGTTGTGAATTCTAAAATTTCCTTATTTCTTTCAATAACCAAGGATAATTCCCCGTCATTATTTTCTTGTAATAATTCATAAACAATTTCTGAATCTACAATTTCATTATTATTTATGGAAACTAGATTATCACCTATTTGCAAACCTATGTCTTCAGCAGCTGAATTTGGTGCTACTTCCATAATCATTACATGACGATCATGAACGTTATCCAAGGGCATGTCTGTATCCAGAGCTTGCGGTAAACCAATAAAAAATCCAACTGACAAAAAAATAAATGCCACTAATAAATTCATTAAAACGCCAGCTGATAGGATAATTGATTTTTTCCAGGTCTTTTGATTAGCAAAACTTTTTGGATCATCAGCTTCCTCGCCACTTTCACCTTTAATTTTCACAAAACCACCAATAGGAATCCAATTAATAGAATAAATAATACCTTTTCTTCTAAAGGCAATGATGCGTGGCGGAAAACCAATGCCAAATTCCTCTACTTCAACGCCCAGTTTTATTGCTGTGATAAAATGGCCTAGCTCATGAGCTAGTACCAAAATACCTAAAATTAATATAAATGATATAAGAGTTAACATTTTTTATTTTTTTATACTTTCATTATCTCTGCCTCTTTTTCTTTGCCGACAGCTTTTATTTGTTCGTTGTAATTTTTAGTCATTTCATCTAATTCTTTCAAAGCTTGAAATTTTTCATCTTCAGAAATTTCTTTATCTCTTTCGGCTGCCACTATACTTTCTTTTATTTTTTCTCTTTGTGATTTTAAAACAACATGAGCTTCTTCTAATTTTTTATTCAAAATCTTAACTAAATCTTTGCGAGTTTCCTCTGTCAAAGAAGGAAAATTAAGACGAATTAATTCAGAATCGACAACCGGACTGACATTTAAATCTGAAGCCATTAACGCACGCTCAATATCCTTTAAAATGCCCTTGTCCCATGGCTTAATAGCAATGGTTTGTGGCTCTGGTGCAGAGATAGAAGCTAATTGCACTAAATCTGACATAGTGCCGTAAGATTCCACTTTAATAGTTTCAACTACACTAGGAGATATTCGACCAGTACGTAGTGACCCAATGTCGGTTTTTAAAAACTCTATAGTCTTGTCATAATGAGCACGATTGCTCTCTACAATACTATTCATAAAATCGTTGTTAATTATTTACTTATTTTATAAGCTCCTAGATATAAAAATTCATTGTTAGGAGAAAAGGCGATCTTACCGGCCACTCTGTTAGTTGGTAGCTCTTTGATGACCCAATTTGCCCCACCATCGATCGTGTGATACAGCGCTTTGGAAGTGCCATAATAGAAATCATTACCATCCAAGGGGTTTACCGCTGTTGAATAAATAGTCTCCTTTTTATCGGGTGTTAATAAACTATATTGCTCCCAATGATCTCCTAGAAATCTAAACATACCAATTCTATTGCCATAAATCAAGCTGTCTGGCAGACTACGATCTGAGTCTGCAGCCACTGATATTTTTACTCCGCTGATCTTAAAAAATGGCTTATCTTCGTCATCTTGTTTGATGGCAGTAAAGGTGCGATCCCCTTCTTTGATAACCTCCAATTTATAAACTGGTAGTGCCATTAAGTTTTCCCAAGAAACACCGCCATCACCACTACGAAAAACTCCTGTACTTTTGGTGATAGCATAGATAATGTTACTATCACTATGATTTTGAACAACAATTTGTTTAACACTATTGTCAAAACGCCTCAAGACATCCCAAGATTTTCCTCTATCTAAACTGCGTAAAAATGAACCGCCAGAAGTGCCAGCATAAATAATATCTGGATTAGCGTAATTTATATTTAAAGATGTTACATATTGCTCATTTCTAGACTCAAAATAAATATCTGTCCAAGTACGTGAACAATCTTCTGTTTTCCAAATTTTATTGTGAGCAGCCGCATAAACGGTACACTTATCTTGTGGATGAACTACAATATCGTTGACCGTGCCCTTGTAAGCCAAGGTACTGTGCCAACCCTTGCCGTAATTATAGCTATAAAAAATACCATTATTCTGCGTACCTAAATAAATAGCTTCTTCATCTTGAGGATCAAAGGCTATTTTTGTAATGTTTGTACCAGAAAAAGTTTTTGGTTCACCATCAGAAACATACATACTAGTACGATGCCCCCAATTTTCACCTTGATCATTGGTCAAGAAAAAACCACCTAAACTACTTGTATTTTTACTACTAACAGAAATACAACCTGATAAAAATATTGGCAAGATCAAAACCAAAGTTGTTATTTTTACAAATCTATTTTTTATGACTACCATAATTTATGACTTAAAATTTAAAACTAAATTTTCCCATGAAAGCAATGGTGAAACATTATTTTTTAATTGTTTTTTTATGTTATTTAATTTTAATAAATTTTTTAATAAAATACCAGGTTGATATTGCTTGGCTAAATCTTGCAATTGTTCTTGATAAATGGTGTTAATAGGCTGACGACCTAATTTAATCCATAAAATATCTCGTAAAACCAATTCTAATAAATTTAACTGCAAAGTTGTGTGTTCGCCTAATTCATAAATCTTATAATTTGGATGCGCTTTTTTTAAGGCTGTAAACCAATGGTCTAATGTTTGTAAAGCAGCTAAAGTATCATTGCTTAATAACTTGATCAAAAAATCACAATTTTCTTTGAAGCTTACTAATTTATCATCCATGTATTCTAGGGCCAAACCTGGTTTACCAAAAGATAAATTAAGCACAGTATTTTTCTCTTCTGCTAAAAAATCAAAAGAACCAAGCCACTCTTGCATAGCAACTTTATCCAAAGAACAAAATTTTAATAACTGACAACGAGAAATAACTGTTGCTGGTAAATTATTTATCTGATCAGCAACCAAAATAATAGTGGTATTTTTTGGTGGTTCTTCTAAGGTTTTTAATAATGCATTAGCAGAAAACAAATTTATCTTATCTACTTTTTGAATAATTGCCAGTTTGTGCCCACCAGAAGAAGATGTTAAAGAAAGTCTGGCTAAAAATTCTTTGATATGATCGGCCGACAATTCATCTTGATCTTTTCCTAAAATATGCAAATCAGCAAAAACACCTTTATTAATTTGCTGGCAAGCATCACATTTTTGACAAGGCTTATTGTCTTCAGCTTGACAAAATAAACTCTTAGCAAAATTATAAGCTACCAATTTTTTTCCTAAACCACGTGGACCATAAAACAAATAAGTATTAGCCAATTTGTGTTGACGGATACTTTCTTGTAAGAAGCTTATCTGTTGTTGGTGACCATAAATTGGCCAGGAAAAATTGACTGACATTGAGTAAAATATAACATTTTTGCCATCAAAAATCAATGGCATTTTTTAATTAAAAAAACGGCACCACATAGATGATGCCGCATTAAAATCGCTATTTCTGACAATCCTTAGCCGGCCTCTTTCCTAGCTAGCTTTCTCGCCTTACAAGCTGGAATCTTCTTGAAGTGCCAATTGGGGTGTTGAGAGCATTCATAAACACCACGATCTACGTTAATGCGAATAACTCCACTACAACCTTGATTGGGACAAATTTGTTTCGCTTTTTTAATTCTGGCATTACTGTTCGAGTCGACCATGAGTAAACCTCCATTGCTATTGAATTGTCTTCTGCTGAATGAACTGATTTGGTCATTAAGGCTACTAAAATATTCAAATTATGTCAAAAAATAAAAAACTTTATAATTCAGCGTCTAAAGCCTTGTTTACTTGCGCATCAGCTTCTTTATTTAATTCTCTACGTACATGAGAATAAGTAATTTTCTTGAAAGTCTGGCTCAAATTCCATATTTTGACAAATATTTTGGCAAGTTCCGCATCTTTGACTTTATATTCTTTATTTAATTGCTTCACTACCAGCTCACTATCCAAAAAACAATCTATTTCTTCTATCTTATGCACTTGGGCTAACTCTAGCCCAGCTAATAAAGCCTTATATTCAGCTTGATTGTTTGTGCCTTCACCGATATATTCAGAAAAAAAATCTAATTGCTCATCAGCCATATTATACAAAACTCCGCCGATACCAGCTGGACCAGGATTACCACGCGCTCCTCCATCAGTAAATAATTTAGCTTTCATTTTGTTTTATGTCTTTAATTTTTAGTTGAATTGATCGAGTGCCGTTCCATTGATTGATACTTAAATTATAAACAATATCAATCCTTTGGCCAATAGCTAAGTCCATTTTACCTAAACCAAAGGCAATGGCACCTAATTTTTTGTCTATTTTTGCTAATTCTAATTTCCAGTGCTTTTCATCTTTGCCCACTCGTTTGGCTTGAGTAATCAAAATACCACGCGAAATAAAATTGGGCTCAGGATTATTTTGGCCAAATGGTATAAATTTATCTAACATGTCCACTAAAGACCAATTTATATCTGAAAAATCTATTGCTAGCTCTATATCTAAGACAAGTTCTAAATCTTTGTCTGTCAGTTCTGCGTTAGCTGCGCCTTCCATGCTTGTTTTAAACTTTTCTAAATTACTTTTGTCTAATCCCCAACCTGCTGCTTGTGGATGACCGCCAAAACGAGTCAATATTTCTTTGTTCTCCGTTAAAGCTGCTGTGATATTGAAGGCGGGCACACTACGACCAGAGCCAACAACATTATTTTCATCAATATCAGTCATTACTAAACAAGGACGATGATATTCTCTGACTAATTTTGAAGCAACTAAACCAGTTAAGCCAGCTGGCCAATCTGCTTGATAAAAAGTTAATAACTTATTGCCTAAGTTTACTTTTTGATTTTTAGCTTCTCTGTAAACAGAATCTGTTAAACGCTGTCTTTCTATGTTAGCTTTATTTAGATTTTTGGCAAACTCACCAGCTTTAGCTTCATCTTGTTCCATCATCAAATAATAAGCCAAATTAGCATGATCCATGCGCCCAGCAGCATTTATCCTTGGTGCAATGGCAAAACCAATGGTGACGGCGTCAATTTTTTCTGGATCTATCGCTGCTACTTCAATCATTTTCTGTAAACCCAATCTTTGAGTTTTTTGTAAAACTATCAAACCGTATTTCACTAAAGTTCTGTTTTCTCCCAACAAAGGCACCATATCTGCTACAGTCGCAATAGCCACCATATCTAACAGCCATTTTTCGGCTTTTTCTTGTTCGGCTTTTTCTAATTTAGAAGATCGTAATAAAGCCTGCGCTAATTTAAAAGCTACTCCTCCACCAGCCAAAAACTTGAAAGGATATTTCTCATCTTTAATTTGTGGATGAATAATAGCAACTGCCTGTGGTAATTTTTCTGGAATGGTATGATGATCAGTAATAATAACATCAACTTTTTTTTCACGAGCCACATCTACTTCTTCCACATTACTAATGCCACAATCACAAGTGATTATTAATTTTGTTTTATTTTTTGCTAGCTCTTCAACTGCTTTTTTATTTAATCCATAGCCCTCTTTTTCTCGATGCGGTAAATAAGCTTCAACATTAGCACTTACTTTTTTTAGAACTGTTGTTAAAATAGTAGCTGAAGAAACTCCATCAGCATCATAATCACCAAAGATAGTTATCAATTCTTTTTCTTTAATGGCTTTGTCAATTCTATCACAAGCCTTTTTCATATCTTTGAACACAAAAGGGTCGTGAATATCACGAGCATAATCAGGATACAAAAATTCATCAATTTCTTCTTGAGTTTTGAGATTACGCTTATGCAAAAGTTGCACTACCACTGGTGGTAACTCAGGAAACTTATCTAAAATAGATTGATCGATTTCTTGTGGTTCTATCCAAGTAGACATAATAAAAAGCCAGATTAACTGGCTTCTATTTTAGCAATATTTTATACTTTTGGCTAATGAAAACTATTTCACCTTACGAACAGCTACTTTAAAAGCTTTTTTTGGTTTAGCTGCCACTGGTTTAGAATCAGAATAATCTTTGAATTCAGTTTTAGTTTTTGATTTAACTAATTTTTCTTTTTTACATTTATGCGTTTTATTTTTTCTACGTTCGCTTTTTAATTCAACTAATAAAAACCAAAAGCCAAAAGCCAGTAATAATAAACCACAAACTACAAACCAAAAATAAACATTAGAAAAATTAAAAAAAGACATTGGCTCAATATTTTGAGTAATTTTACTATATTCAGTAATGGCATGATTTAATTCTTGATTCAATTCTTGCAATTTTACCTCTGAATCAACTAGGTTTTCCATTACCTCTTCAGCTTGTGCTAATCTATCTAACATAATTAAATATTCAAATAAGCCATAGCTTCTCGACTAATCCCTGCAGCGTTAGCTTCGTCAGTGTCCAAATGTAGTCTAGTTTTAAAATCTCCTACTCTGACGATAACATTGTGCAAAGTTATTGCTCTATCGCCTTTTATTTCTGCTGATATTTTTTGATTATTTTTCAAAACCCATTTTTGAGCTTGTTCTTTAGAAATATGTAAATGACGCTTGGCTACTATCACTCCTTGTTTTACTACAATTTTACCAGCCGGTCCAGCTAACAAAATTCTACTTGAATCTTTAAGGTCTCCCGATAATCTCAAATCTGGCTTCACACCTAAATAAATACAATCGCTAACAGATAATTCAATCTGTGTTTCTTTTCTAGTTGGTCCTAAAACCCTTACTCTGTGCAATTCGTTTTTTGAACCTTTGATAGACAAAATTTCTCTCGCTGCAAACTGACTGGGTTGTGATAAACTTTGTTTTTTATGTAAACGATATTGTGGCCCAAATAATTTAGATAAGTCTGTTTTTGATAAGTGTATATGTCGAGCAGAGACTTCCACTATAACTTTTTTCATAACTTATATTTTTTCAAATCTGAAGGTGTTAAAATTCCTTCTTGAGCGCCAATCTTCATAATCACTGAATTACTATTATAAATTCCTAATTTCAAAGCTTTGACAATATCGTCGTCATATTTGATCAAACCAGCAACTAGACCAGAACCAAAAGAATCACCGGCTCCAGTAGTATTTATTCCTTTTCTCTTTAGAGCGGCTAAAAAGTGTACTTTTTTACCATCATAAACATAAGCTCCTTTAGGGCCGTCTGTTACAACTGTATAATCTTGTCCCCATTTATGAAGCTCTTTCAAAATAACTCGAATATTATTTTTAACTTCACCTTTTTTTAAACCAACTAATAATTCTAATGCTTCATCACGATTAACATCAAAAACACAAGTGGCTTTAATAAACTTTGATAGTTTCTTTAAGCCTAATTTTAATTGATTGGACCCTGGGTTCCAGGCTACTTTTATATTACGTTTTTGACAATGATTAAACAAAGCACTTAGCTTGTTAGCTGATTTACCAGACAAAGAAGTCAAGTAAACCCAAGGGGTATTGATTTTCTTTACAACCTTCTCAGATAAATCAATGTCATTATTAGCTCCTCGATAAGCAAAAATTACATGCTCATTGAAAGAGCCAACATTGATAATAGAAGATAGGCCAGAGTTTTTCTTTGATATTTTTTGGATCAAGCGTGTGTCAACTTTTTTACTTTGTAAGTTTTGCATAATCGCTTGTCCAACTGTATCTTGACCAAGTGACAAAATAGTTTGTGTTTTGATGCCTAAAGTAGCTAAATTAACAGCAGCATTTGCTCCGCCGCCACCGAAAGTCAAATAAACATCTTCACTATAAACTTTGGCACCGTATTCAAAACCAATTAACTTTTGTCTTAACAAATCAGCCTTATTATCTATCAAAACCATATCATCAGTATAAAACATGATATCTTGAGTGGCGCCACCGATTGTAGTAATTGTATTTTTTTTCATAACTTAAATATAACGATGAAATTCTCTAAATTTATTGACCAGTGCTCTTAATAAATACAAATAAATGCCGGACATACCGGCAATAAAAACAAAACGAGTTGTCATATTAACATCAATTTTATTTAGCTCTTCGATCAAGGTAATTAAGGTCATAATTCCAACTACCATCAAAGCTAAAAATAAAATCAGCAAAATAGTAAAAATTATTTCAATAATTTTATGTAAACTCATATAAAAATATTATACCATATTTTACGCCTCAATAAAAATTCAAAACAAAAAATTACCTATGACTTATGATGTGATAAGCAGCCACAGCCATAGCTACGCCGACATTGAGAGATTCCTTGATACCATTCATCGGCAAACTAACTATTTTATCAGCTTGTTTTAATAATTGACTCGAAACACCATCTACTTCATGCCCCAAAATCAAAGCCACTGGAAACTTTGGTTTAAAATCTAAATAATCTATGGATTGATCATTTCTCTCTAAGGCAATAATTTCTACGCCTTCTTTTTTTAATTTCTTGATTAGATGCGTAGTACTTTTATAATGTTTCCAAGGCACAACATCTTCTGCGCCCAGTGCCACTTTAGATATTTCTTTACGTGGTGGCTGACCCGTATAGCCAGTCAAAAACAACTGATCAACTCCTAGAGCATCAGCTGTTCTGAACATCGTACCGACATTATAGAGACTACGAATATTGTGAGCGATAAGATAAAACGATTTATTCTTCATGATACATATTTTCTTTTTGGTCTTTCAAGAAGCCTAGCCATTCTTCAAAAGCAGCAATAAAAATTTTGAATGGCGCTTCAATAATATAGTCCATCACAAAAGCAAAAACATTAATCTTTTTAAATTTAGTAGAAAGCCAGCGACCAGCAGAGACAATCGGTAAAGAAAAGAAATCTATAAAAAAGGCAATTAAGCCAACTTTACGTTGTAAAACTTTATATTCTTTGGCGGTATTACGAATTTTCAAAGCAAAGAAACTAACCATGGTCAAAAAGAACAAAAATAAGGCTCCACTTAATAAATTAAATTCTAGCTGACGTAAACCAGAAATAATTACACCAAAAACTATAATATATAAAATAGTAAACATGGAATAATAAAAAGTCTTAAAACTCCAATTTTGACGATACTTATTACTTAATTTACATAATATAGACTTGGATGGATTACCATAAACAACATTCTTTAGATTGTCTAAAATCTTTGAAGTATTTTCTTTGGTCGGCGGAATAATAGTCAGGGCTACTAAAAACATCAATAATGGTGGGAAAACAACATTGATGGTAATCGGTAAATAATTTATATGCTCTAAAATATATATTTCATACGGCAATTCCAAGACTAAAGCCAGCACCATCTTGGTAATAAAAATATAAATAATCGCCCGCAAGGAACTTTGACTAATTTTACGACGAATAAGCTTATAACGCTTATTGATCAAAATCTTGGCAGCTGCTTCTAGCTCATCTGGATGAGTCAATAAATCAGAAATTTTTTCTTCTTCTTGAACAATTAATTCATGTAAAATTTTGAAAGTAACCACTTCTTCTCTGACAGCAGCTAATAATTTTCTCTGGTATGGATGTTTCAAGTGTCTGTGAATGGTTTTGTAAACAGCGGCAAAATTAGAAGCCGTTATGTTTATCAATTTGTCATCAGCTTCTAACCAGCCAGGAAAATAAAGATTAAATAAATGATAAGAAATAATAGTGTCATCAGATTTTACGATCGATTTGTGAATGGCAATATAAAGTTGAACATTTTTTTCTCTATTTTTCAAAGTATCACCACTAAATTTGATACGTGATTTGGTCATCTCGTACATTGCTTCAATCACACTGTCTTCAACATTTTCTGGAGTAAGAAGCATGTCAATCTCACAAGCCTCAATGCCAATAATCCAATCAAAAAATTGTTTACGTTCTTTACCGTGATAAAGCTCATGTAATAATTCAAAAAGTTCTTGATATTTTTTTATGATCTTAGCCACTCCGACAATCATTGTTTCTGGAATTTCTTTGTTTGGTAAATAGCGACTACGGATCAAATCTTCTACTAAATTTTTGGCAATCTGGGGCTTCAGCGTTTCTACAATCAAACGACGACGTAAATTTCTCTCAATGGCAAATCGACGCAACAAATGAGCTTCTTTGAAGTCAACACTATTACGTAATTTCTCATAAACAAAAGTCACTCGAGAAGTTATATCCTCTACTTCGATTTTATTCTCTTCTTCTTTGATGGCTCTTTTCCTTTTGTAAATTCGATCCAAATTTTGGTACAATTTTACAATATCAGGAGATAATTCCATAAAATTTATTAAAAAATAATTCTGGCTTTAAAATACCATATTTCAAGCTTTTTTTCAATCCGAGCTGCTCGCGTAACAGCTGGATAAATATAAACGAAAACACCCCACTTAAAGTGGGGTGTAAGTAAATATTATTTTTTCTTTTTGGCTATTTTTTTATTTGTTGTTTAATTAAATATTTTGGAATAAAAAATAAACCAAGTAAAAACATCAATCCAATAACTAAATAAATATAATTACCGAAGCGGTCTAACCATGGTGACACATTTTGAAGAACATAAGTAATTATAAATATTATTAACGCGGACTTATAAAATTTTATCTTAAGCTTGCCTGTTAGCTCTCTAGCCTTTTTTTCAGTAGTTACTTCTTTTAGCTCATCTGCACTTGGGAGTAGTATAAAAAATTTACTTAATATATTCCAGAAAAAAGATATTTTTTTATGAACTCTTTCATACTCTGCTCGTTTATTTCCTCCAGATAACATAATAGTTAGCATTATACCAATAATAACTATTATTGGTATAAACAATGGATTTTCTATTAAAAAAGCTCTCTCAAGAAATAAACCAGTTAAGACAAAAAATAATAATAATATCCATATACTAATAATTCCTATTATTTCCATAATTAAGCCATATTAAATTTAGAAAAAATTCTTATTTTAAGCGAAAAATCTTATGATGAAAAATATAACTAATAATACTAAAAAAGCCAACCAAAAATAACCCCAAATTTTTAAAGCTTTTTTAAATTTTGTGAAATCTTTTTTTACTACGCCCATTATTGCAAAAATGATTAATAAAATTGCTATGATCCAAATAGGAATCATAATAACATAACCTACAAGAGTCAAAATTGTTGTGATTGTTTCCATATTTTTTGTTTAATTTATTAATATTAATTTAATGTGAACATATTTTTGTTTAGATAAAAAGTGAGGTTAAAGAAATTTTCACCACTTTCACCTAACAGATATTATGAGTATTATTTTTTCTTAGTAGCCCGCTTAGACTCAGCGAGGCTAGCTAATTTCTTAGCTTTTGTGACTTTTGGTTTGGCTTTAGCCTTGGTCTTTGGCTTGGTTTTTTCTTTAGCTGCTTTAGTCTTGGTCTTACTGACTTTTGGTTTGGCTTCTTGTTTTTCTACAACTGGAGTTTGTAAAATACTTAAAATTTGATCCAATTTTTTATTTAAATTATTTATAGATTCAGTGAGTTGTTTATTATCTTGTCCTCTATCTGAAGATTTATTAAAACGTCCACTAGGTCTACTGTCATCTTTCTTAAAACAATCACTACAATAAATTGGCTTACCACTAGTTGGACGAAATGGAACTTCACAGTCATTATTACAGCCATCACAAACTGCTTTATGCATAGTTGGACGACTATCACGATCGCGTCCTCCGCCGAAACCTCGATCACGACCACCGCCGCCGCCAAAACCACCTCGATCACGGCCACCGCCTCGGCTACCACCGCCAAAACTACCCCTGTCTCTGCCACCACTCGGTCTTCTGTCCCTATCTCTATTAAAATTTCCCATACTTTTATTTATCTATTTAGATCATAATTGTATGTTTTATTGAAATAAAAAGCAAATAAAAAAACAGCCAAAAGGCTGCAATTAATTTGGCTCGGAGACAGGGGATCGAACCCCGATTGCCTGGACCAAAACCAGGTGTCCTACCATTAGACGATCTCCGAATGTAAATAACGAAATCATGATACTATTTTTTGGGTAAATTGTCAATAATAAAAGGTGGCATGAAGTCAATCACCCACCCTTTTCTTGCTAAACATCAGCTTAGCCCTCCAACTCTTCCTTGCCTATTTTATATTGCTTATGAGTAAGCACAGCGATCACTGCAAAAACCAAAAACAATATTGAACAGATACCAGCTCCTTGCAAAGATCGATTTGCCTCCTCCCATGTGTAAAAGATTATTCCATATACAAATAAACAGGCAATGAATGTCGTCATAATAGTAGCGGTCAAAAATCCATTTGTGACTTTTTGTTGCATTTTTCTATCTATGTCATTCATGACACTAAACCTCCATTTTGAAGAACTCTTTACTTAGGCATAACATAGCTAAAAAAATTTGTAAATAAAAAATCCCGGTCGTCACCGAGATCCTTTATCTAAATTTTAATACTAGCTTTAATAAAATCTTTAAATAATGGATGCGGCCGCAAAGGTCTAGATTTGAATTCTGGATGAAACTGTGAAGCCACAAAAAATGGATGATCTCTTAATTCAATTATCTCTACTAGACGTTTATCTGGAGATAACCCTGCGAAACGCATACCAGCTTTTTCTAACGTCTCTCGATAATCCATATTAAACTCATAACGATGGCGGTGACGTTCGCTAATTTTATTATTAGCATAAGCTTTGAAGCTCTTAGAATCTTTATCCAAAATACACGGATAAGCTCCCAAACGTAAAGTGCCACCCTTTTCTTCTTCGGCTGTATGCCCAGGTAAAATGTGAATCACTGGATTCTTAGTTTTACTATCAAATTCCGTAGAATTAACTTCTTTAGTCTCCAAAATATAACGAGCAAACTCGACTGTAGCTACTTGCATGCCCAAACACAAACCTAAATAAGGTTTTTTGTTTTCCCTAGCATATTTTGCTGCTATAATCTTTCCCTCAACTCCTCTGCTACCAAATCCGCCTGGCACTACAATACCTTGAACTTTTTTTAATTTTTTAATTTCTACATTATCCTTCTTTTCTAATTTAGTTGCGTTTATCCAGACTAAATCCAAAGTAACATTGTTATGATAACAGGCAGACTTCAGAGCCTCAACCACACTCAAATAAGCATCTAAGTTCTGATTATATTTACCTACCAGGCCAATGCTTAATTTTTTCTTGTGATTAGATTTTATTTTTTTGACCAATTTCTCCCAATCTGTCAGATCGGATTTTCTCTTAGCTAATAGTAAACGCTCAGAAATAATACTAGAAATTTTATGTTTCTTTTCAAAATTGATTGGCACTTCATAAATTGTCTTAACAGTTGGCGCTGGAATCACTGCTTGCTCATCAACATCAGCAAATAAAGAAATTTTAGCGATGGCGTCTTTATCAATTTTTTTATCTGATCGTGCCAAAATAATATCTGGTTGAATACCGCGACGATACAATTCTCTAACTGAAGCTTGAGTTGGCTTAGTTTTTAATTCTCCAGAAGCTTTCAAGAATGGCAATAAAGTAAGGTGAATAAATAGCACATTATCATGTCCAGTCTCACGATGAAACTGCCGAGCAGCTTCCAGATATGGATCACCTTCAATGTCTCCCACAGTGCCCCCAATTTCAATCAACAAAATATCAGCCTTGCTTTGCTCGGCTGCTTTTTTGATATGATCCTTAATTTCGTTAGTAATATGAGGAATAATTTGGATAGTTTTCCCCAAATAATCTCCGCTGCGTTCTTCTCTTAAAACTTTTTCATAAACTCTACCTGTAGTCAGATTTGATAATTTGGATAAATTAGTGTCGATAAAACGCTCATAGTGACCTAAATCCAAATCTGTCTCTGCTCCATCCTCAGTGACATAAACTTCGCCATGTTGAAAAGGACTCATAGTGCCTGGATCGATGTTTAGATATGGGTCTAACTTTAAAGTAAAAACTGAATAACCGCTAGAGCGCATAATAGCACCAATAGACGCTGAAGCAATTCCCTTACCTAGTCCTGAACAGACTCCTCCAGTGATAAAGATAAACTTTGTTTTTTGCATGAGTAAATGATTAGCTATCAAAAATGAATTCACAACTATTATAGCAAATTTTTTAATCTCTTGCTAATTTAAAAATATACATCAAAAAAATCCCTTCATTTTAAGAAGAGATTTTTTTATTTGATTTTATTTTTCAGGTTTTATATCAATGGTGAGATTAATCTTGTTCTTATCCGGAAAATTAATAGCCACTTGATGTTTGCCTATCTTTTTCAGGTGAACGGCTGTTTTAAACCACTTATCTTCTATGTCTAAATTGAATTTATCTTTAATGGCTTTTATAATATCTTTATTATTAATAGCTTTAAATAAAATTTCTTTGTCTGAAACTTTAGCAAAAAAAGCTAAAATCTGTTTATCTAAAGTCTTAGCAATTTTCTGATAAGCACTAGTTTTTTTCTCTACTTGTTTTTCTACCTGCGCTTGCTTGTTTCTATGCAAAGCAATATTAGCCTCAGTGGCAACAACTGCTAATTTTTGCGGTAGCAAGTAATTCATGGCATAGCCATCGGATACACCCTTGATATCACCCGCTTGACCTAAACTATCTAAATTTTTTAATAAAATTATTTTCATTATTCTAGAATTAATTGTTTAGCGCGATCAAGTTGAGGATCCAGATCATTTTCATAATCCTCTATTGTATATTCTACCAAAATATCTGGTTCAATACCTTGCTCTTCAATGGTTCTACCCTTTGGTGTCAACCAATTAGCAACCGTCAATTTAATAGATGAACCATCTTCTAGCTCAAATAATTGCTGAACCGAGCCTTTACCAAAAGTAGTTTCGCCGATTAATTGTGCTTTTTCATAATCTTGTAAAGCACCAGCTAAAATTTCTGAAGCAGAAGCTGAGCCTTCATTTATTAAAATCACTGTTTTAAAACCGCTAAGATCAACCTTATTCATGGTCTTATAATCTTGATTGTCTCGTTGATCAGAAAAAACTTCTCGAACAACCACATCTCCTGATTCTAGCCATGAACCAGCAATATCAACCGCTACATCCAAAAATCCTCCTGGATTATTACGTAAATCCAAAATAACACCTTTTGGATTATCTCTCAAAACTTGCTGAGCAATTTTTGTAAAACGATTATCTGTATCGCTGTTAAAGCTAGTTATTTGAATAGTAGCAATCTCATCTTCTAATGTATAAACTACACTTGGGATCTCTATTTTGCCTCTAATTATTTTAATTTCTTTTGGTGTAGTATCGTTTTTAGAAACAACGGTCAAAATTACCTCTGCGCCTTTTTCACCTCTAATCATGGCCACTGCCTGATCGGTAGATAAAAAGCTAGTATCTTCTCCATCAATGGCAAAAATACGATCCCCAGCTTTCAAGCCTGCATTTTCTGCTGGAGTATCTGGTAATGGCGCTACAACGACCAAATAGCCGCCTTTACGACCAATTTCGGCACCAATGCCAAAGAAACTACCATTAAGCTCCCTATTAAACTCTTCAGCTATTTTTGGATCAAAAAATATAGTATAAGGATCATCGACAGCGTTAACCATACCAGCGATGGCCCCATAAAATAAATCTGTTTCTGAAATTTGACCACGCTTCAGATAATAAGTATGTAGCACTTCCCAAGCTTGATCAAAAAGAGCTGGATCAACATCTTCTAAATTAGAAAATATCGAGACAATCTCCTCGGCTGTAGCTTCAATCACATTTTCACTAGACTTATTTTGTGAAATACTACTAGTCACAAGTCCTGCTACAAAACCAATAAAAAGAAGAAAAAACAGAGTATAAATCCGTGCTAAATTTTTTAGCCAAGATTTTTTCTCTTGTTTTTTTGAATCTTCCGTACTGAATTGATTGTTATTTTCAAAATCTATTTCACTCATTCATTTGTGTTAACTCTTTCAATTTTGGCTCCCAATTTAGACAAACGTTGATCTAAATTTTGATAACCACGATCTACTTGATAAATATTATCTATTACACTTTTCCCACGAGCAGCTAATGCTGCGACAATCAAAGTGGCTCCTGCTCTAAGGTCAAAACTATACATTTCTTTACCAAACAATGGAGCTGGCCCAATGACAATAATACGATGTGGATCAGAGACAATAATATTAGCTCCCATTTTTTTGAGTTCAGCTACATATTTCATCCGACCGTCGTACATCCAATCATGAATCAAAGTTGTGCCTTTGGCTTGAGTCATCAAAGCAGTAAATGGCTGAATCAAATCAGGAGCAAAACCAGGATAAGGCATGTCGTGTATTTTACCAACTGCCTGTAAATCAACTTTGCCGTTTACTTTGATATTAGCTAAACGATAATTTTTGTTTGGTGATAAATCTAAATAATCAATATCAATCTTTAAGCCAGCTTCTTTGAATTTTTCTAATTCTAAAGCCAAAAACTTTGGCGCTGCTTGGGTGATATTAAGTTGTGACTTGGTGACGCCAGCCAAAGCTATGAAGGTTCCGGTTTCTATCGGATCTGGCATGATATGATATTCCGTACCTTTCAAAGATTTTACACCTTTGATTTTTAAAGTATGTGTACCAACACCTTCTATTTCAGCACCCATTGATTGTAAAAACCAACATAAATCTTGTACACTTGAATCAGCAGCTGCAATATTAACTGTAATTTCTCCTTGATTTAAGGCGCCGGCTAAAATAATATTTTCGGTACCAGTAACTGAGAATTCACTCATTACAATCTCTTCGTCAGCAGGACGAGTTTTTTCTAGATGATAAATCTTTTCGTCACAGTCTACTTTGACTCCCAAACGATCAAAAGCCTTGAAGTGTGTGTCCATTGAACGAGCACCAATCTGACAGCCACCCGGTGCCTTGGTAGTGATCTTACCGAAACGGCCAACCATCGCTCCCATCAATAAAATAGAAGAACGCAAAGTACTAACTAGATCCATGTCTAGTTTGTCTGGATCTAAATCTGCCGCGTTTATTTTGAGACTATTGGTATCTAGCCAAGAAACTTTGACTCCCAAAGAAACTAAAATCTGAATCATTTTCTTGACATCTTCGATTACCGGAACGTTATGAAGAGTAATTTCTTCTTTAGTCAAAATACAAGCTGCTAAAATCGGTGTAGCAGAATTTTTGAACCCGGCTACTTGAATGTTGCCTTTCAAGGTATTGCCACCTTGAATAATAAATTGAGACATAGTATAGTAATAATTGATTTACTATTATAATACCCTAAATCATAATATAAAACAAGATGAATACAGCTTGGCGTCGAGTTACATATATTACATTTTTCGCGTTGTTTTTTACTTTTTCCCCTTTTTTTATTTTTTATTCTTTGGGCTATCGTTATAATTTTGACAAACACATCATTGAAAAAAATGGTGCTTTTTTTATTAAATCTTTTCCAAAAAGTGCTCAAATATTTATCAATACTGAAAAAACTCGCCAAAAAACTCCTTCTCAAATTACCAATGTTAAATCTGGACAATATTTAGTAGAAATCAAAAAAGATGGCTATCATATTTGGCACAAAAATTTACCAATCAATTCTGGGCAAACAACATTCATCGAAGAAGTGGCTTTATTTTTGACCGACAATCAAAAAACAAATTTAGGTCAAGGCAGCAATGCTTTCATTGTTAACCAAAACAAAGATAAATACGCCTATCTAATAAACAATGACTTATGGCTAACTAATACAGAACTTGAAAAAACTTTTAAGATATTTACTTTTGATACCCCAATTGAATTAATCGACTGGTCAATTGATGATCAAAAAATATTAATCAAGCAAGGTGCTTATAAATTATTTGATTTGCAACAACAAAAAATAAGCAGCCTAAACATTTCTGCGCCTGACAAAATCATTTGGGACAACCAAGATGCAAATGTAATTTGGTTTCTGGATGATAGCGAACTTTATCGACATAATATAGTTCTGAATAGCACAACTTTGAAGGCTGATGACTTGATTGACTTTACTTTGAGTGGTGACTATTTTATTTTGCAAAACAACCAAGACTTGAGCGCTACCGTAACTCAAGTTGATAAAAATCTTAGCCAAGAAATCAGAGAATTAAACAATTTAAATTTGGGCAAACTGACAATTATATTGGCTGACGAAGATTATTTGATTTTCATGCTTGGCGCTAAACTATACGTCCAAAGACCATTTAGCGATTTGATCACTGTACCCGCTTCATTTGCTAAAATCTACGGCAAATTCTTATTGATCAATGATGGCTACCAAACCATGCTCTACGACTACAATGATAACAACACAAACATTATTGATCGATCATCACAGATTGTTTCTGATATTCATTGGCACCCAAATGGAAGTTATTTTATAAACGAAATTGACGGCATAACCACAATCCACGAATTAGATGGCCGAGACTATCGTAATAATGTTAAGGTATTAGAAGATCCACTGAAAAAATTATACTTATTTAATAAGAAAGGAGATAAGCTATTTATCATGACAGAAACAGAAAACTTTTATTTAGAATTACAATAAACTAAAAAACAGTATTTAGAAATATTAAATGCTGTTTTTTTATTGGCTAAAATTAGAACAAAATTTAAAGAAAATAACTTATCCACAGTGATAGACTTGACGTTCGGTTTTTGTTCGGTATATAATAAAGACAACGAGAAGGCCTGTGAAAGAGTTAGCATTTATCTGCCTGTTAAATAAAAACTTTTTCACTCGCCAACTTGAAAAATTTACTAATTATAATCGTATGCCAAATCTAACTAAAAAACAAAAAGAAATCTTGGATTTCATCACCCAATTTATTCAAACCAATCAATACGCTCCAAGCTATCGAGAGATTGCAGACTACTTCGGACTCTCCTCTACCGCCACTGTGCATGAGCATGTCAAAGCTTTGGAAGATAAAGGTTTAATCAGTAGCAACCATAACGCTGCTCGTTCCCTAGAAGTTATCCAACAACGCTTTGGTCAATCTATTGAGCTGCCATTAGTCGGCTTAATCGCTGCCGGTGAACCAATTGAAGCCGTAGAGCAAAACGAAACTCTATCAGTGCCCAAAGAGTTTGTCCGTGATGATAATAGTTATGTATTGAAAGTCAAAGGTGAATCCATGATTGATGAAGGCATTTTAGACGGTGACTACGTTGTGGTAGAAAGAAACTTTTATCCTCAAAATGGTGACGTAGTTGTAGCCTTGTTAGATAACACTTATGCCACTCTCAAAAAATACTTTAGAGAAAAAGATAAAATTAGATTACAGCCGGCTAATAAAATGATGAAGCCTATCTATGCCAAAAACCCGGCTATCCAAGGAATAGTCCGAGCCGTCTTAAGAAGATTTAATTAAATTTATTATGTCCTATAGAAGAAAAGTAAAAATTTGGTTCCGTCGTTTGCCTATTTTAAGTAACAATCATTTTGCCAAAAAATGCCAGAAATTAAGTGGTCGTGGTAAAAAAACTTTAATTGTTCGTTACCGTAAGTTTGGTTTATTATAATTAATAACCAGCTAGCTCTTTTATCTGATTAACATAATCTACTGATAGATCATGCTCAATGGCACCGGTAAAGACAATCTGATAATACTGTGATGTTGGCACAGCAACTGTATTGTCTCCTTGCACCACATAAACTTCGGCTAAGTATTTTTTATCGTCTTGTCTAATGTCTACAATGTCTCGTTGATAAACATGCGGATAACCCTCTACTCGATCCAAGGACTGCAAACAGTCTTCATCTATCTCAAATAAGACTCCTTCAACAACACTATTATTTTTTGGTTTAATATTTGCATACTTACGTCCATAAAAATAAAATGACCAATCATCTAAATAGCCCTTACCTAAGTCCGTAAAATGCTCACTACCACATCTATCACTCATGCGTTGTTTATTCATGTTTGAACCATAGGCAAAATAAAATAAATCAGTCTCTAAAATTTTGCCATCTTCTCCAACGCTAAGTGGAGGTTTTTCCTCCGACACCTCAACTGATGCCACAAAATTACAGCCGGTAGTAAATACAAGCACCAAAATAGCTAACAATAAATTTTTAATCATAGATATAAATTAAATAGTATATAATTCATTTTATTATTAAATCACAAATTATGCAAAACAACACACCACAGATTCAAAAATTAGAAGACAAGCAAGTAGCCTGTGTTTCTTTCACTGGAAACTACATGGCCAATCCTCAAATCTTCAAAAAACTATTTGGAAAGCTTCATGCTTGGTCTGGACCCAAGGGCCTAATCACAGCCAATACGGTATTTCTATCTTCATATCAAGATGACCCTAATGTGACACCAGTGGATAAACTCAAATTAGACGTTTGTATGACTATCGACGATAATGTCGAGGTAGAAGGTGAAGTAGAGAGAAAAACCTTGCCAGGTGGTCAATATGCTGTCATGCGCAGCACTTTAACTAGCCCCAAGGAATATGGACCAGCTTGGATGGAAATTGTAGATTGGATTGATAAAAATGACTATGAAATAGATATGTCACGCCCTAGCTATGAATTATACTTAAATAATCCTGAAGAGCACCCAAAAAAACACCATATTCTTGATATCTGCATGAGCATTAAGGCAAAATAATCCTTATATTAGCTAGTCTCGCTGAGTCTAAGCGGGCTAAAAAATATACCAACCCATAGGGTTGACATAAATGAAAAAATTAGCTATTATATTGATACTTTAATCATATTATTACTAAAATACTTATATGGCACATAAGAAAGCGGGCGGTTCCACCAGTCTGGGACGAGATTCCATTAGCAAACGTTTAGGAGTAAAGCTATTTGCCGGTCAAATTACAAAACCTGGCAATATTTTGGTGCGCCAAAGAGGCACTAAGTTTCATCCTGGCTTTAACGTAAAGAAGGGCAAAGACGATACTTTGTTTGCCACTATCGCTGGAATTATTACTTTCCGCAAATTGAAGAAGAAGAAGTTTGACGGATCACTAAAAGAAACTAGATTTATAGACGTTACACCAGATACTAAATAAAATTTTATAAAAAAACTCCCGAGTTAGCTCGGGAGTTTTTTTATACTCTTAAATGTTTTCTTATGGCTATGGCCGTACTCAAGACATTGACCACTACTAGAGCTAAAAATTGCGAGCCGAAGATCAGCCAAAAATTAAATTGGAAATACTGTTGTAAATTAATAACACTGGCATCTTGAAAATAATTTGTCAAAGATGGCTGAATAAAATTAACTACTGGATAAACAATGGCTATCAAAATAGCGACAGAGGCTAAAGCATAGAATACACCTTCTAATAAAAATGGTGCCCGAACAAACCAATTACCAGCTCCCACTAATTTCATAATCATTATTTCATCTTTTCTGGTATACATACTTATTCTGATGGTATTGAAAATCACAATCATTGAAATAAAAAGAAAAATACCGATTACATACCAGCTATACTTATTTATTACTTGAGCCAGATTATCTATCTTGGTCACAAAAGCATCGAAATCATTAAAATCACTACTATCAACCAACTCCACGTATTTATCTGTCTGAATAAAATCTAAAATAGTCCCATACTGCGATAAATCATGAGCCTGAACAGCTAAAGAAAAACCAAAAGGATTTTCTTCGTCACCAAAAATGTCCAAAACTTGCTTGGCTTTTTCATTTAGATTAGATTGTTGGTATAGAGACTTATTTTCTTCTGGAGTGATAATACTCACTTTCTTGACCTCTATTAAGCCTTCTAGATCAGCTACAACAATTTCCACATCTTCACGATCAACATCGGCATTTAAAGAAACTAAGATGTCTACTTTTTTATTAACTCCTTCAATAGTAGCTTCTTTAATGTAATCAATACTTACTAATAAAGTGATGGTAAATAAAGCCATTAACATCATAGTAATGGTCACAACAGATAACCAAAAATTTCTAAAAAATCCTTGTAGTCCAAATTTTATAATTCTTATAAAACTTCGCATAATTTTTATTATAATAAATAACGTCCTTTAGCTTGATCTGATATAACCACTCCATTGTCCAAAGTAATAACCCTGCTTTTTAGACTATTAACTACATCTCTATTGTGAGTAACTAAGACAACGGTCGTGCCTAAATTGTTTATCTTTTTTAATAAATCAATGATTTCTCTAGTATTAATAGAATCTAGATTTCCAGTCGGCTCATCGGCAACTAATAATTTTGGTTTATGTACCAAGGATCTTGCAATAGCTACACGCTGTTGTTCACCACCAGATAATTGGTGTGGATAACGATCTTCTTTGCCCTTCAATCCAACTAAAGAAACCATTTGCTTAACTGTTTTTCGTATTTCAGCTGTAGAAAAACCACATGTTTGCATAGCAAAAGAAATATTTTCAAATACAGTCTTCCTGCTTAACAATTTGAAATCCTGAAAAATAACTCCTAATTGACGACGCAAAGTGGGTATTTCTCTCTGTTTAATCTTACTAATATTCCAACCACCAATTGTTACCTTGCCCTTGTCTGCTTTTTCTTCAGCAATTATGATTTTAATAAAAGTAGATTTGCCGGATCCACTTTGTCCAACAATAGAAACAAATTCACCAGGTTTAATGTGAAAACTTACATCTGATAAAGCCTTTACATCTTTATCATAAATCTTTGATAAATTAGATACTTTGATCATATAATGTGAATAAATTAATATTTACGATTAATATCGGCAGCATCAAGATATTCTGCAAAAAATTCTTCAAAGCTTTTAGCTTGAATAATAATAGAACGAACTTGCCAAGCATTTTCTCCAGTGACATCATCTGCAACAATGGAGTCTAATTGCCAAATAACATAAGCTCCTGGGATAATTATAATTTTACCAAATTCACCAGGGTTTAAGGTTTTGATTTGTGTATAAAAATCAACTAAATCACTTTCTGCTAACCAAATACTATTTTCAGCGTACGAAGCGTCAGTGGAAAATTGTTTAGCCACCTCGATAAAGTCTTCACCATTTTCCAGGGCTTCATAAGCACTTTGAGCCAATCTAATACCTTCCTGATCATTATAATTCTCTAGTAAATACTGATAAATTTTAGCCTCAGTTAAATAGGGCTTTAAAATTAATGATTTAAACTTCTTTACTGATAAGCCATAAGTTTCCTCACTAAATTTTGAGAAATCATCTCCTGCCTCTTGTAAAATGACATCTTGCATATACTCAGCTAGCTCTTCTTCGGTTACTACAAGCTCATAATTTTTAGAAAAATAATCCACCCAAGCATCCCGAACTGATCTTTCCCAGGCAACAGTATCAAGGTCTATTTCTGTTTGTTCAAGCTGAGCTACATAATGCTGTAAAGATAAATAATGTTCAAAAAAATGATCTAAGTCAATTTTTAAATCAACATCATTTTGACTAACTGTTCCTGCTTTCAGCGAGTAAATCTTACTTATGTGATAAGAAAAATTTGGGCTTAATTTGTGCGCATAAACCAAACGCACTAAAATTAATTGCGAAATAATTAATAATATTACTATAGCACCGACAATATATGTTCTTTTACTCATAATTTATTGAAAAAAATAATCAAACCACTTTTGCACATTGTGTCGACGATCATTGGCCTGTTGACCAAGGCTTAGGGGCTGTGGTGAACCCGATAAATCGACTCTTTTTTCTCCTGGCTTACTTAAACTCAACTGCCAACGAGCTTGCTCTTCTACATATTCATCTGTTTTTAAATAACTAATTAAATCGTTGAGTTTATCACGCTGTAGTTTGGCAGATGATAATTGTTCATCTAAATTAGCTATCTCTCTGTTTATTTGCTGACGACGAGACAGTTCTTTACCAACTTTTAATACAGACAAAACTAAGGCCACCATAAGAATGACTATAAAAATATTGGAATTATAAACTGATCTCCAAAAAGATTGATTCTTTTTGCGCATTGTTAAAATAAATAAACTTTACATTAATTATAACACAAAGTTAGATCTTCTTCAAAACTATTTTACTAAAAGCAAAAAAGATACTATAATATAGATAGCTAAAAATAAAAAATGAGAATAGAACAAATAAAAACAAAAAAACTATTGTGGATCAACATCACTAAACCAACTCGTAAAGAAATTGACTACCTACAAAAAAATTATAACTTCCATCATTTAGATTTGGAAGACTGTTTGGTAAAAATACAAAGACCTCAATTTAGTGAATATCATAATTATCTTTTCTTTATCTTAACCTTTCCTTTTTATAATAATCAAACTCGGGAGATAATTTCCAGTGAGGTTGATTTTTTTATTGGTGACAAATATTTAGTCACTATTAATGACGGATTAAATACTACTGTTAATGATTTTTTCAAAGAGCTAAAAGAAAATGACTACAACAAAGAACAACACATGTCTAGTCATCCAGTCAATTTATTGTATGAAGTATTACATCGCTTACAATCACGTACTTTGCCGATGCTTGACCATGTGTCCGAAGACATAGAAAATGTTGAAAAAAGAATCTTCAAGGGTGAAGAAAAAAGAGTAGTAAAAGAAATATTGCATATCAAACGCAATATTGTAAATCTACGTAAAATAATGCAGGCCCACAAAAACATTATTAAAAAAATAATGAATACCAACACTAAATTTTTTATACCTGATAAAATTAATATTTACTTTACTAATATATTAGACCACACCAAAGATATTTGGGATATACTGGAAACTCAAAAAGAAAACATCAATGCTTTTCAAGAAACCAATGAATCTTTGATCTCCTACAAATTAAACGAAATAATGCGTATTTTGACGGTTATTTCTGTCATCTTAATACCTGCTAACTTGATTGCCTCTATCTTTGGTATGAACGCTCGCTTTATGCCATTTGTTAATCAACCCTATGATTTTCAAATCATCTTGTCTTTCATGCTAATAATGATGTTAGCTTTTGTTATTTATTTCCGCCGTAAAGACTGGCTCTAGGCTTGGCATAATTTAATTTTTATGATATAAACTCCGTGCTAGACGGGGTTTAATTTTATGAAAAATTTTTGGCAACAATTAAAAACGCCCATACTTTCCATGACGCCAATGGCCGGGATTACTGATTCTGCTTGGCGACAAATTTGTAAAATGTGGGAAGCTGATGTTGTGTATACTGAATTTGTTTCAGCTGATGCGCTATTTCATGGTAGCAAAAAAACCCTGAAAATGCTTGAACATAAGTCCACCGAACACCCCATCGTCGTGCAACTGTTTGGAAAAAATCCTGATACATACCCAAAAGCAGCTAAGATTTTAGAATCTTTAGGTGTAGATGGAATAGATATTAATTTTGGTTGTCCAGCTAAAAAAGTAGCTGGCCATGGCGGTGGTATTTGTTTGCTTAGAGACATGGAGACTGTCCGTAAAATAGTAGCAAATACTATTACCGCTACTAGTCTACCGGTATCTGTCAAAACTCGCATGAGTTTAAATACTGTCCAAGGTGATCCTAAGCAAGGTAAAATAACAGTTTTTGACTTTATCAAAGCCTTGAAAGACTTACCAATCGCTGCCCTCATTTTACATGGCAGAAATTATGAAACACCCTTTACTGGACCGGTAGATTTGAAAGGTCTAAAAAAAGCCGGCAAAAAATTTAAAACTGGAAAATTTTTGATTAATGGATCTTTTCAAACTATCGAATCAGTCGTTAAAGACTTAAAATACACCAAGGCTGACGGTATTGCTTTATCTCGTGCTTTATACGGACAACCATGGCTTTTCAAACAAATAAAAGATTATCTAAAAACTGGGGAATATAAAAAAATAACTTGGCCAGAAATAAAAGATACCGCCATAAAACATGCGCATCTTTTATGGGAATCAAAAGGCACTAAAGGCTTTCAAGAAATGCGTAAACATTTATTATTCTACGTCAAAGGACGACCAGACGCAGCTAGTTTACGCAAACAACTCGTAGCCGTGGAAACACCAGAAGAAGTAGAAAAAATATTTAACAGCATTTAAAAAACTACCTAAATTATTTAGGAAGTTTTTTATTATAAGTAATTTTTATTTTACAATTCAAAATCCCCTACCTCTACTGGGGATTTTTTGTTACAATTTTTAACAACAGTTTTAAAGCTTTTTCTTTTAAATTTTCTGTATTACCCAAGGTATCACTCATAGTAAATAGATTTTGACCAAATTTTTTATCTGTCAGATGCACTAATCGATAAAATTCATTGCCTTGAGCATCTTCCAATAAACATGGTGCCCATTCTTTGCCAGGTAGTACATCACTTTCAGCCAAAGCATCAAAACGTCCTAGATAACCTTCTAAATTATCAATAGAGTTTATATCAGCTAGATCAACATTTGGCATTCTTTCCAAAGTTTTTAAAAACACCTCTGCTTTGTTATTATCCATGCTAAATTGCTCAGCATCAAAATCATGTAAAAATTCTAATTGAGTAGCCTTGTCTCCTTCAAATATACTATTTATTAATTCATTTAATCTATCCGGATCATTGGCAACTTGCTCTAATAATTCTGCTGAATATGACTCTTGGCCAGCTAAAAATTCAGCAAGATTATCTGGGGCAATTTCAGTTGCTGCTTCAGCAGTTTGACCATAAAAACTTCCGTCGTGATTAACTACCTTAGTTAATTCGTCAATCACTGTGTCTGGATTATCTACTAATCGTAAAACTTCCTGACCATTTATGTCTACTACTTCAACTGGATCACCGTTATAAGCCCAGTCATGTATTTCACCGCTCTTATCAATCCAATCAGTGCCATATTGACGTACTTCAGCAGCAACACTATCAACGTTTGGCGTGGTAATTTGTATACCTTCACGAGCAGCAGTAGCAATAGCTTCATTATTATCTGAGATATTTGCTATTTGTTCTGGTGACAAATTACTAGATTGCTCAGCTGCTTGATTAATATTATCAGCGTTAAATAAGTCTCCAAAATTTACTTTGCTACTGACTGTTAAATTATCTACATTTCCTTCAATACCAAATGCACTTGGATCAGCGACAATTTTATCTTTAAAATAATCTATAAAATAAGTTTGTTGCTCCTCACTAAAATCACTCCAACCAGAAAATCTTTGTGCTAATTGATGTTTTGTGAGATTCCAAACATTATCACCTTTTTCAACTACCACCTCAGTAGCGCCTTGTGCTCCAGATTCAGCTACATCTGCACTACCAGCTTGTTCTGGTGGAATAGCAGATGGCTGTGTCTCAGGACTAATATCATGTTCTGATGTAGCCTCTCCAGCTTCAGCTACACTACTAGCTGATTCAGTATTATATTTAAGATGTTTATCCCAAAGATTCTCATATTCACCACTCTCTGCTCCGCCAGCCTCAGTAGCGCCTTGTGCTACATCATTCACATTACCAACGTGCTTTACTGCATCAACCGCTCTATTTAAGGAAAGTGCCCCCATCGCAATACCAAGAACTGCTGCTGCGCCATGTCTTTTCATAGTATTAATACGAACCTTATCTTGCTCTTTAGTCAGTTTATCTGTAGCTTGCTTTTCTGCTTCAAAAAATGCTTCTTTTTGTTCTGCTCTTAACTCTTCTTCACTTAAGCCATTTTCATTTTTAGTCTCTATCGCTAATCTTTCTTGATATTTAATTTTTTCTCTACGATAATATTCTTGTTGAATAACCTCTACTAAGGCCTGCTGTTTAGTTCCAAAACGAGCAGCGTCTTTAATACCCACTCCTTTTTCTACACTTAAATTACGTAAACGAGTTAATTCTTCACCTAATTGTTCAGTTGTATATTCTTCTTTTTGTAATTCTTCTTTCCAATAAGAAACATCGTCACCTGTAATATTACCTTTACGCTGAAAACCAATATTTTTCATATCATCAACCAAGCCTTTTTCACCACCCCATTTAGTATGTTTTCCTATCATGGTATTAGCAATATCAAAACCACCTGCAGTAGCCATAGGCGTACGCGCCGCCATTAAACCAGCAGCTATACCGCCACCAGCAGCTCCTAATGATACACCAGGAATTACTGTTGCACCAACAACAGGTAAGGCAAGTCCAAAAGGTAAGGCAAGTCCGCCGGTTAACGCTGTCACGCCAACAAACATGCCAACACCTAACACTAAACGTTTTTTTCCTGTTTTTTTCCACCAATCTGAAATCTCAGTAGCTAACTTACGATCCATGTTAGAAACCAAGTCATCAATTTTATTTTCTTCTTCCTGTAAAAGTTGAACATAAAACTCCGCTAATTCTCTATGTAACTCAACCGGATCAATAGAACCACGATCTAAAATCTCTGCTTTTTTCTTCTCTAATTGATCTTGAATCTCATGAGCCTTAGCTTCATTATAAATTTCTTTGATAGCTTCAAAATCTTCTTGTGCTTTTTTCTTGACAGAGCTAACACCAAGATGACGCATCTTACTACCAACCCTTTTTCCTCGCTCATTGAAAGCATCAAAGTAGTCTTTACGTGCGCTATCTAAACCAGTGACTTTTGGTTCTCCCTGCTCTTCTTGAGCATCAAACTCATTAACTTCCGCATTAAAATCATGCACGATTTTGTCAGATTCACGCCAAAAATCTTCATCACTTAATTTTAAATTTAAAGCGTCTAATAAAGCACCGTATTTAACTTTAAAATGATTATAATCTTCACCCAATCCAGCTAAATGATCTTTTATCCGTTTTATCTCACCTCTTCTATTTTCTAAATCTATTTCCCTGTCTTTATTTTCCATTTCTTCCGAAGGTGATTCTTTTGATAATTTAGTTAATTGTTGATCAAGACCCTCGTTAATTTTGGCTATTTTTTGGTTTAATTCAGAAATAGTTAAATTTTGATCAAGTTTTTCTATTTCTGCAATTTTTGCTGTAATTAATTCTGCCGCTGCCTCAGCATTTTCACCATAATCATCAGCATTTAACTCAGCTGATAATTGGTCTAATTCTTCAGCTGCCTTGGCAAGTAAACTAGCTTTTTCATTTGATTCTTCTGGAGTTTCAGCTATCCCTCCGGCGGATATTTCCTCTCGACAAAATCCCAAAATCTCTCTAAGACCATCCTTGAGAATTTTACCATCTACAATACCTATTAAATTGTCTACTTGCTTATGGTATTTTTCTACAATTTTTGGATATTCTTGAGCTTCATCGGATATAGCATGTTTTGTAATATCTATATTTTTTGCATCTATTTGTTTTGGCTCCATTTGAGCCTCTGTTTCTTTTTCACAAGCTTCAAAAATCTTATTTAACGCCTGGTTTAACTTACCACCAGTAAGCGTGTCTGATAGTTCTGATACTTGTTGTAAATATTTAATTTTAAGATCTGCAAAACCTTCTGTATTACGCTCAATGGCGTAAGTAATGTAATTTAAACTTCTTTGATCTTCAGCTGGGCGCTCTTCTGCTTTTTCCTGTGTTGCTTCATCAATAGCACCCTCAGTGACCTGATCTTTAGTTGTGGTTATTTCTTCTTTGGCTACTACGGCCGCTTTTCCTGCTGCTAATTCCTCTTCCGAATTTAAACCCTCTAAATTATCAACAACTTCATCTATTTTTTCTATGGCTTGCTCTGCTACTTCTGCTGCCGTCTCAGGCTCACCTTCTACTCTCACATTTTCTGATTGATTAGTACTAGCTAATTCAATGGTCTGGAAAAAATGACTCATTATTTTTTGAGTCTCACCTTTCAATCTATCTCCTTTTAAACCAGACTTAAGCGCTCTAATCTTCTCAGCATACTCACTCAAAATATCGGGGCATTCTATTCCCTTGCTTTCAATCTCAGCTATCAAGGCCTCTCTATCTTCCAAATCTAAGCCCTCTAAATTATTTTTCAATGATTCGCCTCCTTTAATTTTTGATGCCATATTATAGTTGATTATGAATTTTATCTAAAATCTTATCTATATCTTTTTGTTCAATAGATTGAATTTGATTTTTTGTCTTTTGGTCAGCTCGATCTTTTAACTCATCTAATTTAGACAAGAAATCATTATAAATTTCTTTTATTTTTACTATAGCCTCTTGTTCAGTCATGCTTATTTATTAAAAACCTGCTGATCCATTTTTAGCATCTCTGCTTTAAGATCCTCAACAATTTGCTGATGTAATTCTGCAAAATTAGGAACCTTAAGTTTAATGAATTCATCTACTCCATCGCCTTTTTCTAGCACCTTATCAAATTCTGCTTTTTCAGAATCTGTCATAGCATTTAAGATAGCTCTATTAAATTTGCTTTCGATCAAATCCAAAATTTTCTCACGTAAAGCTTGTTTTTTATCTTCTGGTAGGTCATTTAAGCCAAATTCCTGAAGGATATCAAAATTTTCATCTGCCATATTTTTTCGTTAATTTTATTGATTTAATTATACAATAAATATGAAATTTAGCAAAATAAAAAAACACCCCAGACTCTCCAAATCCGGGGTGTGTTGTGATTGAACAAGAGATTACTTGTTGGCATCTACCGTGGGTTTAGTATCACCAATGATGACAGTACCAGCCTTTTCAGCAGCAACACGACGAGTAATGCGCTCATCAGCCTTCCAGGCATTTGGTGTAGACTCCAGCTCTTCAGCAAAACTTTTCGCCAAAGCAGCTCTTGCCTTACCAGCCTCTTTGTTGGCTGCTTGCTGCCTCTTGTTTCCCTCTTCTTCCAGCTTAATCAGATTGAGCCTCTCCTGATGATCTTGTACTGCCTTGGTCGGGTTATGATCGCTAATTCGAAAACTAGCAGTTAACAAACCAATCTTACGCATCACCCGAGCCTGCAATACATCAAAAGCAGAGTTAGCAATGTCAAGTTGACCTGGTTGAAGCTCAGAACCATCATTATCATTGCTTGATACAATCCAGAAATCCATTGCCTGTTGAACATGCATGGTTGCCGAGACTTCGTTCAAAAATCCCTCAATCACTTCATCCACTTGTTCCCAGGGATTAGCCCGATATCGATCACTAAGCCCTAAAAAAATCTTTGGAGAAGCAATAAACCAACACTCAAGCCAGTATTCATAACTCAATGGAGCACCGGCGATGGGAATCTCGGGATTATCAGCAGCAGCCGCAGTGGTTTCTGGCTTAGTCTTAGTGCGTAGGTATGAGGTCTTCTCTTCGTGCGTATCCTTAGCATGATCAAACAAAACAAAGGCGACTCCAGGAACCCAAGACGCAAAGAGCCAAGTAATCTTAAGGCCGTTAGTCAGTAAAACTAGACTCCGACCAAATTTCATACCCTCTTTGGTGATCTTGACCTCCGGATCACTTAAGATGGCTTCTTGAGCAAAGGTAGCTCTCATGATGATACGCAACGGCACAATATAGACGGTGCCCAACAAAAATGCTGGGATAACCAACGTATACCACCAACCACCAAGGATTAAGAACATTCCAACTCCTAGAGCAGAAATGACTCCAAACCAATGTGGCTTACTAAGAAAAGCGGTTAATTGATCATTGTTGGTGTTCCTGACATGCTTCTCCTGAATGAATTTGACCTTGTAAGATTTGCCGGCAAAGACGATGAATACAACAGCAATTATGATATCCCATAAAAGCTGCCACATGTGCGCCTTCAACCAACTCACTACGCCATCACCATCTGGAGAAACTATCTCACCGACAGAATCGGGAGAAAGCCAAATCCAACAAAAAATGATGATCGGACTGGCACCAATGAGATGTGCTATCCAATGACCAATAATCTTCCTGGATTTATTATCATCATATGGATTCGTACCGCCTAATTTCTTGTACAGTATGATCCACAATGTAATCCACACCATCACAGACACTGCGATGATCCAGATTGGCAGGTCCGAAAACCATTGCCAAGCATTTTGTAAGATCTCCATGAGATCCTCCTTTTTTCTTATTTATTCTCTTGTTCATTTTCAATGTTCAACCCAAATGGTGCTTTTAAACACTCTTTAGGTAATATAAAATTATAGCATATATTAACCTTTTTGTCAAATATAAAAGCCCTATTTCACTAGGGATTTTAAATATATCCAATTTTAACCTAAAATTAGCTCTTTTCTTTGATGTCGCGGAAAATAAAGTAAGAATAGACAGCTGGACTCAATAATACTAGAATAATCGAGATCAATGCCCACATAAACCACTCAGCTGGCAAAAAACTAACAATCAAGAATAATAATCCTCCAAAAATAAAGCTCTTATGAGCAAATTCATGAGTTTTTTTCCAAACAACTTCACTAGATAATGTCCAAGGAGTTCGAATACCAATAAACCAATTAGTCTTAATTTTTTTCATATTACAACCAAAAATGATCATCATCAAACCAATTAAAATACTGATGGTAGCACCGATATTAATTTCCCAGCCCATATTGTATAAGGTGCTTATAAAATAGATAAATCCTAAAAATGCAATAATCACAAACTGAAATACTTTATAGAAATTGGCAAACTTGGCATAGTTTTCTTTTTTTGGATCCAATTTTGGTAACCATTGAAATAATAGATACATACCGACCAACAATCCTGGTATAAAAAATGTAATGAAGTCTTTACTACCCCAATCATCTGGCTCACCCGATGCATTCCAATGAGTAACTACTTGATCTGGTAATTTGTCATAAAAATAAGCGGAAGCAACAATAGTGATCAAAATCACTAGCCATGATAAATAATTCCAATTCTTAGCTTTCATAAAATATCTATTAATTTATTTTTGACACTGGGAACAAAAAGTCGTTCCTCTGCCTCCTAATTTTACCTTTTTGATCAAACTTTGTCGACAACGCAAACATTTTTCTCCTCCTCTACCATAAACTTTGAGCTGATCAGAAAAATTTCCGCTTTTACCATCGCTATCTAGGTAATTACTAAAAGTTGTTCCTCTTTGCTCTATCGCTTTTTTGATAATATATTTAATTGCTTGAAATATCTTTTTCTGTTCAGCTTCACTTAAAGTGTTTAGCCTTCTATTCGGCAAGACTTTAGCTCGAAAGCAAATTTCATCAGCATAAATATTACCAATGCCTGAAATCATTTGTTGATTAAGTAAAAATGGCTTTAAAATGGTTTTTCTATTTTCGAATAATTTCTCAAAATTATTCCAAGTAAAATTAGCTTGCAAGGGCTCAATGCCAAATTTTTGTTTTATATTGTCTCTATCTTGACTGTTAACTATCTGCATATAGCCAAACTGCCGTAAATCATTGAAAAATAACTGGGAGCCATCACTAAAATGAAAAATAATATGTGAAAACTTATTAGGTAAAGCATCTGCTTGTGGCCAATCATGTCCTCCAGCAGTTACATCATTTTTAATAATATAAATAAGCTGTCCAGTCATCTTAAGATGAATCAATAAATGATCTCCAGAAGCCAAATCAAAAATCATCAGCTTACCAATTCGATCAGCTTTGATGATCTGATTATTTTTTAGATTATTAATAAATTTGAGTTTAGCACCTTTAATCATGTTAATTTTACGTACTTCAACTAAGTTAATTTTTTTATTAACAATCTTAGCATTAAGATCACGTCTAATTGTCTCTACTTCTGGAAGTTCTGGCATATATTTTATTTAGTATAAAATAGCATATTTTAAACAACCCCGCTAGGCGAGATAATTTCTCATGAGACTTAATTATGGAGAAATCAAAAAACAGCCTCATTGGGCTGATTTAAAAAAGTGGAGCCGTCATGCAGATTTGAACTGCAGACCCCTTCCTTACCATGGAAGTGCTCTACCACTGAGCTATGACGGCACAGATTATAATTACTTGTTTACTCCGCCTTTGGCGGATTTAATTAATTTTTCTTTTTCTAGTCTAGTAAATGATTTGATCTCAGCCTCTCTTTTCATAGCGGCTGATTTAGTTTTGAAATTTTCAGAATAAACAATTTGTACTGGACATCTAGCTTTGGTGTATTTAGCACCCTCTCCTGCATTATGCTTAATTTCTCTTTCTTTAAGATTGACTGTATAGCCAGTATAAATAGTGTCGTCGCTACATCTAGCTAGATATATATAATATTTTTTCATTGCTATTTTATTTAAGCGACGAATCGAGTGGTGGGCCGGGAGGGATTCGAACCCCCGAAGGCGAAAGCCAGCAGATTTACAGTCTGCCCCGTTTGACCGCTTCGGTACCGACCCATGTAAAAAATTACTGTCCGGTAATCCTGAGCAACGCCGAAGGATACCAGACCCATATGAAAAATAAAAGTTGACCAAAAATCGTCAACTTAATGCTTTTGTGTTATTTTAATTTATCTATATTTTCTGTAAAATGAACTATCTTCTGATTATCTGGATTTACCTCGCGTAAACGACCCAAATACTTCTCAGCCAATTCTTTATCTTGAATAATTATACTGATATTTATCAAAAAGTCAAGAACCTTGGGGTTATTTGGAGATAATAATAATGCCCTTTGAGCATTATCTAATGCTTTTTCTTGATCATCTAATTCTAGATAAACTTCAGCTAAGGATAAAAAGTTCAAATGATTGTCTTCAGCTAAAGAAATGGAGCGTTGATATTCTTCCTCTGCTTCTTTTAAATTACCACGAACATGAGAAATTTCAGCTAATGAAGTATAAACTCCAGCATCTTCATTGTGAGTTAGTTGTAATAAATATTGCAAAGTTTCTTTAGCTTGCTCGTATTCTTTTTTATCTCGATAGACTTCAGATAATAATTTATAAACCTCTATGTTGTATTGATCGATATTTAATGCTTCTAACAAAATTTCCTCAGCTTTATCATGCTCTTCATTATTGGACGCTCTTTTAGCATCACCCAATAACTCATCAATAGTTTGTGATTTATCAATAGTAGAATTAAACTGCTGTAAACTACGTCTACGTAAATCTTTTTCTAATTCTTTTAGCTTGCTATAATTATTTTTGAACCAATCAAAAATTCCATCACGAGCTGGCAGTGAAATATGTCTCCAACTAGAAAACATCTTAGCCAAATCTCTTTTGAATCTGGTTTTTAAAATATCTTCTTTTTTTTGTTTGACTTGAAATTGTGGCAAGTTAGCAACGTTGATGTTAATCAAATTTGGTAACTTCTGATAAATCAACCAGACAATAAAGCCTAGTGAAACCAAAATTAAAATTGTGAAAAAAATGTTAAGCATAAATTAATTTAAGCTTTGTTGCTGCTGCCAAAAATCTTGATCATCTTCTCTACTTCAGCCTGCATGGCATCAGTTGATGGAGCTAAGATTTTACGTGGATCGATTTTATCCATTTTAGCATTAACGCTCTTTTGCAAGGCATTTTTGAAAGCTATACGTAAATTAGTGTCTATATTTATCACAGAAACACCATTTTTTATAGCTTTTTTAAAGACTGGAGCTGATAAACCGCTACCGCCATGCAAAACAAGAGGTACTTTAACCAATTTAGCTATTTCTTGCAAGCGAGGCTGATCTACCTTTTCTATGCCCTTGAAGTGTCCATGAATAGTACCCACAGCAATAGCTAGCGTATCCACCTTAGTCTGAGCTACAAATTCAGCTGCCTCGGCAGGGTCAGTCATCATTTCTTCCATGTTTATCTCACCAGTTTTTAATTTAAGCATCCCCTCTTTACCTAAAATAGCTCCAAGCTCTGCTTGCACCCAAAGTTTTTTCTTATGAGCTAATTTTGTAATTTGTTTAGTGAGTTTTATATTTTTATCAAATTTTTCTTCACTGGCATCAATGTGCACAGAATTATATCCAACATTAATACAATCTTTGATCATGCCAAAATCTTTACCGTGATCTAAATGAATAGCAATTGGCACAGATTTTCCAACAGTATTAGCTAGAGTTGTCATGATAGCAAATAAAGTTTCGTTATTGGAATATTTTATAGCTGATTGAGAGGTCTGAATAATCACAGGAGATTTTTGCGCAACTGCAGCGCGTATAATAGCTAAGGTAATTTCTAAATTAGAAGTGTTAAAAGCACCAACGGCGTAACCCTGCTTTTTGGCCTTGTTAATAATTTTACTTATTGGAACTATCATATTTAAGCTTTTTTAATAAGATTTATAAATTCTTCTGGTTTTAAACTTGCGCCACCAACTAAAGCGCCATCTATAATTTTTATATTTGTAAATGAAGCGACATTTTTGGAATCAACTGATCCGCCATAAACAATTTTAACTAACGGCACATCTTGATGCTCTAAAACATCAGTTAAGCTTTGTTTGATAATCATCGCTGTATGTTCAGCTTCAGCTGGATCCATCGCTTGTCCAGAGCCAATAGCCCAAACTGGTTCATAAGCTACGATCACAGTTTGATTTGGTTCTATGTCTATCCCAGCTAATGCTTTTTGCACTTGCCGCATAATAACCATATCTTTGCGACCCTCTTTTCGTTCTTCAAAAGTCTCACCAACACAAATCACTGGAATCATATCTAGGGCTAGCGCTGCTGCTGCTTTTTTGTTTACTAATTCATCTGTTTCAGCTAAATATTTTCTTCTTTCTGAGTGTCCCAAAATAGCATACTGACATCCGGCTGCTTTGAGCATTGATAAAGAAACCTCTCCAGTAAAAGAGCCAATATCTTCATACCAAGCATTTTGACAGCCTAAGCTAATTTTTGTAGTTTTTAATATCTTTGCTACTGCCTGCCAACTCAAAAAATCAGGAGCCACTCCCACCTCTTTGTCTGTATCTATTTTGGCTTTACTCATTTCAGTTTTAAGATTTTTAGCCAAGGCAATAGATTCGTCAGGGTTTAACTTCATTTTCCAATTACCAATAATATATTTTTTTGACATAAATCCTATAAATTAAATAATTGAAAAAAACCTAAAGAAAGTAAAGTCACTAAAATACCAGCTAATACTACACCAATAGAAATATAAACAATACTTTCTTTTTTTTCTATATCAAATAGCCAAGCAGCTATCGAGCCAGACCAAGCACCGGTACCCGGCAAAGGAATGGCCACAAAGAATATTAAGGCTACTTTACCTAACTTTGAATAACTACCATCAAATTTACGACGGGTCTTGGCAAAAGCTTTATCTAACATCCGATCAGCCCATTTTGAATGACGACGTAGCCATCTAGATAGTGGGCCCAAAAGATAAACAATACCAATAGCTGGTATAATATCGCCAATGATAGACCAAAAAAATGCTTCCCAAGGTGATAAATTTAAAACTTCCAAAGCAAAAGGAATGGAAAATCGCAACTCAGTCACTGGTAACATCGCTAAGATCAATGTAGCGATTTGTGGTGGTATGTTTGTAAAAAAATCCATGAATATATTATAAAACAAAACAGCTTTTAAGACCAGGTAAAATTATCCAAAATCCAAGCTGATAAAATCTTTAAATCTTGAAAGCGATCGTCGTGTGTCTCAGATCCTAAGACCACACCGATAATATTATGCCCATCGATTTCTGATATTTCTGAAACTAAACAATAACCAGCTGCAGTAATAAAGCCGGTTTTTCCAGCGGCAATATTTAAATAGCTATCTAATAACTTATTAGTCGAATAAATACGATGAGCCTGACCACTAACTGAAGTGAAATTATAAACTCTTTTACTGGTAACAGCGCGTATGTCTTCTTGTGACAAAGCAGCTTGAGCTAAGTGTAAAATATCTAAAGCTGTTGATTTATTTCCTTCACTCAAGCCTGTTACATCAGCAAAAAAAGTATTAGCTAAACTTAATTCTTCTGCCTTATTGTTCATAGCAATAACATACTCTTCTTCACTCAAACCTGTGCTACGCACCAAGGCTTTCGCTGCTGTATTATCTGAAGCAATTAAAGCTGTATAAAATAAATCCCTGACTTTGACTTGCTCTCCTCTTTTTACTCGTGGCGGAGTTCCTGCTATTTCATCTCGCTGTTCCATGGTGATCACATTATGCCAACCAGAATTATTTTCTAAGAAAACTAAAGCTGTCATTAATTTGGTAATACTAGCTAAAGAACGAACTTCCTCAGCATTATGTTGCCACAAAATAGCTCCACTATCTTTATCCATCACAGCTGATGCTTGTGCACTAATCTTTACGCCTAGTGAATCTGTGTTTATTTTGTGTGGTAAAACTTGATTTCCTGAAAATTGTTGTTGTTCTATGACGATATAATTTTTATCATCAGCACTGTGCAACACAAAATTCGGCACCTGTTGCATTGGTACCGTCAATAAATTAAGACTTATTAAAACTTTAGTAATTAATCCCCACATTAGATAATATCTGACTTTTTAATTTTTTTATACTCGCCTATTTTAATATTTTTCAAAACTAATTTTCCTTCACTTAGTCTAGTTAATTCAACAACTTTGAAATCTAAAGCTTCTAGCATACGTCTAATCTGTCTTTTCCAACCTTGGTGTAAAGTGATTTCTAGTTCAAATTTATTTTTAATTTTTGCCTGATCAGCTTTTGCTAATCCTTCTTCTAATTTAATCCCTGTTTTTAGTTTTTTAATAACATCATTATCTAAAACTTTATCAACGCGTACTAAATATTTTTTACTAACTTTAAACTTGGGATGAGTTAGTTTGTAAGTTAAATCTCCGTCGTTAGTTAATAACAATAATCCCTGACTATTTTTATCTAATCGACCAACTGGATAAACTGCCGGATCTTTAGGAACCAAAGCTAAAACATTTTTATCATTATATGGATCACTGACTGAACAAATATAATCAACTGGTTTATTTAATAAATAATAAACTTTATCAACATCGCCAACTATTTTGTTATCAAATTTTATTTCGTCTTCTGCACTGACTTTAGTAGTAAGTTCAGTAATTATTTTATCATTTACTTTTACAAAGCCTGCCAAAATTAACTCCTCAGCTTTACGACGAGAAGCAATTCCATGATTGGCCAAAAATTTTGCTAAGCGTTCTGGCATTATTCTTCTGCTTTATCTTCTGATTTAGTTCCCTCTATCAAAGCTTGTAAATTTTCATTGCTATTTAATTTAGCAAAATCTGGTAATTGTTCTACCGAATCAATGCCTAAGTGTCTAAGAAAATCGATAGTTACTGAATACATTGGTACTAAGTCGCCCTTACTTTCTCTAGCTTCTACTAAACCACGGATTAATAAATTACGTAAGATGACACTACAATTTACACCCCTGATTTGCTCTAGCTCTTCTTTAGCAATTGGCTGTCGGTAAGCAACAATGGTTAGCGTCTCTAAAGAAGGTTTACTTAATTCACCAGTTGTCTCGTCTTTAAGATAGGATTGCAGAGCATCAGTGTTAGCTGTGTTTGTGACAAACTGAATTTTATTGTTATTGACTGTGACATGAATGCCGCTGTCGTCTTTATTGTATTTTTCTTGCAAACTTTCTGCTAAATCTGAAACTTTGTTCACATCAACATCTGCCACGCTAGCAATTTCTTTGAAACTCAAAGGTTTACCCGCAGCGAGCAATAAACTTTCGATAACTGATAAATTTTTGTTTTCTGACATATTTATTTAAAATTTAATTCCCTGATTCTAAATATTTACTAACTTCATCGTAAGCAATCTGCATTCTGTCTATAAAATCTTTATCTGTAATATGTATGTTAACATCATCTGAATACTGACTTAAAAAATTATCATGATCTTGAATTAACTCATCAATACGCTCTAAAGATTCAAGATATTTTTTAGCCTTGTAAAATTTTGTTAACAAATTTTTACTTAAGTCGATGCTAATAATAAAAAAATCATAACCGTGGGAGCTTAATATCTCTTTAAAATCTTTCCATTCTCTGTCAACACTTACGTCACAAATGAAAGAATGTCCATTTTTTATAACTTCTTCTAATCTAGAGTTGCGTCTTTTTATATGTTCATTATCATTAAAAATACCAAAATCCTCTATTATTTCTGAGCGTATAGCGTCATTATTAAAAACAGGTAACGATAATTTTGTACTTAAATAATTAGCTATTGGCGTTTTTGAACTACCAACTGCACCTGCAAATGTTATACATATTTTTTTATTATCCATACATTTAAAATTTAATCCCGTCGCCATTGTGAGAAATATTTACTTCAGAAAAAAGCGAATCTTGACTGACTTCAATTTCTCTTTGTTTAACTAATTCTAACATTGCTAAAAAACTGACAATAGCTTCTCTTTTATCTTTTTTACCAACTAACTGACTGAATGTGAGTTTAGAACTTTTTTTGATCAATTCTTTAATATCTAAAATTTTCTCTCCAATAGAAATGGCCTTGGCCATTATTACTTTTGGTAAATTCACAACTCGTTGAATTTTGTTTAAAACAATTTGGAAAAGCTCGGCCATTATTTTCTTATCAGCATTTGGCGGTGGAGTGAAACCAACTGGCTTTGGAAATTTATACGGTGCGATTCGAATATAAGTTCTTTTATCTGTATTCCATAATTTTTGAATATGTTTGCTGGCCTCGTAATACTGTCGATAAATCTTTAATTGTTTTTCTAAATTCTGAACATCTTCGTCAGCTTCCAATTCTAAATTTGGTAATAAATATTTTGATTTCAAATAAATAAGCTTGGAGGCAATTAACAAAAAATCTGCCACTTCTTCACTGGCAATATCCTCACTGTTATCTATATAGTCCAAGTACTGGTCTGTAATCTTGGCTAAAGAAATTTCGGTGATTTGTAATTTTTGTTTTTCGATTAGTTGCAAGAGAAGATCCAGCGGACCTTCAAATTGCTCCAAAGAAATTTTATGCATTAAAATATATTGATTGCTTTATAATCTATCTGGAAAATTAGAAAACATTCCATCTACTCCCAAGGCTTTCATTCTAGCTATATCATCTTCATCATTAACTGTCCAAACATAAACTTGCAGACCTCTTTTATGAGCATCATCAACAAATTCTTGATTGATAAACTCAATGCATAAGTTTACTGAAGAAGCATTCACTTTTTCTGCAAACTCAGCATATCCAATAGGAATTCCAGTAATCAAAGCGCCAATCCTTACTTCTGGGTTTAGATCATTAAATATTTTTAACTCATAATGATTAAAAGAAGAAATCATAAAATGAGCAACAGACCAACCCTTTTCTTTTATATATTGATCTACTAGTCCTGCTACGGGCTTGGCTGTATTTGCTCCTTTTAATTCAATGTTGATTTTGACTTTTTTATCTATTAAATCCAAAACTTCTTGCAAAGTAGGAATTTTTTCTCCTTTACCAGCATCCAAAGAACGTAATTCTTCAAAAGTTTTTTCTATAACATACCCAGTACCATTAGTGGTTCTATCTACCTTATCATCATGAATAACTACTAATTCTCCAGTCTTACAGACATAGACATCAAGCTCAACTGCATCAACATTTAACTCCAAACCTTTTTTAAATGAAATCAAGGTATTTTCCGGCTCATAGCCCATTGCTCCTCTGTGTCCAAATTTAATCATGCCAATATTATTTATTTTTTTAAACTCAAATGCAATTCATCTAGCTGCGCTTTTGAAACATCACTTGGTGAATCCATCAATGGATCACGATTGTCTGAAGTCTTTGGGAAAGCCATAACTTCTCGGATGCTATCTTCACCAGCTAAAATCATAAGTAAACGATCCAAACCAATCGCAATCCCACCGTGTGGTGGAACACCATATTTAAAAGCTTCTAATAAATGACCAAATTGAGATTGCACTTCTTTATCACTGTGACCCAAAGCTTTGAAAACTTTAGCTAAAATCTCAGCACTGTGCGTTCTGATACTACCACCAGCGATTTCATTTCCGTTTAAAACCAAATCATATTGTTTAGCTTTGATTTCTCCTAAATCTCCTGATTCTACTTTGGCTAAATCAGCCTCATCAAAGGCAGTAAATGGATGATGGACAGCTCCCCATCTTTCGTCACCTTCTTTATATTCAAACATTGGGAAGTCTACAACCCAAGCAAAAGCTAATTCATTATTATCTTCTTTGTTTTTTCTTAAGTCTGGACGATCATTACCATGTTTTTCCATTGCTTCTTTATAAGTAATACGAGGAAATGGCTTACTTAAAATCTTTTTATCAGGCGCTACAGTTTCTACCATTTTGATCATGATGGTTTCTAGCATGTTTATAATTTCTTCTTGATCAACAAAACTTTTTTCAACATCGATTTGAGTGAACTCAGCTTGGCGATCTCCACGTTGATCTTCATCTCTAAAACAGCGAACAACTTGAAAATATTTTTCAAGTCCTGCGACCATCAACATTTGTTTGTATTGCTGTGGACTTTGAGGTAAAGCATAAAATTTACCAGGATAATTTCTAGATGGCACCAAAAAATCTCTTGCGCCTTCTGGGGTACTCTTAGAAATATATGGAGTTTCAATTTCTTTAAAATCCAAAGCATAAAATTGCTCACGTAAATTTTTGATTACTTCGTGACGCAAATTCATATTCTTTGTCATTCTTTCATGTCTTAGATCTAAATATCTATATTTCAATCTAAGCTCTTCATTGGCTTGGCGATCTTCATTTACAATTTCAAATGGTGGAGTTTCAGATTCAGAAATAACTGATAGCTCTTTAGCTAAAATTTCTATTTTGCCAGTTAATTGATCTTCGCGTTGTTGTTTTGCACCGCGTTCTTGAATCACACCTTTGATGGACACAACAAATTCTGGACGCACATCATCCAAAATATCTGCGCCTTTGCTCATTTCATCTGGCACACAAACAACTTGGATAATTCCAGTAGAATCTCTAAGCTCTATAAAGCCCATTTTACCCATCCGACGATAAACATGCACCCAGCCTTTTAAATCAACTTCGGCACCCGGCTGAAGATCAATTGTTTCTTTAATGTAATTTTTCATAATATTTTATTTACTGTGGAGCCGAGAACAGGAGTCGAACCTGCGGCCAATGGTTTACGATACCATTGCTCTACCAACTGAGCTATCTCGGCATCAACTTGCCAGAAGGCAAGTTATATTAAGGTTTAATTCTATAAATAGTACGTGGGAATGGAATTGTTTCTCGGACATGTTGAATGCCACAAACCCAAGTGACGATACGTTCCAAGCCAAAACCAAATCCTCCATGTGGTACTGAACCATATTTTCTCAAATCCAAATACCATTGAAAATCTTCAAGAGATAATTCATGTTCTTTAATACGAGTCAACAAAACATCGTGATCATCTTCTCTTTGTGAACCACCTATAATCTCTCCGTAGCCTTCAGGAGCTAATAAATCAGCGCATAAGGCCTTTGATTCATCTTCAGCATCTCTTTTCATATAAAAAGATTTGATAGCAGCTGGATAGTGAGTAACAAAAATTGGATTATCAAAAGCTTCAGTTAATTTTGTTTCATCATCAGCTCCAAAATCTGCACCATCTTTGATATCAGAACCAAGCTCTTGCAATTTCTCTATCGCTTCCGCATAGGTAATTTTATGAAAAGGCTTAGTGATATTTTCTAATGGCTTGATGTCTCTTTCTAAAATTTCTAGCTCGGCTTTATTTTTTTCTAAAACTGAAGTGACCATAAAACGAACTAAATCTTCTTGGACTTGTAAGTTTTCTGCTAAATCGATAAAGGCCATTTCCGCATCCATCATCCAAAACTCAGTTAAGTGACGACGAGTCTTTGACTTTTCTGCTCTGAAGACTGGGCCGAAATCAAAAACTTTTTTGTGGGCAAAAATTGCCGCTTCTAAATAAAGCTGTCCGCTTTGAGATAAATAAGCTTTGTTATCAAAATAATCTAACTCAAAAAGTTCAGTTGTGCCTTCACAAGCATTTGGTGTCAAAATTGGAGAATCGATTTTAATAAAATCATTGTCTCTAAAAAAATCGTAAGTTGCAGAAATTAAAGTATTGCGGATTTTTTGGATGGCCCATTGCTTTGAAGAACGCAACCACAAGTGTCTATTATCCAAAAGAAAATCTACACCGTGATCTTTTTTGGCGATCGGATACTCTTCTGCAATTTGATAAAACTCAAAGTCAGAGACTTGAATTTCATACTCCTCTTTTTTGGGATGTTTAGAAATTTTGCCAATAACCCGCACTGAGCTTTCTAAACTTACTTTTTGTACTTCTTGCCATTTAGCATCATCAAGCTCTGTAGAACTCAAAATAGCTTGAGCAAAACCCGCGCCATCTCTTAACTGCCAAAAGGCAATTTTTCCGGATGAACGAAAGTTGGATACCCAAGCTTTAATTTCTACTTCTTGATCAACAAATTTTGACAAATCTTTGATTGAAACTTGTTCCATAATTTTTATAGTAATTGTTTAAATAATACCTAAATTTAAAGAAAAAAACAAGGGAAAACACTGGCTCCGGGGGCTGGATTCGAACCAGCGATATCCACATTAACAGTGTGGCGTTGTACCACTCAACTACCCCGGAAAATAAACACCCCGCAAAGCGGGATTTCGCCCAATTACAGAAAAAAGAGCTCAAAAAAACCGGTCCTTTCAGACCGGTTTTACATATAATTTGAATGCAAAAAGCTACCGGTCCAAGAATCGGTTATTATCATTATTATTTGAGTTGTTGTATTTTTGGTAACTCATATCTATATTTAAGTATAAAAGTTAATTTTTGTCAAATGAAAAGCACCCCAAAGAGACTTAGGGGTGCTAAAAATTTAGGCTTCTTGCATGGCCTTAACAAGCTTATCAACATTCACCCCATACGCAACATCCATGTCCTTACGACAAGGAAAGCCATCGTTGTTACGACCATGATAGTGCATATGATCATTACAGACATCGAATTCTGCTACTGAACCATGACAATTAACCAGAATTCGAGCCATAACTAGCTTTTCACAATCAACGTGCATGCACAGGCCAAATCCCACCATAAGCGGCTGTTGAATGGTTGATACGTTGTGCCACATGCGACCAAACAAAATATCACATATCTGCTCCATAGTGATATCTTGCAGATCACCTCTGGTGATTTCTTTCAGATCAGCTTCTTGAAAACGCATGGCATCACCTGGTTTGTATGGATAATCAAGTAAACGTCCGTAATAATTTGGAAAAATAACACCAACGGGGCCATCTTCATTACCATCCTCAATGATCTCCACCACGCGACCTTGCTTACCAGTAAAACGCCATCCTTGATGAATGACAGTTACTATGGCGCCTACAGTTAACTTTGTCATGATTTGCCTCATGTTTTCGTTTTTAATGAACTCTTTCTTTTCAAGTTAGTTTTAACAATCGATAAATATTTTGTCAAATAAAAAAGCCCCGCTAAGCGGGGCTTTAAATTTAATTTATTCTACAATGTCCTCTACTGGGAAGACTTCTATTTCAATCTTTTCTTTCACAACAACAGGCTCTTTAACTATTTTTGTATCTTCTGGTTGTGATTCTGGAACTTTTTCTGTTTTTTCAACTTCTACACTATCAACTGTTTCTTCTTTTTTGATTTCTTGATCTTGAATATTAGAAAAGTCTGTTTCTTTTAGTGGTTTTTCTTTAACTGGTGCTACTGATCCACCGCCGCCAATATGTTTACTAGGGTAAATTTTCTTAACAATGATTGGTTCTGTTGGAGATTCTGTAATAGTAGCCTTATAGAGAGTCTGCTGTATACCGTCTTCGTCTTTCAAAAGCACGACTACCATATCACCAATAGCTAACTCATGATCTGCTAAAGCGGCTATCCCTTCTTCACCAACCCAAGGCACCCAATAACTACGGTAAGTATAAACTGTCGCCTCCACATCTTCGAGCACGTGTGCTGCATAAATGCCAGTTAAATCCAAAGTGGTACATTCTCCGCTATTGGCAGCCAAACAAGGCACAATTTGTTCTGGTTTAACAAATAATGTTGCGCCGGCATCAAATAAGTTGTTTATTTTAACATTAGGTAAGGCCAAGGCATTGTGCTCATCTATAGTAAATTCAGACAATAATATGTCATCCCTGATTTCTTCTACAATAGATACTTTATAGAATCCTAATGCTCTACCATTGCTAGCCACAACAACTACGCGAATAATATCATTTGGCAAAACTTCAAAATCTACAAGTTCGTCTATCTGCTCGTTGACCCAAATTAAGGACTCTCCAGCTCTTTCAATATAAACACCTTTGTACATTACTTCTTCCTCTGTCTGCACAATGATGCCCTCTGAATCTGCTAAACAATCAGCTGCAACGTGTGAAGGACCGCAAAGCTCAATCAAAGCGCCCTGATCATACCAGCCACTGATGTCTATATTTGATAAATCCAAGGCATTGATATCACCAACTGTAAAAGCTGCTAAACTTACATTGTCTGTATAATTACCTTCTACAACTTGAATTTTATAATTTTTGATAGTTGCGCCATCTTCAGCTACAACTTGTACAAAAATCATATCATCTTGCACGAGTTGATAATTTTCTAGTTGTTTTAATTCTTCGTCACCTTCAAAGAAAGCAAATTTTTCTTTTACAAAGACTGCTTTGCTAATCGGATTATCATGATAAATAGAAATTGTAATATTACTAACACTTTCATCTTCAGTATCTAGATAAATTCCTTCTAAGCTGGTGATGCAGTCAAAATAAGGATGTAACTCACCATTTATATTTTCTGGGCAAATATTAGCTATAGCTCCTAGTTGAGTCATATCTTTGACCTCAATATTTGGCCAGTCTAGAACTGGAGTGGTGCCAATATTAAATAAACTTAAGTTTGCATTACCAGATAAAGCTTCAGCAATAGTTAGTTTAAAAAACTTATCAGTTGCTTTATCTTCAGCCATTACTTCAACAGTAATAATATCACCAACCATTACCCCGAAATCTACTAAATCTGTAACTTCTGCATTTTCCCAAACTTTAATAGCGCTTGACCAGGTTGATTGACCAGAATTACGCTCAATAGTTACTCTTAAGTTATCTATTTTATCATCACTTGACTCAATAAATAAGCCTGCTAGAATTCCATTTTGTTTAGTAAAGCAGGGTTCTGGAGTTAACTCATGCTCTGAACAAAAATGATCATCAATGGTTAAAATCGCTCCGGTTTCTGTAAAATCTAAAACCTCTAAACCATCGAGGGGCAAAACATCAATAATATCTACATTGAATAAAGCTAAACTGGCATCATCAGATAAGACAACCTCTGGATCGCCGCCTCCGCTTCCACCACCGCCTCCGCTTCTTCTTGGTGTAGTAGTAGGTGTAGTAGTAGCAGGCTCATCTTCAATATCGTCTAACAAATCTTCTAAGTCTTCTAATAAAATCAGACATTGCTCCACTATCGCATCGTCAAGATCATCAGGAACAATTGCTAAACTAATATTAGCCTCAATACAATCTTCAACAGTCAAATCTCCTAGAGCTAATTCTTCTTCGTCTTCAACTACTGGAGGTGCGGGAACCACTGGAGCTGGAGGTGCGGACGGAACATCATTTGGTGGCGTATAACCAAACAAACCATAAGATTCTAAATCAATCTCACCGTCATCTGTGGTTTTTACGTTTGCAGGAGGAGCAGGATGCTTGGTCTCCTCTTTAACTTCAATTTGTTTGACCACCTTATCAAGTGGCTCAGCTATTGTATCCTCAGTTTGACCGAAACTGACTACACTTTGGATAGCCGCATAAGCGCCAAATACGAGCAAAAGAGTTACTATTGCGCGACGCTTGGTGAACTTTTGTTTAAAGCTGGAGTTTTGTCCAGCAAATTGTTCATTTGACATAATAATATCTAAATTTTAACTATGTAATTATACTATGTTTGCCCTAGTTTTGACAATAGCAAAACAAAAAACCCCGGGAAAACCCGGGGTCTTATAAAAAATGTTTATTCAATAATAGCTGCTTCCGTTTTTTTGACTTCAATCACTGGATCAATGCTAGTCACTTCTTTTACTTCTATAATTGGTTTTTCCTGAACTTTCTTGATCTTTTCTACTGGTATAATCTGAATTGGCTCAATATTAATTGGTTCTTTTTCTATCTTTGCTGGAGCAGATCCTCCACCGCCAACTAATCTTGGCTTAATTTTTACAAGCTTGAGCTCACTTGGTGTGATTACAACCTCTTCTACTTCAGTTGAAGCTGCTTTGATGGTAACTTTATACATTGTTTCGTGCCAAGCATTTTTAGAAACAACCCTGACTGACACAACATCGTTAATCAAGAATTTTTCTTGAGCTAACAAATTAATCTCATCATTCTCCCAAAGTTTCAACACACCATCACGTAATAATGAAACACCTATATAGCTCACATCAGGTTGAGTAGCTGATACAATTAAACTTTTCAAAGTGCTTGTATTACAAATATGATCAGACCAATCTGGACAATCTTCTACATCATCAATATATAATACAGCGCCGGCGCTAGCTTTATCTTTAATTTCTAAATTTTCTAGAGACAGAATATCATATTTATCAATAACAAATTTATTCAAAGAAGTATCAATAGATGCTTTATCGGTAATGTTAACTTTATATAAATTTGTAGTCTTACCATCTTCGGAAACTACTGTCACTCTGATTACATCACCTAATAAAATATCCTCTGTGTGTAATTTAAGAATCTCTTCATTTTCCCAAACTAACTCTACCGGCATCAAGCTAAGCCTTTTAATCTCTACTTTAATATAACTAAAGTCTGGATCAAGTGGTTCAATGAATATGCCTGTTAAGTTATCCTTTTCACTTATACATCTGACATTTGAAAAATTTGGGTTTTCGCACTGATAATCTGACAAAATCAGATTAGCTCCTTCTTCACTGAAATCACTGACTTTTAGACCAACTAAAGGCAAAACATCGATGAAATCAATGTTAAATAAGCTTAAACTAGCATCATCAACAACATTACCTTCAATGTTTAGTTTATATAAATTTGTAGTAACACCATCTTCAGCAACAACAGTCACCATTATTACATCACCTGCTAAAATATTTTCTGTCTGTAATTGTAAAATTTCTTCATTTTCCCAAATGAATTCTACTGGCATTAAACTAAGTCTATCAATCTCTACTTTAATATAACTAATATTTTCATCAATAGGTGCTAAGAAAAGTCCTAGTAAATCTTGATTCTTATTAACACATGGAGTAGAACTAAATTCTATATCTGAACAAAAATAATCATCTGAGATCAATGTAGCACCTTGTTCATCAAAGCTTTCTACTTGTAATCCAGCCAAAGGCAAAACATCAATAACATCTACTTTAAATAAATCTAAATTAGCTTCATCAGATAAAGATACGGATCCACCGCCTCCACCGCCGCCTCCACCTCTTCTTGGTGTAGTGGTAGGTGTAGTAGTGGCAACAGGCTCATCTTCAATATCTTCTAATAAAGCTTGTAAGTCTTCCCATAAAATCAAACATTGAGCTACCACATCATCGGTAATATCTTCTGGATTCAAAGCAGCCATTGTAATGTTTGCCTCGATACAATCATCGATTGTTAAATCCTCTACAGATATTTCTTCTGGCTCTGGCGTAAGAGGAGCTGGTGGCAAGACAGGGTTATAAACTAATTTATTTTCCTCTTCAATAATTTTGACTTCATCATCAACTATAATTTCTTCGACAATTGAATCTTTAGGCTCATCAACAACTTGCCTGGTCTCTTCGTCATTACTCTTACCAAAAGCTAAAATGCTTTGGATCAGAGCAAAAAGAGCTAAAATGATAATAAACCAAAAGAAAAACTTTTTCTTCTTACGAGAATCTTCTTCAGGTTGTTCATTTTTAAGAGGACTTGTATTTACTGAGGCACTATCTTTTGGCATTTCAGTAACTACGTTTGCTTGGGTGTTTTTTTGTTCTTCCATAATGATGGGGTTATTTATGTTGCTTATTACTTAATAGAGTACTATAGCATAAACATATACTAAATACTACAAATGTCAATATATTACTATATCATAAAAATCTAAAATTGTCAATTATATTCAAGATATAGCAAATAAAATGCAAAATACTCTATAATTTCGGCTAATTATAGCATAAACAAGCTCTTACTATTGACAATACTGGATAAATATATTAAAATACCAAATCAATGTTCTTTTGCATGTAGGGATCATGCACTTACTAATCTCGAGTCAACAAACTACAGGAGGAAGCATGAGCTTCAGAAAGCGCATCAACGATGAATTAGCTAAACTGTCCACGACCGATTTGGAACAATGTCCGGTGACCGGCAAGATTGAAGATGGTGAGGTATCACTGGGAGAAATGAACGACGAACAGCGTCGTCTGTTGTCCCTACGCTATCACTATATTCACGAAGCAGAAGGGCTGAACAAAGCTCACCGGGAATTCCACGATGAAGAAATCCCAGCTGACAAAGCAGCCGAGCATGAGCAACGCCACAATGCCCTATTGAAATCTATTCGAGTGAACGACTTGATCACTGAATACTTGAACAATGCCATGTGGTCGTCAGTTCAACATCAGGTGCTTGATCATATGGAGCCCTTTGATAGCCTTGCCATCCGGGAAAAATGGCAAATAGTCGGCTGCAAAGGCGAAGAAGAACGTCCTTCGATTCGCATTATTTCCATCGGCCTGGGCGGATTCCCCTTCCCTTTCATGGGCTAACGAACACTGGCTAATGAATAGCCTTTCCGGCAAGTACCCTAACTTGCCGGATTTTTTATATAAAAAATCCCCCGCAACGTACTTACGTTGCGGGGAAATTGAATTAACAATCCACCTATTAGAAAGCAAATGTAATTTCTGCCTTCAATTCACCTCCTTTCCAGTTGCCAACTTTGGCATCGTAAAATACCTTGACAAACGAATTTTTACTGTAGACCCAGGACAAACCAGTCAACCAGGCCTCTGTTTGATCACCGAAGTCATACTGAGCATACAGCTGCAATGATGGATGCCAAACTTTCCAATGATCTTGCACAAAGAAAGCGTGACCTAAATCATCATCATCAAAGTGTGCCCAGCCGATGAAAAGATTTTCCAGGTATTTACCCAGGTGATCCCCGGCAAAAACAACTGTGTGACCGACACTTTCTTCCCAGCCCATGGACAATGTGCCAAGACTTAGGGTAGTAGCAAACTGTCCCTGACCAAAACTAACTGCCTTGAATTCAAACAATTTGTACTCGTAGTACAGAGCGGCTCCCGGACAGTAAACCGAAAAGTTTCCTTCAGCATCTGGCCAACGCGTCAGTGGTAAACCAGCTGGTCCAGGGTAAAAAAACTGTATCGGATTCAGGGATTGTCCGAGCACCAAGGAAGCTTGACCACCGCGCCAATCACGATCGAACTGCACATATGCGTACTTCATAGCCGAAGTACTAAGATCATACTCGAATCTGGTCAGAAATGTGTCCTTCAACACCGCACTGTAAGGATGAGCCTTGAGTCCAACACGCGCCCATCGCCAATTATGATCAAATTTCTGATTCGTCTCAGCGTTCAGGCTGGCGAAACCATAAACGTCGAGTGAGGTCGGTGCACTGATCTCAGCTGCTTGAACAGCCGACACAGTGACCAATAAGGCACAAAACCAAACCAACGTAAAATTCTTCATTGTCTTACCTTTCCGTTGTTCTTCTGCTGTTATTGAGTGTTTAGATTGTTTTGGTGATTGAGTTGTAACGAGCTGAATATATGATTAAAACATATTTTACCATATCTTGTCAAGGCAAACTAAAAACCGCGTATTAACACGGTTTTCTATTTTATTTTCTTTCTAAATGCTCGCATCGATCAACTATCTCCCCTGTTTTATATTTCTTATGACTAATAATAGTCTCCCCTATTATGGAAGCAATATCACTTGGCTGATACAAAGCCTCGCGGCCTTTTTTAAAAGCTTTTTTGAATAAAGCAGTATTAGTAGCTCCTGGTGTTACACTAAGCACCTTTACTTTCTTCAAATCTTTAGCCAAAGCCTTGCTAAAACCAATCACTCCAAATTTGGAGGCACAATAAACAGAAAACTCTTTTTTACCTTCCAGGCCTGCACCTGAAGAAATATTAACTACCAAGCCTTTGGATTTTTTTAAATTAGGTAATAAATATTTAGTCATCAAAATCATGGCTTGTAGATTTACAGACAAAGTAAGCTCTATCATTTTATCTGCATAATCAACTAACTCTCCAGCTACAACTACACCAGCATTGTTCACCAAAACATCAACTTTGGTATTTTTCAATTTACTAGCTAATTTTTTGATAGCCGCCAACTTAGTCAGGTCAACTAAAAATGTATCAACTTTAACTTTTTTTTGTTGAGCTAGCAGGCTGGCTTTTTTTTGCCAAGGACCCTTAGCCTTATCAATCAAAATCAAATTAAAACCATGGTCAGCTAGCCATTCGGCTGTCGCCCAGCCAATACCACGAGCTGCTCCGGTAATCAAAACTGTTTTGTTTTTCATATGTTTATTTTAGCTTTTTTGTAAGCGTGTTTTTTTATTATAAAGAATAAATAATGCTTTAGTTATTTCTATGGTCAAAATTACAACTACTAAGAAAATCAAAATAATTTGCCATTCATTCCAAGTCAAAGGCACGGTATGTAAAGCATTGTTTAAAAATGGCACATAAATAGCAGCTAACTGCAGACATATGCCAAATAATACTGCTACATTTAAATACTTATTTTGAAAAGGATGAGAAGTAAAGATGCTATGTTTCAAATTACGGATACTAAAGACATACAAAAGTGTATCTAAACCAAGCGCTGTAAAGACCACGGTTCTTGCTAGGTCTAAATCACCTGTCTTGTTCCACCAAAACCAAAAGAGTAATAAGCTAGCTAAAGCAGTAATAATACTGATCGCGGCAATTAAAAATTTGCCTTCGAAATTGAGTAAAGCTTTGAAATCAAAACCGCGACGGCTCTTCATCACATCTTCATCTTCTGGCTCCATGGTCAAAGCTAAATTCGGCAAACCATCACTAACTAAATTGATCCACAAAATTTGGGCAGTAATAATCGGTAATGGCCAGCCCAAAAACATGGCAAGGGTAATAATAATAATTTCGGAAAAACTATCAGATAACAAATACAAAATAACTTTGCGGACATTATCAAAAATAACGCGACCTTGTTTAATAGCAGTAACAATAGTTTTAAAATTATTATCTAACAAGACTAAATCAGAAACTTCTTTAGCCACATCAGAACCAGAAGAAACCACCACACCAATGTCGGCAGCTTTTAAAGCTGGTGCATCATTGACACCATCGCCGGTCATAGAAACTATTTCTCCTCGCTTTTGCCAAGCTTTGATGATGCGCAGCTTATCAGCTGAGGTGACGCGTGCATAAACTTGGATATCTTGAATTCTCTGATCTAATTCTTGATCACTAATTTTTAATAAATCTTCTCCACTCAAAATATTCTCAGCTTCTACTTTCAGCCCTAAATCTTCAGCAATTCTTTTGGCGGTAAACTTATTATCTCCCGTGATAATGATAGTACGAATATCAGCTTCTAAGGCAATTTGCAAAGTTTCCTTGGTTTCTGGACGCAATGGATCAGATAAACCCCATAAACCAACAAAAATCAAATCATGCGGATCATCTTTACAAGAATCTAAGTCGGGATACTTTTTTGGTATTAATTTATAAGCTCCAGCTAAAACTCGTAAACCATCTTTACTAAAGTCTTCCAATCGTTTATTAAAGCTCTCTAGTTTACTAGCTGTGAGTTTGCTTTTCTTATTGTTATTTAAATATTCACTAGAAAATTCCAAAATCTTTTCTGGCGCACCTTTGATAAAAATAATATCGTGAGTACTATCATAGCTATGTCGCGTTACCATGTATTTATAACGAGAATCAAAAGGAATTTCATCTTTACGGCGGTATCGATTTTTTAATTGCTTCAAATCATGTTGTGAACCACCAAATAACAACAAAGCTTTTTCAGTTGGACTACCTAAAACAGTCCAATCTTCAAAACCATCTTCTATATTTTGGATGCTAGAATCATTACATAAAGTCGCAATTTCTAATAATTTCTCAATTTCTTTGTTATTGTCCTCATCTTTCAAAGAATGAGTTGCTAAATCTATCAGATGCTTACTGGTAGCAATCTTAGTCACTCGCATCTCTCCTTCAGTTAAGGTGCCAGTTTTATCCGTACAAATCAAAGTAGTTGAGCCTAGGGTTTCTGCTGAAATCAATTTACGCACCAAACCATTGTTCTGCAAAATGCGTTGCATACCAATAGTCAAAATCATAGTCACGCCAATCACTAAACCTTCAGGAATAGCAGAAACCGCTAGAGCAACAGCAACAGTGAACATTTCTAAAGTAGATTGACCTTCAATTAATCCCAAAAAGAAAACCACCATGGCAATCATAACAATAATCTTGGTGATATTTTTAGCAAAATTATCTAAATTTTTCTGCAAAGGAGTTTTTTCTTCCTCCGTTTCCTTGAGCATGGTTGTGATCTTGCCAATTTCTGTTTCCAAACCAATTTTGGTGATAACGGCCTGCCCTCGACCTTCCACCACCAAAGTACCCATGAAAACAGAATTATTTCTTTCTGCTAAGACCGTGCCTTTATCTAAAGGTTTTATTTGTTTTTCTACTGGCCAAGATTCTCCAGTCAGAGTAGCTTCATTTATTTTAAGATTATTTACAGATAATAAACGCGCATCAGCCGGCACTCTATCACCAGCTTGCAATAAAATAACATCACCTGACACTAAATACCTTGCTTCTATTTTGACTTCATGTCCATCTCGCAAAACGATTGCTTCTTTTTTGACGACTTTACTAAGTTGTTCCAGAGAAGAGTTGGCTTTTTTCTCTTGCCAGAAACCAATAACAACATTTAAGCCAACTGCTGCAAAAATAACATAAGCATCAACAAATTCACCAAAAACCAGACTAATTAAACCAGCAATTAATAAAACATAAACTAGAGCACTTTTAAATTGAGCAAAAAACAAACGCCAAGCAGAAAACTTTTGTGCCTGGGCTAAAATATTCTCTCCATATTTTTCACTTCGTTTACTAGCCTCTCTAGTTGATAAGCCAGTTTTTTTAGTCACCAAAACTTCGAGAATTTTACTTACATTTAAATTATGCCAAATAGTTTTTGCTTTAAACATGAATATATTATACCATAAGTTATTCAAAAAGTTTAAATTTTATTATTGATTTTTTTCTTAAATATAAGTAAGATTAAGCTAAATTAATAAAAATTATGACCGCTTTAAAAACCATCAAATTAAATTTACAGAAAAATATTAAAAAGATTTTTGATATTGATCTTGATTTACTACAAATAGACTTAGACTTGCCACCAAATGAAGATTGGGGTGATTATGCTTTTTCCTGTTTTGCACTAGCCAAAGACCTTAAACAAAGCCCTAATGAAATTGCAAAACTTCTAGCCGACAAATTTACCCCCGACGAAGTGATTAGCTCTGTCTCATTTGCTGGCCCTTATGTAAATTTAAGTATCAACTCCTCTACTTTTGCTGAATTAGCTCTAAAAGATTTTGCTCTAAAAGATTTTGCTAAACATAATTTTGGCAGCAAAAGAAAAATAATGATCGAGTTCTCTGGACCCAATACAAACAAACCACAACATTTGGGCCATGTTCGAAATAATATTTTAGGTCAATCTTTAGTAAATTTACACCGAGCCTGTGGCTTCAGAGTTATTCCCGTAAATATTATCAACGATCGTGGTATTCACATCATCAAAAGCATGTTGGCTTATCAAAAATGGGGTGGAAATAAAACTCCAAAAAGTACCGGTATAAAAGGAGATCATTTTGTGGGTGATTATTATGTTCGTTTTGATCAAGAATTAAAGAAAGAAAAAACACAATATTATAAAGCAAACAATGTAGATCTTGATGCTGTAGACGATTTAGAAAAAAGAAAAATAGAAGAAGACTTCTTATCTCAATCTCCATTGATGCAAGAGGCACAAAGCATGCTTAAACTTTGGGAAGATAATGACAAGCCGATCAAAAAATTATGGAAAACAATGAATGACTGGGTTTACGAGGGCTTTGAAGAAACTTATAAAAATTTAGATATCACTTTTGATAAAGTTTATTATGAAAGCAAAACTTATCTTTTAGGCAAAGACTTAATAGATCTGGGTTTAAAAAACAATGTTTTCCACAAAAAAGAAGATAATTCTGTTTGGATTGATTTATCTGACGAAGGTTTGGACGAAAAATTAGTTTTGCGTGGTGACGGAACATCGGTTTATGTCACTCAAGATCTTGGTACCGCCAAACAACGTTATGATCAAACCAAGTTTGATAACATGATTTATGTAGTTGCCAATGAACAAAACTATCATTTCAAAGTTTTATTTTTAATTTTGAAAAAATTAGGATTTGATTGGGCTGACCATTTACATCATCTGGCTTACGGTATGGTCAATTTACCAGACGGCAAAATGAAATCTCGTGAAGGTAATGTGGTCGATGCGGATGACATCATCCAAGAAATGCAAACTAAAGCGACCGAAATCATGACCGCAGCAAACAAGCAAATCGAAACCACTGAAGAGCAAAACAAAGAGTCAGCCAAAACTGTTGGTCTGGGTGCTTTAAAATTTTTCATGTTGAGCACCAATCCTCAAAAAGACATGATCTTCGATCCGCAAGCCTCTATTTCTTTTGACGGTTACACTGGTCCGTTTATTCAATACACTCACGCTCGCATCAATAATATTTTGAAAAAAGCTGGCAAGCTGACAGTTAATAAAAATCTAGATAATCTAGACATCAGAATAGAAGAAAAAAAATTAATCAAAGCTTTATTGAATTTCCCAGAAGCAATCAAACAATCAACCACAAATCATAATCCCGCTACTCTCACTCAGCACTTATTTGATTTAGCTAAAACTTTTAATAATTTCTACCAACAATGCCCTGTCTTAAAAGCAGAAAACGAAAACACTAAAAATTTCCGCCTGCAACTTTGTTTACAAAGCAAAAATATCTTAGCCCAAGGCTTGAATTTATTAGGCATAGAAGCTCCTGAAGTAATGTAATTTTATTCCTCCAAGGGGGAAACTCCCCCTTGCACCCCCTTTTGACAGTTTTCGTTGACAACTTAGCAAAATTAACTTATAATAAAGCTCGTATTTTTATAAACATGCGCCTATAGCTCAGCCTGGTAGAGCAGCAGCCTTTTAAGCTGATGGCCGTAGGTTCGAATCCTACTGGGCGCACCATCTCTAATATTCAAGGCAAGAGCCTTGTTTTTTTATTGAAAAGCTCTCCTATTTCATAGCTATTGACAAAATACAGTATATATGATAGTTATATACTATAATTCGTTCCTGAGATTGGAGATATTCTGACACAGAGTCGGAAATTTCTATCTCATTTTGACATCAAGCGCCTGGAGGTCCACCAATGCTGTCCCGTCCTATACCAATGTTTATCATTCTTTACTAATTCCACTGCCCGACATGACTTTTCCTGGATCTATCTCAAGATTCGATGGATCTGCTTGGCCCTTGCTTTCTCTTCGGAGTTAGCAAGGGCTCTTTTTTTACTTAAAAAATTATTTACCACTAATAAAATTTATGCTAATATATCTTTAGTACTTTTTAAGTAAGTTATTTATTAACTTACACTTCCAACACTAAGATTAATTTTCTAGGAGACATGTTATGAGCTGGTCAACCCTTGCGATGAACATCGCACAAAACACACTATCAACAGAACAATTCAGTGAGATTACCGGGCCATCGATGAGCACGGAACAAATCTAAAATCAATCTATAAAATCGGCCACGGAGCCGCCCCGTCATCACAATTGACGGGGTTATTTTTTTGTATAAAATGGGTATAAACTGTCGATAAAAAACACCTTGAAAAATCAAATAAAATAGGGTAAGCTAAGTTTACAAATACAGGCCTATGAGTAAAATCCCTCCACAAAATTTAGAAGCCGAAGCCTCCTTATTGGGAGCTCTTTTGATCGATAAAGAGGCAATTATTAAGGTTGCCGATGGTATCGGACCAAAAGACTTCTACAACAATAAACATGGCATGATTTTTGAATCCATCATGGATTTACTGGATCAACATGAACCAATCGATATTTTATCAGTTGGCAATCGTTTGGCTGAAAAAAAACAGCTTGAACAAATTGGTGGCAAAGCATATTTAGCAGAACTTACCGCTGCAGTACCAAATGCTTCCCACGTCAAATCATACGCCAATATTATTCGCAAAAAATCTATCTTGCGACAGCTTGAATCCGCTGCCTCCGAAATATCTGAAATTTCTTTTTCTGAAGAAGAAGACATCGAAAAAACACTAGACAAGGCCGAACAAAAATTATTCTCTATCTCCCAACACTCCCTCAAACAAAACTTTGTTCCAGTCAAAAGTATCTTGCAAGAAACTTTTAATCGTATTGACGAATTACATAAGTCTGGTGGCGCTGGAGTGCGCGGTGTACCAAGTGGCTATCCGGATCTAGACAATTTATTATCTGGTTTCCAAAAATCTGATCTTATTATTTTAGCTGCTCGTCCTTCAGTCGGTAAAACAACTTTAGCTTTAGATATATTACGTCACATTGCTACCAAATCCAAAGTTCCAGTTGGCATTTTCTCTTTGGAAATGTCAAAAGAACAGTTAGTAGATAAATTATTAGCCACTGAAGCTGGTGTTGATCTTTGGCGCATGCGTACCGGTAAACTATCTGACAAAGAAGATGACGATGACTTTCCTCGTATTGGACGCGCGATGGGCGTATTATCTGAAGCACCAATTTTTATCGATGATTCAGCAGCCGCCAATATTATGGAGCTACGAACCAAGGCTCGTCGTCTAAAAATGGAACATGGCTTAGGATTTCTAGTTGTTGACTACTTGCAATTAATGGAAGGCCGTAGTAATGAAAATAGAGTCCAGGAAATTTCTGAAATCTCTCGTGCCTTAAAACAATTAGCCAAAGAAATTGACGTTCCCGTCCTCGCTCTTTCTCAGTTATCCCGTGCTGTGGAAAATAGATCTCCAGCCATTCCAAAACTGGCTGACTTACGTGAGTCTGGCTCTATCGAACAAGATGCTGACATTGTAATGTTTATTTATCGTAAATCAAAAGATAAAACTAGAGACTGTCCAGAAGATGAAAAAAATCTAGTAGAACTACACATTGAGAAACATCGTAATGGGCCAACTGGCATTGTTAATCTATTCTTTGATGAAAACAAAGTTACTTTCCGTAGTATGGACGGACAACGTGGACACACGGCCGCTCCTCCTACACCAGAAGAAGCACCAATAGCAGCCGAACCGGCGCCAATAGATCCGACAGGCTGGCAAACATTACCTACAAAATAATTTAAAAATTTAATTAAAAACAAACAATATGTTCAACAAACTAAAACAATTCAACGATCTAAGAAAACAAGCCAATGACCTAAAAAGCATGATGGCTAAAGAAACCGTTGAAGTAGAAAATAAAGCAGTCAAGATTTTGATGGATGGTAATCAAGAAATCAAAACTCTAGACATCAAACCAGAAATGTTATCAAGTAATAACAAATCTGATTTAGAAAAAGGGATCAAAGAAGCCATTGCTGAATGCATCAAAAAAGTACAAAGAAAAATGGCAACTAAAATGCAACAATCAGGAGATTTCAACTTTCCTGGAATGAAATAATCTTATGGCTCACTTGCCAGACTTTATTCAACGGCTTATTGCCGAATTTGATAAGCTACCGGGAATCGGACCAAAAACGGCCTCCCGGTTAGTTTTTGATTTACTACATCGTAAAGAAGACATCAAATCTTTTGCCGATGCCCTACAAGAAGCGCATGGACAAATTCATCTTTGTCCACAATGTTTTAATTTGTCTGACAATGATTTATGTAATATCTGCGCTAACCCAAATCGTGATCAAAATATCATCTGTGTAGTGGCTCACAATCAAGATGTCGAAGCAGTCGAAAAAACTGGAGAATTCACTGGCACTTATCATTTACTAAATGGCGTTTTAAATCCTTTGGATGGTGTCACACCTGATAAATTAAAGATCACTGAACTAGAACGTAGAATTACTGACAAAAATGTCACCGAAATCATTTTGGCTTTAGATCAAAGTATGGAAGGTGAAGCAACATCTATTTATTTAGCCAAATTATTAAAAAAATATAACATAACTATTAGCCAATTAGCCCGTGGTATTCCAATGGGTGCCAATATCGAATACACTGATGAGATTACTTTAACTTCTGCCTTACAGAATCGTAAAAAAATTTAGTAAACAAAAAACCGCCTCAAGGGCGGTTTTAAAATATTTATATTTAGACTACAATCTTTTCAATCTTTATTTCAGCTTGGTGTTGACGATGACCAACTGTTTTTTTATAACGAGTTTTAGCTTTGTATTTTATTACAGTAACTTTTTTATCTTTATAGTCACGTACTAATGTAGCTTCTACTTTAGCACCCTTCACTAGTGGATCACCCATAGTGACATTCTCTTTATCATCAATCAACAATAAAACTTGATCAAAGGTAACTTTGTCTCCAGCTTTATTGGCAGGTAATTTTTCGATACTCAAAACATCATCTTTCTTTACCTGATATTGTTTTCCACCTGTTTTAATAACGGCTATCATAATTTTCTATTTATAATATTTTCAAAAAAGTATCAATAGATTAACAAAAAATAAGCTTATTGTCAACTATTAACCACGGTTTTTCTATACCCTTGACAATTTATATAAAATATGATATAATACTAGAGATTAAGAACATTTCACAACGCAAACAACGACGGGAGTGTGTATAATGAAAAAAACTCACATTTTTCTTTGGCTAATTGCCATAGGCATGATTTGCACTTGGACAATCAGCTGGAACAGCCCCGAAAAAGGCCGTGATGCCTTTTTCAAAAGAATACTTGAAAGACCACAACACTTTGGTCTGACCTGTGATCTGGGACCCTCGTGGGTATTCCCTGGCATTGAAGAGGAGATTGGCTACGAGTCAGAAGATGGTTTTTTCGAAAAAACCAGTTTTGTTGATTCATGTTTCGTTATCAACCCAGAAAGACATCGACATGAACAATACCTCGTGGTCTACAAGGACACCTTGGGATTGCAACTGAAATTACCAGGGAAGATCACAAAGAAGGCACGGCTGATCGGCGGCGACTATATCATTGAAGCGCGGTACATCGAAAACGATTCGCTACGCTTCAGACAACGCATCAGAGTGATCAAGTTCATTGATCCATCAACGCATATCTAAACCCATTCCCCCCGTAACCCCGGCACAATGCACAGCAACAGCTGCGCGGCGTGTCGGGTTTTTTATTTAAACAAAATCATCCCAGACTCGTTCTGGCTTTTTTTGTTGACGTAAAATAATATTTTGCACTGTTAAAATTCCTAAAACTACACATTTAAAACGACGACGCCCTACTTCTACGCCTAATAATTCTAAAACATCTTTGTGTTTCCAAGATAAAACTTGACCAATGCTTTTATCAATCATCTTTTCACTGATCATAGACATAGCGGCCACAGAAATTGCACAACCCTGTCCTCTAAATTTTACAGCTTTGACTTTGTCATCTTTCACTTCTAAATCTACTGTAATGGTGTCACCACAAGAGCGATTGCTTTGTTGACCAGACATAGTTGGTTTATTCAGTTGTCCTCTGTTGCGTGGACACTTATAGTGATCCATTACATTTTGAGCGTATATATCCATATTATTGAAATTTATTATAAACTTTTTCTAATTCTTCAACTAATTTATCTATTTCTTGTTTAGTATTATAGAGAGATAAACTAACTCGCGCGGTAGCTGGAATTTCTAAACTATCATGTAATGGCTGAGTGCAATGTTGACCAGTTCTGATCATAATCCCGCTTTCTCCTAAAATATCTGCCACATCATGAGCATGAATGCCTTTGATATTAAAAGCTATTACTGGCAAATGATTAGCTGATTTTATATTGCCATAGATTTCTACAAAATCTAAACTAGATAATTTAGCTAATAAATACTTAGTCAATTCGCTTTCTATTTTTTGTATTTCCGGCCAACTAATATTTTCGATAAACTTTATAGCAGCTGCTAAGCCAATAGCACCAGCAATATTTGGTGTGCCGGCTTCAAACTTATGTGGTAAATCATTGACTGTAAAATGATCCAAAAATACTTCACTAATCATATCTCCTCCACCTTGCCAAGCTGGCATTTTATTTAATAAATCTTGTTTAGCATACAAAACACCGATTCCACTTGGCCCAAACATTTTGTGCCCAGAAAAAACTAAGAAATCACAATCTAATTTCTGTACATCTGTATTTTGATGACTAATACTTTGAGCCGCATCAACTAAAGTAATTATCTTATTTTTCTTGGCTAGACTTAATAATTTATTTATATCATGCATTAAGCCCAGAGTATTTGATGCACTCTGGATAGCTAATAGTTTTATATTTTTATTTCCGCCAGCTGGCGGATTAAGTAATTTTTCTGCTTCTAATAAATCTAATTCGCCAGATTTATTTAAGTTTATAAATTCTAAATTTATATTTAATTCTTCTTTGAGTTGTAACCACGGCACAATATTTGAATGATGTTCACAAATTGAAACTACAATTGTATCACCGGCTTTTAAAAATTTTCTACCAAAACTATGGGCAACTAAATTGATACTTTCTGTTGTGCCACGAGTAAAAACAATTTCCTGAGCAGATTTAGCATTGATAAACTTAGCTACAGACTTTCTTGCATCTTCATACATTTGAGTTGCTTTGTCTGAAAGAGGGTTAAGACCACGATGAACATTAGAGTTATATTTACTATAAAATTCACTGATAGCATCAATAACAAATGCTGGCTTTTGAGTGGTCGCTGCATTATCAAAATAAATTAAATCTTGATTATTGATTTTTTGCTTTAAAATTGGAAATTGTGATCTTATTTTTTCCATGATAGTTTTTTAGCTAATAAGTTTTTAATTTGCTCTTGAGTTTTTTTATCAGGAATACGAGCTAAAAATTGCTCAAACATACTTTCTAATAACAATTGCTCTGCTTCATTGGCAGAAACTCCTCTACTTTGTAAATAAAATAATTGCTCTTTATCCAAACGACTAATTTTAGCTGAATGAGAAGCCTTAACATCATTCTGAATTACTTTCAAAGCTGGCACTAAATTAATTTTGGCTTGTGAATCCAATAAAATTGCCGACATATCTAGCTTAGCTACTGTTTTTTTAGCTGCTTGTTCAATAATCAAGCTACTATAATAACTTGCTTTGGCTTGATCTTTGGCTACACCTTGGACTAGGAAATTTCCTTGAGCATTGGGATAAGAAAAATAGTTTTTCTCTTGAACACTAAATCTGTTTTCACCATCTGCTAAAAATACTCCCTGGCTGTCTAGCTCGGCTTGGCTGTCTAAATTATGTTGGATATTCAAAACTATATTTCCGTTTAAATAACAATAGTGATTTTTTATTTTGGTATTAATACCTAATTTTATATTTCGATCTTCATTGATCAAAGTTTTATCTGAATTATTAAACAAATAAATATAATCAACATTTATATTATCAGCAAAAATTATGTTAGTTTTTATATTATCTATTTTTAAATCATCAATTATTTCGATTACAACACTATCTTCAGTGATGTTAATTTTTCTGTTTTTCTTATCAGCTTGTTTTATATAAATTGTTTTTTTGTCTTTCATATTAACCAACGCTCCCTTCCATCTCTAATTCAATCATTCTATTCATTTCTACTGCATACTCTAATGGTAACTCACGAGTAATAGGCTCAATAAAACCATTAACGATCATATTCATCGCTTCTTCTTCGCTCAAACCTCTGCTTTGTAAATAAAATAAATCTTCACTAGAAATTTTACCAGCCGTTGCTTCATGGGCTACAGTAGCACTTACATTATTTATTTTCATCACTGGAATAGTGTCAGAACGAGACTGATCATCAAGTAATAGCGCATCGCAATTAACTGAAGTGGAAACATTATCAGCTTTATTTCTAATATCTATCAAACCACGATACAAAGAAACGCCACCGCCCTTAGAAATACTTTTCATCACAACTTTGGAGCTAGTTTCTGGTGCTAAGTGGACAACTTTAGCTCCCGTATCTTGAAACTGACCGGCATTGGCAAAGGCCAAGCCTAAATGATCAGCTGAAGCGCCACGGCCTTTCAAAATAGAACAAGGATAAAGCATAGTAACATTGCTACCAAAATTACCACCAACCCATTCCATATGAGCGTTTTCTTCAACTAAGGCGCGTTTGGTGTTTAGATTATAAGCATCTTTGCTCCAACTTTCGACACTACTATAACGAAAACGAGCATTTGGCTTTACATAAATCTCTACACAACCAGCATGCAGTGAATCGACGCCATAACGAGGAGCGCTGCAGCCTTCAATATAATGTGCTTGAGCCTGATCTTCGACAATGATCAAAGTATGTTCAAATTGACCCATGCCTTTGGCATTCATACGAAAATAAGCTTGCAATGGCAAATCAATGTTTACGCCTTTGGGAATATACAAAAATGTTCCGCCAGACCAAACTGCTCCGTGCAAAGCTGTAAACTTATGCAAATGAGCTGGCACTGCTTTCATAAAATGTTCTTTGACCAATTCTGGATATTTCTGCAAAGCCAAGTCCATGTCTTCAAAAATTACACCTTGTTTTTTGAATTGCTCTTTTAAATTATGATAAATAACAGTTGACTCATATTGAGCGCCCACTCCAGCCAAAACTTCTTGCTCAGCTTTAGGAATGCCTAGTTTATCAAAAGTATTTTTGATATCTTTTGGCACATCTTCCCATTTATCAGCTTGTTGGTCAGAGGCTTGAGCAAAATAAGTGATATGAGACAAGTCTAATTTAGATAAGTCTGGGCCCCAATTTGGAATCGGTAAATTATTAAACAACTCTAAGCTATCCAAACGACGTTGGAGCATCCATTCTGGTTCATTTTTATTTTGAGAAATTTCTCGTACTAATTCTTTATCTAAACCACAACGAGATTGTTTCATATATGGCGCTGGATCAGCTTTTTCCCAAAGTTTTTTAGTTGTACTTTGATTTTTAGACATATTGCTTAAATCCTGACGCTTGCACTTCTTTAATTAATTCTTGTCCTCCTGATTTAATCAGTTTTCCATCTACCATAATATGCACACAATCCGGCTTAATATAATCCAAAATATTTGGATAATGAGTAATTAATAACATGGCATGATCTTTGTTTTGATATTCTTTAATTATTTTATGCAAAAGTTTCATAGCATCGATATCTAAACCAGAATCTGTTTCATCTAAGATAACTAGACGTGGTTCTAAAATAACCATCTGTAACATTTCAATCTTTTTCTTTTCACCGCCAGAAAATCCAACATTTAGACTACGTTGTAAAAATTCATTTGGAATTTCTAAACTTGCTGCAACTTTTTCTAATTTTTGTTTAAATTCAAAAATACTTGGCGCAGTCCATTTTTTATCTCGAGCTGACATGATATTTTTGTAAGCTAAAAATAAAAATTGATCCAAAGCGATACCGGCAATTTCTCTTGGGTGTTGCCAAGATACAAACAAACCAAGCTTAGCCCTATCTTCTGGTTTGGCAGTACTAATATCTTCACCTGTAAAAATTATCTTACCTTTAGTAGTAGTAAGCTTAGGGTGGCCTAACAAAGCTTTTGCTAAAGTAGATTTACCAGCTCCATTTGGTCCTATTACTACATGCATTTCTCCGGGATTCATTTTCAAATCAAATCCTTTGATAATTTCTTTTTCATCAACGATAATATGTAGATCTTTTATTTCTAATAATGCTTTCATAAAATTATTTGATTAGTCATCCTGAATTAATTTCAGGATCTAGATTCTGAAACAAGTTCAGAATGACAATGTTATTATTTATTTAATAAATCTGCTAAAGTTTTTTTAGCTAATAATTTTTTTATCTCCATCATGATACTTGGCCAAATAGTTTTAGCTTCACAATTAGCAAAGGCTGCACAAATACTAGAACAATCATGACGATTTAGTTTTATCTTACCTTCTAACGCCTCTAAAATCTCCAGGATAGTGATTTCTTCTGGTTTACGACTCAAGGTATAGCCACCAGTTTTACCTTCTTTGCTGGCTAATAATTTAGCTTCGCGTAAAGGTTTGGTGATTTGAGTCAAATAATGACTAGAAAGATTTTTAGCCGTTGAGATATCAGACATAGCCAAATAGCCCTGACCATGATTTTTGGCCAATTCTAGCATGATTATTAAGCCATAATCGGCTTTTGCTGAGATATTAAACATATTAACTGTTTCTTAACTATAAGCGACTTGATTATAGTTAAGAAAGCTTGTTTTGTCAATGTTATTAATATTATGTATAATTAAACTAAATCTGTACATTAAAAGGAGTAGCTCATGCCTAAAAATAAAGAAAAACTAAAAAAACAACTTCTTTCTCCTGAAGAAATAGAAGCTGCGAGTCTACGCCTAAAACTTGCAATGCCTCGTCTAAAAAAACGACTAAAAGCTTTGGATGATGCACAAAATCCAACGCAAGAAGATTGGCAACGAAGTGTTACTATTTAATACACTCCTCTTTATGACTTTGAACTCAGGTAAATATCTGAGTTCTTTTTTAAATTAACCCAATAAATCTATTCTTCCATCTCTTCTAAGCTCCTACGCTCTTCTTCTAAAATTTCTCTCCATCCTTTTTTATCTTTATTTTCAAAAACCTTTAGCTTGGCTTTATATACGTCATCCATTATTTTAACATTTTCCAGGTCATTTTCAAATAATTTCACAGCTTCTTTTAAATCTCCATCTTTTGCCTGAGCAAACAAACTTAAGAGACTTTGCTGATCTTCTTCACTAAGACCTGATTTCAAAATCAACGCTTTAATTTTAATAATGTTAAAATCCATATTATTTATTTAATTTACCTCTAAGTTGTTTCATCTGCTCTAATTTATCTTTTAAAAACTTTTCTTCTCTGTTGTCATAAAGTTTACCAATCACTGGTAAATTTCTAACATTGTCTAACACAACCTGAGTAGTATGTATATAATTATCTAAAACACTCATACGTTCTTCTTCATCACCAATTTCCTGTAGATTATCATCTAAGCGATCTAAATACATTAAGGAATGAATAAAAGAAGTGCAAAACTCCCAGACATTATCTTTGGAATGACCTCCTCCTCTACCAAGAAAACTCTTTTCATCAATGAAATCAAAAAAGATTTTATTATCATAATCTTCATTAAATCCATCAAAAGGAATCCATCCATTATTTATTATCCTTGTTTTCTTATTACTAGTATACCCCTTTAAATCTGCAAATAAAGTTCTAATTTCTGGATCATCTGTAAATTTCTTTTGATCAACATATTTATGTAATATCTCATGTTCAGCTGTTGCTGCGCTTTCTTCAACATCATTCCCTTCCAAATGATCCATTGTAAATGTCATCACTTTTTCATGATGAGCAGCAAAAGCATTGTCCGCATTATAATCTATAAAATGTACCCTATCTATTAAATTTGAACCTGAAATCGACTCAACTCTGGTAATTGCATTAGTTATTGCTTGTATGTGTTCATCTACACCTTCATCATTAGAGATACGATCTGGACGATTGCCCAAATACTCAAAAACTAAATCACCACCTCTTCCACTGTCTTCAATATTATCTGGCTCAAATTCTTGAAAAACATGCTGATTAATTGGAAATGAATAAGTCCCATCATTTGTTTTAAATTTAAGAATATTATTTTGATCATCGTTTACTGGTTCCCCAAGATAACCCATTGATGTAGCTAGTCCAAAATAATGTCCTCCAGACAAATAGGTGCTCCCATGTTCATCTGCTGTAAGTTCTGATTTGGTTATAAGATCATGAAAAAAATCCTCTGAGTATTCATCTGTCTGCAATTCTTCAGGATGTACACATGTTCCTCCTAGTATCAAATAATCTTCATCGTGATCTCTATCAATTTTTTTACTACCTTGACCATTCAAGCTAACCTCTATTCCATCGTCACCAAGAACCATTACATTAGCAACATAACCTTCAACACTCAAAGTTGGATTATTTTGCAATTCTTCTGGTGAAAAAATAATAGACTCTGTTTCATTATCATGGACAACTACAAAACGAATTAATTTTATCTTATCTATGACATCTAATTGGTTTTCAACGTCATCTCGAAATTCTAAACTATAAAACTCTTGTTTCTCTTTTTGTTCATCTGTTTGTTCTGTGACTTGTGTCTCTGGTGTTTCCGCATGAGCATCTTGAGCAAATTTTGAACCAAGTATTAAAGCTGTAGTTAAAGTTAGCACTTTTGCCATACCAGCAGACCTTCCTCTAAATACATCTAACAATGTCTTTTCTTCTGCTATCAATTTCTCCGGATTCAATTCTAACTCTTCTTTTTTTACTTCTACTTCTGCTTGATCAACAACGACCTCCTCTTCAGAAGCAATAACCTCCTCCTGATCTAAATTGTCTATATTATTCTCCAAAGACATTCTTTCCATTTTCATAAAATATTTAAATTTCGTAAGATATTTTTATAACAAATAATATATTAAGAAAACCATAAAGATACTGCATTGTCAATTTAAAAAACAGTTACAATAGCTGTTTGCCCTTCGACTCGTTTCACTCGCTCAGGACACTAAATTTTTATGGTCGAAGACCACGAGCGAAGTCGAGTGGTGA